>ENA-OSET01000051-OSET01000051.1-sediment-metagenome-genome-assembly--contig:-NODE-51-length-130520-cov-11.776025_pt1 | contig 130520 bp, 113 predicted proteins | sample MGYA00237882_ERZ534229 | MGnify/ENA primary metagenome ERZ534229 (study PRJEB26408, sample SAMN06266212) | sediment metagenome | isolation source: Hudson Canyon methane seep mesocosm | place... | reverse complement strand
GTATTGGAAACCTTCCCTCGTGATGAGCTGCTGCAAAGCTCTAGCAATGAATTATTCGATACGGTTATGGGTGTATCGCAAATTAATGAGCGTCATATGGTTCGCTTGTTTGTGCGTCGCGACCCTTATGGCAAATTTGTGAATTGCATTGTCTATGTACCTAGAGATGTATTCGACTCTAGCGTGCGTGGCAACATACAGGAACTGATTTCACAGAAAATCAATGCCACAGAGTGCCAGTTTACGACGCACTTTTCTGAGTCCATTCTCGCCAGAGTGCATTTGGTCTTTAAAGTAGATCCAGAAAACCTTGTCGATATTGATGTTAGGCGTTTAGAAGCCAGTATTGTTGACATCACTCGAACCTGGGAAGACCACCTGCTCGAGTCCCTGAATGATTCCCGTGGTGAAGAAAAAGGTCACAAGCTCTTCAAAGAATATAAAGATGCTTTCACAAGCGCTTATAAAGAGAGCTACGACGCACGCACGGCAGTTTCAGATATTGACACCATAAGAGCCTTGCCTGAAGAAGAGTCTATGGCTTTGAGCTTCTATCAACCCATGGGTGCCGCAAAAAACGAATTGCGTTTTAAGGTTTTTCATAAAGACGCGCCGGTTGAATTGTCAGATGCAATTCCAGTGCTTGAACATTTGGGCTTGCGCGTGCTGGGTGAGCACCCTTATCAAATTCGCGGCCAGAATGGAGAGCAAATTTGGTTGCACGATTTCCAATTACAGTTTGGTTTAAACGCGGAAGTAGATGTGCATTTAGTGCGTTCGAATTTTGAAGATGCTTTCATGGCCATTTGGAAAGGTAAATCTGAAAGTGATGCGTTTAATCACTTGGTGTTGGGTGCGCGGATCAATTGGCGCGAAGTGGGTGTGCTGCGTGCATACGCTCGCTACATGAAGCAAACGGCATTTAATTTTAGCCAGTCCTATATCGCCAATACCTTGGCCAACCATTTGGAAATAACGCGTAACTTGGTCGCTTTATTTAAAAGTATGTTTGACCCTAGGGTGAATCAGTTTACCAAGCAGGATGTGCAGCGTATTGAGCGTTTGAATGTCAAGATTATTGAAAGCTTAGACAAAGTAGACAACCTAAACGAAGATCGAATTGTTCGTCGTTACTTAGACATGATCAACGCGACCTTGCGCACCAACTTTTATCAAACGGATGCCAATGGTGAACGCAAAGATTATATGTCGCTCAAGTTTAACCCTCGGCAGATTCCAGATGTGCCAGAACCTCGCCCGATGTTTGAAATCTTTGTCTATTCACCGCGCGTAGAAGGTGTGCACCTTCGCGGTGGCAAAGTAGCACGAGGAGGTCTGCGCTGGTCAGACCGCCTGCAAGATTATCGCACTGAGGTGCTCGGCTTAGTAAAAGCTCAGCAGGTGAAAAATGCGGTTATTGTGCCTAACGGCGCCAAAGGTGGCTTTGTAGGTAAGCAATTTCCGAAGGAGGGCGGCCGAGAAGCCTATATTAACGAAGGCATTGAGTGCTACAAAATATTCATCCGTGGTTTGTTGGATGTCACTGATAATTTGGTAAACGGGGAAATTGTTCAGCCCAAGCAAGTGTTGCGAATGGACGAAGACGACCCTTACCTAGTAGTAGCTGCTGACAAGGGTACTGCTACATTCTCTGATATCGCTAACGGTTTGTCGGAAGAATATGGACACTGGCTGGGTGATGCATTCGCATCTGGCGGCAGTGTTGGTTATGACCACAAAGGCATGGGAATTACTGCACGTGGCGCTTGGGTGTCGGTGCAGCGTCACTTTAAAGAAAAGAATATTGACGTTCAAAAACAAGACTTTTCCGTGGTGGGCATTGGTGACATGGCCGGTGATGTGTTTGGCAATGGCATGTTGATGTCAGAGCACATTCAGTTAGTTGCTGCCTTCAACCACTTGCATATTTTCATTGACCCCAATCCCGACGCAAAGACGAGTTTCAAAGAACGCCAGCGCCTGTTTGAGACGCCGCGAACCAATTGGGCCGACTATAACGAAAAGCTGATTTCTAAGGGGGGTGCAATTTTTGACCGATCCGCTAAATCACTTAAATTAAGTCCGGAGATTCGCAAGTGTTTTGATATTCAAGCTACAAAGCTAACGCCAACAGAATTTATCAATGCCATTTTAAAGGCCCCAGTCGATTTGATTTGGAACGGCGGCATTGGTACTTACGTTAAAGCCACCTCTGAGACTCATGCCGACGTTGGCGATAAAGCCAATGATGTATTGAGGGTTAATGGTAATGAGCTTCGCTGTAAAGTGTTTGGCGAGGGAGGCAATTTGGGCACCACTCAGTTGGGCCGTATAGAATTCGCTTTGAACGGCGGCGCGATCAATACCGATTTCATTGATAATGCGGCGGGCGTAGATTGTTCTGACCATGAGGTAAACATTAAAATCTTGCTGAATGAGGTTGTTACCAGTGGCGATATGACTGAGAAACAGCGTAATAAGCAGTTGGAAGTTATGACGGATACTGTTGCGGAAATGGTGTTGAGCAACAACTATCGCCAGACCCAGGCAATTAGTATTGCCGAACAGCAAGTTAACGAGCGTACGGGTGAGTATCGTCGCTTTATTAATGCGATGGAAAGCTCTGGCCGTCTAGATCGAGCCCTTGAGTTTTTACCTGATGAGGACACTTTGCTAGAGCGACAAACTCAAGGTAAGTCATTTACTCGCCCAGAATTGTCGGTGCTGATTTCTTACGCAAAAGTGATGCTAAAAGAAGAGTTGGCTGACTCTGACGTGCCTCAAGATGAATACATGATGGCCTCAGTTGAGCGAGCATTCCCCACAGAGCTGCACGAAAGGTTTCGCCCCCAAATGTATGGTCACATTCTTAAGAATGAAATTGTGGCCACTCAGGTGGCTAATGATATGGTCAATAATATGGGCATTAACTTTTGCCTTCGCTTGATGGAATCTACGGGTTCTACTGCAGGCCAAGTTGCAAAAGCTTATGTCACCGCTGCGGAGATTTATGAGCTTGAAGATTACTGGTGCAAGGTCGAAGCGCTAGACTTTAAAGTCAGTGCAAGCGTACAGATAGATCTGATGATCAACATGGTGCGTCGAGTGCGTCGCGCGGCACGTTGGTTCTTGCGAAATCGTCGTAATCATTTAGCTCCGGCAGACGAAATTACTTCCTTTGGTGGTCCTATCAAGAGTTTGGTGAAGTCCTTGCCAAAATTGCTTCGAGGAGATCCAAAAGAAGAGTGGGAAACCGACTATCAGGCTTTAAGCGATGCAGGAGTACCGAAGGACGTTGCGCAGATGTCCACCATACCGGCTACTTTGTATGCCAGCATGGGAATGGTAGAGGCTGCACAAGAGAGCGGGCAGTCCATTGAGCGAGTGGCCGAGTTCCATTTGGCTTTGGGCGAGCAGCTCAGTCTGCATTGGTTTGCCACCCAAATTGCCGATGTGAAGGTTGAGAACTACTGGCAGGCGATGGCCAGAGAAGCCTTTATGGACGATCTAGAGTCGCAAATGCGTACTTTAACAGTGTCCTTGAGTAGAATGGCAGAGGAAGGTCAGAGCGTTGATGAGGTGGTGGCTTTGTGGCTGAATCATCAAGACGTATTGGTGGATCGCTGGCGCAGCATGATTAATGAATTACAGGGCGCGCCGGGTACTGATTTTGCCATGTTCTCTGTGGCGCTACGAGAGCTCTTAGATTTGGCCCAGGCCAGTGTTCACTGCGACTAAAACAACTAAATTGGCATTTGTGAAGTAGAAGATTGAAAGAGATAATTGTAAGTCTGTTTATTCCCGCAGAAGAGTACCAGCGCCTCTACCAGGGCGCTGTTAAAGATGTAGTGACCACCTCGCTAGATGGCCTTCGAGTACGATTTCCTGCGCACATATTGCGACCCTTTGTGTTGCGAGATGGCATAAGAGGGCGTTTTCTCATCCGCTTTACCGATGAAAACAAATTTCATTCAGTGCAACGCCTCTGAGTGCCAAGCCTTAAAATCAGAGACATTCAGCGGCGTTTGCAGTATCCTTGCGCCCGAAAATTACCCCTCCCATAAGTTGCTAGAGCACTCATTTTTATGTATTCGCTGATTCGTAAAGCGCTATTCTGTTTTGACCCCGAAATTTCACACGAGCTTTCACTGGAGTGGCTGGGAGCGGGCAATCGCTTGGGTTTAGTAAAACCCTTCGTAGGTGCTCCGAGTGATTGTCCGGTCAATGTAATGGGGATCGATTTTCCAAACCCCGTCGGTTTGGCGGCAGGACTCGACAAAAATGGCGATTACATTGATGCTTTGGCCAACCTGGGCTTCGGGTTTATTGAAATCGGCACAATCACGCCAAGGTCACAGCCTGGAAATCCTAAGCCGCGCTTATTTCGCCTGCCGGCGGTCAATGGCATTATTAATCGAATGGGCTTCAACAACAAAGGTGTCGATCACCTTTTAGAGCAGGTGAAGGGACGTAAAGGCCGGGGAGTTTTGGGTATTAACATTGGCAAAAACTTTGATACCCCAGTGGAAAATGCAGCGGATGATTACCGTATTTGCATGCAAAAAGTTTACCCCCTCGCTGATTATATTACCGTTAATGTATCTTCACCAAACACGCCAGGCCTACGGAATTTACAATTTGGCGAGTCATTGAATGCCTTGTTGCGCGCTCTGAAAGAGGAGCAGCAAGCATTAGCCGAAATTCATGGGCGTTACGTGCCTGTGGCAGTAAAAATTGCGCCAGATATGTCTGAGGAGGAAGTTCGTGAAGTAGCTGATTCCCTTAAAACACAGGGTATTGATGGCGTTATTGCTACCAATACTACCATTAGCCGCGAGGCGGTTGAGGGCTTAGAGCACGGCGATGAGGCTGGTGGCTTGAGTGGAGGGCCCGTGAAGGACGCGTCTACACAGGTGATTGCCTGGTTGAGTGATGCGCTTGATGGCGCGCTGCCCATTATTGGTGTCGGCGGTATTGTTTCTGGCGCCGATGCGGCAGAGAAAATTAAGGCCGGGGCCAGTTTGGTGCAGGTGTATACGGGTTTTATTTATCGGGGCCCAGAATTGGTGAAAGAGTCGGTAGAGGCTATACGCTCTCTTTAGTCGCGCTAAATTGAGCGCATATGCCCATCATTCCCGCGTGAGCCGAAATGATGGGGGGCGAGTTATAAATTGTTGAGCTTTTGGATTTGCGTCATGCGGTTAAAGCCGTCCCAGTGGTCTTCTCTAGCTTCTCGCCAACCACCCATCCATTGTTGGCGGGCAAAGCCTGCGTCGTGGGGGCAGAGCGTTCTGGAGCGGCCATCAATACCGGCCTGATAACCCTTGTTAAATGCACGTTCGTCCTGGTTACGTTTTTGTGTTTTCATCGGGTGGAGCACCTCGCGGTTTAAGAGTTGGCCACATAGGCCATATTATTAGCACACCCGCTGATTTAGAAGACCCTACGCTCAGCTTCGTGTGCGTTCTGTCGTGGCCTTTTGGCCGCGAGCACGCAGTACACCAAAGAATCCCATAACTTGGGAATGATTTTATTTTTATGCTTGAGCCGGCTTTTATGGCATCAAGCTATATTTAATGAGAGACAGGGTTGGCATTAGCTTCTAAGCTCTTGTTATTCCCAGTAATTTAAGGACGACCATGGAACATCAATATTTTGCAGCGTGCCCAAAAGGTTTAGAAATATTACTGGCTGAAGAGCTAGAGACCTTTGCCTGTGATGATCTGCGCCAAACTGTAGCCGGCGTTTACTTCAATGCCAGCTTAGAATCGGCATACAGAGCATGCCTTTGGACGCGCTTGGCCAACAAAATTTTGATGCCTCTCGCGCGCTTTCAGGTGAGTGATGCTGACGCGCTATACGATGGCGTAAAAGCTGTGGCCTGGGACGAGCACATTAACCCTAATAGCACTATTCTTGTCGATTTTATCGGCACAGATGACATCATTCGCAATAGTCAATTTGGCGCTCTCAAAGTAAAAGACGCTATTGTTGACCGTATCCGTGAGGTGACGGGAACCCGTCCTTCAGTGGCTAAGGTTAATCCGGATATACGAATTAACGCGAGGCTCAGTAAGGGCGGTATTGTGGTGAGCTTGGACATGAGCGGCGCAAGCTTGCATCGGCGTGGTTACCGCGTTAGGCAGGGCATTGCGCCAATGAAGGAGAATCTCGCGGCGGCTATATTGCTGAGAGCTGGCTGGCCTGCCATTGCTAAAGAAGGTGGCGCTTTGCTAGACCCGATGTGTGGCTCCGGCACCATTCTGATTGAGGCGGCTATGATGGCGGCTGATATCGCGCCTGGGTTACAGAGAAGCTTTGGTTTTGAGCATTGGCTAAACCATAAGAATGATACATGGTTGGCTTTGCGCGAAGAGGCTATTGAGCGGCGGCGTGCGGGCTTAGAAGGCGAGCTCGTTGAAATTCGAGGATACGACGCTGATGTAGCCGTGATTCGAGCGGCCGAAGAAAATATCGCGCAAGCGAACTTGGATGACTGGCTGCGTTTAAGTCGTAAAGAGCTCAAAGATTTCAAGATGCCAACCCATAAGACGCTTGAGCACGGTCTAATTATTTCGAACCCACCATACGGCGAGCGTTTGGGCGAAATTGAATCCCTGAAACTCTTGTACCAATACCTAGGTGACCGCCTGAAGGCTGATTTCTCAGGTTGGCAAACGGCTATTTTTACCGGCAATCCCGAACTTGGTAAACATATGGGAATGCGAGCGGGGAAGAAGTACAAATTCTTCAACGGTACTATACCTTGTGAATTGCTGATGTTTAGTATTCAAGAGGCGTCATTTCACCGCCACCCCCTCGATCGCTCCGATTCTGCTAGTAAGGTAAAGCAGGGCCAGGAGGAGTTGACGGCCGGCGCCGCTATGCTGGCGAATCGTTTAAAGAAAAATAAAAAACAATTAGCCAAATGGCTAAAGAAAAATCAGGTCGAGTGCTACCGTCTTTACGACGCGGACATGCCAGAGTATTCAGCGGCTATTGATATTTATGGCGATTACGTTCATGTGCAAGAATACCAAGCGCCAAAATCCGTTGATGAAGCCAAAGCTCAGAAACGATTTGAAGAGATCAAGGCGGCCGTGCCCAACGCATTGGGCATCGATGAAGCGAATATCAGTTACAAGCAACGCCGTCGTAATCGCGGCAAGACTCAGTATGAAAAACTAGAGCCTTGGGAGCCTCATGCCGATATAACGGTACAAGAGGGGCAGGGAAAATTTCTCATCAATCTCTGGGATTATTTAGACTGTGGGCTGTTCCTTGACCACCGGCCTGTCAGACAAAAAATTTCCACAATGGCTAAAGGCGCTCGCTTTCTCAACCTCTTCTGTTATACCGCGACCGCATCAGTACATGCGGCATTGGCGGGAGCCCGCTTTACGGTCAGTGTGGACATGTCTAATACATACTTGAAGTGGGCTCGGAAAAATTACGCCCTGAATGGCTTAGGGGAAGGGCGGAACCGTTTGGAGCAGGCCGACTGCACCAAATGGCTAAAAGATTGTGAACAAACTTTCGATTTGATTTTGTTGGATCCGCCCAGTTTCTCAAATTCGAAAAAAATGGAAGATGTCTTGGATATCCAGCGCGATCATGTAGAGTTGATCTGCGACTCGATGAAGATACTGGAGCCGGGCGGCACTTTGATTTTCAGCAACAATTTACGCAGTTTTAAAATGGATTTGACTCAGCTGGGTGATTTTGATGTAAGGGATATTACCGGAAGCACCTTAGATCCTGATTTTTCGCGCAATGCCAAAATACATCAGTGTTGGACCCTGCAGCATAAATAGGAGGCTGAATGAGCTATCAGTGCCAGGAATGTGCTTATAAAGGGCGTTCATTTACAGGCGGGGTTTGCCCCGCGTGTGGTTCTTATAAAGTAAAGTCTGGACGGCCTATTAAACAGACCGAGGCCAGAAAACCCTATCGCCTGGCTCTGTCAATTGCTCTGTGGATCTACTTAGCCTACGCGCTGGCCAATAAATTATTGTAAGTCTAGTCTCTGCGTAACTTGTCGCTTACCGCTATGGGGTTAGGGTAGTTGAATATAACGATGTAGCTTGAGACCAGGAAGGTGATAATTGCCGTCGCTTGAATCAGGGTTGATGCTTTTTCTGATATGAGCGAGGCATTGGTCGCGACAAATGCAATCAGCAAAGAAAATTCGCTGATCTGTCCCAGCCGAAAACCAATGTTCCAAGCTAAGGTGTTGTGTTCACTTTGATGCCTTAGTAGAAAACGGAAAACCAGTGGCTTCAGCGCCAAAACGATGCCGGCCATCAGCAGCGCTGGAATAGCGATGTCTGGAAGCAAGCTCAAATTGAAGCGCGCGCCAATTGAGAAGAAAAACAAAATGAGGAAAAAGTCTCTTAGCGGTTTAAGGCTGAGAGCAATGTATTGGGCTATGGGGCTAGTGGCTAAAGTAATACCCGCGATAAACGCCCCAATCTCGGCCGACAGCCCTAAAATTTCTGAAATTTCGGCCATGCCTAAACACCAGCCCAGAGCCACTAAAAATATGTATTCATGAAAACGGTCGAATTTCTGAATCAGTTTTAAGAGTACAAAGCGGACAAATCCATAGGCAAACAAGCCTACCAATGGCAGGGCGACTAAGGTCATGAGTAATTGGCTGAGGTCGACTTCGCCCAAATTGCCGCTTAGTAAAACCATTAAGCAAAGAATCGCAATAAAATCCTGAAGCAATAGCAGACCCACCATCATTTCGCCTGTGTGACGGTGGTGCAGTACCGTTGTAGGCAGTAACTTAATGCCAATGATAGTGCTTGAAAACATCATGGCCATGCCAATAATTAAGTTTTCAACATGAGTGAAGCCAAAGGCGTAGCCGAGAGCGTATCCGCTGAGTGCAAATGAGGCTGAGCTTATCAGCGCGACACTGGTGGCTTTTTTTAATACTGAGACCAGGGCTTTGGGTTGCATGTCTAAGCCGAGCAAAAACAGTAGAAAGATAATGCCGATACGCGACATCTCACTGACGACGTCAACGTCCGTAATTAATTTCATGCCGTAAGGGCCAACAATGGCGCCCAGCGCAATGTAAGCCACCAATAATGGTTGGCGTGTATAAAGTGCCACGGTGGCGATAATAGCCGCACCGGAAAAGATCAGAACAAATGATTGGAAAAGAGTTTCGCCCATGGTTCAGTTAAAGTCTCTTGTAGAGTGATGTCGTGGCTTGGAAGAATACAGTGGCGATATTGTTGCAGTTTTAGCGTGGAATTGCATCTGTCTCAACTTCTGAGGCATTGCGGTTTTAATGAGAGAGGAGGGGGCCACTCTCGCCGTGAGGGCGAGAGTGGCTGCAGGGTATCAGTCCCTGCGGCGGAATAATGGAAGCTCTTGGTCAGCTGCGGCTTGGTAGTACTCAGGCAAATCGTTCAATGAACTGAGCGCCGAGTCTAAATCGAAGGTTTCATTGCAATCAAAGGCATTGAAACCGCAGCGTGAAAGGTAAGTGAGCTGATCGCGTATGAAACCACCAGCTGCCCTTAGTTCACCCTTGAAGCCATAGCGCTCGCGAAACAGTCGCCCCAGAGTAAAGCCGCGGCCGTCCATGAAGGCAGGAAACTCAATGGCAATGAGTGGTAGTTTGCTAACGTCATCCTTAAGGTCTTCAGGATTTTCGTCGTTTTGCAGGTAAACGCCAACGTCTTGCCTTGAACCCAGGGTATCGCGCTGAGCCAGCCAAAGTTTTAGAGGCACAATCACCTGACCTACGGGCACCGTCGGTGCTGCGTCTTCATCATTTACTGCGAGCCACTGCCAGGCGTTTTCAACAATGGCCTTATCTTTAATTAGCTTTGGCATAAACTCGCTCCTTGAAGGGCACTAAGCCTACGCGTCGGTAGGTATCAATAAATAGTTCGTCGCCGCGTCGAATTTCTACAAACACATCGAGTAATTTGGTGATCACGTCAGACATTTCGTCTTGGCCAAACGCTGGGCCAAGTACCTTGCCCAGTGAAGCGTCGCTGCCAGCGCTACCGCCAAGCTGTACTTGGTAGAACTCGGCGCCTTTTTTGTCCACGCCTAAAATACCAATGTGACCCACATGGTGGTGACCACAAGCATTCATACAGCCTGAGATGTTGAGGTCGATATCGCCGAGGTCATAGAGATAGTCCATATCATCAAAGCGGCGCTGTATCGATTCGGCAATAGGAATTGATTTGGCGTTGGCTAGGGAGCAGAAATCGCCGCCGGGGCAGCAGATCATATCGGTTAGTGTGCCGATATTTGGCGTCGCAAATCCAGCTACTTTGGCTGCCTGCCAAAGTTCAAATAGGTCTGATTTGCGTACATCGCCCAAGACAATGTTTTGCTCGTGGGTTGTGCGAACTTCAGCAAAGGAAAATTGATCTGCGAGACCCGCAATAGTATCAAGTTGGCTGTCGGTTACATCACCAGGGGCCACGCCGGTTGGTTTCAGCGAGAGCGTCACAGCGGCATAACCCGCTTTACGGTGTTCGCGGACGTTGCGCGTAAGCCAAATTTTAAAGGCCTTGTGTTCTTTCGCCTGGGCATCTAAAGAGGCTTCCGCGGCGGCTGCGTCTAAAGTTTCGTAGGCGGGCTCTGTGAAGAAACGCTTGGCACGTTCAATTTCTTCAAGGGTTAAAGTCGAGGGCCCATCTTTAAGAAACTCCCATTCCGCGTCCACTTTTTCAGCGAAGGCTTCTGCCCCCATCGCGCGCACCAATATTTTGATCCGTGCTTTGTATTTGTTGTCGCGGCGCCCAAGCAGATTGTATACCCGCAAGATAGCTTCCATGTACGACAGCAAGTGCTGCTGAGGTAGGAATTCTTTGATGAGGCTGCCTAGTACCGGCGTTCGGCCGAGGCCGCCCCCCACAATCACCTTAAAACCGATCTCACCAGCGTCATTTTGTACAACTTGCAGACCAATGTCGTGCAGCTGTACCGCTGCACGGTCGTCATTGGCGCCAGTTACCGCTACTTTGAATTTGCGAGGTAAGAAGGCGAACTCTGGGTGTAGGGTTGACCACTGGCGAATGATTTCACAGTAAGGACGAGGATCAATCTCTTCGTCGGGCGCAATACCGGCAAATTGGTCGGATGTAGTGTTGCGTATGCAGTTGCCACTGGATTGGGTTGCGTGCATTTCAACTTCGGCCAGTTCTGCCAATATATCTGGCACATTGGCGAGTTCGGGCCAGTTAAACTGCACGTTCTGACGGGTACTGATATGGCAGTAGCCCTTATCGTAAGCGCGTGCGATGTGAGCTAAGCGGCGTAGCTGTGTGGAGTTGAGCATGCCGTAGGGAACGTTGACGCGCAGCATAGGAGCCAGGCGCTGCACATAGAGGCCATTTTGCAGGCGCAAAGGCAGAAACTCTTCTTCTTTTAGGTCGCCGGCTAGGTAGCGCTCGGTTTGGCCGCGGAATTGGGCCACACGGTCGCTGATGATCTGGTGGTCATATTGGTCGTATGCATACATCGTTTGCTTATGCCTTATAACTTTAAGTTATTAACTGACCGAATCTAACGTTTTTGGTCAGCAGGGAAATTTGCTGCGCAGAATATAACAATTTGAGGCCCCCTGCGAGTGCGAAACTGAGCAATGTGGGCGTTTGTTGATTTTTGCGACGGTGACTTTATCATTTTAAGCGCTCAATTCGAACAAATTGATTTGTATATTTGTATATCTTTTAGTAATAATGCCTGATTAGGGCTTGCCAGCCCTCATTAGGTGGGGTTAAATCAGAACCCGCGAATATTTTCAATAATAAAAATCGGAGAATAATAAAAATGAACCAAGAAATTCAAATGCAAGAACAGGGCGACAGCGCTGCTGATGCTATTGCTGCTATTGTTTTAATTGCTATCTTTGTTACTACTTGTATTTTTTGGGTTAGCGGTCAATAGACCCCGATTCAGACTAAGTTTCTTAAAAGCCGCACAAGCCTATGGTTTGTGCGGCTTTTTGGTGGTTGTCTAAGATGATTTGGGACAGCTGGAGAAGCGCCAAGTCTCTCTACGCACCAGTCTTGCTAAGTACTGTGCTAACAATTGTGGCTACCACGGCCACAAATAGAGCTGTAAAGATTACGCCAGCGATAATATAGGTATAGATATTGCCTTGTTGGAAATCACGTTCTTGGGTTTTCTTGCTTTGGACGCCAAAGGCGGCGCCCATGGTACTGAGCACAATCTGCCAAAAGCTGGGTTTTTGAGGCTTATTCTCATCGCTCATAGCGTGCTCCTTAATTATCTCGCTCAGTCATCATAACCTAAGACGGGCTGTAGCCAGCGCTCTAAAGTCGCTACGGTCATACCTTTGCGTTCGGCGAGTGATTCCACCTGATCGCGGTTGATCTTGCCGGTGGCAAAATAGGTGGACTCAGGGTGTGAGAAGTACCAACCTGACACGGCTGCCGCAGGGTACATGGCAAAATGCTCAGTCAGTTCTACGCCGGTGGCATTTTCGGCATCCAATAAGCGGAATAGGGCCGCTTTTTCAGTATGATCTGGGCAGGCTGGATAGCCCGGTGCAGGTCGTATACCTTGATAGCGCTCTTTAATTAGATCTTCGTTGCTCAGCTCTTCATTACTTCCATAAGCCCAGAACTCTTTCCTTACGCGAGCGTGCATGTGTTCAGCAAAAGCCTCGGCCAGGCGATCCGCTAGGGCTTTCACCATAATGCTGCTGTAGTCATCGAGAGCGTCTTCAAAACTTTTACACAGGGCCTCAGCACCTATGCCAGCGGTTACGACGAAGCCACCTACATAGTCTTGGGTGTTGGTTTCCTTTGGTGCAACGAAGTCGGCCAGAGAGTAGTTGGGTTTAATGTTGCCTGGTTTTTTATTTTGCACGCGAATGTGGTGCAGTCGTTCCTGCTCACTGGAGCGGCTTTCGTCGTTAAATACGGCAATGTCGTCGTGGTTAACCGTGTTCGCAGGCCAAAAGCCAATAACGGCTCGAGCACTCAAGAGCTTTTCGTCAATGATGCGTTTTAGCATGGCTTGTGCATCGGCAAATAATTGCGTAGCGGCTTCACCCACTACGTCATCATTTAGAATGCGAGGGTATTTACCGGCCAGATCCCAGCTTATAAAGAAGGGGGTCCAGTCTATGCTGTCAACTAGGTCTTCGAGAGGATAGTTGTCAAAGACTTTTGTGCCGGTAAATGTAGGTTTAGGCGGGGTGTAATTTTCCCAGTCGGCTTTAAAGCCCGCTTCAATTGCCTTCGGATAGCTCAGTAGAGTGCCGCGGGCTTTTCGGCCTGCATTTCGCTCTCGTACTTTGACGTAGTCGGCTTGAATCTCTTCAATATATTCGGCTTTTTTGTCGCCTAATAATTTACCTGCAACCCCAACGGCTCGCGACGCATCTGCGACATAAATTGTTTGGTCAAGATTGAATTTAGGGTCAATTTTAACCGCGGTGTGCGCTTTGGAGGTCGTGGCTCCGCCAATGAGCAGGGGTAATTTAATGCCTTGTCTCTCCATTTCTGCGGCAACCGTAACCATTTCATCCAGCGAGGGTGTGATTAAACCGGAGAGGCCGATAAGGTCACACTTTTCTTCCACTGCTACGCGAAGAATTTTTTCACAAGGCACCATGACGCCAAGATCGATGACCTCGTAGTTGTTGCACTGCAAAACCACGCCGACAATATTTTTTCCAATGTCGTGAACGTCGCCTTTTACCGTGGCCATGACAATCTTGCCGTTGGGTTTCGCTTTCTCGTCTTTTTCTTCTTCAATGAAGGGCTGGAGATGAGCAACCGATTGTTTCATGACGCGCGCGGACTTAACTACTTGAGGCAAGAACATTTTTCCTGAGCCAAACAAGTCGCCAACAACATTCATTCCGTCCATCAAAGGGCCTTCAATAACGTGAAGAGGGCGGGCACTTTCTAGGCGTGCTGCCTCAGTGTCTTCTATTATGAAGGTTGAAATGCCCTTTACGAGCGAATGCTCAAGGCGTTTTGCCACAGGCCAGCTGCGCCACTCAAGGTCTTCCTTTTTCTCACCAGTACTGCCGTCACCTTTATATTTGTCGGCAATGTCTAGCAGTGCTTCGGTGGCTTCGTCTGAGCGATTGAGAACGACATCTTCTACTTTTTCTCTGAGCTCCTCTGGTAAATCGTCGTATACGGCCAGCTGACCGGCGTTAACGATACCCATGTTTAAACCGGCCTTGATGGCGTGGTACAAAAAAGCAGAGTGTATGGCTTCGCGCACTGGGTTATTGCCGCGGAAAGAGAAAGACACGTTACTCACTCCGCCAGATATACCCGCGTGAGGGAGGTTATCGCGGATCCATTCAGCGGCGAGAATGAAGTCAACAGCGTAGTTGTTGTGTTCTTCAATGCCTGTGGCTACTGCAAAAATATTTGGGTCAAAAATAATGTCTTGCGGTGCAAAACCGGCTTCGTTAACCAAGAGTTCATAAGAGCGGGCGCAAATTTCTGTTTTGCGCGCGAAGGTATCAGCCTGGCCTTTTTCATCAAAGGCCATGACGACAACGGCAGCACCATAGCGCTGGCAAAGCTTGGCTTTGTCTATAAATTCTTGCTCGCCTTCTTTCATGCTGATGGAATTGACGATACTTTTGCCTTGTATGCACTTCAAGCCCGCTTCAATAACTTCCCACTTTGAAGAATCAACCATGATGGGTACGCGAGAAATGTCTGGCTCGCCGGCAATCAAATTTAGGAAACGGACCATGGCCGCTTCGGAATCGAGCATGCCTTCGTCCATGTTGATATCAATTATTTGTGCGCCGTCTTGTACTTGTTCCAGTGCCACCTGTAAGGCGGTATCGTAATCTTCTTCAACAATAAGGCGTTTGAATCTAGCGGACCCTGTGATATTGCATCGCTCGCCAACGTTCACAAACAGTGAGTCGGCTGAAATTGTAAAAGGTTCAAGGCCCGACAAGCGGCAAGCAATTTCAATGTCGGGAATTACGCGCGGCTTATGTACTTTCATCGCGTCGGCAATGGCGCGAATGTGTTCGGGCGTGGTGCCGCAACACCCGCCAATAATGTTAAGGAAGCCACTGCTGGCAAACTCTTCGACGATGGCCGCCGTTTCTTCTGGTGTTTCGTCGTACTCGCCAAATTCATTCGGAAGGCCGGCATTGGGGTGAGCAGAGACGTGGCAGTTTGCTACACGGGACAACTCTTGCACGTAGGTGCGCAGTTCCTTCGCGCCAAGCGCGCAGTTTAGGCCAATAGACAGCGGTTTGGCGTGGGCCAATGAATTGTAGAAAGCTTCCGTTGTTTGGCCTGAAAGTGTTCGGCCGGAGGCGTCGGTGATAGTGCCCGAAATCATCAGGGGCAATTCAATATTTTCACGTTCGAAATATTCTTTTACGGCAAATACAGCAGCTTTGGCGTTAAGCGTATCGAATATTGTCTCGATCAAAATGAGGTCTGCACCGCCCTTGATCAAGCCGTCTAGAGACTCAAGGTAGTTCTCCACTAGGCTATCGAAAGTCACATTGCGCGCGGCAGGGTCATTTACGTCTGGCGAAATTGAGCAGGTGCGGCTTGTTGGCCCAATTACGCCAGCGACAAAGCGAGGTTTGCCGGGGTCTTTGACGGTAAATTCATCAGCCACTTTACGAGCAAGGCTGGCTGACTCGAAGTTGATTTCGTAGGCGAGATCTTCCATGTCGTAGTCAGACAGTGAAAGCCGGGTCGCGTTAAATGTGTTTGTTTCCAATATATCGGCGCCACTTTGCAAGTAGGCGCGGTGAATGTCGCTGATAATATCGGGCTGAGTGATTGAAAGCAGGTCGTTGTTGCCTGCGATATCTAGGTGATAATTGGCGAAACGCTCCCCGCGGTAATCCGCTTCTTGCAATTTATGGCTCTGAATGAGAGTGCCCATACCGCCATCCAGTATCAGAATACGTTCTTTTATGGTCTGGTGAATTTGGGCGATGCGGGTATTGCGATCTGTCATTTTGTAACCTATTGACTGAGAGCGGGGCTGAAAAGTGGCGCCGATCTATATTGATATATTTTGATATAGTTAGTGTAGCAGATTAATCAGGCCGATATAAGTTTAAATTTGGCGTGATGAAGCTACTGGTTTATCTCCGGCTCACTTTGCCGTAAAATACCTGAGCAATTTACTAAGGTATGGAAGTTCTATGGTTAATGTCACCATCACTGAGTCAGCGCAAGCCTATTTGTGTGACCTTTTAGAGAAGCAAAATACCGAGGGTATCGGTATCCGAATGTTTGTTTCGAGTCCCGGTACTCCTCAGGCAGAAACCTGCATTGCTTATTCTAGGCCAGGCGAAGAGCAGGAGGGCGATGTTCAAGTTCCTATGACGGGCTTCGATGCGTGGTTTGAGGAGCGCAGCCTGCCTTTTCTGGAAGATGCCAAGGTAGATTACTCAGCCGATCGCATGGGTGGTCAGCTGACGATCCGTGCTCCAAATTCTAAAATGCCCCAGGTTAATGACGACAGCCCGATTGAAGACAAGATTAATTATGTCCTCTATAACGAGGTGAACCCTGGTTTGGCTGCCCATGGTGGAGACGTTAGTTTGTTAGAACTAACAGACGATTTTTATGCAGTGCTGAAGTTCGGCGGCGGCTGTCAGGGTTGCAGTGCTGTTGATATGACCTTAAAAGACGGTGTTGAAAAGACGCTGTTGGCGAAGGTGCCTGAATTAAAGGGTGTACGTGACATTACCGACCACTCGGATAAGTCCTCGGCTTATTACTAGTATTTAGTTGCCTTGATGCGCCGCTGTATAAACCACGGGTATAGCCCGGTTTAGCAGCGGCGATCGCGGCTGTACCTATTGCCGCACACTTCCTCTCCCTGAATTACCAAAATCCCATTGCACTGAGGTCTGCCCTCTTTATTCCCGTCTAGCAGCTGTGTCTCTCGATGAAAAACCCTGAATAAACATCCCCAAAGTTCAAATGATTTGCCAAGCATTAGGGTTTACCCTAATATGGTCAGCCACACATCCGTACCTTTTTTGACTAGGAGTTACCCAATGGGGAAAGTTATTTCTCGCGATCAGTTGCAAGAACTAGTTGGCGTCACTATCGAGCCTACGGCTTGGTTTAAAGTGGAGCAGGATCGAATTAACGACTTTGCTGATGCTACTCTGGACCACCAATTCATTCACATAGATGAAGAAGCGGCCAAGAAAACACCCTTCGGTTCAACAATTGCCCACGGTTTTTTGAGTCTATCAATGCTGTCCTACTTCTCGGCTGAATATGGCTATGTGCTAGATGGCGTAGTGATGGGCATCAATTACGGTTTTGATAAAGTTCGCTTTGTTAACCCAGTGAATGTGAATAGCGAAATTCGCGCAGTGGCCACCCTGAAATCTGCTGTGGAAAAGAACCCAGGTAGTTTTTTGATGACTTACTCCATTGTCGTGGAAATTAAAGGTCAGGAAAAACCAGCGCTGATGGCGGAATGGTTAGGCATGCAGATTGTTCAGTAAATTTTTTTGATTTAGGTTTGGTTTAAGTATTTTGAGAGGCAGTTTTAGATGACTATACGATTAGATGGACAAGTTGCAATTATCACAGGTGCGGGCAATGGTCTGGGCCGAACCCATGCTTTGGCGCTTGCAGCACGTGGCGCAAAAGTTGTAGTGAATGACTTGGGTGCGGCGCGGGATGGCAGCGGCGCTTCTTCTGATGCAGCACTAGAAGTTGTACGTTTAATTGAAGAGCAGGGTGGCGAAGCCATGGCTCACGGTGCAAACGTTGCGAAGTTTGACGAAGTTGAAGATATGGTTAAGCAGGCCATGGAAAAGTGGGGCCGTATTGATATTTTGGTGAATAACGCCGGTATCTTGCGCGATAAGAGCTTTTCCAAGATGACTCTAGACGATTTCCGCTTGGTAGTTGACGTGCACTTAATGGGTGCTGTGAATTGCTCTAAAGCTGTTTGGGAAATCATGAAAACCCAGGAGTACGGTCGTATTGTCATGACGTCTTCTTCTTCGGGCATGTACGGCAATTTTGGTCAGTCTAACTATGGCGCCGCCAAGATGGCTGTTATTGGCTTGATGAATACTCTGGTGCTTGAAGGTCATAAGTACAATATCAAGGTCAATACCTTGGCGCCTACGGCGGGTACGCGTATGACTGAAGACTTGATGCCAGAGGAGCTGTTTAAGTTGATGACACCTGAGTCGGTAACAACCGGCCTAGTCACTTTGGTTCATGAAGACGCGCCAAATCGCTTTATCTTATGCGCTGGTGTTGGCGGGTATGCAAGTACGCATATCTATGAAACAGACGGCATTTATCTGCCGCCAGAAGAGCAGGTTCCTGAGAATGTGCTGGCACAGTTTGATGTTATTAACGATGCGTCTACACAGAAAGAGCTTACGTCTGGCGGTCAGCAAACTGAAAAGTTTTTGACAAAGGCAATGGCATTTTTCGGCATCAAGCCATAATTAATTTTCGCCCAAGTCAGCTTGGGCTTTTTTTTGAGTAAAGACTAGAAGGCATTATCATGAAAGAAGCAGTGATTGTATCAACAGCTCGTACGCCCATTGGCAAAGCCTATCGCGGTGCGTTTAATAATTTGGAAGTTCCTACCTTAGCTTCTCACGCTGTACGTGCAGCGGTGGCTCGTGCCGGTATTGAAGGCGCTGAAGTTGACGATTGTATTTTTGGCGCAGCGCTCCAGCAAGGTAGTGGCGGCAGCAACGTCGCTCGTCAAATTGCAATTGCGTCTGGCTTGCCAACTTCAGTTGCGGGTATGACCATGGACCGTCAGTGCTCTTCAGGTTTGATGAGTATTGCTACTGCGGCTAAGCAAATTATTGTTGATGGCGCCCCAATTGTTGTAGCCGGCGGCGTTGATTCTATCAGTTTGGTTCAGAACGATAAGATGAACTTGTTCCGTGCAGCAGACCCAACGGTAATGGAGCTGGCACCAGCTGTTTACATGCCAATGATCGATACCGCTGAAATTGTCGCTAAACGCTACAATATTTCTCGAGAAGCGCAAGATGAATATGCATTTCAGTCTCAGCAATTGACTGCGGCCGGTCAGGCAGCGGGTTATTTTGATGACGAAATTGTTCCTGTTACTTGTACTAAGGCTGTGTTCAATAAAGAAACCAAGGAAACTTCCTTTGAAGAAGTCACCTTGAGCAAGGATGAAGGCAACCGTCCTTCTACCACTATTGAAAGTCTAAGTGGTTTAAACCCTGTGCGTGAAGGTGGCTTTATTACGGCCGGTAACGCTAGTCAATTGTCTGATGGTGCATCTGCGGTTGTGATGATGGACCGCGAGCTAGCTGAGAAGCGTGGCCTTGCCCCTCTTGGTATCTATCGCGGTATGGCTGTTGCGGGTTGCGAGCCTGATGAAATGGGCATTGGTCCTGTTTTTGCTATTCCAAAGTTGTTACAGCGCAATGGTTTAACGGTTGACGATATCGGTTTGTGGGAGCTAAACGAAGCGTTCGCTGTTCAGGCGCTTTACTGCCGCGATAAGCTGGGCATTGACCCGGCGAAATTTAACGTTAACGGTGGCGCTATCTCTATTGGTCACCCCTACGGCATGAGTGGTGCTCGTATGGTGGGTCACGCCCTCATCGAAGGAAAGCGTCGCGGTGTGAAGTATGTTGTAGTGACAATGTGTGTAGGTGGCGGCATGGGTGCTGCTGGCCTGTTCGAAGTAGCATAAGCTTAGTCATAATAGAGCGATAAATATGAGAGCATTAGTGTGTAGTGAATACGGCCCCGCAGACAAGCTTGCTATTGTAGAGCGAGAGTTGCCTGCGGTAGGTAAGGGAGAGATGCTGGTTGATATTAAAGCGGCAGGATTGAACTTTCCCGATTCTTTGATTATTGAAGGAAAGTATCAAGTTAAGCCTCCTCTACCTTTTGTGCCCGGCTCTGAAGCGGCTGGTGTAGTGCGTGAAATCGGTGAAGGCGTTACTCGTTACGCTGTAGGTGATCGAGTGATCTGTACGGTGCCAACGGGTGCTTTTGCAGAGCAGGCTATTGTTCATGAAGCGATGACTTTGCCAATGGCTTCAAACATGACTTTTGAGCAGGCGGCAGGTTTTTGTATAACTTATGCTACTTCATATTATGCGCTTAAGCAGCGTGCCAAAATCCAGAAGGGTGAGACCCTTCTGGTGTTGGGCGCGGCAGGTGGTGTAGGTGTGACTGCCATTCAGATCGGTAAGGCAATGGGGGCCACGGTTATTGCGGCTGCCAGTACAGAAGAGAAGCTGGACTTTGCCTGCGAGGTGGGTGCCGATCTACGCATCAACTACGCGACCGAAAACTTGAAAGAACGAGTCAAGGAGTTGACTGGAGGCAAGGGCGCAGACGTGATCTATGATCCCGTAGGTGGTGATTATACTGAGCAGGCTTATCGCTCTATTGCCTGGTATGGTCGTCATTTGGTGATTGGCTTTGCGGCCGGCCCTATTCCAAAAATACCTTTAAATCTGCCTTTGTTGAAAGCGGGAGATATATTAGGTGTGTTTTGGGGCGGATGGTCAGCTCGGGATCCTCAGGGCTCTATGCAGAACTTTAAAGAGTTGCTGGGCATGGTTGAGGAAGGAACCTTAGAGCCTATTACTACTGAAGTGTATGATTTTGATAAGTATGAAGAAGCTTTTGCTTGTTTAACTGAGCGTCGAGCGCGCGGCAAGGTTATCTTAAGTATGTAGTTCCTGTGCTTCTGTACACGCTAATTTAAAAAGGGCTGTTTACAGCCCTTTTTCTATTTTTGTCTATTGTGATCGTTTTGCGTAGTATTGCGGCTATGTATGGAGCCCCAATGACTGAGTAGGAGATGCTTACAGTGGGTGAGGTTGAAACGGTTCTGGATATTGGCGAGCGTTTGCAGATAGTTCGCAGGATTGCGGGTTATTCTCAGCGTGAATTGGCCAAGCGCGCCAATGTCACCAACAGCACAATTTCCCTGATTGAGCAGGGCAGGGTGAGTCCGTCAGTAAGCTCTCTGCAAAAAGTGCTGTCAGGCATTCCCATGTCTCTCGCAGATTTTTTTGAGCCTAATTTACTTGAGTCGGTAAAGGTATTTTATCCTGAGGATGAGATGCCTGATATCGGCTCGGGCGGTTTTGAGTCGCGACTTTTGGGTTGCATGAAAACCAAGAGGGATTTCTCGGTGACAGTGGATCGTTACTTACCGGGCACTGATGGGGGTAAGGTTGATGAAAATCATCAGGGTGAGTTGGCGGGCGTGGTGGTTGAGGGAGAGTTGGAGGTGAGTGTTGGCAAAGAAACAATGTTGCTGACAAAAGGGCAGGGGTTTTTCTTTTTGCGCCGGCGGCCTCACCGCTTTAGAAATATTAGTGATAAATTGTGTGTTGTTGTTGCTACCCGGTCGGGTGACCTGAATCCCCATGGTAATTAGCTATGTCTAAAAATACGAAACGAAATCGTGGCGAATCAATTCGGCGCGAAGTGATGAGTGATGTTTTTGTTGATCGCGCACTTGCAAATACCAATGATTTTGATGCGCCACTGCAAGAAATGGTCATGGAGACGGCTTGGGGGAATGTTTGGGATCGCGATGACCTTCCTCGCAAAACGCGAAGCTTAATAACCATTGCCATGTTGGCTGCACTAAAGTGTCCTCAAGAGCTCAAAGGGCATGTTCGAGGGGCCTTGCGTAATGGATGTACTAAGGATGAAGTTCGCGGTGTCTTGCTGCATGCTTTGCCCTATATAGGTGCGCCAGCCACTCTTGACGCTTTTCGTGCGGCGCGAGAGATTGTTGATGCATGGGACGACAGCGCGGTGACTGAGAGTGACGCTTGAGCGTGAAAAATTTATGCGCGAGTTGTTTGCTGCTTTTACTACTTCCCTTATTGACTTTTGCAGAGCCATTGCTGTGGCAGGTTAATAGTGTCGGTTCGCAAAAAAAATCACCGCCGGTTTATTTGTTTGGGTCCATTCATTATGGCCAGAACAGTTTTTACCCTTTGCCTTCTCGTATTCAAAGAGCGTTTGAGTCTTCAGATATATTGGCCGTTGAAATTGATAGCGAAAATTTAAATCCGCACCAAGCCGCTGCTACCGTGCGTCGCCACGGACTCTATTCTACAGGGGAAAGCTTGCGTTCGGCGCTGTCGAAAAAAGAATGGAGCTTGCTGGAAAAAATATGCAGGCAATTAAACGTTGAACCTTTGCAAATGAATGGGGTGAAACCTTGGTTGGTTGCAGTGCAATTGCTTGACTTAGAAATTCGTACAACAGCTTACAGTCAGGACAAGGGTGTTGACCAATACATGCTCCGGCAGGGGCATCGCCACACGCTTGTTGAACTTGAGACTATGGAGCAGCAGCTGTCTATTTTTAGCCAGTTAACTGAAGAGGAGCAGGTGCGGTTTTTACGGCAAACGCTCGAGAACTTCGACGGGAGTGCAAAAACACTCACAAGCTTGGCTCAAGCATGGCTTGAGGGTGATGAGGCGCTTTTGGCTGAATTTATTCTCGGGGCTTTTGAAGATGATGAAACCAGCCAAAAGCTTTACCAGCTGATCTTTGTTGATCGAAACCGTCAAATGAGCACCGCGGTTGAGCAATTTCTGTTCGATAAACAAGCGGTTTTTATGGTGGTTGGTCTGGGTCATTTGCTTGGAAAGGATGGTGTTGTGGCTGAACTTAGGCGCCGAGGTTATATTGTTCGGCAACTAAGTTCAGATGGAAGTTGAAACCCTAGTTTGACTGTGGCACAATCAGCACCCTTCCTAGGTGAGGCAGGGAAAAGTAAAGTGGGTTTCGCGTTAGAAATCAATAGCTTAAACTTTAAAAGTCTCGCATTTGGCAAGTGTAAGAAGTTAGTCAAGTCCGGAGATCAGGCCTTTTTAGGCGCTTCGGCAAACATGCGGTCGTGGTGGAATTGGTAGACACGCCAGATTTAGGTTCTGGTGCCGTAAGGTGTGAGAGTTCAAGTCTCTCCGACCGCACCATACAATAAAGCAAAGCAGCCCCTCTGGGGCTGCTTTGCTATCCCCGAATATTCATGAGGAAGAACATGCAGGTTTCAATCGAAACAACCACTGGTTTAGAGCGCCGTTTGACGGTTGGCATTCCCGCCGCACAGGTTGACGGTGAGGTTGAGAAGCGTTTGAAGCAAGCCACTAAAACCGTACGTATTAACGGTTTCCGCAAAGGCAACGTGCCGATGAAAGTGGTTAAGCAGCGTTATGGCGCTGGCGTTCGTCAGGAAGTTCTAGGCGAAGTTTTGAATCGTTCTTTTGCTGAAGCCGTTCAGCAGGAAAATGTTAAGCCTGCGGGCCAGCCATCGATTGAACCCACTAAAATGGACGAAGGCAGCGACATTGAGTTCGTAGCGACATTTGAAGTTTATCCGGAGATTGCCTTAGGTGATTTCACAGCGTTTGAAATTGAGCGTCCGACTGCCGATGTGGCGGAAGCTGATGTTGAAAATATGATTGAAGTGTTGCGTAAGCAGCAGGCTGACTGGAGCGATGTTGAACGCTCTGCAGTAGACGGAGATCGCGTAAATATCGATTTCAACGGCACCAAAGACGGTGAAGAGTTTGAGGGCGGAAAAGCTGAGGGCCAATTTTTAGTATTGGGCTCTAAGTCAATGATTCCTGGCTTTGAAGACGGTGTTATAGGTCTGAGTGCTGGCGACGAAAAAACTTTGTCACTGACTTTCCCTGACGATTATCAGGCTGAAGAGTTGCAGGGTGCTGCGGTTGAATTTGCTGTTAAGGTTAACAGTGTGTCTGAGCAAGAATTGCCAGGCCTAGATGAGGAATTCTTCAAGAAATACGGCGTTGAAGACGGCGGTGAAGACAAATTCCGAGAAGAAGTTAAGAACAATATGGATCGCGAATTAAAAAATGCGACCAAAAACAAGATTAAGAACCAAGTAATGGAAGCTTTGGTAGCAGGTCATGAGCTCAGCTTGCCAGCGGCTTTAGTTGCAGGTGAAGTTGACGCTTTGCGTGGTCAAATGCTGCAGCAGTTTGGTGAAGCGGCTAAGAATATCGACGCGCGCTCTATGCTGCCTGATGATATGTTTAAAGAGCAGGCCGAGCGCCGTGTTGCTTTAGGTTTGATTGTAGGTGAAGTGGTAAAAGATGCCGCCATAGATGTTGACGCAGAACGCGTTCGCGGTATGGTCACTGAATTGGCATCAACTTACCAAGAGCCAGAAGAAGTGGTTAATTATTACTACAATAATCAGCAGCTGCTTGCGGGTGTTGAATCAGCTGTACTTGAAGATCAAGTGGTTGATTACATTTTAGACAAGGCCAAGGTGACGGACGTGGCTTCTAGCTACGATGACGTGATCAAGCCTGACGCCTCTGGCGCCGACGCCGCGTAATAGCCACACTCTTTACCGTGTCTTTTAGCTTACTTGCTGCTCAATCTGAGCGGCAAGTAAGCAAGAAAATCCTCGAAACTCCTTAATCTTTTCCTTATAACATTTCACACTGGAAACTGTGTCTGTCTCACGTTAAGCTTAGGTTTAATGTACCTTTCCGACTTTGGCTTGAACAGGAATCTGAACTACTCATGTCGACTTTCGATTACCCCAATACAATTACCTCTGCACCTCTTAGCAGTGGCTTAGTGCCCATGGTTGTTGAGCAAACAGCTCGTGGCGAACGCTCCTACGATATATATTCCCGTTTGCTTAAAGAGCGCGTGATTTTTCTGGTCGGGCAAGTTGAAGACCATATGGCTAACCTCGTGGTTGCCCAGATGTTGTTTTTAGAAGCTGAAAACCCCGATAAAGATATTCACCTTTATATCAATTCTCCTGGCGGTTCAGTTACAGCCGGAATGTCAATTTACGACACCATGCAATTTATTAAGCCTGATGTAAGCACCATGTGCATCGGCCAGGCCTGTAGTATGGGGGCATTTCTTCTGACTGCAGGGGCAGAGGGCAAGCGTTTCTGTCTACCTAACGCCCGCACCATGATTCACCAGCCAAGTGGCGGAGCTCAAGGTCAGGCTAGCGATATTCACATTCAGGCACAAGAAATTCTCAAAATTCGTGAACGTTTAAATGATTTGATGGCTTCTCATAGCGGCAAAAGCCCAGAAGAGATCGCATTGGCAACGGAGCGCGACAATTTTATGAGTGCTCAGGAGTCTGTTGAGTTCGGTCTAATTGATAAGGTGCTAAATGAGCGACCGAAGGCTGATTAATCGGCTTGCCGGTTTGGCAAAGTTGCCTCAAAACCGTCACTGAAGACTTATAGTTACGCTGGTCAGGGGCAATTTATTCATGAATAATGCCCCCAAAAGCCAAATTTTGCCTGTTTGCTTGAAATTTTTGCTTAACAGGCACTTGAAAAATGACCCAAAAGCTATCATCTTGTGAGTTTAACGGGCAAAGGAAACGGAGTGGTTTAATGAGCGATCACAACAGCGAAAATGGCGACGACAGCGGCAAGTTACTTTATTGCTCGTTTTGTGGAAAAAGCCAACATGAAGTACGCAAGTTGATTGCCGGTCCTTCTGTGTTTGTATGCGATGAGTGTGTTGATCTGTGTAACGATATTATTCGTGAGGAAATTCAAGAGAGTACGGCTGAAGGTACTACCGAGAAGCTTCCCACGCCGCAGGAAATTGTTGCCATTCTTGATGAGTATGTCATCGATCAGAAGCGCGCAAAGAAGGTCCTGGCGGTAGCGGTATACAACCACTATAAGCGCTTGCGCGTTGGTGAGAAGAAGAAAGATAAAGAAACAATAGAATTGGGTAAGAGCAACATTCTGCTAGTAGGCCCTACAGGTAGCGGTAAAACCCTATTGGCCGAGACTTTGGCTCGTCTACTGGATGTTCCTTTTACCATCGCGGATGCGACCACCCTTACTGAGGCGGGTTATGTCGGTGAAGATGTTGAAAATATCATTCAAAAATTGCTACAAAAGTGCGATTACGATGTAGATAAAGCCCAGCGTGGCATCGTTTATATTGACGAAATCGATAAGATCTCACGCAAATCAGACAACCCATCGATCACCCGAGACGTCTCAGGTGAGGGTGTTCAACAGGCTCTGTTGAAGTTGATTGAGGGCACTGTTGCCTCTGTACCGCCTCAGGGTGGCCGGAAACACCCTCAGCAAGAGTTCTTGCAGGTAGACACCTCTAATATCCTGTTTATCTGTGGCGGCGCCTTTGCTGGCCTTGATAAGGTAATTAGGGATCGCTCTGAGAAGGGTGGCATCGGTTTTGGTGCTGAAGTGAAGAGTAAAGACGACAAGAAGAACTTCGGGCAGATTTTACGTGATTTAGAGCCTGAAGATCTTGTTCGTTACGGTCTTATTCCTGAGTTTGTGGGCCGTTTACCGGTCATTGCGACACTTGATGAATTGGATATGAAGGCTCTGGTACAAATATTGACAGAGCCTCGTAACTCCCTTACCAAGCAGTACGGTAAACTGTTTGAAATGGAGGGTGTTGAAATCGACTTCCGTTCAGACGCTCTTGAGGCTGTTGCCACAAAGGCAATGGACCGGAAAACCGGGGCACGTGGTTTACGCTCGATCATGGAGAATGTACTGCTAGACACCATGTACAAAATTCCTTCAGAGGAAGGCGTTGCCAAGGTGGTCGTTGACGAAAGTGTCATTAAGGGAGAGTCTGAGCCTCTGCTAGTGTATGAGACGCAAGAAGCGCCAAAGCTTGCACAGGACGACAGTGCCTGATCACACAATATGCGAACCGCATAAGTATTAAGCAATAGGGGCCCAATCGGGCTCCTTTTTGTTATTTTTTCCTCACAAAAACTTGTAATTGGCCCCTAGCGGCCCCACTCTTAGAGCATCTATCCTATATTCTATCTGCGCCTTATTGCCTAGGCACAGCGCGTAATTAACGAGGCCAATGATGGACGAAACTGATGTAAGCCCAAGCAATCCAGATGACCTTCCTCTGTTGCCGCTCCGCGATGTTGTGGTTTACCCACACATGGTTATTCCTCTGTTTGTGGGGCGGGAAAAGTCTGTGGAGGCGCTTGAACAAGCGATGGCGAACGACAAACAAGTATTGCTAGTGGCGCAAAAGAACGCCTCAGACGATGACCCCAAAGAAGACGACATTTATCGCATTGGTACGGTGTCAACCATTCTTCAATTGTTAAAACTTCCTGACGGTACGGTGAAGGTTTTAGTAGAAGGTGGCGAGCGCGCTAAAATTGTCAGTGTAGAAGACAAAGGTAGTTATTTCCGCGCAGCTATCGAGCGTTTGGAAATTGACTCGCTGCCAGAGAAAGAATCAGACTTGCTGTTGCGATCGGCTGTTGTGCAGTTTGAGCAATATGTCAATTTGAGTAAAAAAGTGCCTGCGGAAGTTATGACCTCTCTGTCGGGTATTGATGATTTAGGTCGATTGGCCGATACCGTTGCCGCTCACATGACTTTGGATTTAGCTCAGAAACAAGAAATTTTGGAAATGGGCGGTGTAAGAGAGCGCCTAGACCATTTGCTGGGTTTGATGGAAGCTGAAATTGATTTGTTCCAGGTTGAGAAAAAAATTCGCGGCCGCGTCAAAAAGCAAATGGAAAAAAGCCAGCGAGAGTACTATCTGAACGAGCAAATGAAAGCTATTCAGAAAGAGCTGGGCGACATGGGCGAAGAGCCTAACGAAGCAGAGGATTTAGAAAAGAAAATTCGTGAATCGGGCATGAACGCCGACGCGGAAGAAAAAACCTTAGCTGAGTTAAATAAATTAAAAATGATGTCTCCCATGTCGGCGGAGGCTTCTGTGCTTCGTTCGTACATCGATTGGATGCTGAGTGTCCCTTGGAAAAAGCGCAGCAAAGTGCGTCACGACCTCGACAAAGCTGAAGAAGTTTTGGAAGCAGATCATTATGGTTTGGAAGAAGTTAAAGAGCGTATTCTAGAATATCTCGCAGTACAGAAGCGCGTAAAAAAGATTAAAGGCCCGATACTTTGTTTGGTAGGCCCGCCTGGCGTAGGTAAAACTTCATTGGGTGAATCAATTGCGCGAGCTACAAACCGTAAGTTTGTTCGCATGGCTTTGGGTGGGGTGAGAGACGAAGCAGAAATTCGCGGCCATCGAAGAACCTATATAGGGTCTCTGCCTGGTAAACTGATTCAGAAAATGTCAAAAGCTGGCGTTAAAAACCCTCTATTTTTGTTGGACGAGATTGACAAAATGGGCATGGACAATCGCGGCGATCCTGCCTCTGCCTTGTTAGAAGTGCTCGATCCAGAGCAGAACCACAATTTCAATGATCACTACCTGGAAGTGGACTACGACCTATCTGATGTTATGTTTATTTGTACTTCGAATTCGATGAATATCCCTGGTCCCTTGCTAGACCGCATGGAAGTGATTCGAATTCCGGGTTATACCGAAGATGAAAAGGTAAATATCGCGACGCGGTATTTGATTCCCAAGCAAATCAAGGCAAATGGCTTGAAATCCTCTGAAGTTGCGATAGAGGAAGGCGCCATACGCGATGTGATTCGTTACTATACTCGCGAAGCGGGTGTGCGTGGTATCGATCGCGAAATGGCGAAAATTTGCCGTAAAGTGGTAACGCAGCACGTTAAAGATAAGAATTTGGAGCAGGCCGTAGTCAGCTCGGCAGAGCTGGAATCCTATTTGGGCGTTTACAAGTACGATTACGGGCGCGCAGAAGAGGAAAACCAAGTGGGCCAGGTAACTGGCTTGGCATGGACGAGTGTTGGTGGGGAGTTGCTGACAATTGAAGCCTCTGCGGTGAAGGGTAAGGGGCGCATGGTTAAAACGGGCTCTTTAGGTGACGTGATGCAGGAGTCTATTCAGGCTGCGCTTACCGTCGTTCGCTCGCGCAGTCAGGTCTTAGGAATAGCGCCTGATCACCATGAAAAATTGGACCTACACATTCACGTACCTGAGGGTGCCACACCAAAAGATGGGCCAAGTGCGGGAGTCGGTATGTGTACCGTGCTTACTTCGGCTTTTACCAACATTCCGGTGCGAGCCAATGTTGCCATGACGGGTGAAATTACCCTCAGGGGCGAGGTGCTAAAAATTGGCGGGCTGAAAGAAAAATTGCTGGCCGCTCATCGCGGCGGCATTACTACAGTGATTATACCCGCCGATAATGAGCGTGATCTAAAGGACATTCCCGACAACATTAAAGCCGATCTGCTTATTAAGCCTGTGAAGTGGATTGATGAAGTGTTGGAAATAGCCTTGGAGAGCATGCCTCAGCCTTATACAGATGAAGAGTATCGCGCCTTAGAAAAGGAAGCTCAGGGCGACAAAAAGCCCCAGGGAAGCGGTCGAATTAGTACTCACTAATTGGAGTGGGGAGTGTTACTCAGGTTCACACCTGCTAGCCTCCCTGATTAGAACTTGTTCATCTGTCGGGTATTTCGGTCAAAATACAGGCAGCATGCGGGCTTCAGGGCATTTTAGCTCATTGTTAGCTTGACCGGCAGAGAGGCAGTTGGTATAAAACGCAATCCGTTTGCTCGGTGCAGGGCAAACTTGAGAGACGAATTTGGACTAGCTTCCGAGCCGAGTCATAGCAACATAAATTTTTACTATATATCGGTTACTAAACAGTAACTGGAACTCATAATAAGAGGGATTGAGTGTGAATAAATCTGAACTGATCGAAGCCATCGCAGCGTCTGCGGACATTCCAAAAGCAGCCGCCGGTCGCGCACTGGATGCAATGGTAGACACCGTTACTGGTGCATTGAAAGAAGGTGATCAGGTAGTATTGGTTGGCTTTGGTACATTTGCAGTGAAAGATCGTGCAGCCCGTACCGGCCGCAACCCTCAAACTGGTGCAGAGATTCAAATCGCTGCGGCTAGAGTACCTAGCTTTAAAGCTGGTAAGGCACTGAAGGACGCAGTAAACAGCTAATTTCGTTTGCTGTGAGCTGTTTGAAAGGCGCATCCAAACGATGCGCCTTTTTCGTTACTAATATGAACACAATTAAATAGAGATGGGGTAGGGCATGCTGCAGAGTTTCCGCGATAATTTAAAGGGAACGGTCGCCAAGGGAGTCATCGCTTTAATGATCATTCCGTTTGCAATGTTTGGTGTTGATTCCTTGTTTTTAAGTGACGGTCAAGGCTCCGATGTTGCAGTAGTAGAGGGGGAGGCTATCAGTGAAAACGAGTTGGCTCAGGCAATATACCTTCAAAAACAACAACTTCTATCGCGTTTTGGCGATCAAGCCCCCGCAGAATTTTTAACGGATGAAAGATTGCGAGCCCCGGTGCTCGAAGAATTGATTCGTCGCCGTTTGAACCTTCGCTTAGGGCAACAGGGCGGCATGGCGGCTAGTTCACTTGAGCTAGATCAAATGATCTTATCCGCTGAGCAATTTCATGTTGAAGGACAGTTTAACGCACAGCTCTATACACAAACATTGCGTGCTTTAGGCTTTACCCCCTCAACCTACAAAAAACTGTTAGGTGAAGAACTGGTTTTAAACCAATTGGCTAGAGGTTTCTCCGGCACAGGTTTTACAACGGGCGCTGAGTTAAGTCGTGCAGCCCTTTTACAGGCCCAAACCAGAGATTTTTATTACCTCACCGTCGCTAAAGACGCGATTGAGGACGCCACCTCCATTAGTGATGAGGCGTTGGCTTCATACTACGAAGCAAACCAAACACAGTTTATGGCACCGCAGCAGCTGGCGATAGAATATATTGAGGTTTCCCCTGAGCTGCTCAGTGCTAACGTGACAGTGAGCGAGGAGGATGTTCGGGCTCAATATGAACAAAATCTTGCTAATTTTGAAGCTAAGCCGGAGCGTCAGGCCGCACACATTCTTTTCGAACCGAAGGATGATGGAAGCCATGTAAGCGCAGCAGAGGCTGTTGTAGCGCGTCTGGACGCCGGCGAGGACTTTGCCGCATTGGCTGGCGAGGTGTCCAGCGACACCGTGTCTGCAGAGCAGGGCGGCGACCTCGGCTATACCGCGGGAGATATATTTCCTGCCGAATTTGAAGCGGCATTGGCTGAGCTAGAGGTGGGTGCGGTTTCAGCGCCAGTTGAGACTGAGGCGGGTTTGCACATTATCAAACTACTAGCCCTACAAGATGCGGATGCCCCAAGTTTTGAGGAAGAACAGCTATCGATTCGACAAACGCTGATTTCAGCCGCTGCTGAAGAGCAGTTTGTGGAAATGCTAGATAGCCTTGGCGACCTAACCTACAACGCTGACACGCTAGCGGAAGCAGCCGATAGTTTGGATTTACCCGTGAATAAAAGTGCTTTATTCAGCCGGCAGGGTGGGGACGGCATAACGGCTAATGCAAAAGTGCTGGAAACGGCATTTAGTGACGAGGTTTTACTTGAGGGGAATACAAGTGATCTTATCGAATTAGCAGACAACCTAGTTGTGGTGTTGCGAATTATTGAGAACAAACCTTCACACGTTAAGGCTTTGGCTGATGTTTCTGAAGGCATAGCAACACAGCTGAAAGAAGAGTCCATTCGCAATACGCTGCAGAGCCAAGCAGATAGTTTGCAATTGGCGCTCGAGCAAGGTGCTGATTTTGAAAGCTTGGCAAAAGAAAACTCACTTGAATGGCAGGTGACATTAGCAACAACCCGCAGTGATTTTAAGGTTGATCGAACCTTATTGAACTACGCTTTTGATATGGCAAAGCCCTCAGCTGAAGCGGCGACCATTGGCGGGGTGTTTTTAAATAATGGAGACTATGCCTTGGTCAGCCTTAATAAGGTTCACGGTGGCGACCTAAATACCATGACAGAACTGCAGCAAAAGCAAATTTCACAAGGTTTGTCACGCAGCGCTGGTGAAATGGAGTACGCAGTATTGGAAGCCCACATTAAAAATACGGCAGAGGTAGAGGTTTACTAGTTTATAATTGCCCAGAATAAAAACGGCCTAAATATAAGGTCGCTCATTGCGAGCGACCCCTATTGCGGCGTCATAGGGAGCAAGGCTTGTGAGTACCAAAGGATTAGACGCCTGGGTTGAAAAACTCAGCAAAGTCGAGATGCCTGTCTTGGCGAATGTTGTAAAAGAGCTCAATGAGCTTACAGGTAGCGATGAAGCCGATGTTAATCAGTTGGCTGATGTAATTCTGAAAGACGCAAATCTCACCTCTCAAGTTCTCCGTATTGCTAATAGCGTCGCCTACAACCCCTCTAATTTTCCGATAAACACAGTAAGCCGGGCAATTGTATTGATAGGCTTCACGGGTGTCCGGGCCATCTGCATCTCTGTCATGGTGATCGACTCCTTGCTCGGCAAGGCTCCTCGAGAGCGATTGATGGGCGCAATGGCTAAGGCCTTTCACGCTGCTGTCCAAGCTCGAAATTTGGTCAAGCATACCAATGAGTCCGCGCGGGAAGAAGTTTTTATAGCTGCCTTGTTATACCATTTGGGCGATATGGCTTTTTGGGCCTGTGGTGAAGAGTCTGCCGATGAGCTTGAGCTGTTACTCGAAGACAATACTATTACATTGAGAGAGGGGCTCGAGCAGGTTACAGGCACAACACTAAAAGCCATCACGCGTTCTCTGGCAGAAAACTGGTCTCTGGGTGACACTTTGAAAGAGGCTTTATACCCACCACCCGATCCCTCGCCCAAGGTTATCGCGGTTCGTTTAGGTGAGGAAATTAGTCGTTTGGCTGTAAACGGTTGGGACACTCCCGAAATGAATGTCGTGATGAGTAAAGTTTCCGAGTTCACGGGCACCGCTTACAATCAAGTGCGCGACATGGTGATGGAAAACGCCGAAGAGGCGGCTGGGGTTGCTCTAACCTATGGCGCCGCGAAGGTTTGTCATTTGATCCCGACAAAAGCCAAAGCTGTTTCTGCTGAAGCGGACGCGAAACCGAGGATTTTCAAATCGGAACCTCAATTACAGTTGAGTATTCTCCGAGAGCTTTCCAATGCATTGACCGAGCAGTTAGACGTAAACACGATTTTTAAGATGGTGTTAGAGGGGATGCATCGCGGGATTGGTCTAGAGAGAGCTTGCGTGGCATTTATCGTAAAAAATTCCGTTCAAGCGAAGTATATTCTGGGAGAAGGTACAGAGAAATGGCGTGACGGTTTTAATTTTGAGGTCGGTCCAAGCCATGACTCGATTTTTACGCGAGCGATTAAGGCTCGGGAACCGTTTTGGATTCAGCCCAATCAACTGCCTAAATACAAGCACCTATACTCTCCGGAAATCACTCGAATAGTCGGTAAGTATCCCGCGTTTATTTCTTTGATTACGCTCGGTAAGCGTGACGTGGCGGTAATTTACGCGGATCGCTGGAACTTGGGGGGGCAGCTAGGGAAAGACCAGTTTGAGAGTTTTCGGCACTTTGTGTCTCAAACACAGATGAGCTTAGAAATGCTGACTAAGTCTATGGCTAAGAACGGTAAGTAGGTATTTTGGCGTGTCCTACGCCCAAATTCATTCCGTCTGCATAAATAAAGCAGATAACAAGCCTGCTCAAAGTGTATTTTTTACTCTCCGTAATTTAAGGTTCCAATATTTATAATGTCTGACGCAATTCCTATCGGTGTTTTTGATTCTGGAGTTGGCGGTTTGTCGATCGCACGCTGTCTACAGCGAGAGCTTCCATCGGAGAGTTTTTTATATTTTGCCGATCAAAAATATTCGCCCTACGGAAGTAAGTCAGCCTCCTGGCTGGAAGCGAGGACGGAACTTGTTGCCCAATTTTTACTTGAGCGAGGGTGTAAAGCCTTGGTTGTGGCCTGCAATACGGCAACGGTCAATTCTATATCAGCTTTGCGAGAAAAAATTGAACTGCCTATTGTCGGAGTCGAGCCGGCGATAAAGCCCGCAGCCTTGCACAGCAAGGCGGGAGTAGTGGGCGTCTTGGCAACGGCACAAACCTTGCGCGCTGACTCATTTTGCACACTGTTAGATAAGTTTTCAGGACCGGTTAAATTGCTGACTCAAGCCTGCCCAGAGTTGGTGGGCTTGGTGGAAAGTGCAAATTTACACAGCGAGGAAACAATCGACGCGCTGAGGTCTTACATTGAGCCTCTGTTGGACTTAGGCGCAGACCATATTGTATTAGGCTGCACACATTTCTCTTTTTTGCGGGAGAGTATAGCTCAGGTAATTGGGGGGCGAGCGCTTATTCTTGACGCTGGTGCTCCGGTTGCAGCTGAGCTTAGGCGACAGTTGGGCAAGTTCGATTTATTGAATGCTTCGTGTGCACCGGGAAAGATCAGTTTCTACAGTAGTGGTGCAACTTCTTTAGCTGCGAAGAATATGAGCTTGCTCTGGGGTAGCCCAATAGAGCTGCGAGAGGCGATTTAGGCCGCCAGAGCATTGAAATAATTCCGCCTGATATTCCAATCAATTAGTTCGCGTAACATCTACAAATAAGGTGAGTGATTGGCCTGGGTGAATATAGTTACCTTTCTTGACGGGATTCCAGCGCATAATATCATTCACCGTCAAATTAAACTTGCCGGCAATTCTTGCGAGAGAGTCACCTCGGCGAACATTGTAAGCTACCTTGCGGATGATGCTTTTTCCAGTGCCACGCTGGGCGTTCGCTATGGACTTTTGGGAGACTTTTTTGCCCGTCCAAATAACCAGTTTCTGACCAATTTTTATAGGGTCTTTTGGTGCCATGCCATTCCATTTGCTCAACTTGCTCACACTCACATTGTGCGCTCGAGCAATTTTCCAGAAGCTATCACCTGATTTTACCGTATAGCGAATTTTTTCTTTGCTGTTTTTGCTTCCCGATGTGCTCTGGGTGCGCTTTAATCTTTCGGCGGCACTATAAGCGTAGTGGCGAGCGGGTGCTGTGGCGACGGGAATCATTAGGGTTTTGCCCGCGCGAATCCCATTGCCTCGCAGGCTGTTTGCGCTTTGCAGTGCGCTGACGCTGGTGTTGAATTTCTTAGAGATTTTTATTAGAGAGTCGCCGGGCTTAATTGTATAACGCTGCCAAGCAATACGTTCTTCTGTAGGCAGAGCGTTCAAATTACGAATGAATTCAGCGGCGTGCTCGTTGGGGATGAGCAATCGGTGGGGGCCATCTGGGTCTGTTGCCCAACGGTTGAAGCCCGGGTTCATTTTATAGAGTTGGTCGATGTCCATGCCAGCCAATCGTGCCGCTTGAGCCATATCAATTTGTGAGCTGATATCCACTGAGGTGAACCAGCTCGTATTATCGATGGGCTCGAGTTTCAGTTTATATTGTTGGGGACTAAGCACCACTCTCGACAGTGCCAATAACTGTGGAACATAAGCCTGGGTTTCCCGAGGTAATTTCAAGGACCAAAAATCTGTGGGTTTGCCTGCTTTCTTGTTGCGTCGGATAGCTTTAGACACATTACCTTCGCCGGAATTGTAAGCCGCGAGCGCCAACAGCCAATCGCCGTCGAAGCGCCTGTTCAGGTAGCTGAGGAATTTCACGGCAGCCTCTGTAGAGGCCACAACATCGCGACGCCCGTCATACCACCAGTTTTGCTTCAGGCCATATTGGCGACCGGTTGAGGGCACAAATTGCCACATACCTGAAGCCCTACCGTGGGAGTAGGCAAAAGGGTCAAAGGCGCTTTCTACAATAGGCAGCAAGGCAATTTCTAGGGGGACCTTATAACGTTCCATCATTTCTACGATATGGAATAAGTACTTTTCCCCCCGTTCTGTCACTCTGGCTATATATTTCGGGTTTTTTGCATACCACTTAACAAAGCTATCAATTCTGGCGTTGTCAGTTGCGGGCAAGGCATAGCCTTCGCGAATTCGATCCCAGAGCTGAGAGTGGTCGTCGCTGACAAAAGCTTGCTGCTCATCAGTGCTGGTGGAACAGTTTTCGGCGTCTTCTTCTGCACTGAGCTGGATCTGAGGTTCCGGCTTATCCGTCTCAGAAAATTCTGTCTTAGTATTTAAGGCACTAAGGCTGTTTAAACCTAATGTTGTGGTGTTGCAGGCGGTCAGGGAAAGGAAAAAAATACCGCCAATGGTCAATTTGGCCGCTTTAAGTCGCGCTGAATTCATAGTTACGTATCTTTATTGTCGGGCTATTGTCCACTCGGGGCGGCTATTAAAAACTATCTTTCCAAGTGCGTACAGCCCCAAGTAGCTCATCGGCCGTATTAATGGCTCGACCCAGCTTGATTTCAAGGGAATTTTTTACACTTTCAGTGTGACAGCGCATAAATGGGTTTGTTTCAAGTTCTAGGGCCATAGTACTTGGTACCGTTGGAAGCCCTTTGTCTCGTAGGGCCTGAGCGTCAATTACTCGCTGCTTAAGCGAACGGTTGTTGGGTTCCACCGCCTGTGCAAAAGCCAGGTTAGCCAAGGTGTATTCATGGGCGCAATGTATAGCGGTATTCTCGGGCAGTTCAGCCAGTAATGACAATGAATGATGCATCTGGGCCGCGGAACCCTCAAATAAACGTCCGCAGCCCCCCGCGAAGAGGGTGTCTCCACAGAATAATAGAGGCTGTTGTGACCCATGGGCCGGGCAAAACCAAGCAATATGGTCGAGTGTATGCCCAGGCACCTCTAGTACTTCGAACGTTAGTTCTGCTGAGAGTTTGAGGGTTTCACCGTGTTTGAAAGGGTGGCTTACTAAAGGGATATTGGCTGAATCCGGGCCGTAAACGGGCACCGCTTTAAAGTCCAATAACTGGGCTATTCCGCCGGTGTGATCGGCGTGGTGGTGGGTGATCAGAATACCCGCCAGATTAAGCGATAGTTTTTCGAGCGCTTCCAGCACAAGCCCGCCGTCACCGGGATCAACCACATAGGCATCGCTTGAGCCTTCGCTATGAAATAGCCATAAGTAGTTGTCGGTAAAAGCGGGCAGGGTATGAACCTTGATCATAAAAAACTCTTTGCATGAGGAGGAAGGCTGGTGCTTGTTGCCAAGCAAAAGATTCATGATAATAGAGAGCAGTCCCAGATACAAAGGCAGACGGGGTAAATGGTAGGCTTTAGTCTGATTAAGCGGTTTACGAATTTTTTTGAGCGGCGATATGGCGTAGGCGACTATGCAAGGCTGAGGCCAGCCCTCGCCAGCTGGTTGAACACTCATTATGGTCAGCTTCTGCTAAAAGAAGAAAAGACCTATCTCGACGCAGCGCTAAGTGATGTGTTTGGGTATCACTTACTAGAGCTCAGTATCAGCGATGATGCCCATCTGAGCGATGCCAGTCGTATTCGACATCGTTTTTCCTTGTCACCCGACTTTGCTCCGAGCTACCAAGGCAAACCCTTAGGGGCTCAGGCCGAGATTGATAATTTGCCACTGGCTAGCGAGTCGGTTGATGTTGTGATCTTGCATCACACTCTGGAATTCTCTCAGCGCCCTCACTTGATGCTCCGAGAAGTGTCCCGGGTGCTTATGCCTCGAGGAAGAGTCATAGTTGTGGGTTTTAATCCCAGCAGTTTGTTTGGCTTGTTTAAGGCTGTTGCGCGCTTCACGAGTTGCCGGCCTCAGTGGCGACACCAAAACTTGGGTAAGAGGCGCGTGCTCGACTGGCTGCGCCTATTAGATTTCGAAGCTTTGCAGCAATCGCAGGGTTTCTATCGTCCACCGCTCACTCACCCTAAGGTATTGCGCTATTTGGCTTGGTTGGAGATCATTGGTCAAAAATTACATTTGCCTGGCGGCAGTTTCTATTTTATTGTCGCGCGCAAAGATGTGGCGGCTATGACGCCCCTAAAACCAAACTGGCAAACATTTGGGCCCATGGTAGGGCTTGGTGGTCGCGAACCCGCCAGTCGAATGCCAGAGCCTATTAGCCGACAAAAGCCCAAGTTGTAATAAAGGTGTACTTTGAGAGCAGTTGAAATTTTTACCGACGGTGCTTGCCGTGGAAATCCTGGCCCTGGTGGTTGGGGGGCCTTGTTACGCTGCGGGCCACATGAAAAGAGCCTGTGTGGCGGCGAGCGCAATACTACCAACAATCGCATGGAATTAATGGCGGCGATTAGGGGGCTTGAGTCTCTTACTGAAGATTGCGCTGTGGTGTTGACTACCGACTCACAATACGTGCGTAAAGGTATTACCGAATGGGTGCGTAATTGGAAAAAAAATGGCTGGCAAACCGCGGCTAAAAAGCCGGTAAAAAACGCAGATCTTTGGCAGGCTTTGGATGCTGCCGCAAAGAAACACAAAATTGATTGGCGGTGGGTGAAAGGCCACAGCGGTCACCGAGAAAATGAAATTGCTGATACTTTAGCCAATCGTGGAATCGACCAGCTGTAGGTACTAAAGAAGTAATGTATAAACCCTCGCGGTAGGGTTTTAGGAGCACAATATTTATGCGTCAAATTGTATTAGATACAGAGACTACTGGCCTTGATCCCTCTCAGGGGCATCGAATAATTGAAATTGGTTGCGTAGAGCTGGTAAATCGTCGTCTCACGGGTAATCACTATCACCAATATATTAATCCCCAGCGAGAAATCGATGCTGAGGCGATGGAAGTTCACGGTATAACACCAGAGTTCCTTCAAGATAAACCTATCTTTAGAGATATAGCTGAAGAGTTTCTTCAATTTGTATCGGGGGCTCAGTTGGTAATACACAACGCGCCTTTTGATGTCGGTTTTATTGATGCTGAGTTCCGTCACCTGAAGCAGCAGCATCCGAGAATGGATGAGTGTTGTACGATACTTGATACTTTAGTCATGGCGCGGCAAAAACACCCCGGGCAGCGCAATAGCTTGGATGCTTTGTGTAAGCGCTATGGTGTTGACAACTATCAGCGGGATTTGCACGGCGCCTTGCTCGATTCCGAAATTTTAGCCGATGTCTATTTGTTAATGACCGGCGGTCAAACGGCGCTTTCTCTTGGCGCTGAGAGCTCCGATGGTGACGGTCAAGAGCAGATGAGCCAGTTGCGGCGTCTGTCCTCACAGAGGCGAGCGTTACCTGTTATTGCACCCAGTGCAGATGAATTGGTTTTGCATGAAAAGAAGTTGCTGGAAATAAACAAAAAAAGTGACGGCAACTGTGTTTGGCTAAAATCCTAGATCGAATAAAACACTTGAAAAAAAGGCCGGCACTGAAATCTCAGTGCCGGCCTTTTTCGTGAGCCTTAGTACGTGTTATTAATTTTATTTAATAAACATCATCACCGAGGTTAAACCCACAATACTTAATACAATGGTGTAAGGCAAAGCCATATAAACCATGCGACCGTAAGAAAGGCGAATAAGTGGTGCAAGGGCGGAGGTCAAAAGAAACAAGAATGCCGCTTGACCATTGGGTGTTGCCACACTTGGCAAGTTGGTGCCGGTATTGATGGCAACGGCCAAGTTTTCAAAATGCTGGCGAGATATATCACCATTGTCTAGGGCCATTTTCACTTCGTTAATATAAACGGTTGCCACAAAAACGTTATCACTGATCATCGAGAGTACGCCATTGGCCACGAACAACATGGGGGCTTGCGCCGATGTATCTTGAGATAGTACCCAGTGAGTGATTGGTGCAAATAGATGTTGCTCGTGAATAACGGCGACAATGGTAAAGAAAACCACTAGCAGGGCTGTGAAGGGTAGGGCTTCTTCAAACGCGTGACCTACCTGGTGTTCTTCAATAATGCCATTGAAAGCCGTTAGTAGAACAATAATCATGAGGCCGATTAAGCCTACCGCCGCAACGTGAAGCGCCAAACTCACTACCAAGACTAAGGCGACGCTTGCTTGGATTATCAATTCGGCTTTATCGCGCGTGGTCATTTTACTATTTTGGTCTTCAGCAAAGTCTTCCAAAACAGCTCTAACAGAAGGAGGAATCTCAGCTCCGTATCCAAACCAGCGAGTTTTCTCCAAGACAACGACGGTGAGTAAACCAAAGAACAACACAGGCATTGTAACGGGGGCCATAACTAGGAAAAATTCTAGGAAGTTCCAGCCAGCTTTTTCAGCGATGAGCAAGTTTTGTGGTTCGCCTACCAGAGTACAAACGCCTCCGAGGGCGGTACCAATAGCGCCGTGCATCACAAGTGTGCGCAAAAACTCCCGAAATTTAATCAGATCTTCTCGGTGATACTCATGCACGGTCTCGTCGTCGCCGTGATCGTGGTCGTGATGAATCTTCTTGCCCGATGCTACCTTGTGGTAAACCGAATAGAAACCAACGCCCACGCTAATTAATACGGCAGTAACGGTGAGTGCATCAAGAAATGCGGAAAGAACGGCGGAGACCAGGGAAAATAGTAGCGATAGTGCCACTTTAGATTTCACCGAGGTCAAGATTCGAGTGAATACAAACAGCAGCAAGTTCTTCATGAAGTAGATGCCGGCTACCATGAACATCAATAACAATATCACGTCGAAGTTACTGACAACTTCCTTATAGACTGAGTCTGAGGAGGCCATGCCTAGCAATACGGCTTCTAAGGCGAGTAAACCACCAGGCTGTAAGGGGTAGCACTTAAGGGCCATTGCCAGAGTAAAGATGAATTCACCAATTAGAACCCAGCCTGTGGCGAATGGACCAATGGTATAGAGTAAAATCGGATTGATGATTAGAAACAATATGATAGAGTTTTTGTACCATTCCGGTGCTTGGCCGAGAAAGTTTTTGCCAAATGCCTGGGTTAGGGTATGAGCCATGTGTCGTTCCTTATGCTTCGCTGAGCCTTATTTGTGGCCTGATGGGCTGCGTCGATCTTAATATGGGCGTTAAATTTACCTGATAGCATGGTATGACAAAAAGTCGGCTAACGCCAAAAAATTCAAGCTTTTCAAAGGCATCGGGCTTTAGTTGGGACAATATGAAACAATTTTAGACCAAATTGGCCATAATATGCTCAAATTCACGGCGCGTGGGGTTTAAGGTGCTGATTTGTGAGGCAATATACTGATATGTGGGTTGAATTTTGTTAAGTTAACTCGACGCTAATCGATGGAAAGAAAGGAAGCCTTAGTGAGTGACAGCCTAGCCCCAAACTTCAGTTCATTAAAGATGATTTACCCTGAACTGCTCGTTACACTTGAGCAGGCTGCAGCCGAGCTTGAGCAATTTATTGCCGATCGAGCCGACCTGCTCAGCTTCAGGGCTTGTATCGACAGTATCACGCAAATCGCCGGTACTCTGGAGTTGATTCAAGTGCAGGGAGCCAATCAGCTGGCGACTGAAATCGTGGAAGTCGCGGAAGCCATCGATCTAGAGCAGGAAGAATTGGCTGATGAGCACCTGGGTTTAATCTCTCGCGCATTTTTGTTTCTGCCTCGGTATCTCGAATATTTGCTCCAGACCCAGCGCAATTTGCCTGTGCTACTCATCCCCCACATCAACGAACTGCGACTGGCGCGTAAGCAGGCCGTCTTCGCCGATAGCCACTTCTACACGCCAGATTTTCAAACACCAATAGTACCTGCGAAGCGAATGAAGCTTGTGGGCGACGAAGACGTGGGTGCTTTGATTAAACGTCTACGACATATGTATCAGGTTGGTTTGCTGGGTATTCTTAAGAATAAGCAAATTAAACCTTCTTTTAATATGATGCAGCGCTCCTTGCATCGTATGAGTATTATTCAGGCTGACTCGCCTTTTTATTCCCTGTGGTATTTGGGTTCTGAGGCGCTTGCGCACCTCTCTAGCTCAATGGAGCTAACGCCCAGTCGAAAGAAGATATTGGGCGCCCTTGACCGTGAATTGAAATTAGCGATTAAGCGCGTAGGCACAGATGATCAAACGGCAACGCCTTCCCAAACACTCTCTAGCGATTTGTTGTTTATCATTGCGCTTTCAGGCGATAGCGGTGAAACCACAAGCCATTTGTTGGCTCAATTTGGCTTGACCCTATTTAGCCACACCGACGCGGAACTGCGGCGCGAGCGAGACGTGCTCAATGGCCCCAGTGCCAATACCTTGAAATCCATGGCGTCGGTCTTGAACGACGAACTGATACACGCCAAGGATATTTTGGAGCGGGCTTCCGACGGCGGCATAAGCAGTGGCGAAGACCTAATAGATCTTATCGATACCTTGAAAAAGGTTGCAGAGATACTTGGCGTGGTAGGTTTGGTCGTGCCGGGTAATTCACTTAAGAACGAAATCCTCACCGTGGAATCTTGGCAGCGCGCAGGCCGTTTAGGCGATGATACTGCACAGTTGCACCTGGCCGATATTCTTTTGTATATAGAGAGTGCAATCGGTGGAGTGGGGCATTCGGGCCTGTCAGACGACAGTATCGCTCGAGTGAATAATCAAGAGCGACAGGAAGTGATTGCTCAGAGCCAATTAGCCAGTGCTAGGCATATTGTCATTAGTGAAGCAGAGGCTGGTTTGGCCCTGGTCAAGCGCTCGCTGAGCTCATTTACAGAATCCAGTTTTGATCGGGCCCATATTAACAATGTGACGGTTTCGCTCAACGCCATAAGAGGGGTAATGGCTATGTTAGCTTTGCCGCGCGCAGAGCGTGTAATGCGAGCTTGCATTGGTTTTGTTGAAGATACCTTGATGGATTCGGATGAAAAGCCAGCACTGGAGCAGTTAATGGAAACTTTTGCCGACTCGGTAATCAGTATGGAGTATTATCTCGACGCAATAAAAAACGACGAGGGGGCCGATGACAAGGTGCTGGAAATAGCGGAAGAGAGCTTGACCGCTTTGGGTTGCCCACTTGAGTAAGGCATGAATTCATGATTTACGAAGGTTTAGCCTCCGCGTCCGTTATTCTGGGCTTGCTGGTTTTTTATCTCTCCTTGCGCTTGTTGATGAAAGCCGGTTGGTTCGGTGGCTGGCTTCGAGGGATGTTTGGTCTCTTACTGGTATCGCTGGGCCTAACTTTGGGTTTGCTGGCATTAGATGTTGTAGGTTACAAGCAGCTGGTTAGCGAAAAATTAGTGGCAACTTTAAGTTTCGAGAAGCTTTCAGCTCAGCAATACCGTGTGCTGATGGTAGAGAGTGAGGGGCGAGAGCACCGTTTTATTTTGAAAGGCGATCAGTGGCAATTGGACGCAAGAATTGTGAAATGGCCAGGTTTATTGTCTAGCTGGGGGATGAAGCCCGGTTATCGTTTAGATAGAATAAGTGGTCGTTATTATTCGCTGGAACAAGAAAGGCACTCCGATCGAACCGTGCGCTCGTTGAGGGACGGTGAAAACCCTCTTGATATTTGGCAGTGGATACAAGATTACAACGAAAATTTACCCTTTGTAGACGCTGTGTATGGCAGCGCCGCCTTTTTGCCGATGGAAGATGATGCCCTGTATGAAGTCACCTTATCCAATACCGGTTTGTTGGCTCGGCCACTCAATGACCAGGCCAAAAAAGCACTTGAACGCTGGCAGTAAATGTTTGGCTGGGCGAAAAACCCGAACCCTAATTAGATAAATACCTTAGATAGATAATAGTGGAGTTAAATTTTGGAATTTTTGATTGAGTACGGTCTGTTTTTGGCCAAAGCGGTGACCATCGTTGTTGCTATTGGTGTGGTTGTGGGGCTGTTAGTCTCGGCGGGTGGTCGAGAAAAGAAGGGCGCTCAAGGCCATATTGAAGTCACGTACTTAAACGATGAGTATGACGCAATGCGCGATACTCTGAAAGAATCGTTATTGAGTGAGGAAGAATTAAAAGCGGAGCACAAGGCTGAGAAAAAAACCGCTAAAGCGAAGCAGAGTGCAGAGAAAAAAGCACTTAAAGACAAGTTGCCAAAAGAACCCAAAAAGCGCGTATTTGTACTCGACTTTGACGGTGATATGAAAGCCTCTGCGACGGCCAACTTGCGTGAAGAGATCTCAGCATTACTTACCATGGCCAAAGCTGAAGACGAAGTTGTAGTAAAACTTGAAAGTGGCGGAGGGATGGTTCACAGCTATGGTTTGGCTTCAAGCCAATTGGCGCGAATCAGCTCGAAAGGCATACCTCTCACAGTGTGTGTTGATAAAGTAGCTGCCAGTGGTGGTTATATGATGGCCTGTGTTGCCGATAAAATTGTAGCAGCGCCTTTTGCCATTATCGGTTCCATTGGTGTGGTTGCACAACTGCCAAACTTTAATCGCCTGTTAAAGAAAAATGATATTGATATTGAGCTTCTTACGGCCGGAGAACATAAGCGCACGCTGACTATGTTTGGTGAAAACACTGAAAAAGGTCGAGAGAAGTTTATGGAAGACCTAGAAGACACCCACAAGTTGTTTAAAGAATTTGTTTCGGAACACCGTGGCGTTGTTGATATTGATGCAGTGGCAAGCGGCGATGTTTGGTACGGCAGCCGAGCCGTAGACGTAAAGCTAATTGACGGCCTGATGACGAGCGACGAATACGTAAATAGCCAAATGGACGATGCTGAGGTTTACGGTTTGAGCTTCGAGCACAAAAAGAGCTTGCCCGAAAGGCTGGGTTTTGCCGCGCAGCACGCATTAGATCAAGTTTTGTTACGCTGGTGGCAGCGAAGCCAAAACGGTCGTTGGTTCACCTAGAAGTCGACACCCATTTTATGGATAAGCCCTTTGTAGTAAAAAGTCGTTTTGAGCCGGCAGGTGACCAACCTGCGGCCATAGCTGGACTAGTAAAAGGTTTGGAGGCGGGGCTCGCGCACCAAACCTTATTGGGGGTTACCGGCAGCGGTAAAACCTTTACGGCTGCCAACGTAATAGCTGCTGTTCAGCGGCCCACTATCGTTATGGCGCACAATAAAACGCTCGCGGCGCAACTCTATGGAGAATTTAAGGAATTCTTTCCCGAAAATTCCGTAGAGTATTTTGTGTCCTATTACGATTATTATCAGCCAGAAGCCTATGTGCCATCGTCTGATACTTTTATCGATAAAGACGCATCCATTAATGAGCATATTGAGCAAATGCGTCTTTCGGCGACTAAAGCTTTGCTTGAGAGAAAAGATTCATTAGTGGTGGCCACTGTTTCAGCTATCTACGGCCTGGGTGCCCCTGACGCATACTTGAAAATGGTCATGCATTTGGATCGCGGTGATCAAGTCGATCAACGTCAAATCTTGCGACGCCTTGCGGAACTTCAATATACCCGCAATGACATAGATTTTCAGCGAGCGACATACCGTGTGCGAGGTGATGTTATAGACATTTTCCCAGCAGACTCTGATCGTGATGCGATTCGAATTGAACTATTCGATGATGAAATTGAGCAGCTCTCGCTCTTTGACCCCCTGACTGGGGAGGTTCTACAAAAGCTGCCTCGCTACACAATATACCCAAAGTCCCATTATGTTACGCCTCGAGAAACCATTTTAGGAGCAGTTGATAATATTAAGGTGGAGCTTGATGAGCGCCTGAGTTATTTGCGTGGAGAAAATAAATTGGTTGAAGCGCAGCGCTTAGAGCAGCGCACGCGATATGACTTAGAGATGATGCAAGAGTTAGGTTATTGTTCCGGTATCGAAAACTACTCTCGATACTTATCGGGTCGTAATTCAGGTGATGCACCTCCCACTCTGTTTGATTATCTTCCCGACAATGCTTTGCTCATTATTGATGAGTCGCACGCTACCGTTCCGCAAATTGGTGGGATGTACAAAGGCGATCGCTCGCGCAAAGAGACTCTGGTTGAATACGGTTTTCGCCTACCTTCCGCCTTAGATAATCGGCCACTACGCTTTGAGGAATGGGAAGGTCTAGCACCGCAGATGATCTTTGTCTCGGCTACGCCGTCACATTATGAACAAGAACATGCTGGGCAGGTGGTGGAGCAGGTGGTTAGGCCTACAGGACTGCTTGACCCTGTTATTGAATTGCGTCCCGCGAGCACGCAAGTTGACGATGTTGTGTCGGAAATTAATATGCGGGCGGCACGAAATGAGCGTGTCTTGATTACGACCCTAACCAAGCGTATGGCCGAAAATCTCACAGATTATCTAACTGACCTGGGTATTCGCGTACGCTATTTGCACTCTGATATTGATACCGTTGAGCGTGTTGAAATAATTCGCGATTTGCGGCTCGGTGAATTTGATGTTTTGGTTGGAATCAATTTGCTGCGAGAGGGTCTAGACATGCCAGAGGTTTCCTTAGTGGCAATTTTTGATGCCGACAAGGAAGGTTTCTTGCGGTCTGAACGCTCTCTTATTCAGACGATTGGTCGCGCGGCGCGAAACCTAGAGGGGCGAGCGATATTGTATTCTGAAAAGATTACTGGCTCTATGCAGCGTGCCATTGATGAAACAGAGCGGCGTCGAGCGAAACAACAAGCACATAACAAAGAACATGGAATAACACCGATGAGTATTACCAAGTCGGTGCAAGATATCATGGAAGGTGCGCGGGTCATTGGCCGTGGTGGCCGAGCTGCAGAGAAGAAAATTGCAGAAAAGAAAAGCCAATATGTTTCTGACGCTTTGGCCTCTGGCGATATTTGGTCGGAAATATCCAAGCTTGAAACAAAAATGTACCAATGTGCAAAGGACTTGGAGTTCGAAGAGGCTGCTAATATTCGGGATGCTATTAATCGTTTGAAGTCGGAGCAGTAACGCTAGTGAATATCTAGGGCAACTCGAAAGCCTATGTAGTCTTTTTTGGCTTCTGGGCTTAATGCCTTACGATAAGAGGCGCTGATAAGTTCCACGTTATCTTTCATCGAGCCGCCGCGAACGACCCGTTTGTCACACTGATCTCTATTTATGGCTGAGCCATCTCTAGGCGCCCCCAAAAAGTGATCTTGGAAACAATCATTCACCCACTCGCCGACATTTCCGGCGGTATCAAAAAGACCAAATGGATTCGCTCTAAAACTGCCTACAGGAGCTGTTTTGGAACGAAACAGATTTGTAAACTCGCTGTTGCAGCCACGCTTGCAATTGGCGCTAACCCTCTTCTTCTGAGTGCCCCACCAATAATCTTCAGTACTTGAAGCTCGCGCAATATATTCCCACTCGGCTTCATTCAGTAGGCGATAGGGCTTGCCTGTTTTTTGCGCGAGCCAAGATATGTATTGTTGTGCATCGTGCCAGCTTACGTGAATGACTGGCCGCGCTCCAAAACCCCAGCGTTTGTCATTGGGCCGACCCAAGCCTTTTTCTTGAGCATACAGGTCGTAGTCGGCAAAAGTGATCTCGTATTTACTGACGCCAAACGCTTTACGAATTTTAACTTCGCGTAAGGGAAGGGTGTTTTCAAGCAGTTTTGAGCCCATGATGAATTTCCCTTCGGGCACCACAATCATTTCGGGCCCCACTGTCTTGGCTGATAATCTATCAGTGAAGCTTTCGCCGGGTTCTGGAATTTTTACTAAATGGATGGTGATATCTCGGGCTTTCTTGCGCAGGCGAACCCATTGGACTTTGGAGCTATAACCCTTGGCGCTAAGTTCCAAGTGATAGCTGCCAGAGGGTAATTGCATTCCGCTGTGGTACTTTTCTTTGATGTTAAGAATTCTAATTTTGCTGTTTGCAGGTTTACTCCTAACAGTGAGTGCGTAGGTGTTGGAGGCCTTGGTTTGCTTCGCCGCTTTGGTTTCTGCAGTCTCAATTAAAGCAGCTTCCTGCCTGCTTTGACTCTCTTTTTCGGCCTTGATAACTACAGGGCTCGATTTACTTACAGAGGAAGTGAGCGTTTCGGGTTTCTTGTTCAGTTCATATGCGGGTGCTTGCTTTTGTGGCTGGGGCGGCGCTTCGTAATTTGTCCACGATGGATCTTTCACATCGAACTGCTCAGGCATTACTGCGTTGTGAGTTATGTTGGCTAGGCTAGCCACAATGGAGGGCAGATAGTTTTCAACCGCCATTTCAAATCGAGTAATCGCGATGGCGGTCAAGGTCCAGACAAGACCAAGTGCTATAGATAAAAGACATAAGCGTCGCCAGTGCGTTTTTTTCGGGGCGACTGGGCTTGGCGGGTCTACATAAACTGCCGATGACACCATAGTGGGGTAATTGCTTTCATCCGTGCTGGCGTAGGTTCTAATTATGTGTGGAGATTTACTCTCTCGGTAGTACAAACCAATGTTTTTACGCCAGCGTAAGCGCCATATTGAAGCGTCCTTAACGCTGTTGCCAAGGGCCGTGCTGCTGGTAATAAAAAGAGCGCGTACCAGGGACAAAATTTGTACCGCCGTGGGATCTGTATTGGCGATAAATACACCACTATTGCGGCCGCTGCGTGATTCCAATCGGTCTATTGCTTCAACAATATCTCGGCCGCGTTGTAGTCGATCCTCCGTTTCTTTAGCCAGCAAGCTGTTCAGCAGGGCTTGGTACATGCTGTATTGAGCCGGCAACACAGGTACGGGTGCGGTTAAATGCTTAATGGCGATTGCAACGGCTTCTTCGGCTTTGTAAGGCACTGTACCCGTTAACATTTCATAGAGCACAATACCGAGCCCATAAATGTCGGCCCGGCCATCGCTGGTTTTACCGCGGGCCTGTTCGGGGCTCATGTAATGGGGGGTGCCCACTACGGTTCCAGTGTGAGTCATTCGGGAGCTACTGCTAACGGTTTTGGCAACCCCAAAATCTGAAAGTACAACGGAATTGTCTTCGCGAAACAAAATGTTTTCAGGTTTTACATCTCTATGCATGTAACCTTTTTCATGTGCATGGTCGAGTGCTAGGGCCATTTCCCGGCAAATTCGCATGGCTTCACGCACGCTGATTCCCATTCTCATTCGTTCGTGCAAGGAACCACCGGGCAAATAGTCCATGGCGATATAGTTTAAATTTTTGTAACAGCCAATATCGTAAATAGAGATGATGTTAGGGTGTGAAAGTTGGCCAACAATATTGGCTTCTCTTTGAAAGCGTTCACTGAATATCGGGTCAGCATTTAAAGCTGGTGACATGACTTTTAATGCGACTTCTCGCCCCACGCTCAGTTGAATCGCCAGATAAACAGTGGACATGCCACCCTGATTAATTTTCCGTAGAATTTGATAGCCTGGTATTTGCATCGCTTATAGGGCAATCCAAAGTAGTGCGACCACGGCCACAGTAATTAAGCCTGCAAGAGCAATGGGAAACATAAGGGCGCTTGACGAACCTGTCTGTAATTTACCGGTAGTATAGGAAGCTAAGCTGTCTACTTTTTCCAGTGGAGATTCGATGAGTTGCAGGGTGATATTGTCGCGACCTCCCGAGTCAAGTGCGGCTTGCATTAAGGCCTGGGCAGCGGCAGCGGTATCTTTGTATTTACAGAGAATACTGGCAATTACATCGTCATTTAACTCATCGCTTAGGCCGTCGCTGCACAGCAGCAAAGTTTGGTTGGGCTCCCATGCTTGGTTAATCGTGTCAACGTCCACATGGGGTAGTTGGGTCATGCCTAAACATTGAGTAATGACGTGCTTGTCAGGGTGTTGTTCCATGTCCTCAGCGTCAATGGCCCCAGACTGATAGAGCATTTGAACATAGGAATGATCTGCACTGACTTGTTGTAGGTGGCCCCCCTCGCTATCAGAAGTCCACAGATAGGCTCGGCTATCGCCAACCCAAGCCATTTGCCATTCCTCAGCAGTGCTGAGTACGGCGACGATGGTGGAGCCCATGCCTTCGGCACCAAGCCCCATGGTCGCGGCTTCTATCACTGCATCATGAGCAAGCTGTATTGCGTCTTCAAGAGGCCTGTGTTGTGCGGCGTGTTCGTGTAATACTTTGATGGCGATAGCGCTGGCCACTTCGCCGGCATCGTGACCGCCCATGCCGTCAGCGACGGCCCAAAGGCCAAGGCTTGGAGCGCTTAAATAGCAGTCTTCATTATTATTTCGCTTGAGCCCAGGGTCACTCAGAGAATAAGCGTGGTAATCGTCGGTCAATGGTTTGCCTCTACAGCATGAGCTTTGTCACAGAAATTCTCATTGAAGGTACTATACTAGCGCTTATTAGTCGCTTTTACAGTGATGGGTTTAACATTGATGAAATACAGCAAGACTCAGCAAGAATAAAAATTTGATAATTTATGGGAGGCGGGATCGAGCATGTTGAAACTGCGCTACAAAGACAGTAAGCAAAATGCGGTATGGCTGTTAGAGCCCGCGGTTCGTATTGGCACGGGCTCTCAAAACGAGATGGTGCTAGAAGATACTGAAGTGGGTGAAGTTCATGCAAATATATTAGTTGAGCATGAAAAACTGGTCTTAGAGAATTGCTCCAAAGGGCTGCCTATTTACGTTAACGGGCAGTCGGTTAAGGACCGCATCACTCTTGAAGCCAACGATATTTTGTTGCTGGGCAGCACTCAGTTACAAGTAGAAGACCCTAAAACTGCCCGAAACCAAAAACCCCAAGCGACAGTAAGCGCTACCGCTAGCCCGCTGAGTGCCTGGGCGCTAAAGTCGAACCACAGTGCCTTGAACAACAAGGTATTTACTTTAGGCGCGCAAACCCTTGTGGGGCGCTCCAAAGAGTGCGACATCACTTTAGCGGCGGCGCATTTGTCTCGACAGCACGCTCGCCTAACCATTGAAAATGACCGCCTGCATGTTAAGGATCTCGACTCTTCCAATGGCACCTTTGTCAACGGCCGACGAGTCACCGAAGCGCGGGTGAGCCGTGGTGATGAACTCCGCTTCGATTCACTAGCCTTTGGGGTGATTGGGCCTGCAGACGATTTAGATAAGACCACAATTCGCCCTGTAGTCAGTGTGAAATCAGCGGTGAAGCCGAAGCCGGTTACTCGGGTTAAGCGGAGCCCCGCACCAGCTGTAGCCCCAGCAAAGCCAAACGCAGCACCTCAGGTGAACCCTGAGCTCCAAGATCAGCCCAGTCGGGGTCCTTGGTTATCTGTATTAACTTTGCTTGTATTGGCTGGGGTAGGGGCCTATTTTTATCTAGGTGCCTCATTTTAAGATTTATAGGAAAAACTGTTAAAGTATGAAGCCTCGCTGCCGAGAACCTCTTAATAGCTAATTTAGCCTGTCGAGAGGAGAGGTATCATGCTCGGTTCAGTGTCTTTTTACTCATCGAATAGCCAATTTGCACAATGGCAGTCTTCCGGAGGCGGTCAGCAGCAGACTCTGAGTCTCGCCAGTCGTAGTGAGAAACTGCTTGAGTCGGCAATGAGTGAATTGCAAACCCCTCAAGATGTCATCCAAAAAGCACTCAATAGAGCTTATGCGCAAATGAGTGCAGGCTTCGATTCTGCAGGCATAAACTCTCCCGCTGCCGCTGAATTTGAACCTCTGAGTGCTCAGCAGGCCGCGGGCAATATTCTAGGTTTCATTGAGCGCCGCTTAGCCTTGGATGTGGCCGAAGGTGCAAGTCAGGAGCAGCTCGCCTCTCGTCTAGATGCGGGTTTAGAGGGCTTTAAAAAAGGTTTTGCGGAAGCTGAAGAGCAGTTGGAAGCGCTGGGCATGCTGAATGAGCACGTGGCGCAAGATATTGGTCATACCTATGATTTAGTGACCAATGGCATTGATCAGTTACGCGAGCGCTTTTTGACAGACCTAGTTCAAGAGCAGCCTGAAGAAGAAACTCCGGTATACGATACCGGCACGCTAATGGGGTCATCATCAGCTTACGATTTCGCTCAAGAAAATACTTTTAGCTTCAGTTTGACCACTGCCGATGGCGACAAGGTTAATATTACGGCTTCTGCGGCCGAGGCATACTCAGCCCAGCGATCCAGTGATGAGAATGGTCGCAGTCAGTCAGTTTCCTTCAGTAATAATCAGCATTTTAGCCTTTCCGTTGAGGGCGAGCTTGATGAAGGTGAATTGGAGGCCATCAATGACTTACTGGGCCAAGTTAATGATCTCGCCAGCGATTTCTTTGCGGGAGATTACGATCAAGCCTTTAAGGAGGCCTTAGATATCGGGTACGATGCTACTGAGATTACGGGGTTTGCACTGCGCCTGACTCATACAGAAGTGCAACGATTCAGCGAGGCCTACACGCCTGATCGAAATAGCAGCAATAGCGCTAACACCTTCGCTGAGCGAATGGAGCCCATCGGTCGTTTTGCCCAGCAATTTCTGGCGGCCCTGGAGAGTAGCTCCGCCTTGGGGCAACCTAATTCTTTCGTGAGTGACTTGTTGGCAGCCGTAGCTGAGCATCAAGGCGAGATTGCTGAAAGGCTGACCCAATTTACCGACCAGTTACAGGAAAATCTACCCGCTTAATGAAATCCGTATTGCTGTATTCCACTTTAGGTTGCCACCTGTGTGAGGTGGCAAAAGAAGTCGCCTGGCCAGTATTGCGCCCGCTTAACTTAACTCTTGTGGAAGTTGATATTGTTGACTCAGAAGATTTGATGGAGCGATATGCCTTGCGCATTCCTGTGTTGAAAGTTGAAGGTGTAGCGGCTGATTTGGCATGGCCATTTGATGCCCGGGCCTTAGAAGAGTATTTGCATAACGCAGCCTAGTCTATAAGGCGAGGTTTTTCATGGCTTCAGCTGTCCAGCTGAGGCTGTCTGTATACATTTTGGCGATATCTGATGCGTCAACATTGTGCTCCTCTAGATATTGCCAATCGATATTATCCCAGTCTCCGCGTTCGTAGGTCATAGCAATTTTTAAAGCTTTTCCCTCTGGCCCCTCAAGGGTTAGCAGAGAGGCTACCAACTCTGGATTTAAGGCAATTTTGGCGAGCAGTTCATCCATGGGTGTGTCCATGAAGGCGTCAAGTAAAGAGAGCAGGCCCACGGTGAAGTGCGAATCAGCCCGCCGCTTTCCTGTAACCTTTTGGCCCAGTAGCTGACAAAAGTGAGCGCGGGTCATACTAATATTGGCTAACTCCTGTGGTTTGCCTTCTATAGTCGACATTGATAACAAGGTGACCCAGCTGCGAATTTGAATCAAGCCCAATAGGGTTATGGCTTGTCGCAAGGAATCTATCTGCGTGACTAAGTTAAAGGCAGCCGAGTTAACGAGCTTTAAGAGTTTGTAACTCAGCACTGGGTCTTGGGAGATGAGTTGTTCTATTTCGTCTATTTCAGTATTGGCATCATTGAGTTCGGCAAGTAATTGCATAATTGCCTGACGATTTTCGGCCACTTTATGGCCAGTAATCAACTTTGGTCGTGACAGGAAAAACCCTTGGAACAGATCAAAGCCCAAAGCCTTGCAGTGTTCAAGCATTTCATAGGTTTCAACTTTTTCGGCCAGGAGGGTAACCTTGTATTGTTTGAGAAAACCTATGTATTCTTCGAGTTGCCGTTCTGATAAGGCCAGTACATCTAACTTAATGATATCCGCTAGCTCAACTAGGGGTAGGGTGTCTTGCCTGAGTTCAAAGTCATCTAGCGCTATGGTGTAACCCTCAGACCGAAGCGCCTGCAGGCGTTCAATCAGGCCATCGTCAACTTTCACATCCTCTAATACTTCAATAACTAGCTGTTTAGGGGAAAAGGGGGGCTTGGTATCTAATAATTTGCGAGTGAAATTAATGAAAGCGCGATGACTGCCGATGACTTCTTCAATAGACAGGTCGGTAAAGGCCCGCAGCATCACCTGAGAGCTGGCTTGATCGGCGTCGTCGAAGATAGCTCGGTTTTCATTGGTATCTCTGCAGAGCAGTTCGTAGGCAACAACTTTCATTTTCCCGTCAAAAATGGGTTGTCTCGCTAGCAGGGGTAGGTTTTCGCTCATATAATGGCTATAGCTCTGAATTTAAGTCTACTAAATAATACTAGCTCAAAATTAGAATACAGCAGGCATTTTTGAGAAGCAAAGCTTTGTAAATCAAAGTGTTAATATTACTGGCTAAGACTTTAGGCTTGGGATGAAGGCAGTGCCGAGCTATCCTTCACCAAGTGTCTGCAATGAGAAGATAGGGGTTATATGTCCAAGTTATTGGAAACAGTTGATCAGCGGACGCAATTGGTGGGCCAAAATCGCCTTGAGCTGCTGATGTTTCGGCTCAATGGCCAACAGCTCTTTGCTTTGAATGTGTTTAAAATTCAAGAGGTGGTTCAAGTGCCGGACATCACTGAGTTGCCCCATCGGCACTCTGTGGTGCGCGGAGTGATTCATATGCGTGGGCATACCATCCCCGTGATTGATCTCAGTGCTGCTATCGCCGGTAGGCCTATCCACGATCTTGAAAAAGCCAATTTAATTGTGACTGAATACAACCGCTCAGTGCAGGCATTTCTGGTTGGGCCGGTGGATCGGATTGTTAATTTGAATTGGGAGCTGGTGTTGCCACCACCCGTAGGCTCTGGCCGACAGCATTTCCTTACAGCCATCACTCATGTGGATGAGAAAATTGTTGAAATCCTCGATGTGGAGCGAGTTCTGGCCGACATCATGCCTTACGATACGTCAGTGTCCGAAGAGCTTTTGGACACTGAGTTGGCGGCTATGGCGAAGGCAGACGGCATAAAAATACTTATGGCTGATGACTCGAATACCGCTTTGTCTCAGGTGAAGGCAACTTTAAGTCATCTGGGGGTAGAGGTTATAGGGGTTCAGGATGGATTGCGGGCCCTAAATCGCCTCAAGCGTTGGGTAGACGAAGGTATCGATGTGAATGAGCATATTCTAATGCTGATCACAGACGCCGAAATGCCAGAGATGGACGGCTACCGGCTGACACATGAAATCCGTCAGAACCCTGCCTTGAGTGGTCTATACATTGTTCTTCATACTTCCTTGAGCGGCAGTTTCAACGAAGCTATGGTGAAGAAGGTGGGTTGCGACGACTTCATGTCGAAATTCCAACCCGACGAATTGGCGGTAATGGTGCAAGAGCGAGTTCGCCTACATTTTGAATCGAAGCGCTGAACCAAATTCAAGCGAGTGCAGAGGCCTAAGCGGGCTTAAAGGTTGCGCTTGGCCTCTTCGGGTTTCACCATAGGCGCTCGGTCGCCCAGTTTATAGCTGTAGATCGCCGAAAATGCCAACACGTTCTGTACATATCCCCTGGTTTCTTTGTAGGGGATAGTTTCGATCCAAACATCAAATGGCACCTTTCCTTCACTGACTCGCAACCATTTTTTGACTCGGTTAGGCCCAGCATTATAGGCGGCGGCGGCTAAAATTCTATTGCCATCAAACTGGCTGAGTAATGAATTCAGGTAGCGGCTGCCCAGCTTAATGTTGGGCTCCGGTTTGAGTAGGTCGTGGTATCTATAGTTCACTCCCGAGCGCCGGGCGGTTTGTTTGGCGGTTGCCGGCATAAGCTGCATTAAGCCCAATGCCCCTGCGGGTGACTTAGCATCGGGACTGAAGGCGCTCTCTTGGCGCGCAATGGCAAATAGCAGTTGTGGGTCTATATCAGTGGCAATAGCGGCACCAGCCACCACCTCTTTGTAAGCGAGCGGAAAGCGAAGGTTTAAATCATCCCAGTGTTTGATTTCAATCATGGCTTGTATGCTTTTGCGGTACCAGCCCCAATCTTCTGCGAGTTTTGCCGTTGCCATCAAGCCGCTGTCATCTAGGTTTCGGGTGCTAAAATACCATTCGGCACGGGCTTCTTTAGTAAGGCTGAGGGCAAAAAATTCTTTTGCGCGCTTAATGCTGTCGACCTCGGCTAGGGCCTGCAGGCGCTGAGGAGAAGGGTTAACGGGTTGATTAACCATAGAGTATTTATGGTTAACGATATCGGCCGATAAAAAGCCGTAAAACCCGCGGCTCAAGGCCAGTTGGCTGTATGTTTGCTCGGGGCTAATACCGCTGGGGTCAACTATGCCGAGCTGCCCAATGGCACGTGCACGCCAATACTGCCAGCGTTCAGTGCGCTGTGCCTCTGGAGGCAATTGTTGTAGCCAGTGGTAAGTTTGGGCCCAGTTCTGGCTGCGAAGGCTTTCCCGAAGCATAAGTTCAACTAGATTTTCGCTGTTGATGCTGCGGGACTGAACAAGAATCTTACTCACCTTATCGGCGTGACCCTGTTGGGCCAAGCGGATTATCAGCTGCTCGACGGTTTGGTCTCGTTCGCTTTTTTGGAACAGTTGTTGTGCGTCGTAAACTTCCCATGCCTCTAGGGCTTTGTCAGCCTTGCGGCGCGCTAGCCTCTTGATGCCGTGGAGGATAATTTCACGCATTTCAGGAGACTGCTGTTGGAAGCGCCGGGTTTTGCCAATACGCTCTGGATAGCGGTCAACTTCGCGATAGAGTGCAGCAAGTCTTTGTTGGTCTTTGTTGAGGTAGCGGTCGAGAAAACGCGCTAGGCTGCGCTTGCGCTTTTGAATCGCTTTACTGTGGCGCTGCCAAGCTAGCGCGGGGCTTAGTTGGTCGCTTTCCCTCCATAGTTTAAATACGGGATCACAAGATTTTGGCTGGGATTTGCCCACATTCCAGAGGGTTTCAATCTGTGGATAGGCGTCTTCTTCACCGTGTTTTAGCTTGGCGAACAGGTAGTGGCATTTTAGTGAAATACTGCTTAAGTGAGTTTGGTAGTAGCTTTGATATTCGTGCCAACGTTGTTGTTTGGCAAGGGTGCGCAACCAATCTTCCAGTAGTCGGCGACCAAGTGCCGTATCTTTGTGGTCTACTAAAAAATCATCGATATCGGTATAGGGTCTGTGCTTGAGTCTTTTACTCAGCTGTAAATAATCAAGGTAGGGTAGCAGTGGGTAATCGAGCAGCTTGGGTTTTATTGTTTGCTCGTAATGTGCTTTGCGATTTTGGTCAATGGCTAGCAGGGCCTTTTTAAAGATAGCGCGTTGCTGCTGGGTTTCGATGACAGTAATTGAAGGGGAGGTGTCCCTAGCTTGGCTTGCGTTGGCGGCGGGGCACAGCAGTGAAATAAGAGAAAAAGACAGTAAAACTTGCAGGCGCAGCGTGCGCCGTATTGATCTTAGAGCTTTAAAGTAGTGATACTGCATGAGTTCAATTTTCTCAAGATCGCCAGATAGAAGCTAGTGTGCCATTCATTGGCTATGCCGTCGAGCGCCGAGGCGCGTAGGTGATTTAGCGGCAAGGAGCATTAGAGGCTGTTGTTGCCCACATTGTTAATGTAGATCCGCGCGGTATCCACTTATAAAATATCTACCCGCAAGGGGGCGGAGCAGGTATCATGCCCGCCTTCAATTGCCCGCTTGGCGTGTATGTAAATTGGGCTCACCTATACTCGAATCAACCTTAGAAATATCATTTATGTCATTGATTAAAATAGAAAATGCTAGCCTATCCTACGGTTTACAGGTGCTGCTTGATAAGGTAGAACTGCAAATAGATAAAGGGCAGCGTCTCTGTTTAATTGGACGAAATGGCGCCGGTAAATCCAGTTTATTAAAAGTATTGGCCGGCGAAGTTGAATTGGATGGGGGAACTCATTGGCGAGACCCCTCTTTAAGAATTGCTCGTTTAGAGCAAGATTTACCTGAAGCGGATGAAGCCAGCGTTTATGACGTAGTGGCGAGCGGGCTCGATAAAGTGGGTAAGGCCTTGGCCGAATACCACCGCTTGGTAATACAGGGCGGCGACGTTGATCTAGACAGAATGGCTTCTCTTCAGCAAGTCATTGAAGCCCACGATGGTTGGACCTTGCAGCAGCGAGTGGAGACCGTTCTTACCCGCTTAAACCTGCCAGCAGACAAAACCATGAGCGCTCTGTCCGGTGGCTGGCGTCGCCGGGTGTCGTTGGCCAAGGCCTTAGTGTTAGAGCCTGACGTATTGCTCTTGGACGAGCCCACCAATCACCTTGATATCGCCGCCATCGAATGGCTGGAAAAACAGCTATTAAGTTTTAAGGGCGCCATTGTATTTATCACTCACGACCGGTCCTTTTTACAGCGTTTGGCCACCCACATTGTTGAGCTCGATAGAGGCCATTTACGCTCCTATACCGGAGATTATCACAGTTACTTGGTCTTCAAAGAGCAAGCCTTGGCTGAAGAGGCGCGGCACAACAAGCTGTTTGACAAGCGACTAGCCGAAGAAGAGGTGTGGATCCGCCAAGGTATTAAAGCTCGCCGCACTCGTAACGAAGGGCGAGTGCGCGCCCTGAAAGCTTTACGCAATGAGCGCAGTGAGCGACGGGAATTGATGGGCAAGGCGAGTTTTTCCTTTGCCAGCGGTGAGATTTCAGGAAAATTGGTGGCTGAACTTAAAGGCGTTAGTTTTGCTTATGGAGACAATAAGCTGATTAACGATTTCACCACCACCATTATCCGTGGTGATCGGATTGGGCTCATTGGCCCAAACGGTATTGGCAAGAGTACCTTGCTAAAATTGATTCTTGCGCAACTCGAACCAAATGTCGGAAGCGTGCGTTTAGGGACAAATCTCAACGTAGCGTATTTTGACCAACTGCGCGATCAATTAGATCTGAACAAAAGCGCCGTGGAAAATGTATCGGAAGGCAGCGATACAATCATCATTAATGACAACAGTCGTCATATCATTAGCTACCTCAGTGATTTTTTGTTTACCGGTGAGCGTGCGCGTACGCCGCTGCGTGCATTGTCGGGAGGAGAGCGCAACAGAGTGCTGCTAGCCAAGCTATTCAGTAAGTCGGCGAACTTGCTGGTGATGGATGAGCCTACCAACGACCTCGATGTAGAAACTCTAGAATTACTTGAGGAAATTTTGTCTAAGTTTGAAGGTACCGTACTGCTCGTCAGTCACGACCGAGAGTTCTTAGATAACGTTGTGACCAGCAGCATAGCCTTTGAGGGTAATGGTCGTGTCAATGAATATGTGGGCGGCTACGAAGTCTGGCAGCAACACGGGGGGCGCTGGAGCGATGAAATTGACTCCGCCGCGGAAAAGCCTGTTAAAACCCTCGATACTGCTCCAACTCCCACGCCCAGCGGAGCCTCCACTAAGAAAAAGCTAAGCTACAAACTACAGCGAGAGTTAGATGGGCTTCCTGCCGCCATCGACAAAGCAGAAAAAGCTGTAGCGCAATTGCACGATGAAATTGGTAATCCGAGCTTTTACCAGCAGTCTGCAGAAAAAGTTGCCGAAGTATTACAGAGCGTCGCGGATAAAGAAGCCGCACTGGAAGAATTGTTTGAGCGATGGACAGAATTGGAAGAGCAGTGAAGTCGAGAATCTTAGGGCGAGATACACCCTAAGATTTAATGGCATAGAAAGCTGGCAGATAGAAAGTTATCGAAAATGTCCGCCAAAAAAATTCGGGCCCTAAGCTGTGGGCATTTCGTCAAAGGTGGGTACACTTGTGTCCATGAAATCCCAAGCGGGTTTATCTCTGTTGTAGACAATGAACCCAGGTTTGAACCATTCTGCGTTATCTAGAGTGCCGGCCGTGACGCTAATTATGTTGGGCTTAGAGCTATTCTTGCCAAACATTCGGCTGCCGCAGTTGGGGCAAAAGAATCGAGTTAGTGTTGACCCTGAGTCGGCTTTGGTACTATAGCTGGAGGTTTCCCCCTCAATAGTGACTGCATTGATATCAAAGAATGCGTTTGATATATGCCCTGTCCCAGAAGTTCTTCTGCAGTCTTCACAGTGGCACTGTCCCATCCTGTCTGGGCCTGAACTGATAGAATATTTAACGTTCCCACACAGGCATTTCCCGCTTGCAAAATTCCCTTCTGACATAAAGCACCTCTATTAAAGTAAAAATAAATTTATGGAATTAAAAGCACACTAAACATGATGTGCAAAAAGCTTAGAGTGATTTTCTAAAAAATTAGGGGGTGACAAAGGGGTAAGTTTAGCTGTGCTAGCTTAGATATAGCGCCCGTTCAGGACGCGTTTTTAGCCCGTGGATCTAGCCTATACAACACAATACCTGAATACCATTATTCACCCACAGGAGGGCGTACTCGAACCGCTAATACATCGCATTTAGCGCCGTGTAATACGCCATTGGCGGTGGAGCCCAACAATAGGGCCAAACCGTGTCGCCCGTGACTGCCTACAACGATAAGATCTGCGGCCTGATCATCGGCTAATTGATGAATTTCAGTAGCAGGTTGGCCAATGAGTACGTGTTGATTCTGCAGGGCGATACCCTTATTTTCACCCAGTGAGGACAATTGTTCTGCCGCTTGGGCTTGCAACTGTTCCTGAACCTCAGACAGGTCCATTGGAATATCACCACCATAGGCGAAAGTGAGAGGCTCAATAATATGAGTTAAACTGATTTTACTCGCCGCAGTAGTGGCCGTTGCGCCCGCTATAGCTGAAGCGCGCTCTAAAACCTGCTCTGATTCGTCAGAGAGATCTAAGCCTACAATAATGTGTCGGTAATACGACATGCTTTTGGCCCTGTTATTTTTTTAAATTGTTATCGTATTTCAGCGTATACTAAACCGAATTTTGATACCTGCCTAGCCCTGTTTTGAAGGAAAAATATGATCGCTGTACTGTTTGTTGCCCTGGCCGTAGCCCTAGTAATTGGCCCCATAATGATGATGCAGCCCAATGCCACGCAACGTAGAGAGATAGCTTGTCGAGACAAAGCACTTGCGCTAGGGCTCAAAGTGCACTTGTTGCCCCTGCCTCTGGGGCAGGGGAGTAGGCAGGTTCCCGCCTATTGCTTGCCTTGGCGCAGCGACAAAGCTGATGCACGCCCTTGGTTGCTGGTGAAAGGCACTTTCGATCACGACTTGCACTTTTGCTCTCATTGGGACTGGTTCGGAGACCAGGCTGCTTCGCCTGAGTGGCACCCGGCTTTGAAGCGCGCTCTGAACAATATTCCAGGCAATATTCTGGCCATTGCGAACGGGCCTCAAGGTTTGTGTGTGTTTTGGGAGGAGAAGGGAGATCTTAGTCTTTTGGAGGAGTTTGTGAGCTTGCTCCAGCCCTTGGCCGAAATTGCCTATGAGCGGTGAGCGCTATTAAACTTGCTCATGCATCAAGTCTTCTGACAACATCTTACGTTTGTTATTCAGCACTTCACCGATCTCCTTAATAAAACGATGGCGGCGAGGGTCATTGTGGCTCGATTGAATGAGTGATTGCCGAGCTCGCTTGTAAAAAGCGTGCGCAGTAATAATTTCGCTGCGGTTTATCGCTTTGTGGCCCTGACCGATAACCGAGACTGTTTCAATCATCAAATGACACCAGCTTAACTCGCTAATAAAAATCTCCAGCTCGGCTAAATCAATACTATCTCTTGCGTAAAGGCGCCTTAATATTATTCCTGCTTCATTGAGCGCGTGCTGATAACGCGCAATTTGGGCATCACTTTCAAATAATCGGCTGATATCTCGAGGCGCGCCTTCGTCGATGAGGTCTAAAGCACGCTGCTCGGCGTTGGCGAGTGAGGCCTGTAAATAGGTGGCGTCGGCGTCTAGGTTGATCATACCTTTGGCTAGGTCGATGATCTCGTCGTTGATAAGTTTGGTGATCGCACGACTTTCCAAGACTTGGTCTAGCTTCGCGACTAAGGCCTCCATTTCCTCTAGGCGGGCCTTCAGGCTGCGAACTTTATTCCGCACCATGCGTGTTTTGGTTTCGCGCTGATTAATGAAGCTTACCGCAAACAGTGATGTGAGCGCGATCGTGCAAAGAATGATCAGTATGGATGAAGGTGTCATTTTATTTTAGTTACTGGGGTTCAATATTTTAAGGCTCAGCAGAAACCAAGCGAGTTTACCACGGAATGCCTTCAGGTCTAGTGGCGGATCAACAGTGGAAAAAAGTGTTAAATCAATGGCCTAGACTTGATTGTGACCAATTTTAAGAGGCGCCAAAACCAGTGTCCAGACTGCGTCTGTCTGGACCTTGCAATACTCGCCTAATAAAAATTTGTCTTGACCAAGGCTTTGCTTGCATTTATATATGCCCCCCTTGGACTTAAGTAAATACCTTAAATAGAAGGACACTATGGGCAAATCCCTGGTCATCGTCGAATCCCCCGCGAAAGCTAAGACAATTAACAAGTATCTCGGGAAGGACTACATTGTAAAATCCAGCGTTGGACACATTCGCGACCTGCCTACCAGTGGTGGTGCTAAGAAGCCTGTTGATACCAAAGAGCGGGCAAGACAAGCGGCCATTACACGCAAGTTGTCGCCCGAAGCTAAAGTTGTTCATAAGCAAAAAAAGGCGAAGGCCCAGCTCATCAATCGCATGGGCATCGACCCAGAGAACAACTGGGCAGCTCAATACGAGATTTTGCCAGGTAAAGAAAAAGTCGTGGAAGAGCTGCAGAGGCTCGCTGCAGACGCTGATTACATCTACCTCGCAACGGATTTGGATAGAGAGGGGGAGGCCATTGCTTGGCACCTTCAAGAGTCTATTGGTGGTGACCCCAGCCGATACCGCCGAGTAGTATTTAACGAAATCACCAAATCGGCCATTCAAGATGCTTTCTCCAATCCTGGTCGATTAGATATAGACCGAGTAAACGCTCAGCAAGCGCGACGTTTTTTGGATCGTGTTGTAGGTTATATGGTCTCGCCATTACTTTGGGCAAAAGTTGCCAGAGGATTGTCTGCGGGGCGAGTACAGTCGGTCGCGGTGCGATTGGTCGTTGAGCGCGAGCGAGAAATTCGTGCATTCATTCCAGAAGAGTACTGGCAGGTATTTACAGACCTGAAAGCTCAGGCTCAAGAGTTGCGCTTCGAAGCGAAACGTTTCCGCGGAGAAGCCTTCAAGCCTCTAAACGAAACTCAAGCAATGGCGGCGGTAACTGCATTGCAGGGCGCAACATTTACCGTTGCCAATCGTGAAGACAAGCCTACGCGCTCAAAGCCCTCTGCGCCTTTTATTACCTCCACATTGCAGCAGGCTGCAAGTACGCGCCTAAGCTTCAGTGTTAAGAAAACCATGATGATGGCTCAGCGTCTGTATGAAGCGGGTTACATTACCTACATGCGAACTGATTCGACAAACTTAAGTAAAGAGGCGGTTGATAATTGTCGCGACTACGTTCTCGACAATTTTGGCAAGCGATATTTGCCTGCTGAAGCGAATAACTACAGCAGTAAAGAAGGAGCCCAAGAGGCTCACGAAGCTATTCGTCCTTCAGCTGTTACTACAATGCCGACACAACTTAAAGGCATGGAGCGAGACGCCGAGCGCCTCTACGCCTTAATTTGGCAGCAATTTGTAGCCTGCCAAATGACCAATGCTGAATTTGTGAGTACTTCGATTACCGTTGAGGCAGCAGAGTATGAACTGCGTATTCGCGGACGTGTGATTAAATTCGACGGTTATACCCGGGTTCAACCGAGTATTGCAAAGAAAGATGAAGATGTTGTTCTGCCCGATCTAAAAGTGGGTGAAGTACTAGACCTGGGGAAGGTTGATCCAACCCAGCATTTTACTAAGCCACCCGCGCGTTTTAGCGAAGCCGCTTTAGTAAAAGAGTTGGAAAAACGAGGCATAGGTAGACCATCTACTTACGCTTCAATTATCTCAACCATTCAAGATCGTGGTTATGCGCGTATCGATAAGCGTCGTTTTTACGCCGAAAAAATGGGCGATATTGTTACTGAGCGTTTAGTTGAAAGTTTCAATGAATTGATGGACTACAGCTTTACCGCCAACATGGAAGAGTCCTTGGACGTGGTGGCTGAGGGCAACAAAGCTTGGCTTGACGTGCTCAATGAATTTTATCACGACTTCTCTGGTAACCTTTTACAGGCGCAAAATGAAGACGGAGGAATGCGTGAGAACGCCCCCACCGATACCGACGTAGACTGTCCAAAGTGTGGCCGTCATATGCAAATTCGTACCGGTAGTACCGGTGTTTTTCTTGGGTGCTCGGGCTACGGTCTACCTCCCAAGGAGCGCTGCAAGCAAACAATGAATCTTGTTTCTGGTGATGAGGCGGTGAGCGCTGAAGATGATGAAGAAGCTGAATCAAAGCAATTGCTCAAGAAACATCGCTGTAAAATATGCAATACGGCGATGGACAGCTATTTGCTAGACGAAACTCGAAAACTGCACATTTGTGGTAATAACCCAGACTGCAGCGGCTACGAGGTTGAAGCGGGAATCTTTAAGTTAAAGGGCTATGAAGGCCCGATACTTGAGTGTGACAAATGCGGCGAAGACATGCAGTTGTTGACTGGCCGCTTTGGTAAATATTTTGGTTGTACCAGCGATGACTGCAAAAATACTCGCAAGTTATTGAAGAGTGGCGAAGCCGCGCCTCCCAAGATGGACCCAGTTGATATGCCAGAGCTGGCCTGCGATAAGGTAGAGGATCACTACGTACTTCGGGACGGAGCCTCAGGTTTGTTTTTGGCCGCAAGTCAGTTTCCAAAAAACCGTGAAACTCGCGCTCCTTTGGTCAACGAAATTCTGCCCCATAAAAAAGAAATTGATCCGAAATACAAATTTCTTTTCTCGGCGCCAACAGAAGACGGTAACGGGACGGCCAGTGTTATTCGTTACAGTCGAAAAACCAAAGAGCAATATGTTCAAACCGAAGTGGAAGGCAAGGCTACAGGCTGGAAGGCATTTTACCGTGGTGGAGCTTGGGTTATCGAAGAGAAAGCCGCAGCAAAGCGCAAGGCTAGCAAAGCAAAGTGATTGAAACTTACGCGACGAAAGTGAATCAAAAACTCGCTTTCGCGCGTACTTTAAAGGCTCAACTGTCGGCAGAAAATTCTCAAACACTTCTATATGAGGCCAGTTTGGAAGCCGTGTGCTTCCATATATATTCTGCCTTTAGGCTTTATTTGGGCGAAATTGCCGCTCAGTACAATTTGCCCAGCGGCAGCCAACAGAGTATTTCCGACTTGCAGGCCGCGTTTGCCGCGGAAGGGCGTCAAAGCCCTGAAGCTAATGAACTGGCCGAGTTAGAGGCTCGCAAGAATTCTTGGTTGCAGCAATTGCAGCTGAGTTATGGAGCCATGCTTGCGGATGTTGCAAAAACCGCAGCTCCCAGCGTTGTTTCAAACTCAGATTTTATCTCGGTCGTGGAGCTTGACCCCACCGCGCTCACTGTAGTGGCCTTAGACCAATGGCAGTTAGATTTCGTTGAGCTAGTCGCCCGTCAGAGAGAATCAATGCTCGAATGCTAACTGGTAATGGTGTGAAGGGTGGCAGAGTGTTAGAATGGTCCTCACTTTACACCACAGCGAGTAGTAATGAGCTCTTCTTTGTTTGAAATTATGGAACTTTCCAACGGCGATATTGTTTTGCAGCGCGCCGATGATGAAGGTGATCCTCTGGTCTCGATTCGCTTTTCCGCGGAATCGATGGCTTTTTTACGCGGCAATAAATTTGACGTAGCTCGAGCTATGATTGAAGCTGGTATGGAAGCGGCGGGAGATATTGCCGAGCAGTCTAGAGAAGACGCCTCGTTAAACATCGATATAGATACTCACCAAGTACACTAAACTCCGTATTAGCGACTACGTAGTAATAGGCCTTGACTATTGCCTGCTTGGGCGGCGAATTCCAGTTGACTAAATTCTACGGCGCTTAACTTTCCTGGGCTGGCAATCACGGTGTGGCTGTTTCCCAGCTTGAGCGCTTCCCAGGTTATCCATCTTGCATCTGCAGGGGTATTTGCGCGTACGATGCGAATCTTGTGGTGTTCAGCCCCTAGAGTCTTTAATTCTTCAGCATTCAGAAGTTGTTCGCAAAACCCATCGAGAGCCACAAAAGTGATCCATTGGTCTCCGCATAGACGTGTGAGCTGGGCCAGCATGGGCAGCAAGAGCTGAGTTTGCTGGGTCTCGCTACTTGATAATATAAGTTCAGTAAGCCCCCAGGTAGATTCGCTTGGGGTGATATATTGCTCTGCTGACAGCAAGGCTTCATTGGCCGCCAAGGCAAAGCCTTGGTGGCTATGAGTGTGTGCAAGAGAGGGTGCTGAACGAAGGGCGCCCATATTAATGGTCTCTCCGAATAATACCCACGCTCAAACCTTCAATTTCAAAGTCGTCGTTTTCCAGATTGACTATTATGGGGCTAAATTCGTCGTTTTCGGGAAGCAATTGTACGATGGACGAATTGCTATCACGCTGGAAGCGCTTCACCGTGACTTCTTCCCCTATGCGTGCCACAACAACTTGCCCATTTGTTGCTTGAGAGGTTTTGTGAACCGCGAGAAGGTCGCCATCGAGGATGCCGATGTCTTTCATGCTCATACCTTGCACTCGCAAGAGATAATCAGCGTGAGGCTTAAAAAAACTGGCAGGCATTTCACAGTAGTCTTCGATGTTTTCTTCTGCTAGCACCGGATTACCCGCCGCCACACGCCCTACGACGGGTATGCCGTCATTGGCTGCGTCAACAAGGCGTATGCCTCTAGATGCCCCAGCCACCATTTCAATGGCGCCTTTTTTTGCCAGTGCCTTGAGGTGTTCTTCGGCGGCGTTGGCAGATTTAAAGCCTAGCTCTTTGGCAATTTCGGCACGAGTAGGAGGATAGCCAGTGTCTATAATGGCTGATTTAATGAGCTGTAAAACTTGTTCTTGACGCGCTGTGAGTTTAATCATCCGAGGTTCCTAGGCATCTGTTTATTTGTACAGTATATGGGATTATATACAGTAATATTTGGAATGCAACGGTTTTGCTTGATTCCCCGCGGGCAGCGGGTGGCTAGGGAAAGCAAGTAGGCTATTGGCTGGTTAACTTTCTGCGCAAGGCGCGGGGCCTAGCTAGGTTTGAACGAGTGCTAAATTTTATCGATGGCGCGAGCTGGCGTTTACTAGCATGAACCAGCTAGGCAATGTGAAGGCGCAGTGCGATACGCTCAGTTGGAGACACTAAAAGGCTGTGGCTAAAAGTCCTCAATGCTAGGGTAGCTCTCAGCTTCAAGATTGATCGTAGGATTGCTCCAGTTTGCAGAGGCAATAGAGTGATCAAACCCCCATTCATCGTCATGACTGAGTTCGTAGGCAGCGCCAGCATCTTCAGGAGCTTCGGCGGGAATAAGTTTTAACTGCGACCATGTTTCAAGATCGAACTCACTGACTTCACCGTCTATATATTGAATTTCTACAGTGCCGTATTGCTCATCCACGGCAACTACCTCAAATACTTGGTCTTCGATGGTATCTAGATACCAGGCACTAATAACGGGAAAGAGTGAAGCCATAACATTAATTCCTTTTTACTGTCTTTGTTATATATTGTCGTCGCGTAAGGTCGTCGGAAAAGGCTAGCAGTGAAATTAACACGAGACAGAAGTCTTGACACTAGGCCTGTTGGGCGTGTTCAAATTGTGAATTCGGGTCATCTTAAGGATTTGCTTGTTGTAGGCAGCGTAAGGTGTTCTTTTTATAAAGGGTTTATGGCTGCGAGCGGTTTTTTCATTGGCGGCTCTGGTTCTATTGAACTGACTCTACAGAAAGAAATTGTCTAAAAAATATAGGTCTAATTCAGCTTGTATTGAACTTGACAAGGCTGGAGGCTAAACGTATGTTCCAAACCGATGTTGTAAACTGGCGTTTCAATTTTAGTTCTTGGGTTTATTCCACTGACTGAAGTTGACTCGCGTGTGTTCAAAAATAAATAAAAAGAATGGTTTCTATGGCTCAGTCAGATACGGTTGAACGCATACTTGACGCCGCAGAGGCGCTGTTTGCAGAGAGGGGCTTTGCGGAAACTTCGCTGCGCACAATTACCAGTACAGCAGGGGTAAATTTGGCCGCTGTGAATTACCATTTCGGCTCGAAGAAAGAGCTTATACAGGCGGTGTTTGCTCGTTTTTTGAGCCCTTTATGCCGGGAATTGGACGATACTCTAAATGAGTTGATGGTGGACAGTGATAGGCCTAAAACTGGACTGTTGTTAAAAGCCTTGTTTGATACAGCAACCCTGCAAGGGCGCGATTCAGTAGATGGCGAGAGAGTACAGCGCTTTATGCGCTTGCTTGGTTTGGCTTACACACAATCTCAGGGGCACTTGCGACGCTATATAGTTGCCAATTATGGTGATCATTATCAGCGTTTCACCCAGTTGCTACAGCTGTCGGCTCCAGCCATTGACCCTTTATCTTTTTATTGGCGGCTTTACTTCATGTTGGGCGCCACCGTATTCACACTGTCCAGCTTCGACTCGATAGCCGCGATTCTGAAAGAAGATTTTAACGAAGAAACTACCATCAACAAAGCGGCAGATTTACTAGTGCCTGCGCTTACAGGAATGTTTGAAAACGCCAACAACTTGTTGGATTCATAAGTTGGCACAATAGCTAACTGAATTTATTTTTTGACTCGAGTTTTTAGGATATCAGTAATGAAGCCAGGCCCTTTAATGTTAGATTTAGTTGGTACAACTTTGATGCCAGATGAGCGCAAGTTAATCCAACACCCAAATGTCGGAGGGCTGATATTTTTTGCGCGAAATTTTGAGTCAAAGGCTCAGTTGATGGACTTGGTGAGTGAAATTAAGGCCTTGCGCCCCAGTTTATTATTAGCCGTTGATCAAGAGGGCGGCCGAGTGCAACGGCTTCAAGAAGGCTTTACTAAGATTCCACCCATGCAGGCTTTTGGTCGATTTTACGAAGAGCGTCCCAGTGAGGCACTCGAGCTCGCTAAAGAGTGTGCCTGGTTGATGGCGGCGGAAGTCTTGGCTTGTGGTATCGATTTTAGTTTTGCACCGGTGCTGGACGTTGATGACGAGCATTGCAAAGTAATCGCCAATCGCGCATTTTCGCCTAAACCTGAAAGTGTAGCAGCATTGGGTAAAGCCTTTATCGCGGGTATGCGTGAGGCGGGGATGGCGAGTACGGGTAAGCATTTTCCAGGTCATGGCAATGTTGAGGGCGACAGTCATTTGGAGTTGCCCGTTGATCCGCGTGAATTTGTTGAGGTTATGGCTCACGATGGTGCTTCTTTTAACGCCCTGATGCCTGATGGTATGGACGCTGTAATGCCAGCACATATATTGTTCCCAAAAGTAGATTCCCAGCCTGTTGGTTTTTCCAGTCACTGGTTAAAAAAGGTATTGCGAACGCAGCTGGGCTTTCAAGGGGTGATATTCAGTGACGATCTCAGCATGGCTGGGGCCCTCGGCGCCGGCACTTACTCTCAGCGCGCCGCACTGGCTCTGGAGGCAGGTTGCGATATGGTTCTGGCGTGTAATAACCGAGAAGGCGCGTTAGAGGTGCTGTCTTGGCTCGAGGCAAATGAACCAGAATCTTCTGACCGGCTAAGCAGTATGCTGGCAAATAAGACACTGAGTTGGTCTGAATTAGAGTGCAGTGAGAGATGGCTTACAGTTGTGCCTAAATTGAAGGTATTGAGTGAGCGGTATTTGGCCAGCACCATCAATGGCAAGGAAAAGGAAAGCTTGTGAACATAAAAGAATTAATCTATGAGATTGACCGAATTTTGGGCGATGACAAGGTTTGGATCGTCCAGGTTTTTATCACGGTATTTGCGACATTAATTTTGGCTTTAGTGGTGCGTAAACTTTTACTAAAGCTGGTGCTTCGGGCAGAGAAGACGGTCAACTTGTGGGACGATGCGCTATTAGAAGCGGCTATTCGCCCGGTAAATTGGTTGATTTGGCTCATAGGCTTAAGTTGGGCCGCTAAAGTGGCGGGCAGTGTTTCCGGTGCGCTTATGTTTGAAGCGGTGGAGCCAATACGTTATGTGGGCGTGATTGCTCTGCTGTCTTGGTTTTTAGTGAGCTTTATTCGCGAAGCTGAAAAAAACTTAGTAAACCCCAAATATTCCTCGAAGCCGGTAGACGCCACAACCGTTAGGGCTATTGGCAAATTATTGCGTATTTCGGTCATCATCACCGCTGCTCTAGTAGGTTTGCAAACCTTAGGGTATAGCGTGTCAGGTGTGCTGGCATTTGGCGGAATTGGTGGTTTAGCGGTGGGTTTTGCCGCAAAGGATCTATTGGCCAATTTTTTCGGAGGTTTGATGATTTACCTCGACAGGCCATTCGCCGTCGGTGATTGGATTCGTTCACCCGACCAGGAAATAGAAGGTACTGTTGAGGATATTGGTTGGCGTTTAACCCGTATACGCACCTTTACAAAGAGACCCCTGTACATACCCAATGCCACTTTCGCACAAATTTCCGTTGAAAATCCCTCCCGCATGCTCAACCGAAGAATTTACGAAACTGTGGGCATCCGCTACGACGACGCGCATAAAATGAAAGCAATTGTTGATGGCGTAAAAGCCATGCTGCTTGAGCATCCAGAAATTGATACTACGCAGACACTCATTGTTAATTTCAATGGCTACGCGCCATCGTCTTTAGATTTCTTTGTCTATACATTTACCAAAACGACAAATTGGGTGCGCTACCACGAAATTAAACAAGACGTATTGTTGAAAATACTCGAAATAGTCGCGGAGCAGGGAGCTGAGTGTGCTTTCCCAACATCAACCATTCACGTTCCTCAGGGGCTAGCGATTGAATCATGCCCAGAATAGGTATTATTGGTGGCTCAGGTCTGCAGGCCCTGAGCGGCATGAGCCAGTTAAAGCATATGGACTGCGAAACGCCCTATGGGTCTGCTAGTATTAGTGTTGGCGAACTTGGGGGGCAGGATGTTGCCTTTCTAACTCGCCATGGAGCGGGGCACAGCATAGCGCCGCACGCGATAAATTACCGCGCCAACATTCGTGCTTTGTCCGACCTTGGGGTAGAGAATGTAATCGCGGTAAATGCCGTGGGTGGCATTCGAGCAGATTTTTTACCCGGGCACTTGGTGGTGCCAGACCAAATTATCGATTATACCTGGGGTCGAGAAAGCACCTTTTATGACGGAAGACCATCACCCAATCAAGCGGCCGAAGAAATTTCGGTTCAGCATATCGATTTTTCTGAGCCCTACGATGAACGCTTGCGCTGCATACTTCTCAGCGTCTTAGCGGCGCTTGATATGCCTCACGGGTATGATGGGGTGTACGCCTGCACACAGGGGCCACGATTTGAAACGGCGGCGGAAATACGCCGCTTGCAGAGAGATGGGTGTGATTTAGTGGGTATGACGGGAATGCCTGAGGCGGCCCTAGCTCGAGAACTGAACATTGCCTATGCCTCGCTGTGTTTGGTGGTTAACCCCGCGCCTGGTTTGCAAGCTGAGGCGATAAGCCTCGAAGCAATAATGGCCGTATTGGCAGAGGGCATGACTCAGGTAAATACCGTCCTGAGCTCCAGTGTTAAAAATATTGTTTGTTGATGAGGGCTGGGGTTAATTTTTTAACAGTTTGTTTAAAATACGTCTCTTTTGTCTTTTTACTGGACAGCCGGTTTTATTTCTTTTAATTTATTTCTGCTTAAATGTGTTAGCAGTCCATAAATAACAATAACGAGGTAATTCACAATGGCTGATCGTGAAATTGGCACGGTTAAATGGTTTAACAACGCTCGTGGGTACGGCTTTATTACCCGCGGGGAAGACGGAGATGATATTTTTGTTCATTACCGTAATATTCGAGGCGAGGGTTACCGCTCGCTGAGTGAAGGTCAAAACGTAGAGTTTGAATTGCTGAAGGGCGATAAGGGCCTGCAGGCTGAAGACGTGATTGCCGCCGAGTAATCACTTAAGCCAGGCGGAGTGTTTCCGTCTGGCTTTGCTCATCTTATCCCTCTTCTTCACCGTCTTGATCTTCAAGTAAATCGCTAGGCCTTTCAAAGGGCGTTAACTTAATAATGATACCCATTCTGGGGTGATCGATGTAGTGCACCTCGTTGCTGCGCATGCGTCGGCTTTGCGTGAGCTTTACAATGTTGTTTGTGAGGTAGGGCTTGGCGAGAATTGCATTGTACTCATCTCCCCCCGCAAAGGCATTTAGGTTTAGTGAGGCTTGCCAGCCTTGATCAAGGGTACTTAACGCAAAGTTATCACTACTGTCATCGATCTTGGGAACCTTTGGTAGTCCGGGCCAAGCATGCTCCGTCAAAGAGTGTTCAGATTGTACGCTGTCCTGACCGTAATTTGGTTCGAATTCACTCAGCCATAAATTGGTATCGAGGTGCAAATAGCGAGCAATGCTTAATTTGATGCTTCCCTCAAGTTCGGAGTGCTCTCCGTATTGATGGCCTCCATGTATGATGAGTGCAGGAGTTTCACTTAGATTCTTTGGCGCTTGACGCCAGGCTTGATGAAACAATAAATTGAAACGTTTGTCTTTATCCAAACTGTCGGCTTGTTCCTTTAAGGTGAGTTCAGTCTCCGCTAGAAAAAGGTAAGGGCGTAGTTCAACGCTCACAATTTCCTCGGTGTCTGGGTCATGTTCAAGGCCCTGCAGCGGTTCGGAGAAGTCGGGACTCAAGCCCTCAATGACAGGGGAATCTACTTCAGTGTTGTTGTCGATATTTTCATTGATTGCCGTTTCTTCTGACGCTGTAATATCCTCATCATTTGGGTCTATATTTGGCTCGTCGGTAAAATCAAAAAACTGATCCATATCCAGAGCTTGCTGACGCTTCTCGGCTAAGCGCTGCAATTCGGCTTCATATTCTTCGGGTGTTTGTAGCAGTACCCAGTTGTCTGGATAGTCTAGGGATATGTCACTGCGCCACAACTCAGTCGCGGGTTTGTTGCTGGTGTCGCGACGGGAAAACACCAGTAGCTCTACTTGATACCATCTTTCCTCTGCTTTGGGCTCGTCAGCCACTTGGGCTTGACTTAGGCTTGGCAGGCACCAGGGCAGAGCGAGCACTAGTATAGTTTGGGTGCGACGCATTAAACGGTTCAAGCGGACTTCTCCTTGGGTGTAATTAATTCAAGTAACCGGTCCACCGTTTTTAAACGATCGTCGGCAAGTTCCAAGTCTAATTTGAATTTTAGTTTGTTGGCACCTTCTAAACGGAAAATATGAGGTTGGGTTTGCACGAGCTTAACAATTGACAGCGGGTCTACCTGTGTGTCAGCGGAAAACTCGATTCGGCCGCCAGAGGCCGATGCTTCCAGTTTTTCGACACCGAGTGTTGTCGCTTGTAATTTCAGTTGTGTTACCCGCACCAAATTTTTAGTTTGCTCGGGCAGTAGGCCAAATCGGTCAATCATCTCCACTTGCAATTCCCGTAGCTCTTCTTCGTCTTTTGCACCGGCAAGGCGTTTGTACATAATCAGGCGCGTATGAACATCAGGCAAATAGTCGTCGGGTATCAGAGCGGGAATTCGCAAGTTAACTTCTATTTGGCCACCCAAGGGCTGGTCAAGATTGGGTTCTTTGCCCGACTGAATGGATTTAACCGCTCTGTCTAGCATGTCCATATAAAGAGAAAAGCCAATGGACTGAATCTGACCTGACTGCCCATCACCCAGCAGCTCACCTGCACCACGAATTTCCATGTCGTGGGTCGCCAGCGTGAAGCCCGCGCCAAGGTCATCGGCTTTGCTGATCGCTTCAAGGCGTTTTACCGCATCGCCAGTCATTGAGCGTTGTTCTGGTGTTAGTAAGTAGGCGTAGGCCTGATGGTGAGATCGGCCAACGCGGCCTCGCAGTTGATGTAATTGCGCCAAGCCAAAGCGATCGGCTCGATCGATAATAATGGTATTGGCTGAAGGCACATCAATACCGGTTTCAATAATGGTTGTGCAGACCAATACATTGAAGCGCTTGTGGTAAAAGTCGGCCATCACACCTTCCAGCTCCCGCTCACGCATTTGCCCATGGCCGATAGCGACGCGGGCTTCAGGAATCATCTCTTGTAAGTCGCGCGCAGTCTTTTCGATGTTCTTAACTTCATTGTGTAAGTAGTAAACTTGGCCTCCTCGTAGAATTTCTCTCAGTACGGCCTCTTTTATCAGTGCGTCATCACTTTGGCGCACAAAAGTTTTCACTGACAAACGTTTTGCGGGTGGAGTTGCAATGATAGACAGGTCGCGTATGCCCGCAATTGACATGTTAAGTGTTCTGGGAATAGGTGTGGCCGTTAAAGTAAGAATATCTACTTCGGATCGAAGCGATTTTAATTGATCCTTCTGACGGACGCCAAAGCGATGCTCTTCGTCAATAATAACGAGGCCAAGTTTTTTATATTTCAAGCCGCCTTGTAATAATTTGTGAGTGCCGACGACTATGTCAACTTGGCCGCTGGCCAATTTCTTCAAGACCTCATCGCTTTCCCCGCTGGTGCGGAAGCGTGAAAGTAGCTCGACATTAATGGGCCAATCGGCAAAGCGGTCCATCAAGCTTTCGTAATGTTGCTGGGCAAGCAATGTTGTGGGCACTAATATGGCAACTTGCTTACCGCTGTGCGCCGCGATAAAAGCCGCGCGCATAGCGACTTCGGTTTTGCCAAAACCTACATCTCCACACACCAGTCTGTCCATGGGTTTGTTTGACAGCATGTCTTTGCGTACAGCCTCAATCGCTGTAGCTTGATCTTCTGTTTCTTCAAATGGAAATGCGGCGGAAAAACTGTCGTAGGCACTTTTGGGATCACTGAAAGCAAAGCCCACACGAGCGGCGCGCCGAGCATAAATGTCCAGTAGCTCGGCGGCAACGTCGCGAACCTTCTCCGCGGCTTTGCGCTTGGCTTTTTGCCATTGCTCGCTGCCGAGCTTGTGTATAGGGGCTACGTCTTCATCGGCGCCACTGTAGCGACTAATGAGGTGGAGGCTGTCAACAGGTACATAAAGCTTGGCGTCGTCAGCGTAGTCGAGCATTAAGAATTCACTTTCTTGACCGTCGATGTCAATGCGCTGTAGGCCGCGGTATCGTCCCACGCCGTGGTCTATGTGAACCACAGGAGCGCCCATGCGCAGTTCCGTTAAGTTCTTAACCACCATCTCGGCACTGCCTTGGGCAGCTTTGCGTCGACGGCGCTGTTGTACTCGATTGCCAAAGAGCTGAGGTTCGCTGACCAGGGTGATCTCAGGGTCGGCAATTTGTAGGCCTTGTTCCAAAGGCGCTACCGTAATCGCACAAGCGCTGTCGCCAGTAAGGAAGTCTTCCCAGCCTTCGTAAATGTCGGGTTTTACTTTTATTCGAGCTAATAGTTCTAGCAGAGTCTCGCGACGCCCAGCCGATTCGGCGCAGAACAATACCCGGCCTTTATAGTTTAATAAGAAAGTTTCAATGGCCGCCAGAGGGTTGTCGGCGTGCGCATTGATGGGTAGGGCTGGAGGAGTGGCACTGGCGAAATTTACATGCCCTGCGTTTCCAGTGTCACATGCTTCTGCCTGAATGATCGCTCGCGGGTATCGTTTTAATCGCGCAAATAAGTCCTGGGTGCTCACAAAGACATCGTTGGGCGGCAGGATGGGGCGCTCGGGATCTATGCAGCGACTGTCGTAACGCTGGCTTAACTCGCGCCAAAAATTGTCGGCGGCGGGTTCAATTTTGCCAATGGTAATGACGTGGCAGGCTTCAGGTACGTAGTCGAGCAGCAGGCTACATCCGTCGTATACGCTGTTTTCGCCAAAAAACAGCGGTAGGTAGTACTCGATGCCGGGTGGAGAAATTCCGTCGCTAATGTCTCGAAATACCGAACACTTGCGATGGTCGACGTTAAAACGCTCGTGCCATTGCTCTTTAAAATTGGCTATGCCCACCTTATTGAGTGGGAATTCTTTTGCGGGTAAAAGGCCAATGCTGTTTACGCGCTCGATTGTGCGCTGTGTTTCTGGATCAAAAGTTCGCAGAGTTTCAACCACGTCATCAAATAAATCAATGCGATAAGGTAGCTTGCTGCCCATAGGGAAAAGATCAATGAGTGAGCCCCGCACGGCAAATTCGCCATGTTCATAAACAGTGTCGACACAGTGATAGCCAGCCTTTTGCAAGCGGGCGCGCATTGCCTCAACATCAAACGCCTCTCCGCACTTAAGAACTAGGCTTTGGCCGCTGAGATAACTTTGCGGCATGATTCGATGCATGAGCGTGGTTATGGGAACCACTAGGATGCCCTGAGTGACCTGAGGCAAGTCATAAAGTGTCGCAAGACGCTGGGAAATAATATCCTGGTGTGGCGAGAAACTGTCGTAGGGAAGGGTTTCCCAGTCGGGAAAATGCAAAATGGGCAAATCGCTCTCACGGAGGAAAAAACTCAGCTCGTCGTGCAGTTGCGTGGCGGTTGCGGTGTCGGCCGTCACCACTAAAGTGAGGCTATTATGTTCGCTGGCCGTTTGCGCAAGACTAAGCGCTGCGGCGCTGCCATACAGTTGCCCCCAGTGCTGCTTGTCGCCGGGTTTCACTAATGCTGGGGGAGTAAAAGGGGAGTATTCATTCATGGCGCTATTGTAACTGGGTTTTTTACCGATGCGCAGGCCCTAGAGGGAAAAGAGTTGAGAATGTTAGCGCTGTCATTGGCTGCATTGAAGAGAAACTGTCCAGTGGCGGTTGATTCGTCTGATATGAAGCCTGATAATGGCGCTCCTTTTTGACGCAGGAGTATTCGCTCAGCATTGAAATTGGACGGGTCATAACAATATTACAAAGGCCAAGCAGCACTTAACACTAGACACCACTTAGCCAACTGAAGGGTACAGACTGTGAACCGACCAAAGCCGGATGATTTCTTTAAAGATTGGAAAGAGCGCGAAGCCTTAGCCGAAGCTATGATTCCTATTATTGGTAAGCTCAATCGCGAGCGCAACGTAGCTGTTTATATTTATGGTCGTGCGCTGGCAAACCGCTCAGTAATCGATATCATGAAAGCGCATCGTTTTGTCCGTCAAGTTGAGGAAAATGAATTATCAGAATTTGAGAGCTTCCCGATATTAGAAGCTATCTCGCAGATGAACTTAGGGCCTGCTCATATAGATTTGGGTAAAGTTGCATCAGCCTTTATGGCGGACAATCGCGGCCTTTCGGTTGCCGATTATGTGGCCGAAGAGCTGGGCGCTATGGTCGATTCCCATGATAAACCTCTGGCTGAGTCCCAGGACGTGGTGCTGTATGGCTTTGGCCGTATTGGTCGTTTGTTAGCGCGTTTACTGGTAGAAAAAGCGGGCAGTGGTGATGTTTTGCGCTTGCGAGCGGTTGTAGTTCGCAAGGCCAAAGGCGCTAATGATTTGGTCAAGCGTGCCAGCTTGCTGCGCCGTGATTCGGTACACGGTTCATTCAAAGGCACCATTCGAGTAGACGAAGAAAATAGCAGTCTGATCTTGAACGGTAATGAAGTGAAGTTTATCTATGCTAATTCACCGGCTGAAATCAACTACAGCGACTACGGAATTCGCAATGCGATTGTGGTGGATAATACCGGTGTGTGGCGTGATTCTGAAGGTCTAGGCCAGCACTTGGCTTGCGAGGGTGCCAGTAAGGTAATGTTGACGGCTCCTGGTAAAGGAGATATCAAAAACATTGTTTACGGGATTAACAATGGCGAGATTGCACCGAGTGATACCATAGTGTCGGCCGCTTCTTGTACCACCAACGCCATTGTTCCAGTTCTTAAGGCAGTGATGGACAAGTTTGGTGTGAAACATGGTCACGTTGAGACGGTTCACTCGTACACCAACGACCAAAACCTGATCGATAACTTTCACAGTGGCGAGCGACGTGGACGCAGCGCGGCTTTGAATATGGTGCTTACAGAGACCGGTGCGGCTAAGGCTGTTGCTAAAGCTCTGCCAGAATTGGCCGGCAAACTGACGGGAAATGCCATTCGTGTGCCAACTCCCAATGTGTCTATGGCTATTTTGAACTTGCAGCTTGATAGTGCCACCAGCAAAGATGAGCTCAACGATTACATGCGCTCTGTGGCTCTGCATTCTCCTTTGCAGCAGCAGATAGACTTCACAAATTCGCCTGAAGTGGTTTCTTCTGATTTCGTAGGCTCGCGTCACGCCTGCGTATTTGACAGCAAGGCGACCATTGTTGAAGACAAAAGCGCTGTTTTGTACTGCTGGTATGATAATGAATTTGGTTACAGCTGCCAGGTAATGCGCTGCTTGGAAGATGTAGCGGGAGTTCAGTACTCAGTTTACCCGGCGGTATAAGCCAGTACTGAGTTTAAAAGCCCGCCTTTTGGCGGGTTTTTTTTGCCTGTCGCTCGCTTAGAAACCGCTCGTTTAAGCTGTTCTTACTCTAAGAGCTTGAGATTACAGGGTTTTTCCTCTGTAAAAAGACTAAAAAAGACAGGCTTCGGGCTGGTCAGACCTCAGCCAGATCTTTATAATTGCGCCGTTTTGTTGATATGGTCGAATTCGGGCCAATTCTTGGCAAAAACAGGTATTTTTTAAGCACTCGTCTAAACTACAGTGACGATTGTATAAAGCAGATTGACGACGTTATCGATCTGTTGGCGCTTTTGGCGCCTGTAGAGGCTTTTTTTGCTGATTTTAAGGCAACTTTCGCTGGGTGAGTCTTTAGCCCCAGCAAGCCACTCACGCTCGGCTTTTCTTCTTTCAGGAAGCGAGGCCTCACACTTTATCTAATGATGACTAGGCAGAGACGCATGATAAAGATCCGTCGGGGATTGGATTTACCTATATCCGGTGCACCCGAGCAGGCCATTCACGATGGCCCCAAAGTCCGTTCCGTAGCCGTAATTGGCGCTGATTACCCCGGTATGAAGCCAACCATGAAGGTGAAAGCAGGTGACAAGGTAAAGCTCGGTCAAGCACTTTTCGAAGACAAAAAGACTCCAGGTGTGATTTACACAGCGCCTGCTGCAGGTACTGTTGCGGCTATTAACCGCGGTGAGCGGCGAGTGCTGCAATCTGTGGTGATCGACGTTGAAGGTGATGAGTCTGAATCGTTTACACAGTACGCCGTTGACAAGCTCGATGGCATCGGCCGCGAAGCGGTAAAAGACAACCTGCTTAAATCTGGTTTGTGGACGGCATTGCGCACGCGCCCATACAGCAAGGTTCCAGCCCCCGAGAGTAATCCACATTCTCTGTTCGTAACAGCGATAGACACCAACCCTCTGGCCGCTAACCCCGAGTTAGTGATTCGCGAACACCGCGAAGATTTTGCCAATGGCTTGAGTGTGCTAGCTCAACTCAGCGATGGTAAAGTCTTTGTTTGTAAAGCACCGGGCGTTGACGTAATGACAGGCAATAACAGCCGTGTCACCGTTGCCGAGTTTGAGGGTGTACACCCTGCGGGTAATGCCGGTACGCATATCCATTACCTTGACCCTGTAGGTGCAGGCAAAACGGTTTGGACTATTGCTTATCAAGACGTGATTGCAGTGGGTCGACTTTTCACTACGGGTCAGCTTAATAGTCAGCGAGTTGTTTCTCTCGCCGGTCCTCAGGTTGAAAAGCCTCGCTTAGTTCGCACCTGCTTGGGCGCCAACCTAGAAGAGTTGACGGCCGGTGAGCTTAAGTCTGGTGAAAACCGCCTAGTCTCAGGTTCGGTTTTTGGCGGTCGCACTGGGCATGGTGCGGTTAATTTCCTGGGCCGGTATCACAGCCAAGTCAGTGTCTTGACTGAAGGCAATGACCGCCCAGTAATGCATTACATGCGAGCGGGCTTCGATATGTTTTCTACCCTGGGCATTTATGTTTCCAGTCTGCTGGGTAAGAGAACGTTCGACTTCACAACCACGACCAATGGTGGCGAACGTGCGATGGTGCCGGTTGGTAACTATGAACGTGTGATGCCCTTGGATATATTGGCAACACAATTATTGCGCTCGCTAATTGTCGGCGATACCGAATCGGCTCAGGCCTTGGGTTGTTTAGAATTGGATGAAGAAGATTTGGCACTGTGTACATTTGTCTGTGCGGGCAAATACGAATACGGTCCCATCCTGCGTGATAACCTGACTCGAATAGAAAAGGAGGGGTAAGTAATGAACTTACGCAAATACCTCGATAGTATCGAGCCGAATTTCCACAAAGGTGGTAAATACGAAAAATGGTACCCGCTGTATGAAGCAGCCGATACTTTCATTTACCGCCCTTCGGATGTAACAAAAACTACGGCTCACGTACGCGACGGTCTCGACCTGAAGCGCATGATGATCACTGTGTGGATGTGTACTTTCCCAGCGATGTTTTACGGCATGTACAACTTGGGTTTCCAATCCAACAGTATTATGGCTGAAATGGGCATAGCCGGTCTTGAAGGCTGGCGTGGTGGTTTAATTGAGATGTTCGCGGGCTACGACGCCGGCAGCATCTGGGACAATCTCTGGCACGGCGCGGCTTACTTTCTACCCATCTACATGGTGACATTTGTTGTCGGTGCTTTTTGGGAAGTGTTGTTTGCCATGAAGCGTGGCCATGAAGTAAACGAAGGCTTCTTCGTGACTTCGGTGTTGTTTGCACTTATCTGTCCACCCGATGTGCCTTTATGGATGGTGGCGATGGGCATTAGCTTTGGTATTGTGATTGGCAAAGAAGTGTTTGGTGGTACAGGTAAAAACTTCCTGAACCCAGCGCTCACTGGCCGGGCCTTTTTGTTCTTTGCTTACCCCGCATCTATGTCGGGCGACACCGTTTGGACAGCTGTTGATGGGTATACCGGTGCAACCGCTTTGTCTATTGCCGCCTCAGACGGCATGGCCGCATTGAACACTCAGTTGAGTTGGTTCGACGCGTTCCTCGGCAACATGCAAGGTTCTATTGGTGAAACTTCAACCCTAGCAATATTCCTGGGTGGTGCGGTATTACTATTAATGAGAATAGCGGCCATTCGCATCGTCGCGGGCGTGATGCTTGGCATGATTGCAACCTCAACGCTGTTTAACTGGATTGGTTCCGACACTAACGCCATGTTTAACATGCCTTGGTATTGGCACATGGTGGTAGGTGGTTTTGCCTTCGGTATGATTTTCATGGCCACCGACCCAGTGTCGGCTGCGATGACAAATTCCGGCAAACTGTGGTTTGGCGTTTTAATCGGTTTCATGGTGGTTATAATTCGTGTGGTAAACCCAGCCTTCCCAGAAGGCATGATGTTGGCCATTTTGTTTGCAAACTTGTTTGCCCCGCTCATCGATCACAGTGTTGTGAAAGCGAACATTAAGCGGAGGTTGGCACGTGTCTAATAAAGAAAGTGCGAAAAAAACGATAATTGTTTCGCTGCTATTGTGTGCAGTGTGCTCCATCGTAGTTTCTACCGCGGCGGTACTATTAAAGCCCGCCCAGCAGGCGAACAAAAGTCTCGACTTTAAACGCAACATTTTGATGGCTGCGGGTCTGCTTGATGCTGAGCTGCCTGTTGAAACCCAGTTCGAACAGGTAGTGACTAAAATTGTTGATCTCGACAGCGGCAAGTTCACTGATCAATTTGATATTGAGAGTTTTGACCAGCGTAAATCATCCGGTGATTCGGCTCTGTCTACCTCGCTTAGCGGCGCTGAAGACCTTGCCAAAATCGCTCGCCGTGAAAACTTCGCAAAGGTCTACCTAATTGAAGGTGAGCAAGGCGTAGAAACCGTGATCTTGCCAATAAAAGGTTACGGTCTTTGGTCGACTTTGTATGGTTTCATCGCTTTAGACGCCGACATGAACTCCATTGTGGGTATGGGCTTCTACGAACACGGAGAAACCCCGGGGCTCGGTGGCGAAATTGACAACCCCAGCTGGAAAGCTCAGTGGGTTGGCAAAAAGGTATATGCGGATACGGGCGCCATTGCAGTAGAAGTTGTCAAAGGCAAAGTGAATCCTCAGGCGAGTTCGGCTCAACATCAAATCGACGGTCTTTCGGGCGCTACGCTCACCAGTCGCGGTGTTAGCAATTTGATGCGCTTTTGGTTAGGGGAGGGTGGTTATGCCAGCTTCCTGCAAAATTTAAAAAACGGGGAGGCGTAGTCAGTGAACATTAAAGAGCTACTGTTTAAGCCAATTTTCGAGAACAACCCAATTGCCTTGCAAATTTTAGGTATTTGTTCAGCGCTGGCTGTTACTAGCAGTCTGAACGTAACCTTAGTTATGTGTATTGCGCTTACTAGCGTAACGGCTTGTTCAAACTTCTGCGTATCACTGGTTCGCAATCACATTCCAAGCAGCATTCGAATCATCGCTCAGATGGTCATTATTGCGTCTCTGGTAATTTTGGTAGATCAAGTACTGAAAGCTGTCGCCTACGAAATTAGTAAGCAGCTGTCGGTATTTGTGGGACTGATTATTACCAACTGTATTGTTATGGGAAGGGCAGAAGCCTTTGCTATGAAAAATGCACCGCTGCCCAGCTTTTTAGACGGCATTGGCAATGGCTTAGGTTACAGCGCCATCTTGATTGTTATCGCTTTCATTCGAGAGTTGTTGGGTTCCGGCACATTATTCGGTATTGAGATTTTGAAGCTATCAACCGAAGGCGGTTGGTATGTTTCGAACGGTATGTTGTTGTTGCCACCAAGTTCATTCTTCATTATCGGCCTGCTCATTTGGGCACTGCGTGCAGTGAAGAAAGGCCAGGAAGAGCCCGCCGACTTTAAAATGACGGCTAACACTAAAGCCCGGGAGGCCTGATTGTGGAACATTATTTAAGTTTATTTGTGCGGTCGATATTTATCGACAATATGGCACTAAGCTTTTTCCTGGGTATGTGTACTCTGCTTGCCATTTCAAAGAAAATTGACGCGGCCATTGGGCTCGGTGTGGCAGTTGTTGTGGTGCAAACCATTACGGTTCCCCTGAACAATTTGCTGTATACCTTCTTGCTTGCCGATGGCGCTCTGGCCTGGGCCGGTTACCCAGATGTTGATCTGAGTTTCTTGGGTTTGATTTGTTACATCGGGGTTATTGCCGCCGCTGTACAAATACTAGAGATGTTTTTGGACAAATTTGTTCCATCGCTTTACAACACATTGGGTGTTTTCCTGCCACTAATCACCGTTAACTGCGCCATCATGGGTGGTTCATTGTTCATGGTTGAACGTGGTTATACGTTTGGAGAATCTGTGACCTTTGGTGTGGGCTCGGGCATCGGTTGGGCTTTGGCTATTGCCTTGCTCGCTGGCATCCGCGATAAACTGAAGTACAGTGATGTACCTAAAGGCCTAGAAGGTTTGGGCATCACCTTTATCACTGTTGGTTTGATGTCGTTAGGCTTTATGTCTTTCGGCGGCATCGATCTGTAGGCGACTGGAGTAAGCACGAATTATGAATATTGAAATTATACTCGGCGTCGTCATGTTCACCGCAGTAGTGACAGCCCTGGTCCTGATTATTTTGGGTGCCAGAGCTAAGCTAGTCAGCAGTGGCGATGTGCAGATTGTTATTAATGGTGAGAAAACTCTCACCGTAGCCGCTGGCGGCAAACTCTTGCAAACCTTGTCTGGCAGTGGTTTATTTTTGCCCTCAGCCTGCGGTGGCGGCGGTACCTGTGCTCAGTGTAAGTGTATCGTGAATGATGGTGGCGGAAGTATGTTGCCTACCGAAGAATCGCATTTCACTCGTCGCGAAGCGAAAGAAGGTTGGCGCCTGTCTTGTCAAACTCCGGTTAAGCAAGACATGCAAATCAACGTGCCTGAAGACGTTTTTGGTGTAAAGCAGTGGGAGTGTACAGTTGAGTCAAACCCCAACATGGCCACCTTCATTAAAGAGCTGACACTCAGGCTTCCCGAAGGCGAGAGCGTTGATTTTCGTGCTGGCGGTTATGTGCAGTTGGAAGCACCGGTTCACCACGTTAAATACTCTGACTTCGATATCGACGAAGAGTACCGTGGTGACTGGGAGCGCTTTGGTTTCTTTAAAATTGAAAGCAAAGTGGACGAGCCCGTTATTCGCGCCTATTCAATGGCGAACTACCCTGAAGAACAAGGGGTTGTGAAATTCAACATCCGTATTGCTACGCCACCTCCAGGGTCTAAGGGTATTCCTGCTGGCCAGATGTCTTCCTATGTCTTTAACTTAAAGCCAGGTGACACCATGACTGTTTACGGTCCCTTTGGTGAGTTCTTTGCTCGCGATACTGATGCCGAAATGGTCTTCATTGGTGGTGGTGCCGGTATGGCGCCGATGCGTTCACACATCTTTGATCAGTTAAAACGACTGAAATCTAAGCGTAAGATGTCTTTCTGGTATGGCGCTCGCTCACTGCGCGAATTGTTTTATCAAGAAGATTACGACGGATTGGCAGCGGATAATGACAACTTTGATTGGCATATTGCCTTGTCTGACCCACAGCCTGAAGATAACTGGGAAGGCTTAACGGGCTTTATTCACAATGTGTTGTATGAGAACTATCTCAAGGATCACGAAGCGCCTGAAGATTGTGAATATTACATGTGTGGTCCGCCCATGATGAACGCTGCGGTTGTGAAACTACTGAAAGACCTCGGTGTAGAAGACGACAATATTCTTCTGGACGACTTTGGTGGATGATGTCTGTGAATAAGGCATCAAGTCTTTGCAACATAAAAACGAGGTCAATTCTATTGACCTCGTTTTTGTTTATATTGTTGTTAGCCGCGTGTGATTCAAACCCTTCGCTGACCTCACTTCGCTTAAGTGGCAGCACGATGGGCACGACCTACAATGTAACAGCTGTCGTTGAGTCTGGATTTTCCACTCAAATTCAGGATGATTTACAACTCAAGATAGATACCGAGCTGAGTTTAATCAATCAGCTGATGTCTACTTACATCGCCGACTCAGATTTAATGTTGCTGAATGCTCAGCCCCCCGGGGAGTGGGTGAGTATTTCTGCGCAACTCGCCGAAATACTGGCTTTGAGCATTGAAGTGGGTGACCTTACTGAGGGTGCCTTCGACATCACTGTGGGCCCGTTGGTTGAGATCTGGGGCTTTGGGGCGGCTATCACTCAAGATGACCTACCCGATGCCGATACCTTGAGTAGGCTCAAGGAGTTTACAGGCTATCAAAAGCTGAAGTTAAACGAGCTTGAGAAAAAGGCGTTTAAATCTGAGGACATTCGCTTAGATCTCTCGGCCATTGCCAAAGGTTACGCCGTTGATCGAGTGGCTCAGGTACTGGAAAATGAGGGCATTCGCAGCTACCTTGTAGAGGTCGGTGGCGAAATTCGCGTGCATGGCAACAGCGCCAGAGGCGAGCCTTGGCGCATTGGTATAGAAGTGCCGTCATTAATGCAGGGGGAAACCCAAAAAGCCATCTCGGTGACGAATAAGGGCATTGCGACATCCGGTGATTACCGCAATTTTTTTGAAGTTGATGGTGTTCGCTACTCGCACACGCTAGACCCGAGAACAGGGTGGCCGGTTAAGCATCAATTGGCGTCGGTGACCGTTATTGCCGAGAGTTCGGCTAAAGCTGATTCCCTAGCCACGGGTTTCAGTGTTATGGGCGTTGCCAAAGCGATGCAATTAGCGGAAAAAGAGGGTATTGCGGTATTTTTTGTACAGCGAGAAAATAACGAATTTGTAGAGTATTACTCTTCAGCATTCGGCAAATATTTGTAAGACGGTTAAATATAAATCCGGGTCTTCAAAAACGGCCAGGTGAATGAATTTGTGAATACAGAGGTTTGGAATGGCAGCGTTTTTAATCAGTTTTGGTGTGATGGCAGCGGTAGTTATCGCTATGTCCGTCGGTGTTTTATTTGGTCGTAAACCTATTTCAGGTTCTTGTGGTGGTGTGGGGGCGGCTCTCGGCGTGACTGACTATTCCTGCGACATCTGCGGTGGCGATGAAAGTAAATGTGAAGAGCAGCGCAACAGCCCTCAGTCACCCAGTGACTTAGCCTACGACGCAACCACTGACGGAAAGTAGACACTTAATGGCTGATTATAATTACGAAGTACTCGTTATTGGCTCCGGCCCTGCGGGTGAAGGTGCGGCCATGGCCGCTGTGAAAAAGGGTAAAAAAGTAGGCATGGTTGAGTACCGCGCCATGATGGGTGGGAATTGTGTTCACAAGGGCACCATTCCATCTAAATCTTTGCGTCACGCGGTTAAGCAGGTTATTCGTTTTAACAACAATAATTTATTTCGAGAAATTGGCGACCCCCGCAGCTTATCATTTCCCCGGGTGCTCACATCCGCGCGCAAGGTCATTCCAAAACAAGTCGAGTTACACTCTGAAATATTTGCCCGCAACCGGATAAAAGTTCACGTGGGGCACGCCCAATTTAGTGGACCCAATAGCGTTGTAGTATCGGCACCTGATGGAGCCCAAGAAACTGTGACGGCTGAGAGCATTGTCATTGCCACAGGCTCTCGCCCCTACCACCCGGAAGACGTTAACTTTAACCATCCGCGGGTTTACGACAGCGACACAATCCTAGAAATGAGCCACACACCGCGCACGCTGATCATATATGGAGCCGGTGTTATCGGCTGTGAATATGCGTCTATTTTTGCCGGTCTGGGAATTAAGGTCGACCTGATCAACAGCCGCGATCGCTTGCTGTCTTTCCTCGATGACGAAATTTCAGATGCTCTGAGCTACCACCTACGTGATGAAGGTGTAATGGTTCGTCACGGTGAAGAGTATGAGTCAGTTGAAGCGGACAAATACAGTGTGACCATGCATTTGCAGTCAGGCAAGCGTTTGCGCGCTGACGCAATGCTGTGGTGTAACGGTCGCTCTGGCAATACTAATACAATGTCTTTGAGCTCTGTTGGCCTAGAGACCGACCATCGAGGTCAACTGCATGTTAGTCAGCAGTACCAAACTGAGGTGCCTTCTATTTACGCTGTGGGCGACGTTATTGGTTGGCCCAGTTTGGCTAGTGCATCTTACGATCAAGGTCGTTCCGTTGCCGCTACCATTATGGGAGAGCCGGGACGTTTTGTTTCTGACGCGCCAACGGGTATCTATACTTTGCCGGAAATTAGTTCTATCGGTCAAACTGAGAGCGAACTTACCGCCGCTAAAGTGCCTTATGAAGTAGGGCGGGCATTTTTCAAAGACACCGCTCGAGCGCAAATATCGGGTGAAGATGTTGGCATGTTGAAATTATTGTTTCATATCGATACCTTAGAGATATTGGGTATCCATTGTTTTGGCGCTGAATCGGCTGAGATTATTCATATTGGCCAGGCGATAATGAATCAGGAAGGGGCCGCCAACAATATTAATTATTTTGTGAATACCACCTTCAACTATCCAACGATGGCCGAAGCCTATCGCACGGCTGCGCTTGAAGGTTTAAATAGAGTAAGCCGTTTATAAGTTAAAATCTCCGAGGGGTCGGGCCCGACGTAACATTCAATTCATAGTACGATGAGGATAGCCATGACACGCAATCAATTGTTTATAGCGGCCACAGTATTAGTTTTGGTGGTGGATGTTACGTTAGCGATGCTATCTGAGTATTCCTACTGGTTTATACTTAAAGATTTGTTGGTCTTGGCTGGCGTCTGTTGGGGCGGAATTGTTATTGGAGAAAAGCGTATTGGTCTTCTTCAAGAAAAATTAGACAGTATACTTTCTGAGAAAAAGGTCGATCTGCAGGTTCGTTTCGAAACGAATTACCCCGAAATTGAACGACTGACACGCAGTATGAATAAAGTGCAAGAGCGAATTGAGGAAGGTATCGCGTCAGTTACAAAATCGGCAGCGCGCTTAATTCCCATGTCACATGAACTCGCAGACAGCTATGGTAACGCCACTCAAAAAGCCGCATTGCAAGACAACCACTCTAACGAAATTTTGCAGGCGATGGAAAATATTAAAATCGCCTCTAATGAGGTGGCCGAGAGTGCGGCAGTGATTGTAAGTGGTGCCCAGCAAGGGAACTCAGCTGTCAACGAATGCCAAGATTCTATGGGTAATACGCAACAGGTCGTTGATCGCTTGTCAGAGCATATGAGTTCGGCGCAATCTATTCTCAATGACTTGATCACTGAAACAGATCAAGTGGGTAGCATTGTTTCAGTCATTAATGGTATCGCTGAGCAAACCAATTTACTGGCCTTGAATGCAGCTATTGAAGCGGCGCGAGCGGGCGAGCAAGGCCGCGGTTTTGCGGTGGTTGCCGATGAGGTGCGGAGCCTCGCGGGGCGCACACGCCAATCAACAATGGAAGTTCAGGGTATGCTCGAGCGCATACAGGTGGGCACCGGCAGCTTAGCAGACGCTATGACCGAGGGTGGCAAAGTCTCGGAAGAAAATACTAAGCAGGTTAAACAAGTCAGTGAACAGTTAGCTAGCTTGGTGTCTATCATTGGAATGGTGAATGATGCGGCTGGCGCGATTAGCACTACAGCTGAAGAGCAGCAACAACGCGCTGTTGAGGTGAGGCAGGCGAGTGATAACTTGGCTGAGCTAAACCGTGAAACGCTGTCCGAATCTAAGCTGCACACCATTTCCAAAGAGGATATGAATGCCCTAGCAGTCCAGTTGCAGGAAAAGCTGGAATTATTCAGTATTGAAGGTGATCACTGGTACATTGAGCGTCGCAGCAGGGGGCGTATTAGCGAGCAGGGCGAAGTGATAGACGACGAACAGGACGATGTAGAATTGTTTTAAAATACGTATAAGCCTGAGTTTGCTATTGCAGCTTGGTCTTAGCTTATGCAGCCCCCGAAGGCGCTGTAATTTCCCTTCTCATAGGGCGAATTGAACTGAGTGAATTTGCGACCTTGCATTGATTTACTTAGTACCCTGAAGGCTCGCGATCTCACTACTTTTGATATTTTGGGCCAAATGTAGAAAGCTCTGTGTGGCAATACGTTTCATGCCGGGCAATTTGCTCTCCCAAGGTTTGCCTCGGCCAACAAAGGGGGTTAAGCCCTCCATCGAGGCGGTAATGAACAGGGCTACCTGTTCGCCGTCTTCACCGCTCAAGCTAGGGTTTAATTCTAGGATGAGTTCCTTAAATACTTTGCGCACCTTACCGTAGAGCGTGTGCATACCATCTGAGGCATTTTCATCGTGATTTGAAAGCGCCCATAGTTCTGGAAAGAAGTTGGTGGTTTCCTGTGTATTCAAGTCGTCTATGATGAACTCAATTAAGGCCACCATTTGTTTGGCGGGTGAGTTCCCCGCATTGTTTCTCACCACATTAAAGGTATCGAGATATCCCTCGATAACATGATCGAGTAGGTCGGATAACAAATCTTTTTTGGTTCGGTAGTAATAGTGTAGGTTGCCAATGGTTATCCCAACGGCCGCGGCTATCTTTCGCATACTCAAGCCGCTGTAACCCTGTTCAATCAAAATGTCGCGAGATGCCTGCAAAATTTGCAGGATTCGCTCTTGCCCTTTGTTATAGGCCCCCGTGCCGGGGCGGTTTTGTAACTTTAATGCGCGCATGTTGCTATTCCTGTCTTTCGTTTGTCGATTTTCGTCAATTTAGGACGGTCGGTCAAATTTAATGAGCTATCTGTCTCAAAATAGTGCCTGTTAGCGCTAAAAATTCTCGAATGTTTCAAAATTAGGACTAAGGACCTATTTTATTTTGAAATAAGTTCTGCTAGTATTTCAATAAATAGAGCGTTTGTCCTAATAATAATGTGGAGAAAGTCAGATGCGAATTGAAGGTAAAAGTTATCGCTGTGGAGAGGCCAATGAAGCGCTCATCTACGACACAATAGGTAATTACTTCGACAGTGTAGTGGAGCGGTACCCAGACGCCGAAGCCTTGGTGGTTTGCCATCAGGAAGTTCGCTGGACTTATAGAGAGCTGGCACACGAAGTAGACAGCTTGGCTACGGGCTTGTTGGCTTTGGGGATTCAGCCCGGTGACCGTGTAGGTATCTGGGGGCCCAATAGTTCGGAGTGGGCCTTAACCCAATACGCCACGGCAAAAATTGGCGCAATAATGGTGTGCATCAACCCAGCCTATCGACTCTTTGAATTGGAGTACGCACTGAATAAAGTTGAGTGTAAAGCCATCATAAGTGCTGAGTCATTTAAAACCAGTAACTACCTCGCGATGCTGGAAGAGCTGGCCCCAGAGCTTGGAAATTGCCAGCCCGGTAAACTTATTTCAAGCAAACTGCCTCATCTTAAAGCTGTTATTCAAATGGGTACTTCAGCGCGCTCTGGAATGTATGAATTTTCCAAAGTGTGCGCCATGGGGCAGGCAGAGCACCATCAAACCCTAGTTGATTTACAGTCTCGCCTGCAGCCTGACGACGCCATTAATGTGCAATTTACCAGCGGCACAACTGGTAGTCCAAAGGGGGCTACCCTTACCCATTGTAATATTCTTAACAATGGCTATTTAAGCGCGAAGGGTATGCGCTTTACCGAGCGAGACCGCCTGTGTATTCCGGTGCCGCTCTATCATTGCTTTGGCATGGTATTGGGTAATTTAGCCTGTATGACTCATGGCGCCTGTGCGGTTTACCCCAGCGACGCCTTTGACCCTTTAACCACTTTACAAGTGGTTGAGAGTGAGCGCTGCACGGGTTTGCACGGTGTGCCAACCATGTTCGTAACAGAGCTTGAGCTGCCTAGTTTTGAGGAGTTCGATTTAACGTCTTTGAGAACCGGAATTATGGCTGGTGCACCGTGCCCAGTAGAGGTGATGCATCAGGTGATTGAAAAAATGCACCTTAAGCACATCCTAATTGGCTATGGACAAACAGAAGTTAGCCCTCTCAATCACTTAACCCTGCCGGAAGACCCTATCGAAAAACGGGTTGAAACTGTTGGTCGTGCTGTGCCTCGTGTAGAAATAAAAATTATCAACTCAGAAGGTGGCGTTGTTGCTCTGGGTGAAAAGGGCGAAGTGTGCACTCGGGGTTATTCAGTGATGTTGGGTTATTGGAATGACGAAGAAAGAACTCGTGAAACTATAGACCCAGCCGGTTGGTTACACTCTGGCGACATTGGCATTATGGACAGCGAAGGCTATGTGAGCATTGTGGGCCGTATCAAAGACATGATTATCCGTGGCGGTGAAAATATTTATCCGCGAGAGCTCGAAGAATTTCTTTACACCCACCCAAAAGTTCAAGAAGTACAGGTTTTTGGTATTGCAGACGATCGCCTGGGTGAGCAGGTCTGTGCATGGGCCAAATTAAAAAGCAATGAAACCCTTAGCGAGGCTGAATTGCAGGCCTATTGCAAAGGTCAAATTGCTCATTTTAAAGTGCCAAAACATATTCGTTTTGTCGATGAGTTTCCCATGACGGTTACCGGAAAAATTCAGAAGTTTAAAATGGCTGAAGAAATGTTGGATCAATTGGCCGTCGTTTAACAAAACCAAACTAACAGCGAGAGAAATTCCATGAGCGAGCATAAACTACTTATAAACGGCGATTTGATTTCCACGGGTGAGTTTTTAGATGTGATAAACCCTGCGACAGGTGAAGCATTTATACAAGTGCCTCTAGCGAATGCCGCAACTCTTGAGCGGGCAGTGGCGGGCGCGAAAGCCGCTTCACTAATTTGGGCGGGTACATCGTTTCAAGAAAGAAGAGAATTGCTTAATAAAATTGCTGACAGAATTTCTGAAAATGTAGAACAAATTGCGGCCCAATTGACGTTTGAACAAGGCAAGCCTCTGGCTGCGGCCATAATGGAGGTACAGTTTGCGGAGGGCTTTTGTCGCCACTTTGCCGGGCAAGAAATACATTCGGAGGTATTGCAGGACAGTGATGAAAAACGCATTGAAATTCACCGCAAACCATTGGGAGTGGTCGCGGCCATTGCACCATGGAATTTCCCCTTCTTAATTGCCGTTTACAAGCTGGCACCCGCTTTGATTACCGGTAACAGTATCGTGATAAAGCCCGCACCCACAACACCGCTCACGGCCATAATTCTTGGTGAGTTGATTGCCGATTTAGTGCCGCCAGGCCTAGTAAACATATTAGTCGACAATAACGACCTTGGGCCTATATTAAGTGCGCACCCCGATGTGGCTAAAGTTTCTTTTACCGGTTCTACTCCCACAGGCAAAGCAATAATGGCAAATGCAGCGGGTACCTTGAAGCGTTTAACCTTAGAACTTGGTGGCAATGATGCCGCTATTGTACTGGACGACGTAAACCCAGCTGCTGCGGCTCCGGGAATATTTGGCGCGGCATTTATCAATAGCGGTCAGGTATGTATTGCTTTAAAGAGACTCTATGTCCACGACAGTATTTACGATGAGATGTGCGATGAATTGGCAAAGCTAGCGAAGGCGGCAGTAGTGGGCAATGGTATGGAGGAGGAATCGGAGTTTGGCCCCGTGCAAAATTATGCTCAGTATAAAAAGGTGCTCAGCTACGTTGACGATGCAAAAGCAAACGGTACAATTATTGCCGGCGGCGTGGCTATAGATTCTCCAGGTTACTTTGTGCCTTTAACTATTGTGCGAGATATAGAAGACGGACATCGCGTTGTTGATGAAGAGCCGTTTGGCCCTGTGCTACCTATTATTCGCTATAGTGATGTAGATGAAGTGCTTTCTCGGGCCAATAGATCTGAGCTTGGTTTAGGCGCCTCCGTTTGGTCCTCCAATCCTGAACGTGCCCATAAAGTGGCGATGAAAATGGAAGCGGGCACGGTATGGATCAATCAGCACTGTGCCTTTGGCCCAGATATACCGTTCCCGCCCGCGAAGGAGTCTGGCATAGGCGTTGAGTGGGGCCGTGAAGGTTTACTAGAATTCACTGCAATGCAGGTGATTAACGTAAATAAGCACTATGCTGAACCTGAGCACTAACGGTTTTAAGTAAGACAATAGCCAGTAAAAGATATTCATTTTTTAGTACGCAATAAATAAAATTGGACAGTTGACCTATTAATACAAATGAGCGTAAAGTGCTCATTATAAAATAGGACAATCGCACTAATAAATCTGAGTCGAATGAGCCACCTTGGGGGCTCTTTGCCAACAGAACGTGCACAGGGAAGTTAGCAAATACAACAGCATCGAAAATAAGAAAGTTCATAAAACTTTAAGGGGATTGCTATGAAATTATTTAAGCCGACAGCTCTATCATGCGCGGTGATGCTGAGTGCCTCCACTTCGGCGGCACTGTTTGATGAATTAGAAGAAATTGTAGTAACGGCGCAAAAGCGTGAACAAAGTGTTCAGGATGTAGGTATTGCGGTTACTGCCTTCAGCGGCGATCAAATGAAGCAGCTGGGTTATACCAATGCGCAACAAGTAACAGCCATGACCCCTGGTGTTACAACTATTCAGCCAAATGGCCCCTCGGCCTTTTTTGTGAGTATACGAGGCGTAGGCCAAAATGATTTTTCAGGAGACCATCAAGAGTCACCTGTGGCTATTTACGTTGACGAAACTTATATCAGTGCAGCCTCAGGAGCGGGTTTTCAACTCTTTGATATTGAGCGCACTGAAGTTTTGCGCGGCCCCCAAGGCACGCTCTTTGGGCGCAATGCGACGGGTGGCTTGGTTCACTACATTACTAAAAAACCCAGCCAAGAATTTGAAGCCTATGCCGATATTAAGGTGGGCGATTTTAATCAGGTGACTTTTGAAGGTGCCGTAGGTGGCGCTTTAAGCGAAACGGTGTCGGCTCGTGTTTCAATGGTAAGAAACGAACATGATGGTTATGTAAAAAATAACATAGGCACAGACCTGAACAATGGAGATGATTGGGCCGCTAGAGCGCAGTTGTTGTTTGATTTTGACGATTCAACATCTTGGCTGCTGAGTGTTCGTGCCGCAGAACAAGATATAAATACGGGCTTTTTCGAGCACAGTTCAGCCCGCCTCAACCCGGTAACGGGCTTGGGCGAAGATTTTGATGGTCCAGACCTCACTGATGGCGTGGGTTCGTCTGTGACAAGTCCTTGGCAGGAACCTGATGATGGTGTTCACCGTGGTTCTTACAACGTTATTGGCTACAACCGACTAGAAAGTTGGGGGGCGACCAGTAACTTTAGTAAAAGCTTTGACGACTTCGACCTAGTTGCCATCACCGATTTTTGGCATTTAGAAAAAGATTATCTCGAAGACTCGGACGCTAGCCCCAACGACTTCTTTAACTTCTTTCTCGGTTCAGACCTTGACCAAATATCACAAGAAATTCGCGTCCAAGGAGACACTGAACGTCTGCGTTGGGTGGCGGGGGCTTTCTATCTGAAAATTGAAGGCGACTTTTCCAACGGCGGTCCGGCAGAGAATTTTTTCTCATCGGCGTTTGAAACTTCTTTAGCGGGAACCGGTGTGGGTCTATACAACCCCTTCAGTACAGAAACCGAATCTACCGCGTTTTTTGGCCAGATTGATTATGATTTGAGTGACAGCTTTACCGTGATTGCGGGTTTGCGCTGGTCGAATGAACAAAAGAATGTTCAATATGACTCTTATATTGCGGGTTTTGTCGCCCCAGATGATTTAACTATCACTGACTTAGATGTTTTAGGTTTGGGAGGCTCCTATTTTAGTTACGGGGCGAACGGTGTCACTTCACTCGGCGCTGATTTAAGCGCTGAGGGAAATCATGACAGTATTGATAGAGACCTTGTAACGGCTAAATTGGAGCTCGATTGGCGTTATAGCGAAGACACCTTGGTGTATTTGAGTTATAACCGCGGCATTAAAGCCGGCGGATTTAATGCCCCCTTAGACCCCTCTGATTTAGTGGATGGTGTAGCGAGTAACGGTGGCCCTGACGAAATGAAGTTTGATGAAGAAATTCTTCACGCTTATGAGTTGGGTGTTAAAACAGAGCTCTTCGACGGTAAAGCTCGATTGAATACCGCGGTTTACTATTACGACTATCAAGACTACCAAGCGTTTCGCTTAGAAGGCCTTACCCAGTTCGTGTTTAATACCGACGCGCAGGTACAGGGTTTTGAAGTTGAATTACAAGCCAGTCCTCTAAAGGGGCTAGACCTAATGGTGGGCGTGGGCTACGTGGACAATACCGTTGAAGACGCCTATCAGCTACCCAGTGGAGAGCTAGTTGATCGTACGGCAGTGCTAACCCCAGAGTGGAACGTGAACGGTTTACTGCGTTACGAATGGTCGGCCTTAGAAGGTACTCTGGCGGTGCAGGCAGACTTCACTTACATGGACGATCACTTTTTCCAGATTAAAAACTCGCCAGTAGGTGCTGAAGATGCCTATACGCTGAGTAATGCACGTTTGTCTTACACCAGTGCCGACGACTCCTGGGGCGTGGCGGCTTTTATAAACAACGTGACCGATGAAGAGTATCGTCAAATGGCTTTTGATTTAGCCGGAACAGCTGCGCAGGGCGGTTTTGGTTTAACCGAGAGCTATTATGGCGCGCCGCGCTGGTGGGGCCTGAGCTTCAATTATAATTGGCGCTAATAGCAATTTTTAGAGTTTGATGTTGTTGTACTTTCTATCCCCGTTTCGGCGGGGATTTTTTTCCAGAAGAGTCGGCGGCAGCTAAAAAAAATTTGGCACTTAATTAGGACTATCGACCTATAAATAGGAAAGGTAATGATATGAAAAACAAAGCATTTGGGTGTATCTACTCGCTCTGTATAGGCGCAGTGGCATTGGCGCAGACGGTAAATGCAGAACTTGCCGCTGAGAATATTCCCAATGTTGAGCGTTTGTCTGCGCCTTACTCTGAGAATTTATTGTATGTTCACGACGGAGACTTTGAGTCAATCGTGGCTGGCAAAGTGGTATTACTGGATGTGGCGGCCAGTTCCCATAATTACAAGGGTGCCTTAGACGCAGCTCAATTCCCCAGCTTTATCGCCTCCAAACGAAAAGATGAGTTGTATGTAGCTGAGACTTTTTACAGCCGCGGCACGCGCGGAGAGCGCACAGATGTTCTAACGATCTATGATAAATACTCACTCAAGCCAGTGGCCGAAATTCCATTGCCTGGCGGCAAGCGGGGCATGACCGTGACCCATCGCTATACAATGCAACTGATAGATGATGACAAATATCTACTGTTGTTTAATTTCACCCCGGCAGCGTCAATTATGTTGATTGATTTGCAGTCGCGTGAAATCTTGAATGAAGTGTTTATTCCGGGCTGCAGTTTAGCCTACCCAACAGGCGAGCGAGGATTCTCTTCGTTGTGCGGTAATGGTTCAATGTTTAGTGCCCAATTTGATAAAAAAGGTCGCGTCACTCATCAAGAAAAACTGCAGCCATTTTTTAGTGTTGCCAAGGACCCTCTGTTTGATAAGCCTGTTTATGTGGGCGCAAACGCTTATTTCCCTTCCTACAAGGGTCAGCTTTACCCCGTAGACCTGTCCGGTAAAACGCCCCAGCCAAAAACACCTTGGTCACTCTTAAGTGCAGAGGAAGAAACCGCCAACTGGCGCCCAGGTGGTTGGCAAATCGCCACAGTTGACGATGAGGGCTTAATCTATGTGCTCATGCATAAAGACGGTTTAGACGGCAGCCACAAAGGGGGCGGTAGTGAAGTGTGGGTGTATGAGCCAAGCACGCAAAAACGCTTGAAAAAAATAACGCTTAGAAACTGGGGCGTGTCGGTGGAGGTCACTGGCGGTAAAACCCAATACTTAGTGGTGACCAATGCTGATATGCAACTGGACGTATACAAGGCGAACAGCGGCGAATGGCTAAAGATGATAGGCGATGTGGCCGCGATGCCATTCAGTTTGCACGCAATTCGATAGGAGTCTTTTATTATGATTGTTGAAACTTTCTACACCGTTGTCACCTTGTTTTTTAGCTACCTGTTCGTTGTAAGCGGAGTGCAAAAAACGCAAGACAATCTGCGTTTTCAGGGCGTGGTAACAAATTATAAAGTGCTTCCAGAAGTATTGTCGCCCTGGGTGGCACGTGCGCTGCCCTTTCTAGAGATAGCCTGCGGCATAGCGCTACTGGTGCCCGGTATTCAAAACATTGGGCTGGCGGGTGTATTGATACTTCTGCTGGCTTATACCTTTGGCATCGGCATTAATATTTATCGCGGTAGAACTCACATTGATTGTGGTTGCGGCGCTGCTTCAAAGCCGCAGCTGCTGAATAAGGGCTTGTTGCTACGCAATAGTTTACTTGTCTTAGTCGTGTTGGCGGCATTGCCCATAGAAAATATTCTGCCGATGGCTTGGCTAGCATGGCTGGTATCGCTGTTTACCACCGTATTTCTAAGCCTTAGCTACCACGTGTTTAATCAATTAATTGCAAATAACGATTTAATAGAGAGAGGTGAACAACATGGATAATATCCTAATAATTTCCAATGCAATATTGTGGTTGTGTGTCATAGGCCTATGTTTCTTAGTTTTCGCTCTAGCGCGACAAATTGGGGTTTTGTATGAGCGAGTTGCGCCGGCAGGTGCGCTTATGATTAATAAAACCCTCGAAGTAGGGGCCCTTGCCCCGAAACTTGATCTCGAAAATATTAATACAGGGAAGGTTTTCACAGTAGGCGAGGCTTCACTAGAGAATCGTTCGCAACTGTTATTTTTTGTATCGCCTTCTTGCCCCGTGTGTAAAACCTTACTGCCAATGTTGTTGTCAGCAAGGAAGTCTGAATCGACATGGTTAGACATTGTCTTGGCCAGTGATGGTGAACTCGCAGATCATCAAAAATTTATTGAGCGCTATCAACTTGAAAGTATTCCCTACGTTTCATCGGAAAAGTTGGGTATGCAGTACGGCGTGGCAAAACTACCTTATGCGGTGTTAATTGGTGATGACGGAAAAATTGCGTCTATGGGGCTTATAAATTCACGCGAGCATTTGGAGAGTTTGTTTGAATCCAAGGAGCGTGGGGTCGCGTCTATTCAAGAGTATTTAAAAAATCAGTCGGAACAACAATTTTCCTTAGCGAAAGAAGCACCTTAGGAGCGAAGCATGAAGTGGTTAGACGGATTAACAGTAAAATCTTCTCGGCATCTTGCGCAGAGCACCTCGCGCCGGAGTTTATTAACTAAGCTTGGCATGTTTGCAGTGGGCACCGCGGCAAGTATTCCATTATTGCCTGTGGCGCGCGCATCGGGCACAGGTGGCCCCGGTTATCCAGGTGTTGCGCCGCAAACGAGTGGTTTGCCCGGTGACCCAGGAGATCCTACTCAATGTGAATACTGGCGATACTGTGCGATTGATGGCTTCCTATGCAGTTGCTGTGGGGGCACGCAAAACTCTTGTCCGCCGGGCACCGAGATGTCGCCCCTCACTTGGATAGGCACTTGCTTAAATCCTGCAGATGGTAAGAACTACATTATTTCCTACAACGATTGTTGTGGTAAAACCAGCTGTGGACGATGCCTGTGCAATCGCAATGAACGGGATACGCCGACTTATCGAGTGCAAACCAATAACGATACCAATTGGTGTCTAGGTACCGAGAGCACGGTGTACACTTGTTCAACAGGCGTTGTCTTAGGTGTGGCTCTAGATCAGGGGGCGCCATAAATGAAAATTTATTCCCTACTAGTGTGTACGCTTGGCGTCTTGTGGTCGCTTGCCAGTGTAGGCGCTGAAGTCAGTGGCGAGCAAGCCTATCAACGCTGTGCCGCCTGTCATATGGCGGATGGCTCGGGAGTGCCGGGGGTTTTTCCACCGCTAAAGAATCGAATCCCCGAGATGGCGGCCAGTGCAGAGGGCCGACGCTATTTAATCATGGTGGTGCAAAACGGCTTGGTGGGTAACATCGTGGTGGATGATGTTAGCTACTATGGGGTCATGCCGGCACAGGCTTCAGTTTATGATGCCAAGGGCATTAGCGTGGTGCTTAATTATCTGGCTGAATCCATCGACGGTAGTCAGCTTTCAGGCGCCTGGCAAGCCTTCACGGAAGCAGAAGTTCAGCAAACCCTGTTAGGGTTTTCAGATAAGACGGGCGCTCAACATACGGCAAAAATGCGCCGCGAATTGATTCGTCTGCATCCAGAGCTAAAGTAAGCATAAACTCAAAAAAAAGCTTAAAATCTGTATGAACTAGGAGTTAATTGCGGTGCGAATACTATTGCTGTTAATCGCTTTATTATCAGGGCCAGCGCTGTCTCAAGGCATTGACAGCAATCACGCTCAAAATAACTTTATGCTGCATTGTCAGGGCTGCCACAAGGCCGACGGTTCGGGCTTGCCTGGCAGCGTGCCGAGCATGAAAAACTTTGTCAGCAAGTTTCTGTCAGTGCCAGAGGGGCGGGAGTTCCTTATTCGTGTGCCAGGTTCGGCCAACTCTTCCTTGAGCGATAAGGATTTGGCTGAATTGCTGAATTGGATGCTGATGGAACTGAGTACTGAGGGCTTACCAGACGACTTTACCTTATACACGGAGGTGGAAGTTCGACAGGAGAGAGCGAGGGTTTTGGTTGACGTTGCTGCCTTCAGGGCGACCTTAGTGGCGCAAATGAAACTTCCTTAACACCCCGACAGCAAAAGTTTTAGAGAATGTAGTGAAGCTAAGGTTTCCTTAAGGTTTGGGCTTTATGGTTAGTTCATCAAATGACTTGATGGAGTACCTGAATGCCCTTATTACCCAAATTCAAGCAAGACACAGCCAAGCTAATTGCGGCAAAAGAACCGTCGCACCAGCGAAAAGAGTTTTCTGTAGAGCTCGATTTCGGCCTAGCTCAATCCCTCAATGCCGACGCGGAAGTCATTTCTGCTCGTCAGGCACTCGAAGATATCATTTCTGAGAAATTCGCGCCGCTATGGCCAGTATTAAGAGTCGAAGATAGGAGCGCCGAGATAGCACCGGCCTAATTGAATCAAGATGTTAGGTCTTGAAAATCATTACCCCTAGAGGACTATTAACGGTATAAGTATGCAGAACAAATGCTAAATTGGACACGTAATGTCAGCTGCTAGAATCAGCCTACTCACCGTTTTGTCGCTGTTAGCCTTTGCCGGCAACTCGGTGCTGTGCCGTATCGCCCTAAAAGAAACAGAAATAGATGCCGCTACTTTTACCAGCGTTCGCTTAATCTCAGGGGCGCTGGTTTTATGCTTGATTTCGATTGTCTTTCGCCGCGAGCAACAGGGTAAGGGAAATTGGACGTCTGCGTTCGCACTATTTGTTTACGCCGCTGCTTTTTCATTTGCGTATATCAGTTTGAGTGCGGCCACAGGGGCATTAATTCTCTTTGCTTCAGTACAGGCAACTATGATCGGTCATAGCGTGTGGAGCGGAGATCGTTTTCAGGCTCCGCAAATTCTGGGCCTAGGGCTGGCGTTTACAGGTTTAGTGGGGCTGCTACTGCCTGGTTTATCATCACCTCCCTTGATCCCGTCGGTATTGATGTTGGCGTCTGGTGTTGCATGGGCTGTCTATACCCTTAGAGGAAAGGGAGCCGGTGACCCTACACGTGTAACAAGCGGTAATTTTTTAAGAGCCGCTGTCGTGTCGCTGCCTTTATTGGTTTTGTTTCTTTCTGATTTGAATTTTGACTCGGCAGGCATGGTCTATGCCATTGCCTCGGGGGCTATTGCCTCAGGCCTAGGATATTCCCTGTGGTATTCGGTGCTGCCTTGGCTGAAAGCCACTAATGCAGCCACTGTCCAGTTGAGTGTTCCAATGATTGCCGCCTTTGGTGGCATCTTAATGTTAGGCGAGTCGCTGACGCTTCGTTTTGTATTCGCCTCCGTGGCTATTCTCGGCGGTATTGCTTTGTTACTGACAAACAAAACTGAGAGCAAACCTCCCCAGAGATAAGAATCGCAGAGGGATTTTTCTCCTGTTTACTGCTTCTTCTTACTAAGCCATATCTTGAAAATACTACTCAGTGCGGGTAGCATCGCGACATTTCGTGGCGGCGTGCTGTGCGGGCGCCCACAAACCTTATTGAAGGAAGCCCTATGAACGCCCTAAATATCACTATTGTGTTACTACTCGCTCTGTTAAGTATTGCCGCAGGCACGGCAAAAGTGATGGAAATCCCTCAAGAGATGGAGTTTTTACTGGGCTTTGGTTTCAATGTTGAGCAAATTTTGGTCTTTGGAGTGGTACAAATCATTGCGGGAGTGCTGATGATCTTGTTTAAAGCCCGCTTCGTAGGTTCCGTTATTGCCGCCTTGGCTTTTTTACTGACAAGCGTTTTACTGTTCATGAGCGAGAATACACTCTTTGCAGCGGTTTCCATGATACCGGTAGCGCTTACCTGTAGAGTCGTCTATCAGGCTAAAAAACGTCCTCGTAAGCGATCTAGAGATATTGGCGAGTAGTTGTACTGCGCAATGTCCATTGACATGCCGTAGGTCTGCCAAATAACATCAGAGCGCGAAAATTTTATCTGTGCATTCAAGTATGCTCTTGTTTGTACAGAGATTATCTTTTGGAGGCTCGGCAATGAAATTAGATGTTCTAGCATTTGTTTTGGGAACGGCATTCACCATTACGGGCATATTTGCGTTTTTCAGCCCCGAGGTTTTTTTTGGATTGCTGGGAGATTATTACGGCGTCTTTAACAGCCACTTCGTTAAAGACGCAGGCATTGCCTTTGTTTCTTCGGGCGGTCTAATACTCCTATCCTGTAAAATATCGAAATGGCGTGTGCCACTAACCTTAGGTGGTTCGCTGTTTATCATTCTGCACGGCTTGTTTCATGTGCAGATGCTCGCAATGGGCATGGCGCCCACAGCTCTAGATCTAGCTAAAGAGCTGATAATCATCATCAGCCCCTCTGTGGCCACAGCCGTTTTGCTGAGCTTAAGAATAAGGGAAGATCTTCAAGACCCTGTAACAAAAAATGAAGTTGGTTTTTAAGTCATACGCCTGAATTACAATCAGGCGCTGTGCCGTATGCTTTGCTTACTTAAAAATTGATGCACTGATTTTTTTGGGGTTTTGTTGAGTTTTTGAATGGCAGAGAAGGGCACGTCAGCCCAGTCATATCGCTCATTGATGCTGTCCAGCATCGCCATCCAAACCTTTACCGTCATTTCTGAATCGTAAAGCGCCCGGTGAAATGTACCGTCTGAGGGAATGTTGGCATAGCGAACTAAAGTGCCCAATTTATGGTTGGGTGCATCTTGAAAAATTCGTCTTGCCGCTAACAATGAGCAGCTGAAGCCTCCGCCGTAGCGTCTTGAAATTCGGGCGAATTCGGCGTCCAAAAAACGCTTGTCAAAAGATGCGTTGTGGGCCACTAAATTACCATCGCCCACAAATTCAGCAAAGCGCTCCATCACTTCCTCGCAGGGGGCAGCGTCTTTCAGCATATCATTAGAAATGCCCGTGTAATCTTCAATAAAGCCGCTCACTCTTTGGCCTGGGTTCATTAACTCCTGAAAGCGCTCAATCACCACACCTTGCTCTATGCGCACAGCGCCAATTTCTATGGCGCGGTCTCCCATGTCCGGAGACAGGCCTGTGGTTTCAAAGTCGAGCACGACCACCGAATTGGCGTAGCTCATAGGCCTAGTCCTTGGTTCTTTTGTGTACTAACACTGAGTGAATGACCACGTCAGACTCGAAGTACACAACAAAATTTTCATACTGCCAAGACGATATTGGCGGTTGGCCTTTCGCGTCTGTCCAATCTTTAGGTTCGCCAAACTGTGCTTCCACATCGGCTTTCGATTGACCCATTTGTGGCTTTTCGATACTTGTATCACCTTGTTTGCCCAAGGGAATACGGATCTCTTCAGCATAGCCAAAGGTGCTGAGGCTTAGCAGTAAGGCCATTAACAGAGCGTTCATTCTTCTACACCACGCCGTTTGTGAGCCAGCTGCGCCTGCATGATTTGTTTAGACACAATTTGCCGCTGCGCTTCGGTAATTTTGTGAAACTTGGCGGCTACCTGATGACCATTTTTATTGCCCTCGCAGCGAATCACTTTGGCAAACATCGCCACCGCCACATAACTGGGCACAAACACCAAGCGCATCGCCAGATAGCTGCCTTTGTACAAGGCTTTGTCGGAGTTAAAAGCGATGCCGCCTTCGCTTAAATTAATTTGAGCGACGTTTACTTTGGGTTTGCCGTGCTGCAGGTTCACCACTTGCTGAGCCAGTAGCTCAACTTTGCGGTTGATGGCGTTTAAATAATCACTAATTTGTCGGTCTTTTTCGCCAATGCTGTGCAATAGCTGACTCGACTCGCTGTCTATGGCGCGAAATTCTGCAAACAGGCCAATACTGGGTGTATCAGTAAACAAGCTGCCAGCTTGATTATCTTCCACCGTATGGGTGTCCACGGGTTTATAATCAAAAGAAACTTCGTCGTCGACTCTAAAAAAACTGCGTCTATCGTCCATATTTTGTCTTCCAATAAAGCATCAATGGGCCACTTGCGAGGAGAATGGGCCAAAGTATAACGCCCTGATTCACTGGTGCAACACTACTGCCCTAGTGAAATTATGCGAATAGACAGTAAAACCTTGTTCTTAACCCTGCACTTGGGTTTAATGCAGAGATGATTCGATCTGTTCCCTTCTTTATTGGCCTGCGCTACCTGCGCGCAAAACGACGCAACCAATTTATCTCTTTTGTCAGCGGTTTCTCGCTGCTGGGTATGCTGCTGGGCGTTACAGCCTTAATAGTTGTCCTGTCGGTGATGAATGGCTTTGATCGTGAGCTAAAGCAGCGTTTGCTCAGCGTCATTCCCCACGGTTTTATTGATACCCAACAGCCTCTAAACAACTGGCAAGCACTGGCAAAACAAGTGGAGCAGCACGCCAAGGTGGTGGCTTCGGCCCCTTATATTGAAGGCTTTGGTTTACTGAGCTACGAAACCGGTGTTCAAGGTGTGCAGCTCGAAGGTATTTTGCCCCAGGAGCAGGCGAAAATATCCATTATTGATGAGCATATGATAGCGGGCTCGATGGAGCGCTTGCAGGCCGGTGAGTATGGCATTGTGCTGGGCAGCTTGCTGGTGCGCTATTTGCGGATGAATATTGGTGATCAGATAACCCTGACCTTGCCGCAACTGTCTATCACACCGGCCGGAATTTTCCCGCGTACGAAACGTTTCACCCTCGTAGGAGTGTTTGAGGTGGGAGCCCAGGTAGATCAAAATTTGGCCATAATTCATTTGCAAGACGCGCAAAAGCTGTATCGTTATGGCTCAAGTGTTCAGGGTTTACAGCTCAAAGTAGACGATATCTATCAGGCGGCAAACATTATTCGCGAAGTGGAAAACAAACTGTTAGTGCATGAGCCGCAACAAGACTTTGCGACCAAAGATTGGAGCCAAACTCAAGGCAGTTTATTTGCGGCCATTAAGATGGAGAAAACAGTGGTAGGCACACTGTTGATGATTATTGTTGCAGTGGCGGCTTTTAATATTATTTCTAGCCTAGTGCTAATGGTGGCAGACAAGCGTGGTGATATTGCCGTGTTGCGCACTATGGGTCTCACCGGGCGGGAAGTGATGGGCATTTTTGTGGTTCAAGGCACCGCGGTGGGTTTGGCTGGCATTGTGCTGGGTGCCATTGTGGGGTCTTTATTAGCCCTACAAATCGCGCCCATTGTGAGTGGCTTTGAACAAATTCTGGGCCTGCAGGTCTTCGATCCCAATGTGTATTTTATTACCGAGCTTCCTTCCCATTGGCGGCTCAGTGACGTTTTACTAATTTGTGGCTTAGCGCTGTGTTTAAGCGTTTTGGCCAGCCTTTATCCCGCGTGGCGGGCCGCGCAAATTCAACCGGCAGAGGCCCTGCGTTATGAGTAATATTGAAGCCGTATTGAGCTGTTCAGAGCTGGGAAAAATTTACCGCGAAGGTCCTCAAGAAATCACCGTACTCAAGCAGGTGAGTTTGGCGATTCAAGCAGGAGAGCGAGTTGCCATTATTGGTGCTTCAGGCTCGGGGAAGTCAACGCTACTCAATTTACTGGGTGGGCTAGATAAGCCTTCCAGTGGTCAGGTGTTTGTGCGGTCTCAGGAGTTGTCGGCGCTCAATGAAAATGAAAGAGGTCGAGTGCGCAATCAGGCGCTTGGCTTTGTGTATCAATTTCATCATTTATTGCCCGAGTTTTCGGCTTTAGAAAATGTTTGCATGCCTTTGTTGATTGGTAAAGTGCCGCGTGGTGAAGCGATCGCGCGCGCCCGTGAAATGCTTGCCTCGGTGGGTTTGTCTGAAAGGCTAGAGCACAAGCCACCTGAGTTGTCGGGTGGCGAACGTCAGCGAGTGGCCATCGCTAGAGCCCTTGTCACAAAGCCGGCCTGTGTATTAATGGATGAGCCTACGGGCAACCTTGATGCCCATACGGCCGCTGACATTCAAGCGTTAATGCTGTCTTTAAACAAAACCTTTAATACCAGTTTTATTGTGGTTACCCACGATCAAAGTCTAGCGGCCAAGATGGATCGCACATTAGAACTCGTAGATGGCCGTCTAAGCCTGCGCGCTGAGTCTGTCACCCATGCGTAAGCTGTTTGATTTTTTTCAGTCGCCTCTGGTTTTAATAGGGCTACGCTACGCCGGTGCTAGGCGGCGCAGTCAACTGGTGTCTTTTATCTCGGCCATCTCTATTTTAGGCATGACCTTGGGTGTGAGCTTGCTGGTATTAGTTCTGTCCGTGATGAACGGCTTTGACCGAGAGTTGCGAAACAATATTTTAGGCTTAATGCCTCAGGGCTCGGTATATCATCGCTACGGAATTGAAGACTGGCCAAGCCTGCAAAAAGAATTTTTAGCCAAAGCTGGGGTTGCCGGCAGTGCGCCATTTGTGCAATTGCAAGCGCTGCTGTCACACGGAAAAAATGTCGCCCCGGTGAACTTATACGGTGTTGATATTGAGCAGGAACGACAAGTCTCGGTATTGCCGGAAAGGCTTGCTCCAGAAGTGCTGCAAGGCCTCTCGGAAAATCGCGCGAACATTGTCATTGGCACGGGTTTAGCAAAAACACTCGGGGTAGAGCTAGGCAAGAGAATAACCCTGGTGGTGCCTGCCAGCCAGGCACAAAGTCGAGCGCCAAAGGTTAGGGTTTTTACCGTGCTAGGCATCTTTGATACTGGCACAGAGGTAGACAATGGCTTGGCCCTAGTCAATTTGGCTCAGGCGCAAACTATGTCTCTCACGCCCGAGCGCGTCAGCGGCATGCGCCTGCGTCTAGACGAATTATTTGCGGCGCCCACAATTGTTGCAGAGTTGGTTAGAACCTTACCCTACGGCTATTACGGCTCTGACTGGACACGCAGTCACGGCAATTTGTTCCAAGCCATTCAAATGTCTAAAAACCTCGTAGGCCTTTTGCTGTTTTTAATTATCGCTATCGCCGCCTTCAATGTGGTGACTACGCTTATCATGGTGGTGGTTGATAAACAGGGAGACATCGCTATTTTGCGAACCCTGGGTGCCAGCAGCGGTATGATTATGGGCATATTTATGGTGCAGGGCAGTTTGATTGGTTTTCTCGGAACCTGCTTGGGCCTAGTGGTGGGCTGCTTATTATGCGCTGTGGTACCTGACGCTTTTTTGGCATTTGAGCGCGTGTTTCAGGTTCAGTTCTTGAAGGCTGATGTCTACCCTATCAGCTATCTACCTGTCGATTTACGAGTGCCTGATTTGCTCTTAATTGCAGCAGTAGCCTTGCTGATGAGTTTTGTTGCTACCGTTTATCCCGCCTGGCGAGCCAGTCGCGTAGAGCCTGCAGAAGCTCTGCGATACGAATAGCGCACTTACAATTTTTGAGGTTTTTTCTTCTTGCGGGCGGCACGTTCGCGCTTGCGTCGATGCCAGTTTTTCAAGACCTGACGGCGCCAAAATATCTGCATGGTGATGTAGCCTAAGCCACCAAAGGTGAAACCGCAGATCACTGACCCAGCCAGCAAAGGTTGCCAGAGGTGTTGAAGCTCTTCTCGGAACCATGCCCAAGACAATTCAATGGTAAATTCCACTGGTGGCGACTGCAATATGAAGGCGCCAAACTTGTAGGTCGCATAAAAAATGGGAGCGATGGTAAGCGGGTTGCTTATCCATACCAAAGCGACCGCAAGAGGCAGGTTGCAACGTACGAGCAGTGCCAGCAGCGCCGCTAAAGGCATTTGTCCAGGTATGGGTAAAAAAGCAGTGAAAATACCGATGAAAAACGCCAGCGACACAGAGTGGCGATTCAAGTGAAATAAGTTGGGGTCGTGGAGTAGGTCGCCAAGAAAGTGTAAAGCGGGGTTGTTTTTCACCCGGCTGGGGTCTGGCATCCACTTTTTAATAAACTTTCGAGCCATGTAAGCAGTTCAGACCTGATTTAGAGGCGGGCATTATGCCCGTATTTGCCCTGCAACACTAGCCTAATGATGGATAAGACATAAGTCTGAAAACAGGGCTCTATTCGCTGAGAATAGCGTACTGACCTGCAAAATCAACGGCTAATTTGCCGCCACATGTAATCTTCGCTGAGAGATCAATTTTTGCTTTGCCTCGCTGCTTGAACTTGGCGATGAAAGCTTCAATTTCGGCTTCTGGTGGGGCTTTGCACACTGCTCTGAGGGCGCCTCGCACAGGGCTCATGTAGCTTATGTTGGCCTTAGTCACCACTTGATTGCACTCAATACCATGCTCTTGGGTTTTTAAGTAAGCCATACCCCAGCAGGTCATTACTGCGACATTGTAAAGGCTGCCACCAAAGGCCGTGAGCTTGTCATTGATATTGGGGCCGAGCGGGGCACACAGCACTAATGTGTCGCCATCATAATGCTCGACCTCTAACTCCATGTGGCGAATCAGCGGCAGGTGAGCGTGAAAGAATTCAGTCAGCTTATGGGAAACGTTCTTCATTGCGGAGGGCCTACAGTAGGTCAACTATTCGCTTGGCGGCGTTGTACGGAGTGGTTTCTTGATTCACCACCGCCACCTTTAAAGCTGGCAGTAAGTTTTGAATGTCGGGGTTTTGATTCAGGCGCATTTCTAGCATTTCATGAATGAGTTTATTCATCCACTCACTGTTTTGCTGCGCACGCTTTTGTTCAAATGCATGGCTTTCTAGGCTGACACGTTTGTATTCGCTGATGGTATTCCAGATCTCGGCCACACCTTCATTTTTCATCGCCGAGCAGGTAAGAACTTTGGGGGACCAATAGCTGCTGTGACGAATAAGCTGCATGGCATTTTGGTAGTGTTGTTGAGAGCGTTGGGCTAAGCCAAGACTTTCACCGTCGGCTTTATTAATCACTAGTGAATCGGCAAGCTCCATGATGCCACGCTTGATGCCTTGTAATTCATCGCCGGCGTTGGGCAGCATCAGCACCAAAAAGAAATCAACCATAGCGGCTACTTCATATTCAGACTGGCCCACACCCACGGTTTCAACCAAAATAACATCGTAGCCACTGGCTTCGCAAAGCAGTAAGCTCTCGCGAGTTTTTTGCGCGACACCGCCAAGTGCTCCGTCAGCGGGCGAGGGGCGAATAAACGCATGCTCACTGCGCGAAAGAATTTCCATGCGGGTTTTGTCACCTAGAATACTGCCGCCGCGCAGTGGCGAACTTGGGTCTACGGCCAGCACGGCAACTTTCAAACCCTGTTCAATCAGGTGTAAACCAAAGGCTTCAATGAAGGTTGATTTACCCACCCCGGGAATGCCCGAGATGCCAATGCGAATACTGTTGCCAGTATTGGGCAATATTTTTTCCAATATTGCCTGAGCTTCTACCCGGTGTTGATCACGCTTGCTCTCAACTAAAGTAATCGCTTTGGCCAGAGCTCGGCGATTGCCTGCAAGCAATTTTTCTAAATCAATGGCGATCATGCCTGCCCCTGACTCTGGCTTACCGCAGTCATTACATCGCGCGCAGCAAGGGGTATTTTGGTGCCGGGCCCAAAGATACAACTAACGCCCGCTTCGTAGAGGAAGTCGTAGTCTTGCTTGGGAATAACCCCTCCGGCTACCACTATGATGTCTTCAGCGCCTTCTTTTTTCAGCGCCGCAATCAGTTCTGGCACCAGTGTTTTGTGACCTGCGGCCAGGGATGAGGCGCCCACAATGTGAACGTCATTTTCAACGGCTTGTTTGGCCACTTCTTCGGGCGTGGAAAACATGGGAGACAGGTCGATATCGAAACCTACGTCGGCGAAGGCCGTGGCAATTACCTTAGCGCCTCGATCGTGGCCGTCCTGACCCATTTTGCACACCAGCATGCGTGGGCGACGACCGTGTTGCTCTTGAAAATCATCGATGTCTGATTTGATTGCTTGCCAGTCGGCGTCGTCTTCATAAGACGCGCCATACACTCCAGAGATGGTTTTTGACTGGGCTGCATAACGGCTGAATTCTTCTTCCATAGCGTCTGAAATCTCCCCAACGGTGGCCCGCGCACGGGCGGCGTCGACAGCCAGTGCTAGCAAGTTGCCATCACCACTCTTGGCCGATGCAGTAATCGCTGCAAGCGCCGCTGTTACGGCTTGATTGTCGCGCGCGGCGCGAATTTTCACAAGCTGGGCGATCTGCGAATCACGCACGGCGACGTTGTCCACTTCAAGAATGTCTAGGTCTTCTTCCTCTTTGAGGATGTGCTTGTTGACGCCGACGATAACGTCTTCGCCGCGGTCAATGCGAGCCTGTTTCTTGGCCGCCGATTCTTCAATGCGCATTTTGGGTAGGCCGGCATCAATGGCTTTTGCCATGCCGCCATTCTGTTCAACTTCTTCAATGAGTTCCCAGGCCCGGTCGGCAATGTCCTGAGTCAGGCTTTCCATCATGTAAGAGCCACCCCAGGGATCAATCACTTGGCGGATGCCAGTCTCTTCTTGCAAAACAATTTGTGTATTTCGGGCAATACGGGCTGAAAATTCTGTGGGCAGTGCCACAGCTTCGTCCAGTGCATTGGTGTGCAGTGATTGTGTGCCGCCAAAAATAGCCGCCATTGCTTCAACCGTTGTGCGCACTACATTGTTGTAGGGGTCTTGCTCTGTGAGTGACCAGCCAGAGGTTTGACAGTGGGTGCGAAGCATCTGTGACTTTGGATTCTTCGGCTTAAATTCGCTCATAATGCGCGACCACAAAAGCCGGGCGGCGCGAAGTTTGGCAATTTCCATATAGAAATTCATGCCAATGCCAAAGAAGAAACTCAGGCGGGGCGCAAAGGCGTCTACGTCTAAGCCTGCGGCCATGGCTGTTTTAACGTACTCGCGACCGTCTGATAAAGTATAAGCCAGTTCCAATGCTGCATCGGCGCCAGCTTCTTGAATGTGGTAACCGGAAATTGAAATGGAATTAAACTTAGGCATGTTGCCCGAGGTGTAAGCAATAATATCGCCAATGATCTTCATGGAAGGTTCAGGCGGATATATGTAGGTATTGCGAACCATGAATTCTTTCAGAATATCATTTTGGATGGTGCCTGACAGTTTTTCCGGGCTGACCCCTTGTTCTTCCGCCGCCACAATATAGTTGGCCAAAATGGGCAGCACTGCACCGTTCATGGTCATTGATACAGATACTTTGTCGAGAGGGATGCCCGCAAACAAAATTTTCATGTCTTCAACGCTATCGATCGCCACGCCCGCTTTACCAACGTCGCCGCTTACACGCTCATGGTCGGAGTCGTATCCGCGGTGAGTGGCCAAGTCAAAGGCAACCGAAACACCTTGTGCACCCGCCGCTAAGTTTTTCCGGTAAAAGGCGTTCGATTCTTCCGCCGTAGAGAAACCCGCATATTGGCGAATGGTCCAGGGGCGACCTGCATACATAGTAGATTGCGGCCCGCGCACATAGGGCTCAAGTCCCGGCAAGGTGTTGGCAAAAGGCAGGTTTTCCGTGTCCGCTGCAGTGTATAGCGGTTTTATTTCGATGCCTTCCGGTGTGTGCCAATTCAAGTCTTCGGGGCTTAAACCTTTGGTCTGTTTAAGCACTAGGTCTCGCCACTGATCTAAGTTGGCAATGCTGGGCTGATAAGGGTTATTTGACATGGTTCACTCTCTTTCCAATCGCGTATTCAAAGGCGTATTCAATGACACCTTGCGCATTAAGCTGGTTGGTTGATTTCAATTAGCACGCCGTCGCAGCTTTTTGGGTGAATAAAAATTACTTGGCTATTGTGCGCGCCGGCATAGGGCGCCTCAGATAAAAACTGATAGCCTTTGGCTTTCAAACGCTCAACGTCGGCATTGATGTCATCGCTGCGGAAACACAGGTGATGCAAGCCGCCGCCTTTTTTTTCCAAGTAAGCCTTGATAGGGCCTTCATCGTTGAGTGGGTGCACCAGTTCAATGCTGGTTTCTGGCACTGGGAAAAATGCTGTGCTGGTTTTTGCACCTTTAACATCTTCCTTGCCATTGAAGTCCAATTGAAAGTCTTCCATGAAACGCTTTATGGACTTTTCTAGGTCGGGAACCGCAATGGCAATGTGATCGAGTGCAACAATCATGATGCTTTCCTTAAGTCTGTTGTTGTCATTACAGCGCTGCCAAAAAATTCTGGGTGCTGGCGCGTCGCGAGGCCATTAATTCAGCATCGCTGATATGCTCAACTTTTTCATCGGGTGTAATTTTGAATAAGGTTTGGCCCTTGGTGATAATAGTGCCGTCAGTATCCACGAGAACTTCATCTACAGTACCGGCGAAAGGCGCACTGACTTTGTTGAACATTTTCATCACTTCGATGATGTACAGAGGGTCGCCAGCATTGAAGTGGTCGCCTGCTTGGACGAAGGTCTCCATGCCAGGTGCTTCTCGGCTGTAAAACATGCCGCCGGTGGCCGCTAGAATTTCGTCAGATGCGGCGACGGGAGGCGGTGCCAAAATTTTCCGCATGGCATTTTGAAATTCGCCATCTTGTAAAGACTCTGGAATGTGAATGCTCAGGTCAGCGTTAACTTGAAGCTCGTAAAACCCAGTATTTGCTGCGAGCAGTGGCAGTAAGTTAAGCGCCTCACAGCCGGCCTGATAACCCTGATGGGCGGCTTGGACGGCCGGCCACTGTTCCTCATCGATACCTTTGGGTGCATTGTTAGCGGCAAGCACGTTTTGCAGTTCAGTGTAACTCTGGCAGCCAAGACGCTGGTCAAGAGTTTGGTAAAAAGCTTGCGCATCACCGAGTATTTTATGATCGTGATCCCATATCATATTCGCCGCGTCGTTACCCGCAACAAAATCCATGTTCAGGAAGTGGTATGTGTCGGCCAAAATATTAATGGGGTTCACGAGACATTGAACGCTGCCATTGTCAAAAGTAAAGTGCTGGCGATTTTTACTCAACCAACCCGCTAAAACATGAGGCTGGGCAATTAGGCTTTCAATGGGCCGAGTGAGCAGCAGTGCTTTGCGCTCTAGCACCGCTTTTAGAGCTGATTTCTCGTCCTCGCCGACTTTGGCAATGGCGCCTTGGCTGATTCGTTGGTAGGCGAAAGCTAAGTCTAATGTGTCTGCGGTTTGTTTCAGCTTTCCTACCGCACTTAGGTAGGGAACTATAAAACCAGTAGTGGGGCGCGCGTTGATGTTGTTACCGAGAAACCAATTAACCAAACCGTAGTGAAACTCAAGGTTGGTGGCGAGATCTTTGCCGCGCATCTCCGTGGTGCGTAATGTTTCGGCCATGTTTCGATAGCTTTGCAAGCGACCGTTGCCCACGGTTAGTAGCAGCGCAATGTTGCTGTCGTAAGCGCCCGCCAAATGATACTTCATAAACACGTCAGTATCGGGGTTGTGCAGGCTAATGCCCTGATCATCGCGAATTTCGCCTTCGCGAGGGTTGCTCCAATACTCAATAATGCCACCTGCGCTTGGCGCGAGTGCTTGGTTGGTGGCATTCAGTCGCGCTTCCACAGAGGCATTGTGACGACCAATACGTTCGGGCTTGGGCAGGCGAGGGCCGTGAGCCGCCAGCAAGACCATTGCTTCAACCAGAGAATCAATAATGAAGAAATCTTTGTGGTTGTCGGGGTTGGTAAACTTCAGTGCATAACATAGTTCAGTTACGCGGTGTTCAACTTGAATGCGAGTATTCATTTCCATGAAGAAATGTTTGTCGCGGTCAACAATGCATTCAAAGGTGGAGACAGAGTCTAGACCCACCGCTATGCCAAAACGCTCCGACTCAGACTCCATGGCCTGAAGGGTTTTAATGTCTTGGCTTAAGATGAGTATTTCGTCGCTGTTGTTTGTGTCTTCAGCGGCTTTAAGGGCACCCTTAAGGTCTTCCTGTGTGACCGACACTTCCAGCAGTTTCTGTTCGTGCATTTGCAGTGAGCAGTCGCGCCCACCCATGGCCAGACACCACTCTCCGTTGCCAATCACTTGGATTTCTTGGTGGCGAGTGGTTTCAATATTGAGTTCTACCAAAACGTTTTTGTTGTCGCCAAGGCCGGTAGTTTTTACCTCATTAAGAATTTCCAGTACCAGAGATGGCGCCTTGTCAGCGGCTTGTTGTAATCTAGATTCTAAGCTGCCTTCATAGCTGGAGGGAGACAGTAAAATTCGCTGGCCCTTACCTCCGCCACCGCCGATGGCTTTTAAGCGAATTCGATTGTTTGGGTATTCTTGCCCCATGATAATCACTTGCTCGCGAATACTCTCAGACAGCTCTTCAATAGTGTAAAGGTCAATGCCTTTCTTATAGCTGGCGGCGAGAACAAAATCGGCTTTGTCTTCTAGACTGATGTCATTGTTGTCGAGAATCGACTCATCAAGTTCTAGCTGTTCATCACTCACCAATTGCTTCAATGAGGCAATGTCGCTGTGTTTTTTCAGTAAGGTGAGCGCTGATGCATTATCAATACCGGGCGTTACGCTCACTCCTACTTTCAGTGCGGTTCGTTTCGCTTCGTCTTTGAGGCCAGCGCTGTGAACCGTTTGTGAGCAGGGACCAATGAAGTTTAAACCCGCCGCTTCCATGGCGCTCACCATTACTTCATCTTCGGCCATGAAGCCGTAGCCGGTAAAAATGGCGTTGTAGTTGTTCTCTTTGGCGATTGCTATGATCTGTTCAATGCGAACCTGGCGCTCTTGTTTGTCTGCGCCGGTGTAGTCGGGCACACGGTGAATGCGTGAAGGGTCGGTTAGCTGGCGCAGTTCCGGCGCAAGCGCATTTTGATAGACAATAGAGTCTTTTTCCGAAAGCAAAATACCAAAATGGACAATGCCCATTTCGTCAAAAACATCCATTGCCTCTTTGCGTATGGGACCGCGGCAAATAATTAGTGGGCGAATCTCAGTGCACGCGAAGCTCTTTACCCACTCGGAATCTTGAGCGCTGTGCTGGCGATTTTTATGAATAAGCGGATTGTTTGAATAGTAGTTATTGCGAGCGTGTACAGTCTTCATTAGTGGAACTCCCTTTGCACGGCTTGCAAGGCTTCGGGTTGATAGTGGCGGAGATGGAAGGCCATGTTTTCTCCAAGTACTTTGCGCAGGTCGCTGGGCATAACAATTTGGGAGATGGAGCCCAGGCTCAAGGCTTCATTAGGGTTCATCAGTTCCGCTTCATAGCGTGCGGCCAATAAGGCTTCATCGGCTTTCGCTTCATCATCAGCTTGTAAGGTGGCGGCCTCTAAGGCGCCGGGTTCGTCCATGCCTTCAGCTTTAAAGCTCTCGGTGAGGGCGGCGGTGCGCAGAGGTTTTTGGCTGCGAATTTGGCGGAGCTCGTTCTTGTAAACGAACTCTACACCGGCGGGGCCCATCACCGCGGCGCGGGTGGTGGGCAGGGCCACCACAAAGTCGGCGCCTGTTGGGTAGTTGTTGTACGACGCGTAGGCACCGCCAAAGGCGTTGCGAATGAGCAGCAGGAAGCGGGGCGTGCGCAGATCTATAATGGCATCTAGCATGGCGCGGCCGGCTTGCACGATGCCGCCAGATTCTTGTTCACGGCCCGGTACAAAGCCGGTGGTGTCTTCCATGAAAATAACGGGAATGTTGTAAAGGTTACAAAAGCGGATGAAGCGGGCATTTTTATAGGCCGCCGCGATATCAATTTGGCCGGAACTCACGGCGCTGTTGTTGGCGACAAAACCGATTACATTACCGCCCATTCGGCCGAGCGCAGTAATGGTATTGCGCGCCCGCTCTGGTTGGATTTCGAAAAAATCGCCATGATCACAGAGCTGTTGAATCATGATAGACACGTCGAAAGGGGTGTTGAAACCGCTGGGTGAGTTGAAGGTCTTTTTCAGCAGCAGGTCAATGTCCCAGGTTTTTCGGTCAATGGGGTCGGACGTGGCTTGAAAGGGCGCTAATTCAGAGTGATTATTGGGTAGATAGTTGAGCAGTTCTTTAACCTTGCGCAGAGCGCTGACTTCATCAGGCACCACAAAGTCAGTGACGCCAGTTTTACTGTGTACGCCGGGGCCACCGAGCTCATCAGGCGTGACATCTTCGCCCAATACCGATTTAACAACGCCAGTGCCGGTTAAGCCGAAGAAGGTGTTGTTAGGCTGAATAAGGAAGCTACCTTGGCGCGGCAGGTAAGAGCCGCCGCCGGCATTAAAGCCAAACATACACATAATGCTGGGAACCACGCCGCTGATTTTACGCAGAGCTGTAAACGCCTCAGCGTAGCCGTCTAGGCCGCCAACACCCGCGGGCACGTAGGCGCCGGCGCTGTCATTGAGGCCCACTAAAGGAATCTTACGCTTCCCCGCCAGCTCAAACAGGCGGGCCAGTTTTTTACCGTTAGTAGCGTCCATAGAGCCCGCTCTAACCGTGAAATCGTGACCGTAAAGTGCCACGTCACGGCCGTTCACTTTTATAATCGCGGTAACCAAAGAGGCGCCGTCGAGGTTCTTGCCCCAGTTTTGAAACAATATGGTGGGTTCTGCGTCAGTGAGAACTTGGATGCGCTCCCAGATGGTCATACGTTTTTTCAGGTGCTGTCGCTCGTTGCCTTTTACCCCTGATGCAAGTTTTGGTCGCTGCTGTAGATCATGGCCTTTTTGCAGTGATTCTTCATAGAGTCCAGGTGCATAGCCAGCCTGGCCCGGCACGCTAAATTCAATATTGTCGTTGGATTCGAAAGGGTTTTGCAGTGAGGCGTGAGGCTTGTCTTTCATGTTAGGGCTTCCGGCTGAGCGCAATAGGCATGTTTAAGTGGACTGATTTTACCTTGGCTTATTTATATTGTGAAGCGACTTACTTCGTGAAATAACATTATATAGCTAACATAAGAAATTGAATTTAAAGAATATTTTCTAATATTTTTTTATAAAAAAATGACATAAACTTCGATATAAATAGACATATTCAATCGCATTGATGGCGCTTTTTGCGAGTTCTCTCCGATTCTAAGGGTAAATGTGGTCAAAATTCCTTTTAATTTAGCCAATAGATTAGGCCTGTTTTGGCGATTCGGGTGCATTTACGCGCGATGCCCTGAAGGTGAATTTCTTGCTCTTATTCTCAATTGTTCTATAGTCCAAGGGAAAGTATGCTGATAGCTGGCCCTCATTAATATAGCGTCTATAGACCGAGCTCGTTGCTTTTAAGCAAATATAAGAATAAAAAAAGGAGGAAGCCATCGGCGATTCGACCTACAAATCTAGTGTTTTAATCCTAGCACTTATTACTCTGCTCGTGGTTGAGGTTCGGGCAGAGGGCGTGAATCACATCGGGCTCAGGGTCGATAGCAGTCGGGAGACCATGGGGGGCGGTCGAAAGCCCGGCTCTCACATCAAAGTTTTTTTACCCTACTTGCCTTATCTGGCTATATCCCACTCAGTTAACGCTGGACTTGTAAGGCCCGCAAATAATGAGCGTGGCTGGGATTACGACATGGCGGTAGCCCATACAAGAATAAACGATTACACCTACGAGTTTGAGCTTAGAAAGGGCGTTAAATTCCAAGATGGAAGTTCTTTTGATGCCGATGCGGTGCTGCTGAACTTAGCCTATTTCAAGAAGAAACCTTACACTTTCACGGCCATTGATCGTGTCTATGACAAAGCAGAAAAGATTTCAAAATATCGGGTTCGAATTCATCTTAAAGAAAAATACGGTTTGTTTTTGTATGACGCCATGTGGATTCACTTCTATACCAAAGCTTATCTTGAAAAGTATGGCTGGAATGGTAAACCCACAGCGCCTAATTTGGCGGCTCCAGGACCCTATGGCCTAGGCCCATATATTCTGCAGAAGGGTTATGTGGAGGGTGATAGAAACTCCTCTGTGGTTGAGTTGGTGGCGAATTCTAACTATTGGAATCCGAGCTTTCCAAAAGTGGAAAGAATTACCCTCTATCTTGATCTTAAAACAGATGTCGCGGTCTCTGAATTACTGGAACAAGAAGGCAAGATTGATGTTATGCCGATTCCATTTTCCTACGAGTTACCGACGGTATTGTCGGATTACGCAAAACTGATGCGCTCGCCGTCCACCAATAATTACTCCGTGCACATCAATATGGTAAGCGGCAACGATCTTTTGAAAGAGCGAGAGGTCAGAGAGGCCATTAACAAGGCCATTGATCAGGAATCGCTTTTAATGCTGTCTATGAATGGAGAGGGCGAAAACTCACCGACAATGGTCTCCCCCAATTTTTACGGCATAAGACAGGCAAGTCGCGACTTGCAGCCCCATTCAACGATTGAAAGCCCACTGCTGCCAGCCGTTAGGCAGAAGCTCATCAATACAATTAAAAAGTATCAGGTGAAATATGGCATGGATCCTAAACAAAAGCTTAAGTTAAAGTTTTTAGTGCAAGACAGCTTTTTGTTTCTGGTCAAAGATATTAAATATTTTTTGGACTTGATTCATATCGACCTTGAGCTTGAAATTGTTGAGGAGGAGAGGAACATCTTTGATCAACTTCTCAAAACCCGCGATGGCCGCAACAATATTCAATATGATTTTCTAATATGGGGAAATTACGATTGGATAAGGCACCCGTGGACGGCGCTTTTTGTCTATCGACCTGGCAGTGTTTGGTCGACAATTGGTCGCGACGATGTTTTGGATAGCTATGTTTCGCTGTTGTTTCAAACCGCCATAGAAGAGGCAGAGTATATTCCATTGCTAAAGTCGATTATAGAATACGTATATAAGCAGTCTTATATGTTATTTTTGCCTAGCCCCAATAAAGTTCTGGCGCTGAATAAAGAAGTATTTTATCGGCCAAGACCCTCAGCTTTTATTCCCTTGTGGGAAATTGAGGTGAGCGACAATCACTGGTCGCTTAGAAAAGGTGAGTATCCGGCGGCGTTAAAAGCGCCTGTTGAAATCACCCACAGTAATGTGGAGGCCAAATAGTATGGAATCTGCGTCGGAAAAGGTTCTGTCCAAGCGTATCCTAGCAATTTTTTTATTCACTACAGCTATTCTGGTCTTGCAGGGCGTATACAACATCTTTAGCTTGCGCGGCGTTAACAATTCCATCGCTCAAGTTTATGAATCAGTCAATCAGGTGAGTGCAACCTCTTCAGATATTACTCTGCCAATCTCTGAGTTACGTCAGCTTTCTATGAGCTTGGTAATGGCCCCAAGCCAAAGTCTCAGAGATCAATTGGAAATTGAAGTCAGTGTGCTTCAGGGTAAAATCAATCGAAATCTAAGCGGCAGTCAGGAATATGAATTTCATGACGAAAAATCGGCAAGGCTATTCGCTGAGATTGGCGATGCTTGGAAAGCTTATTCGGCTGCGATTGAGGTCACGAAAGGTTATGTACGTGAGGGCGTGCGTATAGCAGAGTTCATTAGTGTAACCATCCATGAAAAAAGTGCCTATGACAAGGTGACACTGGCAACTGTTGCCTATAATTCCTACCAGCTGGAAATCAGCGCGCAGACTTTCGAAGCTGCGCAAAGCAATGCCACCATTGCTTTTTGGGCTGTTCTTATCACAACCTTGATAGAGGTTGCGACCCTGAAAATTATCCTCGCATACATTCTCAATCTTGTGCGTCACTATGTGGCTTCAAGAAAAGATCATGCGGAAGAGCTGAAGGGTAAAAATGAAGCGTTGGAAAAAACAGCTCACCTTAGACTATTGCTTGATGGGCGTATTAAAGCAGAAGAAAAAATTCATCATTTGCGTAATTATCTCTCCAATATCATTAATTCCATGCCTTCGGTGCTAATTGGCGTAGATGGAGATGGCACGGTAACGCAATGGAACGAAGAGACCGCGAGAATGACGGGGCTTAGTGAGGAGTATGCACTAGGGCAGCCGCTAGAAGAATCCTTCCCGCGGCTCGCCCCTGATATGCAGCGTGTTCATAAGGCCATCGAATCTCGTAAAGAACAGAAAATTGCCAAGCGCCAATATGAGCAGAATGGCGAAACCCTGTATGAAGACATGACAATTTATCCCTTAGTGGCCAATGGCGTTGCCGGTGCGGTTATACGGCTTGACGACATAAGCGCGGCACACGCCAGTGAAGCGGCTTTGCGGCGTGCACAAAAGATGGAGGCGATTGGTCAGCTCACCGGCGGTATTGCCCATGACTTCAACAATATATTGGGTATCGTCATGGGTAATTTAGAACTTCTGAAGTTTAAATTCGTCGACGATGGTGAGGCTTTGGTGCGTGTTGAAAATGCGCTTAAGGGCTCTCAGCGTGGCGCGGATATTACGCGAAAGCTACTGAGCTTCTCACGCAATACCACGCAGGACGCTAGGCCCACGCAGGTCAATACAATTGTTGAAAATATGCAGGAGCTTGTCTCGAAATCGCTGACAGTATCTATTGATATTCAAACTAGGCTGGCGGAGGATCTGTGGACCGTTGAAATTGATCCTGGTGACCTCGAAGATGCGATTTTAAATCTCTCGCTCAATGCGAAAGATGCAATGCCAGATGGTGGCACCTTAGTCATTGAGACAAGGAATAAGGTACTGGGCGAAAGTTACGTGAAATCTAATCCGGAAAGCCAAATCGGTGATTTTGTTTTGATTTCTGTCAGTGATGATGGCGTTGGCATGCCTAAAGACGTAAGAGAAAAAGCGCTTGAGCCCTTCTTTTCCACGAAAGATCTAGGTAAGGGAACGGGCCTCGGCCTTAGTATGGTTTATGGCTTTGCGCAAAATTCTGGCGGGCACGTTACTATAGTTTCAGAGCTTAACGAGGGCACAAGCTTCCAAATCTATTTGCCTCGAGCTAAAAATAAAGATAGCGCTGACATCGAGCATAAAAACGACTTAACAGAGGCGTTGCCAAGAGGCACGGAAACCGTACTAATTGTTGACGATGAGTCGGCGCTGGTTGAGGTTGCCACTGAGCATCTAAAATATCTTGGCTATTCCGTTTTGAGCGCTTCCGATGCCAAGCAGGCCCTAGGATTATTGGCAGAGGAAAGCAGTGTTGACTTGGTGTTTTCTGACATCATTATGCCGGGGGATATAGATGGTTGCCGATTGGCTCAAAGTGTCCACGAATTATACCCAGAGCACAAAATTTTGTTGGTCAGTGGCTTCTCCAAGAAGCAGGGAGGGCTGCCTGAGGCCGACAGTGCTTTTGTTTTGGAGCTGCTGAGAAAGCGCTTGCATAAGCCCTACAACCTGCCCGACCTGGCGCTCGCCGTTCGTCGCGCGTTGGATGAATAAACTAACGGTCTAGCACTTAGGGTGACGCTTAAAATTCTAGATAATACCCGCATCCAAACTGGCGGCCATTGATAAACCAAGGTTCTCACATTGCTCAATAAATTGAGCTTGAAAATCACCTCTGCAAATTAGAGGTTCCTGAACCAAGCGCCAGCGTAGGCCAGTGGTAATCGTTTCAATCGCTCTATGAGTGCCCGTGCCGTCGTGGCCCGCACGAATAAAAAAGGTGAAGGGAAGACCTTGGGTGTTATCGAGGCACTGGTAGTAGCAGCGATCAAATAGGTCTTTCATCAAGCCGCTCATATAGCCGAGGTTTTCGGTGGTGCCAAGAATAATGGCTTGCGCAGCTAGAATATCTTTAGCTTGGGCTTCTAGTGGAGGAAGAAAGCGAATCTCTACATCACTAATGTCGGCATGAGAAGCCCCTTTGATAACGGCCGCAACCATTTTTTGAATATTTTCAGAGGGGGCGTGGGCAATAAAAAGCAGTTGTTTTTTTTCCGGCATTAGGTAGTTCTCGCGTTCTGGCATAAAACATTTACAACTAACGACTAACACAGCTCTCGGTCTTTCGCTTTTCGAGCGAGGTTCATAAACCGGTGAGTAAGCTCTAAAGCATAATATATCACCTATAGATACTTCAGGGGGAGTATCCTTTCTTGGCGTGCGTAACCAAGGAGGGTCTCATGTATCGTTTCCTGCTCGCGATGTCGCTGGGTTTGTTCTTGCCGAGCTGCAGTGCGCGCTTGCCAAGTCCCGACGAAATGCTGTTTATGTGGGGTTTACTGGGGGCGCTAATATACATTGCATATCAGTTTCATAAGAACAAAACTAAACGGGCCGCGTGGCCCTCTGAACTTACATTAGTGTCCATCGGCATGGTGTTGGGCGTGCTTTTAGCCTGCATGCGCGGGCAACAAATAATGTCTCAGCAGTTAGACCCGATGATGAATGGTGGCGAGTTTCTCTTGCTGGGGGAAATTATTGGCCTGCCCAAATGGCAGGGTGGCCGCTGGTCTTTTTATATTCGGCCAAAAATAAATGAGGCCGCTAATGCTCCTTCAGCAGAGGGCGTGTCTAATATTCGCAAGATTCATTTGTCCTGGCGGCCGAATCAAGATGCGCTTGTAGAAAAAAACCTTCAGCTGGTGCCCGGTCATGAACATCATTTTCGAATGCGGCTTAAGCGTCCAAGGGGGTTTGTAAACCCAGGGGGCTTCGATTATCAAGCATGGGTGATTAGACAGGGAGTGGGGGCGCAGGGTTATTTGCTCAGCCCCCCGAGCGAAGTTCTCAGGCTAAATCAGTCCGTAGACCACCTCCGTTTTGTTATACGCCAAAGCCTTCGGCGCGCTTTTCCTGCGAACGAAAATCTCCAGAGCGTACACGGGTTTACGCTGGCGCTGTTGATTGGTGACAAGTCGGCAATAAGCCATGATCAGTGGGCTTTGCTGCAAGCAAGCGGCACCCTGCATCTAATGGCCATTTCCGGTATGCATGTTGGCATCGCCGCATTCGTAGGGCATTTTCTCGGGGCTTTACTGGGTCGATTCGGCAACTTGCTCAGCTCTAGAATAAGCGCAAAAGGTATGGGCGCACTTGGCGCTATAGCGGGGGCGGGTTGTTACAGCGCTCTAGCGGGTTTCAGTTTGCCTACTCAGAGGGCCTTGTTGATGTTGTTGTTTTATTACATCAGCCAAATGTTTCGCCGCCCTCAAGGAGGGTTCTACTATTTTTTGGGGGCCCTTGTACTGGTCTTACTACTCGACCCTCTCTCGCCTTTGGATCCGGGTTTTTGTCTTTCTTTTGGCGCGGTGTTTTGTCTGCTCTTAGTATTTTCCGGCCGCAGAGAACCGGGGAATTCTAAGGCCTTGATTAAGGCGCAGGGTATTCTATTTGTTGGATTGGCGGTGCCCCTTAGCGTGATTAGCGGAACTGTATCTTTAATCGCGCCTATTGCGAATATAGTGGCCATTCCGGTGGTGTCGATGATTATAGTTCCAACTTTATTTGCCAGTGCTCTGTTGATGTTTTTTCAGTTGGATAGCCTGCTTGTGTACGCACTCACATTCGTCCTCTATCTCTTGTCCTATTTGATGGGTTTTTTAGCATGGCTGGAAGGGCTATGGCTGCCCAGCTTGTGGCAGGTGCCCATGCCGCTGACGCTGACAGCGCTAGTTTCCGCGGCAGGCGGCTCCCTTTTGCTTCTCCTGCCAAGAGGTATTCCGGGTCGCCACTTAGGGGTATTAGGATTTTTACCCTTGTGTTTGGGTGGTGCGCAGGACCTGCAAGGCCTTCGGCCGGCCCTTAAACTCACTGTAATAGACCTTGGGCAAGGCTTGGCGGTGCATATACAGACGGCACACCACCATCTCTTGTATGACACGGGGCCTCGCTATGGGGAGCAGTTCAACAGTGGTAAAGATATCCTTTTGCCTTATTTTCGGCGTCAGGGTATCAAGGTGCTGCACAGCCTAATTGTGAGTCATGAAGATAATGATCACGCGGGTGGGGCGGCTGCCATTCGCCAGGCTATGAGTATAAAAAAGCACTGGCGATCAAATGGTCAAAACTCTTGCCATGAAGTTAAACCCTGGGAGCTCGATGGAGTAACATTTACTTTTCTGGGGCCAAAGCCCATGGCTAATGAGCACCGCAATAATCTCTCATGTGTATTATTCATTCGCTGGGCGCATCACTCGGTTATACTCTCGGGCGATATTGATCAAGCGCGAGAGCAGGCCATTGTCGCTGCAAGGCCCTCTATGGAAACGCCGTTGTCGCTAATGCTGGCCCCGCACCACGGCAGCAAAACTTCTTCATCCTACGCTTGGCTTTATCACTGGCGCGCCGAGCGCGTGATCTACAGCGCGGGTTTTGAGAGCCGTTACGGGCACCCTCACGCTGCTATCGTTGAGCGATATAGCCATCTGGGCACTGAGCAATTCAATACCGCCGACAGCGGCGCAATCAGCCTTGAAATAAACTCCAGAGCCTTAGATAGCCAGCCGCTGGTACGCTTGCAAAGAGCGGATTTCCCACGATATTGGTACGCAGCCGACAAAACAATCGGCGAGCACTAAAAGAACATTATCAGTCACCCCAGTGTGTGGTAGAGTCCTGTTCAAGCTCATAGTCAGCAAAGGAGAGTTGTGTGTTTGAAATTGTAGCGTCGGGTGGCTTATTAATGCTGCCGATCATAATTTGTTCAATTGTCGTGATCGCCATTAGCATCGAGCGCTATTGGACTCTCAACGCGCAGAAGATTGCCCCCAAGCACCAAGTTGGTGAAGTGTGGAGCTGGATCAAAAATAATCAGCTTGATGCCGCCAAATTAAAAGTGCTTAAGCAGTCCTCACCACTGGGTAAAATATTAGCCGCAGGTTTAAGTAATTCTCGGCACGGTCGGGAGGTGATGAAAGACAGTATTCAAGAAGCGGCCAGCCATGTTATCCATGAGATGGAGCGCTATCTAGGTGCACTGGGCACCGTTGCCGCCATCGCCCCTTTACTGGGGTTGTTGGGCACAGTGTTCGGCATGATTAAAGTATTTACCGCCATTATGTTAGAGGGCGCGGGCAACGCGGGCGTATTGGCCGGCGGAATTTCTGAGGCTTTAGTAACCACAGCGGCGGGTTTGTGTGTCGCGATTCCAGCCATGATGGCGCACCGTTACTTTCAACGTCACGTTGATAACTTAGTGATTATCATGGAGCAGGAAGCCATTAAGTTGGTAGACGCCCTGCACAGCGAGCGAAGAACGGAAACCAAAGTTGCCGCTTGAGTTTGGCCCTAAACACATTCTAGAGAGATAACGCGCGTGCAGTTTAGACGACAAAAAAAAGAAGACGATAACGTTAATTTGACGCCGCTCATTGATGTGGTGTTTTTGTTGTTAATATTTTTTATGGTGTCTACCACCTTCACTAAAGAAACCCATTTAAGCTTAGATTTGCCGGAAAGCGATGGTGAGCCTATGCTGGAACAAAAGCAGCAAATTGAAATATTGATCAATGCCGATGGCAGCTATGCCATCAATGGCAAGAGCGTGGTCAATACAACGCTGACAACCCTTAAAGGCGCCATTGAAAAAACCGCGGAGGGTGATACTTCTTTGCCGATGGTCATTACCGCCGACGCTAAAACCCCCCACCAAGCCGTAGTGCGGGCTATGGACGCCGCTGGGCAATTGGGTTTTGTGCATTTGAGCATTACCACTAAAAACCCGGTGCCTGAAGCCTGATATGAGTTTTGAAAACCGCTGCCTGCAGGTGTGGTATGAGGGTCGCTGGTGGTTGCATCTGCTGCGCCCTCTCAGTGCTCTGTTTCAGGCTTTGAGCCGCTGCCGTAAATTCTTCCAGCAACAATCTGCCCATGAGTTAGCCTCTAGCTTGCCAAAAAACCTGGCCATTGTGGTAGTGGGCAATATTACCTTGGGTGGGACTGGCAAAACCCCTTTACTGATAGCTTTGGTGAAGCGCCTGCGTGAAGAGGGTTTCAATCCTGGAGTTATTTCCAGAGGTTACGGCCGCGATGAGGAGTCGAGTGACGCCGTCTATCTAGCAGGCCCCCACAGTAGCGCTCTCGACTTAGGCGACGAGCCCTTTCTTATTTACCAGCAATTGGCCTGCCCACTCGCCGTGGGGCGCGATCGCGCTGCTGCACTAGAGGCCTTGGTGGAGGCCCACGACTGCGATGTGATCCTGAGTGATGATGGCCTTCAGCATTATCGCTTGCCGCGCCATATCGAGATCGCAGTGATTGACGGAGCCCGAGGCCTAGGCAACGGCCTGTGCCTGCCCGCTGGGCCACTTCGGGAAACGGGTCGCCGACTAGAGGCGGTTGATTTTGTTGTGGTAAATGGGCCTGCTCGTGACGAAAAACCTATTCCGGCGTCTGTCCAGTATTCCATGAGACTCAAGCCTCAGAGTTGGCATTCTGTGTTAGATATTACGCAAACCTTGCCCTTGAGCGCCTTTGTGGCAGAGCCGGACCTCTTGGCCGTGGCTGGAATAGGCAATCCGCAGCGTTTTTTCAATACCTTAAGTGCATTAGATTTGGATTTTGAGTCCCGCGCCTTTGCCGATCATTACGCCTACCGAGCCGAAGACATTCCCCGCGAACAGACAGTATTAATGACAGCTAAAGATGCGGTAAAATGCCAAGACTTCGCCAGCGAGCGCTGTTGGTACTTAGCCGTTGAATCTGAATTACCAAAAATGTTCTGGCAGCAGTTTTTATCTCGCGTTCGCAAACAAGTATCGCCTTAAGGTTGCGTCGCTAAAGTAGAGAGTTTAATTCCATGAGTTTTTACGTTGTTATTCCCGCACGTTATGGTTCTTCACGCTTGCCAGCGAAGCCTTTAAAAGATATAGGCGGCAAGCCGATGATTCAGCACGTGGTAGAGCGCGCCCAATTGAGTCAGGCCAAAGCAGTGATTGTGGCAACCGATGATGCACGTATAGAGGCGGCGGTTAAGGCTTTTGGTGGCAGCGTTTGTATGACCTCTAGCGAGCACCAGTCTGGCACTGACCGGCTGCAAGAAGTGGCTGCCCAGCTGGGCTTGAGCGACGATGACATTGTAGTGAATGTTCAAGGTGACGAACCATTAATTCCTTCGGCCGTGATAAACCAAGTGGCTGAGAATTTGGCAAATGCGGATCAGGCCAGTGTCGCAACACTCAGTGAAGACATTGATGACATTGCTGTGTTCCTCGACCCAAACGCCGTTAAAGTTATTCGCCGGCAAGACGGCATAGCCCTTTATTTTAGTCGCGCGCCCATCCCCTGGCCAAGAGATGCTTTTGCGCAACATCCCGATGCCTTGCCCGCCAACTTTCCTGCTCAGCGTCACATTGGCATTTACGCCTATCGCGTTGCCTTGTTGAACCGTTTTATCACTTGGGACATGGCACCGCTTGAGACAATTGAATGTTTAGAGCAGTTGCGAGTGCTTTGGAATGGAGAATTAATTCATGTTGCCGAAGCCTGCGAAGCCGTTCCCGCCGGTGTGGATACCGAAGAAGACCTTGAGCGTGTGCGAGCACATTTTAACCCTAGCACTAGCGGCTAAAGCGCAGTAAAGACTTAACCATGACAATCATTCCAGATTATTGCTTACAGCACCTTAACACCTTGGCTATTGCGGCAAAGGCCAAATTTTTTGTTGAGGTTCGTGATAACGATGAGTTGAGTGCTGCCTTAAAATTTGCCAGGGAAGGGCAATTGCCCCTTTTGGTTTTAGGTGGTGGTAGCAACATTGTCTTAGCTGATGATTTTCCAGGTTTGGCCATAATGGTTAAGCACGCAGGTATCGAGCTTGTTGATGAAGATGAAAACTTTGTTTATCTGCAGGTGGGCGCTGGCGAAAACTGGCACAATCTAGTGCGCTACTGTCTTGGCTTTCACTATTGGGGTTTAGAAAACCTTTCGCTTATTCCCGGCAATGTTGGCGCGGCCCCCATTCAGAATATTGGTGCCTACGGTGTTGAGTTGAAGGATGTTTTTTCCGAATTGCGGGCCATGGAAATTCAGTCTCGTGTCGTGGTTAACTTTGAAAAAGACGCCTGTGAGTTTGCTTACCGAGACAGTATTTTTAAAAATCGTTTCCGCGACCGCTATATCATTACCCACGTTACACTTAAATTGCACAAGTCACCGCACAACATGATCGAGTACCCCGCGCTGAAGCAGGCGCTGGCGACAATACCTGAGGCTGACCTTACTCCCCAAAACATCAGCGATGCGGTCTGTGAGATTCGCAGTGCAAAGCTCCCCAAACCAGAAGACATTCCCAATGCCGGTAGTTTTTTCAAAAACCCCATCGTCAGCAATGAAGACTTTGAAAACTTGCGACAGCGTTACCCCACTGTGGTGGCTTACGCCGCCGGAGCGGGGCACACGAAGTTGGCGGCGGCTTGGTTGATTGAGCATGCGGGTTTAAAAGGCGAGCAGCGAGGTGGGGCGAGTGTACACAAACAGCAGGCTCTGGTACTGACAAATACTCAACAGGGCAGCGGGTTAGACTTACTCGCGCTGGCTAAATACGTGCAAGAGCGTGTGTTTGAACAATATGCAGTGAACCTTGAAATGGAACCCAGGGTTTATCCTTAAAGGCTAATAGAAAGCCGCACTGAATTTGTCTCAGTCATTTGTACTAGCCATAAAAACGTTTGAGCTGAATATGCATTCTTCTTATTGTTAGCGGGCCCTTTATACTGAGGCCTGTAAAATTAAGTGGAGATTGCCGGAATGGATGCCGTAAAACTTCTAGACATTGCTGAGCGAGAAAAATCAACACCTGGGGTTCCAGCTAACGAAGTCTTGTTGCTGGGAGAGGCCTCATCATTTTTATTCTGTATGGCCGAATTATTAGGTGCGCAGTCAAGCGTAACATCATGCGCGCTCATTCATTCAAGCCAGTCATTAAAAGAACAATTGAGAACACGGGCGCCCGATATTCTGCTGCTTAGCTATGGTGCGAATACCATCAGCTTTTTGGAGTTTGCCCGACGCAATAAATTCCCTATGGGTAATATCTTGCTGCTGAATATTCCACCTTGCCCCTGGAATCTCTCGCGGATGGTAAGCACGGGAGTGACGCGGATGCTGGCGGATGACTGCACTTACAGTGAAATTCTTCACGCGCTCAAGAGTATCCGCCACTCTCAATTCTACTTCAGCGCCAGCGTGACTCAACACCTGGCCCTAGCGAAGATGCACGGCGCTTGCAAAGGTGAAATATTCGATAGCCTTTCAACCCGCGAATGGCAAACCGCCCACGCCATTAGCCAGGGAATGTTAATTGCCGAGATAGCCGAGCGCTTCTCACTGTCCCCCAAAACGGTGCAAACTTACCGCTACCGAATTTATCGCAAACTGAATGTGTGCAGTGACGTTCAACTTACCCTGTTAACCCAGCGTTTATTACCAGACAAAAAACCAACTTGCCGCGTTTATTGATATACAATACCTGCATAGAACGTTGATTATTTCTTGATGAATACTGGACTGCCGTGACCGATACCCCCGAACAAGCTGACAAACTGCCCGAAAGTGAGGCCGCCGGTTTTGATCATAAGACCTTCTTGAAAAACTTGACCGCCCAAGCGGGTGTGTATCAAATGTTCGACGAGGCGGGGAGTATTCTTTACGTTGGCAAAGCCAAGAATCTCAAAAATCGTGTTTCCAGCTATTTTCGCAATACGGGCTTAAACAGCAAAACCGTCGCTTTGGTAGGCCGTATACGGCAGATAGAGGTGACCGTCACCCGTAGTGAAGCTGAAGCGCTCATTCTTGAACACAACCTCATTAAGTCACAGCGTCCGCCTTACAACATTCTTTTGCGAGACGACAAATCTTATCCTTACATTTTTGTCTCTAGCGAAGACGATTTCCCCCGTATTTCCCTACACCGCGGTTCACGCAAAAAGAAAGGCGACTACTTTGGGCCATACCCCAATGTGGGTGCCGTTCGCAGCAGCCTAGATTTTTTGCAGAAAACCTTTCGAATAAGGCAGTGTGAAGACAGTGTTTATCGCAACCGCTCTCGACCCTGCCTGCAATATCAGATAAAGCGCTGCAGTGGGCCCTGTGTCGAGCTTATCTCCAAAGAAGACTACCAGCGCGATTTGCGGCATACCGCCCTTTACCTGCGCGGTGACAGTGAGAAGCTGACCACCGAACTTGCCAATCAAATGGACGCCGCGGCTCAAGATCTAGATTTTGAAGCCGCCGCCCAGTATCGCGATCAAATATCGGCCTTGCGCCGGCTGCAGGCTTCCCAGTCCATTGATGCTGTCAATGGTGAGGCAGACGTTGTGGCCCTTATTCGCGAAGGGGGCGGCGTGTGTGTGCACGTGCTGTTTATTCGCCAGGGGCGTATTTTAGGCAGCAAGAGCTATTTTCCCTCTGAAAAATTGGCAGAGAATGAAGCCGAAGTGCTCAGCGCATTTTTGCCGCAGTTCTATCTGGGCAGCTCTGGGCGCGAAGTGCCCCCGGAAATTATTATTAGTGACGAACTAGAAGACCAGGAGGCCATCGCTGAAGCGCTCTCACTGCAAGCTGGCCGGCAAATTAGTATCAGCGCTAAAGTGCGCAGTCATCGCGCCAAATGGCGAGAATTGGCCCTGGAGGCGGCGCGACAAAACCTCATGGCGCGCTTAGCCAGCAAGCAGAGCCAGCTCAAACGTTTTGAATTGCTGCAAGACGCCATGGGTTTGGACGAGATGCCCCAGCGCCTAGAGTGTTTTGATATCAGCCACAGCAGCGGTGAGCTTACCGTGGCCTCATGTGTGGTGTTTGATACCGGCGGCCCCTTAAAATCTGACTATCGGCGCTTCAATATAGAAGGCATTACCGGCGGCGATGACTACGCTGCCATGGAGCAGGCCTTAACACGGCGCTATACCCGTATTAAAAAGGGTGAAGGCAAATTACCAGACGTACTGCTAATAGACGGTGGCAAGGGTCAACTGAGTGCAGCCCGACGGGTGATGTTGGAATTGGGCATAGAGGGCGTGCGTTTACTAGGTGTAGCCAAAGGCACCACGCGCAAAGCGGGTTTTGAAACCTTGTTCTTCGACAACTCCACCACAGAGCTGGTTTTAAACAGCGACTCAGGGGCCTTGCACCTTATCCAACACATTCGCGACGAGGCTCACCGCTTTGCCATCACCGGCCACAAGCAGCGGCGCGATAAGAAGCGCAATACCTCCACCCTGGAAGACATCCCAGGAGTGGGCGCCAAGCGACGCCGAGAGCTCTTGCGGCATTTTGGCGGCTTGCATGAAGTGAAGAGGGCGAGTGCGGAAGACTTAGCTCGAGTGCCCACAATCAGCAAAAAAATTGCAGAAGACATTTACAGCGCCCTGCACAGCGGGTAACGTGCAGCTCGTAACTCTTAGCTCATAGCTGTTAGCTCGTAACTAACAGCTCCTATCTACAGCGCATTTGGATTTTATGAATTTAGCGAATCAAATTACCATTCTCCGGGTTATCCTCATTCCCGTATTCATAGTAGTGTTTTATCTACCTTACGGATGGAGCTACCCCGTATCGGCCGCAATCTTTGCTTTTGCCGGCATCACCGACTGGTTAGACGGCTACATTGCCCGTAAATACGACCAGAGCACACCCTTTGGGGCCTTTTTAGACCCCGTTGCCGACAAACTCATGGTAGCCGTAGCCCTGGTACTCTTAGTAGAAGTGCATGCCTCGCCTTGGTTTGCGATTCCGGCTGCGGTGATCATTTGCAGGGAGATATTGGTTTCGGCGCTCAGAGAGTGGATGGCAGAAATTGGTCAGCGCTCCAACGTTGCCGTGTCTTACATAGGAAAAGTGAAAACCGTACTACAGATTATTTCAATTATCGTGCTTTTGGCCTTTAACAAAGACTTTCACGTCTACTTCACCTATCTTGGTTATATTTTGCTCTATGTGGCTGCAATTCTTACGCTTTGGTCAATGTTTATCTACCTTAGAGCGGCTTGGCCGAGTTTGAAGCCGATGGCAGGTGAAGAGGACAAAGACGATTCAGGCCTTGAGCCTTAATTGTTAAGAAATTGCCTGCATTTCATAGGTTTAGGCGGTAGACATTGGGTGGCAAGTCCGTATAATGCGAGCTCGCTGAGACCACAGCACAGATTTAAAAGGCTCGATAGCAAAGTGGTTATGCTGCGGATTGCAAATCCGTTCACGCCGGTTCGATTCCGGCTCGAGCCTCCATTTTTAAGATTGATTTGTATTACCTGGGGCGTTAACATGCGCCTCGCTTAGGGCCTAGCCCTAGAGTTAAGCTTCTAAGTTTAACTCGCTATACCACTCTGTTCGCAGAGCACCCCTCGAAAGCCTCGGTGGTGGAATTGGTAGACACAGCAGACTTAAAATCTGCCGATCGCAAGATCGTGCCGGTTCAATTCCGGCCCGAGGCACCATTAT
>ENA-OSET01000048-OSET01000048.1-sediment-metagenome-genome-assembly--contig:-NODE-48-length-135375-cov-19.761216_pt1 | contig 135375 bp, 183 predicted proteins | sample MGYA00237882_ERZ534229 | MGnify/ENA primary metagenome ERZ534229 (study PRJEB26408, sample SAMN06266212) | sediment metagenome | isolation source: Hudson Canyon methane seep mesocosm | place... | reverse complement strand
CACTATTCAAACCGGTTCAACCACGACGACTAAGAGTTTGTTGACGGATGCATCGATCAATTTATGGTCCGGTGGCTCTGATACCGGAACGGCCGTTGCGGTGAGTGCCGGTGATATTTCTATTTATAGTAACGTGACTTTTGATGCGGTTAAATTATCAGCAGCGGATGCTTATGATTTTGATATTACGATTAGTGATGCGATTGATGTGTTACGGCATATTGTTGATATAAAAGAGTTGCCTTCAACCAGTTCTGGCTTTCATGCCGCAGATGTCAATAATGATAATTCAGTGAATATTACTGATGCAATTGAGATATTGCGTCATATTGTTGATATTAAAAAGATAGATACCTTTGATTTAATTGATAGTGCTGGAGCTCGGGTTACGGCACTGGATGACAACGCTAGTGGTGATGCACTGTCTTGGACCTTGGTTGCCAATGGTGATGTTAATGAGTCCGGTGCTTTTGTATCGGATTATGTTGTGACGGTTGACGTGGTGTAATTCAATGATAAATTGAATTTAATACATAAGTTTTAATGTTAGTCGGAACGTGAAATAGCTATAGATGATAAGAGAGGTATGTATGCAATTTATTAAAATTAATTTATCAAAATGTTCTTTATGTTTTCTTATGATTTTGGGTTTGATTCTATCTCCTGCTTATGCAGGCAATAGTGCCAGAGATGAAATTAAGGATGAATTTAAGGGGTGTATGAAAGAAGCGAAAGCAGCTCGAGATAGAAATATGGCTAAAGAATGTAAGCAGGCCAGAAAGGATGCCATACAAGAGTTGCGTCAAGAAAAAGAGAATGCTAGAGGGGACTATAGCCAGTGTATGCAGAAAGCGAGAGCTGAACGTGATAATGAAATGGTTGCTGAATGTAAGCGAAATAGAGGAAGACCCAGTGACGCTGATGACGGTGACGATAGGGGCGATGAAGGCCGAGGCGATGACCGTGATGATAGGAGAGATGAAGGCCGAAGAGATGACCGTGATGACGACAGAGGCGATGAAGGCCGAAGAGATGACCGTGATGACGACAGAGGAAATGAAGGCCGAGGCGATGAGCGTGACGATAGGAGAGATGAAGGCCGAGGCGATGACCGTGACGATAGGCGGTAGGTGATAATGATCCCTCGATGATGGATGGCGGACATGATCCTGAATGATAGGTGAAGGGTATGTGGGTTCTGCGGTTTCCTATGCCCCGCCTTCTGATGGTATGTTTAAAAGGTCCGTGTATAGATAATTAGTGTAAATTTATTTACAAAAGGTAGGACGCATTCTGACAAATGTTGGGGTGCGTCTTTTTTTAGCGCGAGGGTCGTGAGATGAACAAAGCATAGCTCATGATGAGCAGTATTTTGCACAGTCTCCTAACGTCTTCTAAATAATTTCACAGCAGTATCAACTGTCACGGTTACTCCAGTGGCATAGGTTCGTGTAGCCACCAGAACATCACTTTAGCCTAATTGTTTTGATACCCGTGTGAAGTGGATTACTGGCCGATAACATGATAGGTACGCAGGTGTACCGGTTTGATACGGTGACTGGTAACGGATATCAGTCTCTGTGAGCGGCGTTTTTCAAGAAAGTTAGTAATTCCCCCATATCTGAAACGTGTTCTTGTGGCGTTCTCTCAAGTAAATTTCCGGAGTGTTACACAAACAATTTCTTCAATGTGCGATTTTCATTTTCAATGGCCTTCAACTGTGATAACTCTGATGCATCCATGCTGTTGACCTAAATCAGGAACAATTATAGTGCCTGATTCACCTTCTTTTAGAATGACAAACATTTGAAACTCTGTGAATTGTTGTCTTTTTATATTTAAGTTATCCATTACCGTTAATGTCATGATAAAACGCTACTAAAGATAGCCTGGTCTTTGGGGGGGTTACATTTAGGGATTTTTATTTTTTAAGAATCACTGCTTGAATTTTCTTCTGTTGTTAGTGCACTAGAAGAGAGTTTTTTACTTCCTTTTTTAATTGATATTATTCTGACTTTAGAACCTTCCTGCCTTTTTAAATGTCTATATTTTAATCCAAAACATCAGTTCCAAACTTTGGCTCTATGACAAAACAAAGGAGACAAGATTATGGATATTATAAAACCTGTTATCATCACGGCAACGATTCCAGTTATTATTTTTATGGCGGGAATTATTTTATTACTTATGGGTATTGATGCTATTTATGATTCTTATCATGAGTATTTTTTTAATAACCCTAGTGATTGATACTATCGAAACAAATATGCGTGGATGTCAAAAAAAAAGTTATCAAGAGTGATAGAACAGCCATAGAGTGACATAATCAAATGATAACCTATTACTCAATTTGAACGCTGATTTGAACTAGGCGTGCTACTGTTTTTGCGAAAGCTAGTTTTGGGCGTCCCAGTCCAAGCAAACGATAAAATGACGTGGCAATTAATGCCTGCGGCGCCCCAGTTTGTACCGCGCCCGTATCACAGCGCCACATCATTAGTAAGCTCGATGCAGACTCCGTAACACGAGCACAAGTGACTTGGCGGCGTTTCGGGTGTGACTCCAGACCCCCTCTTGCGTTCTGTATGTCAGGTATCCAGAATCATCTATGCTTACTGGGAACGGGACTACCAGTCCTCGCGTTTGCTCGCCATGGCTGGCAGCGGTCATTACGCTGCAAGACTAACAGGATAAGTGCCGACTGAGCGTTAGCTTGAAGGGGAAGGATTCTTTCTGGAATCTTTAAAATATCACGAAGACACTCTATGCCGTCAATTTGAAAGGAGAGGACGAGTACCTTTTGCATCTGGGCGACCCATTCTGTAGACCGGAAATGAAGATTACCTGATGAGAGTATATTGACAGATACACCCATGGAGACACTCTACAGGAATACTACGAAGGTGAAGAGTCGTGAGATATTCTAAAGCCTGATGAATTAGTCAATGGACGACTTATTTATGAAGCCTATAACTATTGGGAGAGTCCGAACCGTTTAGCATTTAGGTTTCTTGAAGACTTAGATTTAGGTCCAGAGCTAGATGATGACAATGGTGTGGGTCAAATAAATTTTAGGATAGTTTATCACTCGCCGATAACAGTCTTCTAGTTGACGTTTCAGTCTATTAAGTCGTGGTGTTTCTGCCTATTTCAGTAGCGGGGTGGGTATCGCATACGGAGAATTAGATTTGGCGGGAGGAAATACAGCTATTGATGGTGTAAATTGGAATTGGCAAGAACATGACCAAGATGATACCGTTTTTGCTTGGCAACTCGGGGTCGGGGTTGGTTATGAATTAACAAAAGCGATGAGCCTTGATGTTGGGTATCGTTATTTAGGTTCCTCTGATTTTGCATACGGGAGCACCAACATTGAACTGGGAAGCCATAATGTAACAGCAGGCGTTAGGTACACATTTTAGATAATTCAGTTTTTGAGCGATGCGTTGGGAACACAAGAAATATGAAAATCGCTGTTTTTGTTTTCAGGGCTGAATGCCGTAAATTTAATTTATAGGTCGTTTTGAAGGCGTATTCTGGGATTAGTTGGGGTATGCCTTTTTAGTTGAAGTTGTAATAGTAAGGGGTTGCTCAATAAGGAGAAAAAAATTGAATGTACTCTCTTACGTTAGATAAAAAAATACAATGAAGTTATTACATTTGGGACTGTAAATAATTTTCCAGCCCAACTTTGCCTATAAGCTCAATCTGAGTTTCCAACCAGTCAACATGTTCTTCCTCACTTTCCAAGATAGATGAAAAGACTTCTCTGGAAACAAAATCTTTAACTGTTTCACAATAAGCAATCGCTTCCTGTAAAAGTGGTATCGCTAAACCCTCTAACTTTAAATCACAGGCTAGCATCTCAGGTGTATTTTCACCAATCATGAGTTTCCCCATGTGTTGCAAGTTAGGCAAACCTTCTAAAAACAGTATCCGTTCAATTAATTGGTCTGCGTGCTTCATTTCATCAATAGATTCGTGATATACCTTTTCATTAAGTTTAGCTAAACCCCAATTGCCATACATCCGTGCATGTAAAAAATACTGGTTAATAGCGGTCAACTCATTCGCCAATGCTTTATTTAGATACCCAATAACCTTGCTGTCGCCTTTCATTAAAACCTCTTAAATACCTAATAAAATCGATTCATTAATTTCCATCTGAGCATAGCGCGATTTATCCAGTAAAACCTGCGTTTCAGGGATACAGCTACCACATACGCTTCCAACGCCAAGTTTATCTCGAATCATTGATTTATTACAACACCCTTGACTAATAGCAGCATTAACCTGTGACTCTGTAACACCTTTACACAAGCACACATACATAAAATTCTCTCCTGATTAAAATAAACCATATGTGTCATCGCTCATCTGGAGTAGTTCTTTTAAATTTCTCAATGAAATGTAACCCCAAAATAAAGCAAATGTGTCATCACTCACCTGGAGTAGTTCTTTTTTCTGGGTCATGTATATTTCCTCCGCATTTTCCTCCACATACAGCTCCGCATGTGGATTCTTTAGTGGGAAGTGTCTTCGGTTTAGAATATTCCTGCATACCGAACGGTTCTGGTTCTTCTTTTATTGCCACATATATTTCTACAGCAATAGCACCCACAACTAAGCACCCAACGGTTATAAGGGCAACCGTTGATGCCGTTTTATTATTTAGCATTATAATAATTCCGAAAAGCATTATCCCACTCTTCCGGACTCGCATCATTTAATTTACGCACTTTCTTTGGCTCTTCTTTATCTACCAACAGCTCAGGCACATATGTAAACTGGTATGATTTGTTTTTATTAAAATTTACTACGACAGAATCGGTCTTTTTGTAATTCATAATATATTTCCTCCTAAGCACAAACAATACACCAATTATACCTAGTTTTTTTCAAAAAGTAAAGGATTATTTACTCGGAATCATCTATTTTAAGTATTCCTTGTTCTTCCAATTGCTCTAAACAAGAATCAACTCCTTCAACAACCCCTTGGCTATACCCATTGCGATATGAGAAGTATGATGCTGCCGCTATCGTAACGAGAAAGATAAATTGTTCCATATAATGCCCTATTTTAGTTTTTCTTTAAACATTGAAATTTTCATCCCAATAATGTTTTTTGCTTCAATAACTCTTAATCTACTACTGCAACTGTCCGGAATCACAAAAACGAAAAGTATATCAGGGTGCTGGCTAGCAAACCATTCAAGATAATTAATTCGGTTATAAATGTCGTCAGCATTACTCTGAGTGTGTTCTTCATAATTTTGTGTTCCTTTATATATATTATCTAAAGAACGGTTTCCTGAAATAATAAAATCGAACCCTAAACAATATATTAGATTATAGTTTCGGGATATTGCTTCCCGCATAGCCACCATACCTGCGTTATTTCTACGACCAGTTGTTTCTTCCCACCTTTCTTTTTCTGGAGGAAAAATTACTGAATCTATATCAATTTTGTCATAATTATTTTTTATTTCATCTTCCATGCGTTGATCTATAGCGACTAAATAATCATATCCGTCCCATTCTCGATATAATGCATTACACCCAAAAATAGTTCCCTTACCTTTAAGTGTATCTAAGTCGATATCTTTTCTAGACGGTCCGTTCCCCAATACAATTGCTACTTTTTTTCTTTTCACGAGCATCATCCTCTAAAGTATTCTTTTTCTTTCCCCAATCAATGAGATCATAATTATTTCGAAACTTTTCATTAGTTTTCTTTGAAGAAAGTGTGTCCCCTGTGATATCATTTTTTGCCGTATTCATTAACGTATTCATTTACTCCAATGTTCAGTCAATTTTGGAAAAGCGTCACACACCAACTTTTTAGTCAATCCTTTATATGGAAGTTTTCCATTTCTCATACCAATAACTATTTTGGCGTCATTAGGATTGAGCGATTCTAGCATCTGAATATAAAGAAATTCGCGACGTGAAGTTTTTAAATTTTGTTGTGTTGGGCTTGGTCCTTCAACGAAAATATAAATTCTTCGTAGTTCCGAAGACAGTCCAATTTCCCCATCACTATTTTCGGACAATGGCTTGTATGGAGGATCTCCTTCAGGGAGCAGCCATTTAACACTTGGGTCGAAAGTTGAACCCAAAATAATTTTTAATGCAGGACTACTACAATTATGAAGGATGGCGATTTTTTCTTTTTTGGATTTCGCTTTCCCCACTTCAGTAAAAATTTGATGGAAATTGTTATTCATCTAAAATTCTCCAATACAATCAGTTAAGTTTTTTAATCTATTTTTAATAAAGTAGTTTAAAAGACCGCTACGTTTGGGCGCATTATAATTCTTAAATTGATCAAGAATTTTAATAGATATTTGGGGCGGAACATATTCCAAATCAACTAACGCTTCATTCCGCTTATAATTTCTAAGCATATCATCGTTGCAGAAATGTTCAGGCTCTAATTCTACCCAAGTTTCAAGTTTCTTTGTTGATACAGGTTTTTGTCTTTTCTTATTAATTATACATGAATCTTCCGAAAGAAAATTCGGTATACCATCACCACGATCTCCTCGCATAATATGCTCACGAAGGAAACGTCTAGGATCGTCAACAACAATCCACTTTTTTTGCATTGGACTATATTGTTTTACATTAGTATATTTTTGAAGTTGACAAAAGTCTTTATCCCCAGAAACAATTAATATTTTTTCAACGTCATCATTATTTAAATACACCCCATATTCCTTTGATATTACGCCAATAATGTCATCGGCTTCAGCACGTTCAACTTGAATCACCCTGTATGGAAAATATTCTTTAATTTCATCTCTAATCTTATTTAATGCCCCGAAAATTTTATTCCAATCATGCGTAGACTTGGACCGATCTTCCTTTCGGTGAGCCTTATAATAAGGGAAGATGTCCTTTCTCCAATAGTTTTTATCATCACAAGCAATCACTAATTCGCCGTATTCTGCCGAAAATTTTTGACGATACATGCGAATAGAATTTAAAATCATATGCCTGACAAGATTTTCTTCTACTTCATCATTTTGATTTAATTGCATCATTATGTTACTAATAATAACTTGATTTAAGTCTAAAATTATCATAAAATTCACCAATTATTGTAATTAATAATATATCATACTATACATTAGGGTAAAAGTAAATCGCCTTTCATAAAAAAATGGGGGACAACCCCCCATTTCTACATTCCTAGAACAGAAATTGATCTCTATTGTTCGAAATTGTACTGATATTCAACAAATAATGCGTCACCGATTTGATCGCGACCTTGAAACACATCCCAAGGAGCAGATAAATCGTTTTGCTGATATGCAGCTGTTAACTGATGCGCTTTAGAACCAACATATGCTGTGCCAAATACACGTGCATAGTTGTTATTGTTCTGACCAGACCAAAATTCACCAAACTGATCCATGTCTTGATTCCAACGAAAACCAGCTGATTTCATTTTTAAAGCAAACCCACTATCATGATCGGCTGCCATTAGAGGGGCAGACATAATAGCGAACATTGTTACTAATAACACTAATAATTTCTTCATTTTTTCTAATACCTTTTCTTAATTGCAATTAATATAAAACATGTTTTATTCTGACATAAAAAAAGTTACATCAGAATATATATATAGGGGTTTCATTACCCCACGGAATTACATAACCCTTTATCGTATGCATCTTTCTGCTGCTTCAAACCAGTATTAAGAGCAGTTACCGTAGCACCAGAATCAATCTTAGCGGCAAAAGGATGCTCTGATTCTTCATAATCACGTTGAACATCACGTGAAGAAGGAAGACCCATTACAGCATTATATAATGCTTCTTTTGTTGCTTCATAGTTATACTGCTGAATTAATGCATCATCAGTTGCATTCCAATGAATGAAAACTCCAACCGTGATAAATAGGTCATCTGCTTCAGAATCAAGAATTACGCCCTCTTGAACAGAATCAGCAATAGCCATAGATACGCCACGTTGAGCAGGACCGAACATCTGTACTGCTTGTGCCCCTTTCTTAATAGTAACTTTATTGAACATAACAGTATTTGGTTTAACCATTAAGTTCGGTGCTACTACTGCTAAAAGAGATGTAAACCCATCTTTATTGTTTACTAATGCATTAGCAAAAGCTGTTTCTACTGCTGAACCTCTTGGTCCAATCATTAAATCAATGTGAGCAACTTCATTGCCCTCGCCCACTAATGACTCTCCTACACACAAATTTGTTATTCTGTTCATTTATTATCTATCCTCTGTTAAACTATCTAATTGAAAGTATGTGCATATATGATCATTTTCATACTGCCTAAGTTTGTCCTTTGCTTCTTTATATGTGTTGAATTTTTCACGTCTTACTTCTTCGCCTGACTCACCTTGAACCCAATAGGATGTGAGTAAGTAAAAGTATCCCATTAATATTTTCCTCCCCTAGAATCATTTGATTGATGCGATCCCTTTCCCATTTCTTCCGTCCAAGTCATTTTAATGTCCGAATAATATACGCCTATCGTTCGTTTGGGGTTTCCTTCAGAATCGTAAGCCATAGCTATGCAATTATATGTAACCGCACATTCTTGATTTTCCCCATAAAATAGATCTATATATGTTCCACCACTAATATACTTTTTAAGATTTCTAATATATTTCTCGAGGGAATTGACCTTTGCTATTGCTTTATTTGCAACCCTCTTTTCCGGACTTTTTAAATTTTTTCGTTCCTCAGCCAATTTTCCCTCAGACGCTGATATATACCTTTTTATATTTTTCAATGATAGTGCGTTATCATCATCTAGGTCTAAGACCCTCTTAGCCACGTTCTTCGGAGGATTAGCTTTAGCACGTATTTCCCTTGCTTTAGCCAAACGTTCGCCTGCTGCAGCTTTTTGTTCTTCGCTCATTGGCTTGCGTTTTTTACGTTTTTTTGGTATAGTTTCTATCGGTAATGTATTCATAATTCACCTAACTGACTAATTGACGTAACATATTTTCCCATTCAGCCGCACGAAGATCCCAGTTATAAAAATTATCTACCCAATTTTTTTGATACACGAGTTTCTTATTTAAATTAGCATCTTTATCCAATATGCGTTGAATTGATGAATATAATTGATTCACAAACACATTAGCATGTTGTTGACTGTCCTCATTCCACTGGTACATTGTAGCAAAATTTCCAGTCGTTTCAGGTAATGCTGCATAATTAGGGCAAACTATCTCACACCCAGCACTCATTGCTTCTATTGCTGAAATGCAAGAAGTTTCTGGCCAAATACTAGGATAAGCAAAGATATGAGATGATTTAAGTGCCTTCCGAACTTCTTCATTAGGTTGATACCCATGATATGTCATTTGAGGATGATCTATAATATCTTGAAATAGCTTATCAAAAGGTTTGTCGCGTTCTTTCCATCCATATGCCTCAAATGAGGAATATACATCTAGATGAATCTTATCTCCAAATATTTCTGCTAATTTTTCAACCGCAGCATAAAGTATATTCAATCCTCTATGGGGAGTAGTATGATATATTAAACGAACAACATCACTGTCCTTATCTTCCATAGCCACTTCAATAGGATCTATTGCATTTCTAAGAACTATAGATTCCCCATAGGTAACTCCATACGCCATATTATATGTTGCTAATTGATAATTTGAAACAAAAACTAATTTATCAAACCGCTTTCGCCTATCACTATCATTTAAATGATTAGCTTCTGGGTCATCCCAAGTGTCATGTAACCAAAGAATATTTTTCTTATCGGGATCTATAGTGCGAACACGAGACTTGATAATATGAAATTGGTCTAGCAATTCATTATCAACTCGTTCATGTAATCCTTTATTCATAAGTTCTGTTCCGCCCATCGCACCGTCGTATGTACCATCGGCAGAAGGACCAAGTTCGACTGTCTCAGTGTCGTCTATGATATTTAAACTCATTGGATATAGTCCACGCTAGATATAGAATCTAATCTAAAAGATCTCCACCCATGTTGTTCTAAATCCCACACTGCCAACACTTCAGGATTTTCTTTTTTGGATCCATCACCTTTAATTTCAGGAACTATGCCTTCCTTTAAAGTGCATCTCATAGATCTAGTAGTGCCGTCTACTTTGGTGAATAGCACTGCAGCTTCACCTGTTGTTAAGTATTTTTTCAATTCACTTTTATTATATTTCACCATTACCTCCTTATGTCTCCTCGTTTACAATTTCTTCAAGCCTACTTTTAATATTTTCATATTTTTCTTGCCAAAATTCAGTTAATTTTTTTTGTTCTTCGTATTTTAATTCGTAATCTTCAAGTTCTATGAAAAACCTTTTAATTTCCTTAATCATATTCGCTCAACCTCGTTATTTCTAATAATGCTGCCGATTTTGGTGGTAAATGATTCAATTTTGAATACACTCTATTCGACACTTTCCAACCATATACTATGCTAGGAATACATCCGCTATTAGGTCTAGCGAGAATATCCCGATATGAAATTACAAATTTGGTTCTCCACAATAGTTTAAACCTCATCCTTGCCCACGATATGCTTTATAACTTGATTTTTTAGATTTATTCATTGATGAAAATTTTACAGCACCTCTTCCTTGGCTTGTTCTTTTATGATTAGAACTAGACCCTTTAGACATACCGATACCCATACCACCTGCTTTAGCCATACATCAATTCCCCTTTTTCTCATTAATAATTACACCAGCAACTGGCCAAATGATTAGACTCAATCCAACTGCTGCCCATGATAACATCTCAGAAATGCTCATGCTATCTGCTACACACTTTCCGTCGCAGTCAGAACCAGCAACCCCAAGTAGGACTATCATGCCAATAATTATACGAATCATAATATACTCCTAAACATTTATACAATACCTATATTATACCGTATTTCCTGTAGAAGTCAAGTGTTTTTTAACTTTTTTTAGTGTCATATGCAACTTGCGTTATGAACCAAGAAAACCAATTTTTATACGAAATTACTCTAGCAGATTCGTCGTCATTAATAACTTTACGCCATGTTCCTTCCAAATCGTTGATATCACCTTTAATTACAGCATTCTCGTAATCACATTTACCAAATACTACAACTGGACGCTCATATAGCATTGCTTCTTGCCCTGTTCCACTGTTTATACTATACACAGCAAGAGCATCGGCAATCATAGAATTGATAGGATAGTCTAAATGATATTCCACATTAGTGTATGATTGTATAATTTCTACTAATGGTTCCATCGATTTTTTGTTAATAGGGTGACCTTTAAATACTACCTTTATCCCACTAATTTCTGCCCATTCGCACATTGCTTTAACCAGTTCAGGAACAGTTATGTTCGAATGATACTTGATGGTTTCGTCGTGGGGAAGTTGTAAAGGAACCAACACATAAGGTTCTTCATGAGACCAATCATTATTTCCCTGTAAATGTTTAAATTTAGTCCCGCCAGCTTTAACATATTTTTGTAATTTTTCAAATTCCTTGTCATTCCCATATTCGATTTCTGGCGAATAATTATTTTTATATTCAGACCCACCAAGATATCCTATCTTATCTATAGTAAAAATCCACGGGAAAACGGTTTGCATATAATATCGGACATTATTGCCCCCACCCCACCACGACTTTTCAACATGAGGAGCGAATATTATTTGATCGGTAAAATATTTACAAATCGTATCATTGAAATGCCATCTAGGTGCTTCAATAACTAAAGTATTCAATTCTTGTTCATTTTTCTTTTCTACAAAATTCGACCAATGTTTGCGAATAGGCTCATTCACTGAATTTTCGATTGATATTTGTTTCTTGAATGGGAGGTCGAGACGTGGTTTTAATATTACATTAGTATAACCTTTTCCAATTCTATGATCTAGTTTATTCCAGCGTGCCTTTTCGGAAACGTATTTTTCATTATCATACTTTCGAGATCCTTTCCCTGTCCATATTGACGTTCCAGATTTAAACTCCCAATCCAGAAATGTCGAATCGAACTCATGTAATATGTCATCTGGGTCAACTTTAGTGGTGCTCATTAATTGGTCTATAATATGACTTAATGCTATTTGATCATTAAACCAGCGTACAGGCAATCCTTCTATAGTTGCAGAAACCGCTTCAGCTACATTCAATGCATCAATATTATAATATACTGCTCCAGCTGCAACTTTCATCCCTTGCCGTTCCCAATTATTAGCAGCATCAACTTCACCTTTACGTGGAAAATACCCTACAGGGAGATCGGGAAATTCGAAGTCATTCATAATTAAACAATCAATATCAAGTATCATCACTTTATTTGCCGTTTTCAAAACATGCGGTGCTACAGCAAATCTAGTGCAGGCATAATATGCACGTTCTTGTTCGGAATCAAAATCATTAAACGCAAAATCATGAAAAGAATACGTTACTCGCTTATGTGTCGTCGATGACAATATTGCGGCTAATGACAACACATCGTTTGTCGGGTTTACAATATGAATATGAACGTCAAACTTATGATCGGTTGCAGAATATATAAATGATGGAGCATGTTCTAAAAAATATTTTGAATCGCATGCAGCAAAAACTACAGGCGATGTCGGAAATTCTCCATATAAACTCATGTCAATTTTCTCACAATCCATTCACCATTTCCGCCATCGACCCATTCAACTACATCCCCTGCTTTCCAATTTAAGCTATCCATGAGTTCGTCCGGAAACGTTATCATTAATTCCCCATCGTCGTCTAAGGTAATAGGGATTATGTGACTTTCTTCGTTCTTAATATGTATGCTCATTTACTCACCTTTTGTTGTATCAAATCCATTACTTGCTGTATAGCCTTGTTGACTTTCTTTATTATACCCTGTCCAAGTGCTGGAGTCAAGTGAATAATAATCTTGCGGAGACATTCCCGAATCTAATGCCTCAAAATACATAGCATCAAACAATTCTTGAACGTCGGGTCGTCGATGCTCACGAAATGTTCCATCAAACCAATGACTACGACCTTCCGATTTTAACCTTGGAATAAAATACTTACTATGCGGTTGGGTACTCATATCAGTATAATGGAGAATCTTAATATCTTCAAGTTTATCATTTTCCCCATCAAAATTGTTCCATTGTCGGTTAAAGGTTTGTTGGAGGTGAGGGCGTTTTTTGAGTTCTTCGAATAATAGTTGATGAGCATAAGGTTCGGTTTTCATCACATCAACTTTAGGCAAAACAGTCTTTGCTCTTCTACAATCCCACTTAGCAACACAAGTTCTCCACCCACCTTTCATCATAATAATCTCTCCTCCAACATAAGCCTGCCTGAATGGTTCATCCCACAATTCAGCTAAGTCGCCAAGAATAATCATATCGGAATCCATGTATATAGCTTGACCCTTAAAATCACATGCTTCAGGAATCGCCCAACGAAACCCAGAAAAAGGTGTCGCCCAAGTTTGGCTATTCCAACCACCCCAGATAGAATCCGGATCATTATTATGCTTCATCCATGTAATGTCGATAGGGAGACTGCTATTTTTACGAGCTGTGTATTCCAGCACCATTTGCGATTCAGCATCTTCTCCGTTGGGGGCGACCCCAACATAAAGTTTGATTCTGGTCCCGTCCGTCATTGCGTTACAATCATTGTTGCCGATTGAAACCAACTTCTACTTATCGGAATAACTTTACGATTATATTTATCGAGCCATTCGTTCAATGCTTTCCATTCATGATCTGGCCATTTAGGGTATAGTACACGTTTTGCATCATTTGGCGGAGTTGCTTCAGTAAACGCATGACGCCAACAACATAACTCATCAAACCTAATAATAGTTCCTTTTACGATTTGGGTATTGCATTCTTCTAAAATTGTAGTTGCGCTAGAATATATATCGGAATCAATATGGAGATATGAGATGTCTTCTTTATGATTATTTAAAAATTTAGGTAACGTCTCATTAAACCACCCCTTATATAATTCAACATTATCGGGGACTTCTGGCAATTCACCCTCACGATCAAATGCCTCTTTTTTTACCGTTTTATATCCCATATCCCAATCTTCAGGTAATCCAGTAAATGAATCGAACCCATGAAATTTTAAATGCGGGAGTAAATTAGCTACACAAGATATAGTCAACCCACTATGAACACCAAATTCAATATTAAGTCCCTTGAGTGGGAGATATGATGCTATCCAAGTCAACTCGCGAATCCGAACATCATCAGTAGTGGTATCAGTTGGTAGAAATTTAAATTTTTGTATATTTTGAAATTCTGTAATCTTCATTAATCACTCTTCCATCAATTATATGTTTAGGTTTTCTATGCCACTTCCCGTTGATATTTTCATTAATGAACCTATCTTCTTCAAGAACATTATTTATGAACTGCTGACGAACTTCTTCGTAATTGCAATCCCCCTCAGTTATATGTAACGAAAGTATTATTCGTTTAAACTCTCCCTTACCGTGTTCTAATATAAGATCCTTTAAATACTGAGAAGAGCCATAGTATGTTTTCCAATCTGATTCTTTTTTCGTTCTCCGTTTAGCACCCTTTGCTTTTCTTCTACTATAAAAATATTTACGACCTATATATAGATTCCCATCAATTTTACACTCAATGACATAGACAAATCCAACAAATTTCCCTATATCTTCGGTATCGAATATTTTTCCATTAAATGTCCAAGGGTTTTCATATTCATCGGTCTTCTTCAAAATCTATCTCAGAATATATTTGATCGCTATCTCGGCTAGCATTTCCTTCTTCCATTTCAGTCAAATCAATTTCCGATCCACAAAATGGGCAATACATAGGATCACTTCTTCTAAGCACCCCCTCTAGATAATTAATATCGTATTCTGCCCTGCATGAATCGCAAGTTAATTCGAATTCTATTTGCGACATATATTTAACTCCGTGTTATTATCCGAACCTGATTGTATATAGTCCGCATGTTTTTAAAAAAATGATACCACCGTCATCCGAAATATCATGCTTATATATCACTCGCTCAATTCCGGCAGAATATATCTGCTTTGCACATTCAACGCATGGAGCATGAGTACAATATAATACAGATCCTTCAACATTATTCCCCTTGCTTATAGCTATAGTCTCTGCATGAATATAAGTTGACGGATCAATATTTTTAAATGCGACGCTATCTGAATATTCAACCAATTTCTTTTTATTTTTTATTTTTGCTTCATCAGTGTCATTTACGCATACAGTATCATCGCAACAATTATCGAATCCTTGAGGAGTTTCGTTGTATCCTATAGAAATAATAGAATCATCTTTTACAATTATTGCTCCCATTTTTAAAAACCTACAAGAAGACAGTTGCGCAAACCGTTCCGCTGTATCCATATACGCATCAGTCAATCTATCAAATCCGTAACCTATATTAGATTTAACGTTAGGATGGCTTATAAATGGGTAATTGGTATTAGGCATAGGCTTGATTCCAGTCACCACTTAATCCCGCAACCTCATATTCAGTTACTCTATTTTCAAAAAAATTAGTGTGATCCGCCCCATTCAACACCCATTCTAGCCATTTAAGCGGATTATCTTTTACGCCATAATTAGGCTTTAGTCCTAATTGGAGTAATCGACGATCAGTAATATATCGTACATATTCTTTAACTTCTTCTTTAGGTAATCCTTGTATTTCACCAAAATCATAAGCCAATTCAATAAACTTGTCTTCCAATTTCACTGCCTTTCTTGACATTTTGTATATTTCTTTCTTGAAATCTTCGTCAATAATACGGTTATGCTCAGCGCAAAACTGTTTAAATAGTCTAGCGTTCCCTTCAACATGCATAGACTCATCGCGGATTGACCATTCAACAACTTTCCCCATACCTTTCATTTTACCGAAACGTTGAAAGTTTAATAGCATAACAAATGAGGCGAATAATGCTACGCCCTCATTAAATACTGTCTTAGCAAGAGCAAGTCCTAATCCACGTTGAGTTGATGTATCACTTTCTGTCATAAAATCGACCTTATCGGTCATTTCTTTATATTCAAGAAACGCATGATATTCTGAATCTGGCAAACCTAAAGTTTCATTAAGTAAAGCATATGCTCTCTGGTGTATGCCTTCTCTTGCAGCAAAAGATCCCAACATATTTCTAATTTCATTATTCTTAAATTTCGGAATATAATATTCGTAGTAATTTTGTCCAACTGCTACATCGGATTGGGTGAATAGTCTCAGAATATTGGTAATAAATTCTTTCTCTACTGTTGAAACTCGTCCGTTTTTCCAATCAGTCACATCTTCCCCAAGATCAATTTCATCTTCTATCCAATGAGCTTTCTCATGCCTTGTCGTTATTTCTACTGCCCAAGGATAATAAAATGGTTTATATGCTTTAGAAGATTCAAGTAAACCTCCCGAAGTTTTTTTAATTAATTGGTGCTTAATTTTCATTAAATCTTGATAACTACCAATACATTTCCCGTCGACAAATATTTGAGGAACGGTTCTTGCCCCATTAGTGCGTTGCAAAAATGCCATCATTTCCTCTTCACCATACAATTTATTTTCAGTATAAGTGAATCCGTGTTCAGTAAACCACGCTTTTGTTTGAACGCAATAAGGGCACTGTTCTTTTGTATAAATTTCTATTTCTGGTTGGTTATGCATGACATGCTGCGCATTCATCGTTATCTATCTCCACAAAATTTTTTAGTCGGTCTCTTTCAATTTTCAATGCAATGTTTTCCGCACGATTGCTAGATTCAGTTCTTAAATAATATAACCCTTTACAACCATACTTCCAAGCATCAAAATGGACTTTATGTAGGTATGATTTAGTTGCTCCAGCTGGGAAAAATATATTAAGAGATTGCCCTTGACATATATACTTTTGCCGTTCTCCACCTTGACGAACAACCCAATCTTGATCAAGTTCTATAGCCGTTTTAAATACTAATTTATTATGAGTATCCAACCAGTCAAAATGTTGAACTGAACCGCCATTAGTAATAATTGATGACCACGTTTTGTCATCATTGCGTCCAAGTTTAGTTAAAACTTTTTCTAGATACTTGTTTTTAGTCAAATGCGACCCTGCACGTGTGCGTGAAGTGAATGCATTTGCTTTCCAAGGCTCAATTGAAGGAGAGGTTCCCCCAATAAGGGAACTATTTGCATTAGGAGCAATAGCAAGCATATGCGCATTTCTCATACCTGTACCTTTCATATCAGGTGCTTCGCCCTTTTCTTCGCCCAAACTTTCGGATGCACGAACCGCCTTGCCTTTAATTATCCCAAAGACCTCAGAATTTAAATTTACTGCTTCCTCAGACTCAAAAGGAATAGATTTTTGCTGTAAATATGCATGCCATCCCATCGCACCAAGACCTAAAGACCGTTCCATCTCAGCTGAATACTTTGCACGGCTAATTGTATCGGGTGCGTTATCAATAAAAAATTGCAATACATTATCAAGAAATCTTATTAAATCCGACACTAATGTACTATCTTTCCACTCATCATACGTTTCTAAGTTTAATGATGATAAGCAACAAACTGCAGTTCTATCTTCATTGGTCGCAAGATGAATTTCATTACAAAGGTTAGATCCATGAATCGTTAGTCCTATATCCTTTTGCGATTTAGGTAATGCTTTATTCGCAGTATCAATAAAATTTAAATATGGTTCTCCAGTTCTATAACGTGTTTCTAATAAGGTCTCCCATAATTTCCTTGCAGGCATTTCATCTTGAATTTCTCCACTAGCAGGATCCGTTAATTCCCATATAGAATTATGCTGAACTGCAGTCATAAATTCGTCGCTAAGATTTACTGCGTGATGCAAATTTAAATTTTTACGATTTACATCTCCGGTTGGGATACGCATATTAATGAACTCAATAATATCCGGATGGCTTATATTCATATATGCAGCGTATGAGCCTTTACGAGTTTTTCCTTGCCGATATGCAGTCATATCAGCATCGACAGTATGTAGAAAGGGCATAGGACCAGGAGCGATATCAGAAACTGAACGAACATCAGACCAATGCCCTCCAACACCACCCCCTTTTACTGAGAGCCAACGGAGTTCTGAAGTATGATCTATCAATCCTTCCAGAGAATCCGGAACATATGATAAAAAGCAACTAATCGGTAATGCTTTAGCCTTTTCTCCAGGAAAAGGTGCGTTAGAAAGAATTGGCGACGAAAACATGAACCATCCTTTAGATGCAGCATCATAAATTCGTTGTGCAAGTTTCATATCACCTGCGCAATATGCGACAGAAGCACGTGCAAATGCTTGTTGTGGACTATCATCTTTAGTGCCACAATAATAATCCATCAACAATTTAAATGCTTGTTCGGATAGAATATCATCCCTATCCAAATCAATATTAATTCCTAAATATCTTTTCATTTCCTCTCCCTATTTTTCCGTGAATGTCTTGGATAAAGGAAATATCTGAGCAATCACTTCTGCACAAGCAACAGCTATATCAATATGCTCCTTTTGAGTCCCATGACCTGCTCTAAGGTCTATATAATGTATCCAAGAACGTAGGGTTCCATTCATATATAATCTAGACTTAGTTAATCCTTCTGGCAAAATTGCCCGTGCTTGTTCTTTCGCTATACCCACATCAATTGCCCAATTATATGAATCTTTCACTATATCTAAAATTTCTTTTTGTTTTATTTCCCAAATACGTTTAATTTCGTCATCCTTAGTTTCAATCGAGTTTTGTCTATTGCTCACATCTTGTAGCCTTGCTTCACGCAATTCAAAATCCAAATCTTTAGTTGGGTCGGCATATCGCTGGGAGAACTCTTGAAACGAAAATGATCTATGCCTCAAAATTTGCCTCGCAATATCCCGTGTGGTTTCAATTTCAATGCAAGCTGAAGCCATTTCTAATGGCGACCAATGTTTGTGCTTGATTAAATAATTTATCAATTTTTCCGACGTTTCTTTGTTCAGCTGATTGCTTGGGTTTGATACACGTGCGCAGAATGCAACGAGGTCTTGAACATTATCAAGTCCCTGATCAATCATACTTTCCGAAGGCATGCTGTATGAAATTAAATTCACTTCCATTATATTTTTCTCCATTCACTTAATTTTGCTTTAGCACTTAATCCGCTAAAGGTATTGTTACTTATAACCGTTCGAATATCGCCAATATCTGTTCCAGAAAGAACCATATCATTAATATCTTTTTCCTGAATATATTCGGGAAAGAGTGATATATTATACCCCAGTTCAATAATATTTTCAATACGTTTTACAATTTCTTTATTGCGTGGTTCGTTGTCAAACACAAACACTAAATCCTCAGAACCAATCCTATCGATTGATTGTGTAGAGAGATCCGCACCGCCCATTGCTATAGAATTACTTAAAAATAAACTATCAATCGGTCCTTCAACAATATAAACCGTTCTATTGACGTTAATAGTATCTAGTCCAAAAATTTTAGGTGCATTCTCATCAACCTTTACTGTTATATATCTAAGAGAACTTTTCTTAAATGCTCTCCCCTGAAACCCCAACAATTCACCGTCACGGCTAATGAACGGCAATATTAATCTAGGTTCATCTTTATCTACAATATCAAATTTTTCAGGAGCAAATTGATGCGCAAAGGCATTAAACTTTGGAGCATAAAATAATTTATAATGAAACCGTTTAGGGATTTTTCTCCCCTCAACATACATCTTTGCTGGGTGTGTATGGATGAGTTGACTGACCTTTTTCAACTTACCTAAAGGCGTTTTTAGATAATTTGGACGTGGTTTAAGTTTAAATGGATTTTTACTAAAACTGGGAGATTTCTTCCTTTTTATGCCCCTATCACCTCCGGAGAAACGTTCTAAGGAATACTCACCGTGCAATTGAGGGTTTATATACTTTATCAAAGTATGAAGAAGAGCACCTTTACCGCAATTGTGGCATTTGAATACAGGCTTTCCTTCTATTTGGAATATGTACCCACGTGCTTTATTTTTATTAGATGCGGAATCGCCGCAAAAAGGGCAACGAAAATTGTAAGTTCCGTTGCCCTTGTCTTTGAACTTCTCTAGCTGAGATGAGAGAAGATTGAGATACTTTGTATCAATATAATCCATGATATATCATATTCTATTTGAGGAGATTGGCCAAAAAATTTTGACCATTTCACTATTATACTACATGATGCGTGTTAAGTAAACCTTTTTTATTAAGAAGGTGCCCACGCTAGTATATAAGCAAGAAACCCTGTTATAACTGCGGTCATTATAACCCAAACTAATTTATGTACAGAATCTACAGTTCTTGTATTTAATCCTACACATCTCTCTAATGCAACTATTCTATCTTCTATCTCATCAATAGACTTCATTACATCCCGTTTATCTTCTTCTAATCCGAGAACCTTTTCTTCCGTTCGAGCAAATGAGATTAATAGATCTGCAACTCTATCTATCTTTTCTTCTATTCTGTCCAATCGCCTAAAGTCTGGGCATGTTTGGTTGTGTAGACTTTCGCTCATTACATTTTCCCACTAAAGACCGAATTGTTTTTTAAATTCTTTAATTTTTTTCAATGAATCGCGTTTTTCTTTAGCTAATATATATCTCGCAAGAATACTTTTCATTTCTTTAAATCTAAAATCGGATTTTTTATCTTTATCGCCCCAAACGTCTCCAGTGTCGCCTGTGCCTACAACAGAATCCCCAGTAGCGTTTGCTGGAGCATCTTCCATAACGCCTTTAACTTTTACCACAGTAAAGGTTCCGCCAACCTTATTAACTTTCTGCCCCTTTTCTGCATATTTTTTAGCCGATTTTTCGTCCTCAAAATATTTTTCGCCCTCAACTTTACCTTTTTCGTTCTTATAAATTACATTATAATAATCTTCTCTTAACATACTTTTAAATGTTTTTGGTGATATATTCTTCAACATAGTTAATTTCTCCATTAACCCCTCTTGCAAGTCTTGTTTGGTGTAATTTTCTTTTGGCTCAACGCTTTCTTTGATTAAATACAATGCGGCAGCATATGAAGCTATTTTAGATTTACCTCCAGGAAGTTTTTCTAGTAACCTCTTCATACCAAACACTAATCGATCAAAATATCCGTATGCGGCTTTTTCTTCTTGCGTGGATAAAGTTTTATATTTCTTTAATACTTTGCCATCTTCATCAATTATCCCTAACTCATATGCTTCAGTGTTTTTGAATGGCGTAGTAAGTTTCTTTAGGAATTGATATGTATAGACTATATCAGCGATCCCTTCATTTAATTGCTCTTTTGACATTTTCTTATATAGTCCTAAGTTGTTGTACGACGTTATAGTCTAATCCTATATCGCTATCTATAAGCCTGTTGCCATTAATTTTACCTATTTCTGATGGCCAATAATTCAGAAAAATTAAAAATGGCTTCAAATAATTATCATAGCCATTCAGTTTTAAAAATAGCATTCTAGTCATAGCACGAGAATCAAACATATTATATAATACGATCAAATGATTCAGTATCAAGCGGTCTTTAAGTATGCCTGTTCCCTCATACTTTTTAAATAATCGTTTAATATATCTAATTCTCTTCAAGTCATCATGAAATTCCGTTATATCAGTGCAATGCGGATTAGTATAATATTTCATGGCAAAAAGAAGAAAGTTTTCTTCCGTCAAATTTTCAAACATATTAGAATGTACTCAAATTCACCCTTTTAATAGTATTAGAATCAGTCGCAATGTATAGATGCGTATTCGAATACCAAATAGTCCCTGCTGAAATTCCTTCATTTACCGCATTAGAAGTAGAAATTTGAGCTCCAAGTAGTCCGCCATTATTCAATTTCAACCTGTCAGTAACAATACCTGCGCCAGAAATGTAATGAGCGTTAGCGGTAGAAGTTACCGCATCGCACCCAAAATTTACATTTTCATTAAAGGCGACCGCTCCATTATGAACGGTTGCTGGAGTAACGTTAGCAAATAAATTACCAACCGAAACTTTATTACTAGAAGGAGATCCTAATGGATCATTGACGACCATAAGAAGATCGTCGCCACTAACATGAGTGATTGATGTAAGTTCTGTAATCTTCTTATCAGCCATAATCCGTCCCTACTATGCTAAAGTTAATGTTGAAGCGGAAGAAATTGCATCAGTTCCGCCAGCCACACTTACTACACAACGATATTGATTTCCACTAAGACCCGCATCAGAATTTAATATTAAATTGGGCTGAATTACAGCAGGAATATTAGCACCAACACTTAGATCAGCCCAACTTGAACCTGAATCCGCTGATTGTTGCCACTGAAACGTCAATGTTCCGCCAGTAGGTAATGTGGATGCAGCAATCACAAAATTAGCAGGTGCTGGGGTGCCATCCGTGCCTGAGTGATTAGATGGTTGCGTTGTAATATTAATATTAAAATCCTGCATTACAACATCTTCTAAATCCCCCGACATTGAGCCAGCAACTAATACTTCAGTGGATGTTCTACCTGCTCGACCGCCAGTTCCAGTAGTTCTCCGAACCCAACCAGTGTGCCCAACAGGGTTTCCTGAATCGCGTTCCGAGACAGCTTCATCTGCGCTCACGCCAAAAACTATATCTAACTCGCCAGTGCTAACGAACTTAGGTTTGCTCGACGTTTCATCTGTATTTTTCCAACTTGACATTGTTATAACCTCTTCATTTAATTTTATTTAGTTGACAATTTCTCTACCATTTTATCCACTATAGTTTCCCATCGTGCGCCATATTTTGCTTTATAGTAGGATTCCTTTTCCATCAATTTAGATTTAGTTGAATCGATTTCCGATTGTTCAACTTTCGGATTAGTGTCAACTTCTTCCTTATCGTCAGATTTATTTTTCCGATACTCAAGTTCTTTTTCGAGTTCATCATCACTCAAATCTCCAATTTTTCGAGTGTCAACATTATCTTCGGCATCATCCGACTTTTCGTCATCTGCATCATCTGACTTTTCATCTTCGTCATCATCTGACTTTTCGTCATCTGCATCCGAATTTTCATCTTCGTCATCATCTGACTTTTCGTCATCTGCATCCGAATTTTCATCTTCGTCATCGTCATCGTCATCATCCATAACGTTAATATCAATATCTTCATCGGAAGTTTTATCTTTCTTGGCGTCAATTGCGTCATCAGTAGCTGCACGACGCTTATGTAAATATTCGTCCGAATCGTCGACGTCACCATCATTATCAATATCTTTATCTGTTCTATCTACGAAATCCTTATCAACCTCATCGTCATCAACAGGATCAAGTTTAGAATCTTTTTCAATTTCAGCTGCTAATCTTGCTGCTTCTTTTGATGCCTTTAATGCTAATTTAGAGGCATTGATTTTATCAATCGATTTATTATCACCTGCTTCAGCGGTCACTACAGACTTCACTGCATCAAGTAATGATTGGGTTAAGCCGAATCGGTTTTCACTAATTAAACTTTTATCTTTATTTGTTTTCATTTTTAATCTACCTTAGATTTTATTTTGGGAGTTTCATTTTCAATTTCTTCTAGAATACCATCTAAATGCGCATAAAAAACTTCAACCACCATAGGATCAGTTTCCCAATCAAATGCGGATTCAGATTTTCCCCTTGCCGCTTTGAGTCGAGCAATTTCAGCCTTGCGAATTTTAGGTAACAATTTTTTAGCAATTTTAGGAATCGCAGCTGCTTTTTTGTCTACCAACTTATCAATCGCGATTTTCTGTGCGGTTGCTAATTTAGCATAATCCTCACCTTTATCTCCGGCAACTTTTTTACGCAATATATTTTTTGCTGCCTTCTTAGCACGATCCATTAATTTATCTGTATCCGCCATACGTTTAGCAGAAACTTTCTTTTTACGCTGGAGTTTTGCTGCCATTTTTTTCATTAAACGTGATCGCATCATACGTTGTCTAGCATCTAAGGCTTCATTGATATTTTCTTTTTCCATAATACTTCTAACCTCATTGTATATTTTTTTTGCTGATGATTTAATTTTTTTAGGGAGACCTGATTTAAATGCATTTAGATCTCCTTCCTTTGCTGCGGTTCGCATTTTAGAAGCAGACATGCCCTCTACGCCCTCCGCATCAGGATCCCTTTCCCCTGCAGACATAATTCGAATTGAATTGAATTTATAATCCTTTCCGTTATATTTTTTAATGAACCCCATACTTGATATTCTATCCGACCCAACAATCATAATAACGTCAGTATACCCTTGAGCCTCAAGTTCTTGAAGAATATCAATAGGTGTTCGTGCATCCGACTTTACAACAATCTTACCAAATGCAGTCGACGCATATTTAAATTTTGAATTATAATCTAGTGGGTCTTTTTTGTTATTTTGGGTGTGAGATAAATATAGTTTAGAATCTGCATTATTCTTCTTAGATACAGAATCAACTTTATCTACTAATTTTTGATGCCCTATCGTTGGAGGATTCAATCTACCGAACGCAAATACAACTTTTTTCATATGGAATCGCCTAAAATATTACTTTACTTGTGGTCAACATAACGGTATAATTAGGATGCCGCCTGTTAAATATATGTTCAAGTATTTATAAAATTAACGTTATACTATAAACGTTGATACTCCAGCAATTGATAATAATAAGGCTACCCACATCATTAATGCCATATAATATGTTGAATATGGTGTCCCGAAATATCTATTACCTAAAAGTACACACTTATGAGTCGGGGATATAAGGTATGCAGAGTAATCTACAGCAAAGAACCATAAGAAATATTCAATCCCAAATATTTGAGCCATCAATACTGCTATAGCAACAAACTTCCCACTAGACCCCATCAAAAAACTAGAAATGAATCCAATAGCAGTAATCCCAATCATACCAAATATATCATTAGGATCTAAACCTATATTAATAATATTTTCCTTAAATTCATTATTATAGGTTTGAAAGAATGCACTACAAATGATAACAACACCAACAATAAGTAAAACGTCAATATTAATATAATCTAAAAGTTTCTTTGGACTCCACGTGGAAGTCAACGCCATATAATATATGGCTAGAACTCCGAATGTTATGTAGAAGTTTTCACTGAAAACATATCCGATAATTGCAGCAACCATCGGGAATACATCGCGAATTACAGCTAACCTATCAGGAGTAGTTTGTACAATGTTAATATCAGTTTCATCAATTCTACTCCAAATATACCAACCAATGAATAAAAATGTTCCAATCAAAAGAGGGTATATCTGAACTATCCATGCAGTGTATGAAATGCCAAATGTAGCAATAGGGATAATTACGGTTTTTTCTAACGGCGACCACATATAATAGTGGTGCGTTGCCAAATAATCTACTATTCCATATTTTTGACGTTTCTTTGGGTCTTTTGGCGCAATCGTATCAAGTAATCCTGCCGATATAGTCACCCTACCAGATATTGGAAGTATTCCCCCAATCATCGATAAAATAATTAATACGATTTTATTACTTTTAAATATAGTTCTAATTAAGTTATATACTGGGGCGAAAAGGTTATGTTCCTTTGCGATCCCTGCTGCAATCATAACAAATACAATCATCCATAAGTAATGTAATGATCCTGCAACTTCAATAAACTCCATTGATAATCCTTCATAAATTATATTGGTGCTAACTCCACCCTTTAATCACATCACTACTGAAATTCGCTTTACTAAATTCCATTCGGTTGACTAGCTTCAATGCGCCACCTTTGCGGTCGATACCAACATATCCTTCAGGAGCAGTAACCTCAAAGCCGTTAACTGTCTTCAAGAATGTGCCTACCGTGCTCGCTTGATCTAGTTTAGCAATAATTATATCCTTTGCATCTATTATATAGTTCATCATCGTAAAGATGCCTTCTAGATTCTTTTTGTTAGCAGTAGAAAAATATTTCAGTATCTTATCTCGTTTATCGTATTGAACAGACTTCCCCTTTTCAGTTTTTCGTTTATCTGCCTCTTTTACATAAAATGCTGTAATATAATTGACAAGATCTTTTACATGTCTAGAAACGTTAGTAACTCTTTCGCCAGCTCTTACTTTCGTGTTATAATGGGTCTTAACTTTTTGTAATAAATCTGGATCATCAGATATCTGATTTAATGTAGATGCATCCAGTCTTTTAAACTGTTTACCTGCAGCAGAAAGTAATGAGGTTATTTTATCAGTTTCTTTTTTCGTGAACGTCGCCTTACCTGACACATCACTGAAATGCGCATCAACCGACCAAACATTTCGTGAAGTTGATAATTTGCCTGCAATATCTTTACCGAAACTGGCTGTCATATTTTCAATAGAGTCGCCAGTATAAGTGGTATGCCAAACAATACCTAATTTGCTTGAACGTATAGTTTTTCCAAGATCCGAAGAAAACGGAATAGTGTATACTATAGTATTTGGGTGGAATGTAATCATCTTTTCCCCCTCTATAGTTTCAGTCTTTAAGTCGTCTTTTGAATATAAAAAGTCGCCTTGATATACACCAGACGTGATACCCAACTCAGGGAGATGTTTGAGTGCAAGTTTAAGTTTAGATGCCAATTCCCCAGAAGTATCAGCATCAACATCATCATCTGACTTATAAAACTTTGGATTCTTAGCGAATAAACCTTTCTTGGCTACAAAAAATTCTCCATCAGCTGGATCGATACCAGCAAATACCGCAGGTGCGCCATCCCACTTTACTGTGACATTAACCGCACTATCCGAATTTCCCGCAAGCATATCACGAAGATTTCGTAAAAGGTTTATGGCATCTCTTGCACCATTAACCCCACCATTGAGAACTGCATCTTCTAGATGCTCCATATGAGTATTCTTTTGTTCCGTCAGGAAGTTGCTAAATTTTTTCATTTTATTTAATCTTTAGATACATTGAGTTTTTATCCGAAACTTTCATAGAAGCAAAAAAACCAAATTTGATTGTCTCTTCGAAGTTTTCCATTATAAACTTTAAGAAGTCGGCACATGTTATGTAACGTTGTTGGAACAGCTTGTCCATTTTTATGAAGTCGGGTTCCCAGAGAACATCATTATCTTTTTTAACAATAACATGTTTGTACTTATTATATATCGATAACGCTCCTTCCAATAGGATCTTAGTTGGCGATATATCTGTACCATTAGGAACTTTTCCGCCACTATATGCATCCCAAGTATTCTTATCAATAGCACCCATAGCAAAATTTTCCTTCTTCATGGTTCCTTCATAAAATAAATTAGGATTAGTTTTTGCTGCTCTGGCATTAGCTTTAAATGTGAATCCAGACTTAGTTTCAACAAATACAGATTTACAAGTTCCGGCGATTTGTACTCGGTTCAGTGAAAAATCGTAATCTAACTTTCGTTTTTTATATTTAATGGGTTCGATTAGTTCTATAGATGACTTACCCGATGCCTGTTTTAATGAAATAGGAACGATATTCTTAGTAACATAATTTTTACGAATCCAAAGATTTAGTTCTTGGATATGCTTCATTTCCTTTAGATCACTATCTATATTTCCCACAAATGCTGTATTGAATAGCCATATATCGGCAGGATTCCAATTATCGGCAGAAGCAGGTGCACCTAGAATCTTAGCTTTGGCGTAAATTTTAGCTGAATTTACATCCCCCTGAAACTCAAAAACCATATCTCCCATTCTTTTAATTTTTCTGAATGAAATTAATTGTAGGATTGCGCTGGAGTAATATAAGGACTTGTAAACTGATGAGTCTGCATCCCAATCAGGCAATTGCTTAATAGCAGATTCTTCGTCAAGTGTGCTACCCGATTCATGATAGTGTTTGAAGATTATAAGCGATAATGCTTCTTTACAACGAGTAGTCTTATGCGTATCCGATTTTCCTCCACCAGCATGATTGAAATAATTATTAATCGATTTGGCAGAACCGACTAATTTAATAATCTTGCCGTCAGTTTTAATGAAAACTGAATCCTCACCCTTTCCAACTTTCAATTCTTCCGCTTCATCATTTGGTGCAGCCAATTCTATATCTTTCCCCATAGAACCTTTTACTAATTTATTTGCCGTTTTTCTCAACACCAATTTGTGTCCAGGACCATATTCTGTCTGGTTAACTATAGTTGCTTCGTCTAGCTTAAATGTTGAGAGGAATCGAGTGAAAGGTAATAAAGTAGCCATGAATATGCAGCCTGTAGTTAAGTGTAATATTATTATTTATACCATTGCATTATGCATAAAAAAGGGGAACAAAAAGTTCCCCTATCGTACTCAGATTAGCTTAAAAGGTATATTATTGAACTTGAAGTTCAACTGCTACGATACCATCTTTAGTATATTTTTTATGTTTTCCTGTAGCTTTAGCTTCAATGAATGAGTCTACAATTTTAAGTTCGCAGTCATATTCATTTTTGAAGTATTCATAATAACTTCCTTTAGGAGACCAATTAGATACAAGATCTTTGAGTGCTTTATCTCCAGTAAAATAGAATGAATCAAAGTATACAAAGTTTTTACCTTTCGTGTATACTTGAAGTTTTGCATCTGGACCCCAATCATCTTCATTTTTCATCAATTTAACGATATCAGATGCTTTGAGTTTCTTTGCTTCAGTAATTACTGAGTCAATCAGATTTTCCTTTCCCATTTTAGCTAAAGCAGCTTCTACTTCTTTATCGGACACCTTTTTCATTTTAATGATTTTCTCAGCTCTTTTTGGGTCTTTTCTAAAATTCTGGACACCATCGTATTGTCTAATACGAAGGAAATCGTTGATCAACTTGAATTGTGCCATAGGGGAAAGTTTAGAAACAGCTGATTCTTCTAATTGCTCACTCAACCCTCTTTTTTTCATTTCCTTTTCAACTTTCTTTAGCATGAATTTCGTAGAAGGAGCATCCTGATCAAGATCTTTAAATTGTTTGAGTACTGCCTTTAATTTATCGTCAGTGTATTTGGATGTGTCATTCCTTCCTTCATCCAGCTCAATAGATTCTTTAAATTGTAATGCGGTTCCCTTATGATTCCACCATGTCTCATCACCATTAATGGTACTTGACATTTTCTTTTCTGAAAACCGATCTTTGAGTTTTTTCTTAAAGAATTCAATTGCTGCATCCGATGGCGAACTTTCTTCCGTTATATCTCCCATAACGTGTGCATCATCAATATCAAAAATCTCATTCACATGTTCTTCTATTTCATCGGACTCAACAACAATCTTATTTTTCTTGCGCCAAAATAATACAGTAGCAGCATCATTAACCTCATCTGCGTACTTACCTGCTTTCTTACCCTCAGGATTCGCTTTCATTGCATCAGATGCATCCTTTTGGATATACTTTAGGGAAGCATCAGGAAGATCCCAAAACCTAACATTCTCAATATGAGAACCGCCACGAGGTCGACCATCTCCTGGGATCCATGTAGTGGCTTCATTTAAATTTATTTGTTTTATTATGTCTTTAAATTTTATCATTTGATAATCCCGAATGTTACGATGCCATCTTCTCTGGCTTGTATAATTTTTATGTTCATTGATTTCAGAAATGCTATAACTTTTTCTGAACCGATTTTGTGTAAAAACTTAGGTAATAGTAATTCTTTACTGCCCCCACCAAAATGCTCAATAGCCGCATCCCAAAGTTTTTGTTGTTTAGTATTACGTGGCAAGGTTTCTACGGATTTTAACAGATCAAGTATGTTGCCCACAACGTTGATCTCAGGTATGATCAACCGTCTACCTTTGAGACTGTATTCAACCTTAGATATTTTGTCACCATAAGTTGAGGCTAATTTTTTCGAGGGTGTAATCCACGTAATACCTTTATCATTAGGTGTTGATGGATCTATATCCGGAGCATGTCCTCTATAATAGGTCGATTCAAAGGCTTTAAATTGTTTCATTTAAATTCCCTAGACATAGAATATATTCCATATATTATGTAAAATCCACGTGGCAATACTTGCTCCAATGACCGCAAGACCCATATAGACTAACATTTCCCATACTACAGCTCTAGCTGCCCATGCATTAGCTAGAAACGTGCCGATGCCCTTATAGAGATACCAAATTTGTTCAAATACTTTCGTAATCATAAGCACAATCGCCCTTTGAATTCAGAACAGAATGGATTCTTACCACACCAAGGAATTCATACATATTTCTCATATTATTGGATGAGACAGAATCGTCATAATAACAAACCATTCTCTTATTTTTATACTGCGCTTTTAGGTGCGCTTTAACTAGAGAATGAAATAATCCCTCTTCTAATCTGCCTTCATTGAGTATTGTTTTAAATGATTTCATTTCTCTTAACCTTTATTTATATTGATATGACACTGGCACATCTTCAGGACTATTAAATTTCTTAGCCTCTTTCTTTATACCTTGAAGTGACTTAATAATATCATTTAATGATTTTACATTAAAGTCATTACCGTTCTTCTGAGAACTATAAAAACTCTCAAATGCTTGCTTAACTGAATATAACTCATTACCTATGACATGACCTGGAAGTCTCATAAACGATTCTTCAAGAGGCAATTTTAATTCTTTATATGATTTCATCGATTATATTTCCTTTTTTAAATTCTTTAACGTTTTTTTTCCTCAGATTATTATAACATATAATCTTAGGCATCCTATAATACTGTATAGGTTTGGCAATTTTAAGTTTATTTATTGCTAGTATCATAAGTTGTATTTATACTCGTTTCAATTTATAGGGATACTATAGCTCATTTTTACCAGAAAGTAAAGGTTTATTTTAATCTTCTTCACACATACAGCTTCGTCCTCTACCAAGAACTTCGATGTATTTTTCGCCATCTTTTTTATATCTTTTTACAACCTGCAGTTGATATCCAGTATAATGTATTGAAGCATCATTGTATTCTTCGAAATCGGTTGCGGGAATGGATGCAGTAAATTTTGTATTCCGATCATTTTGATCCAAATCTTTTGTTAAGTAATTAAATTTATTAATAAGATTAGCTTCACAACTATAAGCATTAGCATACTTAGTAATTTCATCAATATCCATTATAATTTGCCCTCTATGTTAAGTGATTATCACAAGATTGAGCATGTGGTAGATTCCGCCCCCAGATCCAATCTTAGGGAATTTGATATGTGCCAATTCTGATGATATGATGTCATTAATGATGCCTTCATCCGTAGTCTTAAATTGGTGCTCATCATACTTAACACGAACTTTAGTTCCTATCCCAACTTTCCATCTCTCAAAGAATTCGCGAAGCATATCTGTACGTTCTTTTTCTTTTTCTCTCGGATTCATATTACTATTTTCCCCATCGTTATAACCATCATTCCGATGGTGTATATAAAATATGACACTATGCTAGTTTCCATAGAGATACTAAATTTTCCGCCATACCATATTATTAGCACATTATCAGACTTTCAATTTGCCGAATTTTTTCTTAGCTGATTCGGAACTAAATTTAGTTGAAGTTGAATCGACATCAATTAAGCCGTCTTGCGCAATTTCTTCAACATCATATAATCGCATTTTTGCTCGATCAATCCCTAAAACAAACCGTTTGTAAGAATTAGGATCACCGTATCGGTTCTTCAATTGCTTCACCATAACTTGATTTAAGTTTTGTAATTCTTCTGTAGAGATGATAGCTATCATAAAATCTGCAGTAGCAGGTAAACCGAATGACTCAGACGTATCTTCTAACCCCACGTCACTATTTGAAAATCCTGAACGAGTTGTCTGTGTCGCTGACCATATAGGTATATTATGTTCGACAGCAAGACCACGAAGTTCTTCTGCGATAGACTTAATGTAAGTGTAGGTATTAATAGACCCTCCAACTTTCATACGACTAGATGCACATATATTTAAATAATCAATATAAATTATATCAGGGATAAATGTCCTTTTCAGTTTTAACTCATTAATAAGATGACGAAAATGCCCTACATTAGCAGCAGCAGTTGGATATTCTTTAACGATCAATTTGCCTGATGTCTTATTTCGAACACGCTCCATTTTCTTATCGTAAGATGCTTTAGGGAGTTTGTCTAATTCGTCAAGACGAACATTAAGTAGATTGGCATCAATACGTTCCGCAATCTTTTCTTCAGCCATTTCAAGAGTAATATATAGAACGTTCTTACCTTGAATCAAATTTGCGGATGCCATATGGCACATAGCTAAGGATTTACCCACGCCTGTGCCAGCAAGAATTATATTTAAACTTTTCTTAGGAATTCCGCCCTTTGTAACCTTGTTAAGTAATTCGAGATCAAAAGGTATCCGCTCCTCAGTACGATGATAAAAATCAAACCGAGCGTCACTGTTGTCCAAAAAATCATGCCCAACATTAGGATCGAAAGAAACAGCGAGAGCATCAGAAAGGAGTTCAGGGATAGACCCTTTATCCTTTCCCGTTTCGCCATCGATAATCTTAATTGATTCCATAATAGCATTATATATTGCCTTTTCTTGACAGAAGTTTTCTGTCGTATTAACTAACCACCCCCGATCATCTTGTTCTGAATCGAGAGAATTTATATATGTTGTTATATCGCTAAATTGCCCATCATTAATATTAGTTCTTTTATCTATTTCAATAATTAATGCTTCACTTGATGGCAAAGCATTAAATTTAGTGATAAAATTATTTAGTTCTTCATAAATTACTTTTTCATTAAAACTTTGGAAATATTCGGATTTCAAATAAGGTAACGATCTTCGAGCATAGTCTTCATCATGCAGTAGGTTCTTTAATATCAAGTGTTCCGTTCTCATCACGCATTTGCTCCATTTGGGTTTTTATAATATCAACAAGCACTTCACCTAGTATACCCTTATCATTCTCATCAGTAAAGGAAATTTTATTTGGATTCTCAATTGTAACGGTATTGAATTTTAATTCCGCACCATCCCCCTCCTTATCTTCATGTATCCTTACAATATCATATTGGTATACTAATCCCACATATTCCCCATCAAGTATTTTCACGCACCAATGGTCAGAATGAAATGAATTTTTATTTTCAATTAAATCATACTTCGGTAACATTTTCTACTCCTTCGGTTTGCCCATACATATATTCTTTTTTAGCAACTGCATCGAGTTGATCAAGAATTTCTGACGTGAATATTTTTTCTGGGTTTTCGTTTATGTGTTTACCAAATACTTTAGACCCATCGGGCAATTCATATCGAGTTGAAACTTTTTTAATAATATCATATTTTTCTGCGAGTTGCAATAAACCGTAATATCTATCCAACCCTTTAGAAAAGGATAATTTAATTTCAGCGACCTTTCCTTCTTTAGTGAATCTAGACTTATGCATGGTAGATTTGATAATATTCCCTACCAATTCTGTACCGTCTTTATCCTTTTTCTTTCCGAGCATAACGATAGATGATGCGGCATATTTTAGTCCAGATCCCCCAGAAATTTCTTTTTGCGGGAAATATGATCCAATCACATCATAGACATGATTGGTGACGAGTAACGGAACATTGGCTTTCGCTAACTTTAAGGATAAGACACGGAACGTTCCACGAAGCAATTGAGCTTTAGTCATATCGCGTGTGTTCTTGCCTGATTCAGTATCTTCCAACTCTTTATTAGATGATAGCATACCGAGAGAATCTAAAACCATGACCATAGGCTTTCGTTCGTCTTCAGGCGTGTCAATATAGTTAGTTAGGATGCGTGTTGCGCTCGTGCGAAACTCTTCAATAGATGTGGGTTCGGCTATTACTACTCTTGACGTATCAATACCTCTATCCGACATCATACTTTTAGTGACTGCGGCTTCAGTATCAAAATAAATTACACCGCCATCAGAATTCTGTTCTAAAAAGGTCTTAAGAACTCCTAATACAAAAAACGTTTTCCCTGTAGCAGATTCTCCGGCAAACGCTGTAATTTTATTATTAGGAACTCCGCCATATATACTTCCGCTAATCAAAGCATTTAATGCATACGATCCTGTATCAATAGTTCCATTGAATTCAGAACTATTTTTCCCCTCAACAAGGATGTTAGCATTATCTATACCCTTTATCATATCATCCAAAAAACTCATATAAAATTCTCCATCATAGGTCTATCTATCCACAAATTACTAGCAAAAGTCCAACGGTTTCCTAAATCAACTTTAGTCACTCGGTGGTTTTCGCTAGGATCAAAAATAATTAATCTATTAGGCACAGGCTCCAATCTCTCACATTCTCCATTAGATTTCTGAATTTCTAAAAATCCGCCAACAGGCATGATGTCATGACAATAATATACAAACCCGACATATGGGTGGGTTAAAATATTAGAAGTTGACCAAAGGTGCTCATCTTTGTCGTAGTGCCAATCTAAATTGTTTCTTCCATTCTGAGGCACATTGTTTGTCCAATATTCAAACCCAGCTGGATCAATTTGTTCTTTCGGGTTGTATATATTCCCCCATACATGAGAAGCAAAATCTTCCCAAATATTTGAAGTTTCCTTATTATAGTTGAAGTCATACCACGAATACGGAACCGACTTTTCCCACCGGAATTCACTCATCAAGTCTTTCTTGAACTCACCATCTTTTAAGAACGAATCAATTATTATCATATTATTATACTATAGTTTGTAAACTTCGTCAAGTTTATCGCTAAATAATTCAATTTTATTCATACGATTTGGCCAATAAATATATTCCTTTTCGGGGTTAAGGCTCAAATTGTTAAGTAAAGGTTGAACCATATTATATAGCATGTCAATTTTATCCTGCAAGGCTTTAACGTCCGCAGTTGCATTAGTTGCTACCGACTTGCTTTGTTGTACTATTTCTAATTCTTCTTCAGTGACTGCAGTGAACCCGAAATCGAAATCAAATTTACTCATAAGAAATCCTCTGTAAATTAGCTGAAAAAACTTTCCAGCGTGCTTCTCTTTTCAGAACTCCACCCAACACTACTTAAAATGACCTTTAATGGGTCTAGAAATGTTTTATCAAACTGAGTATCATAATCAATATATCCTGAAAGATCGAATTGTTTAGGTAATGTATTCAATACACTTATTACATTTTGCTTAACTGGATTCGGCAACTTCAAATAACAGAACTTAATTTTTTCCCCATCTTTTATTGTTTGATATTGATTGATAAGTCCATGCTTTTTCAATAAGTGATTGTATATAAGACCACCTCTAACGTGAATAGGAGTTCCTTTCGGTATCTCTAACTCATTACTACCAGTTGTATATTTAGCTAAGTCAGATAACCCTCTAGGAAATGCAACGTCTTCAAATGGCAACAATTTAAATTCCTCACGAAATTTATTAATATAATCTTGAATCGCTTGCTCATCTTCATTCATAATAACATTAATAGCTTTCTTTAGTGCATCACGGCAAACAGAAGGAGTTGAAGATTTCACTGTCTCTATACCCATCATTTTCAATTTAGGAGTGTTATACCGAACTCCTTCATTATCATATACATTTAAAATGTAGCGTTTTTTTGCCGTCCAGATACCCTTGTCTGCGATAGCTTCACGCTTCATAACCATTTTCTGTTCATAAGCATTCATCAATGAAGCAAGATCTTCGTAGCTTTTATCAATAAATGGTTCTAATTTCTTTTTAGCGACATCATCAAGGAATTTGATGATTTTATCTGTAGGTGGCAACCCCTTTCCTTTATCAAACACCTTATGAACCAATTCATCAAACGTAATATATAGTGAGTCTGTATCACTTGCAATAACATAATCCTTACCTTTCGTGTTAAGTATGTTATTCAAATATTCATTAACTCTACACTCAATCCACTTAATTGATAACTGCCCACTCAATGTAATAGCTTCAGCTTGACGCACATCAAAGAATCTAAAATATTGATTCCCGAGTGCACCATACGCAGAATTTAGCTGAACCTTTTTAGCTAATTGTAGATTTTTATATTTTGAGATGTCCTTTTTGAGTCGCTCCTTAGTCTGGAGCAACTCTTGATTGGACATATTGTCAATATTAATTGACAAGCTGAATTCCTGTTGTAGCTTGGCGCCAAGCAGAAATTATTTGTTCATTAGTCTCTGTAACAAAAATTACATTTGCAAATGTAGCTTCGGGCGGATTTTCAATTCCTGTCGCACATATTCCTCTAGCAAATCCCATCCCTTGTTCATTATGAACTAATAATCTTGGATCTTCTAAAGTTAAACATTCCCACCCACGGTTCTCCCACAAATCAGACTCATTCAATCGTCCAACATATTCTCCAGTCGGAGTCACAACTGTCACAACATCACCATTCTTCATTCAGTATTCTCCTATATTTAAATTTCATTCGTAATTATAGATCACTTAACTTAACCTCAACTGTTTCCCCTCCCATTCGGCTATTTGCAATATCCCCTAATGTAAAATTATTCAATTTCTTATTGACTTGCTCAAGTAATTCTTCAGCCTCAAGCATTTTCTTTTTAGCGATCACACGATCACTATACATTTTATCCATCATCTTAGGAAGAAATCCCTTTTTGTCTTTCACAAATAAATACCCATTTCCAGCCATACACATATTAGGATCAACATCTGGACGTTTCCTATTCAATAAATCGTTAATACTGACGTCCACATAATCTCCAACAAATGTGTCTGGACTTATATTATACTGCATAATCAAGTGAGGGTAAAGTGAATTTAAATCAAAACTCATAACCCAATCATGCGCACCAATCTGAGGATCTTTTACATAACCACCTGCGTATTGGGTTTTCTTCTCTTTAAATTCTTTTGGCGGAATTGAAATGTTTTGGTCATATAACCAATTATGAATTAATACATCCCACATACGAACTTGAGTGAATACGTCGCCATAATTAACTTTAGCATCATATGCTATAGCTAACGCCATATCGATCAGTTTCATTTTATCTTCAAGTTTGTCAACTAACTCCACATCTTTAATATTATAGTCTATAAACTTATCATAGTCAAGTTTATAAAGTTGATTTAAATTTTCTACTTCCGAATAATCTAATTTCCTTTCATCTAATTCTACGTGGGCAATATGATCTAGCCTATATGATTCTTGTTGAGAATAAGTGAATTTCCGATACAGCTCTAAATAATCTAACGTAGTCAAACCGATAAGGTTTATCTCTATTTGAGTCTTATTAAATTTCTCATATTCACGCTCACGTATCATATTTACTGGAGATAAACGTTTAGCATTCTTTTCTCCTAATATTTTAGATATTCTATTATACATATAAGGAATATCGAACCCTTGAACATTCCAACCAGTTACAATATCGGCATCCCACTGTCGCCAACTAGAAAGAAACTTTAGTAATAAGTCTTTCTCATTAGTACACTTTGTATATGTTACATTATCTTGTTTCGGGGTATACTCCCCACAACCGAATGTATAAAATGCCCCATCAATCGAACAGGTGATAGCAGTAACAGGTTGATTAGAAAGTTTAGGATCCGGAAATCCGTCTTCACTTCCAACCTCGATATCAATGTTGACCACTTTAATATATTCAGCATCATACTCGTGAATAAAATTTTGATGTATATAAACATAATCATAGAGTGTTGACCCATATATTTTAAATCCTTCTGCCTTTGAATAATTTTTAACAAACTCCCGTGCATCTTGAATGCCCCCGAATTGTATTTCTTCCATATAAGTCGAATTCAATGTTTTCCAATTCGTTTTAGTTTTAGACGGAACAAATAACGAAGGATTATATGGAATTTTATCTACAAATCGAGTTCCATTATTATATCCACGAACGGTAACATAATTGCCTCGCATAAAAAAATTAGTATAGAATTTCACTAAGATTCACCCCAGTTATTATAATGATATACCTGTATTATACTATAGCTCTAATAAAAAAGCTACTGTTTATTATACCAATCTATATACGATGGATGCGTTATATCCATTGAAGTTTTAAATACTACAGATGTCCGTAAGGTGTATGCATTTCTGGCAACTGGCATAGCACGATGAGGAATATTTGAATCAAAAATTATCATGCGATTAAACTTATATGAGGCGTATTTTATACAGTCATCAATATCTTCATTATAAAAGGATGTGCCACCCTCCCAATCGATTATCCAATCTTTAGTGGGATAGTATATGCATGTTAGAGATCCATCATCGCGATGAATTGGACCCTCTTGCCCGAATGTATGTGAATTAGCATACCATCGGTCCATTTTATGGTTCACTTGCTGTATATCTACAATTGCTTTGTGGGTTTGTTCCCAAAGAAGATTTATTACAGCCAATTCTTCAGTAAAACGTTTCTCGTCAATTTGCCCTATATTTACTGTATCATTACCAACGGCAGTGTGCCAATTCCAAGCATCTATATTAGTTTCATTAAGGTTCATATTCCAATATGGTTTCCAAGACATTACGTCAAAGAAAGTCTGTTGAAATTTTAAAGCAACATTCCATGGGAGAAAATCATCAATAACTTTAATCATAATATATCCTATTACATTTTTTGAATGGGGAGGTCTAACCTCCCCACTACTATCCCAAATTTACATAATTGCAATTTGCTTAGTTTTCTTAGACTCAGGAACAATACGTTCAAGAGTCACCTTTAGCAAACCATTTACCATTTCGGCAATCTTAACTTCAACTTGTTCGTTTAGAGTAAACCGTCTAGTGAACGGACGAAATGCAAGACCATGATATAATGCTTCATCATTATTCGGTTCAGCGTCTTTAACTTCACCCATAATAACTAAACTGCCATCTTTTGTTTCGATGGTAATGTCTTCTTTTGAGAATCCAGCAACAGCCATTTCAATTACATAAGTGTACTCATCAGTTTTCTTTATGTTATATGGTGGGTAGTTTGGAATGTTCTTTGTTGAGACTTCGTCATGTAGCCTTGTCATACGGTCGAATATTGAATCGAACCCTACTCCTGCACGTGTAAAGTCTTTAAAGAATGTTTGTTGTAATGTTGTAGTCATATAATTTCCCCTTTTCAGCGAGAGATAAAAAAATGATCCCTTTCGGCGATCGTTAAATTGAGGCGGTGATTCTGTTGCCAAGTCCACCGCCCAAAACTCCGCTAACCTAATTAATTCTAGGCAGCAAGTGCGTAATTGCTTTCTGCATTTACTTTTGTGTTCTGTTTAACGACAGCACTTGTCGATTCTCAATATTGGCTACTTTAATGCTTGTCGAAACTATTCTCCCCCACAAAAATTGTTTAGTCACACCTGAAAGTCCTGCAGAACTTCATGAACGCCACTTGCGGCTAAGGATACATGGGAGTTTGTTGTCCCTTGTTCACAAACGTTCATATATACATCGCAGAACCCATAATCGCTGGTCTGGTGCTAGGTTAAATGGATCCGTTGACTCTGGGCGAATTCACCCTCACCATCCTTTAATACGTTCCATCTATTCTGCTGAGTATATCATATGTACCGCATTCAGTATATATGCATTATACATCTACCCTAAACAATTTATGTGGAGGAGGTGGGAATCGCACCCACGTCCAAACATCTTTCGCCAATACGTCAACGAATTCTAATCAGTTCTATTTAGTTTAATTGTATCAATAATTTCTTTTCTTGTCATAGAATTATCAACCATGACATTAAATTTTTTGCCAAGAAGAATAAGGTCTGCCTTTCTCATACGAGTGATAGGAACTTTTTTTTCTTTAGGCTCATCAATTTCCGCTAGATATACATTTTCTGGTTCAATGTTGCCTGACTTTTGCCAAGAAATAATCATCCATAATGCAATAATAACGCCAACACCGATACCGCTCAATTTTAATAATTCCAGAATTTCAACATTTACCATACTAATATCACCATTTTTTAAGAGTTAAACATTTATTTAAATTAGGCAGAAAGAATTTTGGTCCTTTCAAAACCTTACCGTCTTCGCGATAGATAGGTTTTTCATCCTCGCCAAGTTTACTCATGTTAGAAGAATGAACTTCCTTAAAACACCGATCCAAATCTACGCCAAAAGCGTGTCCGGCACCATATACAACATAGAGTAAATCAGTTAAAGCATCCGCAATTTCCAAAGAATTTTCGTCTTTAATTGCTTCAGTTAGTTCCTCGAGTTCTTCTCGAATTAACTCAACACGCAGCTTTTCAATTTCAGTTCCTGGCATACGGACGGACTTGTGTACTTCTTGCCCAAATGCGATCATAAATTTTTCTACCATTTCAAAATTAGTCATAAAATACCTATATAGTCAATTAATGTTTTTTTCCTAAATTATATTTCGCTACCAATTCCCATTCATCTTTTTCTTTATACGGCAACACTTTAATTTGGGATAATGGCGCAGTAGGTTCTCCACTCTTTAATGGGTCAAGTAATTTAACCAATCCCCATTCAGCAAGAAGATTAGCTATAGTGTTTCGACGAGCCGTGTCCTCATTACTAAAATTAGAAGGCTTTCCGTCTAACGCAAATAATTCTTTAAAATGTACAATATAATATTTACCTTGCTTATGTAAAATATGACAAGATTGATATATTGTCTTGTTTTTTCTTGAAGATACTCCAATCCTAGTTAGAGTTTCTCTAATCTTTAAAAAATCATCTTCATCCTCAAGTATAACCTCAACCATGTTTTCTACCATCCCTACCACCTTTTTGCAATTTTATTTTTATTATTTTTAGTTGTTCTTTGGAGAGTATGGAGAGTGCTTGAAATGCTTTAGTATCACTAAAACCATAATACTCTTTTACAATCAACACGTCACCATCATTAACCTTTTTAGACCATTTAGCGTATCGTTTTTTTGGTCTAATTATATTTAGTAAAAAATCATACTGTAAAAGGTTATCTAAATGGCGTCTCATATTCATTTCATTAGCAAAATATACGGTGTCGTTATGATACGACAATGATCTATTAGTTAAAAATGGGCTATATGACTTTTCGGACAGTTTATTATTAGCTGTCCCCCTCATCAAATCTTTCTTATGTTGACCCACACTATTAGTGAAATCAAATGGATTAATTTTCTTCATTATATAATACCCTCACAATATATTGCATTCTATAAACGTCCATAGCTATGTCATGACGAGAATCATGGCTAATAAATTTATTTTTAATATCCTCAGGAATAAATTTATTATCAATCCTCGAACCGAAAAGCATTCCGTCTAAGAAAGATCTTGTATCACGAATCGCCCACCAGTTTTTAAGATGCGGTTTTCCTGTAGCTTTTAATATTGAATCAATTAGCACAGGATCAAAACTATTTCCTCTAGACCATACATGCTTTGCTTGGTCACACTTCATACCTATTAATATATCATATAATGAATCAATGGAAACGTCAAGTTTTTTATTTGGCGTGAGTTGTTTTAATGCCTCAATACTTTGGTTTTTCCACCAAAGTAAAGTGTCTTTACATATTTTACGACCATAATTCCTAACCTGATCTTCAATATCGAATTTTATGTGAGTAGAGTTTTCTACCAATTCGTCATAAGTATAAGGATCAGTGATATATCTATCGGGATCAAACTCCGTAATAGCTAAGTTGACCACAACACCGCTAATAGCATCTTGGCTTAACGTTTCAAAATCATAAATTATATCCATCTCAATGGTCTCTACGTTTGTTGAACACACATATAAATAACAAATCTTCATCGTCGCTAGTGTTGAATACTTTATGGTGCTCTCCGTCAGGAATAGTGAACGTTTTGCCTTTTTCAATAGGAAACGGTTTTCCTGATATTTCTATAACACCAATCCCACTCAAGAACGTATACACTTCCTCCATTCCTTGATGACAATGCCCCTTTGTTTCTTGCCTTGGATGTAATGTGGTGGTAGAAACGGTTAAAGCATTCAACTCAGTATTGTCAATAATAGTATAAACTGCATCATCCTTTACAGTTGCGCCAGTTAGTGGCGGAGTTCCTTGATTTTCTACAACTTTCTTTTTAAGTCCATTAGAACTATAATTATGTTTTCGGGCATTATAATAAGTTTCTATGTTAAGGTTATCTCCAGTAAAATGTTTTCTTTTATAGTCTTCCCCTATAAATCTGATATCCGGAGTGACAAGTTTCAATAATTCTATCAATTCACTTTCATCATTATACGGAATGATCCTATCAACATATTTCACAGCTTCAAGTTGAACATATCTCTCAACTATACTTTGGACAGGATATCTACCATACTTAAACGGATTTACATTTAATCCACATATAAGATAATCACAATTTTCTTTACACTCTTTTAGCATCGCGATGTGCCCTGTGTGTAATAAGTCAAATGGACTACAAGTAAACCCTATCTTCATCATTTAAACTCCGCATCAACCATAATTTCAGTCAATAGTGCCATCGTATTAATTTCTTGGTCGGCAACAAATGCTGACTTATATTGGTAGTCCGCCAACGTGACAACTATTTGCGGAATACTTGATGGCGTAACTAGATCGTGTAACGATTCATATAACGTTCTGAAAAACGGAGCAACCTCACCGTCAATATTTTGAGCGACCCATTTCCGAACTACACTGAATTCCTTTGCTTTTAGTGCATCAGTTAAAACTTTAAAGTTAGACTCCTTTTGATTAATTAAAATCCCTGAATCTATTTTTCCAGTTACACTATACCTCTGAAGTTCATTTAAAATACGACGGTTATCAGGGAAATGTTTCATTACCATTTCCGCAACAACTTTATCTTCAAATTCAATATTTTCTTTTTGAAGGATTGTCTGTACTCTTTTAAAAAAACCGTTCGCAATTTTAGGCTTTTCTTTAGTCGTTATCTTAAATTCCACTACAGAACACCGACTATGAAGAGGAGCAATAATTTTATTTACGAAATTGCAGGTCAATATAAACCCACAATTAGAACTATACTCCTCCATAAAATTACGAAGAGCAGGCTGTACTGTTTCCGCATTTAAATAGTCGGCTTCATCGAGAATAACATATTTACGCCCACCTGCAAGCGATAGACTAGAAGCAAAATTCTTAATCTTTGTTCTAAGAGTGTCAATAAGGCGACCCTCATCAGAACCGTTGATGACGATATAATCTGCCCCCAATTCTTCCAACATAGCTTTAGCAATGGTGGTCTTACCTACTCCAGCACTGCCTGTGAGTAGTAAATTTGGAACGTTACCACTATCAACGAACTTCTGAAAAGTAGTCTTCAATTCATTAGGAAGAATAGTGTCCGAAACATTCTTCGGACGATATTTTTCCACCCATAAAAAATCATCACGCATAATATATCCTTTTTTAAATTGGCAATTTTGCTCCAGCAATTTTAGGCGAATTAGCATTCTGCACAAGATTTACGGAACAATCGGGTTCAGCGATATTAATAGGTAACGAGTTACCATCACAACTCGAACGTTCCTTCTTATTCAATCTATTGCGTCTAGATTCTTCATCCCAACAAACTATACATTTATCTCGCGTATCATTACACGTCTTACTATCACGGTTAGATGCACGATAAAATTCTACAAGAAGTTTAACATTACCGCAACAGTCGCATCTCTTTACTGCTTCTTTATTTCCGTATAGAGTCGATACAATTTTATCTCTTGCAGTTTCCCGTGTCACGACCGGAGGTTTCCCTGCTCTTTTACTCATAATATTCTCCACTTAAATATATATTATACCTTGATTTAACATGAAGTAAACTACTTTCCCGTAATTGCTTCATAAAGTTCTTCAAGGTCAGAATTTTCAGCTTTAACTTCTGCCATACTTTGGTTATGATATATTTTTGCCATCTTAGTAATATACTTTTTAGGAACTTCAGTTCTACTTGAAGTTTCCTCTACAATATCCTTCATTAATTCTCGCTCGGAATCAATACGTGACATTGACACTGATAGTTCGTTTATTGCATCAAAAATTGCCTTTCTGGTTTTTGGATCACTTGGTATAATAATATTAGTCATTTGAACCCTCATTATAATTGCTACCTGCTTCGTTTGCTACCCAATATTGTACAGACGTGCCTTTAAAGTGAGAAATGCCTTGTTTAGACATCGTAACATCATAGTCTTGAGTCATGAATTTGAAGTTCTCGACCTTGAATACAAATTCAAATTCCGCATCAGTGGTAGAATTTAACTCATGAGAAAATTCATTACATGTAGGATTTTTAGTATCAGTTGCAACCAAATGAATCAACCCATTACCACGAACAACAATTTCAGGCAACCCCAATTGATTTGCCCCATCAATTACCTTTTTCAAATCCTCATTACGAAGACTAAATTTAACTTCCTGAGAAGGCAAGTCTAAATTTTGCTTAGGAGGTTGAGTTACCATAGAAGGATCAGCATAAGTATATCTTGATTTATTAGTTCCCTCACTAATAATGACCGAAGATTCGCCAAATGAATAGTCAGCATCATTAAATAGGCTAGAAAGACCTAAGAATTGATTTAAATCGTATATAGCAAAATCTTTACTGAATGTTTCGTCTATATTTGCTTGAGCAAGAATATTCTTTTGCTCAGACACAGTCCGTAAAGTATTGCCGACTTTAACTGCAATGCTCGGATTAATTGATGCAAAATTCTTAAATACTTCAAACGTTTTCTCAGTAATTTTCATTTATTTTTTCTCCATTCTCAAATCAAGTTTTTTATCATTTTCAAAATCTACACTATTTTCATTTTGACTATCATGTAGGTATAATGCCATTATACCGTAATGTAACACTTTCATCAAGTCTTTTCTCGATTCAATAGAATTTCCCTTTTTCCCATAGCGTTGTGCATATTTCATAATATTGCCAATCGTAAACCCTACTCCATGACCTGAATCGAAAATAACTTCTGCTGCTTGAAGTTTAGAATTACTATAATGTCCTTCGTATGTATCTTCAATATACTCCATCAATTCTTGAACGAATGCAGGTTCGTTATATTTAAAATCAGAATTCATATCAATCACCTTTTCATATTTTTAATTAAATCTGGGTCAGCTGTTGCCGTTGCTCCTAATTTAGCAAGATCGGCTAAAGACCCACCAAATGTATACGACCCTGTATGCATCAACTTCATCCAAGGGCACATCCAAGTTGCTATTCCAATTTCCCTCATCCATTGGCAGAACATATAGTCTTCCGATAAATATCTCCTAGACTTATCGTCAATTAATGCCTGAAAATACATAAAAATTGAACGCGAGCCGTCAAAATGTTTAGTTCTAACGTGATCAGGCAAATAATTATAATCGGGATAAGCGTCTTGAAACTTATAAAAGGCATTTTTTGTAATCATCATAAATCCCGTTCCACCCTCAAGAACCTTAACTGGTTCATCAATACGAACTGATTTAGTATCGTCAGCTGGATTAAATACATAATCCCCAACATAGTTTTCTAGTGCACTAGGATCTGCATCAGCAAAACCTTTATCTACAGCTTGCTTAATTTTCTCCCAAGCAATTGTTTTCTTAGGGTATGGTCCGCACATAATGTCCTTATCATTATTCGGATCATCATTATCCATCAATGCCGCTAATGTCAACACGTCATTAGGATCAAACCCAATATCACTATCAATAAACATCATATGCGTATAATCTCCACGCATAAACTCGTCTGCGCAATAGTTTCTAGCACGAGTAATTAGTGATTCGTTAAAAAGATAAAAGAACTTAATCTCAACACCATATGCTTGCCCAAGTTTAGCAAGATCGGCAGTAGATCTAGTGTACATCCCATGGCATTGCCCACCATACATTGGCGTTGCAACAAAAATTTTACGCTTTCGTAAAATAGATAAATCAATTTTAATATCCATTATTTCCTCATAAGTAAGTAATTATTATTATATACTAATTATATATAGGAGTAAAGTAATTATTTAAGACGGTTCTTTATCAACCATTAAACTATTAGTCACCTCGTCCTCGTCCATATTATACCCCACACTTTTCATAAACGATTCGAATACTTGAATCACTTCGTAAGATTGACTGTCCCCCGAAATCGTATGCGTTATTTCTACACTGTCTTTTAACACATACGAAAATGTAATTTTACCATAATCGTCAAACATAACCATATTCCTTATAAAATAAGGGGGAAAATAATTCCCCCACTAAAAACTATCTATGAAATAAAGAACTATTCCTCAACAGCCGCAATATTGTCATCGACGACACATACTCCATCACTTATATATTCTGCAACCGAACTATCAATTTTAGAGTAAAGATCAGAAAATGATTCTTTAGTGTCGTCATCAAACCGATTAATACACATATTAATTGCCGTCATACGATCATCAAAGATTGAATATGCTTTAGCAATATGAACAAGGCGACGAGTTGAAATAATCTCATCGACGCCACCATCGTAAAATGTCTTACGAATGATGTCAGCCCAATCAACTAATTTTCTATAAAAATCATCGTCATTAATATCCAAATCATTAAACACTCTGCTTAGAATAGTTTTCTCGATAGCTGGAGTTGGGTACGATTGCTCGACAGTGATAGGGAAACGTTCTAGGAATGCTTCATTCATCACATTAGTACCAATAAAGCGACCGTCGTCAGATCCTTTACCTTTAGTGTTAGCAGTAGCAACCACAGTAAATCCCTTTTCAGGCTTGATGAAATTTCCAGTCTTTTTAATGAAATATCCCTTTCCTTCAAGAATTGATTGAAGGCACATAATTTTAGCAGGGTTCGCTAAATCAATTTCATCAAGTAACAGCACCGCACCACGTTCCATTGCTTTAATAACTGGACCTTTAAAGAACTTCGTTTCGCCATTAACTAGACGGAAACCACCAATCAGATCATCTTCGTCCGTTTCAACAGTAAAGTTGACACGAATAACTTCACGTTTAGCCGTGGCACATTCTTGCTCAACTCCAAAGGTCTTACCGTTACCTGAAAGACCAGTAATATAGACAGGATAAAACATCTTAGACTTAATCACGTCACGAATGGTCTTGGCATTACCGAATGCAACATATAGTGGGTCTTTTTCAGGAATAAGATTTTCGCTAAACCCACCGTTATCTATATCAAATGAAAATGAAGACCGTTTTTCAGGTTTAACATCGGCAGGTTTAACCTGAGTCATTGGAACTATTTGGGCGTTAATTTGATACATGCCTCGACTAATTCTATTTTCGGGAGTAGTCAACCAACTCCACCCGATCCCATTTTCAATTGCTAATTCTTTCAGCTCTTTTTTTGAAGCACTTGACCCAAATCTTTGAGCCGCAATATCTAAAAACCCTTTTCTATCCATCATAATATAAATACCTCTCAATTAACTAACTTACAATACAATTATAAACGACCTTGAACCAAAAGTAAAGGATTATTTTAACTTTTTTCAAGCAATTTCTTTAATAAATTCATTCAACATAGTGCGGGATACCAATTTTGATTTATTTGCTTTCTTAAAGGCACTGGTAATTTGCCCCTTTTTCGCATCGGTAGCAACTTCAAATGAACCGTTAGCAGTCTTCAACCCAGCACCACCTTTGATAGCAAAGAACTTAGTATAACCTTGACCTGGAATAGTCGTATAATTTTCTTTTTTTAGTTCTTTCAGCATATCAAATATAGCTAACGATCCAACCCCACACTTATCGAAAACCCAACTAACTTGACTTCGACCTTGGGGCATGATTCTAAACCCAATAACATTTGACTTAGTTCTATCAGAATACATTTCCAATAAAGTTTTAGTGAACTTTGCATTATTCACCCTATATCGCTTTTTTGTTACAGGATCAGTAATACTAATTACAGTATCACTTTGAACATAAGATATTGCAACTCGGCTAATAGACATCGGCATTGGTCTATCGAACCGATCTTTATACGCAAAGTGTGACATGTGCGAATCGCCATCAGTCAAGAAAATCGTATTAACTATGTCAACACGGTTTTCTTCTTGGAACATATCATATATTACTGGAGCCATTGTTAAGGTGGTATCAAGTGGGGTTCCGCCTAACGCATATTCGCTTCGAACTTGACCGATATGATTAGCTAAAGTCAACAAAATTTTAGACATTCTAGTAATTTGTCGACCATTCATTTTATTATTGAAAAACTCAAGTAGCTGAAACGATGACTCCGGAACCAAGTTAAGTTGCTCAGTAGAACTTAAAATCTCGTCATAATTTTCAGTTTTATGATATCGATTAGTAAAAGCATATACACGGAACGGAATTTGTACTTGGCGGCAGAAGTGAACTAAATTTAAAGTTTGTTCAACAGTATTAAATAAGTCGTGAGCCATCGAACCCGACCAGTCAAGATACATAATCATTCCGTGATTTTTTCCTTCCGGAATATTAGTAACTTTCTTAAAAATATCATCACTATATCTATATGAATTTAGCAGCACTGGGTCAATAACTCCAGTCTTAGAAGTAGTTGCCCGAGAGTAAGCAGAGGCAGACTTTTTCATTTCAAATTCTTTAACTAAATATTTGATGGTCTTTTTATTATTCTTCATGAACGAATTAAGAAGATCATCTCCATGCTCTTCTGCTCGAGATAACATTCCAAAAACGGGACGATCGTGGTTGCGATATGTTTCGTTCATATTAGAAAAATCTTCAAGAATCTCTTTATATCCTATTGTGAGACCCTTAACCGTAGTTCGATTGTAGTATTTGTTAGTCAGATTATAAACATCACCTTGATGAGTATCGCCCAATTCAGACTCAATCCGATTGCGAAGTGCTTCATCGGTTTTTGATCCAATAGTATCTTCAACAGATTCGTCATTAAACTCATCAGTCACCGAATCACCATATCCTTCAACTTCAACTTCTTCAGTTTCATCCTCAAACATACCGCTATCATCAAATTCGCTCATTTCATCAAATTCGAATTTTTCAGGCTCAGGCTTGGTGTCATCATCAAATTCCATTGACATCAATTCTTGAACTTCGTCTTCTTTGTTGGTAGCGTCTTCAGTAGCTTTTGTATACATTCGGTCAGCGATATCGACCACTTGGTCCCAAGTAGTTGCGGCTTCGATTTCTTCAACCCAAACCATTTCTTCAGGTTCAATACGGACACCAGACGAACGCCCGAGTTTAAAATAAGTATTGATTCTATCAATCAAATTATATTGATTGATTCCTTCGACATCATCGCCAAAGAATCCATCTTTAAGCATTTTATTATAGGATTTTACAAATTCGCGACGCAATCCAGGATACTTGCGTTGAATAAGTTTTTCAATGCGAGCATCTTCAATAACATTTAAATATGATTTGTATGCAGGAGAATTATCAGAAACAGCATCACGCCATCCTTCTTCAGGAGTGTATAATGCGTGCCCAACTTCATGCCCGACAAGGTGATCATATGTAAATCCCTCCATATCATCCCAAATAGGAAGAGTCAGAACACGCTTTTTAACGTCGAACGATGCAGTTTTAACCTTATCATGGGTTACAGTTAAATTCTCTGTAGCTAAGAGTTTAGCTAGAATATCTTTAGAACTTATCATATAATTACCTCTCAAATTACCAACTTCAAGTTATATTATACTCTTATTGTTTTAAAAAGTAAAGGATTTTTTTAACTTTTTTTCAAAAAATCGTTGGTAATCCATTCCAAAACAGTATTAGTATCCTCTTCCGTTTCGTGGTTAAACGTTTTAATGATGCCTAACTCCTCCCCGAAGAGCGTCATTTTAGGTCCAAATTCATCAACTACATTTTTACATTTAGTTTTAGTCGTCTGTATAAATTTATCGCTTTGATTGGACCCACGTTCTTTATATCGTTTCTCCCGAGTTTTATCAGAAACAGTTAAATGTATTATCGTCAAATCATCGCCACATGTTCTAAAAAATTCCCTACTATTAAGACGGTCTCCTTCGCCTATAATTATCTCATCAGGTTTAGTTTTGATCCATTCTATTGCTTTAGGTGCAACAGCCATACTCAAACGATCAGTTCCTGCATATACTCCTTCTCCATCATACTTACCCAAAATTCGAATATTACCTGACCTTTCTGTATCTAGTAAATCGGCAACCCTTTCCTTTTCCCAAGAGTTACTAATATTGGTTCTTATAGCATTCATAAGAGTAGTCTTGCCAGTTCCAGGCATCCCGATCATATAATATATCTTCATGTAAAAAACCCCTCTAGACTAGATTTCACCTCATATGCCTCAGGGTGATATTTTTCAACAACATTCTTACCCATTTTTGATTCTAAATAATCATACCATTCATTATCGCCCCACATTTTAGGGGAAACTCCATTCCAAAAAGGTTTCCATAATGGGTGGGTTTTATTTGTTCTTCTAGAATCAACGTAGTTCTTTCTAGTATTTTCATATTCCCATGAACCCAATTTATCCATATCTTCGCGAAAATAGAATACTAATGACATTCTCAAAAAATCATCGTCTCCAGAATCTGGTGCATCTATAGGCGTATTAGCATGAATTATACGCATATTATCAATTAATAAAAGATCTCCAGGACGGCAGTTAATTGCCGCACGAACTTCAGGGCAAACTAGATAACCTCCTTTCCAATTCTTTCCATCTTTAGTTATTACAGTAAGATTTGAGAATCCTTCATTCAATGAACCCGCATCTCTATGGCATGCCATACGAGCATTTCTATCTGCAGTCGTCGTGTTCACAGTTATAGTTGTAAAAGTTGTATCCTCTCCAATTAAAAATTTATTATCCAACCTTTTAGCATATTCATATTGCCTATCCCAACGAATCGGCATTAATTTTTTAAATTCTGACTCAAGTTTCCTTGCAAATGGGTAGCATTTTTTAAATGCTTCCCTATTATGATCAACATAAGCAGTGGCTCTGCCATACGGTATTCTAGGATATCTTCCATAAAATCCAGCAATACCTGACCATATTGGGGCAGCATATGATGTATCGGAAATATAATTTTCCGAAATACGTTTAGCACATTTACTCGCTTTATCGATATCCATGATCTTCAATTCTTCAATGAGAGTTGAAAAAAATGAAGAATAATTTCCATAGGTTTCTTCTACTTTAGTTCTTAACCAAACACCCCCACGATTAACGTGCGTTGAACACTCATGTTTTTTCTTAATGTCTTCAAATCTATCAGAACCATCAATTGGTTTTGGTTGACCTGAAATAAAATAATCTAATATTTCTATCTGATATGCCGTAACCCAATCTCTATTTCCAGACTTTTCTGATCTTGGACCCGCAGCCATACCTCTATTATTCGACTCAACTGCAGCATCAAATAATCCTTCAAATGCCCCAACTTGCTCATCATGGGTAAACACGTTCTTACGAAATTTGAATGCTACATCATCCTCAGTAAGATCATCAGAACCTGTGATAGCTTTTTTTGGTAAATAAAAATCAGCATCACTATCAACAACTATATCATAAAAATCAGAATCTACATATTTCCCAAGAAGATCGTTTCCATTTGAAATGAACTTCGAGACATAAACATCTTGCCCCTCATCGCCCTTATATTTTTGCCAAACGTGATTTCCAATTTTAACTTCTTCCATAATTTGCCTCAAAGAAATATATTTAATATGTTAGTATAACGTACATTATCCCGAAAGTCAAGTAAAAAACTTATCAATCGAATTAATTCCATAATTATTACTGAAACAATCCCATTCATTATCCATCAAAATAACCTCTCCGGTTTCACGATAATGATTCTGTTTAATGGGTTGAATGCCCACATCCCATGGGTTGTCTTCTAATCTCAAATACTTAGGTAAACAATCTTTACGCATTTCCCAGAATATATCGAATTTTTTGCCCCATTCTAATTCGGCATATTTTATACGATTATACATCATATCCATATAAACATTAGGATAACGTCTTTTTGGTCTATACCACGACTTATAACAACATAGAGTTGATTCTAGAGTGAAATATGAAACATCCGGATGATCTATACGTTCACGTGCGTCTTCAAGTAACTTCTGTCCTTCCATAGTCAACCATTCAACCATATCTGTATCGTATGTCACCTTTTCTTTCCACCAATCCAAATCGTCGCGACCCAATACTTTACATATACCGTTTCGATGGGACTTTGAACCGCTCATATCTTCTAGAAAAAGATTATTGCAATCTAAATTTAAACCTTGTATTCTCAGATATTCAAGATAAGAAAAGGTTGATAATCTACCGAACGACATAAAATTATTGCGAACTAAGTCCCAAGTCATCTCGAAATTTTTTCCTACATCATCCGTATTACATACAGAATTAAACATAGCTGTTTGACTTCCAAATTTAGCTACATTCTCTTTATATGATTGTACGCACTGAGGAAACCCTGTTTTTCCTACTTTAAAATATTTGCGATCTAGGTCCCAACCACTCCCCACTTTATACTTATGTTGAACTCCGTTCCACCACTCGTTAAGGTCTTCAATTTCACATTCTTCAAGCGAAGGATACCTTTCAAATATTTGCCAAGTGGTCACAATATTTTGGGAACACCCATTAATAAATGCAATCCATAAACGCTGCTCTTGGTCAAGATTAAATTTCCGAGTTAACCAAGGCATAGCAAAATACACGCCACCAGGATGAGATGCATATTTTAAATGAAACTCATAGAACCTTAGAAATACTTCTCTTCGATATTGCGGCAATCTAAAATCAAAGCCACGTTGTAAATCTTGAACTTCGGAAACGCCTTTTAATTCAGACCCTCTACATAAATTTTTCAAGCGTTGCCCTCTTATCATCTAAAAAATAAAATCCATCATACGAACTACCCAACTTAAAATATTCCGTTTCAGTTTCATGTTTTCCCACAATGGCAGCAAAATATACTGCGTTTCTGTGCCTAAAGGCAGCTTTTATGATTGAATACCCGAAGTTCATATACAGCCAGTCGGAGTAACCTTTAATATAATCATCAGTATTATTTACTTCACAATCAAAAATTTTACCATATTTCTTACCGTGAATCTTCATAGAGTACGAAATAGAAGTATCAGTCCACACCACCAATTTAGGTTTAGTTGAAAACGCTCCATCAAATATAGTTTTCCATTCACGTGTAGTCCGTATTATACTTGAATTGGGGAAATCCATAAATTTTAAATCTGAATGGGTATTATATAAATCGTTGGCATTAGAACAAATTACCGTTACATTCGATGGGAAATTGCTAGTAGATAAATGGTCTACACAGCTGCGATCAAGCTCATTAACTATATGGGTCTTCACTTTAAAGATTTTTTGAATTATTAGAGTTTGTATACCAATACCAGACATAAACTCTAATACAGAATATTCTCTATCTTCATCAATAATATCCTTTAACAGCCATTTAGTTGCATATGCTTTACATGCAACTAAATCTGGGCGAGATGTGGCGTAATGAATATATGACCGATTGTATAAATTTTTATCTTCTTCATCTTTTAATTTGATATTAAAATTCAAATCCCACTCATTACATATTCTAGCAATCCTCATTTAATACCTCACGCAGCTATTCTCGAAAAACTTTTGATCTTTTCAAATTTAATCGTACTCCTGAATCTGTCTATCAATTGATCACCTTTATGACTAATTACAAATATATTAGTATTATGTAGTTCATTAAACAACCCCATAAGGATATCACTTCCATTAGCGTCAACTGAGCCATCAAATACTTCATCAAGTATAAGTAGATTTGTATTAACGCTATTCTTCAACTTAGCCACTGATCTCCAAGTCAACATAAGACTAATATCAATCCTCGCCTTTTCTCCTTCACTAAATGATGCATACGAAAATGCATCGCGATGCCTAGACTTGATGACTTCGTTGAACCCCTCATCCAGTTCAAAATTAACAAAAAAATCCAATGTTGAAAGATACTTATTCACAAGTTTATTGATAATTGGTATATACTGCCGAATAATTATAGCTTTTATTCCACCATCTTTCAATATTTGATTCGCATACTTAAACACTTCAGCTTCATCACTCAATTGTTTAGATTCTTCTTTATACGTTTCAGTTTGTTTCTTAAATTTTTCTATCTTATCATGAGGATTTTCTTCACCATTAGTATTCTTACTTTCTGTGAGAAGGTGGGCGATTTTTTGATTAGCACGATTTATATTATCTCCACATAATTTTTTCTCAAATTTGATATTAATTAGATCACTTTGGTGTTCTGCTATTTTGGTTTGAATAATGTGAATTTTATCTATTGCGCATATTAATTTTTCTTGTTCAATTTTTAATAGGGAAACTGCAGCATCAGTCTCATCAACAATATTTGAATTCTTTTTTATATGCTCAGTTTTATTTTCCCATTCAATAATTTGCTCGCATGTGGGGCAATGATCATTCGATTGGTAGAACCTTAATCTTTTCTCGGCAGATGAAACTTTTTCTTGAAGTGTCATTAGTAAACTAGAAACTCTATCCGATTTTATTGAAATCTTATCTGAATTTGATATCGCCACAACCAAATTACTAATAGTGTCAGCAATTTCTTGTTCTCTAATAGTTGAATTGGAAACATCATTATCCCAATCAGAAATTTCTTCCTCAAGTTCCTTTATTTGCTTATCCGTTTGCTCTTGCAGTTTCTTCAAATAAGTTTCTTGTACTTCAATCTTATCCTGTATCAATTCAATTTTATTCTCTGCAGATAATCTATCGGATTTATTTTTTGAAATTCTATCCTTGAGCAATTGGTTCATGCCGCTAAATATTTGAATATCCAATAAGTCTTCAATAACAGTCCTGCGGTCATTATTACTCAACTGCATAAATGGCGTAAAGGTTGCTGAACCCAATATAACTACTTGGGTGAATGACTTATAATTTAATTTTAATATAGTATCTTCTAAAATAACCTGATAATCTTTCGACGCTCCTGGCTGATCTACCATTTTTCCATTTTTTATTATTTCAAAAATTGCTGGCGATATCCCACGACGAACTTTATATAAATTTGTCCCAACTTTAAATTCAATTTCAACAAGGCAATCTCGCTTATTCACGCTATTTGATAATTGACCCTTTTTAATATTTCTAAACGGCTTATTGAATAGAACAAACGTTAATGCGTCTAACATAGTAGACTTTCCTGCACCATTTTCGCCAACAACCACCGTGCTTGGGGATCTATCAAATTGAATTTCAGTAAACACGTTACCTGTAGAAAGGAAATTCTTCCACCTAATCTTCTCAAAATACAACATTATATTATTCCGCCACTTTCAGATAAGCATTACATGCTATTACAGTTCTATTTAAAGATGACCGAATTGCGCCAGAACTTGTGCTGTGCTGCAGCCATCCAGGAAAAATTACCCATCCCCCAGTTCCGACCGAATAAGATTTGGTCATAGAAGATTGATGAATTGACGTATTTGGATTATATACCGTAGTCCCATCAAATCCAGGATTGTCTAGGTAATATATACCAACAACCTGAGCAGGAAAATGATTATGTATAGGGTTATGTGAATGCGTATCTACGCTATTTTCCATATCCTTACTATAAAACCAAGCAGTAGTATAAGTCAATTCATACATTTCTGGAGGTCCATACATTTCCCTAGCTAGAGATAAATAGTTCATTACGTGTTCGCTAAACGAATTGGCTAAATTTTCCCAATTAACTGACCAATGATCTTGCCAGTTTTGAAATAATATTGGGTGTGATTGATATGCAGGAACACGCAAGTGGCGACCATCAGTAATGATATTATCAATATCATCCATCATTTCTTGAACATTTATATTCAATTTGGGGGTTTCATTAACCAATATTTTTGTCGGGAATATATCGTGAACTTCCATAATCACTCCATTTATGTAAGCATAAAAGATTCGCCACAACCGCAAGACCCCATCGAAGGGGAAGATATTTTAAATGTGGGAGAAAAGGGACCTCCGGTATAGTCAACGGTTGCATCTTTCATATAATTTAAAGTAAACTCATCCATAATAAATATAGTGCGGCAATCTTCTTGTTCAGCAACTTCACCGCCCATTGTTCCTGGTTTGCATGCTCGCCATATTATAACATCAATTTTATTGTCGATCTTATCAACAGTTTCCCATTTTCCAATAAGACCAGAACATCCTCCGCCATTTAAAGAATATCGTATAATACCACCAATTTCTTTAAATTGTGCCTTTGCAGATTCTGTAACTATCATAAATTTAATGATATTGCTTCATTATATAACGATCTCAACAAAAAGTCAAGTTTTTTCTTCGGTGCAGCCTTATCTAAAGTTTCTACATATTTGCTCATAATAGATACAGTATCCTCAGCTTCATTTATTATTTCCTCTTCGCTTGTTAAGTTTAAATTTAAATTGTCGTCAACTACCTGAATCTGTAGCGGATTCGATTTATACAATTTATCCATAAATAAGTCAAACCAATAAGGATTATCGCAATTTATCTTTATAACTTTCACATAAGTATTAGCATATACGCTAACATCAATATCATCAACAAAATCACTTAATTTCTTGTTCGAGTCATCATAAAATATTTTATGAAAAATTGAGTATGGATTTCGAATAAATTCAAGTTCACGATTATCAGTATCATATATATGGAATCCTTTCGCATCTTGATAATCTATCCAAGTCATTTCATATGGACACCCCAAATATTGAACGTTCCCAATTTTATTCTTATGGTGGAAATGCCCAGAATATACTGTTTCAAATTTATTAAATAATTTGACGTCCATCCCATGCTCATTTTTATTTCCTCTATCCATCAATGCGCCAGATACCTCTAAGTGCGACATCATAACCTGAGCCGAAGTTTGATCCATAGCAGTTATAGATTCATCATAGTTTTGAGCATTAATCCAAGGCATGAGTAGAATAGGTTGACCATCAAACTCAATTGTAGCTGGCTTTGAATAATATTTCACGTGAGTTCCGTCAAATAATTCTTTCATACTATTGACTTCATTAGTATTTTTATATGGAACGTCGTGATTGCCAATTAATACGTGAATTGATATATTAAGTTCGTCGCATTTACTTACGAACATCTCCTTCATTCGTTTAAGTGTTACATAAGATATATATTTCCTACGATCGACAATATCCCCCAAATGGATAATAGTATCAATCCTTTCTGATATGAGTGTAGGGAAGAAAATTTCATCATAAAACCTCTCAAAATAAGTTAAAAAATCGGTGTTATCGTTTCTAGCACCAAAGTGCGTATCAGTAATTAAGGCTATTTTCATAATTTATGAATTATGTACAGTTTTACGGTTCTTCTTATTCCGTTCGGCAGTTTCATAATTTTCAATAAACTCAGTCATATATTCTTGCGATCCGGAACTTTGCTTTATATCGTCCCCATAATTTACCGACTTATCATGGGTTTGCCGATCAGAAGTCGCCCCTGAAATATTTGCGTTTTCAGTTGCCTTATATTTTGTGTATAGATATTTCTTTTCTTTTTGTATTCTGCGCAAAAATGCATAATATATGATTTGGGTGAAATATGCAAAAGGGTTGGTTGATTTTTCAGGATTAAAATTATCAATATATTGGAGACAATTTTCTATACCATCTCCCACCATTTCATCACGAAAACTATAATTAGCAAAGTTTGGTCTGTATGATAAGTTATTTGCAATCTTCATGATACATTCAGCCACATATGATGGAATTTGGGGTCGGGCATTTCCGCTATTTGTCGCTTCAGACACGTTCCCTTTATATTCGATCATTGCTGCTAAAAAGTCTTTATTATTGACATAATGTGTAGTTTTCTTAGCCATTTAATTTTTCCCTCAATGATATATTATTTCATTATTTGATTCTATAAATTCATCCATTAATTCGTCAATTAATTCTTCTTTCCCTCTCAAGGTTCTATCTGGAGATAATATTCTATCTATCGTTTCCGCATAATACTCTGCCATATACTTTGTTGCGTCCGACATAGCGATTATATGGGATTCGCGAATATACATAATATTATTCTCTTCAGTCATAGGCATCCACTGATAAGCAATCATGCTCATTTTTTCCATAGTTGGAGAATGCGATTCTAATCTGATTTCTAGTGGGTTTAGAATCGTGAATATTCTATCGACCACTTCAACCACTTCAGCCATAACCGTTTCACTACTTGTTAATTTGAGTATTTGTATTGTCAAATTATTTCCCTAAATTGATAGTGTATATTTTATAATCAAATTCTTCTTCATTATACATCTTAATTCTTATCGCAAAATGTTTTAACGTATAATTACTTTTAGACTTATAGCTAAGATCATCAGCTATGTCGTAGAGCGTTGCGGTTGACTTGTTGTCACCTTTGCGTAAACCACGTCCGATACTTTGTAAGTTGCGTATCCTAGACTTAGAAGGACTCCCAAATATAACGTTATGAAGATTGCGTATATTGACCCCAGTACTGAACGTCCCATACGATGCGACGATGATAGCACTCCGCTCTCCTTCAGTAATTCTTCTAACTTCTTCTCGTTGGTCAGCATCAACTCCGCCATGGATAAAAAATACTTGCCTATTTTCATCTACCTCCTCCTTAATCATGTTGTATAAAATACTTCCATGTTTCTCTACCATTTGGTAAAGTAATAGTGTATTACCTTTCCTTGTTAAAGTCAAGTTTTTTATAAAATTATTTCTAGCCTTATTACTTACAATATAATCCATTTCATCTTGATAACTCAACTTAACTGCTTGTCTACAAACTTCTGGGGGATATTTTAAAACTAATGCCTTTATTCTAAAATTAGATAAATGCCCCGAATCGATCAATTCTTTAGTTTGAATCACTCTCATTACTGGACCAAATAGTCCTTCAAGAACAAGTTTATTAGTTTGAGTGTCATCTAAAGTTCCAGTGAACCCAAATCTATATTTACAGTTAGGCAACTTTTCCATTATTTTAGTTAATGAATTTGCCTTAAATAAATGGGCTTCATCTCCAACTATCATATCGAAATTATCAAAATATGTTGTAGGCATTTTATATATTGATTGCCATGTAGATATAACTATTTTAGCTTCAGGGTGAAATTTAGCTTTACCTGCTAATACAAGTAAGGTATAATAGAACTGCGGCTCTGATGAATATGATTGGAAGTCAGTATTCATTTGTTGCACCAACGAAGTGGTAGGAACAACGACTAATGCTCGTCTTATTAACTTTCTATCAAGATAATATTTTAATAACGAGTAAATAATAAAAGATTTACCACTAGCTGTTGGGGATAGAATTAAAGCACGGTGGTTGCGAATAGCGTGAGCAACTGCTCTGGTTTGATATTCTCGTGGAGTATAATCTTTTTCTTTTAAGAATTTCTCTAAAACATTAATAGATATATCTTCGGTATTAAGTATTCCATCATGAATATTTACATGATATTCACGTTCTTTAGCAAACAACTTAATATGTTCAATCAAACCTGCATAGATTTGATGAGTATTCATATTAAATAATCTAATCTTTCCGTCCCACATTCTATTCTTATATGCAGGCATAAACTTTGCACCTGGAACATCAAATTCAAAATATTGCGATAGTTCCATTAATGCCCCTCTATCGCAATCAACTTTTAAATATACTTCATTCTTTTTGTATATGTCAATACTTTCCATTATGATATCATATTACCTTGAGTGAAACGTAGCCAATCTAATGCAGATTTTATTTGAAAATTCCTATTATTTAAACTCCTTATTATAGCATCTAAATAATCAACTTTTTCTTGCTGCATAGCAACTTGCAAGTTTGTATCAATATAAAGATCATCAGACTCAATATAGTTTTCTACTTCAGATTTTAATAATTTTTTATAGAATTGATCTCTACCTAATTCAACCAATTCATCCTTATCAAGTTCCCCTAGATAATACTCAAGAAGACTTCTTCGGAGTTTATTTCTATCGCTCCTCATATTAAATAGAATAACTCGCTCCCCCATAAAAATTTTTAGATATTTATTATGGATTCTTGGAATTTTTGCCGCTTCACTGCCCAACTCAGTTTCGTCAATCTTAGAGTCTTTATCCCAATAAGCTACGATTTCGTCTATATTCATAATTAATCACCCTCATGTATACTATACCCAAACTTATATTATACTATACTATACTATATTAAGTAACTCATATTTTCTATATTTAAACGAAACTTCCCCTTGCAAGTATTCTACATCCGTTTGATCAATGTTGAATTCAAGAGCCGATAACGAAATAGGAAATAAATCAATGAATTTCACTTCAACATTAGGTTTATATTGATTCGTCATGATAAGTAAAGATCCATCAGAAAACATTGTTTCCCCATTAGTAAAATTTGCTCGTCTCAACCCCACACGCTGATCAAACGTATCCGGATATCCTATACTAGAAATCCAATCATATATTTCACGATAGTTCTTCATATCTTCATCAATGCGAAAGTTTAATGATAAATCGCCGAAAGATATTTTATCTCCAGGTTCAGGCATAACGCTAAATGGAGAATTTAAATCTTCAATTACGCTCATATTCATATCAGGGATTGACGCTGACGTACAAAAATAATTAACGTGGGGAAGTTTCTGTATTGAGAATTGAAACCCAATAGGTGATAGAAAATTCTTATTATCTGGTTCAGTTGTTCTTGCCATGTGGTGTGCCCCCATATTATCATATATTTAGGTCAAAAAAAAGGGCACCGAAGTGCCCCTTAAAACGATGGGTTATCCCCATTCTTTTTCTTTAATGCTACATCAAGTTTGAAACTTTAACTAAACGGTAGTATTGGTTAGCAAGTGCACCATTCAAACCAACACCTACGCTGCCATCAGCTGTAGTTGTAGCGAATGGGTTCGCTGCAATACCATAACGTGTTTTAAAGCCAATTTTAGGTTGGAAAGTATTCTCACCAACTGCACGAACCATTTGTAACGGAACGTATGGGCAATAAAACAATCCAGCATCAAACGCAGATGAACCTTTATACCCAATTGTATAATATTGGTTAGCTGCATCACTGAAATATGGATCGATGTAAACTTTAATGCGACCATTTAATACACCAGCAAAAGTGTTACCAGCATCATCAACTTGTAGGTTGTTAGATAAAGCAGGAGTGTAATCAAGAACACCACACATTTGCAATGCAGAAGCAACATCAGAAGAAGTAATTAAGATGTTACCTTTACCTCTACGAGTTTGTTTAGCAATTTCGTTTGCATCACGTTCAATTTGGAACATCAAGCCTTTGAATTTCTCAACAGACCAACGACCATTAGAATCAGTATCTAAATCAAAAGTTCCGGCAGTTGTTACGTTTGTTTGAGCACCAGGAGCAGCACTAAAGTTAATAGTACGAACTACTTCACGGTTAATCTCAGCAAGAATTTCTGCAGAAAGAATGTTAGACAATTCAGTCTCAGCATCTAAACCATGGATAGCTTTAAGATCTTGAGCCAATTCCATAGTATATTCAGCTTTCAATGCACGAGAAACAGCTGTTACAGAAAGTTTCTCAATTGAGAACGCCATTTCTTGGAACGCATTTTGAGTTCCATCGCCTAATGCTTCAGCTGAAGCAGTAGCCATACCACCTGGAGCAGAATAGCCTTGAGCACCAGAAGAAGTACGATCAGAAGGATCAGTTCCTGTTTGAGCAGTTACTGACGCAGTGTTACCAGAAGCGGAACCTGACCAAGAAGCATCAGCTTCATTGAATAGTGCTTCAGTACCAGACTGAGATCCATAACGTGAACGCATTGCGAAGATAAGACCAGTAGGACCAGTCATAGGTTGAACGCCACAAATATCGTAAGCGATCAAGTTAGGCATAGAGCGACGAACTAATGAAATAAGAACTGGATCAAAAGTATCGACCCCAGCACCTGTTGCATTAGTGGGTGCAGCTTCACCTAATAAAGTTGGGGCATTATAACCACCTGAACCTGCACCATTTGAGCGGGCATCGAGTTCTTGGTTTTCTAATAATTGAGCGACAGTTGAACGCTTGTGTGCATCAGTAATCTTTTCTAGATCGGGATGCTCAAGCACAGGTTGCCACTTATTAACAAGACTATCAGTATTTGACATTTTTTAGGTCTCCTTTACGGTTTTATTTTCCTAATGTTTTTTATTTATAAAATTTACTTTTTGATACTATTAGAGATAGCACTGATATAAGTTGCCATTCCAGGATCAATCTGCGGTGCATCATCCTCTTTGATCTCAAGAGGTTCGTTATCAAAGTCAGTATCTTCTGCAAGAGGTTTTTCTTCTACAAAATAATTTTCTTTGATGGTCTCAAGTTTTTTAGTGAAAGATTCCTCATTAGTGAAATCTATGCCTTCTGATAATGAAGCCAACTTAATTGCTTGAGATTCAGTTAGACCCTCGGAAACAGTGCTAATAATAATTGCAACTTTCGCTTCGTCAAGCTCTTTCTTAAGATCGATATTCTTTTCTAACTCTTCATTAACATCAGATGTGAGTTCTTCAACTTTATCAACGAGTTCGTTAACGATATCAACTTTATCTTCAGGGACTTCAATATAATTTTCAGCGAAAAGGTCACGTAAACCTTTCATGAAATTTTCTTGAATTTCTGAAGCAATTCCCTGTTCAACAGCTAGTTCATTTTCTTTCATCCACTCTTCAGTTACATATTCTAGATAATTATCTAATTTATCTGACATTTCTGCCATCATAGATTCTTTTCCAGCTTCAACTTCTGCTTCTAAATCTACTGTAACTGATTCTAGCATCTCATTGACTTTAGAAACTACTGCAGCTTCAAAAATCGTAGTTGCTTTAGATGTGAATTCTTCTGTAAGACTTTCGCCTTTAAACATAGCTGCAACGTCTTCCGTCACATCAACATCTTCAGCTGAAACTTTAGGAAGTTCTTTAGGTGAAATAGTTTCAGCCACTTCTTTAATTTCTTCTTGTTCAGTTAATGCTTCCATAATTTTAGGCATAACTAATTCAAGTTGTTCTTGACTTATTTCCGAAACAGCTTCGGAAATGTTTTGAATAGCCGAAACTTTATTCAATTTTGGACTTTCGCTTTCTGTTAACGGAAGTTCAGGTTCTTCGACGGAAGAAACGATTTCTTCTTCGATATCCTTTAGTTCTTTATCAGACATTTTGGATTTCTCCTTTCTATATGAAGTTATTTTAATTTTAAGTTATTTATATAATCGTAACTTTTACTTTAGCGTCAAAGATTTTAAGAAAATTTCAAATAAATCAAACTTTTTATTCTCAATTTCTGCGCCACTCATTCGTTGCATAGAAGTTTTCATTTTATCCGCTTCAACAACTTGCCACTCATTCAATGTTGGGTTGAATACCCATTCTGCCCCCTCCATGATGCCCTCAACGAATGCATTGGGCGCAGAAGGATCGGCGACAATATCCCCTGCAGTTGCGAGATAAAAGTCTCCCTGAACTTCCGTTACGCCTTTAGAATTTTGTTTTAACGATCCCATTCCTCTTGAAGACACCCCTAAAGATGCTCCTTCATCCATTAACGATTTTACTATTTTCCCATATGGCGTTTCAGTCATGATTTTTGCCCGACCAATATAATTATCGCCATCACGCTCCAATTTTGTAATCATGTGAGAAACACGTTCTAAATTGATAGTGGGACCTTGCGGATGACCTAATTCGCCATATGCACGATTCTTTTCAATATAATTTTCACTATACCGTTGAACTTCTTTATCTAGAACCTCAGTTGGGTAAACACGACCATTACGGTTTTTAATGTTGCCCTGCATAAAAATGCCTTCGATGAAATAGTTTTTCTTTCCATCATCCCGTGCCTCAGTCAAAACATTAACATCTTCATTGATTTCTGTAATGAGTTTCATTGTTATATACCGTCTTGTTCTGAATCTGAATTTGACATAAATTTGTTAGCAATTTCTGTTTTTTTCACTGAATTTATAGAATTTGATATCTTATTCAAAAGAATTGAATTGATAGCTTCCTTAAACCCAGAAACATTACCGTCATATGCCATTTGTACTGCGTCTTTTGTTTCCATATTAACCCCTAATATCCATTTAAATTTCTGTCAAATTGATCTTATACGTTTTACCGCTAATGTTGTTTAATAAAAACAATTCATTTTCACCTTCTTCAAATGTCCAAGAACCGGAAGTTCCGTCGACACTATTTCCATCACGGTGCGTATTATCTAAATGAAGATCTCCAGTTTTTAAATCCTGTACAACTATTGCTGTTCCTTCTGATTTAATGGTCGCTTCATCGCCCATATAAATTGTGGTATCTGATATATACGCATCTCGTATTTTAAATTCGGCAGAACCAATATCGTATGTATCATTAGTATCTGGAATGATATGACTAGTCATTGTGCCGCCCATCTCACCATTTACAGAAATTCCACCTGCCGTTGAGCCGTTTGACATTTTTAATACTGGATTAGCTTGATCTGGATCAAAAAACAAATCGCCTTTATTTCCTACAAAATCTGAAGCAATTGAGTTGCCCAATTTTTCTAAATATGTTCTAAATACTGATGCCATAATTGTTCCCTTTTATTTAATTAGTCTTCTTCATCGCCAAATTCGTCATCGCCAGAATCCTTTTCTATTTCAATTTGATCAGCAATTTCTGATATTTCATCTTCAGACAGCATTAACACATTTTTCCTGATCCATTCTTTAGAATAATAATCACTAGAAAATTGTTCGATATCCTGAAGAATACCTAATCTATTTTGTAGAATTTCAGCTTGCTTTAATTCGGCGAAATGATTATCTTCCAAAAAATCAAAATAAATTTTAGATCTAATAGATTTCCATTCAGCTTTAGTTACAACCCCTTTAAGCAATAATTGGCGTTCAAGTAACACATTAAATAATTCAGAAAACTTATTACGCAAACGAGTAATAAATCTAGCAAATTTAATTTCGTCACGTGTAATTTCTGAAGCACGACCGACATTAAATGCGTTGTCCGATTCTAATCTACCTATAGGAACATTCAATGCTTCATAAAGTTTCTTTCGGAAATATTCAACATCATCAAGTTCACCTAGATTTTGACCTCCAGGCAACGTTGTTATTTCAGTTGATCTGCCCCCCTCTCGACGTGGCAGCCAAAAATCTTCCAACATAGTCATATATTTACGATCATCACGAACATCGCCAGTAGATGCATCGTAAACTAATTTATTCTTGTGCTTTGCCATCATATCACGAAGATATTGCTCGGCTTTTGCTTTAGGTAAATTTCCAACATCAATATAAAAAATTCGACGTTCTGGTGCTCTAGCTAACCTATAAATTACTGTAGCATCTTCAAGCATTCGTAATTGATTTAGAGGTTTAATTGCTTTATGTAAATAAGACAATACTGCAGTATTATTTTCATCATTCATTCCAGAATGCACATGACATATAGAGTCGGGGGAAACTTTTAACCCCTGATTTCCTACAGCTACGCCATTTTCGGCATATATGTAGTATTCTTGATATTCTTTAGGAATAAACATAGAACCACTACTTTGACTTTTAGGAGATTGGTTCGATTTCTTTTCAACCCGAACCTTTTTAATCTTCCTAGGATCAATATATCGTAATTCTTTTATTCCGGCACGTGGGTTATCGCTATCTATCATTATATGATAGAATAATCGTCCATCGACATACCAATTCCGAAATATATCATATCCCTTAGTATCAAATCTCAATAAATCTAAGATATATTCAAACTCTAAACGTATTAATCCGCGAATCTTTTCCGGCATCTCTACATTGTCAACTACTATAGAAATAGGTGCGCTGAATTTATCGGCGACTATAGACTCATTTATTATATCGTCAACTGCACGTTCGCATTCAGGTTGCCTTGATATGCTGCGGTATCTAGATATAAGTAATTGCTCGTCCTTTATGGATCCGTCTTGATCGATTGATGTGCCGTAAAATCCGCCATCTACAACATCAGTTGCCGCATCAGTATTTTCGGGAGGTGCAAAACTTCCTACCGAATCAGGCAATTCATCAAGTTTCTTTCGCCCTATTTGAAATCCGAACATTTCCATGATATTTTTTCCTATATTAAAGTGATGGGGAACTACCTTATTTATAGTTCCCCATCGAATCACATTTTCACTTAAATGCCACCAGCATTACCAGTGTTCCCGCCAATCACTTCCCAATAATCTAGTTGAAATTCGACAGTAAATTCTTCAATACCATCGGTTTCCCATGCAAGATCAATAGTAGACACTGAGGTCGGGAAAATACCAACCATGTTATATACTCTCAAAATTTCTCCAGTTTTCCCAAATTGAGTAACTTGAGCATTACTCTTATATAGATTTGGAGCCGTTCCGCCAGCATTATTTAAATTGCCTTGAGCCGAATTAATTGCATTCGACCACTGTTCCATAGAATTACGGATAGCGAAATCTTCATCATTAATGATGGTTGGCGTCCATGGTTCATATGTACGGTTTCCGGCAAGTTTAACTTGGCGACCGAAATACGGCATATCAATTACGCCTAATGTAGATGACGGTATAGTTGCCGCCTTACACATGAATGGGACTAGTGGATCTGCTGCGCCATTAATTGGATTGGTGATTTGGACTTGGAATAAAGAATTCCTTGCCCCACCTTGCTTTAATGCTCCAGCAAATTCGTTAATGTTAAAAGCCATTATGGTTCTCCTTTATTTTATTGGTATTTATTAACCAAATTTGCCGACAACTTCAGAGAACTCAACACCAGTTCGCACCGCAATAAAGTTCAATTGAATAAAGTTAATTGAACGAGCAGGTTTAATGTAAATGTCGCCAATGAATTCATTGCGGTCAATAACTTCACCTGTATTATTGGTGTTGTCACAAACTACACGGAAGTCAGTTATACCACGTCTTCCTTGAACATCACGTAAGAATGGTTCAACCATATTACGGAACTGTGAGCGAGTAAAATCATCATTAAATTCAAATAGCGTGAATTTTGATGCCGTTGAAATAGCTTTTTCTAGCACAATAAACAATCTACGAACATTAATTCTATCAAAGGCACTTGGTTTAGCCAACATAGTCTTATCGCCAAACAATACAGTACCTTGTCCTGGAAATGTAACTACTGGGTTGATGCCTTTTTTGTATAATTGATCACGGTCCGCTTTATCTGGATTATATGCTAACTTAATAGAATTTTTTACATTTCCACGGTTAAACCCTGCAGGAGACCACCATGGATCTCGTGTATTATCCGTTTGAACCATTAATCCGGCAGTATCGCCATTTAATGGGACATATCTATAAAGATCATTATACTTGTCATATTGATATTTCCAACCAGAATCCATTACCGCATAAGATGAACTTGGTAGGTCATTACGATACTTGATAATATCATCACGCTCTTTTCCAGAATATGCGTTGTTATGTACAACATCCGCTCGTTCAGGTGAGATCACGGCAATACAGTCTTTTCTACTTTCGGCAATATTAGTGATTAAATGCTTTGCTAAAGTTTTATCAGCAGCAGAACCCAATAGAAATGAAATGTCTACATCTTCAGCGGACTTAAAAATATCGTATGATTTAACTTTTTGCGCTGGAGTAACGTTAGATCCATCAATTCCACCAGTCATACTATTATCATCAATGACAATGTCGCCGATTGTATTCTTTTTCGTAAATGTTGCTCCGCTTGAAGCTAATTGCCCAGAATTTGCAGTAAGTTTATTCGCATACCAAATATAAGGCGATTGTTGGTTGATAACTTCTTTATAGTAATTTCCTGCACCTTGTTCTGTTTTACCATCAGCAGCTAATGATAGCATTTCATAGGCTTCAAGAACTGTTCCAGGTTGCCCTGTAAATGCTCCGTCCTCATCGATGACCGCAATATTCACAGCATCGCCTGTTGCGCCATGAGTTTCAGCATATGATGTAGTTTCTGGCGAATTGGTAAATACACCTGAATATTTCCATTGGCGTAGTAGATTGGAATCCCATCCACCAGCACCAGAATAGTCTGAAGTTAAAGTTACAGTATTACCTAAAGCCGATTTAACTTCATATGGGTCTTCGTTCTCCCCAAGAAAAACAATATCTCCTGCAGCAAAATGCACTTCTGCATTAGCTAGGACAGTTGGGTTATTTGTTCTGTTTGGGTCGCCCCCTAAACGTACAATATTATTCCCATATTCGGGTTTGTATGTAAGTTCTTCGCCAAATCGATGTTCGAACGCATATGGTGTAAGGCACGCAGAAACTTTTAAACTGTTTCCAAGTTTTCCTGGATATTTAGCAACCCATTTGCCATGCGCAGAGTCTGTAGCGTATGATTCATTATAGTGATCTTCATTCTTAACGAGAACTGCGGTGTTGCCAGATGTCGCATTATTTGCAGTAGAACCAACAGATCTGTTTACATATAAAGCGTTCCCGTAAGAAAGAAAGTTTGCTGCAGTAAAAAAATCAGTTGCAGTATTTGAGTTTGGTTTATGGTAAATGTTGACCAATCGATCTTCGCTATCAACAAGGACACGTTGATCAACTGGTCCCCATGATGATTGTATTGCAATTGCTCCTTCGGTGGTGCTAACTGCAGGGACAACTGTCGTGAGATCGATCTCACTAACATTTACTCCTGGTGATACTTGGAAAGGCATCTTTTTATCTCCTTTTATGTAAAGGTCAAATCGTTATTTCAATTAAAACTTATTTATAAAAACCTTATTATTGAAATCGGTTAGGAACTATTTCCCCATTAGAAAAATCGTGGTCTCCGCCCCATTCTTCGGGTTGTCCTGGAGAGGAATCCCAATCGTCCGAACCATCATTAATAAAACCAAAAGGAAGTAAATCGTCTTCTAATTCCTTTCTTGTCCTATCTCTTAGGTGTTGAAGTGTACTAATATCAGTCAAATGCTTAAAATATTGTTGGTCAGATAACCAAGCAAATAACACTAACCCCATCACCAAATCGTCATGGCTTCCAGATTCGGCTTCATATGATACGCCCTTTCTAGAAAATGTCGACAATTCGCTAATAGTATTAAAATCATTAACTATCAATTGATCTTGCTCTATTAGCAATTTTAATACTGAACAACCGACAGACTTCACTTGTTTAGTTGTCCGAACACCTTTATCGGCTTTCTTTGATCCAAATCCGCTAGATATTCTTCTTCCTGCTCTTCCTGCGGTTTCCGTATATAGAATGTTCTCGTATTCGTATTCGTGAAGCAATAACTCGGGGATTTGCCCCCCAATATCATTAATTTCGGTCAACACTTGGGCATCATTATACTTTTTGGATAATATATGTATAATTTCGGTGTATTCTATCGGAACTATCATATTATCCCTGAACGTACATACTTGCTTATATGGCATTTTTGTAGCGTCTATGATATGCATTGCTGAATAGTCTAAACCCTTTCCTCTAGATACATCAACGATAGCGAAATACGTGTTCCCTTGAATTGGCTCCTCATAAATTGAAACGCCATTAGCTTCATGGATTGGATTTTTAGGAACTAAATTTTTCAATTTACTGCCATCAATCAATGTTCCTGATGACCCAAGAAATTGGCATTCAAATTCTTGAGCGAATTTCTGTAAGTCGAAATCCATTGATGCAAGAGTATCCCGTTTCCATTCTTCATCGCGACCAGGAACCCTTTGCCATTTAACTTCAATATATTGATATCCGTTGGTATTTTCAATAGCACCGTGGCATGTTTTATAGAAATGGTTCAACCCATTGGGAGTTGAAGTTAATAGAATTTTAGTAGTTTTTCCTGAAGATATTGTCGGGAATACTGAAGCAAAAAATTCATCCCAATTCTCTACAAATGCCGCTTCATCAATATATAAAAAAGAAACCGATTTTCCGCGAATACCAGAAGAAGATGTTGCCGCAGCAATAATTTTACACCCATTTTCAAATTCAACAGAACCTTTATTCCATTCAATGACGCCTTGTTGAATCCATTTAGGGAGTGCTTCGTAAGCAATTTTAATTCTATCTAAAATTTCTCTAGCAGCATCACCTTTATTGGCAAGAAGTGCTACCGTTTTATAATCGTTGAATAATATATAATGTAATATAGTTGCTACAGCTGTTGTAGTTTTCCCAGCTTGCCTAGAAGTTACAACCGTCACACGACGATTGTTTGTTATTTTTTCGATAATTTCTTTTTGATAATCATACAGCTCAATAGGTATTAATCCACGATCAACATGAACTATATTGATGTATTTTTCTGCAAAGTATGCCGGATCATTGATACATGAAAGGTATTCTTTAAGCCTTTCTTCACCCCAATCAACATTAACCCTTGCTCGTTTGAGGTTTATATTTCCAAGATAACCTTTATCTTTATTTTCCATTATAATCTTTCATCATTTTTAATAGATCTGCAGTAGAACCTACAAATAAATTATTATTCGTCACTTCATCATTAACCCCATCGTCTTTTTTTATTTCTCTGACTTGTTTTTGTATTGATATAAGGTCTTTATTTGCATCAACTAATGTTTTGGTGAGTTGCGATACGACTTCAAAGGCACGAGGATGCTCGCTCGCCTTTGCCAATTGCAGTAAAGAATTTAATGCATCCGACCCTTGTTCAATAATTCCATATAAGTTCCCTCTAGCATATTCATAATCATTTTGTATATCTTTTTCTTGCCCATCCGACTTAGGAATTATTACAGGTCTACTTTCAGGCTGAATTAATTCGCCCTCAATTCCTAATATACCATTCATATTTTCGTGTAGGTTTTTCATTAATGTTCATGCCTATTCTTTCCATCAAAATAATCATAATTGTCGAATGCATAATCCCAAGTGCTATTGGCTGAAATTGTATCGTATGCTACAGATTCAGATGGGTTTGTTGTCGGATACCCATTAGCATACTGTCCAGGAGTCAATACAATTTTTTTATGCGGTCCGACTTCGGTTGTTATAGGATTAGCAGTATCTTGAGCCACCATATCAACGACTGTCCTGTTAATGACGCCACGATTTCGAATTGGACCCCACAAATACCCTTTCATAGTAAAATTGAATGTGTAGATTATAGCACGACGTGAAGAAAAATCGGCTTCATAAGAATCCTCAATCGACATATCATTCATAATAGTAGGAACATCAAAATATTCATCAAGTTCATCTATCAGTTTAACGCTTGCCGTCCATTCTGGTCTAAAGAAAGGAATAATTTGTTCTACAACTTGTACAGCATCCTCATTATTTGAAAACATACCATAAAGGGACATATTAAAATTATAAGGAACGGGAGTATATTGGCTAGTCAATTTCTTGGCATCGCTATTCACTGCAGTCATTTTATGCATCTTATTTAAGGTGCGAGTTTGGTCTGCTTCCATTCCAGTGAGTTCAAACGATAATCTAGGAAGTTGAACCGCAACTGAACGTGTGTCAACTGGATCTTGTCTAAGACGTGCTAACCAATGTTCCTTTGGACCATATGCTATAGGAACCCTGATATTCTGATTTAAGGTTTCGCTCGACCGAATAACATCAATATCATTAAACATTCTACCAAATAAAATGATAAATTTTCGAATTGTACCGTTATAAAAATATGGAACCATTATAAGTCCCCAAAAGGATTAGACTCAGACCAATCGACAAAATTTGTTGTTGGGTTAGTTGTCTGTTTTGTAAGAAATTCATTAATCGCAGAGGAATCAGTATTTTCGATTTTATATTCCTCTAAAACAATGGCTGCCCCATTTTCCATAGTAAGATCATATCCCAATTCGTCTTTTAGATTATAGAAGTTTTTATCGCCAGAATAATCTTCTTCAATTTTATCAATGGCAGGAATACCAGTGTCAATTTTTTGATGACTATACTCAAACATTTCGCATCGTAAATCATAAGTTTGAATAGAACCCATTTGATAAAAAATTGATTCATGATCCACAAATTTAACTTCAAACATTTTCTTATTCAAAGGAAAATATATTATATCTCCTTCTATCGGCTCATTAGTATTATCTGTAGATTCTAAAACTTCTTCTGAGAAACGTCGTTGAGAAACAGTTAGAGTCATTTCGTCTCTAATTTCTAAGCCGAATTTAGAAAGAAATTTCCCATCACCCTCAAATCCGTCTACGTTTTTCACATACATTTCTAATTGATATGCGTTATCGAATTTTGATAATGCGTCTTCAGTGAACAGCAAATCTTCGTTAACTAAAGTTCTCGGGATATAGAAACATTCGACCCCATATATTTGAATTGATTCAGCAACTAAATCCTCAATAAGCCGTTGCTCCATTGAGTTTGTGTAGTTATTAAAATAATGATTTACAGTTGGCATAATATTACCCCATCAAATCATATGTAGGAAGACTGTAAGTATTCACCATTTCTTCTTCAAGACGTTTTATTTCTTCTTCCGCTTCTTGATAGATTTGTTCGCCATTAAATTGAACTCCTCCTGGAAGTTGCATTCCGGTGAACTTCTTCATATTAGTTCCCCACTGACGTTTAATCAGTTGTGTTGCATATTTTCGTAACCAACGATCTCCCCAAACATCAGCATATGCGGAAGGATCAACCGTTTTATAGCATTCTATTATAACATATTGATCGGCAGAAACATTGGTTTTCCAATCCATATCAATATACAATCGATTAGTATGGCGATTGTACCGAACTAACTGTTTCCCGACAAAAAGTTCCTGCATCAATGCTATACGCTCCATAGACATGGTGTAATTAGCAAAAGACCCATTTGACCAATTATGTATATCAGACATTGCCATCTGATATTTTAGATTGAACATATTCCCTGAAGCTATACTAGACCCAATCGGCAATATCCCGACAACTCCGTTAATTGTATCAGGAAGAGTGATATACTTATTATCAATATCATCAGACGTGACTAATATTTTATAATAATCGTGTTCCATTCCATCATAATGGAAGTCTCTATAATATTCTAGTGCGTCATCGATACGATCATCAACTTGATCTTCGTCTACATTAATCTCGATAACTGGTGCACCAAGTTCTCGGAGACAATATTTTTTAAATTCTATACGAGTTTTAGGAGTTGCCATATTAGTCCCAGCGGTTTTTAATTTCTATTGAAACTATTTAGTTTCTATGATTTGCCCAAATAAAATGATCCAGCTGCTAAAATACTAATCTTCAGCCACTCAAAATGAACCACTGCATTGTCAAATCGTAAGTATTCCGTTACAGTCTTAGACGTGTCAAATATCCCAAAAAAGTATGAGCCACCAACTTGGGTTTGAACGGGAACTACAACATCAAGACCAGCAAGTCCCGCAAGCATTGCCCAAGCACCCATTGCAACCATAGACAAAACGAATATTCGTCTCGTCAGTTTTGCGAAGGGATCGTTCGAATGCCTATTTGCTGCTGCGTCTGCCGATTTGGATGCTGACTCTCTGTCCGCCATCCGATGTTCGTGTTTCTGTTGACGATCTTTCATCAACAATTCCATTTGGGCTGCTTTGTTTTTTTGAGCCTGATCCATGAATTTGAACAGACCGCCCATTGCTGCGCCCCCTGCCATTGTTATCAACTCTACTGGTATCATTTTTTTCGCCCCTTTTCTTTATAAATCTAAATCGCCTATACCTATTTATAGCAACACATATTCCGGACAATGCCGCAATGATAACCAGCCATATTGGTATAGATTTGATCCCAGAAATGAGATCAAATTTTGGGTCTAGAGGGGGAGCCAGGATTTTATCAATAACTTCAACATTAGGAACTATAGAAGAATGTTCTGGGCTAGATGATTCAACCACCATTTTTCCTTCGTCATTTTTTGTGACTACGGTTTCTATGGTGGTCGGTATTTGATCAACTTCAATTTTAGATTTTGTTGCTGCTATAAGTTCAATTGCAACAGGAATAACGGATTCGCATCCAACTATAATTAAGCAACATAACATCAAACATAATCTAATCATAATATTAGAATATCGTTCACCTATTGTTAATATACATAGTCACTTCAAATCCGAATCTAAAATCTTTATATTTTGGCTTTTCCCATTTCATAAGAATAAACTCCTTATCGAGACATTAACTTTAATAAATTATTTAGGTGCCCACGTTTAAGTTCATTTTGTGATATCGGGGATTCCCCAAATATTGTAGTTAAACATTTGAATTTAGATTCTACAATAGCATCAATTGAATTTACATTAAATGCATGGAATGTATCTTCCATTCCCTCAATATAAGTAGACCCTACAGATGCATTGTGGACATGCGTGCATGACCCCGATTTTAATGCTTCCAATAAACCCATTCTATGATATCCGTCAGCTGATGCTAAATTTGATAAAATCTGAGTCCAACTTGCCATATGCCTAGCTTCATCCTTCATTATATTTGTGAATATACGCTTTAAGTGTTCGCATCCCACTTTGCTTGCCACAGAACGATATAACTCAGTATTCACTGCTTCCGATAAACATAAGGAAAGAAGTATCCCATAAATATCCCAATCAAAAGTATTTTCCAAATCAACTAAATTTTCTTTACCGAACTGATTCAAATCATATTTTTCAATAAACTCTTTATCGCACAATTGACCTAGCATCACTCCATGCCGATATTCTTCAATACCAACTATCATTATATACATCGCAGCAGTAACAATATCTGGACGGATACGTTCAGGAACATCTTTCAAAAGATCATTTATAAATATTCCCGCACTAATGCCAGTAAGTTCTCCATCACCTACGCATCTTAAATGTTTGATTATATTGTAATCGTTGTCTGAAATTGGATGTTCGAATGTAAAATTATCAACACTCCATCTAGCTTCATCTGACATACATGATAATTTAGACAAAAGTTTCATTCCATCCAAACTATTAAAATTACCTTTCATAATATTCCCCTACCATTGAAGTATATACTCCACCCATTCCGGCAGCATTACACATAAATATATTTCCTGACGGAGGTGTATCTTTATTTATATATTGAGGATGATCTTCTTTATTTAATATTCCTGTAATATTACCACGTTTATAATCATCCAATATCATACTTAATTCTATCGCACCAGATGCACCCATAGTATGTCCGATGATAGGTTTGTATGATGTTACTATACATCTATCGCCTAATACTTTTTCTATAGCATTCCCTTCAGCTTCATTATTAGCACAAGTTCCGGTTCCGTGAGATTTTAAAACATTTATTTCAGAATACCCAGATTCATTATACGCAGTTTCCATCACGTTAATATATCCTTCCGAGTCAACACTTAATGGATTTCCATCTGAAAAGAATTGAGTTGATATGCTAGCAACTTTAGCAATAGGATTTTCGCATTCTTTTTCTAACACGATATACCCAATACCTGCCCCGATTAAAAATCCGCCATTACCTTTTCTAAAGGCAGAAGGAACTCGACCATTCTCATATTCTTCTTTTGTTATGCTTGCTCCAAGTTTCCCGAATACTTCTCTGGTACAAGAACTTACTTGATAATCCCATCCGAGAATAACTGCCTTTTCGATAATCCCAGAAGCTATAAGTAACTCTGCATCTTGAATACATTTAAGCGAAGAAACGCATGCTGTAGCATCTGTAGACAGATATTTTTGTATTTTCATACGGTGTGCTACAGAACCTCCAGAAATATTAATTAACCCCAAAAACCCAATTTTAGTTGGAAAATCGGGAGTCGATTCCGTCATACTTCTACTTGTTCCTGCCCATTCAGATGCTCCACTACCTATAAATAAGCCAGTAGGTTTCCCTTCTCCCACTTCTGATAAATGCGGATACTTATTAAATAAAGCATTTATCATATTTTGTACTGGCAATCTCATTCCAGAGGTCGCACCTTTGTAATAACTGGGTATCACGTGCATATAAGCAGAATATTGCCCTTCCCCTAAAAGTTCTATAGTGTCAGAAGTTATTCTACCATGATCTGTTATATAACTCATGATGACGTATATAGTGCAATAGCTTCATCTTTGGACGGAGTTTTAGTCATATACTTCAAAACAAATCTATGTAAAGCATCCAATGTCACATCCCCAACAATTTCAATTGTAGAAAATTTCTCATTAGATATCCCAAATATTTCACCGACCCACATATATAATACCATATATTCTAAAGAATCGATTCCACTAGAAGATAGTATTGACGTTTCACCTAATAGACTAAAGTCCTTTCTTATAAGTTTAAGTTCACTTTCTATTATAGTATTAACTAATTCTCTAAATTCAATCTCTATCATACTAATTTCACCTTTCACTTATTATTTAAATGGGTTATTTTCCTTTGATATTAAATTATCAGTTTTTCCATCATAATCAATACTATTGACAATTTCGCCATTAACATTGATTCCATACAGTATCGCATTTTCTATAGAATCGTCAATTGGAACTAAGCCTTCTTCATTTTCCGATTGATATTCCCTGCTTGTAACATTTACATAAAACATATATTAAACCTTTGCTATTGACTAAATAATACTCTTTTAATTACATCATTTTCCCCAAGTGAAGCAAGTTTAGGAAAATTTGAAATATGAGGAAAAACATATCCGCTACCTACAGTATATAACCCTACAATTTCTGTAGAATTAAGCGAATCAATTTCTATAGTATCATCACCATTTATAAATGTGGCTTTATTTTCAATAAAATCTTCTTTGATATATGCCACGCATAAATATACGGTATTTTCTAATGGAGTTCCTGTATATATTTTGACAGGAGGTATGTCAGGAAATACTTTACCTATAAAATCTACTATCATATCTTCAATCGATTCCCCAACTGCATTAGACCAATCGTTCCCACTATTAATGACTTTTGAGATAACATCATCTGAACTTGTTTCTTGATATACACTTCTATAGTATATACACATCGATGCTGCTAGATCGCCATCAAAATAAAGTCCCATTGGTCCTGATAATTTCGATTGCGATTCATTATGATCGACAATTAAATTTGTAATATTCATAAATTTCCTTTAATTATAAATCCTGATTATGGAAAAAGTACAGCTGATGCGCTTGAGATTTGAGCGGGACATGCTGTAGCACCACTATGATATAATGTTCCTGTAATTTTTGAAATCTCATTTGCCCCAAGATAAAATCCATGGGATGAATTGATATTGACTGTTAAAGCAGAGCCAGAGCCTGTAGAAAGAACCACTTCGGACTGAGTCTCAAATATCACAATTGACCCAGAATATACTCGCCATACTTGCTGTGCCGATCCGCCCTGCGTGCCGCTACCACTACTGACATAATTTGCTGTAAGGTTTCCATAAAAACTTAGCAAACACATTCCACTAGGACCTGCTCTAGTATAAGTATTATTATTAACAGTCCAAGAAGTTAAGTTGTGTGTTACAGTTGACCCCCCACTGCTAGAGGTTGTATTCATAGCATAAGTAACTGGACCTAGACCGCCCTGAACCCATTTCAAAGTTCCACCTGAATTATTTATTCTTGTGATATTAGTTTCTGTCCCATTGCTTGCAACATGAACGCATCTATTGATGCTGGACATATCAACGTGATATCTTTTTCCCATTATGCTAATCCTCTAATTACTTTGAACTATATATAAAGTTCCAGCAATGGCGAAAAACGACCACCCTGTATCACTCTCATCGACCGTTAATGCCGCTCCAGTCACTGCCCCAGTAGAAAAAGTTGCACCCGAACCGCCAATATTTACTGTCGCAGCAGAGCGAGAAACTGTTACATTTGCTCCTCCTCCTCCAAAACTTATAGGATTCCCTGACGCATCCTTTAGAGACGTAGACCCACCTAAACCCTCTATCGAGTTAGTTTTTAATGTTACAGCCATTTTTTTTCCTCTTTATTTATTTATTCTAAAATATCAAAATCGTAAGAAAACCGTCCGCAGTTTTTTTCTCTAACATAGACTAAAACGTATCCATCCAAATCTGTTCTTATAAGCGGATAATCTGATACTTTATCTCTACAATAGCTATCGTAATCCAACACATTTTCTTTTATATACAATACTGAACATATACGTTTTCTAACTACTCTGTGCGAAAATATAGAATTCTTAGTGTTTATCATATATTTATAATATAAACTACCTTTGGTGTTCGATTTTAGTCAAATCAATAAGTCGGTATTCTTTATTGCAATGGGGGCAAATTGCCTTATCCATAGAATAAAATTTAACAAAGGAGCCAACTCTCCCATCCCCACAAGGGCACTTAAATTTAGATATTTCAATTTCAGATTTATATTCCATTATTCATCTCATAATAATATTTATCGCAGAGATCATCCATCCGTTGCTCAAGTTCTATACTATCATTAATGAATCTTAACGAAAATTTCCTATACCTTTTTTCATATGTCAAGCTATTGGTAAACTCGATATATAATATCGTATATCCATCTTTATCTGATTTTGTTTTGCTCCATTGTATATTCCATTTTACGGGATTAACACGGTGGGTTTGTTTTTGTAGGCATGCATATTCTGTAGGAATATGCAACTCCTCAACACCCATTATTAATTGATGCTTTCATATCATTATATAGCGAAACATAAAAATTATATTTCAATTTCGGCTCATACATTTTAATACATTTTTCCCTCCACTGGATTAGCGTTCCTTGAGGGAGACTGTGTTGGGTGTGCCCAGGATATACCGCAAGAGGCATATAAATGTTAGAATTGAGATCAAAAAACCCAAATTTACCATCAGCTTTTTGTAAATCTGGGTTTGGGATTAATCCCGAATTAATGATCTCAATTTTCCATAATTCATTTTCCCATAATGCCATTTCATTTCACTCCGCCAGTAGTAAATTCTTCAAACTCGCTTAAATGTTTAACTTTTTTTGGGTATTCTAAACATATTACTTTTGACATTGGGTCATATGTTTGACCGCCCATTTGCGTACAAAGTTGTAATGTTTTGGTTTTAGTATTATATATCCACCCATATACGCTCTGGGGGGATTTAGTTGCAATTTCATCTTCGTTTGCATATGATGGTAATGGCTGAAGTAATAGCCACAGCGAACCTAATGCCCAAAATATAGCCAACCCCCACCCTATAATCTTTTCCGTTTTTTCAATTTCATTCATACCAATATTTCCTATTCTCAAATATATATTATACCTTATAATACGGTTCTAAGTAAAGCATTTATTTCCATTTATAAAATTTTATAAGTCTTTCATCGCATATGCAACATATAGTACCACAACCTTTTTTGTTGTCTATAACTTCTATTCTATCTTTCTTAATCCATCGGTCTAACATTTTTTCTATAACCATAGAGTCTGTAGAGAAATGATTAACCAAATCAATTAAAGCAACGATATTATGCTCTATCATATATTGTTTTAGTTCTTGTAATATCACACCCCACATCCACAATTATTAGTTATCGTCAGGATGCCGTTTTGTCCACATAGTTAAGCTATACTTAACTCCACTTTCTAATTCCGTACATTCATGCCCATGAGTAACCATCCCAGGAAATAATATTGCTCTCCCTACAGGAATATCTTTGTTACTTATATTCTGGCGAGAAAATTTTAATTCCGCTCCCACATAATCGTCATTAAGTTTAACTGACCCAGAAACATGACTTGCATCATGATGATTCGAAAGGCTAATTTGAGTATCAATTGCATACCTCATAACAAACGCATCACGGAGTCCATACATTTCTATAGGATACCAGTATTTTTCAATCACAGGATACAATTCTTTTTCCCAATGAGTTTTAATCTCATCAAAAAGACCCAATTCACTCATACGAATTTCTTGGGCAGGGAATTTATCTCCTTCTAAATTTTCCCAACCTCCATGCTTATCTGATATACTTATTAAATCTTCGCATTGAGACTGTGTCATAAAATTTACAACCAACATATCGCGATCTATTACCTCAACATTATTATATACAGGTAGGTATAATGTGGGCAATTTGGGGAAAAAGTCCTTATATAGCTCCTTAAACTTGATCTTAGCGGTGTTTCCTCCGTTTCCATGGTACACACACCCCATCGTATTAGTTGTAGGATTATACAGCTGAAATCCTTCCTTACGGACTTCTTCTTCATGAGTTATAAAAATATAACCCTCATAATCAAGTGTTATATCAAATTCGCCACTAAGAAATTTCTTTTGATAATATAGTTGGTCGTCATCATCATCACTAATATCTTCATCTAAAACTTTTTTCAATTCCCCGACTTCAGCTATAAATGTTCCACTATTTAAATATCGATATTTTGTTTCAGATTCAGGAAATTTATCAGCAAGCGATTTATCTGGCCAAATATATTGTTCAGCGGAAAATAAAATACGTGAATTAAACCCTAAAAATCTTCTAGTGATGGTATCTAGATCATCAGTATAAAACACATCATATGCATCAGTAAAAAGGACAACATCATTATCTGGCAGGTCTGCAATATATTCTTTCAGTAGATTGATTTTTCGACCGCCAGCTGGGGAAGACATATCATTTTGCCAAGTGTCGCCTGAACCTAAATTTTTTGGATAAATTCCCAGTCGTGCTCCACTATCATTTAGCGGAATACATTTTTTTCGATCAGTGCCTACAGTTAATGGGTGAATATTAAAATCAATGAAAAAATCTTCTTCACAGCTATACTCTACGTCAGATATACTCTCATCCCTTGATAATTGAACGGCTACATCTTCCTTATAAGCAATGGGGTTTAATTTATCTAGCACCCTTGCTACAAAATCGTCTGCAGGTATTATCATACGAGCAAAATTCATAGACAATAATATACGTGCTGCTTCAGGAGTTACAACATATGAATGTAAATTGTATGGGTATTTTGGCTTAACGTATTTTTCGCCTACGTTTTTCGATTCATCAGGCATTTGTTCTATATGAGAGAGATATATAATATTATACCCATCACCGATAAGATTTTCTATTTCTGATTCATCGAATAACTTATCGTCAATAACCGCATCATCTTCAAATATAACTAATGGCGAATCACTTTCCGCACAAAGTTTCCATGCTTTCATATGAGAAATTGCGCACCCAACTTCACCTGAAGTTATTTTTCGATTATGGTGCGGGTCTCGCCAAAATGGGTGTGTATCAAACCCTAAATTGCGCAATTGGTGGTGCGTTATATCTTTAGAATCAAATGCTTCTAAAAACTCAAAATCTTTTAATGTCGGGTTATTATTAAGAAAACTGACTTTTCTATCAGTGCGTCTTTTTAAATTAATTATAATCTTTTTCATCTAAATTTTGGTCCTTCTATCCATGAAACTAAAGATTTTCTCACTCCACTTGTAACCGGAGTTACTCTATGCGATAAGAATGACGGGAAAATAAAAACTGTCCCTTTTTTACTCAAACTTATAGGCGATGGCTGTTCATATTCCGAACTTATTTCAAAAACCCCTCCAGTATATTCACTTGGTTCCGAAAGTTGTATAACTACACTCATTTTACGATCATATGCCGTTGGATTTGCCCAAAAGGTATCCGCATGCCACGTATAATGATCTTTAGTTTTAGAATCATAAACGGTGTATTGTATTTCTTTAAGAAAATCGACATCAAACCCAAATGCTTTACGATTTGCTTCTTGCCCATAATCCCAAATTAAATCTGATATAAATTTAGAATTTTTATCATTTTTGTCAATCCATCTAATAGTTGAGGTTCTAGTATCATCAGAACCTCTACCCTCAACCCCAGTCAGCCCAGGAGTAGGATCATAATACTCACATTCTTGTATAATAGAATCAACTGTTTCTGATGATATTCCACTTTCCCACATTTGCCATAACTGATTCACAAACCGTCTCCATAAAATTAAGATAATTAAATTATACTATAATTTCCCCCTAAAGTCAACTCATTTCAGTTTCAATTCCTCGATCTGTTCCTGCTGTTCCTTGATCGCTTCGATTAGTAACGGTATTAGTTTAGAGTAATCAATTGTTAAATAATTTTCACCCGATTTAGAATATTCATTATTTTCTAGATCAAATTCCTTATCAACAGGGGCAAGAGATACCACTTCAGGTAATATTTTTTGGACCTTTTGAGCAGAAACACCAACTTGTCGTTCTTTATTAATATACCCTAAATCTCTCGCTATATCATTTTCAACATAAATGAATCCTTCTAATGATTTAACCTTTTCAAGAGCATTCTCAATTGCGCCAAGATTAGTTTTCAATCTCTCATCAGAATAATATGCTGTAATACTGGATTTCCATTCAAATTCACCGCTAGACTTCATCCACCCTCTTGAAGTGTCATTTGTTGCGAATTCAAGGTTTTTATTATGTTCAAGCCAAATCCAGCACATTGGGCTACCACCTGTCCCAGTACCAACAAACATTCTATTTCCATTGTACGGATTGGCAAATGCTATTTCATTATAAGCACTGCCGCCTTGCATTATCCTAATTTTAGAAGCACCATTGCCAGTGTCTGCAGCAGTACCGAACCCAATTGTTTGGCTGATACCTGATCCGTAAGTATACACGTCAGATAATACGCCTAAACTTCCATTCGGACCATATTCGCCTTTCTGCCCTTTTGAGCCAGTTGAACCTCCAGATCCAGTCTGACCTTTCTGCCCTTTAGCACCTGTTGGACCTGTTGGACCTGTTGGACCTGTTGGACCTGTCGAACCTGTTGGACCTTTAGCACCTGTTGGACCTGTTGGACCTGTTGGACCTGTTGGACCTGTTGGACCTGTTGAACCAGTCTGACCTTTCTGCCCTTTAGCACCTGTTGGACCTGTTGGACCTGTCGGACCTGTTGGACCTGTTGGACCTGTTGGACCTGTTGAGCCAGTCTGACCTTTCTGCCCTTTTGCGCCAGTTGCGCCAGTTGCGCCAGTCTGACCTTTCTGCCCTTTAGCACCTGTTGGACCTGTTGAACCAGTCTGCCCTTTCTGCCCTTTTGCGCCAGTTGCGCCAGTTGAACCTGTTGGACCTTTTGCGCCAGTCGGACCTTTTGCGCCAGTCGGACCTGTTGGACCTGTTGGACCTGTTGGACCTGTTGCGCCAGTCTGACCTTTCTGCCCTTTTGCGCCAGTCGGACCTGTTGGACCTGTTGGACCTGTCGAACCTGTTGGACCTTTAGCACCTGTAATACCTTTTGCGCCAGTCGGACCAGTCGGACCAGTTGCACCAGTTGCACCTGTCGGACCTGTCGGACCTGTAATACCTTTTGCGCCAGTCGGACCTGTTGGACCTGTAACGCCTTTTGCACCAGTCGGACCAGTCGGACCAGTCGGACCATTCATAGCAACATTCGATATAGTTGAACGCCCAGTTACTGCACCCGAAACATCATATAGAGGCAAATAATCTCCAGAAGCAGGAGTCACAACTGATAAGTCACTCAAATCTAAATTAATAGTTCTGTCCGAACCTATACTTCCTCCGCCACTTAACCCTGACCCAGCTGTAATTGATGTACTAACATGAGCTTTGTTGTCTAGAGCGTTGGTTAATCCATCCACATTTGTTAATACATGGTTGTGACTGTCGTCCGCAACTGTTGCGGTTATTGTTACAGTATTTCCGGAAAATGTACCAGAACCCGACACATCGCCAGATAATGTAATGCCTGCCGTTGCTCCTAACCTTGCATTAGCTAATGATATTGTATTAGCCACTGACATTTTAGTATTAAGCGTTGATTGCAAGTTATTTACATTTGATATTACATGGTTATGGCTATGGTCAGATATAATTGTTGATATTGAAACTGAGTTTGCACTGAATGTTCCGGAGCCTGATACATCGCCAGATAATGTAATGCCTGCTGTTGCTCCTAATCTTGAATTAGCTAATGATATTGTATTAGCCACTGACATTTTATCCGCAAGTTTAGTGTCTGTTTCGGATTCTGTATAATATCTACCATCATGCGTATGAGAATCATTGGCGACAGTGGTCGTTATTGCTACTGCATTTGCACTAAATGAGCCTGAACCTGATACATCGCCACTCAAGGTGACGGATGCAGATGAACCCAATTTTTGGCTCAAATTCGTATTAACTGTTGCAGCAAAATTTTGATCATCGCCTAATGCAGCAGCTAATTCATTTAATGTGTCAAGTGCTGTTGGTGCAGAATCTACTAAAGCCGAAACTGAATCGTCAACGTATTTTTTATTTGATGCGTGGTTGTCTGTGGTTGGGTTGCCTGATAAAGTCAACCCCCCAGTCATAGTGTCGCCAGAAACATTTACGAATCTACTATCAGATTCAGTTTCTGTATAATATCTACCATCATGCGTATGAGAATCATTAGCAATGGTTGTTGATATTGATACAGCATTTGCACTAAATGAGCCGGAACCTGATACATCGCCAGACAAGGTGACGCTTGATGTTGCTCCTAACCTTGCGTTGACTAAAGCGTGTGCGTTGACAACAGATATTGTATTATTATCTAAGGCACTAATAACTGATCTTATTGAAGTATTTGTGGCATTTAAGTTAGTTAATGTATCTGTTATGCGCGTATTTGCATCAATTATTGCACTATCAACATTTGCAAATCTAGCTACCGTATTTGCTTCATTATTACTAATTAGAGCTCTAATCGAAGTATTGGTCGAACTTAAATTTAAATCAGTTCTAGTATTCCAAGTGTTAGTATTAGCTAATTGCGATTCTATTCTTGCATCCGTTGAAATGATCCAAGAATTTGTATTAGCGAGATGCAATAATGTATTTGAAGTTAATGTATTATACAACCCTAATGTATTAGAGGTGTCCATTTTACTAGACAACAAAGTGTTAACTTCTGCCTCAGAATAATATCTAGAATCTAAATCATAAGTAACAGTCGAATTAATTCCGCTCGACTTTACTGTTAACAGATTTCCATTATTATTTAACTCTACACTATTTACTGTATTTGCCTTTAATACATTATCACGAGCAATTGCACTAATAGTATCTATTTTATCATTAAGTTTCGTATCTACTTCGGATTCTGTATAATATCTACCATCATGCGTATGAGAATCATTAGCAACAGTTGCAGTTATCGTTACAGTATTTGCACTAAAAGATCCTGAACCTGATACATCGCCAGATAATGTAATGCCTGCCGTTGCCCCTAAACGTGAGTTCGCAAGGTTTATAGTATTTGCAACTTGCATTCTATCGTTAACCAGTATGTTAGTATTTGATACTTCCATACGGTTTTCAATCATTAAAGTTGCATTAGCGACTTGAATTCTATCGTCTATTTTTAAGTTAGCATTAGCAACTTGCATTCTATCATCAATCAATAGAGTAGCATTAGCAACTTGTAATCTATCACTGATTAATAGTGTTGCATTAGCGACTTGAATTCTATCATTCACAATACCGTCGACTTGGCTTGTAACATAATACGATGATAAATTTACAAAGGCAGCATTAATTTTGTCGCCATTAGCCAGTTCACCGAGAGCAATAACGTTGTTTCCGGATTCATTATATATCGCTTTAAGCGGAATTACATGAGTATTTGGAGATGCCATCTTCTATCCTTTATTTTACAATTATGCTATCAATAGTGCCATTATTTCTAACAAACGTAAATAGTCCGCTAATTACAATGATTTCGTCTAGAGTATTTCCACCAAGATTATCGTTTTTATAAAATGGAAAATCTCCGCCCCCACTATCACTACCAGAAGCAGCAGCAAATCTTAAATCGCCTTGACCATTGGTGGTCAAAACTTGATTTTCTGAACCGTCCGAAACAGGGAATGTGTAGGAATCATTGATTTTTAATGAGGATGTATTTGCTCCAACTTCAAACACACGAAGACCATCCGTGCTATATAATTTACCATCATTAATATTTAGAGCAAGTTCGCCTGTAGAAATATCAGAAATTGTTGGGACTTTTCCTGATACAGAAGAACGTTTTATCTTTACGACTGACGCCATAGCTATGACTTCCTATACATTCAGTGCTTATATAAGCAATTGATAATGTGAAGCGACCCCTATAAAGGGGTCTTAATTGCTTCTTTTATTTTATTTAGCTTGAGAAAAAACTTTACCTTTAGATACTATTTTAGTATAATAGAACTGCGGCTCTGATAAATATATCAATAACTTCCGCCATCAATTACTGCATCAAGTTGAGCTAAAGTATATCCTGTTGCAGAAACGTTTACTGTAGTTGTGGGTTCAACTTGCGATTCTTTATAAAACTTAAAATTTCCATCGCTTGAATCTCGAAAATACCCAGAATATTTAACAGTAGCACCATCAATATACTTCCCATATATTCCAGTATCAACTGTATCAGCAGAGTTATTTGCTGATAGTTTAAACATTCCATCATCAGCATATACCGTTGAAGTTGAAATGTAAGTTAATGCTCCTTCAACGTTCAAATTTCCATCAAGAATCGTATCACCGTTTACTCTCAAAGCACCTTGAGCAGTAACATCACCAGTAAGCGTTGAGGCACCAGTAACAGCCAAAGTGCTAGAAAGTGTTGCAGCACCAGTTACGCCTAGAGTAGAACTCAAAGTTGCAGCACCAGTTACGCCTAAAGTTCCTCCAACTGTTGCATTGGTTCCAACATCTAATGATGATGTAATATCGACATCATTAGGTAACCCAACTGTGACAGTTCCATTTGTTCTTGCAACATTAACTTCATTAGCTGTTCCGCCGATAGCGATAACTGCACCAGTAGCACTATCACTAAGAGTAATATTGCCTGAAGTTGCAACAAAATCGCCCGAATCAAACGATGCTACACCTTTATTTGTCGATGATGCGTCTTCGCCTGAGAAAACAATAGATCCATTTGACTGTCTGGAAATATCGATCCCTTCGCTTGCTTCTAAGAATACTGTATTTGTTGATAATACGCTATCCCCAATTAATTTTAAATATGCTCCCTCAGAACCAGAGGCTTTGGTTGTTAGGCGAAAATCTTCGCCCCCCATTGACGTTACTCCTGCCCCATTACCTACATAAATTTTTCTATCAAAAAGGTTTACAGCAATTTCGCCAAGTTCTAGGCTCGGGACCGATCCTGTCGTTGAACTGCGTTTAATTTTTATTATTGATGCCATCTTAGAGTGCCTCTGCTATTATTTCGGTACACCGCCTTTTCTGGTCGGTTTATGTTTATTTTCCATATTTATAATTATTTGAGCTGGAACATATTTCTTATAATACGTTATTTGTTCTTCAAGTTTTTTATTCTTTTCTTCTATTTCCAATATTTGTTGGACTACACCTCTAGGCACAGGTATTTTATTCTGAAATTCAATTTCTTGTTCGAGATAAGAAATCTTAGTTTTTAAAGCAATTATAATTTTATTTAGATCTGTCAATTGCTGTGAAGAAGATTCTTCATATAATTTATGAATGTCGCGTTTATTTGATTTTATCAATATACCCCACCATTCAACTCATCAAATTTTGGAGTCCCATTTGCATTAATCTGTAACAATGTTCCGCTAGTTCCAGTGACAAAATCTACAATACCGTTTCCATTAGTATACAACATTCCATTTTCTTCATATTTTGAGTCGGCAAAAGATAAAATATTTTCAACTATCAAATTCGCAGCATATATATTGGTTCCGCTCGATCCCGATAATATTAATTCTAAATTAGCAACTTTATCAATAATCAATTTTCCGCCAATATATTCAATTGTAGGAGAATCTATTGCATTGTTAGTTTGTCCTATAAAGAGCTTATTTGACGAATACGAATATGCAAGTTCGCCATTAGCTAATGTAGACGGTGTGTTAGCGGACTGCGACCGCTTTATCTGTATTATAGGGGAACTCATTTAAAATTCTCCGCCACTTATTGTAACCTTTCCCTCATCATCAAATGAAAATATATCCCTCTGAACATAAGTATCAGTAACACTATCGTATATTAAAATTGAGCCATTTGCATTAGAATTTGCTGCATTTACATCTAACAGTTCATCTAATCTTTTTGTTCCAGAAAAATTTTTTAATGTGATATCATTGCTTGGAGTTCCAAGTTTAACCTTAAAGTTCCCCGACTGCTTGCCCATTTTAACTTTAAATGACATTTTACGCCCTCGTGACTTCAGGTGTTATTGTAAAAACTCCTTCCAGTAATCTAGAACGAACATTTTGGCTGTCTGTCAATTCTACGTCATATACATACCGTCCAGATTCCATATTCGATGAAACCCCTCTTCCTAAACTCAATTTCAATATCCCATTTACTCTATTTTCAAAGGTACATTCAAGTACTGTTGCAGTTGAAGAAGAATAATGTTTACGAATATGAGCATTAGCCGAATATCCTGTCAAATTCACTGCAGAATCATCATCATCATTAATAGTTATTACAGTAGAAAAATCAGTCCCCTGATCAATAACGATATTTGCTTTTGTTGCCATATTATTTCCCGAATTCTATGTATTATAGTAATATTTATTTAGAATTCTCTAAAGAATCTATTCTAGATTTCAATTCATTAATAATCGAAGTTTGTTCTTTAATAGATTCAATTAATAATGCATGTAAAGAGTCGTAGTTAACTGTTTTATGCTCTTCCTTAGTATTTAGATCTTCAACAGTCTTAACTGCTTGAGGTAATACCTTCTCAACATCCTGAGCAATTACACCCGCAGACTTAGTTCCATCTTTCTTCCAATTAAACTCGACACCAGTAAGTTGGTTAACCTTATCTAAAGCATTCTCAACTGGAGTAATATTTTCTTTCAATTTTCTATCAGAAGAGGCACTTGATGAATGTGCAACTATGTCACCGTCAACGTGAAATCCGGTAGAGTAGGTGGTTACATTACTCGTATCAGTTGTTATGGTTGTAGACAATTTTGCTTTTGGTGATGTGGACAAAGAATTTCCTTGTCCAAAAAACATATCGTATGTTGTGACTGTAGGCTGCCCTTCTCCGCTAGTCGACACATAATCATAGTTTATAGAATTTATTGTATTTGGTCCTAATCGATCTGCCCAGATATTGCCGCCTGCAGTGACATCTCCACCTGCAGTGACATCTCCACCTGCAGTGACATCTTGGTCTGCATCAATATCGTCCATCACGTAGAGGGTTGACCAAATCTTAGTGTGACCCGATCCTGGTTCAAGCTCAATATCCGATATTGGTTTAGACCGAATAAGCAGAGCGTTATCATTTATAATAGAAGAAACATCACCAACCATAACGTTCTTGCCGTCGGCTGTTCCAGGATAACCTGTGTAATAAAGGTCTGATGTGCCGGAATCTGCTATGACTGCTGGTATTACATAGTCGGTGAACCAATCATATTCGGCATTTCCTGGGGACGTAATCCGAGTAAATATTTTCAATGCCTTCACCGAATCAGTTGCATCTACATCACCATCATTATCTAGATCTCCAAAATCGAAACCTGTAGACCCTGCTGTGGTCTGTAATAATGAGTTCAAAGCAGTATGATAAGTAATGCCTGCATAAAGACCCAATATTTCAAGACAAGTAGCACGTGCTACTGCTTCCACACCTGTAATGGGTTTACCTATAGTAATGCCAGAATCATTATTAATATTAACCTTGCCAGTTCCGTCGGGTGTTAAGGTAATGTCGCCATTAGTATTTGTTGATGATATTGTATTACCATCGATATTAATGTTATCAACATCAAGTTTACCATCAATATCAACATCAGCGTCAATATCCATATTAGAATCAATATCAACATCATTAGCACCAGATATTTTAAAGATTCCGTCTGTTGTATCAATGTCAGTTTGATCTAAATATGTTCTTCCGTCAACATCTAATGATCCACCAGTTACGTTGCCAGTTAAGTTGCCAGTTACGTTGCCAGTTACGTTGCCAGTTACGTTGCCAGTTAAGTTGCCAGTTACGTTGCCAGTTACGTTGCCAGTTAAGCTACCAGTCACATCGCCAGTCACACCGCCAGTCACATCGCCAGTTAAGTTACCAGTCACGTCGCCAGTTACATCACCAGTCACGTCGCCAGTTACATCACCAGTCACATCGCCAGTTACATCACCAGTTAAGTTGCCAGTTACATCACCAGTTAAGTTGCCAGTTACGTTGCCAGTTACGCTACCAGTTAAGTCACCAGTCACATCGCCAGTCACATCGCCAGTTACGCCACCAGTTAAGTCGCCAGTCACATCGCCAGTTACGCCACCAGTTAAGTCACCAGTCACATCGCCAGTTACGCCACCAGTTAAGTCACCAGTCACATCGCCAGTCACATCGCCAGTTACGCCACCAGTCACATCGCCAGTCACATCGCCAGTCACATCGCCAGTTAAGTTACCAGTAACATTGCCAGTAACATTGCCAGTTACGTTGCCAGTTACGCCACCAGTTAAGTCACCAGTTAAGTCACCAATTACGCTACCAGTTCCATTAGGCGTTAGATTAATATTCCCGTTAGTGTCTGTAGATGATATTGTATTACCATCAATTTTAATGTTATCAAATTTAGAAACCCCAGATACTGTTAAATCCCCACTTTTAAGAGTAGAATTAATAGTTCCTACTATATCAGCATCATCAGCTGCGTTTCTACCTACTGAGGTCCATTCATCATTAGTTTCATCCCAGACAAATCTAACATTAGTCGAAGATCCTCTTTCAATTTCTATTCCACCATTTTCCGTTGGAGATCCAGTCGCATTACTATTAAGTGTTATGAGATTGTCATCCAATTTTATAGTTTCTGCCTCAATTGTAGTAGTGGTTCCTTGAACTATGAGGTTCCCGCTACAAACAATATTCTCACTTACATTCAGTTGTCCGCTAACTGTAACGTCGTCGGGTAGTCCAACTGTAACAGTTCCATTTGTTCTTGCAACATTAACTTCATTAGCTGTTCCGCCGATAGCAAGAACCGCACCATCAGAACTATCAGCTAGAGATACTTTACCAGATGTAACCCTAAAGTCATCATAATCAAATTCTGATATACCTTTTGCAGAAGAAGTTGAGGATAATGTTGTATCAGAAACTTCAGTTACTGCAGTCGTAGATATAGCTGTTATTCTACCTTTATTATCAACTGTAATGCTTGGAATTGAAGTTCCGCTACCATATGAATCCGCAGTTAATCCACTTATAGTTTTTAAATCGACATCGCCAGACGTAACATTGAATCTGGTGCTATTAAACTTCGCAACCCCTTTGGCTGAGGTAGTTGCATCAGTTCCCGCAATAACAATTTTTGATGAGTCGACAGCAATATCAACCCCAGTTCCGGAATATAATCCAATTGAGCTGCCGATCGATTGTGAAGTTGTGTTCCCTAATGTAGTTGCATCTGGGTCGCCCTCAACGAAAGTCAAATGACTATTAGCCAACATTCCGTTCGTTATTGTATTATCGGATATAGTATTATTGGCGTGAAGTTTTCCATTAGACCCGAATAGTGTATTAGTCCCATCAGTGACTTTGCCCTTTAAAGCCGTTGTAGATCCTAATGTTATATTGTCCGAATATATATGGGCAAATGGGGACCCAGAACTTCCTAAATTTGAAGTATTATTTACATCACTGTCTGGGACCACACTACCTTTTAATGAAGCAGTTATTTCAACCGAGTCAGTTGTCGCATTACCTATTTTGGTATCCCCATTAAGCTCGGATTCTCCCGTAACCTCTAAAGTGCCGATTGTAGTTTCTGTCGAAGTTTGGGTTCCGCCACTAAATGTAGTGGTGCCTTCTACTGTTATGTCGCCCTTAATGGTGACATCGCCAGTGCCACTTTTATAGATAGGATCGTTATTTGTGTCAGTCCCAATGTGTTCCTTGTCCACTGTAATACTATGCACAAGTATATTATTTGCATAAGTATTCTTCCATCTACTAGAACTTGCTCCTAAATTTGGAGTGGTGTTTGCAGAGTTAAGGTCTTTTTTAGGTATAATATTTGAATTTATTTCACCATTAATAGCTATTGTGCCGGTAGACGCATTACCTAAATCAAGGTCACCTGTAAAAAACGTATTGCCTGAAACAGTTAATTGATCTGATATTACAGTATTGCCAGAAAGGTACACTGGCTCGTTGAAAGTTGCTATACCTTTAATTAATACGGTATTAGCAAATGTTGCTTGCTTGTTAGCTAATAGCGATCCATTAATATTAGTCGTTCCATTAAACGAGGATACGCCTGTGACTGCTATATTAGCAAACTTACCTTTAGGTGTTATTGTATCAGTGTCAGCGTTGCCTAAATTGACATTACCATTAAATGTGGCGGAATCGTTAGATATTAACGACCCATTAATGTTAGTTGTTCCATTGAATGACGATACCCCAGTAACTGCTATATTAGCAAACTTGCCTTTAGGAGTTATTGTATCAGTATCAGCGTTGCCTAAATTGACATTACCATTGAACGATGAAGTTCCAGTGACTGCGATATTGGCGAACTTGCCTTTAGGAGTTATTGTGTCGGTGTCGGCATTGCCTAATGTAATATTTCCATTAAATGTGGCAGAATCGTTAGCTATTAACGACCCATTAATATTAGTTGTTCCATTAAACGAGGATACGCCTGTAACTGCTATATTAGCAAACTTACCTTTAGGAGTTATTGTATCACTGTCGGCATTTCCCAAATTGACATCACCATTGAACGATGAAGTTCCAGTGACTGCAATGTTAGCGAACTTACCTTTAGGTGTTATCGTATCAGTATCAGCGTTGCCCAAATTAACGTCGCCATTGAACGATGAAGTTCCAGTGACTGCAATGTTAGCGAACTTACCTTTAGGCGTTATTGTGTCAGTGTCGGCATTACCTAAAGTGACGTTGCCGTTAGCGACAAGGTTTCCGGAAATGCCGATGGAACTAAACACCCCAGATCCGCCATTAACTTCATCAGACCAAACTTTACCCCATTTTCTTGCAGATGATCCTAAATTTCCTAGAGCGTCAGTTTTAGGTATTAAAGAACTACTCACCCCCTGAGATGCCCCAGTTGCGATGTTTAATTCGTCTATTTGCGCAACACCATCAATATATAAATCTTTCCACTCATGGGTGCTACTTCCCAAATCATAAGTATCATCTGTTCCAGGCGTAATGTGACCGTTCGCAGTAAGGCTATTTAATTGAGAATCAGTAGCGTATAATTTGCCATCAGAATCTATATATGCGACTCTATTTCCGCCACTATCGATAACGGATAATTTGGAATTACCTGCATTATCTGTCAATTTTAAATGTAAATCTGAGCTTGAAGAACCTTTCTCTAAAAATAATTTAATTTTATCGCTTCCAGAACTGAACATCAAATCTGGCGAATTTCCATATGGGCTATAGGTGGTGTTTGCTCCAGAAAGAATAATCGGAGCAGAATTTGTACTTAAATCTGAAATTTGACGTAAAGTTAACGGCTCAAAATCTAAATTATTTGTTCCAACTCTTCTTAAATATTGACCTAGTCCACCGCCACTTATTCTGAGTCGACTTACATCACCAACATCAAATACTTCATTTCCGGTTGTTGATATGATCAAGTTACCTGAAATTGAGGTATTTGCGCTAATTTCTAAGTCACTAGCATCAATTACAGTGTTGCTTGCAATAGTAAGACTTCCGCCATTTATAGTATTTCCGCCATTCAGCAATGATGTCCTAAATTCATTAGCAGAGAATGTTCCATCAATGTGACCGTTCCCTGTAGACATACCTCCCCTGTCAGCATCTCCTTCTGACCAAACCGTCACAGCATTGTTACTGATAACAGTTGAAATATAATTAGTATTGAGTCTCCACACGTTAAAGCTATGGTTCAATTCTGTGTTTGATATTTGTACAGTCATTTAATTATCTCTGTTATCTTTATTAACTATTTCTAAAAGAATTTTTTTGATTTCCGAAACTTCATCTTTTAAGGTTTGAAATTCCTGCCGACTTTCGTCATGTGTTTTACGCCTAGCACGATAACTCTCAAGCGAATTCATGTCGGTGCTCAAAACTGCATTACTATTAGTGTCCCTAACTAAAGTGCTGTCACCTTTTATTTTTGCTATATGGTTTTCAGTTTTCATTTATTTTTGTAATGCTATTACTCGCAAATCGTCAATTAACGGAACAAGTGCAGTGCTTTGTGAGGTAGTGACAATCTTAATAGAAAACGTTTTATACCCATTAAATATTGAACCCTCACTGGATCGATAGGCGACAATTCCGCTATTATCATTATTTAGTTTAGCTTGATTATTATCATTTGAATTTAAAAACCCTGATGCGTCATCAGATTCAAAAGTATATTCAAACTCTCTTATATCCGACCCATCAAATCCTTCAGAAAATCTACTTAACGCAGTATTCTGTTTAAGTAAAGTGAAGTCTTTAGATTCAAAATCCGTATCTTCCGCATTTAGTATTTTAGCATAAACTTTAATATCGGTTCCATGAGGTTTAAATGCATTCAAATATACCATTATATCTTCTGCATCCTGACCGTCAGCTAATTCTATTCTTCTACTAATATATCTAACTTTAGCATTTCCATAATTATTAGTTTCGTTTGTTGAATCATTATTGATTATATTTCCTATAACAATCCCATTCATACGAGTTGAGTCAACTACAGGGGAAACCTGCGGTTTACTTGATTCGAAGTTAGCTCTAATTTGAACAGACCGATTTCCCCCATTAAATAATAATTCATTTGATCTTGAATATACTTGTTTCTCTGCATCATAAAAATTATTTTCTACTCCAGGAGATAGCGATTCCCATTTCGTTGACTGAACTCCTGATGTAGATGTAGTCTTAATTGCCCATCCTATATCAGTTTTTGCATGTAAAATTTCAGGGATTTTAGGAACTATAAGGTTCATTTGTAAATCGTCAACTGAAGTCACTCTACAATATGCGCCAGATTTCAATCCACGAACCCACCCATTAGCAAACAAATACTTATTTGCTGCAACGGATGCAGTAGAATCATCAACATGCAATTTTTGATTATCCGCATCATAGAATGAAACCATTCCAGTTGCGGTGTTTGCTACAAAACTTGTAGTTTGGCCAAATGTGCCACTTGTTCCTGGGGAATATAAATCGTTAATGTTAGCGGTTGTCTGAAAATCCCCCATAGCATCAATTTTAACTATTGCTGTTCCGCCAGAATCACTTACAATTTGACGAATAGTACCATTAGCAAAATTGGCATTAGTTATAGGAACCCCATCATATGCCCCTTTAGATTGAAGAACTTGCCCTACACTCAAAGTTTGACTGTGAGTGAATGTCAATAATGATTCTGCTCTTAAAGTTTCACCTACACGAAAACGGGAACCGCTAAGATTATCGACACTAAAAAATTCTTGTGGAGAATTTTCAACATACATTGTGCCAGAAGAACTAAAATCTGCACGATGTATCGTAAATTTAATATCTTCGCTCTGAATTGGATTCCATGTCTTATCGTTTGATGATGAGAATAGAACACCAGATGCTGGCTGTTTGTTGATTAATGTGTCCGGACGAAATACGTCCATGCCCCCCATCTCAGCTGTCCATAGAGCGTATTGGTCTGAATTTCCGGCAGGAACAACAATAAATGCATAATCCGTAGTATTTTTTAAATATACGGGAGTGTCAAACATGAATGTTGTAGGTAATGATGCGTCATCCGAAATTTGTATTTCTGATGGAGTCAACGTCTTAATTGCATACGGAACAATAGTTTCAGTCGGAAACCCATTTTCAACTTTACGAAGTTGGAGTGTTAAAGGCAATTTTTCATCTTTTTTACCAAAATACAAATCAACTTTAGTTACATATATTCCATCTATGCTCGATCCCGAAATATTTACTGAGAATGTCTGGGCTATAGGATCCCACCAAGAGCGATCTCCATCAGAAACTTTATGTAGCGTTTTAGTTTCAATTACAGTTTCTGATGAAAATTGTGGAATTTGTAAATTGATATCCGTTCCTTGCATTGTAATATCAAGCGGATTCGATTGAAAATCTCCGTGCGCAGAAGTTGTTATTAAATCTTTTTCAACTATTGGGTCTTCAACGTCATTCAATACGAATCGTCTGACCCCAACACGAAATCTCAAATTTTCATCATCAGGAATTCTAAATTTTGCATAAACTGTTCCAGTATCGTCTGTTTCTAATTGATCGCCCTCAACACCAGTATCGGCGAAACTTGAATCCGTCGGAGTACAATAGGAAGAAACTTTCTCGTCATCAAAATACGCATAAAGTTGTGTATTAGGTTTCATCCTAACCCCAGTTATCCGAATTTCTCTACCTCTCATATATGCCCTAGAAGAAATACTTTCAATAGTATTACCTAAAGAAATTGTTTCTGATACTGATTCTAGTGTTGTTGTAATGTTAGTCCGTTCGAAGTCCATCGAGTTCCCAACCCAACCACTTGATGCCCCCCAAGTTCCAAAAGATGTTGATCCAGTTACTCCAGTAGCTTCAGCAAGTTCTTCAATTGCTGTGTAAAATCCGCTAAAATCTAATTGAATTTCTTCATTTTGAGTGATATCGGGAGTATTATCCGCTGGCGGATCTAGTTCCACTTGACCACGCCAATTGAATAGTAGTTCTTGAACAGGATTTCTCAATTTTGATGCATATGGCTGCTCGAACAAAGTTTCATGCGTGTAATCTAATGTGAGTATATCTCCAGTTTTAGTGATACCAGTTGATGTTAGTGATACATCTTTTTCTAAAGCAATATCTTTGCGGATAAATGTGGGTCGCATCACTCCCCTATTAACATCAATTGCCGCACGATAATATTTATTTTTTGTGTCACTATTCACATGCGACCCCATAGGATCAACAAAAAACCCATTTTTATATCTATCTGCTCCAGAAGAACCACTAAAAATTTGTTTATTTTTAGTTGAAGTTTCTAAAAGATTTAATGTAGAATAATATTCCAGACTTCTTATACGCTGATCAACTGCACGTAGATCTTTCATAGTATATCGTCGATTATTTTCTAACGACAAATTTACAGAATAATCTTTTCTTCCGACCGCCTTACTCAAATATGGAGAAAGGGAAGGAAATGGAGGAATATCCAATATACCCAACGTCATAGATTCGCTAATTTCATTAGGAGTTTTTGGATTCAAATCGGGAACGCCCCTACTGACTTGAAACGTCCCACCTTTAGTAATGATGACCCTATCCCGACGAGGTAAATAGAACTTAGAATCACAAACAAAATTTTCATCAGGCGTTGGGTAATATGAAGCGTCCGAAGTGTCCATGTCGGAGGTAATACTTGGATTTGTTGGTGCAAGTGCGACTGTTCCTGTTGCAGCTGGAGTTACTGTTGATAGTCGTGTTGGTCTGAAATCTATATGGTCGCGAAGATCATATGTTACTCCGGATGTAGGACTTCTAAACACAGGGATTTCATGCCAACTAATCTTTGAAGTTTCAATAGGAGTAGTGTTAGATGTTGGGTAAGAATCTACAGAATAAAACCCGATACCCTGACTTGTATCTCGAGTAAAATAGCTAAACTCAACCATAATTCCTTTAGATGTGACATCTAAATCACTATCAGCTTTTAATGCCAAATATGAAATGTCATACAAGTCATCTGTCTGCCCAGAGATAAGTTCAAATTGATTGGTCACATTAGTTGAACTATCACTAACAGATGTCGTTGGACCTAGATATACAGCATTTATTTTATATGCGTCAGTTATTCCTAACGACCATGGTCCAACAGCACCTGCTGTAGTGTGGCTAGACGTATTAATATGAACAAACTTATTTTTATGAACAACCTTTCCTGCATGGCGGGAAGATGTTCTGTTGACGTTAAAGTACACCGTAGAAGCAAAACTTGAGGCAAAAGTGTGTTGCTGAAGATCAATTTCGACGGTTGCAGGAGTTCCGCTAGAAATTATTGTTCCATTTTCGCTTAAATCAAAAATATAACCTTTAGGGAAATGTTTTTTATGGGTGGTTGCGGAACCTTGGGTAACTGAACTTGATACTGCCATCAATGTAGCAGATGATATACTTACTATCCTAACGGCAGCTGCTGTCCCAATTTTAATTAAATCGCCTACTTGGTATTGTGATTGGAAATCGGTGCCCGATCCAGACACAGCTGTGCCTGAACACGTGACTGTTCCCGACATTCCAGCAGTCGTAACATCTTCTTTTGCTACTACAATATAATTTCTAGATTCGGATACATCAGTAATAGTATTTCCTGTGTTCCATGGAGTTTCGCTCCCCCCAGTATGCGGAGCGGTCAATGAAATGGTTGATAGTCCAGAAACATCGAAAGTTGTATCTTCAGATCTACGATACACCCATGATGTGCTATGGGTATTATCTGAACTGGTTAACGATTTTGCGGCTCTTTGCCCTAACCCAAACACCAACCGACTTAAACTAGATTCATTAAGTTTGGCTATATTATTTTCAAGAACAATATCAGCAAAAGAATCGGTTCTATGTACACCTTTGACACTAGAAAATGACTTTTCTTCGTCCATTTTAATGTCGAACAAATATAGTCTATATACCGCAGTTGGCGTTCCTGCAATACCACTATCCCACTGAAATCCGCGAATTTTAGCAGTTCCAATTGTTGCACTTCCTGATACAGCTTGCGCACTATAGTTTACATTAGTTAACGCTTGTGCTGCGCTATCATATAAGGTAATTGATCCATGATTATCAATATCCCAAGTACCGCAGACTTCATTAACCTTTATATAATTTCCGAACGATTGCCCTACTACAACTGAATCTTTTTGAATAGTATTTGCGGCTTTATCGAATTCTAAAAATCGTGGAGCCTGTAATGTAATTTTATTGCCATTAACATACCCTGCCCCCCTTTCAACTTCACATATCAACTTATCAGTTGACCCTCCTTCGGATGCTACAAATCGCCCTAGAGAACCCTCTATTTTTAAATGTTCTCTGATTCTAATATTAAATGGATCTACAACAAAATTCCCATTAGTATCATATAACCGTTCTGCAACATAATTGCCCACATCAGAATATATAGTGTCAGTATTTTTTTGGACAATAGAACCATTTTCTACTGTTGCAACGGTAAAATAAGATGAAGTATTTGCAAACCCATACGGATGTACTGTCAATTTCGGTTGCAATCTCAAGCGACTAGCACCTGGAGCAGCGTAGTTTGTTGCTCCCGAAGCATTATCTAAAAGCGAAGAATCTTGATTTGAATCTACAAGAGTTTCTTCTGTAGTCAATCCAATGAACGCATCAGGAGTTGTAGTATATCTACCAACAATAGCACTTTGCGCTGGCATAGAAATAAAATTCCCTTTATGATATATTACTCCATCCTCAATATTTACTTTTAATGCTTTACCTGTAGCATTTGTAGCTATAGAGTTAGCAAAGAATTTATGACTCCCACCAGACGACCATTTAAAATCTAATTCTTCATTATCAGAAAAAGATTTAGTTTGTTTATCAAGTCCAGAATCAGTATAATGGCAGTAAGCGGTTAAGTAATTTCCTCCAGCTGACTCCGATCCTTCCTTCACCGCAACTAATTTAGCATTAATTCCGCTAGTGATTCCGGTAATAGTTACATTTGCTATCTTCCCTTGAGAATAAAAATCCCCAAGTAAAACCACTCGGTTATTAGCATCTTTATCACGCATCTTAACGTAATTGGTGTTATCAGTAATTAACCCACCGCCAGTAACAATTGTTCCATCAACCATAACTTCATTGGCAAATTTTTCAACTTGATTTTGAAGAATTGTTTGTAATTGCGTTAATTCTCTTGCCTGAACTGCATATCCAGGACGAAAAAGAACACGATGATAGTTTTTATCTACATCAAAGTCGTCAAAATAAGGACTTTGGTTTAAATTTGTTTCAATTGCCATTAGCTATTTCCTAAAAATCTAAAATGATTTTAATATCTTCAATCTGTTCTGGACTGCGGGTAACTGGATGCGTATTTTCAGTGTATATTACTTCGCCAGAATATGTGTTTGCTTCAGGTCCTTTAATGGACTCAACAGTAGCGATTTTATTTTCGGAACCTCGTTTAAGGATGACGTCATCCTTAACAAAAGCGGAATAATCGCTATAACTCTCAACGTTATTTATATAAGAAGTATAAAATGAAGTATCGCTTTCCGTTTCATCTTCACGAATATATACAATATTTGCATTTGCCGATTTTACGGCATTTTCCATAGCAGCAGCTTTACGAGAAATATACCCCAACTCAGTCACAAATTCAAGTTCCCCTAACTCGGCACGAAGACGATTTCGCTCATTAGTTATCGTGTCATTTATCGCGAGAGGATTTGCAGGAACGCCTTCATCCATTTCGGTGTATGAAATAACTGCCCTTGAACATAATCTCAACGATGATGGGGAATTACTTGTGTTTGCAATATTTTCAGATGACGTTAAATTATTATTAGCATCGCACTTTAATATTGGGTCACGTAATATACTGATTGTTCGAAATTCTGTATTTGATGGGATATATCCATTACCGTTAGCTGATATTCCTTCTGTTCCATTAAATTGAACATTAAGCATGACTTTATCGCCATACAATTCACGGACAGGGTTACTCCCATGTCCACCAAGCGGAGAAATTACTACATTTGCGGTTGCGCCAGTTCCATGTACACCATTTGAGGTTATCAATGCTTGCGCTCGAGTATATTGTTGCCCATTATCTATCAAATTGATACTAGAAATTGATCCGTCAGTTTCATCGACCAACGAATACGCTTTACTCCCACTCCCATCCCCAATAATAGTTACGGTGGGCGATATGATAATTCTAGAATCAGAATTGGCTAGAGTTTGAAATGCAGTGTTTACAACTAAAGTTTTTGTAGACCCAAAATATTTTATTATTCTCCGCAATTGGCCAGTTCCGGTTCCGCCAGTAATATATACTGATGACCCATTGTATATATTATCAATAGGTGATGGTGATACGTCCGGACTATTAAACACCCGCAGAGTTGTTTCAGTTGCGGATTCAACAACCCCTGAGGAAAGAGTATGATACCTTGAACCTGAATCCACAGTTTCAATAACATGTATTGCACCATTGACTGAGGATGACTGAACTGCAACTTGCCTAGAAGATTCTACTCCCCCATCACCCAATTCAATAGTTTTGACAGGTATGTGGGAAGCAGTAAGAAACTTTTGTTGCTCTCCTAATGGAACCGTATACATATATTTCCATGTATATCCGTCAGATGATGTAAATGGTAGGGTTGAAAACCCTTTCGGCATTATGGTTGAATATCCACCCTTATTATTATATAAGCATTTATAAACATTATATTCAGAAGTAATTGCATAAAATTTACGATCGTACATATCGGTATCAATATCGCGATACATAGAATATACCGTTCCAAAAATCCAATCATGTCTATCAATAACATGTGTAATGTCAGAAGTTTCTACTTTTTTCCCGCCTATGAACTCTCGATGAACATTATAATGTAAATATTGCTCGTTGTCTGGCGGAGTACTCGGATTAGGCTCATCTTCCCATTCTTCTGTTTTACCTAAACAAATATAAAGGATAGATGAGTTTTTATCATCACTACTATCAGTCGCCCGCACACGTCTTATAAACGCTTCAGCTGTAGTGATTGATAAGTCTTTAGTTGCGTATCTATAAACTGGCATTAGAATGACCCTGTTGTGTAATGCATGTTGACCCCAGTGAAATCTGGTCCAATCCATAACGAATTGAGATTTGCTAAAGTGTCACTTGTTACTATATTTAGTTTAAGAGTATTATATTCCTGCGGAGTAAATTCTACGAATATATTATCAGTTCCGCCAACTTCATTGGTTAAGTTTGAATTTAAACCTATTATATTATGCGAAGTCCCAGTATTTGCGAAATATACATTTGCATTGAGTACATTCCCATGAGACCAAACATTCGCCAAATTTGCGGTAGTCGAATCAGAAACAACGTTCAACTTAGTTAACCAAAATAGATTATCTATTTCATCTCCAGGATCGGTCTCAATTATAATATAATCGTTGTTTGACATCTGGTTTGAAAGTGCAGTTGATACTCCAATAACCTCTTGCCCGTCATTCGCAATACTAATTGTTCCTGATGCTTTAGGTTTAGTTAATGAAAACGTTCCTTCCATTGATGATAAAGTAGATTTTGTAGTATTCACTGAAATCTCAACTTGGACATTAGATGATGTTTGATATTTGCCGAATAGTATTTGCCCAGAAGGATGGCATAGATTTAAGGCAATATCGCGATATCTAGAAAATGAAATAGGGGATATCAACTCATATGAAAATTCTTGATAATAATTGCTATCTTGAATATAACTTCTTTTGGATGAAAGTAAACTTCTTGATGTAGAATAATATCCTTCCGAATTAGCAGAACCTTTAAGTTTAACAATTCCTGTTCCAGAAACTGCACGATTTCTTCCCGTAGATTCGAACACTACTTCCTCGTTATTCAAATAAGAAAATCCAGAATCGAGAACACGAACCCCTGAAATAGCACCATTTGCGCCAATACCTGTTTGGACTATAGCATTTTTACCCAAGACCCCTCGGTCGACAACCGAAGTTATCGTTGCTTGCCCTGTTCCTGTTGTCGATCTAGCATCAACTTCTCCTGGAATATATGATTCCCCATAAAACTTCAAAGCGGCATTATCGCCTACTTTCCACATAATATTTCCTGGTTCTCTCTGCAAAAAGTCTTGCCATACACGAGCAACCATTTCTATTGTTCCATTAGCATGCTGTACGATTGATGTAGTATCACTACCAATATCCCCGCCCTTTACATCTCCTGATGCACCAGAACTCGATTGAACTATTCTATCATTAGTATCAATTTTAAGTATTTGTGAATTGCCGGAAGTCCAATTCAAATCGTCCGTTTGTAATGTTAGGTATGCTTCACCTATACCTAACGCAGCAACATCATTTGCTCTAACCGTCACTTCAGGTTTAACTGAATAGCCAGATCCTCCGACCATATTAGATAGTTTTCCAATGGAACCATAATAAGTTGCAGCAAAAATTAGAGAATCGCTTAATTTTGTATGTATGTTTTCGCAAACCGCATTTGAGGTTGTGCCAACCGCATTCGCCATTAAAGTCGAACTTCCAACGATACGTAATCCTTCTCCTTCCTCAAATGCTTTCATTGGACCAGTATCAAATTGAGATGAAGTATTTGCAGTGCTATTTGCAGAAACGTAAACTTTATACAAATCTCTATATGTATTTGATGTGGTATCCTGATACCCATTAACGAGATACGTTGTTGAAGGATTTGCTGAATCAGGAGGAACAATTTTCCTAACAACGCCATATGCCCCTGAGTCAATACCGACAAGTTCAACATCATCAAGTAAAGGATTAATTGTTGAGTCTGGAATCCACCCTAATTGAAGTTCATGGGAACCTACAGTATTTGCAGCCCACTTCCCAACTGTTCCTATTGGCGATAAACTTCCTCCAACAAAACTATTAACCGTTTCCCCAACAATCCAGTCTTTATAACCATTAACTCTCAAAACTATATTATTATTAGAATAACCTCGGATTGCTGACACAACTGTTGCGTTTGCTCCAGAAGTTGCCCCATATAACCCTTGATCTATAGCTATTCCAGGATCGGTTGAATTGTTTATTGTTATCCAAGCTGCTTCTTGATCATGATAATTAGCATTTCCTACATTTTCGCCCTTTTCAGGAAACCCAAAACTGGCTTGGCCAAGAACTGTATTTGCAAACGTCGATGCCGTTAGGAAACTCCCGCCCACTTGAGATATGACTGGCGCATTATTGCCAAAAATTGTATTAGAATTCAGCGTATTCACATTAACTGATAGTGCAAACATATCATGTAAATCAGTTCTTTCTATAGTGAAAGACCCCTTTTCAACACCATCTCCGCCATCAATAAATATATCAGTGTCGCCCCAAACTGTTTCATCAGTTGATGCTCCATACCCCGATCCGCCATCATTAAGGGAAAATGATATTGCTCCGCCCATATCAATAGTATCGGTTATTACAACTTTAGCTAGATCACCTACATTACCCGACAATATACCGACAACATCCCCACGCCTATACTCTCCGCCAGAAGTTGCAATGGCGATTGAATTGATACCCGCATCAATAATCGGATAATATTCGGAATCATTATTATATTTAATTGATATAGGCTCTTTATCGTTAAATATGCCTTTGATGTTTGAAATGATAAATTGGTGTATATGCCTAGACCGAACTACAATAGTCCTAATATCCTCAACCAGTGCTTCTGCTTTTGAATTTTTTCCTTTTATAGTTTTACCTATAAACGTGTAGTTTTGTGTATTGTAGTTCGTGACCAAATATTGTTCGAGGTTCCAATCTCCATCCGAAACTTTCAGTATTTGCTCTGATGGATAATTCAACTCAACGGATTCATTATAAATTGATCGAAACATTAATTTGTATGAAGATAAAGTTCCACGTGAAGTGTTGAACTCCCTCACATATTTTGCCATCAATTTTTTATTTGCAACAACTTCAACTGGGACAGATGGTAAAAGTGTGTGGAAGAAATAATCTATAAATTCTTCAGTTGTGGTGCTTATATCATTCCATGATTCTAAATTTCGAACAGCATCAGACATTTGTCCGTTAGTTTCCATCCATTCATAATATGCTTCCATGAATGCTAGAAAATTTTGCCCGTCTTCTTTATAGAATGCGGGAAACTGGTTTTTTACCAGCGTTGATATTTTTTCTATCGCCATTTAAGTATACTCTGAGATAACATTAACTTTCGTATCGTTAGGATCAATAATTAGCACTTGTTCTCTAAGGGTGGACACATCTAACCTTTCTGGAAAGGCTAGTATTTTCAAATAGATATCTGTGTGGGAAGTCGGGGCAAAATTTTCTATTTGAATATTCCCAGTGGAATAATCTATTGTTCCTGCCTTGTTAATAACAATTATTTTTTCTTTATTTCCCCCAAACCGATAAATACTAATATTACCTAATCCGTCATCACTAATATATGAAATAAATCCGTTATAAGTAAATTGACTGGAGGTTACTGATAATTTCCGTATGGGGTTGTTAAAGTCTATATTAACTTTTGATGCAACATTCAAGTCGGGAGAAATACGTTTTTCTAGCTTAATTTCTGCAGCATTACTTAACACATAAGCCTCAGTTGAACTATCTAATTTCTTCAATAGATTTGAATATCTCAAGTTACGCCCAAACCGTTCTAAATTTTCAGTAGAAAACTTATTTGCTGCATCAATAATTGATGCTCGTATTGAAGATTCGCTAGTCTTAGTCTTAGTTTTGTCGTATCTAGTGGTAATATTCAACTTTAAATATGTGTAGTCTGGATCGATCATGATAGGATCAATACCTAATGGAGTGCGATCCATAATTGAAGCTTTGATTTGCCTTTTTCGGTTCTCTGTAATATATTCTTCACCGAAAGGTTTAGCAGCAATGATGACTTTACCAAAAAGTTTAGGGTTGGCGTGTTCTCCACCATAAGCTACAACGGACTGTAGATCTGAGTTTTCATTCAATATTATTCGTTCATAGTCATTATTAATAACTGCTCTATTTTGGGTCTGGTACGATCGTGGAGCATTAAATTTAATTGATTCAACGTTTTCTTGGAATCTTCCTCCCGAAGATTTCTTATTAGTTTCTATAGTTGCGGAAGTATACGTTGTTGTCATATTTAAATGATCTATCGCAAATGTGTCGGCACCGTTAGTGTCGCCACCGTTACAGACCAAATATTGTACAACTACAATATTTCCGTCAACCAACCTTTTCCCTAAGGCACCATCACCAAAAACAATTTCGTACTTCTCATCATATGCTTCTTCAAGAAAATAAATTTCTGAAGTGGAATAGACTTGATTGACATTTGTTGCCCTATGAAATTCAACAAGGGTGGAGTCTGAAGAAGAAGTTTGAACTTTAACTAAAATGCTAGAAGTATCTACATTTTTATTTGGAATAACAAAACGCTCGGGATTCGTTGAATCGTATATGAACGTAGAAGCTAAAGGCTCTCCCTCTTTAATAGTAAGATCAACTGTTGCGGTAGAACCTGTACCTGAACCATCGATTTGATTCACGACAACCGTTTTTGCTTCTGGAACAACATATGTATAAGTTATATCCGAAATTTCTGATGTAAATGTTGAATTTTTACTTATAGTGAAGTTTGTAACCTCGGCTGGAATTCCGCCGAATACTATATTCACATTAGCCGAAGAACCTATAGAAGACGATGACACATAACCAAGCTCCTTTGCTCTAGAAACAACAGAGTCCCGTTGCTGCGCAGTGTCAAGAAACATTTCGTTTGCAAGCATATTAACGTAATATGCATTATAATGTGTATTATATGCTAGAACGTCAAGGAGGTTCGACATTACAGATCCTTCAAAGTTAAAATCTTTGAATTTATCATTTGTCGCTAAGTGGGTCTTTAAGTTATTTTTTATCTCATTAAAGTCGAGATCGGTTACTCTTAAAAAAGTATTTGCTGTTGACATTTATCTTACTCGCTCAAGTATTAGGTCTAGAACAATTGGGTTTGGGTCGTTTCTAATCATAAAGGCGATAGATGCGCTCAATGCATTGTCGTCTGGGTGGTCTTCAACTAAAACTTCCAAAATACTTGCTCTCGGTTCGTAATTTTCAATCACTTCTCTCATTGCCGTTTCAAGTGACTGCTTAGTCGCAGAGGTAAATAATTCAAAAAGATGATAACTTATCCCGCACCCCAATTCAGGCTGAAATGGACGATCATAAAAATTTGTTAGAATTAAATTTTTGACAGATTGCTTTACTGCGGTTCTGTCAATTTTTCTTGCTACATTTCCAGTTAGTGGATGAGCAATGAACTCTAAATTCAAATCGCTATATGTTTCCACGTTTTCCATTTATTTAACCTTTTTTAAAAGAAGTGCTTTACTTATCTATACAAAGACGGTATAATATAATTGACCGCCTTTAGGGACTATTCTATTAAGGTATTTATACTGAATATTTCCCGTCTATTAGTTTTACGCCTAATTTAGATAATCTTGATTTAAATTCTATAGATTCAGTCCTAGCTTTCCAATTTTCTTTTGCTCTAGGACTCAATCCTTGATGATCGACTACCATTCTAGATATTGAATTTCGCCTTTTGTGTTTATATAGGACAACCAATTCCGTGGTTCCTATTCTTGCAGCTAATGTAACTAATTCGGAATTATGAGTCTTAGCAACCCTCAACATCGAATCATATTCTTTTTGGTTATATGCTCTAAACCAAGTTCCTGAAGATTTCAACTTATACGTTGCAGAATCTACTTTAGTATTTACTAAATCCGCATCATATAATATCTTTTTTCCTAAATAATATTTCGTTTGTTCCCCAGTCAGCGGTTTTGGGGAAGGATCGGGCGATGGTTCAGCTAATATTGGTGCTTCTTGTTCAGCAACTTGCTTAAATTCTTCTTGTTTCTTTTGCGGTGCTTCTTGTTTCTCATCATTATTATCAAACCATTTATTACAGAACTCAATTAATCCTTGCTCTCCACCATAATTTCTTAAATTAGATGAATATTTTGCGTAATGGTTGTAATATTTAACAAGATCCGACCAAAGTTTTTCAGTTCTATTATCTATCGTAGGAAAGGCTGTCTCCTGACCGCTTTTATCTTTTAATGCCTTTTTAAACACATTATAAAATTTCTCAGCATCTATCTTTATAAACTTCAGTCCAGTCTCCCAGATAAAATTATTAGAATCATTATCTAAATCTCTACCGCATTTTTCATAAATTCCGTTTCTGAAACTCCATTGGAAGGATTCATATACTGAAGGAATCATTACATCATAATCAGTTAAAACTTTTTTTGTTCTATCTTCAAGATTATTTTTTGCTGCCATAAACACTGTAAATGCATTGTCGAATGCTTCAATTTCTTTAGTGTCAGTAGAAGGAGCAGGTTCAGATGGCTTGGGTTCTTCTTTAGGAACAACAGGTTCTTTAGGAATAACGTCCTTAACTTTTTTAGTTTCGGTTTTTCCAGTTGTAGGATCAGTGATCTCTTGTTCTTTAACTTCTATATCAGGCAATTTTCCGCAAATTGATTCAAACGAAATTGAAGGAATGCTCCCTGCAAAATTGGCTAATTCTGGGGAAAGTTTAGATAATTGGTCATCTAAATCAGTAACTGCTTCACCAAAATCCTCTTTTATTTTCGCTAAACCTTTAGCAAATTCTGTAGAATTTCCCGAAGAAATTAAACTTTGTATTCGTTTCTGTAAACTCATTGGATCAGGTAACATCGATTCAGCTTTTGCTATAAGAGAATCAAATCCAGCTTTAATGTCTTTTTGTGCTGATTCCATATCATTAAGTGCAGCAATTCCTCCATTCATTAGGGATTTGAGTTTATCCTTTCCCTCTGTTATGAATGATATATCACTGTCTTTTTTACTGCAAATACCCATTATTCTGGATCTCCTACATTAACCTTATCATAGCCAGTTGCATCATCACCGCAAGTAGCTAAATCCCCTGCATTACAAACTGCAACACCGCCAATATAAACTTTGTTTGAACCAGCAATCATAGTCGGCGAATCATGTGGAGATGTACCATGGCTATTGGCTGAGTCTCCATGAACTATAACAAGTTGCCCTCCAGCATAAACTGTTGTTTGTGATGGAATCAAATCTCCTCCTGCTGTATCAGTGTCTGTGCATATTCCTGGCATTTCGTTGTCCTTAATTCAAATAAATCTTAGATGCATCCAAGTCAAATTCCCCAGTTACTGCTGTCGTCTGCGCACCCTCAACTGTTTCACTAACATTCCCTTGAGTTTCTTTAGTCATATTCCCTTTAGAAGTTACAGTGTTTGTGCCAAGATTGGTTTGCTTATAGTCTCCAGTAGAAAATATTTGAGTATTCCCGAACGTGGTCAATGCATAGTCTTCATTTACATTTAATGTATAATCACGCTTAATATTTTCAACCTTTTCCCCAGCAACCACATTATGAATTTGATCCCCTTTAATGACTGAATTATAATCATTTTTAGCAACACTTGTCGATCTATTTTGTAGAACTTCCGTTTCTTGGTTATGTCCGACTTTAGTTTGCCATGACTTTTTAAGGTCCATTGACATTTCACCCTCAACCTCTAGATGATAATCGCCTTTGATCAATTCTCGTTTGGTGCCTTGGACAGTAACGTTCCAGTCACCTCTAATATACATATTCTTCCCTTTAAGAACTATTTCATTATCATCTCCGATAATCTTAATGGTTCTTTCGCCAGTGCTGAGTATTTCCTCATATGTTCCTGTCGGATGATATCTATGATATCGGGTTGTGCTGTCATCAAATTCTTGTAAATGTCCGCCCTCAGTTTCAAATACATGATTTTGGGGATATACTGAAATAGAACCTCCAGCCGCAGGAAGTTCTTTCCAAGACTTATATGAATAATATGCCTCATCACGATCAGGAGCAACTGAAGTAATTTTAGGCGGTCTTGCGCATGGATAAACTATTTCTGTTCCACTATCATTTGATCTAGCATTATCTTTAGTTATCCTAGCATTATGTTCTTCGCAACGATCTGCTCTTGCTGCCCAATTAACATCAGTTTCGCCTATCCATCTAGGAATTCTATCGCTCGGATCATTAAATCCTATATAAGAATCTGAAAAAGTTTCAGGCACTCCCACTAGAGATCCAATTACGATTGGTTCTTGAGCACGATCTCCGTCCATAAAGAACCCAATAACCCAAGAACCCTCAACTAATCCTGTCGGGGAATGTCCCAATCCACTGGCGGACGCAGACTGTATACCATTAGTGACTAATGCCCATGGCAAATCGTCGGTCGGAATTTGAACTTTATCTTCTGTATGATACCCCATGCACCGAACCCGAACCCGACCCATCTGAACAGGATCACCTCGATCTTCAACTACACCGACCCACCATACAAATTCCCCTCTACCAAAAAAATTACGCATTAATTGCTCTCTTCATACACAGTATTAGATGACGAATTTTCATCTACAATTTCGGAAAGAATTTCAGGTTCAACGGGAGTTCTCACTTCAGGCTCCACAACTTCTTGCAAAAATATTTTTTTATTGATTGATGTCATATTTCTCTCCTATAATAAAGATGTGTCTTTCGATATTTCCATAACTGTTGCGTATGGACTGCCTGTCGTTCCGCCAGTCACTTTATGCCTAAGTTTTGTTATCATATATTTTCCGCTCAAATATTTGTCCATGCCGCCTGAGTCTTTGTCTGACTCCATTCCGGCAGTTTTTGGGATGATTATATCAATCACTTCACCAACATTAAGGTGATCCACTCCTGGAATTTCCACATTTAATACTGTATTAAATATAATTTTATTGTATGCTTCACTTTTAGCTTTAAATTTTGGCGTTTTTTTAGGATAATGATCTTCAATTGTAAATGGTTGATTGCTTGAACTCTCATGTCCAGACCTAGTAGTGGTCATTGAAAGTATAGGAGTTCCGTCAGCATCACCATAAAAGAAAGACTTTTGTAATTTGTTGAATTTATCTTTAGTATTAAAATAATCGTATTCGGTCTCCCGAAAACTTTTTCTATGAATATCAACATGAAGTGTCTTTTGACGAAAAAGACCGCCTAAAATGTTCTCCATTGTATTTATTTGCTTTTCTACTGTATATGACACTATCTTAAAAGGATCGTCCCCTTTAGCACCCTCGTCGTCCTTTGGACTAGCACCTTTGCGGTTAAATGGCGAATATATCCAAGTCCCCTTTGATTCTGCTTGAACTAAGTTTGATACATTTTTCAATTTAAATCCATTAGAGTCCTCATAAAAGAAATATAATGGAATATGGTCATGGGAGTCGGCTTCATTAATTAAAAAATCTATAGTGTCGTCAGCTGTAAGATTAGGAATTACGAATTTATGGGAACCTGAAGTCTTATCATATTCAACTTTCTTTTCTAATCTAAATTTTGTAAGTTCTCTGATATGTCTGTAACTGTCTTTAATTCTATTATTATACACAAATTCGCCGACTATTGATTCTATCATATTAGAAATAGTATTTTTGTCAGTTTTGCCTAAAGACCGTGATATTTTATGTACATTAGACATAAAATACTCCGAACTGATTCCAGACAGCATGATTGCTTCTTTTGATTCTCCAAATTTATATCGTTCATCTATAGAATAAAGCCGAAAAATGTAATTATTATAATTTTCGTAAGAATCGCCTTGACTCCCATCGGTTTTATTTTTAAACGATAATATAAAATATTCAAACCCATCAAACCCACCTTGTATATTTTCTTCTTTATTTGGGGGAATGATATCAAATAAATCTAGAGAATCTTGAAGTATGATATCGCATTCTAAATAATGGCTTGTTATATCTTGATAGACGCTTAATTCCTCAATCATGAGAGATAAGTTTATCACTTGCCCTGCTGAAGTAATTAGGCTTGCATTCCGAAAATCAATATCACCAGGATGGCGATACCCTGAAATATTACCTGCCATTAGATTCCGTCCCTGAGTATCGTTTCAACTTCATCGCGAATTTTAGAAATATATCGCTTATCTAACAATTTGATTTTGCGTTTCTTTTCTTGAATTTCTAATTCATAATCATACTTATATACAGTCTTTCGATCTTTTGGGCTGGTGTATTGATACTGATATAGATCGATGACAACGTAACGTTCATTAATTTTATGCCCATTTAAATGAATTTTTGAATGAGTTAAAATTTTTCGATATTCATGAACTTCGTTCTTTGCCTCAGGAATACTTCCATATTTCCCTTTAATGTAATCTTGAAATTCTTCTCCGAATAATGGCCACCCGAAAACAGGATCTACAATATTGTTATAATGGAGAATTATCCAAGCATAATTAGACGATCCATAATACTTATGAGCAATAATATCAGGTCTTTCTCCTTCTTGAATTGAGTATTCGTGATATACTTGCGTATTCTTTTTTATAGAAGACCTAATCTTAAATCTTCGCATAATATTGGTCAATAATACGTGACTATCGCCTGCTCCAATTTTTTGTTCAGTCTTTGGGAAATATGAAAAATAGTTTGACACAATTAAACTCCTAGCCGTTTATTGAGATAAATTTAGCATCTCTTGATCCAGGTTTTGATGCTTCGAATTCACCATCAACTGACGATCCTGCTGTGCGAGGATGCCCCCCGAAGTCTTCAGCTGTCATAATCTGAGTTTCTTGGAATTGGAGCCCAAGATTGACCTGAACTGGCATACCATTATCGAAGAATAGGGGAATACCTTGCGGTCCATAATCAACATTAACTCCTTTTAAAACTGATCTATTAATTTTAAATAAATTGTGCGCAATATGTTCTGAGAATTCAACTTCAAATTCCATAGGATAGTCGAAACCATAACTCCCTGCAAAATATGCTGGATGAGAATATTTTTTTAATGTATTAATTAATTTATTGATGATTAATGATTCTCCTTCATCACGTGCAACCAGATTCCAAGAAAAATTGAAGTCTCTAAGACCTACTCCCTTGAATACCTGAGCGAGATGGGGGTTCACTGCCACCCCCTGCTTCATCATCACAGCTGTTCCAACTTGATCAGCACCAACTGCACCAGCACCAATTGCCGCACCAAGCATGCCGCCACCTAACTTTTTACCAAGTAATGCAGCACCAGCAACGCCAGCAATGGCAGTAGCAGTATCAACCATATCAGATGCACCTCGTTTGCTTCCGTCGGTAGATGTACCTAATCCGACTTCAGAACCAATATTTCCAATTTTATTAGCTAATAGTGCACCAATATCTTGACTGCCTTCAGTAAGACTTCCTCTTCCTGCTGCTTTGCCTCCAAGAATTCCTAAAGATGCCTGTTCGTAATTTAAACTGTAGTCAGTTTTAAGGTTGCTTGGAACAGGAAGAACTATGGTCTGCCATACACGTTTTTGGTCAGCGTTATCCGCACTTGCACGTGTTCGGTTCATAACCTTAATAAGCATATAGTGTTCGTCAGTTAGATCTTTAGGAAAAACTATAGATTCTTCTACAGGCGAAGAATATAGCGATGATAGCTCCCCCGAAACCTTTGAAGGATCTATTGCTTTTTTTAGTAATTTATTGAAATTCGCTGAAAGGCTTGGACCGTTTTCGCCAAACGAAAGTCCAATATTTCCAACACCATTAATTCCAAATGGACTCTTAATGGAGTTTGAATTTATTCCCCCACCTAGTGCATCTTTAATGAAACCCATATTTTTTTCCTGTATTATAAATACTTAACAAAACTATTTATAATAATTATTATGAAATACCATCAAGGAAAATTTAAACCGAAATTTCCTAAAAAATACAGAGGGGATCACACTAATATTGTGTATAGATCTAGCTGGGAACTTAATTGTATGGTGTATTTCGATCGCAATCCTGATATAGTTTGGTGGGGAAGTGAAGAATTTGTTATACCCTATCGATCGCCTATAGACGGAAAACGCCATAGATATTATCCAGATTTTATTGTAAATACGACAAAAGGTGAAACTGTAGTGTTTGAAGTCAAACCTGCTGCCCAATCAAGACCGCCTGAAAAGAAGTCCCGAATCACTAAAAGGTATTTGAATGAAGTTAAAACTTGGGGAATTAATCAGGCAAAATGGGATGCAGCAGTAGAATTTTGTAAGGATAGGAATTGGAAATTTCAAGTAATAACCGAAAAACATTTATTCGGTAAAAAGTAAGGAGATATTATGATAGCAGAACTGGCAATGGCTAATGCTGCATTCAAGGTTATACAAGAAAGTTTGGCTCATGGTAAAGAATTATTTGAAATGGGTGAACATCTCGCACTATTCTCAGATGCGGGGAGAACGATCGACCATAAAGCAAAACTTGCTAAGAAAGGCAAACAGCAAGAAACTGATCTAGAAATATTCATGGCACAAGAAGCTATGAGAAATAAGAGAGAACAACTTAAACAAATGATGATTTCCACAAGACATATGATGTGGGATGATTTTCTGCACTTTGAAGGGCAACAAGCCAAAGAAAGAGAGAGGCAAAAAATACTCGAAGCCAAACGAAAAGCTAAAAGAACCGATTTCATTATTACAGTATTCGGATGGGTTATAGGGTTTGCTATTGTGGGCGGTGCTTTATTTGGAGCATTACCTATGATACTTGCGCCTAAATAGTAATATGGCAATTGTATTCGATCAATTATTAGCAAAGGGTGTACGTTCTGGGAAAATTCCAGCACGAACAGCAGACGCACGTGCTTGGTATAGAGATAAAGCACAAAATGTATCTCGTACTCGAGTGTCTCCAGATAAGATACTTTCGGGTAAAAAGCGGAGCCGACCTAATATCGGCGAGATGTATCATTTTAAATATGATCCTAAGACTAAAAAAACTTTACCCTATTATGACATCTTCCCTCTTATCTTCATGGTTGGCCCTGCTCCTGATGGGTTTTATGGTACCAATCTACATTACTTACCCCCGAAACTAAGAGCGGTGTTGATGGATGCATTATACGGTATTACAACAAATACTAAGTTTGATGAGTCAACTAAATTGGCTCTATCATATAACTTATTAAAAAGTTCTGGGAAATACAAATATTTCAAACCGACGTTCAAACATTATTTGTGGGAACATGTACAATCGCAGTTCATCCCTATTGCTTCAGCCGAATGGGATATAGCTTTGTTCTTACCAACGCATAGATTCAGAAAAGCTACCTCGCAAAAGGTTTATTCTGATAGTAGGAGTATGATTTAATGGGAATTTTAAAAGACGTAGCAAAAGAAGTTGCTGGGTCCATTATAACTGGCGGCATCAATAGGGTTCTTGGTGGTATTGGGGAAAAGGGAAACGAACAAGGTTTTAATGTAAATAAGATGGTCACCACCATTAATAAAAGTGGTATTGCTAAAGGTGCCCATTTTGAAGTTCAAGTTGTTCCTCCAGCGAATAAGGATTTTGATCCTACAGTAACCGAAAACTTATTATATCGTTGCGATTCAGTTGATCTTCCAGGAAGAACTCTTCAGACTTTAGATCATAGGTTTACAAATTACGGTCCAATGAATAAAGTTCCGTATATGGCTCAATATGGTGATGTTAGTGCAAGCATTATTTTATCTGAAGATTTGAGAGAAAAAGAATTCTTCGAAGTTTGGCATAATCTTATTCAAAATACTGGATCGTTTGAAGTTGGTGGTTCCGACACTTTAAATGGTAGATATTCGAATGCCCAATTTAATAATAAATATCATTCTTCATATATCGGAACTGTTATTATTAGGCAATATGGATCTTCAGGCGATTTGCGGTCTATTCATACATTACGGGAAGCATTTCCTATTAATATGAATCCAATCACAATGAATTGGGAAGATGATGCGCCATCTAGATTATCTGTTGGGTTTGCATATAGGTATTATAATTCAGTATTTTATAAGCAAGATCAGGCTGGACTTGGTATAGGGTTTGGTGTTAGTGTGAGTGCAGACGGAATTACTGGGTCTTTGAGATTGCCAGGATTTGGAATAATCTCAAATAGCGGAGTTAATAGTACTCCGTTGAAAAAAAGGATTGCCTCAGCAATATTTTAAATGATTTGAAAGGAGTATATTATGACATTACCTGTCATGAGTTTGCCGAAATATTCGGCGACAGTCCCCTCAACAGGGCGACAAATTAAATATAGACCATTTGTTGTAAGTGAAGAAAAAGTTATGTTGACCGCACTAGAAGGTGGGGATCAATTAGAAATTGTAGGATCTGTATTAGATATCATTGAATCCTGCATATTAACTGAAGGAATTGATGTTAGAGAATTACCGACGTTTGATGTAGAAAAGTTATTTTTAAAAATCAGAGCGAAGTCTGTTGGGGAAAAGATTGAAATGCGGGCGAGCCATACCAATGGCGGCACTTGTGATCACAAAACCGATGTTACGATTCCTCTTGATAAGATTAGTGTCACTGGAGAAATTGGTGATGGTAAAATAGAATTAACTAAGGATATTGGAATAAAATTAAAATATCCTTCTTTTGAAACAACCTATGGTATCGGAAAATTGGGTGTGAACGAAGCATATGATGTTATATATGATTCTATAGAATATGTATGGGATAGCAATGATGTGTATAAGGAATTTACTAAAGAAGAAATGGCTAATTGGGTCGGGCAATTAAATAAAGCCCAATTTAAAAAAATAATGGATTTTTTGGAAACAACTCCAAAACTGACATATGATATCAAATGGAAATGCGAGAAGTGCGGGAAAAGAGATAAAGTAGCTGTGGAGGGACTTACGAGTTTTTTTACATAGGGATGATGCATAACTCTTTGGCAAATTACTATCAATTAAATTTTGCCTTAATGCATCATCATAAGTATTCTCTTACCGAAATTGAAAATATGATGCCATATGAACGTGATATTTACGTTGCAATGTTAAAAAATTATTTAGAAGAACAAGAAGAAGCAATGAGAAAATAAGGTAAACTCCATGGCAGAACTACCAAAGATCAATAATGATGGGTTAGAAAATAAACTAGATAATCTTATCGAGCAAAATATGGCTGGGTTTGAATTAGTCGCTGGATTTGCAGAAAAGACAATGCATGTGAATAGCACAATGCTCTCAAATCAAGAGAGATGGATGCAAACTCAACGTGAGCAATATCTAAGTGAAGTGTCCTCTGCGGAAGAAGCACGTCGAGAACAATCACGATTGCTTGGTCAAGTAATGATTGGAGCGGATTCGAACTCAGGAACCCCTCAACTTGAAAAGAAACCTGATGCATCGGGTGATGGCGGTGGTTTAATATCCGCAGTTGCTGGTTCAATGGGCGTTGCATGGACTGCAGTAAAAGGTGGAGGTCTTTTTAGTAAGATAAAAGGAGCATTTAATTCAGCAAAGGCTAGCATAAACACTGTTGGACCTGCGATTGATGATGCTGCTAAAGCAGGAAATGCGACAGCTAAAAGTGCATCTAAACTCGGCAAATTTTTAAAAGGCGGAAATATTGTAGCAGCAGTTGCATTAAATGTTAAAGATGCTGTTGATATTGGCATGGCTGCACTTGATAATGATATTAATACTGAAGTACAAAATGCTGATATTGGTGGAGTTTTAGGTGGTGCTATTGGCGGTGGATTAGGATTCGTATTAGGTGGTCCAGCTGGAGCTGCATTAGGTGCTTCACTTGGTAATATGGTTGGCGAACATATCGGGGAAAGTTTTGACCCTGATGCTATGGCTAAAAATGTTGCCGATGGACTATTAGTTGCTGATCAAGAATTGGTTAAAAAGTATGAACTTCTTGAATCATCTAAAAAACATTTAAGCGAAGAGCAATATCAAACCCAAAAGGCTTTACTTGATTCTGAAAAGGCTTTACTTATAGAAAAGGCAGAAGATTTCAATAAGACTAAAGTTCTATTAGAGGAAGAAAGAAAACTTGCTGGAGATAAGTATAACGATTATGCTAAATTTCTTGAAGAACAAGAAGCAATGGGAATGGCGGTATCTGAAGAACAACGTGGGCATCTATTGCAACTTGAATCGACGTTTGAGCAATCGTCCGATCGGTATGCAAAAGCAATCGACGATATGAAAGGGCGTTTATCTCAAGGCGAACTATTAGACCAAGCAGAAGATTCCGGATTTTATGATAAAGACTGGATAGGAAATTCGGAAATTGATAAGTCTAAAGCAGCTAATGCTAGTGCTGGGCAAATTAAAGCGATTTTAGATGATGCTGATGTTAGTGATAAAGATAGGAATTATCTACAAAACTTACTTATTGAAAAAATGAAAATGACTAAGGAAGAGCGGGAATCTTCCCAAAATAAGCATTTAGAAATGCAACATAATGCTACAAGTTTCTTGGAAACTAGCAAAAAAGCAAAAATGCCTAGTAATATATCACAACTGAATAAATTAGAAAAGGCTGAAGATTCAATGAATCCGTCCGGATCTGGTGCTGGTGGTGCAGTTGATAATGCTTCACGTGCAATTAATAGTGTGAGTAGCATTTCTCAATCTTCAATAAATGCTCCAATAACCAATGTTGATAATTCCCAGAGTAGCATAGTAAATCAAACTTCGGTGGCATCAATTCCACCTACTCCAAGGAAGAATAAGCGTTGGGGGTATGCACCTAAAGCATATGCATAAGGTGTAAAAAAGGGGAACATAAAGTTCCCCTATCGCTCTCACATTCCCTTATTTAGCTGGGTTATTCTTCTCCAGCCAACTTCTCAAAGAAACTCAAGTTGTCATCATCATCAAAAGATACCTCGTCACTAACTTTTGGTGCAGGGGCACTTTTTTGCGCTGGCGCACGTGCAGTTGTTGGAGCAGCGACATCTTCGGCTCTAGTTGAAATGCCTGCACTTGGTCCAAGAACACGGAGCATTTTGATATTCAACTCGTCATATGACTTAAAGTTGTTAGGATTTAAATACTCTTTAAGAGAATATAACGAATCATAAATTTTTTCTAATTTATCTTCGTTCCCATCAATTAATTGTGATTGGCGGTCAAATTCGGATTTATCATAATTCCGATATCCTTCAACTTTACGAATTTTCAATTTAAAATCCGCTCCGTCCCAAAAATCGAATGGATTGATAGGCGACTCATCTTCAAATTCTGGGTTCATTGCTTCATTCAATTTATCCCAAATCTTTTTTCCATATTGGTAAAGAAATACTTTTCCTTCGTTTGAAGGATTGGCTGGATCTTTAACCACATAGATGTTAGAGTAATATTTTAAGCGACGCTTTTGTTTACGTGCTTGATCTTTTCCCGCATCAGTTCCGTTATTCCATAACGTTGAATTGAATTCTCCAACTGGATCTTTTTCCCCGATCGAAGTTAATGAGTTTTCAATGTACCATCCACCTGGACCTTGAAATCCATGGTCGAATAGACGAACAAACGGCAAATCCTCACCATTAGGTTCAGGCAAAAAACGAATGATAGCAAACCCATTACCTGATTTATCAACTTCGGGTTTCCATAAACGATCGTCCGCACCGCTTGATTGTGTTCCAGTCCTCAATTTTTGGGATTCCGCCACTAAGCGGTCCAAAGAAGAACTTCTAGATTTTTTAAGACTTGAAAATGACATATTATTTTTTCCTCGTATTGCGTTATATAAAAAATTGTATCCACATGAAAATCATAATGTTACAGGGTTATTATACCTTACTTACCATATGATAGTAAAGCACTATTTCACGAAATTTTGCCCTATCAAATTGTATCGCTTGGTGGAGAAATGGGCGATACTTATCCATCAGAAACATTTGGTCATTCAGCATGATGTCGTCATACCGTTTCCATAATCTAGAATACCCAACTAAGTCATCTAGAATGACTAATGTTTCTAATGAAATCTTTTTCCGAAGATATGCTCGATAGATATATGGATGTTTACCATCAATCATCTTCAGTGAATCGTCAAGACTTATGTCCTGATCAATAATATTACATACATCTTCCCTAAAGCTGTAAGTTGAAGAATCTATACGTTTCTTCCATCCACTTACATTTTTATATTTTTCAGGGTTGCCGGATAATAAATTGCCTATCCAACGATCGTCAGTATTACATACATAATTAGCGACAAGAAAATCTACAAATTCTTCTCGTTTAAAGTTTTTGGATGCTTTCTCAAAAAAATATTTATCTTTACGGATACGAAAGGAAGATTCTTTCGCTCTCACTTTACCTTTATATTTAAAAAAATCATAAGATTTGCTAGTAAAGTGTTGATGAACCGCAAGATAGGTACAATAAGACTCAAATGCTTTCATAATATCGCCTGCTGATTATATAGGAAGTTTTGCTCCACCTTTAAATATATTTAATTCTATACATTCACGCATCATTTTTTCTTTAAGTGTTGGCGAAATTAATTTTGCTGTAGACTCAACGTCAAGTTCATTAATTTCGCACCAATGAATTATAGCATCGATATATGACAATTTATCTTTCTTAACCGACGTTTCAATTATAATTGAGAACTTTTCCTTAGTCAACAATTCTATCATAACAAATACATCCCTTTTTTAGCGACTCAATTATTATATTATACCTGAATGAAATATAAAAGTAAAGTGTTAATTTCATTTACATTCAATGAAATTGATAAAACTTAAATCTTCTCTTCGTATAGATAAATTTGAACCTTTTACATTAAGTTGGATTGGATCTCCGAGTGGTGCTGATCGGACAAAATTAAATACACTACCTTTAATTAATCCTAAGGATGCATATTTTTTTCTAAGTTCTTTTGTGCAACTATAACCAACCACTTTATATGATTTTTCATATTCAACTATCAAGGTTAACTATTCCTTTAGAAATTAGCATTTCCCTATTAGCCATATGAAGTTCAAATAATTCTTCCTTTGACCCTCCATGATATGGTACAGCATGCCCCTCTTCAATTAATATTTCGGTCACAAGTGAATCTCCAATTATAAAATCACCTAGAATACGACCAAATTTACCTTTAAGGTCTTCCCCTTTTTTTGAGACTTGAGTCTTTAAAATAGTATCTTCATCTAATAATTCCTTTAATCTTTTCTTTGCTGCAAGACCGAATACTTTTTCTACCTTATCCCTAGTTCTAGATTCTGGAGTGTCTATCCCCATAACACGCACACGTTCATTTTTAAGCCATACCCCAAACCCTAGATCTATATCCACATCAACTGTATCGCCATCAACGACCTTAACGACTTTAGCTTTATATTCATACATACAAAATTATTCCTTATCTTTATCTTTCGACTTACCTTTAACATATGCATCTGCTCCGAAAAATGCACCAACTACAACTGAGACTGCCATAAAATATGTCGGAGCCATATCGCCAATAACTCCAGATGCATTAGTGTAGCCTAGTGCTTCAGTTCCGAATACGAATAATGGATACAATAGCATTCCAAATAGAGCAAACCAAACCATCTTCCTTTGCTGGTCTCGTTTAGCATCTTCATCTTCCATTTCTCTTCGTTTAGATTCTAAATAAATTTCCATCTCTTCATCAGATATTATTCCATCACCATTAATATCTAGATCTTCTTTTTTTATTACCATTTTTTCAATCCTTTATTGGTTGGCCAATGGGTTGTCCAATGCCTTTTGTATTTTTTCTTCTAAATCGACTTTAGTTTTTTCCACCTTATTTTCAAACCGATCCAATTTTGTATCATAATTATTTAATTTATCGCTAACTTTAGTGTCAATACGATACATATTGGTTTTAGCATCATTTAAATTTGATTCGATAGAACTTAATAATTTCTGCTGGTTATTGAGTTTTTGATCAATCAATTCCATTTTCTGTTCATATGCACCCACATCAAGATTAGCAACTTCTTCAACCTTTTGATACATTAAGAATCCAGCATATAATGAACCTAGAATAGTTGAAATCCCTGCGAATGCTGCACCTAAAGTCATAGGAGTCATTCGAATGCCGAATATTAAGAAGTCTTTGTTTTTTAAATTCTCTAGTTCTTCTTCAACATTCTCAATTTCTTCACCAAGATCCTTTGACATGATTCCATTATCCTTTATATGTTTTCACTGTTCCGGACTTATCATAAAGTTGAACATCTATTTTCTGTTCAACTTTAGTAACTTTTTTACCTGACGCTTCATCTTTCAATTGAATATACTCGGTAGTTCTGAAGTTATTAAGGTATATATCAAACACATGACTAATTTTTTCTACAAGCATAATGCCCCCTTTCCCGACCTTTCATTTCTTTTAATGCCTTTTTAATTGAATTGGCTCCCTGTCGTGGGCTCGAACCACGGACATTTTGATTAACAGTCAAACGCTCTACCAACTGAGCTAACAGGGATTATCAATTTTCAAATTCGAAGTTGTTGCCGTTTTCATTCATTTGCCTTAGTTTAATCAGTTCTTCTTGTAACCGCATTACTTCTAACCGTTTTTTTCTAAGTTCAAGTTTATATAACGAATTGCAATTAAGTCTTTCTTTTGGAGCATCTAACGGAATAATTATTCTAGCATACACCCCAACATCTTTCGATTCCATACGTGATATATCAGATCCCCCGAAAGGACTTTGATAATTATCTACAATACCAGTCATTCCTAATTCTAATTGTGTTGCCCCTCCAATTGCGCTATTACACTCTAATCCTTCAGCAGTACGAATCCTATCTTGCCCAAATGTTGATGGTGATGTAGGAATTGCCAAATTTAATGAACTATTTTGTGCCATAACTGAAGTCGACAATACAAAAAACAGTAAACCTATTTTTTTCATCATCATAATCACTTAAATTTTGAACATATTCTAGATGATATTGCAGCTTTAGTGATATTTTGTATTCTCAACTTTGAACGAGAACAAACATAGAATGCCTTATGTTTGTCTTTCTCTCGAATAAAAACATCAAATGTCATATGCCCGAGATATTTGAGATATATCACCTTATAGGATGTTACAAACGGAATAGGGTTGAATTTTTTATCAAATACCCCTATCTCATAATATTCAACATCCTTTCTTTTATTGAATATTTGTAAGGTAGTTTTATACACCTCCTTTACATATGACCTTTCTAATGTCAGGTATGTTGGTGTCATCTCATGTGAACTAACCCCATGCGACACCAGCATCATTAAACATAAAATCGCTATCCTCATTCTATTGAGCGATGCATTCGGCAGACACCAATGCTGTATATGATCCTCCAGGATATGCTTTACTTCCGCCCATAGTTGCAGCACTTGAAGTTTTGAACCAAGTTGATCCAGTTGCAGTCAAGTCGTATTTATCTGTCAAGCCATACTCAATTTTATTCGATTCATAAGAACCCATAGTTGCTGCATCAGAAACTGCTTGTACTTCAGTATCTCCAGTCCATGTCACTACATCAGGTAATGATGGGCTAGAAGAAAATTCTGAAGGAGCAGTAATAGTTGCGTAATATGCATCAGCAAGGGTGACGTCAAACCGTGTAACAGCAACAACGCCCCCATCAGCTGGAGTAGTTGTTAATGTATATGAGTTTGGGTTTCCGTAAACTCCAGGCATATCGGTCGAAATGATGCATCTGGATTGAACTGTTCCGTTAATAGGAACGTTTTCCGCTATAGTGCTTCCGGAAATGCAAATTAATGTAATAATCATTAGTGTCATCTTGATCATATCGTTCTCCTAGTTTTCTTTTTATGATTAATCGTCGTATTGCATCTGGACAATTTCGTTATGTAATTTTTCTGAAGAATGATTCAGTCTTGCTCCTTTAGGATTATCCTTGATCATTCCGCCACTTAAAGTGATAGACTCATTATATACTCCACCATTAATATGGATTTTATAATATGAATTCATATTAATTTTATTATTCGAACGTTGTAAAATTTTAGCTTGAGAAAATGAATTGGCAAACATTTCAGAATTGTCTGATGCTGCAAGTGCTTTCTCTAAACGTTCTTTAGTTTTCTCTTTCTGTTGATTTTCGGTTTCAGCCATATCTTCTTCAGAAATATTTTCTTGTTTTGCTTCAGATAATATTGTTGTGCATCTAGGAGAAGTGTCTCCTTGTGTGCATGTTGATTCTAATTGGGTACTATTTATATTATCGTATAAATTAGAAATATCAATATTATCAGGAACTATAGCACGTTTAGTGTATCCTGGACAATTAGGATCAAATTGCGGATTATAGCAAGGATCAACTTTATAGTTATAAAGAACTTTTGGGTCTTTAATTAATCCTGCACCCAAAACTTCAATAGACCCATTCCCCCATAATGCTCTGTTGCTTTGCGGAACAGGAACAACTTTATTAATTGTAGTTCCTGCTATAGATCCTGGATTCCAATCATCGGTAGACCTAAAAATATATCCGCTACCATTAGCATATTCATTTTGAATATTAACTTTTACTTGATCGTCTACATTCTTTTGTATTTCATAGCTATACAACACTCCTGTTATATCTAGTCCAGGAACATTTGGTGGAAGAATACTATCCATATTCCATGCATGTGTGCCAAAAGCCGCATTACCAGTTCGATTGTAATATGGTGATATGCTATCAGAATAGCAATATTGTACCGATGAGACCAAGAGTGCTAATAATGCTAGTTGTTTCAATAGAAATGCCATCTGATTCTTCCAATTCTTTTCTAGTTTCTTCTACATGAGATTCCCACCCAAGTTTTGCGTCTGCGCCTATCAGCCCATCGTAAGGGCAGGGAGTTCCTGCATGCATCATTGAATCGAAGACACCCTTGTCTTGACACATAATTGAAACTGCGGCAACTTTCATCCCCATATCATACATAGTTTTAGCATTTTTTAATCTAAGGCAATTATCTTCAGTGAATGTTGTTCCTGCAGAAATGCCAAGTATTTGGGTTTGAACTGCGCCAGCAATACCTATAGTACAAAGATCACTATTATATCCAGAACTGAATTGAGGCGATATAGCAGATGGCGGTGGTTGTTTAATAGTATTGGTCATACCGCCATTGGTTGTTACCGTAGAATGAGTAGCTATAGGATCATCTAATGCTCCTGACCCAGAATATTCTTGGGCATTTACGAGTCCAATGAATAGATATGCAAATATAATAAATGCAATACGAAAGTCCTTAATGTTCATAGCATAGACTCCGGAGTCCGACTAATCCGATGATAATAGCGAAAATTGAAGCCATAATATGAAACAAAAAAAATCCTATGCTATAATTAAACATATTAAACCAATCTTGGATCACGGACTCGACCCCTATTAATCCAAAAATGACCAGTAGAATGGATAAAACTGATTTTAAAGTATCATTCATAATTGCCCTAGAGTGTAAGGAATAACCTTTCCGTCAACATACTGTAAAGTTTCTTTTCTGTTATTTTCTATAGAATATGAAATATGAATCCAACTTGGTTCCATAATTAATTGGTCGTATTCTAAATTATGTATAATCCAATTAGCCACATCATATCGACTCACATCAGGAACCTTTATATCAACTGCTTGCCCTAACATATGTTGGGAATTTTTCGCTCCCCCGATTAAAGTGTTCAATTTCAAATTTCGGTATCCTGAAGTAATTTCAACTTCACCAAATTTATTTCTAATTGGGTCGATTATATTATTATATAATTCCTTTCCATTATTCACTTCGGAAATGCTTGGGGTGTTTTGTATACCATATGCGGCAGATATCTTCGAAGAAACAAATTCCCCATAATTAAATGATAGTGCCATAGTGCTTAACATTAATAATTTCATAGGTTAAATATTGGGGGATTAACTCCCCCCAATATAATCACTTAGTGGGTTTCATGATCATGATGACGTCAACCAATCAAAAAAGTTTTTCGGTTCAACAACTTCAGGCTCAGCTGGTTCAACAACTTCAGGCTCAGGCTCAGCTGGTTCAACAACTTCAGGCTCGAGTGATGTTTTTGGCACAAACCCTATAACGTTATCTTCGTCATCAAACACAGGAACTTGAACTTCTTCGGATTCAATTGCAATTGAATCTAGAACATTTTCTGCTGGGGCGACTTCTTCAAGAGTAGTCATAGGAAGGATTTTTAAATTTTCGTCAACATCAGAAAGATTGACTGCCTCGTGATTATCGGCATATGCATATGATGTAGCTAACAATAATATAATTCCACTTACTTTTTTATTCATAATAGTTATTTTTTACCTCAATTCAAATTAAACAAATAATTAAACCTATCCTTAGGTGAACATCTTTATCTCCGTTTTCTAGCTTGCCCGATCCAATTTTTAGCTGTCGGGTTAATGGGGACTTGTTTTGCCCATTCTTTAATGCGTTTATAGGTTGATACGCTTGTGGCTTTCCAGTCAGCTCCTTCAGAATTATCAATAATATACATTTGATGCCCGAAGAGTTGCGAATATTTCCCTAAATTATTTTGAACTTCTTTCCACATAACAGCAACAACGTCATCTGGAAGTTTGCGTCGACGTTTACGATTTCGTAATATTGCAGTTTCAAGATCGGTATTCACAAACAACAATGCACTTTCATATCCAAGAGCATTTAATTTACCTATTTGGGCTTTAATCTTATTAAAGTCCTTTCCTGTTCCGTCAACCACCAACCCTAATCGACCATCAATAGCAAGTTGCATTTCCTTACCAGTTAATGATTTTGATCGGACTCGAACCGCTTGCCCCTCATCACTATATATATCTTTTGGAGTCATTTCAAGATTAGCTTTAGTCAACCCTCTTTCAAAATGTTTATCCGAATTTATAACTTTGAACCCCATAGCAGTAAGTGCCGTTTCATTAATTATAAAAGATTTTCCTGATCCTGGTCCGCCTGCAGTAAAGATAACTTTAAATATTGAAGGATCATTGACGCCCTCTTTGAGTTCTAGATTATATGAAGCTAAATTCGTCAAATATTGTCCAAATTTAATCATACGAAATTACCTTATTGCTAGATTTAAAATTCTTTTTTCTCATTATAGTTTTATTGACAACTTCAAATTCACCGTTCTTATAATTGATGGCCACAGGTAAATTTAAATCTTTTGATAAATCTTTAATGACGACCTCCATATCAGCATGCTTTTTGATCTCAGCACCTTTCATTTTTTGAATTTTTTTAAATAATTTTTGTATTTCCGACACTTTAATTTCTGGAGAATTTCTTGCATCATTCATTCTATCAGCAAAATGTTTAGTAAATTCAATATCAATATCAAATTTATGCAACAGCCTATCCCCAAATTTTTCCAAATCGTCTATTTGCTTAACTGTCACCTTCTCAGTTAAGGAAAAATCTTTAAAATTTAACATATATTAATTCTCTTGATGGTATTCTTTTATAGTATTTATAAGGTCTTTATACCAATTATCTCGCTTTTCAACAAACACTTGTGCCGTATCATTATCATCACAAGCAATTATAATTACTAATTTATCAATGGGAATTCCCGTCCGTTCTTCCCACATAATTGCGTAAGCTGCCGTCTGTTGAAAATATGATCCCACCCATTCTTTCTTTTTTAGTTTTCTAGAGGTCTTAAAATCTATAATAGAAAGGCGACCGTCCCACTCAGCAACGCAATCAACTCTGCCAGCCACACCGAGGTGGTCTGAATATAATGGTGCTTCTTGAGCATATATCTTTCCAATTGAAGTATCAACTGCTTTTTGTATAGGTTTAAATAGTATTCTTTCATTAGGTAAGAACCCTTTTAAATTTAAGTTATTATTTAAATAATCTTCCGCCATCTGGTGCACGTTTGTGCCCCGACGTGCGGCTTGGGTCGAGATGCGACTTGCCTCTTTTTCTCCGACTTTATTGCGCCAAGCAGCAATGCCATCACGAGAAAGAACGCTAAGAATGGTGGTGATGGATGGGTATATATTTCTTTCAGGCGTAGTGTAATGTCGTTTCCCATTTATAGATGTTGTCTCCATTTCTGTTAGTTTAGGTATAGATTTATGTTCAAATATTTTCATATAATTATTTTTTTGATGGGGGAGGTCTTCCCCCAAGTTATAAACCGAAATATTTATTATATTCCCATGGCATGACAAATCGTAAGATATTCTCTAACAAAATCCGATCTGACAATATCGTCAGTAGTGAAATTTAGTATATCAAACGACTTCATCCTGTCTAGAATACTTAAAAACCCTGATAATCCGGAGGATTCATTATACCTTTCCGACGTGAGATCATCTTGCTTACCATCACCACATACGATTATACGAGAATTATTTCCAACTCTTGTAATAACTGAGTTGAGTTCTTGAAAAGAAAAGTTTTGAGCTTCATCAACAATGATAATGGCATCATCCCAAGTTTGTCCCCGAACAAATGAGGTTGTAGTGAAATTGATAATATCTTTTCCTTTAAGTATATCATAGGCATCGCCACGATTAAACATTCCGGAAAGAAGATCTCGATAAGGCGATTCATAAACTTTCATTTTTTCAGTTAAGTTTCCAGGAAGAAACCCCATATCCCTAGTCGGAACAACAGACCGAACAATAATTACTTGACGTTTCCCTTCTACCTTTTCTAATACATCCCGCACCCCTAAGTATGCAGAAAGAAATGTTTTTCCAGTTCCGGCACATCCATGTAGTACCATATTATTTCCTGACTCATATGAGTCAAATACGTTTCTTTGAGTGCATGTTAAAGGCTCAACCTCCTCAAGTATTAGTCCAGTTTGCTTAATTTTCCTTTGTTTCCTTACTTTTTTTCTCTGATGATGATCAATATGATACTCATAATCTTCTACAACAGATAAGTTATGCAACATACTTCGTCCTCTTGGTTGCCGAAATTAGAAGTCGATCTTATATTTCCCTTTATTGCCCATTCCATACTTATTTGCCGCTTGTCGGGTTTTCACTTCTTTAATTGACTGCCCACCCACTTTACTAGCTAATGCTGATCCTGGGTTTGCTTCCGCAATGCGGGATAGATTTTCATTCCATCCTGCATCATTTTTGATTTCACCGCTACCACTAACCGTTGGTGGTGCTGAAACAAACACTCTTTTAAGGTGTTGGTTATCCTTAATAAAGTCATCATATTCCGACATCTTGAAAATATATTCTTTAATGTCACCTGTTTCTTTGTTCATAAAATCATATGTTGGCACAACTTACTCCTTATTATCCGCATTCATTTAAATATTTTATATATTCCTTCCATTTTTCAGTTAATTCTTTACTATTAACTTTTAAATATTCTTCATATTTAATTAAACCTACTCCATAATATTCTAATTCTTCTATATGGCGATGGTAGGATGCTTTGGCAAATTCATTATAATCCATCATCATACTCCTTTCCTATGCCCCTTGTGTCGTCGTATATAGTTTTATTCCCTTTTTTAATGACAGTCCTTTCTACTGAGGTTAATGTTTTAGAGAATTCAATTTCCGCTAACAGTCTTTGCTTAGAAGCAACCACTTCGAAATTATTCTTGAATCCAGTATTCCAATATCGCGTTCCTTTATAGGTAATCATTATTGCGTAGGAGCATCTTCAGGCGGTTGATAATTATTCATTATTTGAACTGCTTTCGACATCATAAGAACAATATACCCTTTCATAGCTTTTGCAAACTCCTCATCATTCATATCTGGATAGGGAACCATTCCGTGATGTATGGGATCCGTAGATTTGCGTCCTCCAGTGTAATCCCACTCCCCGCATACAATCCCTTCGGCTAATGGGCACTCTTCGGCATGAGCAGTATTAATTGTAATTAATAATAACGCAGACACAATAAATCCTACAATAGAACTTAATAAAAATGCTCGAGTTATTTTAGACATATATCACCTCTTAAAATTTTGTTGGTAATGTATCCATGGCTTGTCTTCTTCTTTCTCTTTTTATAGCTTGTTCTAGAGCAAGTTTCCTTTTCTCAGTCGGCTTAACGTAATGCTGCCGATTTTGACATTCTTGAACTGCTCCGGATTTTTTAGTATCTCTCTTAAATCGCTTGAATACAGTATTAAAGTCAAGTTCACGAGGAGGTCGAGATTTCCCATTTTGACCTCTTGGTTTTGGTGCTTGTGGTCTTCTTGTATTTTTCATAATTCCATTTTAATAGTTAAATTCATATTTTAATCTTGCATTTCGATCATTGTAATCTACGGAACTCCCCAACATCCTCCCTTTATTATTAGTTATATTATTCAATTCAATGTTAAATTTATGATTCGGATAAGGTGAATAGACGTAGCCTATATCAAGTTGCGAATACCCATCATTATGATCTTGTATTCTAATATCCGATGTATCTTTTTTTGGAAGTTTTTGCGCTTGCATCCCCCACCGATGTGTAGCATAGAAATTTTTATATTCTACCCGAGTATCAATTTTTAATGGAGTCAATTTCGAGATATAATCTAAATTGGTTTCCCCATATAAGTATTCTGCGAATACATCGAATGCGAAATCGTCACGAGTATACTTTAAATTAATATTAGAACCGTGGATATATCCTGAATCCGCATTATCTACTTTAAATTTATATTCCCCAAATTCATCAAGAACGTCAGATGGAACTCTAACTATCAAGTCATCTAGATGTGTAGAAAATATTGAAGCATTAATGTATTCTGAATTGAATCCTAATACATACTTTACAGATCTTTCTTGTTTAAGATTTTGGTTAGGGATTTCGGTAGCAGAATCAGATATAGCTTCAGACAAATTTGGAACGGTCGGATATTTAAATCCTTCAGAAATAGATGCATATATACCTTTATACTCTATTCTAGCACCCATATTGAATGAATCAAAATGCTTATCAAAATTATTATACCCTGACCCAGATATTACGGTATAGTCATATAATGCAAACGCAGAATAATCAAAGTCTCCCCAATAGTTCCTATAATTTACATCAAAGGAATTAGAAAAAACTTCATAATCTGTAGTCAGTCCTTTATTATCATATTCAATTAGTTCAAGTTTGTGGTCGGAACCTAATGTTAAGTTTAGTCTATTATAATAATATATACTATTAGCCTGAAATATATCATTATCAGTTTCTACATATTTACCTTTTTTGTTGATCAACTCTGAAAAGTTATTATAAGATAAATTTAGATCAAGGTTATCTAAATAAAAAGTCTTATATGCTCCCGTGAAATACTGTTCCTCATACACATAATGTTGTCCATTTTCAAATTTATCAGTCCTATCAATATCATCTGACCTTGAATGTATAAACTTAAATCCTTTATATTCAAGATACCCAGCTTTTTGGTTATAATTAGAATGCGGATTATTATCTACGCTGTAAATATTATTAAATACTGCTCCCAATGATAGGTCGCCATTAGTATATACTAATGATCTATTTCCATCAAATTGTTCAGAATTTACTGTATCCCAATCTATTGAAAATTTAGATTCATTAATTCCAAGTTGCCTATTAACTGTCCCGCCTAATGAATTATTGTCTAATACATCATCGATTGATATTGCCGTGACAAATTCGTCAGGAATAAACGAATAATATTGATTCGGTCCAGACCTGAATAAAGAGTTGGTGAAATCTATTCCGTCTAATTTTAGTAGAATTTTATCGCCTTGAAGTCCCTTTACGATAGGTTGTTTAAATCCTGGAGTTGTCGCTTGAATTTGGACATTTCGATCTTCAAATAATTCTACTTTAGGAGTGTGCACTAAAGTAGAATTATGACTATCATATTGTATTACTATAGGATTTAATTCTTCTTCTCCGTATACCGATATTGGTAATATTAATAATAATACTTTAGTTATTTCTCTTATTCCCAATGGCGTCACCATAAGCTAAGGACAATGGCAGTAGTTTAGATAAAGGCAAATCAATCTTAATGACGTTGACTTTCATATCAGGATCAATTAATAATGCAGATAAAAACCTATGGTGCCCGTCAATAATTCTATTATCTGATGAGACTATTAATATTTTTGATGTTATTAGTTTTTTAGCACCATCTACTCCAGATTTAATTATAGTGCCTAACCCTTTATCAAAATATATTTGCTCTTGAATCGGAGTTAGATCTCTAGCTTTAATAGATTCACTTTTAACTGAAGTTATATCATCTTTTTTTGACCCATCATATACTTTTAACCCCAACTCAATAAACCTTTCAGCCTTTGCCCCAGATAACCCCTCAGGGAAAGGATCGCTCACTTCGGTTTCATTAGCATATGGTGCATTGATGTCAAGTTTACCTTTCATTAATCTTTTCTGAAACTTTTTGACATCCTTAGAAGTTATCACAGGCATGTCTTTCCGTTTCGTATGCCCTTTATATGCGAGTTTCTGTGCGAGAACATAATTAGAATCAAAATTTGGAATATCCTCATCTAACGTAGGGAGTTTAGACAATGCATATTCTTTAGCATCTTCTAATGACGTTGCGATTAATTCGAACTTACCTGCAGCAGCACCGCCACCGCCTTCTATTAAATAGCCTTTAAACGATTTCATATGATACGCATTTCCTAGAGTGATTAATGAGTATATTTATTATTCTCCAACAATCATATTATAGATTTCTTTCCAATTATTTACCTGATATGCGGAACCCTCATACGACTTATTGTAATCGTGATTCATCAATATTCCACGCAATCCTAAGTTTATTCCCGTATCTACATTTTCTGGCTTATCTTCAATCCAATATACTTCTGTATTTTCATATTCTTTAAGAGCTTCATCCTTATCTGCACCAGTATCTAATATTGTATATTTCTCAAACACGGTATTTCCGAACATTTCCCTTAGATTTTTAATTCTTAATATACCAGCATATTGATCGTCAGTTTGGGACGTTATTGCGTGAAAAACATATCCATGTTCTTCGTGCAATTTCTTAACCCATTTGATTGAATCTCGGAAAGGAGGCAACTTTCTCATCCAAGCACTTTCATTAAACATCCTGACTAATCGTTTAGACTCTTTACTTTGTATGTCATATTTCACGTGAACAGAGTATACATCGGGTTCGCCATTAATTTCATACCCATGCCGATTCATCCAACTGTCAAATGCATAACCCCAGTCAAGGAGAACGCCATCAACATCAGTAAGTATCACTTTATTGTTAATGTCAATCATACGTCATCAATATTACTTAATAGGATTGTGAATCCTGTTGTGGTTTGTATTGTTTTAAGAAAGTCTAAACGTTGGCTTGATTTAACAGAAACAGCAATATCATACATTCTTTCCGCTTGGGTTGCTGTGATAACAAACTCATCACCATCATCAGTAACAACTGTTGTTGTTGGGCGATACTTGTGTTCTGGAAGGTCGACTCCAGGAATAATTTTAGATGAATCAATAACTTTAGAAAATTGTTCAAGCATAGAATCTTCCTTAAATCCCGGATCAAAGTTCATATCCCCAGCAGGACCATTAAATGCTTCAGTGTCTGTCCAAATGTTAATCATAACTTGCCCTCATTTTTAATATTATTTTGGTTATACTTGGATATCGCTTCATCCAATGTTTCATGCGCACTCTTAGAATCTTCCCACCCCAAAACAGTAACCCAGCGATAAGGATCAAGATCTTTATAATGATCAAAAAAATGGCGGAGTTGACTTAATAACCTATCCGGAACATCTTCAAGGTCATTCCACCCAACATACATCGCGTCATCAGGCACAGCTAATATTTTATGATCTTGCCCCTCCTCATCAAACATTTTCAGCACCCCGATTGCTCTACATCTAGCAATACATCCGGAGAGTAGAGGATATGGCGATATTACCATCACGTCAATAGGATCTCCGTCTCCAGCTAATGTATGCGGAATAAATCCATAGTTGCATGGATAATACATGGCGGTGTCTAAAAATCTATCTAAGTATAACTTCCCTGTAGCGTCATCAACCTCATATTTTATAGGATCTGACGCCATTGGCACTTCAATTGTTACTTCGATAATATTCTCCATTGTTTTTTATTTTTTTTGGTACACATACGGTTTATCATAAGACCCGATAGACATATCGATATAAAACGCAGTGTGGAAATAATCAGTCATAATGTCAGACGCATCAAACCATTCTTGCCCATTCTCCGCTTTAGCGGGAGCAGTTTTAATGATTTTCATAATTTTATTTAAAAGGTTTGCAGATTTTTTTGAATAATGTTTATCGATGAAATAGTTGTTGATTGATTGATAGGTATCCGAAGGATCACGAAATTCTCTACGAAAGTCAATATCAGACTTCAGTAGATCGACGGATACTGAACAACTACGTTTGCGGACGGAAAACTTATATTTGGGAAATTCTTTTTTAAGTTCTTTACGAATTTCTTTACACTCTTCAGCAGATATATATGCCATTTTTTCACCCCATTCATTATATAATTTTTTGTTAGGAACTTCCCTAACCCACAACACATATTATACTCCACTTTTCAAAAAAAGTAAAGGATTATTTTCACTTATTTTAATATAGTCGCATTTCCATTAACAACCTTAACAGTGTTGTCCTGTATAAAGGTATATTCTTCGTTCCATTTCAAACCGCAATTTTTATAATCGTTCCATGACATGCACTCAATTTTGCCTGTTAACTTGTCGTTCTCGTCTCTCAATGGTACAGCGATCATTCCAGATTCAGGTATCATAAGTTAAATTCAGACAAATTTAAATCTTGCTCTTTATCGAGTTCTTGTTTAATCCAAATTAGGGCAAGTTGTTCAGTATTTTCAATAAATGCCTCATCCGAAACAGGAGAAGGTAATACCGACACCATCCACTTTATCTTATCGTATGCAGATATAAGCATATCATCCGAAATGGTGAATTTGGCTTTTTGCTTACGCTCAGTTTTAATTGCATCAAGTACAGTATCTAATGTCACCATCATAATATAGTCTCCGTGTGACTTTTGCGAGAAGAGGCAATTGCTAGATTAACCTTTTGTTCTTTCGTCATCTTGACATATTCGTCATAGCTAATAAATCCGCCCATTTCACCGATTTGGATTTCGGTCATGGTCGAAGTTAAATCTTTAATTTTTTTAGTATATTCACTTTTAGTCATCATAATATAAATACCTCTCAATTAACTAACTTACACCTAATTATACCTAGTTTTTTTCAAAAAGTAAAGGTTTTTTTTATTTATTTTCACAATACGATACAATCTTCATAAGCAGCAACTATAGATTCAAAATTAAGTTTTTCATCTAAGGTACATTCCTCCACCGCATCATCAAACAACTCTTGCTCCATAGGGCAATAGGTGAAACTCACATATGTCTGGGCGTCATTAACGACGTTTAATTCTTGTTTATTTAAGGTTTTCATAATATATTCTCTCTATCAATTTTATTTCTTTATGCTCAGGAAATCAATTAAACACTTCTATCATAAGTCTATAATATGCGTCAATTGTTATTGCAATACATAATGCAATAGCCATAAAAACTAAGGATATTGGATAGGCATTTATAACTAGATGCGCCATTCATTAAAACTCCTTAAATACCTAATAAAATCGATTCATTAATTTCCATCTGAGCATAGCGCGATTTATCCAGTAAAACCTGCGTTTCA
>ENA-OSET01000046-OSET01000046.1-sediment-metagenome-genome-assembly--contig:-NODE-46-length-137145-cov-5.018553_pt1 | contig 137145 bp, 119 predicted proteins | sample MGYA00237882_ERZ534229 | MGnify/ENA primary metagenome ERZ534229 (study PRJEB26408, sample SAMN06266212) | sediment metagenome | isolation source: Hudson Canyon methane seep mesocosm | place... | reverse complement strand
CGCTTTCGGTTGGGGGATGCCCGCCATCATGGTCTTTGCTGCGACATCTTCTGTTATGGAGGGCATTAAGCGTCCCAATATATCAATGGTATTGATGCTCATAGCCAATATCTTGAATATTGGGTTTAACTGGGTACTGGTTTACGGCAATTTTGGTTTTGAGCCCATGGGCGCGGAAGGCGCGATGTTCGGTTCGTCGGCTGCACGTTGGATAGCCAGTATTCTTTTCGTCATCATTCTATTGCGAATGAAAGATCGCCACGTTTATGGATTGGCCAATGTGCGAACTATTTCCCGGCAGGCATTGCTGGCAATCGGGAAAAAAATCAGGCGCATCGGCATCCCACTGTCTATTTCCAGTGCCTTGGAAATGATGGCTTTTATGGCCGAAGCGGCGATGGCCGGATACATGGGCCGAACAGCGCTCGCAGCCTTTCAAGTTATTGTTAATATTGCCGGTTTTTTCATGATGGCCGGAATGGGCATTGCGTCAGCGACCAGCGTTCGGGTGGGCAATGCGGTAGGTCGAGGTGACGTTAAGGCTCAATGGACTGCGGGTGCTATCGGCGTTGCCTGCGTATTCATCTTGTGTGGAGGTATATCGGCGGGAGTTTTGCTGAATAAGGAGTTATTACTGTCGGTATTTACAACCGACCAAGGCGTGATACAAATAGCGATGGCGACCCTAATCGTATTTGGCAGTTTCTTTGCGTTTAACAGCGTCAATATGGTGTCTGTTACCGGCCAGCGAACACTGGGTATTGTTTGGCTGCCGCTCATCGTCGGCTTGTGTACTACTTGGATTATTGGTTTTCCGCTTGCTTATTATCTGGGCTTTATAAGAGATATGAGTGTAGCGGGTTTGTGGCTTGGTTTTTCAATTTCAGCTCAGTTTGCCATGATTTTTAATCTATGGCGTTTTCATGTTGTCGCAAAAAGATACGTTAAAGCTTATTGATATTGTGGCGGTTGTTTTAGCGACGAAAAAATAAAAAAATAAGGAGCAGTCAGTGCCTTTACATAAGCGTGTTTTAATCAGTAATCGCGGTGAGATCGCGATCAGAATTGCAAAATCAGCGGCGGCATTGCGGATTGAGTCCGTTGGCATATATGCGGCGATAGACGCATCTTCTCTCCATACCCGGTCAACTACCCAAAGCTTTGAAGTTGGCCGTTCCGAAGACTCCGTTAATGCGTACTTGGATGCTGAATCGATCATTTCGATAGCAAAAGCCAATGCCTGTGATTGTATTCACCCCGGTTACGGTTTTCTGTCAGAAAATGCTGCCTTCGCGCAACAGTGCGCAATCGCGGGGATTCAATTTATCGGTCCTTCTCCCGAGTCGCTGGCGTTGTTCGGCGATAAAGTTCAGGCGCGAGATTTAGCGAAATCTTTGGGCATTCCGATTATATCGGGCAGTAATAATCCGCTCGCTTCTGCGGCTGATGCCGCCGTGGTGGCGCAGGATATTGGCTATCCCGTGATGTTAAAAGCCTCCGCTGGAGGGGGTGGACGTGGAATGCGGGCGGTGTTTGGTGAAAACGAAATGCCCGATGCCTTCGAACGATGTTCTAGCGAAGCAAAATCTGCTTTTGGTAATGGCGCTCTCTTTATTGAAAAGCTGCTGGTGAATCCTAGGCATATCGAAATACAGATTCTTGCCGATTCACAGGGTAATGTGGTCCATCTTCACGATCGCGACTGTTCGGTACAATTGCGAAACCAAAAGGTGATAGAAGTTGCTCCGGCGCAGGGTTTGAATCCAAATTTACGAGAAAAAATTCAATTCGATGCGATTAAGTTAGTTAAAGCGGCATCCTACGTCAACGCCGGAACGGTGGAGTTTTTGTATAGCCCGGACACTAACGAATATTACTTTATTGAATGCAATCCACGGATTCAGGTCGAGCACACCATCACAGAACAGATTACGGGCATAGATCTGGTGGAAGCGCAATTTCAACTAGCCGCCGGTGCTTCATTAAAGTCTTTGGGCTTAGTTAATCAACAGGCTGTCGGTGAACCTCGCGGCATCGCAATACAAACTCGAGTCGTCGCGCAAAGTACCGGAACCATAACAGCCTACAAAGAACCTTCCGGTGTTGGTGTGCGGGTCGATGCCTGTGGGTATATGGGCTACACACCTCCGCCTCAATTTGATCCTCTATTGGCAAAACTGATTTGCACCACGGGCCCCCTGTCTTCATTTGATTCGGCAATCAATCGAACATTAAATGCGCTGGAGGAATTTCAAATCAATGGCGTGCAAACCAATTTGTCGCAACTGCGTAACATTTTAGATCATGCCGAGTTTAGGAAAGGTGACGCTCGAACTTCCCTATTAGCTGATTATCCGCAGCTCAGCGTTTTTGCGGACGATGACGTTACTAGCGCCCGAGTCACCTTGTTAGATCAGCAGGCAGCGAATCTTACTAGTGGGATTATAGCGGGTAGTGGAACAGGATCTGGTAATGGTGAACACAGTACAGCCAAAACAAAAATGAATGCCTTAGTTGCCTCACTAGACATCGCTGAGGGACAACAACCAGTGGAATGTCCGATGGAGAGCTCCATCCTCGAGCTTAAGGTTTCGGTTGGCGATAAAGTCTCTAACGGCGACATCTTAATGGTCGTGACCGCAATGAAAATGGAAACAATGGTGACTGCACCTTGTACGGGTATTGTCAGTGGGCTTCAAACGCTCAATGTCGGCGATGTTGTAGCAGCTCGCCAAGTTGTAATGGTATTGACGCCTTTTGAGGACGAAGAAGGCAACTCTTTCCCGACACTACATTCGAGTCAAACCTGGTCAGCTGTTTTAGATGAAGTCGCTACGCTTAGAAATCTTGCGATCAGCCGATTGAGCCCCAGTTCAGAAGACCCTGGTGTCGTTAGGCAACTTAAACGCGGGAAGCTAACCTGTCGAGAGCGTATTTTATTGCTCTTGGATGAAGGCACCTTCCGAGAAGTAGGTAGTGTGGCGGGTTTCGCCTCCTACGACGAGGAGGGTGGTATCTCGGCATTTACTCCAGCCAATAGTATTGGTGGTTGGGGAAATATTAATAATCGCACGACGATAGTATGTGCCGACGACTTTACGTCACGTGGTGGTCATGCCGACGGCGCTATTGCTGCGAAGAGCGGGTATTTGGATCGGCTTTCTATTGAAATGAAAATGCCTTCGATCCGCATGCTCGATGGATCATCCGGTGGCGGTAGTGTCGCAGCAATGGTGCCCGCTCAAAAGAAAGACGGTGAGAGCAATGCAAAAGAAAGTCAGGGTGCTATTAAAGCGGGTAGGCCGAGAGTAGCTGGAGGTGGCGGGTCATTTCTTCCTGGCCATTTGGGCAGCTCAATGTACACAGAACAGTTGGCAACGGTTCCGGTCGTCAACTTACTCCTGGGCAGCGTTGTTGGTATCGGTGCGGCAAAAGCCGTTCTCGGTCATTTCTCAGTAATGGTTCGCGACATAGCACAATTGTTCGTCGCTGGACCTCCTGTCGTTTCACACGCGATGGGATACGAAATTAGTAAAGAAGAGTTGGGAGGGTGGCATATTCATTGTACCAATGGTTCCGTCGATAATCTTGCGGAATCAGAAGCGGAGGCGGTGCAAATGACTCAACAATTTCTTTCTTATCTTCCCTCCAGTGTTTACGAAGTTCCGCCTTCATTAGCCGCAGACCCCAATGATCCGATAGACCGGCGGGAGGAAGAGCTCTATACCCTCGTTTCCAGGAAACGTGTGACGACCTTCGATATACGTAAAGCCATTACTTTAATGGCTGATAAGGCATCGTTCTTTGAGATTGGGCCTCTCTGGGGAACCGATCAAGTCACGGGTTTTGTCAGATTTAACGGTCGTCCGCTCGGCGTCATTGCTTCCGACAGTCGGCACGTTAACGGTGGTGCGTTAACCGCTGACGGTTGCGATAAGCTCAAACGTCACCTTGATTTGTGCGATTCTTTTCATATTCCGATTTTAAACTTGATTGATAATCCCGGCTTTGCGGTTGGACTCGAGCACGAAATGGCCGGCACCATTCGCAAAGGTGGCGAGTGGATGGTGGCTTTTGCGCAAGTAAGTGTACCGATTTTCACAGTCCTTATGAGACGAAGTTTTGGCGTCGCCGGTAATAATTACGCAACGCCAAAGGCAACAGCGTCGATGCGTGTTGCGTGGCCGGCAGCCGATACCGGAGGTATTCCTCCAGAAGGTGGGATTGAAGCTGCATATAAACGTCAGCTCGCCGAAGCCGAAGATCCGGAAGCTTTGCGGGCCGAGTTATACGAGCGAATCGAAAGTGCGAGGGGACCAGTCGGTCCTTTAAATAAATTTCAAATAGAGGAGATGATCGACCCGAGAGACACGCGACAACGAGTCTGTGAGTGGGCGGAAATGGCCTATAAAGTGATATCGCAGCCGGCTCGATTAGTGCCAAGAGCGCTGCAGTTTCGCCCGTAGTTTATAGGCTGCACGTTGCAGATAGTTACCGTGCTCTTTGTATCATGTTTTTTTAAAGGGGTAGGGTGCTTGTCCGTTTATCAGTTCGTTCATCAGTGACAAACTATCTGGTGCATAGCTAGATGGATAATATTCTAGCTATGCACCCATTATGTCATTCCGAGCTCAAAGTGCATATCGAGACCAAACCGATAACGTTAAGACTCTCCTTTCTCTGCAGCAATCTCCGCCATTCGTTTCTTTCGCCAGCTCCATCCTTCCTGCGCATTACTCATATCCAGCAGTTGATCTTTTTTAGCTAGCAGATCTTCATAACTAACATCGGCCCCAAACTGCATCTCTTCGTTATTAAATATGGCCGCTGTTGAAAAACGGCCATTTCCGGCTTGAATAACCTTACCCGTTGGTCCGTCTTCTGCGCACATTAGCAAAACGGCTGGTGTAACCAGTTTAGGGTGACTCATCGGATCCGGGTTATCGAGATCGAGATTTCTGCCGGGAATAGTATTGATCAGCCGAGTGGCGGCGGCGGGAGCCAGCACGTTAACATTGATATTTCTTTGTCTGCCCTCGATTGCCAGTACGTTCATTAAACCCAGCATGCCCATCTTGGCGGCGCCGTAGTTTGACTGTCCAAAATTTCCATAGATTCCCGATGTGGAGCTGGTGAAGACTATACGGCCATAATGGTTTTCCATCATAATAGGCCATGCTGCGTGTGTTACGTAGGCTGAACCATTTAAATGAACATCCATAACGATGTCCCAATCTTCGAGAGGTAATTTTTTGAACGTTTTGTCGCGAAGAATGCCGGCGTTATTGACCAAAATATCAACGGTGCCGAATTCAGCAACGGCGTCGTCAACCACGGATTTTGCACCGGCTTTGTCAGATACGGAAGCCTTGTTTGCAATCGCGATGCCGCCATTTTCCTTTATTTCATCGACGACTTGATCGGCCATGTCGCTGGCACCGGTACCGTCGCCGCTTCCGCCCAGATCATTAACAACGACCTTGGCGCCGCGTGCCGCAAATTCCAAGGCGTGAGATTTCCCCAGACCGCCGCCAGCACCTGTGACAATGACTACTTTATTTTTAAATTCACTCATGATTTCTCCTGATATTTATTGCGTTTTATTATCTGATCCAGATCGTCGTGATTTTCAATCAATAGTATCGACTAAATAGCGAAAACAGAGCAAGCGAATTGTGTACCGTAGATCTATAAACGGATTACAATTTGTTAAAGTTTGCTTGTCTTTTTTCCTTAAAGGCCGCAATTGCTTCTCTATTAGCCGGGCCACCGACAAGGTTTGCAAATGTCGGTATTTCGCGAGCACGTGCGGCCCTTACGTCTCCAAGCCGTGCATCGAGTAACAACTGTTTTGTAGCAATCAGTGACTCAACCGGTTGCGCAGCGATCTGTTGTGCTAACGCCAGTGCTTCGTCAATTAAGGTGGCATCCGAACATTGCTTATAGGCTAAACCAATTTCCACTGCTTTATCGGCATCGATCCACGAGGCCGTGTAGAGGAGGTGGGCAGTTTCCTGCATGCCAATTGTCTGCGGTAACAGAAAGGTACTGCCAGCTTCTGCCGTTACCCCCAGACTGACAAATGGAGTCTTAAATCGAGCGCTTTCGGCAACTAAAACAAGATCACAGTGAGGTAGAAGCGTGACTCCAATACCAACCGCCATTCCATTTACCGCGGCGATAAGTGGTTTGTTAAAACTTTCCACAGTCTCGATAAAAACTTCAAAGCCATGGCGTTTTCCGTCGTTAAAAACCGGTGGGTCCGCGAGTTCTCCCAAATCAGTTCCGGCAGTAAAGGCGCGACCTTGCCCCGTTATTACAACACAGCCTATATCTGTGCGGACCGTTGATTCCTGTAGCGCAGTTGTCACAGCATCCAGCAAAGCGCTATTGGTTGCGTTGAGTGATTCGGGGCGGTTCAGTGTTAATTTTCTAACACCTTTATTGTCTTCGATAAGAAGTAAGTTCGATTGGGTCATGAGGTTTCCATTGTCCTGTTGAAAGTGATGACTGATGAGGTACGGTCTAATGCTGCATTGTCGCTCGTAATGTTGGTCGCGATGATAGTAGTGATTAATGAACAAGACGATAACACGAGTCCATAAGCAAATCCGCAAAAACCACGGCCTTTATTGTGGTCATTTGCAGCCTTGCGATATTTCATCTTTAATTAGGAAACTGATACTTACTCGAGTAGTTCAAGCAGAATGTTCCTTGATTTTCACGCAAAAATGGGTGGATCCTTATGCAATTTATGATTACTTTTAATCACATTGACGGTTTGTGGGAACGACTTTCAGAGGAGGAACGTTCATCCCATGAACAATGGTTGGCGGAATTTATGAAAAATCTGAAAGAACAAAAACAATCCAATTTGGTTTTTTTTAATCCACCTGATCAGCGCAAGAGCGTTCGAAAACAGCTAGATGGTGAAATGGAAGTATTGGAAGGACCTGCGATAGTTGGTCCGGAACAAGTGGGCGGTTACTACATTATTGATGCAGACACCGAAGATGAGGCAGTTGAATGGGCGAAGAAAGGTCGTTGGATGGTCGGATCAAACGAGATTCGACAAATGTATAGCGTCTAATTGATTATTCCCGCAGATGTATTCGTTCAAAAAATTTATGAGTTTGTATGGAAATACCTTGGATTCTTCTAACCAAACCACCTCGCTATTATAGAAAACAGAGTGCGGTCTTATTCTAGTGGGGAATGCAAGAACTGTTGTATTGTGTCTGGCATAGGTACATGAGGTGTTCGATGAAATCGTTAACGTTAACTTTGTCTGGTCTAGTATTTTGCTGGTATTTTGTGGATATTTCATCGGCATCCTCATTCAAAAGCGTTGTTGCGCCGATCGGAGTGTTTGTCTTTTTGGTCTCATTTTTCCTTTGGCTAGTGGGATATTTCCAGCGCAAAGGTATAGGTCAGTCTGGGCGATCGAGGGGCGGCTTGGGCGACTGGTTTGATGGCTTTGGCGACGGGGGTGGCGGAGGAGGTGATTGATTTCATCGTTCACGGTCATTATTAACAGTTTAGGCCGTCGTTAGGATGAAGCAAAGCTCACGGGAATAATTGTTGACGAGCAGCCATGTTCACTAGCGGCCATGTTCAGTAGGAGCTTTGTTCTCAGTAAGACTGTTTACAAGAATATAGTCCATAAGAACGATTGGCCATTCTTTCCATATTTATTTTGTGGCGTAGACGATGGGGATATTTCCCAAACACTCCGAGCCGCATAAAACTATGCAAGGCACGTTCTTTAGACCGTTAAAGGGTGTGAGCATTTTGGAAGGAGCGGGGGCATTGGGTGCAACGGGAACAGGCGAATTATCTAATTCATTGCTGGTCAATTTCTTAAACGAGCATAGTTGAGCTGTTCGGTTTGGTTTCCACTCTCTTCGCTGTTTCTATTTCATAGGATAGCTGACCGTGTATGATTGAAACCGAAAAATTACGCCAAATCGGAATTTGTTTCCGTAACGTCAAGAGTACGACTAAATACGAGGGGTAACTTGATGACAGTTTACGAGGGTTCATGCCTGTGCGGGGCAGTAGAGTTTTGCTATACGGCGCCTAGTCTTTGGTGCGCACATTGCCACTGTTCGCTGTGTCGGAGAGCACATGGCGCTGGCTTCGTGACATGGGTTGGTGTCGACCAAGATCGATTTACGCTTAATCGAGATAGTGACTTAAGCTGGTACTCGTCATCCGAAGATTCGGAGCGCGGATTTTGCCGCACTTGCGGTTCCAGTCTATTCTTCCGTTCAGAACGCTGGCCGCAGCAAGTGCATATCGCGCTTGGCAACATTCACTCCCCGATTGATATTGAACCGGCCAAACATGGCTGTTGGGATGACCACGTTAGCTGGCTCGAGTGTAATGATGGGTTGCCACGACAGCCCTGAACCCTATTTTGATTGGAAATCAATGGAGCAACGGGTTAGAGTCCAGCAGAAGAGTTGTGGGGCCGCCGGAATTTTAGTCGATAAGCGATGAAGAAAAAACTAGGTTATACATTGTTAATATTGTCCTTTGTTCCATGGGGGATGATTGCACTACTTCCATTTCTTGATCTTAGTGTTGGCCAGATAGCCGCTGCGACGACGGCTCTAATTATTGCTGGCGAATGTTTCTTCTATCTCAGTATTGTTCTATTGGGGAGAGAGGCGTGGGAAAAAGTAAAAGCCTTGGTTTCCTTTAAAAAGTAAATTTCTCGTTGGACGATTTTCTATCTTTTTTTGTAAATGGTAGAAGGCAGTTAGTGGATAGGAAATACTAAATGAAAGGTAAAAGATCGTATGACGTTTTTATTCGCTGACGTTGACGCGGTAATATTTGATATGGATGGTCTTCTTCTGGATACGGAAAGACTTTCTTTGGACATGTTTATGCAGGCATGCGAACGTTGTGATTGCGTTCCTAATCGGGATGTTTATTTAGCTTGCATCGGCAGCGATGGCGGGAAAACAAAACAAATATTGAGGGAGGGACATGATAAGGATTTCCCTTTGGAGGCGGTCTGCGACATCTGGAGTCGGGACTACCGTCGAGCGATATTGGAAGAACCTATCGCAGTCAAGAAAGGAGCGAAAGACTTACTCGAGTTTTTGTCCTCCGAGAATGTGAAAATGGCTGTGGCAACCTCGACCAAACAGGAAATGGCCGCGAAAAAGCTAATGAATGTTAACTTCGATCATTTTTTTAAAATCGTTGTTGGCGGCGATCAGGTCAGCAAGGGCAAACCTGACCCGGAAATATACCAGAAAGCTGCCGCTCGATTACAGGTTCCTCCAGCCAAATGCCTCGCTTTTGAAGATTCTAATACCGGTGTAAAAGCGGCCTATCATGCCGGGATGAATGTAATACAAGTTCCCGACCTGTTGGAAGTGTCTTCGGAAGTTAAGGCCTTCAAACATCGTATCGTTAATTCTTTGGACGATGTGTCGATGTTATTGCGAGAAAAAATCATGTCTGAAAATGCTTGATAATCACGACCGATCTTTAAATCAGTTATTAAATGCGGGCTAGGAATGAAATCCATCTCGATTCGCCGAAATCAATGGTAGGAAAAATCCTTTTCTCAGCGCCGCTGGTGGTGTCGACCGACAGGAAATTGCCTCTCACATTAATAAGATTAAAGAGCCACGCGGAGGATGTCGGTTTTCTTTGCGAAGAGATACTCCAAAACCACAGATATTATCAAGCTGAATAAATAAGCCTTGTCTTTGTTTCTTATGGCACTGCCTTTACAATGTGGGATCGTCAGTTTTGAAACATGCACAGTGGAGGCTTCCGTGAACATCAAAAAAGCGCTTTTTGGCGCGATTGCCATTTTTACTTTATCGGCCTGTAATAACGACAGTGATTCTCAACCAAAGGAAGCGTCGTCGGATCAGATTTCGTCGATGGGATTAACAGCTGTTATTCGTCAGCCGATGGCAGCCCTCAGTCACGACTATGCCGCTGTGCGGAAAAATCAGATACAGAACGCCGATTATCATCTGTCTGTAAGCCTTGACAGTCAGAGCGAAATATTTAGTGGAAAGGTTCAAATTGATTTCACTCTGGCGGCTAATAATACCTCGCCGGTAACATTAGATTTCGACAGCGGTTCTGTTCAGGAGGTAAAGGTCAATGGCCAGTCCGCCACGTTTGAGTATAAAAAATGGTTTGTCAGTTTAGATTCCGATTTGTTTGTAGAAGGTAAAAATACTATCGAGCTGCGTTATGAAAGAGCTTACGCAACGGATGGTTCTGGCTTGCATCGTTTTAAAGACCCTGAAACCAACGAGGTTTATATCTATTCAAATTTTGAACCTTACAACGCCAATCGATTGTTTCCGCACTTTGATCAGCCAAATATTAAAGCGCGTTTTACTTTGGATGTCACGGCACCAGCGCATTGGCAAGTCATATCGACGATGCGGGAAGAGGCAATATCTCTAGTGGAAGGGACCGACGAAGCTGTTAAGCAGTGGACATTTCCGCAGGGGCCAGTGATGTCGTCCTACATATTTTCCTTACATGCCGGACCCTATCACATTTGGGAAGGCCAGGCTGGCAACATTCCACTGCGACTTTTTTCGCGTCAGGCCTTGGCTCAATACGTCAAAATTGATGATTGGTTTACGCCGACTAAGCAGAGTTTTGCTTTCTTCCAGGAGTATTATGATCTGGACTATCCCTTTATCAAATACGATCAGATAATTGTTCCCGATTTTAACGCCGGCGCAATGGAAAACATCGGTGCAGTCACTTTTAATGAGTCTTTTGTTAACCGAGGTGAAAAAACAACCGCCCAGCGACAGAGTCTTGCCTATGTTATAGCGCATGAAATGGCTCATATGTGGTTTGGCGATTTGGTCACAATGGACTGGTGGAATGGTCTATGGCTTAACGAAAGCTTCGCGACCTATATGGCTTATCTGCAGTTGGCCGAAGCGAGTGACTTTGAGAATACTTGGAACACTTTCTATTCCGGCACTAAACAGTGGGCGTATGCAACGGACCAATTGGTTACAACACACGCGATAGAACTACCCGTTCACTCAACCGCAGAAGCAACCAGCAATTTTGATGGAATTACCTATGGTAAGGGAGCATCGGTGTTGAAACAACTTCCCCACTACCTAGGCGAAAAGCAGTTTCGTCTAGGTGTAAGCAATTATCTTAAAAAATATGCTTACAAAAATACGTCGCTTCGAGATTTTATCGATGAGCTTGGGCTAGCTGCCGACAGAAACATGGATGAGTGGACACAGCAATGGCTCTATGAGACCGGTTTAAATTCGATTCAACTCAGCATCGAGTGCGAAGCTGACCGCGTTAAAGTTCTACAGATTAATCAATCAGCGCCGCCAGAATGGCCGACCTTGCGCGAACAAAAAGTGCAGATAGGGTTTTATCAGGTGGCGAAGACCGGGATGCAACTTGAAAATCTAATCCCCGTGACTTATGGAGGGGCTGTTACCCGTGTCGATAGCGCGTCAGGACTTCCCTGTCCCGACTTCGCATACCCCAACGTTGATGATTGGGGGTACGTTAAAGTGAATTTTGACACTCAATCGTTACAGACGTTAAAGAAACATATCAATGACTTCGATAGTCCGCTGATGCGGCTCATGTTGTGGCAAAATCTTTGGGACGGTGTCAAGGACTCAGTGATTCCCCTCGACGATTATGTTGAATTTGTTACGGCAAATATTTCCGTTGAAGGAGATGACAAGGTGTTATCACAGGTGACCTATTCCCTGCGTTCCGCATTTTCCTATTTAACGATGCTGGAAATGTCAGATAAGAATATTGCCTTTATTCGCGCGCGACTGGAAAGTTTTGTATGGTCGCAGCTTAAGGACGCTCGGGAAAACTCTGACGCGCAGAAGATCTGGTTCGCCACCCTGGTGGCAACAACCCATACCGGTGAAGCTGTGGAGCGGCTTGCTGATATCCTCAATGGACAAGTCACTATTAAAGGGCTCGCTATCGATCAAGACAAACGATGGAAGTTGATTGTTAAGTTGAGTCAATACGAGTATGCGGACAGTGCTAAATTATTGAAGGCGGAAAAGTTGCAAGATAGTTCGGATTACGGTCAGAATATGGCGGTCGCCGCTGATGTTGTTAGACCGGACCCTGCCGTGAAAGAACAATGGCTCAATACGATTCTAAGCACACCTACGTCAACAGCCGGTGATCGCTATAAATTATCCACACTGAGAATTGCTATGGGTTATTTGTTTCCGAGTAATCAGCGTGCTTTGATGGCAGAGTTTAAAGAGCGACTACTTGATGTCGTACCGACACTGAATGATACGGCTCAGAATGGGTTTCTTAAAGCTTATGGTCGCTCGCTGGCCCCAATGATCTGCTCCAAAGAGAATGTTATGCGTCTCGCTCAGGCAAAAGAGAAATTCGATGGCTTAAATCCCATTTTGGCAAAAGCGTATAAAATCACGCATCAGGAAGAAGAGCGCTGCGTGAGTATAGGGGACGTGATGTTAAATAAACCTTTGCCTGAAAAGACATTGCCCGAGAAGGTATTGCCTAAACAGTTATAGCCTTTTAAGACAATCCTTTAAAAACATAGCCTTTAAAAACATAGCCTTTAACGACATAGCCCTTAGAGACTTAGCACTTAAAGACATCGCCGGTTCTATGAACTTGCCTAGAGTATTGCCTAGCTGCCGCCCTCGTTTGCGGCGGCTGATTATGCTCGAAGCTAATATTCATCAAACTCGTTCGCGCCAACTCTTTTCCCTAGTCTTTCTACAGAAAAAGAGCTGGCTATTCAAACTTCCGTAACCATTCGTTAAAGTGTGGAGAACGTTTTTCGCGAAAGGCACTAACGCCTTCCCGGGTATCGGGATGATGATCGGAGATCGCGGTTTTTGCGGCAATTTCGTCACAAGCTTGCTCAAAAGTCAGTTCGCAGGCCTGGTAAACGGAGCGTTTCAACAGCCGCATTGATACCTGCGGTCCGTTAGCCAGTTCAACAGCAAGATCTTCAGTTGCTTTCCTTAATTGTGCGTTAGGAACAACTTCATTAACCAGGCCAAGCTCTAGGGCTTCGTTTGACGAAACGATCTTTTTACGCATTAAAAAGTCCATCGTTTTACTCAAACCCAGATGTTGCAGTAACAAATACTGTCCCCCTTCGTCTGGGAGTAGGCCAAACCGCAGCGTGGCTGAACCGAGCTTCGCGTCATCGGCAGCAATCTTAAAATCGCAGGAAAGTGCAAGCGATAGGCCGGTCTGCACCGCGATCCCGTTGACCGCTGCAATCGTTAATTTGTCTAGTTTTCGAATGGCCAAATTCAGCGCCTGAGATATGTGGCGCAAGCCGTTGTAGGTTCCCAGCTCATTATCGTGGCCGGGTGGAATCGCGGGCATCAGTGCATTGCTACTCGGCTCAGTGTTCGCGTAGGCTTTTAAATCGTCACCTGCGCAAAATGCTCTACCACTGCCAATAAATACAACCACCCGTATCGCGTTGTCCATTTGAATTTGAGTTAGTACTTCGATTAGATCTCTTTTCTTCCCGGAGTTCATACCATTGAGTTTTTCGGGCTCGTTAAACTCGATCCAGGCAATGCCAGGTTTCTGTATATTGACTTCAAAGCCGGTGAATTTTCCGTTGTCCATCTTGTGTCTCCAGGAGTTTCGTGAATTTATTATCATTATTTCTTTTTGAGAGGGTGTCAATGTCATTATCAAATTGAAAATGGTAAGTGGATCGCGTATATATACTCTTTTCCAATAGATACCTAAAGAATCTTCCAGAGGACATTATGACCGAGACTGCACTTTTAGCGAGAAGAAAAAAGTTGTTGGGCGCGGCGACCTTATTCTACGAACAGCCTGCTCATATTGTGAGAGGTGACGGCGTGTTTTTGTATGATGACAAAGGCAAAGAGTATATTGATTTGTATAATAACGTTCCCTGTGTAGGCCATGCCAACCCGCATGTGGTTGCTGCAATGCAGGAACAAATGAGCACGCTTAACGTTCATAGTCGTTATCTTCATGAAGGTATTCTCGATTATGCAGAACGTTTACTGGATTTACACTCGGCAAATTTCGACAATGTTGTTTTTGCCTGTTCAGGTACTGAAGCGAGTGAAATTGCGCTATTGATGGCTCGATATGCCACGGGCGGAAGGGGCATCATTTGTACGGATTCTACCTATCATGGTAATAGTGCCGAAGTTAGAAAAATGTCTCGGGTTTCACTGTCGGGTTCACCGATTGATGAAGATTATCGCGCCATTCCCTTTCCGCAAAGCTATCAATCGGTAGCAGGTCACTTACAGGGCGAGGCGCTAACTGATTACTACCTCGCGAAAGTACAGGCGGCTATTGATGACTTTGCAGAAAACAACATACCCCTCGCCGGATTGTTTGTTTGTTCAATATTCGCTAACGAAGGTTTGCCCGATATTCCTCCAGGATTCATGGAAAAAGCCGCAGCAATGGTAAAAAAGGCCGGCGGAGTCGTGATTGCCGATGAAGTGCAAGCCGGTTTCTGTCGATCGGGCCACTGGTGGGGTTATCAAACCAGTGGTTTTGTTCCCGATATTGTTACCATGGGCAAACCCATGGGAAATGGACTGCCTATCTCGGCGGTTGCCGCAAGCGCTGAATTGGTGAGCGCTTTTCGCGACAATACACGGTATTTCAACACCTTCTCTTCAAGCCCATTACAAGCGGCAACGGGTATGGCAGTGTTGGATGTTATAGACAATGAGAATCTCCTGGAGCGATCAGCTGAAGTGGGGGCGTATTTAAGAGCAGAACTGAAAAGAATCCAGTCTCAAAGTGAAGTTATGGGAGATGTCAGGGGTTGCGGTCTATTTATAGGCGTCGAGTGGGTCAGTGATCGAGAAAGTAAAACCGCCGATAGAGCAGGGGCCGTTCGAGTGGCCAATCGTCTAAAAGACAAAGGGTTTTTGTTAAGCAATGCTGGAGCTCTCGGCAATGTCATAAAGATCAGGCCTCCTTTAGTTTTTAAAAAGGAGCATGCCGATTTATTTCTTACAGCCTTTGACGAAATGTTAGGAGAATTATAACCCGTGGATGATACCAATGCGATTCTGGATATTGTACGGCCGTTTTTAGGCGAGTGGGGAATCAATCCGCAGACGATCAAACTCGTCTCGCACTCGGAGAATATTGTCTACAAGGTACTGGCCGACGACAATCAACAGTATGCTTTGAGAGTTCACCGTCCTGGTTACCATACGCTTGACGAGCTTAACGCTGAACAATTATGGACTAGTGCGTTGTACAGTTACGGAATTAGTGTGCCAAAGGTTGTTCGCAGAGCCAATGGCGAATATTACAAGGCCATCGAAGTGAAGGGAGCGATACGTTATGTCGGCATGGTCGAATGGCTTAACGGTCAGGTGCTCTATGATAAATTAGAGCAAAGTACGAACGCGAAAACCCTTACTTCAAGTTTTGTGGAGCTTGGCATAATTATGGCGCGGACCCACAACCAGGCTAGTTCCTGGGATGTTCCGACCACTTTTCGACGTCATCACTGGAATGTTGAAGGTTTTTTTGGGAGCTCACCACACTGGGGGCGATTCTGGGAGGTGCCACAGTTGGACGCTGAGCAAGAAGCTGTGGTGTTAGCGGTGAAAGAGTTTTTAGTTCAGCGGCTTAGTAGCTATGGCGAACGGCCCGAGACGTATAGTATGATCCATGCAGACATGCACCACGGCAATGTAATGGTGGATGAGGAAAGTATGACGGTTATTGATTTTGACGATGCAGGATTCGGCTGGCATCTTTATGATATAGCGGTGGCGATTTACCACTATCAGGACAGCGATAATTTTCCCACTATTCAGGCAGCAATTATCGAGGGGTATCGAAAAAAACGAGAGCTGACAGTTGAAGATGTTGAGCTATTGCCGGTTTTTCTATTGCTCAGAAATGTTGCTATCTTGGGATGGGTCCATGGGCGGCCGGAGTTAGATCATGGCGACAGAATACCCAGTATTGTAAATTCTATCCGTGGCTATGCCGAACTACTAGGTATTGGGTGTGCGTAGTCGACTATTTGTCTTATTTTTTTGAGATCTGAAAAATTAGTGATGGCGTTAGACAAGTGCTGTGCAACGGACTAGACATGGCTTAGAAAAAGATAGACTTTATTGGTATTGTAAAAAGCAGAGTAAAAAACATAATTTCTGTGCGTGCGAAGACATCGCTGCACCGGCAAGTTAGTACGATAAGAAAACTTTCACCAGTTCAAATTCATCGGCAACAGCGAAAAGTTGTTACGGTGTGTAATCATCCAAACTTGACTGAGTTAACTGTAACCAAAAGGAGAATCCCATGGCTTTAACACCATCGAGCACAGAAGAGCTGTTAGTAGAGCAGCGAGAGAATATAGCCCTTTTTACTCTGAATCGTCCCGATCGACTCAATGCGATAAGTCGAAAAATGTTGAATGAGCTTTCCGTGAAGATGGTCGAAGCTGACAAAGATCCAGAAATCCGCTGTATTATTTTAACGGGAGCGGGTAAGGGTTTTTGCGCCGGACTTGATCTGGTCGACGTGGGTAATGGGGGAATAGGCAGCGAGCGTAAATCTGAAACGCCACCGCCGCGTCAATTGTTCAATTTACGCGACGCGCCGATTAATGTTATGTGGAGCACTGACACACCTATTATCTGTGCTTTAAATGGTGCCGCGGCCGGTTACGGTATGGATATCGCACTCTTATGTGATATTCGTATTTCCGGCGAATCCGGCAAAATGGCAGCAGTGACAGCCAAGCGCAATGTTGTTCCTGAAAGTGGCGGTACCTGGCTGTTGCCTCGGTTAGTTGGATGGGCAAAGGCGGCCGAACTCTATTACCGTGCGCGCGTAGTAAAGGCAGAGGAATGTAAAGAAATAGGCTTGGTCAATACCATTGTAGCGGACGATAAGCTGATGGAAACCGCTTTAGAATGGGCGCAAGAGATTGCCGATAATGCGCCTCTCGCCGTGCAAACAACGAAACGAATGATGCGGATGGGCCTGGAAGAATCCTACGATACGTCGGTGGATCATCTCATGGTTCATCTTGCGGGAATGTTTGAGAGTGAGGACTTCAAAGAGGGAGTCGCATCATTCCTGGAGCGCCGTAAACCTAAGTTTACCGGGCGATAGGATAGTATTCGAAGTGAACCAGCATTCCTATCTCGCTGGCATGTTTTTGATAGCGTTGGTAGGAATGTAAGAATAATACTTCCAGTATTAAGACGACGATGAGAAGGTTTTCTCGAACTAGCGGAATGGCCCATCTGTTATCGACTAATGGAAATGTACTCTCCTTAACCGTTGGCTCTTCGAAATTGACCCATGTACACGATTCTAGCCCGATTGATTTCTGCCTTTCACAGTCACCTCGTATTAATCGAGTTGAAACCCTTGGGCAATGACAGTCGCAGAATTACGTAAAGGCCTTTGTGGAAAACGGCTAAATCCTAATACGATTTCGCTGATAGTCATTATCGGCTAGATATTTGTAAGCGGTTGATTGCGTGAAGTTCTTTTACTCAGACATCAAAAATTAATTTGTTGTGTCTCGATGACGCTGAGCATAATGTTGAATAACTATTGAAATGAAGATTTTCTTACTGACACATGAAAGAGAGATAGACAGAGCGACGAATACTGGGTCTATCGCGATAAAGCATTCTAATGATATTGTTGAGCGTATACTTTGGCAGAGACTGAACCCTAACAAAGATATTTTAAAGCTAATAGACAACAATGAAGCATTATTGCTGTATTCAAAGGGTGATACAGATACTGCTCAGTCTATGGTTCACGATTATGAAAACATCATCATAATTGATAGTACCTGGCAGGAGTCTCAAAAAATAGTTAACAAAAGCCATTATTTAGAGAAAATGCCCCATGCAACATTGGAGATTCCAGGAAGTTCCCGCTACAAGCTAAGGAGAAATCAACCAGAGGGTGGGCTATGCACAATTGAATGTGTCATCGAGGTCTTAAAGATTAAAGGGGAAAATCAATTGGCATCAAAACTTGAAGCAGAATTTTCTCAATTTAATGACTAATATACTTAAGCGGACTGTACAGACGATTACCAAGGGTTTGCTGGGTTTCGCTTTGTTACAATTACAGCAAACGATTATCTACCCGTAGGTGACCGTTACATCAATCAATCAGTACTTGGAGTGAGAATGCGTTGAGAATCCATTCGAGACAGTTAGGCGAATCAGACTTGAAAAAAATGAAAGCGCTCTTATTAGAAGAAGGGCCGAATGACTGGAACTTTCTTTCTGAGGAAAGTATCGATAGTCAGTTTCAACTAATAAGGGACGGAAGTGCATTAGCTGTTCTTGCTGAAAATGATGAAGTCTTAGGTTTTGCAGTTTTAATTTCCGGTGAGTTTTGTCCGTCCAAAATAGGAAAATATGCGACCTTGTCTTCAATCGATTACATTGGCGATGTGGTTGTTAACAAGAGTCACAGTGGTAAGGGTATAGGTAACAAATTACTCAATGAATGTGTCGCTATAGCGAGAGATCGAAATTCGGCGGCGGTTTATATCGAGAGGCATGAAGAAAACTTGGCATCCGCTGGAATGATGGAAAAAGCAGGTTTTGAAATGGTAGAAACTTATTATGATCCTACGAAACGGTTTGTGGGCTCAAAAAACACATCAGTGCTGAAAAAATGCACATAGCTTTAAGCACGGTCAGTGGACGCAAAAACGCCACGCGTGTTTCCGCTGCTGCTGAGGGCATTATGCATAAAAATAGATCCCAGGAGAAAAAATAAATGAAAGGGTATTTGGTTTTAGACCTGTCTATTAAAGATCTTCAGGGGTTCTTAGAGTACGCTGAAAAGATACCTGCTTTTATTGAGAAGCATGAAGGTAGATATATTGTACAGGGTGCGGTCCCGGAAAAAATGGAAGGTGATTGGATTCCTGAAAGATTGGTAATATTGGAATTTCCGTCAACAGATAAAGCGAAAGAGTTTTTGGCTGATCCCGACGCACAAAATCTATTTTCTCTACGCCACAAAACAACAAATAGTCAGTTGGTATTGGCCGAGGGTTGTTTCTAGCAAGTTTATCAAATACCTGCCATGCGCCCCGGACCCCTGCGCGGTGTTTCGGCTGCCAGTGATTGATGTGTTGTGTCAAAAAATAAACAATGACAGGGTAATATCGATGAGTAAAACCGCACTGTTTGAGTTGGCCCTTTTTGATCCTGAGAATACTCTGGTTTCATTGCTTGAAAAGCGAAATATAACATTTGAAAAGGTTCTTGCAGCACGAAAGTTTGCTGCGGCGATGGACGAAACTGTTATGGTTTTTAATAATGATAGCAGTGAAAGTATGGTTGAAAGTCTCGTATCGATATTTGTGGAGTGGCTGGAAGCGAAACAGCACCGGAAAATACAGGCTCAGTTAATTGATGGCAGTATTCTATATGTCCACGAATACAGTGTTGAAGAGATTGCAAAAATCCTAAACAGTTCATTGAAAATTACGGCGTTTGATCCAGAATACAATAACTTGATACTCAATAATCGGCCAGATCACTCTTAGTGTTAGATTTGTGGGTCGTCAACACAAAGAATTTAGGCAGCACCACCACCGCGTGGCTGGACAGCCTTACCGCTCGGTTCTTGCTAATTATACGTTATAGCTAAAAGCGTAGGGCAGGTCAAAATGGATAGATTTTTGGAAGCAGCGCTTGAAGAAGCAAAAAAAGGCTTGGCCGAGGGTGGAATTCCTATTGGCTCAGTACTTGTTATTGACGGCCAAATAGTCGGGCGGGGTCACAATCAGCGAATACAAAAAGGGAGTTCGATATTACATGCGGAAATGAATTGTTTGGAAAATGCAGGGCGATTAAAAGCGTCTGAATATCGCAGGGCAACTCTGTATTCGACATTATCGCCCTGTGATATGTGCAGCGGAACAGTACTTCTATATGGAATTCCAAAAGTGGTGGTAGGAGAAAATCAGACATTTCAGGGACCAGAGGATTACATAAAGTCACGGGGCGTTGAGGTCGAGGTTGTCAATAGTCATGAGTGCTGTCAGCTTATGGAACGTTTCATTAATTCGCATCCTGAATTATGGAATGAAGATATTGGTGAATAGAAAGTCTGGTTTGACAAGGCGTTGCACCTGAAAAACCGGAGAAGCTGGCGTTAACAACGGAATAGGAAATACCTATGCTCATTTTGATAAACGGCGCTTCCAGTAGCGGAAAAACTAGTCTGGCCAGATCGCTTCAAAAACTATGGAGTGGGCCTCTCCTCTACTGGAGTCTCGATCATCTCATTTCTCAACTTCCGTTTTCTTACACCGGTTCAGGAGAGCACTCAGCGGACGGTTTTGAGACTGTAGATTCAGACATTTACGTTAGACAGCACGGATACGTCCTCAATGATTTGTCTGTAGCGTACATAGCGAGTCTTGCTAATGCTGGATACGATGTCGTTATCGATTATGTCCTAATTGATCAGCAGGTGCTGATGCCATTCGTAGAGCGACTTCACAACCACGAGGTTTGTTTTGTCGGGCTTACTTGTGATGAGCGTGTTATTTCAGACCGAAATACGTCGAGAGTTGATCGTGTTCCAGGGTTGTCTCTGCAGCAGCAATCAAAGGTGCATTTCTGCCGGTCGTTCTATGATCTTGAACTGGACAGCTCTAAGGCTTTACCAGAGGAGCTCGCCTCGCAGTTATTCGCCTTCATTGCTAATGAATCGATATCTAGAGGCGTATCGTGATATCTATGTCTGGGCACACCGAATAACGACAGGCTATTGGCGCGCGCTTTTAGTACGCCCGAGCTGTTTACGAGTATCCTGAAAAGACGACTGTCAATTCAATAATGGATAGCTTGCTTGCGTCACCCTTTCTAGTTTTTTCCAATTAGGCGGGTAGTACCTATATTTTTAATCAGGAAATTGGCAAGTTTTCAGGTGGCACGAATGCTAACAAGACGCTCATACTTCGGACGTTTGTTGTCGGGGTTAAGATGAAAACAGGAATGGAGATCGGAGTGAAATCTAATAATGATTGATCATATATCAGTCGGGGTGGTAGATCTTGATAAGTCTACAGAGTTTTATGTTTCTATCTTTAGCACACTCGGCATATCTAAGCTGATAGAAAAGCCAGGAACGGTAGGCTTCGGCAAAAAGTATCCAGAATTTTGGCTAAACCACAGACCTGATAAGGAGCTTAGTGATCTGGATAATGGCTGCCATATATGTCTAAGGGCGTCATCCATAGAGATTGTAAACGTATTTTATCGTACCGCGGTGAAGCTAGGCGCTACTGCTAGCGGAGCACCTGCTTATCGGCCTGAGTACCATGACAGGTACTACGCAGCATTCGTCAAAGATCGAGATCACAACCATATTGAGGTTGTAACTTTTGTCCAATAAGCAAGGCAAGCATTGTAACAAGCACAGACATAGGATAGTCAGCTCGCGGGCGCTCCACAGCAAGTCAGACTGTGCGTATGATGCTCGCTAAATCCCATACAATTAGGTTGTTGCAGGATCCCGATAAATTGATGCTTCTGGCTATATTCAATAAATCACGGGCATCTGCAGGATGCTTTAGTGTCGAAACAACAGGCCTTGAAGTCTTTGCTCCCCAGATAGAGGGTGAAGAAGTCTATCTTGCAGAAGCAGATCGTCAGGCCGTGGGTTTTGTTTCAGTATGGCGTCCTGAAAACTTTATCCACCACCTTTATGTGTTACCCGAATACAAGAACAGAGGAATTGGAATTGCGCTGATAAATAATTGCATAAAAATGTATGGTGTGCCGTTATCGTTGAAATGCGCTGTCGCCAATTCCAAAGCACAGAAATTCTATCGACAAAACGGTTGGGTTCTAGGGGATGAAACAGGTATTGGCGACGATGGCTTATGGAATCGTTTGTGGCTAAAAGATGCATAGAAATTGTTTAACACAGCGGCGACCATAAATTTTCCGCTACACTCCATACTTAGTCCCACTGCGGGTGTTATCCATCCTAGAGCTTCAAGATGATCAATAGATTTCACGAAATTAAAGAAAGTGCACTGACAACCGAATATTCCCAGTGGAGAAATATAGCCACCTCCATTTTTCTATCTTTAATGTGTCTGGGAGTGGTAGGTGATTTTTGGTATCTGTATTTTTCAACAGAGAGTCTTGAATGTTATAAAGGCTTTCTTTATATGTCGGTGGTATGGATTGTAGTAGAGTTGTTAGTCATCGCGTATATGTTTCAATTTAACACTATTCCCAGGTTCGCGCGGGACTCCATTGGTTTGCTCATTGCTTTTTCGAATATCTGGTTTGGTTTATTTGTTTTTGGCTTACAACCCTGTGGGGTATAAGTTCATAACAAGCGTGGTTTTCCGTGAGGGCTTAGCCTTCGCTACAAAGCCACACTTGTCGGGAACGCTAAATTTTGGAGTGAATCATGCTAAGCCATGTAATTATCGGAATTAACAATGTCGAAGAGTGTATAGAATTTTATGATGCAGTGCTGAAAACGCTGGGTCATGAACGGCGATGGCGTGATGAAAATGGCGCCGGGTATGGAAAGCACGACGAGCTTGGTATCAACACTTTCTGGATTGGGAAACCTCGCGATGCTAATCCTGCGACAGTTGGCAATGGGTCGAACGTGGCGCTGCTGGCTCCTGACCGAAAGTCTGTCGATTTATTCTATCAAACAGCCCTCGAGTATGGTGGTACAGATGAAGGAAGACCAGGAATAAGGGCTGAGGCACATGACAACTTTTATGCTGCGTATGTGCGTGATCCGGATGGAAATAAAATATTAGCCGTTTGCCATCAGTCATGAATTTTATCGCACTCCGCGTCCAAATATGGGAGTTACCTTAATGTCATGGTCAAGGAGCGACTGCTGGTTTGGCACGGAAGAGACTCAGATATCGAAAAGCTATCTGTGTTAATTGATGAGGTACGGCAAAATGACCCTGCCGACGAACATTGCCCCAAATTTCAGTTAAAAGGAAGGTGAAGTGAGCAACGATGTTTTAACCCGAGGTAGAACGATCAGCCTACGAAAGGTCGAGGCTGGAGACTTGCGAAAAATCGTTGAATATCGCCCGGAATACGCAGGTTCTAGGTATCCATTACCGAGCCAATCACAGACATCTCGCGACTAAACGAGGTATATTCAAAAACTGGAATGTGGCTAGATCAATCTGGAGCGGTAGCGATCGTGGAAAACACGACGGGCCGTAGGGTGGGGACATCGCAGTTCTTTCGTTCAGCTCCTTGCATACACGGGTTTGAATTGGGGTATATCGTTCACGATTCGAACGATCGCGGGAATGGTTATGCGACTGAGGGTGTCCGCCTGTTGTCTGACTATCTATTTCGTACTATGCCTACACTATGTCGGCAGCAGCTCATCATTGAGATTTGTAATACTGCATCCTGGAAAGTTGCGGAACGCTGTGGCTTTCTTCGGGAAGGAGTCATGCGAAGTAGCGATTTTGGCGCTGACCCAGCGGATAGTTTCCTGTACTCGAGAACGGTCAGAGATTATCCAGAGGAGCAGACTTCAAGTAACGGGGCTTAGAAAATGCAATCAATCGTACAAGTTTATCAAACAAGACGCTGCGACACTTGGATGCTTTCTAGGAGTATCGAACAACGTAAAATCATGTATTAGTCTCCTCAACTGGTAGGTAGTTTATAAAGCCGTCATAGCTCTTGATAGTGTTACGCAACAAGCTACAATGTGTTGTTGATTGGCTTCTGCGAAAACAAAAGGATTGAGAGATTTTATCTGAAGGGGTCGGTTACGGGTGTTTAGGGGAAACAATCAAAAAAAGCGTAGATTTCGACTAGCTGCGCTGATTCCGCCCTTCATATAGATGACGTCAACCTTTCAGGGTAAAGGTAATATCTATGAACGGGCAGTATATAAACAGCAACAGATATGCGGCAAGTAAAAAATACGGTGCGCTTAATCAGCTTACCAAAGTTAAACTAAATGCGGGACAACAACCGCAGCAAGGCTGACTGCAAAAGCACAGTAGCTGCTGCGCACGTTCGCAATACTGGAGGAAGGAAAAATTAATATTACTGACTATGAATCTCTTTTAGGCGCAGCCCGGAAACAAGCTGATCCACAACGGTTACTATTCGTTTTTTTAAAGGCGTCATTACCTGAAGACCATGAAGGTGACGAAAAAAGTCGTTTTCATTCTGGCCAAGGTGGCGCTTTAGAACCTGTCATGTGTGTCGATAAAACCTTGGGCGAACTGGGTAGCTTCTCCGACTTGGCAAAAGAGTCAGAACAGATGGGACAAGATTGGCAGATTGTACTAGTAGCGAGTATTTCCGGTAGAAATGGCGTGGTGCCGGACACCGTAGAGGCTGAGCGCTCGTTGCAAATGATGGTGGAAACCGTACAACGCGGAGGAGACTTGTCAAAATTTATGGCTTTTGACAGGAATGGTGAGCCAGTAGTATTCAATTAAAATTAAATTGAATAACGCTGCCAAAATTGGAGTTTGATCTTCTGTCTTGTACGAAATCCAGTTGTGGTAGCGTTAGCTGGAAACAACTGGGAATGAAATTGATCTGGAATTCTACTGAACTGGACGTGTTTACGATGTTGCTTGAGGTTCAAATGGCGGCAATTTCATACTGCCCAGAAAACCGAGCGCTTTGCTGTGCTTTTTCCTCCGGTGAATTGCAGCGTTAGCATCTAGACAAACCTCATAAACATCAATAGCTGAAAATCCGGATTATGGACAAAACTCTCAAAATAACTATAGCGGAGAACTTTAAGAATACTGAGCTCGGTTTCTTAAGAATAAAACGGAACTTGCAAATAAGTGACTGTTCTGATTTCGAAACAGAGAACTACCTGAGAAAAATCATTTTATCCACGCCTCTGGAATGCATTGAATCACGAGGGAAAAACCACTATCTTAGCTGTGTGAAATTCAATGCTATCCTGACTGTAAATGCCCATAGTCTGACGGTCATTACCGCAAAACTAATCGACGTATGAAATACTAGTCATTCGCTCAAGTATCGGGCTGGTCAAATGGGCCGTCACTGGACGCGCAACCCTTAAATTCAATCAGTCATTACGCCGCTTGGCAAGGCGATATAACTTCGGAGAGTCGTATGCCTAACCTTGAAAATAGAATTCCACCGCCCCTTGTAGCTGCATTATTTGCTCTTGTGATGTGGGTCATCTCAATTGTTTTACCGGCGATAGAGATGAATGCCGTGGCCCAAGTGGCATTGTCATTGGCAGCTCTCGCTGCGGGACTATTTTTTTGCATCGCGGGAATTGTTTCTTTTCGAAAAGCAAAAACGACGGTTAACCCTTTGAAACCTGAAACAGCTACTTCACTGGTAAACTCGGGTATCTATACAATATCACGCAACCCGATGTATGTTGGGTTCGCCTTATTGTTGAGTGCATGGGCAGTGTATTTATCATCTCCGTGGGTCATTATAGGGATCGTAGGTTTCGTGCTTTACATGAACCGATTGCAGATTATGCCTGAGGAAAGAGCACTTAAAGAGATATTCGGCTCAGAATTCTTAACGTACCAAACAAAGGTTCGTCGTTGGTTGTGAAACGGCTAAAGGGAGATGACTAGTGTGTTGCTTAAATGAGCTGCCTAATTAGTGCGTATCCAGAAATAGGCGTTTTTCTGCGATGTCGTTGCGAGCAAAGCGCGGCAATCTCTTACAGACCGCACCAATGCTGGTAATTATGTACACTCTCCACCATAAGATTGCCGCGCTGACGCTCGCAATGACGGTGTCTATTAGTTTCTGGATGCGCACTAATTAGTTGCCTAAATGAGTTGCTCAAAAGGGATTTACTCCAAGGAGTTATCCAACAGCGAAAATCTAATGTATGGCGAAGGATCGCTAAGAAATTGCTCATTAGGAAAATTCTATTGGTTGCATAAGTATGAATGTAGTTTTTGATCTGGACGATACGATTCATGATAAGTCTGCAAGTTTGGAAAAATGCGGAGGCGCACTGTTCGAAGAATATCTGTCGGAAACCGAAATTAACCGACAAACGTTTGTAGAGTCTTTCGTGCGAGAGAACTACGTTATCCAAGCAAAAGTAGAGGTATTTAGGAAACTAGCATTAGCATATAGTTTTCCTGAAAGAGTCGAAACGGAGATGCTTGACCGCTTTGATAATACATTTCATCAATTCTCAGAAAGATTTGATTATGTCTCGGAAACCTTTAGTTTTCTTCGGAATGAAGGTGTTCAGATTGCATGCCTTACCAACGGAAGAGATTTCTTTCAAAGGAATAAAATTTCAGCTCTAGGACTGGAGGAATATTTCGAGGTAATTATTACATCGGGAGAATTTGGTGTTAAGAAACCAGATCAGGCAATTTTTAAATTCGTAATCGACAGCTTACAAGTAAACGCAGGTAGTACAGTGTTTGTTGGTGATAGTCTTAAAGCAGATATGATTCCGGCCAAAAAACTAGGATTGATCACAGTTTGGAAAACAGATGACAAAACGACTAATCCCGAGTACGTGGATTTTAAACTAAGCCACTTTCGGGAGTTTAGAAAATTATGGGAAGCGATAAGTTTAGGCGCAGCGACGTCAAAATCCTAGCGTCTTTCGTCGCTTGTCCTAAAGGAATTGTACTGCATATAGTCGGTTGAAATGAAAGATAAACCTAGAATATTAAAGCAAGAGGAAATCCATAGCGGTTGGCTGAGGGTCATTCGCAGAACAATTGAGCATCCCAACGGCGGAATACAAAACTACGAAATTGTGAATCCGGATAGTCACTCTGTGTGTGTCGTGGCAATGGATGAATTCGATAGAGTCATTCTGGTAGAAATGTATCGATTCGGACAAAATAGGAGGCTCAAGGAATTACCTGCGGGAGCGCCTGTTTCTGGAGAATCACTTGTCGATGCAATACATCGTGAATTACTAGAGGAAACAGGCTACGCTGGTAATATTAAAGAGATTGGTAGTCACTTTATAGCTGCAGAGCATGGAGTAACCCGACATGTCTTTCATGCCACGGATTGTAAAAAGATAGCACAGGCTACACCGGATCAAAGCGAAATTGATGAAGCGATAAAAGTAATAATTGTTTCTATCGAAGAATTCGTCGATATAGTTCGGTCCGGTCAAATCACCGAAACTGGAGCCGCATTTATGGTTCTAGATCATCTGGGATTATTGTAAGAGAAGTGTAAACAATAGATTACTAGGGTTTAAAATGAATCAAGTTGTAAATACGAATCAAGCTGTTATTAGAAATCAGGCAATGCTGCTCGTCTTATTTTTACTTTTGGGGGCCATAAGTGCATACCTATTTGGCGCCGAAATGCGTTCGAGCAATCCCGATGGAATCTGGCTGTATGCACCTCCTGTAGATGGGTCTGGCAGTCCGAGTGATGCATTTTCGGTAGGTTCTTCTATTGGGGTACTTCTAATCTCATTAATATATCTCGCGTTAGCAGTTACCCTTTATTCTTGGGCGAAATTGAAATCGATCAGCTTGTCGCGCGCCTTTTCGCCACTAATTATGTCATCGATTGTTGGCTTTGTTGTCATTGCAATCCTTGGGGAATTTGCGATATAAGCACCTTAACAAACCGCTCAAACACCGTTTAGGCTCCAGACCGAACAGCCTCTACCCGACTTGGCAGCGTTCGGTGTTTGGCGAGGAACTATCGAAGCGCGAAAACCGACGGATCATAAAATGAGTTTTTCGATAGGGAAAATTGAGCTTTTGGAGACTGAGGCAGGAATTTTCAATTCAGTCGACATTAGATCACTTCCAGTTTTACCGTCCGGCATAGTAATATTGGTAGCGGTTTACTAACTTTAAGAAAACGATACTAAACACCTTAGACAGAAGCCCTCACTGACCCTCGCTCTGCACAATTGTTTGAGGTGTTATACACTCGGGAATCGGTAATGGAAAGAGAAGCCCTCGCTTGGATAATCGAACTGGCAGGTATCGCGAACGTTCCCATTCAGTTCTGTGGCGGCTTGGCCGCAAATTGTTACGGCTCAAGACGAGAATTGAATGATATAGACCTCTTTGTACCTGCGGCTGGTTTTAGGGAAATAGTAAAACTAGGCGAACAAGCGATTTCAAAACCGGCTCACGTCTATAAAGAAGAATCTGAAGGTTGGAACCTGGAGTATGTTCAATTTACCTATAAGGGTATTAAAGTGGAAGTCGGAAATGCAAGAGGCGCGCAGATATATGATGCGACTACTTCATCCTGGGTACTTTTGAAAATTGACTTCTCAAAAAGTGTTTCCAAATCCATATATGGTTTAGAGGTTCCAGTAATGCCTTGCGATGAGCTGATCGCCTACAAACAAAAACTGAGCAGAAAGGTTGATTTAGAAGATATTCGGAGTATCTCCAGCAATGTATAACGATCAATGTCAGGGTGATCGGACTGTAACAAGTCCTAAAGGGCAGGTTTCCTCGTGTTTAATCGTGCCCTTTTTCCGAATGATAGTGTTGTATTCGACATGTTAGTCGTGCAGAAAGTCAATGTCATAGGAACTACCGGTAGCGGAAAATCAACATTCTCTGAGCTTCTGGCTAATAAGATTGATTGTCCTTATATTCAAATGGATCAGCTTTTCTGGAAACCCGATTGGGTAGAGTCGACAGACGACGAATTCATTTCTAAAGTCAAGAATGCAGTGTCGGGACGATCTTGGGTGCTGGATGGAAATTATAGCCGTACCAACGATATAAAATGGGAAAATGTAGATACCATCATATGGTTAGATTATTCCTATACCAGGACATTGTTGCAGTTATTTATGCGTACTGTTACTAGAACATTGTCAAAGCAGGAGTTGTGGCCAGGGACGGGAAACAAAGAATCATTTGGAAGATCTTTTATGTCCAGAACATCGATTTTCCTTTGGTTTTTTAAAAGCTACAAAAACAATAGGATGCGGTACCTAAAGTTAATGGATTCATCTGGACTCAAAGATGTTAAGTTCATCCGATTGCGCAATCCAAAAGAGGCTGATCAATTTATAGACCGTATCAATGCATAATAGAAAGCGTTACGGTGACAGTTGCTGCCGAGCTCGATTTATGCGTCGCGGTGAGCCATTTTTAAACAAAGTACACGCTGCTGCTTGTTTTGGTGCGTTTGCTATTACGTTAATGGAGGAGAGTTGTGCAAGTAGGAATCCGCCAATATAAGGAGTCTGATGCAGATGGATTTCAAGAGGCTGTATTGGAATCAGTCGATCATGTATCCAAGTGGTTGCCATGGTGTCATAGCGGCTACCGCATTGAAGATGCTAGAGAGTGGGCGTGCTCTGCAAAGGAGACCTGGGACAATGGTACAGACTATCGATTTGTGGTTGAAAATCAGGTAACAGGAGAGATTCTCGGATCGGTGGGAATTAATCAGGTTGTAGCTCAGCATAAGGTCGGTAATCTTGGTTACTGGATAAGAGAATCGGCCCTTAACAAGGGCGCTTGTACAATAGCTGCGAAGCAGGTTGTTGATTTCGGATTTAGAGAACTAGGATTCCAGCGCATTGAGGTTCATGTGCTGTGCGAAAATAAAGCAAGTAATATTGTGGCCTCTAAGCTGGGTGGTGTCTATGAGGGAGAGTTTAGAAATAAGCTTTGGCATGATGGAAAATCCAGGCCTGCAAATTGCTACTCAATAGTTCCGAGCGATTATGGGATTTAATACTGCATGGAAAAATCGTCCCTACAGTGCTGTACTCACTGATATTCGCTGTTGTTTGCGACGTATGGAAAATAGCTAACGATGGCCAATATCGCATTAGAAAGGACAGTATTAGCAAGCATTGCAATAGCGAGCGACCATGCGGGATTCGAGTATAAATCAGTATTGAAGTCTTATCTTGAGAGCAAAGGAATCACGGTTGAGGATTTTGGAACAGATACCGGCGCGCCAGTGGACTATCCTGAATTTGTCCGCGCGGCGGCACGCTCTGTTGTCAAAGGTCAACACCATCTTGGCATTATTGTCGGAGGAAGCGGGAACGAGGCGATCGTTGCCAACAGACTCCGCGGTATACGGTGCGCCGTGGTCTGGAACGAACAAACAGCCCGTCTCGCCAAAGAGCACGGCGATTGTAATATGATCGCCATTGGCCAACGCCAGATGTCAGAGGCGGTAGCGGTCGCCGTCGTTGAGGCCTGGCTTACCGCTGAATTCAAAGGTGGCCGACATCAGAGACGCATTGACCGGATTGATGAATAGGGAGTTTTGAGCAAATGCATTCGGTCAGATGGGCTTTCGCCTCGTCGCTGACTTTAGGCGTTAGTTGTTCAGTCGATACATATGGAAAAATTGATATTGGTAGAAGGTCTTCCCGGTAGCGGTAAGTCCACAACTGCGCAATGGCTTTATCATTCTTTCTGCCAATCTGAAATTCCTTCACAATGGTTTTACGAACTATCTGGAAATCATCCACTTTCTTATAGTTCAGACATAGATAAGATATCAAAGAAACTAATACTTAAAGAAAGCGTTGATTTATGGGAAGCGTTTGCTCAGTCCACTATTGATGACTCCAAAGTTACGATCATCGATAGTGGGTTCTTTCAAAAAAATATCCTGCGCATGATGAGCATGAATATCAATCGAAATGACATTCACAATTATGCCCTGCAAGTAGAAGTAATGATTGGCAAATATGATGCACACTTCATCTACTTAAATTCAGGTGACGCGGAAACGCACATGCTTAAGGCTTATAAAAAGCGAGGGAGGAGATTTCAGGACGCGCTGGTCCAGTGGTCAAATAGTATGGAGTATTCAGTCTGTAATGGATATATGAAAGTAAGTGGTAGCTTGGCATTTTGGAGAGATTACAAAGAACTCTGTGATAGTATTTATAGGAAATTCCGATTGAATAAAATTGAAATAGATGTAGCGAAAGAGGTTTGGCCAGAACATTACACAACACTTTCTCGATTGTTAGGGATTAAAGGCTATGATAATGTTAATAATTCCTCCGCCTTCCATGGGAAATTAAGCGGCGATTACGTAATGCGCGATTCAGATTTCGCGGTAAACATTAAGGAGCGGTTGGGTTCGTTTTCAATAACTAACCTTCTACATCCCTTGGAATCAGAGTCGTTAATGATGCCAAATGGTTCGAACGATTTTTTTATACGTGGTCACGATGTTAGTCTTCGGTTCGGAGAGTTTCGGCGAGGGTTACCAGAAGTGATGGAAGTGTCGAGTAGTTGGAATAAAGTGAATGGTCGCGTTTTCGATAGAATTGGCCAGTAGTCATGTCGAACAGTAGTCATCTCGCTTCTACCGAACCGATTATCGAGACCAGATTTCTGTTGTTGTTACAAACCACGTTACAACGCGGTCGGTATTAGGCCGAGTTCCCATCTGAAAGTTAAGGCGATGAAGGAAGTTATGAATATCGAAAAAACCAACCAGTGGCTGTCACTTATTGCCAATGTAGGCGTCGTAGCTGGCGTTGTCTTTTTGGCCTTTGAGATACAACAGAATAATGAGCTACTGATTCAGGAATCGCGTTATTCAATGTTGGAAAACCAAAAAGATTGGAAGTTCTTTTTGAACGGTAATCCCGAAATTGCAAAATTGATATACGCATCCAGCAGCGGAGAATTAAATGAAATTGAAAAATTTAGGCGGTTCGATATTCTTTCCGGGCTTCTTTTAACTTGGCAGTGGGAATGGGAGCAATCTCAATCAAATCTTTTTGGGAGCTCGCAATTGCCAGTCGAAGGCTTTCGCGCGTTATGGATGTCTACGAATATTCAAGCGGATTGGGTCGGATTGAAATCGATTCTTAGGCCTGAATTCGCAGAGTTTCTGGAGAGCAACGTCGTCAAACGAATACAGCCTGACGAGTAATGACTGGAGTGTGGGTCAATCCCTTTTGGGTATGAAAGGAAAGAGTCTTGATTAGAAAGATGAATAAAAGTGATGAAAATAGGATTGCAGAGATTTGGCTCCAATCTGGGCTCGACGAGTATACCTATTTACCCGATTTTCAATCACTTGACTTTGATCAGGCGCTCAAAATTTTTAGAGAAGTGATAGTACCCGATTTCGATGTATGGGTTGAAGAATCTCAGAACGTCATTCGTGGGTATTTGGCTGTTAAAGGTTCATACATCGATCGATTATATGTTGACCCCGTGTCACAACGGCGCGGTGTGGGCGAAGCACTGCTCCAACATGCCAAGTCAATGGTGCCGAAAGGTCTTGAGCTTAGAACGCATCAAAAGAATCACCGTGCCCGCAAGTTTTACGAAAAACATAATTTCCGTGTGACTCGATACGGTATCAGCCCTCCACCGGAATCCGTTCCTGATGTTGAATATCATTGGCGTCCAGATGAAGCCTGATAAGGAGTTCGATTTACGAGTGGACACTGTTCCTCAACCAGAAAATTATGGCGGAGCAAGGCGATCCAATAAATGAGTAAAGCCGCATTATTAGTCGTGGATGCGCAAGTAGGGCTTGTAACCGGTGCCTATAAGGAAGTACGCATTTTAGAAAATATTAATAAGGCCATTGCTAAGCTTAGAAAAGATCAGGGGATTGTTGTGTTTATTCAACATTGCCACTCTTCATACGAACCCATGATGAAAGGCAATGTCGGTTGGGAAATTCACCCCTCTCTCGATGCAAAAGAACTTGATTTCTTCGTGGAAAAAAGAGCTTCGGATTCCTTTTATGAAACAACTTTAAGTGATGTACTGGAGTCAAATGGAGTTAAACGGGTATACGTCGCAGGCCTGCAAACAGAATTTTGCGTCGATGCGACGTGTCGCGCTGCTCTTAGCAAGGGCCTCGCAGTAACATTGATCAGTGATGCACACACAACCGGTGACTCTCATTTACCTGCAGCAACCATAATTGAACATCATAATAAAATCCTGGCCAACTTAGCTCACCCGACACGAGTAATTACCGTTAAAGCAATGAGTGATCTGTAAAATACGGACAGTCATTCCTAATGAAGCCATTCATTAAACGGTTAAACTGATCCACTCCGTATAGTGAAAGACCTATTTGACCAAACGAAATTCCACCACTTGTTAGTGGTTGAAGATGGATCATTATTTGGCGTCATTTCTGATAGAGACTTGCTTAAATCCACGAGCACGAATATAAGTACGGTCGCTGCTACAACTAAAGAATTGGTAGCTCTCAACAGAAGGGCGCACCAGATAATGACTCGCAAGCCCACATTCCTCAATGAAAATTCTAGAGTAAAAGATGCCATTGCGGTATTCAATCAGAATGAAATATCGTGTATTCCCATCGTCAATGATATTAAAAAGCCTGTAGGTATACTTTCTTGGCGAGTTATAACGCAGGAACTTGGGAGGGATAAGTGAGAGAATTAACAGACCAAGGCGGCCTATGCGTCGTATGCGTTGCGTTGAACATTATGTTTTTCGTCGTATAACGTTTATATTCAGCTCTTATTCAAAGGTAGTGATGGCGGGACTAGGGGGGCTTGCTGTTGGATAATATTGTTTAAGTATCTTTGAATACACGCCCTCCGCAATCATGTCGTTCAAAGCCTTATTCCATTGATTCACTGTGTGCTGCGGGACATCTGCCGACATTGCGATATAAGCTTGTACGGAATGAAAGGCGTAGACCAATTTTATGTCGGATGGTTTGTAGCCTGCTTCTTCGGCATCGACCCAAAAAGAAATAGATGACGCCGCGTAAAGGTCTATACGATCATTCATCAGCATCTTTACGTTCTGCAAGTTGTAGTTAACTCGTTCGAGATTTTTGAACCCCATGGAAGTTAAAAGTTTGTCTCGCACGTCATCTTTGTATACGCCTATGGATCGAATTTTTCTAGCGTCCGCTATGGAATTTATTTCCAACTTTGACTCTGATTTACCATAGAGTCCAAACGTGAACTCTAACACCGGGCCGACCCATTGGAATTTGTCATTACGTTGCTTGTTTCTCGCCATCAAAAACAAGACGACTTTAGGCTGATTTTGAATCATGTCATAGGCGCGTGCCCAGGGAATTATTGAGATTATATTGTCTTCATTTCCTACCCTTGTTTGTATTTCTGTGACCAGGTCAATGCCAAAGCCCGTCAATCGACCCTGTTTATCATAGAATTGAGCCGGAGGATCAATGTCGGTAATAATGGTCAGCGGCATACTCAATGTGTACATTGAAATGATCAATGCTACCGAAAATAAACCAAATTTTATCATATGAAATCTTCACGTTGGAATCAGTGTCAGAATCGTAATACCTTCGCAGTATGCGAAAAGATGACTAATTCCGATTGCTGAATATTATGTTTGAAGTATAGACCGCTCAATGGTTGTCGCTATTCGTCAAACTGAGGATCAAGAGTATTTCGTTTTTAGATATTTTGGCGATTAAAACCATTTTTTTAGTGCTTTTAAGTCTTAAAAATTACCGCCATACAGCTATCATGATCGATTCACGCTAGCTTTCATGTATCGGTAAACCAGCACCGACCGTGGTTATACTAAGGGTTATGGGATGGAAAAGGGTGTATTGAACCGAAGAACATGCTGTTCGCTTACATTTCAGTTTCTAAAAGGTAGGTTGAGTGATGTTTCTTTCTTTAGCCAATAGGGAAAAAGACCCTACTATGACAATAGTGACGCCTATAGACTCAAAGAAACCGAAAGCCGGAAATTGCAGGATCTAGGCTTGCTTACTACCCGATTGGTAGGGTAACGTAAGGGCGAATTCACGGCCAGTAGGTTCATGTATTCATCCCAACAAAAATAACCGATGTTTTAGCATAAAAATAATTAATATTTTTTACTGTCTTTAAGTGAGCCATAGAGCCCACAGGAGAAAATAATGAGAGTTTTACAAACCCACGTCACTGCGATTGCTGTCGCTGTGGCTGCTTTAAGTGGTGCAGCAACCCCAGCGTTCGCCCAAGATGAAAACTTAGTGATTGAGGAGATAGTTACCATTGGTACCCGTGGTAAGCCACGTTCCGTTACCGCCTCAATCGCCCCAGTAGATGTAATCACAGCGAGTGATTTTGTTGCTCAAGGTGGCGTCGACACTTCAAACTTGCTACGAAATGTGGTGCCTTCATTTAATGTTAACGATCAACCTATCAGTGATGCCGCTACTCTGGTACGTCCGGCCAATTTGCGTGGTCTGGCACCCGACCATACGTTGGTTTTAGTCAATGGCAAGCGTCGTCATCGTGCCGCCGTCATATCCTGGCTAGGTAACGGCTTGTCGGACGGCTCCCAAGGTCCAGACATCTCGGCTATTCCCGCGCTTGCTCTAAAGAGTGTTGAAATTTTACGAGACGGCGCTGCCGCGCAATACGGTTCTGATGCGATCGCCGGCGTCATTAACTTCAATTTAAAAAATTCAGATTCCGAAGGCTCGGTTGAGACCAAGTTTGGACAATATAGCGACGGTGAAGATCAATTCTCAATTGCAATTAACCAGGGTTTTGCCATCGGCGATGGCTTTTTGAATGTGACAGCTGAGTTCGCTGAAGCTGATGCAACCGATCGATCAGTACAGCGAGATGATGCAGCGGGTTTGATCGGTGCAGGTATTCAGCAAGTAGGCAATCCGGCACAAGTATGGGGAACACCGGAAGTTGATGGTGACATTAAGCTTTGGGCAAACTTCGGCACTCAAATCAGCAAGAACGTAGAGCTGTTTGGTCAGGCGAATTACAACAACAAAGAGGTTACCGGTGGTTTCTATTATCGAAACCCGACTAATCGCGGCGGTGTTTACGCCAGTGGTGACAATCTGCTGTTCGGTGACCTGACCGGTAATGGCACCGGCGGGTGCCCAGCGGATATCCCTGGCACCGCAGCCGGATTAAACAGTGCTGAATTCGCAGCGGCGGCAGCTAATCCCAACTGTTTCCATTTTAGTGAGAAAATACCCGGTGGTTTCACTCCAAACTTTGGCGGCGAAGTCACAGATAAATCATTGTTACTTGGATTAGCCGGAGAAACCGATACTGGTTTCGGTTGGAGTGTAAGCGCATATTATGGAGAAAATATCGCAGATTTCTTTATTAATAATACGGTTAATGCCAGTTTAGGTGCCGACACTCCGCGTAATTTTAACCCGGGAGATTATGAACAGGCAGACACCGCTATTAATGCTGATTTCTACATGTCTTTAACCAGCGATATTAACTTGGCATTTGGTGCTGAATATCGAGAGGAAGAATTTACCATTGTTGCCGGTCAACGTGAATCCTATATTGATGGCGGTTTGGGTTCTCAGGGTTTCAGTACCTCTACCAATGGTTTTCCCGGATTTTCACCTTCAATTGCCGGGTCTTTTGACCGTACTAATACGTCGCTTTATGGAGACTTGGAATGGCGGGCGTCCGATGACTTACTCATCGGTGCGGCCGTGCGGTTTGAAGACTTCGATGATTTTGGTAGCACCACTAACGCGAAGTTGGGATTTAACTATACACTCTCAGATTCGGCGGGTATCCGTGGCTCAATCAGTTCTGGTTTCAAAGCACCGACACCAGGCCAGTCAAACGCTTCAAACATCTCCACTCAGTTGGTTGGGTTGGTGCTGACAAATCAGGGCGTAATACCTTCGACCAGTCCTGCCGCTTTGCTGCGTGGTGGTGATGTTCTGGAGCCTGAAGAGTCAACTAACTTTACGTTTGGCGCCTATTTCGCTATTGGCGAAGTTGACGTGACGATCGATTATTTTGATATCGACTTGAAAGATCGTTTAAGCCTTTCAAGTGACTTCAGTTTGACTGAGGCTGATCGCGCGACATTGGCCGGTCAAGGCATCGACGCTTCTGATATTGCTGAATTCCGTTTCTTCACCAATCAGTTTGATACCAACACAAGTGGTATCGACGTGGTCATCAATACCGATACGGATTGGGCTGGTGGTACGACTACCTGGAATCTTGCCTATAATTACACTGATACGGAAGTAACCAAACGTAATCCGGACTTATTGAACGATAGTCGCAAGCGTTTACTCGAAGACGGCGTTCCGGGAACTCGCTGGAACTTTACGGCTAACCACCAAATGGAAAAACTACGTTTGATGGGTCGCTGGAATTATTATGGTGACTATTATGACAACGAGGCCGGTGCAGAATTCGACAGCGCCAGCACTTTTGATCTTGAATTAGGCTACGGCTTCTCCGAACAGCTTGACCTAGTTTTAGGAGCGCGTAATTTGTTCGACGAGCAAGGCGAGAAAACCGTCAAAGCCACCAACGGCGATTTTGATGGGGGGGCTGTCTTAGGCTTGCCCTATAGCCAGTTCAATCCTTTCGGTTTTAACGGTACGTTCTTCTATGCTAAAGCAACTTATAGCTTCTAAGAGGATGTTGACAGTTAGATTTAGCTAGGTGAATAAAAACGGACGCTTTAGGCGTCCGTTTTTATTTGAGGAAACATAATTATATGAAATTAATATGAAAAGAAATGGGTGCGTCCGACGCTCTTTCGCTATTTTACTGGCGAATCTTACCCTGACAGTTATGTGGTGTTTCTCGGCATACATTGAAGTAATACCTTTCCTTTAATTTCGCCCTAGCGTCATAAATAGCCGTTAGATGTGTGAAGATCATTTCGGACTAATATTTTGGTTAACAAGAAGTAGTTCCCGATATAAGGCCGGCGAATAGAAGGGAGCCAATTCTCCACTGTTCAATGCGATATCCCACTCTTGAATTAATTCCTTCCTAATATTGAGAGCTGTGTCATGAGAGCATACCAGCCACGTTCCACCTTTGAAAACGATGCTGTCGATCACTAGAGTGAACCCAGTGTCTTTAGGAAAATAGGAATCAACAAAAATCGGCACGTCCATCCAAGAGTATGCTCTTTTTCCCCGGATCATTTTCGCAATTTGATCCCGTGATGGAATACCCTCCACCTCGTATCCCGCCTTCTTCATGTTCCGATGTATATCGCTTCCAGCTAGAACAAGACTCGGTTTGTTGCGCTGATCTTCTGTAATATCTGATGTAACGTATCTATTGACCAGAAAAACAGAGGAAGGACGCAGCCACCAATATTTTTTTTCGTTTTCCTCCGTTCTCGTCATATTGAAGCTGCAGCTATTTTTTTGATTGGGTAGTGTCCCGTGATAGCGTTTAATTGGCAAACTTTGGAACGTCACGCTATAGCTTGTTCTTTGCGCTACCAGCTCAAAGAATGCTTTGTTAAGTCTCTCAAAAGCCGCAGAGCCAATCGAATAGGATAGGAATGCCACTGTCGTATCATTTCTCGACATTTCATTTTTTTGGGCAAAAGAATTTTCCAGCGATAGCATTAAGAAGGACACCGCAGCCGTTGAAATGAATAGGGTTTTCGACAAGAAAAATACACTCCATCTGATCTTCAGGCTAATCATTCGTTCCTCAAATTGACACTCGCAATCATTTGATTCTGCAAGATCGACTTCAATAAGTACATAACTTTACAAGGCAACGTCTCTCCGTGCAATTCGTCATTGTGTAACGTAGGCGTTCGCCCAGGATCTACTGGTTTCCCTTCCATTCTGCCGGAAGGTTTTCAGGCGATTATTGAACTATTCAAAGTGAAAAGGGCAGTTGTTTTATTAATTCACGATAATATCTAAACGAAAATATAGTGGCTTTCACCAAAAGATGAAATAAGTTGTCAGAGAATCTCACTGACAGTTTCTCGCGACATATCACAAAGAAAACACGTAAATTCACGGATGGTGGCTGATTAGCTCTGGATTGTAATGCGATAGCGCTTGATAATGACGCTACTGAAAGTAGGTATACAGAGTAGATTTTCATAGTGGCAAACGTAGATCCCGAGATTTTAATGCGGCCGCTGACGCAGCGCGCCACGCTTATTAAGGATTGAGCCAGACCATTGCAGTGGTCTATCCGGAGTTGGTAATATTGTGAAATACAGATGAGACGTGCAAACAAAATTGGAAGCTAAAAGACGACGGATTAGTGAAGAAACATGGAAGACGTTACAAAAGCGACGTGTAATAGATTGATGGCTATTGTGGACATGAACCCTACAGATATATGAAATCGGATGATAGATGGTTAGACAAGTGGTCTGCACAACTACAGAACAAGTTGGTTCTGGAGCTGGGGTGTGGAACTGGAATTGATACAAGTTAACTATCCCAATTTGCAGCATCGCTTATTGCCTGTGATCTGGAACCGCCTGATTTAACCATAGATACGTTTGAAGTCGTGAAGCTCGATCACAGCAAAAACTTGCCATTTGAGAGCGGAAGTATCGATGTGGTTGTAGCAAGTTTGAGCTTACATTATTTCACTTGGACAGCGACTCGCAAGACCGTAAATGAATTGCTTCGAGTTTTCGATCGCCGGGGTTTGTTGATTTGTCGCCTTAATTCAGTTGATGATCACAATTACGGTTCCTCCGGGTACCCTGAGATAGAAAGAAATTTGTACGACGTTAGAGGGACTCCCCAACGATCTTTCAGCCGGGGTGATATCCATGATCTCTTTCGAGATTCTTGGCAGTTAGTTAACATTGAACAAAAGTCGATTGATCGTTATGAAAAAGAGAAAGTTGTTTGGGAGTTTGGCGCTAGCAAGAGTTAAGAAACCAAAGCTGGAAAATTGTATGTAAGCAAAGTTCGCATATTTGAGTTGCTAATTGTCACTAAAAGTCGAGAAGGTGTAATAATGAATCACGCGGATTTACAATTCGATGCCATCGCTGATTGGATGGTGTCCATTCCGGCAGGGAGCATATCCTTAAGAGATGATCGAAAAAAGACAAGGTGGGAGGCGAAGGTCTCCGAATTTTTGTTGAGTAAATTCTTAGTAACACAAGAAATCTATTCTCTGATTACTACTGAGCAGCCCTCTGTATTTCCAGGAGAAGACAGGCCCGTAGAAAGCGTTTCCTGGTTTGATGCTGTTCAATTCTGCAATGCACTATCTGAGAATTCAGGGATAGAAAGATACTATACCATCGATGTTGATTCTGAGTCCGTTGGAATAGTCGATGGCGCAACGGGTTATCGCCTTCCCACCGACGCAGAATGGGAATATTCATGTCGTGCAGGAACCGGTAAAGTGCAATATGCGCCACTAGAGCAAATTGCCTGGTTTAATGAGAACTCCCAACAGCGCACAAACGGTGTTGGATTGAAGGATCCAAATGAATTCGGCTTATTCGATATGTTGGGAAATGTCTGGGAATGGTGTTGGGATCTTTATGACCCTGAGGTCTATGGTTCCTACCGAATATTTCGAGGCGGAGGATGGAGTGACGCGCCAAGAGGATGTTTGGCGTCTAATCGCAGGCGAAGCCATCCTACTTTTACAGTCGACGATCTTGGATTTCGAGTGGCAAGATCAATATCAGTTGGCGGGCAGTAGGAATTAGAAAAATCAGTTATTCGATCATTCAGTCATTCAACTGGGCAACTGGAGGCTAAACACCTCTGCGGGCTATTAATTCGGTAAGTAGAAACGGTGGTATCCATGGTAACTGTTAGAGAAGCAACTCTGCAAGATGTCGATGTGGTTTATGATTTAATCATGGCGATTGCGAGACACCATGGTCAGGAACAATATGTTGTGACCGATAAAAATGAGTTGAAACGTTCAGGGTTCGGTCAATCAGAAAAATATGGCGTTTTGCTTGCCGAGATCGACGGTAAGTCAGCGGGATATGCCTCCTATACATGGAATTATTCGATCTGGCTTGGCTCTTTGTATATGAATATTGATGATGTATTTGTATGGGAGGAGTTTAGAGGCAAGAAAGTTGGTGAAGCGTTAATGATGAAAGCTAGGGATGTTTGCAAATCACATGGAGCCATGCGTCTAAAGTGGGAGGTCGAACAGGATAATCACCAGGCCATTAAATTTTATGAACGTCTTGGCGCTGAAGTGGATGTTAAGGGTGTTTGCAGATGGGGAGTAAATTAACATACCCAGAGAATCGGTCCTAGTCCGCGACCTTCGGCTTCTTCGACGGATTTAAGTTGGTTTGTCTCTTACTGCTTGCAGCCGCTAGGGAACAGTGCATCATTGAGTAATGAAGACCTGGGATTGTATTTAATGGAGCAATGGCCTTCAGCTATTTCGAACCGCTAACACTTCCTTTTTGCTGCGAATGGCATGTCACAAAAAAATTTGCCGAGGAAGAAAGGAAGAAAGGAAGACATATGACTGTAACTAGAGTTGGACATCGATATATCGATGTGGAATCCGAACTAACATTGGATACTTGGTTTCCGAGGAAAAATAATCACATTGAACGCGATTGTCTCGCGAAAAAGGTCGGGATCATTCGTTCTGATTTTACCGAGGTAACGATAGACGATTTTGACGCGGCTCCTTCCTCAGCGGAAGAAGCCTATTTGCGCCTGCATCTTTTATCTGAATGCGAGATGAAACCAAATTCGATGAATTTGGATGGAGTATTTGGGTTGCTGAATAATGTTGCCTGGACTTCAGCCGGTCCCGTTCTGCCTTCTCAGGTAGATGAGCTGCGCGCTGCAATGGCAAAAGAACTTCATCATCTAACGATTTTTTCGATCGATAAATTTCCACGTATGGTCGATTATGTCATACCGACGGGTGTCCGGATTGCCGACGCAGATAGGGTACGGTTGGGTGCACATTTAGCGCCTGGGACAACTGTGATGCATGAAGGTTTTGTTAATTTCAACGCCGGTAGCATAGGCGAATGCATGATCGAGGGCCGGGTCACGCCAGGTGTCATTGTTGGTTCCAAGTCAGATGTCGGAGCGGGCTCCTCAATAATGGGCACTCTGTCCGGTGGAGGGAAGCAAGTCAATTCCATTGGCGAAAGAAGCTTGCTCGGTGCAAATGCCGGAATCGGTATCTCGCTCGGAGATGATTCTATCGTTGAGGCGGGTTTGTACATTACAGCCGGTACAAAAGTTAGTATGCCCGACGGAGCCATTGTACAGGCCCGGGAGCTGTCCGGCCGTTCTGGGTTGCTGTTTAGGCGCAATAGCCAGACTGGACGCGTGGAAGTCATACCGACTGATTCCAGTCGATGGGGTGGGATTAATTTGACTTTACACAGCAATGACTAAGCGCCCGTATAAGAGTGTCGTTGACGGGAATGGCGATTCATCGCTCTCGGAAAAATCCAGCAGTAGTTCAGAGTACCGGGCCGGGTAGGCCATTCTTTGGATAGATAAAGGTCATATAGAAAAACGCTATGGTTGCGAAAACTTGGCATCTTTGTCGAAATGGAAACCCGTTCCAGCCGCAAGAATAGATAACCATACTTCAATGACTTAGAGTAAAGAGTTCCAGGGAAAGGGTATTTGTTTCTTCTATAATCGAGCGCGGCTACCAACCTTTCCTACAAGGTGTGAAATATATGCTACATTAGATGAAAAAATTCCTTATCTGCAAATAGACTACAGTAGGTGGATTTTGGCTTCAGGCAAACCGGTTCTATATCATCAGAAAGAAGTTCGTATTAGCCTTGTCCATTGGACGAAGGTAGCGATGGTAGTGGCATCAACCTTGTTTTTATTTTTTCCGGCGGTGCAGGCTGATGGAAAAGTGCTTGTGGCAGTCGGAGACTGGACACCTTTTATTTCAGAAGAATCCCCGACAAATGGGCCATTGAGCGAGATAATAACACGCTCATTTGCAGAAGTGGGCATAAATACGGCGGTTCAATTCCTGCCGTGGAAGAGAGCCTATGAGAAAACCAAAGAAACGATGTATGACGTATCTCCCGGGTGGAGAGTTACTGAAGAGAGACAAAGAGATTTTTATTTCAGCGACGTTATTTTGGTGCAAGCGCATCGTGTCTATTTTTCCAAATCCAATCCAATCAATGTAAGTAGCAATTCGGATCTTACTGGTTTAAGGGCAGGAGGCCTCCGCGGGTCGTTACTGCTTGCAGGCGACCAAGACGTGTTGGACAAGGAAAAAATCGAAACAGTATTTGGCGACAACTATCAAAATCTGTTTAAAATGATGATGCGCGGTCGCCTAGATTTTATTTATATGAGCCAATTTGTTGCGGAGAAAGCCATCCGTGATGCTTTGCCGCAAAAGCAATGGGAACAGGTAGGATATATCGAAAATCTTAGCAGAGATGAGCGTTACTTTCTTATCGTATCCAAGCAACATCGAAACGGCACTGTACTGATAGAAAAGTTTAATCGCGGTTTACAACTGTTACGGAATTCCGGCGAATACGATCGTATCCTAAATAGCGGTCTCAAAGCAATGCTGCGGTGATCGCCGTGAGTATCTTGTGCAATATTTTTTCGAATCGAGATGATTTACAGAAAGTTTGATCGATTATTGGGAGTCAATATGGCCACTTTTGTCAGCTATATTTCTATGTTAGTTGGTGGCTGAGATCTTCAAGGATACGACGATAGAAAAAGCGAAGGCATCCAATTCCAATTCTGCCAAAATATCAGTTCTGCTTTCCGGTTAACGTTAACTAGTACGACTCGGCTATGCCGAAACATCGGTTGATGCCACGCCAGTTCAAGTCAAGTTCGTCTAAAATGAGTCCTTCTATGTTGTTGCAGTGGCCTCGTGCTTTCTGTAACGTATGTGAAAAAAGAAACGGGCATTTGTCCTCATTATTTCGCCACCGTATTTCAGGAAAAACCAATGCCAGCCAATACTCGTTCGCACGTCCCGTTCCGCTCGAAAATGGAATATGCCTGTGGGAGTCTGGGAGAGGGGTTTGTCAATTACGCGATCTCTGCATTCGTGGTGGCCTATTATACGCAGGCGTTAGGTTTGTCCGGCACGCTTGCCGGTGCTGCTTTTTTCGTGACACTGGTATTTGATGCAATATCAGACCCTTGGATCGGTGCGTGGTCTGACCGGTTCAAATCAAAATTGGGTCGCCGTCACCCCTTTATCTTTATATCAGCAATCCCCGTTGGCGCGACATTCTACTGTATTTACATGCCGCCTGAATTTGTCAGGCACGCCAGTCTGGATCCTGGACTATTCGGTTACAGTGTCCGCGAGTGTTTACTGTTCAGCTGGTTGTTCGTATTTGCTTCGTTGTTCAAAATCTTCCTGACGGCGTATCACGTACCACATCTCGCTTTGGGTTCGGAACTCTCAGGAGATTATGTCGAGAGAACTCGCGTTTTGCGCTGGAACCAACTGGCTGTTTTTTGGGGAAGTGCATTGCTTGCCTTTGCATTTTATGGTTTTTATTTTCCCGACAACGCAATAGCCAAAGAGCATGACGCCACTTTTTTTGCAGCGAGCGTATCGCTCTCAGCTATGTTTCTCATTCTACTCAGTGCCTTCTTAACGCGTGATCAAATCCAGTTTTTGCCACAACCTAACGATAACTTACCCAAATTTACCTTTCGTCAGTTTCGAAGTGAATTCTGGCAGGCACTTAATAACAGAAACTATTTGCTTTTACTGGGAGGTTTCTTTTTTATCGCACCGTTGACCGGTGTTCGTGAAGTGATGCATTACCAAATGAATATTCACTACTGGGCGTTGCCGACCTCATTGATAAAGTGGATATCCTTAACAAACATGCCTGTATTTTTGTTGGTCGCATTACTGATTCCCTATTTTCATACCCGTTTTGAAAAAAGCAAAACCATGTTGATCGGTATTTCCGTACTCGCTTTCGCGTCGGTGACGCCCGTGCTTGCTCGCTCCTTTTTTGTCTTTCCGGAGAACGGATCAGCGTCTTTGTTTCCCACTTTATTGCTGTTTAACTGGTTATTTTACGGAGGATTTCTAATGGTTTCAATTTCAGTTTACTCGGCCTTAGGTGATGTCACCGATGAACATGAATTGAAAACCGGTCGCAGAATGGAGGGTATTTTTTATTCAGCCAGAACATTTTTCGGTAAAGTCACCATCGGGCTGGGGGCGTTGATCGGTGGCATCGCGATCGATGTTATTGGCTTTCCATCCCAGGCCATAGTGGGAGAGGTCGATCCTGAAGTTCTTTTTAATCTGGGCATTGTAGAGGGTCCCCTTGCTTCTATCCCCTTAATTGGTGCCATAATTTGTTACGGGTCGTACAACCTGAGTAAATCCCGACAGCTTGAGATTCAACGGCAATTGGCGAGTAAGAGTGAACAGGAGTTAGCCGCTTTAGCGGCGTCTTGATGTCGGTCAAAAAGACAGAGGTCTGATCTCAGCAACATTTCGGCCGCCTCATTCGCTACTACCAAAAATGGGTGCTGGTGATGTATTTTGTCTACGATACAACAGGTACAATGATGTAATTTTCACCCCTCGACTGGACATTAATATGAGTGACGAAATCAATTACAAGAATAACCCCCTCCACGGAGTGAGTTTAAAGAACTTGTTGATTGAAATGGTAGACCACTACGGCTTTGAAATTCTCTATGCTTATTTAACTATCAACTGTTTCAAGACCAATCCAAGCATTGATTCCAGTGTAAAGTTCCTTAAAAAAACCGATTGGGCACGAGAAAAAGTTGAAGCTTTTTACTTATATAAGCTTAAAAATTTGCCAAGAGCCTCTTCAGAACAGTTTCAATTACCACCGCGCGACCGAATTATTCCCGACGGTCAAACATCTGAGACGCCCGCCAAACTGAGCTTTGAAGAAGCTGAGCGATTACAGGAACAACGATTAAAAAAATCGGCTAATCGAGGCCACGATAAGGGATATCGTTCCGGTAGGGGGCATGACGTACAGCGAGCAGATCAGCCCAGAGAACGAGATAATACGCGTGACCACAAGACTGGCGGAAAGACTGACTTAAAGATAAAGAGTGGCCAAACGTCAGCAGATTCCGAAACTAGCGCGCTGGATAAAAATCCCGACCCATGGGGGAAATGGAAAAGTAAACATTAATGATCACCTTATGACAGATATCAATGCTGTTAGCCTTTCGAAACATATAGAGTGAAAACAAGAGCATTCAGAACGATCACAATTTTCTAGGGATGCTGATCAATAGCAACTCTTTGGGCGCGATCTTTACGCGCCGGGTTAATACTAATGGTGTTCATAACTATCGAATCAATAGAAGTCGGGTCATGTTCATCGGGTCAAGGGTTATCGGTCAATGTTCATCGGGTCAAAAGTAATGGAATCACTAGAAGTGGAACCGATTGTCATAGTCCCGTCTGTCGAATTGATGAGTGATAGTCACCCCATTCGATTTTTTACGGTTTGCCTCTGTCATGCGCCTTGATAAATTTGTATGCAAAAGTACTGAGTTAACGAAAGTACAAGCGATTCAGTTAATTAGGGATGGGGCGTTGGTCGTTAATGGAGCAGTGACTATTAGTGAAACCACTCAGGTTCATGAAAACAATATTGTTACGCTGCATGGCCGGCCGCTGACAGCGCGTTCTTTCCGTTATTTACTTATGTATAAACCACTCAACACGATTTGTTCAAATGTCGATGAGTTTTATCCATCAATTTTCAATCTGTTAAGTATCGATAATGGGTCTGAGCTCCATGTAGCGGGACGTTTGGATGCTGATACAACGGGATTAGTATTAATCACGGATGATGGGCGCTGGTCATTCAATATAATCAGGCCGTCGCGACAGTGCGAAAAAGTCTACCGGGTGGGTTTGTCGCGGCCTATCGCCAAAGATGTTGCCGACAAATTTCTTCAAGGCGTTCAACTCCAGGGTGAATCGCAATTGACGTTACCCGCAAAACTGGAAGTTGTTCACGAGAATGAAGTACTTCTAACTCTGCAGGAGGGAAAGTTTCATCAAGTTAAGCGTATGTTTTCGGCTGTGGGTAATCGGGTTGTATCGTTGCATCGCGAGCGTATAGGCAATATAACTCTAGATGTTCCGGTAGGCGAATGGCGGTATCTTTCGGCTAGTGAAGTGAGTTTATTTGTTTAATGATTTGCTGCTTGCCCGTAACTCATAGTAGATTAGTGGTAAAGCGGTGACAATTATTCTGGTGTTTCACGTTTAGCGGATCGCAGGAAAATAACATGCTCGGAAAGTAACAGTGTCGGAAAATAGAGTGAACGGAAAATAAATCGAGAGGAAATAACATGCGTGCTGCAATCATGCGAGACGGAAAACTGGCTCTTGGCGATATGCTGGTTCCCGAGCCGGGAGAAGGGGAAGTATTGGTGAAAACCTTGGCTTGCGGGATTTGTGGATCAGACCTGCATACGCTTAAACACGGTTCGGAGTTCGTTAAGCAATCGCGGGAATCTGGCGGTGGCTTTGATATGGATTTAGATAAAGATATCGTGATGGGTCATGAATTTTGTGCCGAAATTTTGGATTACGGACCGGGAACTAGCAAGGCATTGAAACCCGGCACCCGCGTGGTCTCGGTGCCGATGACCGTTCGGGATGGTAAAGTACAGACGGTCGGCTATTCCAACAGCGCGCCGGGTGGATACGCTGAAAATATGGTTCTTTTCGAGCCTATGTTATTAGCGGTCCCTAATGGCCTGCCTACTGAGCATGCGACATTGACTGAACCCGTTGCGGTCGGATTTCACGCCGTTCAAAAGTCCCGTATTCAGAAAGATGAAGTCCCCCTGGTGATAGGTTGCGGTCCGGTAGGCCTCGCGGTCATTATGGCTTTGAAAATGATGGGCATTGGGCCAATCGTAGCCTCGGATTTCAGCCCTAGGCGCAGAAAACTGGCGGAACAACTCGGTGCCGATATTGTGATTAATCCAGCTGAAGGATCACCGTATAAGTGTTGGAGCGACCTAGCCGCTAAAGACAAGCATGGCGTGGATATGCCGGTGAATCTGTTATCCGGTAGTCCGACCTTTAGAAATGGCGTGTATTTTGAGTGTGTTGGTACCCCGGGAGTTATTTCGCAGTTGATGGCAGGTGCTCAGAAAGACTGTCGGATTGTTATTGTCGGAGTATGTATGGAGCAGGACGCAATTAATCCATTGGTCGGAATTAATAAAGAGCTTAATCTTCAGTTCGTTCTTGGCTATACGCCCGAGGAGTTTGCCGAGTCTTTACATAATATTGCCGAGGGTAAGATTGATGTGGCGCCGCTCATAACAGGAACTATTTCTATAGACGGTATTCCGCAGGCGTTTACTGATTTGGCGGACCCGGAACAGCATGCCAAGATACTAGTTGTTAATTAGCGTTTTAGGTTTTTTCGTATTGAGTGGGACTTTTTGCGGTCTGTATTGAGTGCGTATTGAGTGATTTTTGCGATTCGGATATCGAATCACTTTCAATATAGTAGTCTCTAGTCATTCAGATGAGTGCACGACTTCAGTTCCAGAGCTGTCGTTGAGTGCAGTAAGAATTACCGGTATTTGATCGTCCGAAAACCTCGCACACAGCTATTGTCGATCGGTTTAACAGGGCTTACTTGGTTGATGTTATCTTAAAGAATATCTGACCTGTTCTCGCCGAAGTAAAGCTCTCGCATAGCAGATTTGCCATGAAATTAACGTTGAGCGACTAATCTTTCATAACAGGGTGTAATGTTCATGGAGAAATCATGCTTACGACCATAGCCACCTACACATTTCCCTATGAAGCTCAGATTGCCAAGGCAAAGTTAGACTCTGAAGGCATTCCAGCTTTTATTGCCGATGAGCTGACCATCAACATGCAATGGCTCTATTCCAATGCGATGGGTGGCGTTAGGCTTCAGGTTCTAGATGATTACGCGCAGCAGGCAATAGCTGTACTGTCCGTCGATTCAAGCGATGTTCTAGAGCGAGAACAAGGCGGTGATGACAGTCCATGTTCGGCGTGTGGTAGTACTGACGTCGAACCCTATCAAATCGGAAAGCGTTGGGCGTTTCTCGTTTTTATAGGTCTGGATTTTCCTTTGTTTCCCGTAAAAAATACCGTTAGGTGCCGACAATGCGGTCACGTCGAAAAAATCTAAGCATTGTGAAAACCGAGTGACTGCCAAGGTGTGGGGCCCATGCAGAAGAATTGAATTCGAATGATTGTTATCGTCCACAGTAGCGAAATAAAATGAAAAATATACGATTGTTAATTTGTATCCTGTTTTTTTGTCACACGGCTGCGGAAGGCAGGGAATTGTCGAAAAACGGGCAGCTATCGAAAAGACATGTATTCTATTTACATGGGGCGATAATTGAATTGGGAGATCCAAGGCCCAACCATAAGGAATATGGTGTCTATGATTATCCAGCCATTGTTTCCGCATTATCAAAATACGAATTTCAAGTGATTAGCGAGCAACGTAAACGGGATACCGATCATTTACTTTATGCAACGAAGGTAGTTGATCAGGTCAATAGCCTTATTGCTAGTGGTGCCAAAGCTGAAAATATAACCGTCGTAGGGTTCTCAAAAGGCGGCATGATTACGGCTATTGTTTCGTCCTTACTCGCTAGAGACGATGTCAACTTCGTCATAATGGCAACCTGTGGCGAGTGGTATGATAACGATGAATATCTCAAGAGCTTACGTTTGCGAGGTAACATCTTCTCGGTTTACGAAAAATCGGATATTGCTGGTTCTTGCAAGTCACTGGCAAGTCGGGAACCGGTGCCATTGTCGTTTGCGGAGCTTGGCATCGATACAGGTAAAAAACATGGCGCATTTTTTCTTCCGCGTGAAGAATGGCTAAATCCCGTTGTGTCATGGATTCGTCGAAACACTGTTGGTATCCCAGTCAATTCGCCGCTTTAAACGCTGTGTTTTTTACAGTGTTGGGTCTGGGTAAGTAAAACGATTCCTTGCAAACTGGATTGTCATGCCGTCGAGATTATCAAAATAGTCACGTCGTAGCGATTGTTATTTTGAGCGAACAAGTTGACGGTATCGGTAAATATTACGCGGAAGGGTCCATTCGTTATAGGCTTTATAAGCTGTTAGAATCGGCTGTAAAGGAGGTATCGAACTAAGCGATGAAAATGTTTATTCAATTTTTTAGATTTTTTTCACGCCAAGGGCTAACCCTCTGTATTTTTTTCGCCGCTAACCCGGCAGTGGCAACCTGGTCGATAATTGCCGTTGATAACCGCACTGGTGAAACCGGGATCGCAGGTGCGAGTTGTTATCCGGGGTCTTCCGTTATTGCGGGAGTTGTACCCGGTTATGGAGTGGTCACAGCCCAGGGACTTACCTACCTTCCAGGCCGTGATTTAGCGATGAAACTGCTGGCGCGGGAAGAAACGGCAAGCTCGATTTTAAAAACCATAACTTCTTCTGTCGTTGATTCCGAATGGTTTTATAAGCGCTGGAGTCGGCAATACGCTGTTGCGGCGGTCGATCCAAATACGCCTGACATTGCAACGTATACGGGTATCTTTACTGCGCCTAATCGCGGGGAATTGAAGGGAGTTAACTTTTCAGTGCAGGGTAATATCCTACGTAAGGGAGTGCTGAAAAATGCCTTTAATCGCTTTCATGAAGTCAACAAACGTTCCAAGAGTCTAGCACCAGCACTGTTGGCCGCGCTGGTCGCGGGTGGTACTGCTGGTGGCGATCGTCGCTGCTCCGAACAACAGGCGGCGCTTTCAGCTTTTCTGATCGTTGCTAAAGCGTCCGACCCGCTCTCTCAGCCTTCCGTGAACCTGATAGCACCTGACCAGATGAAAGGCGGCGCTAATCCCATCAATGCTCTCGTCGTTATGTTTAAGCAACACCAGCGTTCGGAGCTTATCCGATCAGTGAAGTAAAAATTGGGCATCGTTGTTCGAGATGCATCTCAAACGATCCTCTTTTTGTGTGGGGTCAATATTGATGTTTTCTGTTGCTCAAATTGTCCTGTCGACCTAAAAACCGCCAACGGCGATTCCAGGTATCGCATTTTAACGTTTGGGATTTACGAGAAGTCGAAGCTTATTTCTCATCACTGTGGCGTGTTACAGAGCGTAGGTGTGTTTTTGACTGCAATAGTACACGCTTCAAGGCTTTATCGTATGCTGTTATACTGCGCACCTCTGCCATAATATACAGCTTGCAACCGATAGACATCGACTAAGACTGTCCACGGAATATTCAACGACTTGAGGCTTTTAATGCCATTCTCAACACTGGGGTTATGCGACCCTATTTTAGATGCTGTATCCGAGCAAGGTTATCGGGAACCCACCGCTATTCAGAAACAGGCGATTCCTGTGGTCTTGTCGGGCAGCGATCTAATCGCTGCTGCGCAGACAGGGACAGGTAAAACCGCCAGCTTTGTGTTACCTCTATTGGAAACGCTAAATACCGGACGTAAGCTACGCGGTAAGCGCATACAGGCTCTTATTCTTGTGCCAACTCGTGAACTTGCTATACAAGTTGAATTAGATATCGCGCGCTATGGCAAGTATCTCAGTCTTAGTTCAATGGCCATGTACGGTGGGGTCGATTCAGAACCTCAAAAACTACGGTTGCTGGAGGGAGTCAACATTTTAATCGCGACACCCGGTAGGCTGTTAGATATGGCTCACCAGCGGGCATTGCACTTTGATGAACTGTCTGTTTTGGTTTTAGATGAAGCTGACAGAATGCTTGATATGGGTTTCATCGCCGATATTAATAAGATTATTGAGCGATTGCCGAAACAACGCCAGAACTTGCTATTTTCCGCCACACTCTCCGATAGTGTCCGGTCTTTGGCTAAAACCGCTATTGACGATCCCGTAGAAATCTCCGTTTCTCCCGATAGCGCTACAACATCAAAAATCGACCAGTGGCTTATCACAGTGGACAAGGGAAATAAATCCTCGTTGCTAAGCCATTTAATAAAGGAACAGGAGTGGCAGCAAACGTTAATCTTTATTGAAACAAAACACGGAGCGGCCAAATTGGTTAGCCAGTTGGAGAAAAGAGGAATTAAAGCCGAGGCAATTCATGGAGGTAGGAGCCAGGCGGTTCGCGAAAAATTATTGGCCGACTTTAAGTCCGGCCAGCTTAACTTAATGGTGGCGACTGGTATTGCCGCGCGCGGACTCGATATCAACGGGCTTTCTCGAGTTGTTAATTACGATTTACCTGATCAGGCTGATGATTATATCCATCGCATTGGGCGAACGGGACGTGCAGGTGCCTCTGGTGAAGCTATTTCTTTCGTTTCAAAAGATGATTTCAGGAATCTTTGTGCAATCGAAAGTCGTCTCGGCCATATTATCCTTCGCAAGGAAATCGAAGGCTTTGCCGCCGAAAAAGTGGTTCCCGTTTCTATATTGAATTATGTGCCGCAAAACAAGACCAAAAGAAAGAGGCAGTGAGAGTCGATAGTTTCATCGGTTCTGGCAAGAGTCAAAGCTGATCCGTTAGACTCTTATTCGAACATTCAGGAAAGTCTTTAATGATGTTTACCGCGTTTCATATAGTTACAGGGATTATCGGTCTTGCTTCCGGTGCAGTCGCTTTTTACGCTACGAAAGGAGCAAAACTGCATAAGAAAAGCGGGCTAATTTTCGTTTACTCCATGTTGCTAATGTCCGGCAGTGGCGCGTTGATTGCCGCGGTCAAATCAGAACCGTTGAATGTGATTGCCGGAGGACTTACCTTCTATTTAGTTGCTACAGCGTTTTTAACGGTTAGACGTAAAGACAGCAAAAGTATATGGTTTACCTCAGCAGCGGTGTTAACGGCGCTAGTGGTTGGCGTTGGTGGTGTTCTCACTGGGCTCGACGGATTGAAAGCGCCAGACGGTAAAATAGACGGTCAGCCTGCACAAGTTGCTATCGTGTTCGGAACCATCGCGCTGTTAGCTGCGAGCCTTGATCTGAAAATGGTTTATAGTGGGGGAGTCAGAGGCAAACATCGGCTCGTTCGGCATCTCTGGCGCATGGGCTTTGGGTTATTTCTGGCGGCGGCATCATTTTTCCTGGGCCAAGCCCAAGTTATTCCAGAACCTATTCGAAAGCCGGTCGTGCTAATAACACCCGTTCTGTTGGTGTTCCTTCTCACCGTATTTTGGGTAGTTCGGGTACTATTTTTCAATTACAGAGTTGCTGTTAACACCGACCGGAAATAGTCGCGATCTTGGCGTGAGTTCGATAGAAAAACATCAGAAGTGTCGGGAAGCATTTAGCGTTAACGATGGACTATATGTCTTTAGCGCACTATCCTTTGGATGTAGTAGATTAATAGCAGGGCCTGCCCACGTGTATGTTTTTTCCGAGCTAAATTTTAACCATAAGCAGCTGGAATGATGGTTTCAATAGACGGCTACAACAATATCTTTCAGATTTACCAATCCGTCAATACGCGAATTTTCCGCGGGATACGTCAGGTCGACGGGCTTCCGGTCATTCTAAAATTGTTGAAAAGTGATTATCCTTCTGTCGAGGAAACCGCTTATTTTAAACGAGAATATGAAATAACTCGCGATCTGGATCTTGAGGGTGTGATTAAGTTATATGGTCTCGAACGCTACCATAACAGCTGGCTACTGGCACAAGAAGATATCGGTGGCGAATCTTTAGATTTATTCCTTAAAAAACACAAGCTCAGTGTTGTAGACTCACTTCAACTTGTGATGGCTATTACCGAGGCTCTGGGCGAAGTTCATCAGGAAAACGTCGTCCATAAGGATATTAACCCCTCCAATATAATTTTGAATTCAGCATTAGAAGCAGGTATCGGCGACAGTAAAGTTCCATCTACAGGTAGCGAAAGTTTAAAGGGTCAAATAAAGTTGATCGACTTCGGAATCGCTACGAAGCTAACAAAGGAAACTGCTGACCTCGTTGCAGTAAACGTTCTGGATGGGACCTTACAATATATGTCGCCGGAACAGACCGGGCGAATGAATTGCCGATTGGACTATCGTACTGACTTATACTCTTTGGGTGTGACTTTTTATGAATTGCTAGTTGGGAAAACGCCTTTTGAGGTCGATGATACTAGTGAGCTGGTACATTGCCATATAGCGAAGGAACCGATATCTCCGTCTGAAATTGATTCTGACGTCCCGCATGCCATCTCTGAAATTGTACTTAAGTTGATGGCCAAAGCACCCGAAGATCGATATCAAAGCGCCCCCGGATTGTTATCGGATTTACAATACTGCCTGGATTGCCTTCGCGAAGGGAAAGATCTTGCGTCGTTTGAGGTTGGCAGAAGTGATGTTTCCTCGCACTTTCACATACCGTCGAAACTTTATGGGCGCGACGATGAGTTGGCAGCGTTGTTGAATTCGTTTTCCAAAGCGTCTGCAGGACAGTGTGTATTGATGTTGGTGGCGGGATATTCGGGCGTGGGGAAATCTTCGTTAGTTCGGGAAATTCATCGCCCAGTGATTGCGAAAAAAGGGTACTTTTTCACAGGTAAATATGATCAATTTAGCCGCAATGTACCTTACGCAGGCTTAATCCAAGCCTTTCAGGATCTAATCAAGCAGTTGCTTAGTGAAACACCCGATCAGTTAGTTCTTTGGAGAGAAAAAATTCTGGAAGCGGTGGCTCCCAATACACAATTAATGATTGAGGTAATTCCCGAGCTGGAAATGATCGTGGGCGCCCAGCGGGACGTTCCAGAGCTGGATGTGTCAGCAGCACATAACCGATTCAAGTTTACCTTGCTGAGGTTTATCCAGGTATTCGCTCAAAAAGGTCATCCCATTGTACTATTTTTGGATGATTTACAATGGGCTGATTCAAACAGCGTGGACCTGCTCGGCGCAGTGTTGGTTTCTCCGGTGAGTAAATACCTGCTTTTGATTGGAGGATATCGGGACAATGAAGTCGACGCTTCGCACCCTCTATTGGTTATGCGACAAGAACTCATCAAAGGTGGCGGAAACGTCAAAACACTTTCATTATCACCGCTAACAGAGGAATCTGTTAGCCAATTGTTGGCCGATACCTTACGTTGTCCGAAAAGTCGAGTCGAGTCTTTGGGTAAGCTGATCATCCAAAAAACAGGAGGAAACCCCTTCTTTATCCGGGAGTTTACGAAATTACTTTACCTGGAAAAGTCACTTCGATTCGATCGGGGAGATGGTGCTTGGACTTGGGACACGATTTCAATTGAAAATCAGGCTTACACCGATAACGTACTTGAGTTGATGGTGGGAAATATCCTTAATTTACCTCGGGAAACGCAGCAAATAATTAGCGTCGCTGCCGTGATAGGTAACAAATTTGGGCTTCGATTTTTATCTAAGGTTTGCAATAAGTCTCTTGGGCAAGTTGCGACAGCCTTATGGCCCGCGGTAGAGGCTGAACTCATCGAGCCTTGTGATACTGGCCATCAACAACTTTTAAAAGGAGGTTTATCTGACCGCGGACAGTCAACGCCGTATGATGTCGAATTTATTGATACCTTCGTCCATGACCGAATCCAACAAGCGGCGCTCGGGTTAATTGACCACCAGGCATTGCGGCAACATCATCTAATTATCGGGCGTTTGCTGTTGTCGCATTATGAAGAAACCAGAACAGATGGCGCGATATTTGAAATTGTGCGGCACTTAAACGAATGTCGGAGCCTTCTGCAAGCCACTGGAGAAAAAGATAATCTGGCGAGTTTGAATTTCAAGGCAGGACAAAAAGCAACTGAGGCGACGGCCTACGAGAGCGCTTACGAGTACCTGAAAATCGCCAAGGCGCTCTTGTCAGAATCGACATGGGAAAGCAACTATCGGCAAATGTACGACGTCTGTCAAAACTACGCCGAGTGTGCCTACCTGAATAATGACTATGAGCTCGCACTGCAGGTTATTGACGACAGTTTTGATTACGCACGCAATAATGTCGATAAGACTAAGCTGCTTCGTTTGCAATCATTAGTCTACACTCAGCAGGGTTTAACCAGGGAAGCTGCAAATAGTATTTTAGCGGCTTTGCGTATATTTGGAATCCCCCTGTATGAAACAACGAAGGAAAATCGCCGTGCGCTTGAAAGTGAATCACAGGCATATACATCCTCAATTGACCTTGACGTAATTCGTGGACTGGATTGCTTACCCGTTGTGGAAAAATACAATTTAGAGAAAAAAACCATTATCGATTTGATGGTCTTTGCTTATCTTCCCTTGATTCAGATTCAGCGAATGGATATAGCGAATTTATTAAGCTACCGTGCGCTTCGGCTGTCGGAATCCGTCGGAATTACAGACTCTTCTCCATCTGCTTTTGTTCATTTTGCCGCTTACTTAAGTAAAAAAAAGAATTACTGCCGAATAGCTTTTGAGCTTGGCGAGACCGCCATTAGCGTAAACAAACGATTAAACGCAGGCCGGTTTAAGAGTAAATTGTTGTTTATGCACGCGGTGCAATTGTATCACTTTGGTAGCCCTGTACGCGGTAGTGTAGATCTCTTCCAAAAAGCCTATGCTTGTGGAGTAGAAACAGGTGATTTAGTCGAAGCAGGTTTTTGTACCGCCAATACGACGATCACCGCTATGTTGGCCGGCTATGCCATGCCTGAGCTCAAGAAAATCTATTCAAACCAACGAGCACTGGCGGACGAGGTTTACTACACACATAGAGACACCTTATTTCCATTTTACCGTCAGGTTATGTTGGCTTTGGAGGGCAAAACTTCGAGTTTGTCTGACCTGAATGATGAACAGTTTAGCGAACATGAGTATTGGAGAAAGTTGCCAGACAAAAGTGATGTTACCTTGATTTGGATAATGCCGATAAAAGTCATGTTGCTGGTATTCGAAGGCAAATTTGCTGAAGCGCTGAATTGTTCGGAGGATGCAGAACCCGTTTTCGTAAATTTACCCAATATTTATTGTTCAATCAGTTTCCTTTTTTACTACACCTTGGCCTTGATTGCGGTAAATAGTACCCGGCCCGAGCAGCGGCGTAGCAAAAAAATTACTGATAATTGTGCAAAAATACAAGGCTATATGGATGCCTGTCCGCAAAATTTCGAGCATCAGTATTATTTGTTAAAAGCAGAACTGGCCTGCGGAAACGGAGAGAAGTGGGATGCCGTTGAATACTACGAAAAGGCGATAGTTTCAGCTCGGGAAAATAATTTCCTGCATATTTCAGCGTTTGCCAATGAACGCCTGGCAATATTCTGGTTAGAGCATGATAAGGAAAATCTGTCTCGAGTCTATTTTACAGAAGCGCTTTATATGTACGAGCTGTGGGGCGCTAAGGCAAAAGTAACGGAGTTGAAGGAGAAATATCCTGACCTTATTAGACCGCTTTCTCGTAACAACCGTGAGCCTGAATCCCAGCTCAGCTCAGTGTCGGAAAATGATCCGTCGAACTTAGACCTCGGAAGAAAGATGGATTTGTCTACTGTGATAAAAGCATCCAACGTAATTTCAGGAGAGATGCTATTACCGCAGTTACTTAAGTCCTTGTTGAAACTGATTCTTGAAAATTCGGGTGCTCAAAAAGCAATTCTGATTCTGAACAACAAAGGCCAATTAAGTATTGAGGCGACTGGAGATGTGAATCAAATCGAAACAGTGGTACTTGAATCCACTAGATTGGACTCTAACAAAGCTGAAATTCAGGACTACCTTCCTCTCTCCATTATCCGCTATGTGGAACGAACGCTTAAGCCATTGGTCCTGGAAGAGACGGCTAATCAGGCAAACCAGTTTTCTCAAGACCCCTATTTTAAGAAAGCGACACCGCGGTCCATACTCTGCGTACCGGTTATTCATCACAATAAATTAGCAGGTTTACTTGTTCTTGAAAACAATCTAACAGCCGGTGTATTTACTCTTGAACGGGTAGATCTTTTGAATGTTTTGCTGTCTCAAGCGGCAACATCTATTGAAAATGCGACACTCTACGACGAGCTTAAGGTAGCCAATGACGATTTGAGGCAAAGTCTAAAGGTGAAGCAGCATTTTCTATCGGCCATAAGCCACGAGTTAAGAACACCGATGAATACTATTATGGGTGGGCTTCAATTTGCTCGCTCGCACTCGGATGAGGGCATTGAATCATCGTTAGCAATCGTACAAAACGGGGCATCCGAGATGATGTCTTTGGTCAATGACGTCTTAACACATACTGAAATTCAATCGGGGGCCCTTAAGGTCAATTCGCACAATGTTTCCGTTTCGGTATTGTTTGAGAAACTCTTCACCCGTTACCAGGCACAGTGTGAACAGAAACAACTGCAACTACATTGGAATAGAGATGAAACGGTACCGGAATGGCTGTTAGTCGACGAACTGAAGCTTGAGATTATTTTGTCGAAACTACTTGATAACGCCATTAAATTTACGGAACGTGGATTTGTGTCTTTAAGTATCGGATGGGACCAAACGAGTGGGCTACTGCAATGCGCCATTGAGGACAGCGGCATTGGTATTGGGAGGGAAGATTTGTCAAAAATTTTTGACGAATTCACGCAGTCGGAAGGAGGATTTCAACGCCGCTTCGGTGGTCTGGGGATTGGTCTGTCAATTTGTAATAATCTGACGGAAGCGTTAGGCGGCAGCATCTCGCAAATATCGAAAGTAGGGCGAGGAAGTTGCTTTACGGTCAGCATACCTTTGCAAACAGGGAGCTTACCGGATAAAGAACAGGCCCAATATCTTGCTTCAGCGGAACTTCCGATTCTGATAGTAGAAGATAACGTGGTCAATCAGAAGATGATGACGAAAATGTTGAAGAGACTGGGTTACACCAGTATTGTCGCCAATCACGGTCAGGAAGCGTTAGAGATTTTGGGCGAAGAACAATCGTCGTTAATCTTAATGGACTTGCAGATGCCCGTCATGGATGGATTTACCTGTGCTGAAGTTATTCGTGGGGGCGTTGCGAGTTTTCGTGATATCCCCATTATTGCAGTCTCCGCTAATTTAATGGATACAGACAAGGCCCATTGCGTCGAATCGGGTATGAACGACTTTTTAGAAAAACCGGTCAGGCTTGATAGTTTGAGAGGCAGCTTATCTGAGTATATTGAGCCTGTTTAGAGCGTGTCAGATTAACCACCATTAGTAATCTGAACCATCAATTGTGCAAAGGCCATTGCTCACTCTTTTCTGGTAATTTCCTGAATTGGGGCCCGCATGGTGATTGATATGCAAAAAAAAGCCAGCCTGATTAATCGGGCTGGCTTTTATTGTGGGAATTAGCACCGAACTGGCTGCTTTCCCGAATTGTTAATTTTACTGAATACTGGCGACTCTCTTCGCCTTGCGTGCTTTACGTGCTTTATCCATTTGTGCTAACAATGGCTTAAGTTCCGCGATGTTGAGGCCGCCGTCTTGGTTCGCATCGAGAAGCCCCCACATGGGCGATAGCTGCTTGGCGAAGCTTTCTGGTAGTTCCTCTAGCATTAACAATCCGTCCATGTCGTTGTCCATAAAGCCTATCATCTGCGCAGCACGTGTATCTTCTTTCGTATAGATCGGTTTGCTAGATGTTTCATCGTTCCATTCAAAGCTCATGCTGCCGTAAAGCATTTCATCATGAGACTGTTCTCCCCAGGGAACGGTGCGGCTAGCGTCAGGATTTTTAGCATTGTTAACAGAATTATCGTAAGTCGAGCTGTAAACCATTTTACTGCCTTTAGGTATTTGTAGTGGCTCAGTAAACGTATAGGTGCGCTGCCAGTTAAAGTCATAATTCGGAACTGACAAAACCACCTCTGATTCCCCGTTGGGGTATTCCACGGTGTAATTGGCACTGCGTCCACGGTAGTGCGCATGCGCGGTTACCGAGTACAGAGTGGCGTCATCGCTAAAGGTGAAATACGCATTCTCTTCATGTTCTGCCGAATTCGGTTTAATTTTGATCGTCGGATCCACGATCACATGTGTACGTAAAAAGTTGGCTGGAACTTCATCCGCAAAATATAGACCAACGCGTGTTTTGTCGGTGGTTGCAAGGCCGATCGGTGTGTAGTGCATCTGTAGCAAGAAGGCTTCGTCGGCTGGAACAAAGACGCCGGTACCTTCAGGTAAATTAGCTGATTCGTTGCCGACTGCGTAACCCATGATGTAATTGTCGAAAACGGATTCCAGGCTGCCCCCATTTTCTTCGGGCGCGGGGCCGGATCCCATCAGTACATGGTGAACAACACGGCCATCGCCAGGAATGATAGTTGCGGCTTTGACCCAGACATCTTTACCCAAGGGGTTTTCCAGTACGGGAAATTGATATTCGACAATTCCGGTTGCAGGAATGTCGTAGGCAGGTACTTCGAGAATTAAGTCCGGTTCACCCAAAGTCCAGCGAGTTTCTAATGGCTTCACCTTCAACAGTGGATCTGTGCCCTGACCACGTTCAGCGCCGGCTTCAATCCAGGCAATTAGTGTCTGTGTATCTTCGTTGGAAATACTTGCATCATGTTCCCACACGCCCGTATCTGGATCTGCGTGCCATGGAGGCATACGCTTGGTGCGGATAACTTCACGGATCATGGGAGCAAAACCCTTAATCATCGAGTATTCTGTCATTGCCCAGGGAGCGATACCACCTTCGGTATGGCAGGCGGTACAATTGTCAACCAGGATGGGGGCAATATCGTCGGTGTAAGAGATGTTTTTTGCTGTTTCTGTGTGAGGGTAGTTAATTGCACAGCCGTTAGATTTTGTTGAGGCTACTTTAACGTCTGTCCCCGCAATCAATGAATCTACGGTGTCGCGTACTGCTGTGCCGCCGCCTCCACGATAGACAATTTTTCTAGTGTTGGGCTCAATAACTAAGACTTCGCCGGCATTCTTTAACTCTAGCGACGAACCAATAATTTGTGCAGTGTCTTGTAATACGGGAATGTTAAGTCCTGTTTTCTTAACATTGGCGGCTATCGCGTCGCGAGTTCCTTTTTGGTCAGAATTGATCATTAAGACTTTTACGCCTTTATCCGAGTAATCTTGCTGTAGCGAGTTAACTGCGGCGCTATCAGCCGCGGCTATGTCACAGCTATTGCTGTGCGCCACCAGAACAATGGCTTTTGCGTCTTTTTCATAATAAAGTTTTTGAGCTTTTCCCGTATGATCCAGTAGCATAAAGTCGTCGGCTCTATCAACGTTAGCCACCGCCTGGCCGGCAAAAATGAGGGAGCAAAATAATGCTGCAGCACCAGCCTTAGTCGTAGAAATCATGGTTTTACCCCTGTGATTAATGATTTTGTTTACAGCCCGCTAATATACCCTACTTTCACACTCGGATAATAGGGGGCTTAAATTACATTTAGGCAACTTTCAGGGCGCTGAATTGGCTTGTTTTATCGGCGATGGAAAGACAAAACTCAAAGAAACCTCTGTAGTGTGTTACTGCGTATTGATTTTAAAGTAGATCGGTCGAGCAGTGAGATCAAATCGGGTCACCTTGTCTATGGGTAAAAGCTATATTCCTAAGAAAATTCTCACTAAAAAGGAGGTTGAAAAGCGGGGTTTCTACGAGTTCAAATATTCACGTTAATGGCCTTAAACGAATCCATCCCGATTCAATAGTTTCTTCAGCTAATTCATATCCTTTGTCGGCAGGCAATACAATTTCTCCTGTATCCGGGATAACCCGGACGCGCTGGTCGCTTTGATTGGCCCGCGCGGATTCGATGACTTGTTCGGTCGAACTGAACTTCGACAATGCTCTTACCATCGCTAATGTCGGAGACATGATGTTCATTTTTTTATCGTCAAAATTTTGCAAAATATCTGTAGGGCTCATCCACTCGGAATGAACAGTTTCACGATTGTCGTGCAGAGGGATTTGACCTTTTGGGATTCTGGCAATAAAAAAACGTGCATCAAAGCGCCGGGGAGGGCCTTCGGGCGTAATCCAGCGCGCGATATAGTGCATGTCTGCGGTATCCAGCAGCAAGTCTTCCCGGCGTACGATATCGATAAAATCTTCGCTGCCGTCGTTAACTTGATCCCGGTACTTTTCGAAACGAGCGGCACGCTGTTGATCGGTAAACGACAGGGCATGTCCTTCGTTTTCATGCCTGGCCAATAGAATCCCTGCTTCCTCAAAACTCTCTCTTATTGCGGCAATATAATAGGCTAGTCCGCCTTTCTCAATATTCAATAACTGACTGGCGCCGTGGTCAGTTCTATCCTTGACAATCGCGTGGATAGCCTCTGAATTATCTTCTGCATCGACCGAGCCGCCGGGAAATACCCACATACCTCCCGCAAAAATGGTCGCTGCGTGCCGTTCCATCATCAACACCTGTAAATCAGGTCTATCGTCTATCAGCATGACCGTTGCGGCAGAGCGGATCGCGACAGTCGCTGGATCAAAGTCATTCGCGGCAGAATTTCCAGAGATGGAGTTACTGGGCGCGGAGTTGTTTGAGTCAGAGCTATTTGAGTCAGGGCTATTCATGATTTAAAATTCTGGCTGAGGATTGTTTCTAAAATAACAGACAATAGGGGGTACTAACAAATAAGCTTTTTAAGCCGACCACTAAACGAAATCATGCTGCGCTTATTGAAGTCAGTATTTCAGCAGTTGAGGCCAGCATCTCAGCGGAAGACGGAGAATTAGCGTCGACGAAATGAATTGGCTGTCGTTCAGATATTACGGTTCGGTTGACAAATTCATGTCAGTGGCAGTTATACGCTTATCGGAAGATCCGTAAATGATGGTGCCCCATTTTGTTCAGTTACATGATTGAGGCGTTAAGTTTCTCTCGAGTTATTTTCGAAGTGTTTTGCTGTGGTTCTGACGGTCTTGTTGTATAGTCATTCTCGAACTTTATTTCGATTCAATAAACTATAAAAGAGGAAGTGCAAAATGATCGGATACGTCACGTTAGGTGTCAATGATATGGAAAGAGCAAAATCTTTTTACACTGACTTACTCGAAGATTTGGGCGGCAAGTTGCTGATGAGCATGGACCGAATTGCCTTTATTGGTGAAAATATGGGAAGTCCGATGTTGGCAGTGTGTGTTCCCTATGATGAAAATGATCCGACACCGGGCAATGGTAACATGATTGCTATTCCCACAGGCTCAAAAGAGAATGTCGATAAAATGTATCAAAAGGCAATTTCCTTGGGAGCGACCTGCGAGGGCCCTCCAGGTGATCGCATGCCAACATTTTGCGGCGCGTATTTTAGAGATCTAGACGGTAATAAGGTGTGTTTTTACCACATGGGTTAATTGTAGCGATGGTTTGTGCGATAGCTTGTTCGATAGCCTAATCGAATCATTTTCTCGATAGAGAGAATGATTCAATGACATGATAATCTTTGGATTTTGCGCCAGACTTCGCGACTTTGCTTATCGAATAAAAATCACGCTAAAAGACAATGGATGTTACTCGTTAGACACGGTTGCCGTTAACAGGGTAGGATTTCCTGGCTGTTCGCTCTGTTCAAATTAATCAGCAGGCTATCTGGCCCGCCGAATTGGCTCAAGGTAACCGGATCATGTGTCTCAATCGATATGCTGTCAAAATGTTTGATAAAACCGCGTACTGCTATTTCACCTTCCAAGCGTGCTAGTGCAGCTCCCAAACAATTATGTATTCCCGAACCGAAACCCAAATGCGGGTTTGGACTGCGATCGATGATAAACTCATCTGGGTTAGTAAATATAGTTTCATCTCGGTTTGCAGAGGCCATCAGCGGTAAAACTAATTCTCCCGCCTTTATCAATTGACCGCCGAGTTCGACGTCGCAAGTCGCTCTGCGTACAGTCATAGAGAACGGTGAATAAAAGCGCAGCGTCTCTTCGATAAAGGTGGGAATCAAATCGGGGTTCGCTTTCAGTTGGTCGAATGTCTCAGGCATTTCATGAAAAACGCGCACGCTGCCCAATATTAGACCGGTTGTGGTTTCATTACCCGCGATGAGTAACAACGCACAGAAACTTAATAATTCCTCGTTACTGAGTTTTCCGTCTTCGGTTTCCGTTTCTATTAAATTTCCGAGTAAGTGGTCCTGTGGATGTTTGCGCAGTTCTTCGATTTTTTGTGTGAAATAAGCGTTCATTTCGGCGCTTGCTTCTTCGACTTCCGGTGTCGGTTGAGCGAACAAAATGTCACCAATATTACCAAAGATAGCGTCAGACCAATATTTGAATTTGTTCATGTTACCATCTTCTACACCTAACATTGCGGCGATAACGGTTACTGGCAGCGGCGCCGCCAGGGCTGAAATAAGGTCGATTTGATCGTGCTTCGCCATCTCCGTCATAAGTTGTTCGCAGCGCTGAGCGATCGGTTCGCGCTGTGTGGCAATACGATTGGGAGAAAATGCTCGGCTAACTAATTTACGTAATCGACTATGCACCGGCGGGTCGCTGAATAGCATGCTGGGTGCGCGCTTGTCGTCGGGAGCGCGTTGAGCGACATCAGAGGAGAAGGCTTTTTGGTCTCGCAGGACTGTACGCACGTCTTCGTAACAGGCTACTTGCCAGGGACCGTCTGGTTCTTTGCTGACTGGATTAGAGTGTCGTAAATGGCGATACATTTGATAAGCGTCTATTGCTGCTTCAGACATGTTTAGATCCTCATTAAATATAATTAATTCTTAATTTTTTTCTTCTAATGTGTCTAAGGTTGCGAATTATTCATTAAATAAAGTTAAGACTGTCTGGGTCTGGCGTATTCCCCAACGCACAAATAACGGTTAGCTCGATTCTTTGTAGTGGTACAGGTGCTTTTCCAGTAATTTTTTAACCGATGCCAGCAATTAACAGCTCGACCATAACTTTATACCCGACTGTCACGCTAGTCCATCGCCGGAAATGATTGGTGGAGGAGAGATGCGTTTCTGATTTACAAATTGAAAAATTTATGAGTTGAATATTGGAGTAAGTCTGTTGTGAGCTTTTCAAGTGAGTTTGATCAGATACTTTGCTTTGAGTTGTGAATTTTTTTTGGCGGGTGAACGTCTCAAACCACAAGCTTTTTTCTCGATAATGATTTGCCCCTTCAGGGAGGGCCGGAGCGATTTATTCGCGACGAGTTTGCCACTTTTTATCTGTAATTAATGCGACAGCAAACATGATGAGGCGATATTAAATATGAAGAGATAGGTGGCGACATCAAAGATGAAGAGGCATGTCGTTTGTCTAGGCTTTGACAACTTGTTAGGTACAGCCGAACCGCTGCGGTGGTCAGGAGTGGTTTACGGCCTCGTTACGTTTTAGGTAACAAAGCCGAAGAATCGAGTCACACAAACTTCGATTCTTTTTGTCGATTCTTTGATGAATCCCTATGCGACACCGTTGACCAGCTCAAGACTTAGGTCCCACAATCTATCGGAATTTTCTTTATCGAGAGCATATTGCATTACGCCTGTCCGCGACTCCGGTAATCGGCTGTGGACATCAGCTTCTTTGCAATCTTCCAGATAACGTCCGCCTCTACCTGCCAAGTCTGGAGAAGTAGCTGCCCAGACGGAGGTCGATGCTCCCTGTTCTACGGTTTTGAACCTTTCATTTACGTTTCCTTCCTCATCTACCCAGCCCCGCGAGTTTATATCTTCCTTGCTCATGTGACGCTGTAAAGTCGTCATAATGCCTCCTGGATGGACGGAAAACGCTTCTATGCCCTTCGTATGGTAGCGGTCTTGAATGCCAACTGCCATCAATGCGCAGGCGGTTTTCGATTGTCCGTAAGAGGACCAAGGTTCGTAATCTCTGTTTTCAAACCCGATGTCTTCAAAGACCACGGGGCTAAGAAAATGCCCGGTCGAGCTGAGGCACACAACCCGCGCATTTCCCGCACGTTCTAACGCAGGAATCAGATCGGTAGTTAAGGCGAAATGTGCCAGATGATTGGTGCCGAACTGTGACTCAAATCCGTCCCTCGTTTTGTCCTGCGGACAGGCCATCACTGCGGCATTGTTTATGAGGATATGCAGGGATTGATGTGTATTTAGATAGCTGTCCGCAAACGCTCTTACGCTCGCCAGAGAACTCAGGTCGAGTTGGGCTGCCTCAACGCGCTCACTACCAATTAATTCGTTGATTTCCGCTGCTATTTTTGTTGCCCTGTCGAGATCACGGCAGGCGATCGTGACTTGCGCGCCTGCTGTGGCTAATGCCTTTGTGGTCTCGTAGCCTATCCCTGAATATCCACCGGTGACAATGGCGTTCTTGTTGTTCAGGTCGATATTAGCCACCGCTTCCAGTGCTGTTGTCCTATATCCGAAGGTTGATTCAGTCATAAAATTCTCGCTTGCTAGTAGGAAAATTGCATTCTATTTGTTAGAGTGCGCTCTAAGTCAAGAGGGATTTAACAATGGGTAGCTATAATATATCTCAAATGGTCGATGAAACAGGCTTAACGGCACACACCTTACGATATTATGAGCGCGAGTCATTAATTCAAAACGTCCCGCGCGATCATGGGGGAAGGCGGTCTTATAACATCAGCCACGTCAAAGGCGTGAAGTTCATTAATGCCTTACGCAGTACTGGCATGCCTATCAAAGATATCAAACGATATTTGGCCCTTTACAATTTGGGCGAAGAAACGCGTCCGGATCGATTAGCGTTACTGAAAACTCATCGGGACAATGTCAGCGCTCAATTGCAGCAAATCAAGACAAATCTGGAAGTCGTGGATAGAAAAATAACGGGTTATGAGGAAGGGCGTTATTAGGCGAACACTAAAGATCTGTCCTATATTTCATACTGGATAACGGGTTGGTGTTAAAACACTGCTGTTAGCTGATGTTAAATTGCTTGCTTGTTAGCAAAGAAATTTTTAGGTTCTGAAAAAACTTTAACTATCTGAGTTTGAAGGTAAAACTAATAAATGAAAGGTTTGAATTTCTTCCATTACAGTTCTCCACTTGCTCGCAGGCTTTTGAGAACTGTATTGAGCATTTATCTCGTTGTTGCAATTTCCTTGACTGCAATACAGATGTTTTTGGAATATGTGAACGAAGAAAAAAGGTTACACCAACAAATTAATCAGATGGCGGTCACATTTACACCGATATTGGCGCAAGCAATGTGGGACTTTAATGATGAGCAATTGCAAGCGACGATGTCGGGTTTACTTGAAAGTTACGAAATTCTCGGAATACGTATTGTCGACGTTGATGGTGATACAACCGAATTGGGAGCGGTCAGTCGTAATGCAGCGGGATCGGAGAGTGATGGGCCTGAAATACCACTAAAAAAAATGGATCAGGAGAATCCAACGTCTTTCTATATTGAAGACAATTTTCTACTTTTTAGTTTTGATATTGAATTCCAGCGTTCAGATGGCAGTTCTTCTGCGGTCGGAAGCGCCACGTTGTTTTCTAGTCGATCGATTATTGTCGACAAAGTGACTTATACGCTAATCAATACTTTTGTCAGCGCTTGTATAAAAACGTTATTTCTATGGATGATTTTTCAGTTTATTTTGACCCGAGTGGTCGCCAGACCATTGGAAGATCTCAGTCGACTAATGCAGAATTTTAACCCGGAAGATAGCGTAGTTGAAAAACCTCTATTGTCCGATGTTCCCAATTTCAACGCCATTGATCAGCCTTCAGCGGCGCGGGATCGTTTATCGAAAGATGAACTTGAACTATTGGAAAGCAGTTTTCTTGATATGCAAAGCCATATCGTACAGCAACGACAGGCATTGATATCTCATCAAAACAATTTAGAACAATCTGTCGCCGATCGCACGCGGGAATTGCACCAAACTAACGAAAAACTCGTTTCGGCGAATCGTGCGAAAAGCCGGTTTCTTGCTAGCATTAGTCATGAAATAAGAACACCTCTCAATGGTGTTATCGGTATGACGGACATCTTGGCTGAAGGATATCTAGATGAGAAGCAACAGACATCAATAGACCTTATTCGTTCTTCGAGTCGATTGTTGTTGGGGATTATTAATGACGTTTTGGACTATTCAAAAATCGAAGCGGGTAAGTTAGAAGTTGAATCGATAAGATATAATATTCGCGAAACGGTTGGTGACATTTGCACGCTTTTTGGCTCTCAGGCGAACGAAAATATAAAACTCATACGACGTGTGCAAGATGATGTACCCGAGTGGTTAATGGGTGACTCGATGAGAATGCGGCAGGTATTGATTAATCTACTTAGCAATGCCTACAAGTTTACGGAACGTGGTATGATAGAGCTCCAGCTGGAACGCGTCAGCGAAGGCCATAACGTACTTTTATTACTTAGGGTCGTTGACACTGGTATAGGAATGAGTTCGGAACAGCGTGCCCACGTATTTGATTCCTTTACCCAAGCGGATTCTTCAACCAGTCGACGTTATGGTGGAACAGGGTTGGGTCTGGCAATATCCAGGCAGCTAGTGGAGTTAATGGGTGGACGCATCGAGGCACACAGTAAGCTTAATGAGGGATCAACGTTTTCCTTTACTGTGCCGCTAATTGAAGCTACACCAGAGCAAGCTATTGAAGTCGAAAAAATCGATAGCGATCATACATTACCTGATTTGAACAAGTTAAAGGTTTTGGTCGCCGAGGACAACCCGACAAATGTGTTAGTTATAAAGGGCTTGTTGCAATTATTTAGCATTCATCCTGATATAGTAAACAATGGCCACGAAGCCATTATTGCACATAAAAAGCATCAAAATATGCCCTACGACATTACATTCATGGATTGTGATATGCCAGTGTTGGACGGTTTTGAGGCCACGCAGGCCATTCGGGAGCTAGAACGGGAAAACGGTAATCGCAGTAAAATCGTTGCCCTCAGCGCGCATGCCATGGACGAGAACATGCAGCAATCGGCTGATGCAGGTATGGATGGACATCTGAGTAAACCGATAACCAAAGTCGTGTTGAAAAAGTTTTTCCTCGGTTTTCTTGCGGAAAAAAATAGCGGGACTTAAATCGGTCGTTGGTTTTGGTTACCCCACATAATTGTGTGGGGCTCCACAGCGGTATCCAACGCGGAAAGTAAAGTCAGTCACACTAGATTGCTTACATCAAAACTGGAGTAACGGTTCTAGGTCTAGGTCTAGGTCTAGTTCTAGTTCTAGTTCTACGTTTTAGTACTAAAGGCTTGTCAGATGATACGCCCGATTTCGTGAATCGAACATTTTTACTGCACTCTAAACTCCGCGGCAAACAATTTTCAACTTCGTGAACAACTTACAACTTCGTGAACAAATTTCAACGCAACGAAAATTTCACCCAATGGGGGCCTATGAGTAATTATCAAGTAGCTGACTTAAAAGTAACGATTGCCAAGCGAACTCTGCTGGCTTCAGTGGTTGCTGTGGGTTTTGCTCAAACAGTTCTATTCGCGATTTTAGCTCCGTTAGGACGTGAAATCGGGCTTGTAGAAATGCAAATCGGAGCCATTATCTCCGCTTCGTCTTTGACCGTATTTTTGGCGAGCCCCATGTGGGGACGAACTAGCGATGTCTGGGGACGACGAAAGGTTATTTTAATCGGCTTGTTTGGTTATTCGTTGGGAACTGCATTTTTTGCGGGTGTATTTCAGGCCGCATTGATCGGACTGTTAGCTCCTTTTGCTGCATTCATAGCTCTCACAATTGCTCGCGTTTCAAATGCTACCGTCATGGCGGCGGTCATGCCAGCGTCAAACGCCTATATGGCGGATATAACAGACGTTGCTAATCGGACAAAAGGAATTGGCGCTTTGGGGGCAGCAACCAATATCGGTGCAATGTTAGGCCCGGCCGTGGGTGGGATGTTGGCAACAATTACCCTGTTAACGCCCTTGTACTTTTCGGTATTGCTGACCTTTGGTTCAGCCTGTGTCGCGCTATACACCTTACCAAATATAACCCTGCCAAAAGTGAAGACTAAGCCGCCGAGGTTAAAGTACACCGACCCGAGGATTTTACCTTTTGTCATTGTCGGGATATTTATGTTTATGGGTTTCGCTATTGTTCAGCAAACCATCGCATTTCGATTTCAAGATATACTTAAGTTAAGTGGTGCTGAAACAGCACAAGCAGTCGGCATGAGTATGATGTTAGCTGCCGCTGCCTCTCTTTTCGTACAAATGGTGGTGATTCCGCGCGCAGATGTCAGACCTTTTATCCTGCTGAAGATGGCAATGCCGCTATTGATTGTCGCCTTTGTCATTATGGCTCTGGGAGACACGCAGTTCTCTTTGACAGGGGCTATGATTTTGCAAGGGTTTGGTATGGGGCTGGCTGGCCCCGGTTTTATGGCAGGAGCATCCCTCGCCGTTTCTGCGGAAGAGCAGGGAGCGGTTGCCGGTGTTGCCGGGTCTTGCCCGCCGTTGGGATTCACTATCGGGCCTCTTCTGGGGACCTTCCTGTATTCGATAGAGCCAACCTATCCTTATTGGTTCGCATTTGTTATTTATGTCTGTTTGTTTATTTTTACCTTGATGGCAAAGGAAGGTCGAAAACCAAGCGCTTAGATAAAGCGATTACCGGTTAATCGTTTTAAGATGTTTCCTTAGCGGTATCTGTCTGTGCTTGCGGGGCGACTACCGTGCTTTATCGATATCCGGGTCATCGTTAATGCTGTTGTGAAGTCGTTCCTCTGCCTGTAAGAAATCTTCCATAAATTCAAAAACAAGCGATCGCGTTGATTGTATTGAGTTCATTAATCCAACGCCCTGACCAACCCATGAAGTGGCAAGTTGCTTCGCACCCTTATGCCCGCCATCGGCAAGCTTGGTAATTTTTGCTAGTGGTGATTCACTGACCAGTGATTGCAATGGCATCGGTAGTGGTGTGGGCGCGCCATCCGATTCCCATGCATCAGTCCAGGGGGATTGTAACTGGCGCGAGTATTTCCCGGTTCTGGACCGTGAGCGAATTGTTTGTCGGGAACTTGCCAAAACAAATTTGTCTTTGATGGCGGGAGAAGTCTCTGCTTCAGATGTTGTGAGCCACATCGAGCCGGTCCAGGCCCCTGCAGCTCCCATAGCCATACAGGCCGCCATTTGTCGTCCGGTAACGATACCTCCCGCTGCCAGGACGGGAACCTGGTACTTCTCAACCGCCTCGCAAACTTCTGGTACCAATACGAGGGTCGATACTTCTCCGCAGTGCCCCCCCGCTTCGGTGCCAGCAACCACTAGAATGTCTACACCGGCTTCGACCTGCTTGATGGCATGTTCTTTTGCTCCAACCAGGGCTGCGACGAGCACATTGTGTTCTTTTCCCATATCGAGCATATATCGTGGCGGGACCCCCAGTGCGTTGGCGATTAATTTTATCGGGTGTGAGAATGCAACATCAACGATATTTGTCGCCTTATTCCTTGTAAGAAATCCACCAGCAGATCCCTTCTGATTAGTATAGAGGTCGCTGGTATCGATGTTATGTTGGGCGAGAATGTTGGCCGCGAAATTCTGATGTTCGCGTGGTACTTTTTCGAGAATCTCTTCTGAGGAATTGTTGTTGTCTGATATCGCCATGCTCGTTGGCGCTATGAGATCGACGCCGTAGGGCTTACCGTCGATGTGTTCGTCGATCCAGCTAAGCTCGACTTCAAGGGATTTCGCACTATGCCCGGCCGCGCCGAATACGCCCATACCACCGGCCTTCGAGACCTCGACGACAACATCTCTACAATGAGTAAAGGCGACCAATGGAAAGTCAATACCTAACATGTCGCAAATCGCAGATCTCATAATGTGTTCTCTCTTATTAATTATTGGTAGCTTTAGTTTACTCTGCCTGCGAGATCTTTTCGAATCCGGTAGATTAAATTTCAGTCAGGTTTGGTGGCCCATCGACTTGCTTGTCCATGTGAGAGACTTCGTCCTGCAGCGGTGTAAAGACATCGTCTTTAATGTATGCTGAGGCGAAGCAGTAAAATGAAAAATAATAATGAGGAGTGAGCAATGGCTCTCGACATCGTCGGTGCGGGGTTTGGACGCACGGGAACACTATCACTGAAAATCGCTCTTGAAAAACTGGGGTTCAACAAAACCTACCATATGATGGAGGTTTTCCAAAACCCGCAGCACTTGGATCTGTGGACCCAGGCACTCGACAGCGGTAATTGTGACTGGGATTCGTTATTTGATGGATATCGGGCGTCGGTCGATTGGCCCGCTTGTAGTTACTGGCAAACCTTGGCAGATTATTATCCTGATTCAAAGGTTATCCTGAGCTTACGGAATCCCGACAGTTGGTTTGATAGCGTTCACAAAACTATTTATCCGTCCACGTTAAAAGGTCTCGCGACGGAAGATACACAAATTAAACAGTGGGCTGAATGGGCCAACAAACTCATTTGGGAGAAAACGTTTTCCGGGCGTATTACGGATAGAGAATATGCCGTCAATGTTTTCAATGAAAATATCAAAGCGGTAAAGAAAAATATTACCACCGATCGCTTACTTATTTTTGAAGCAGCGGAGGGATGGCCTCCACTGTGCGAATTTCTCGGTTGCGATATTCCGGACGAACCTTACCCACGCACTAACAGCGCAGAGGAGTTTCTGCAGCGTAAATAATATGCGTATATTGACACCTTTGATGATCGTCGCTCTGAACTCGAGGATATCAAGGCAGGGGTAAGTGGCTGCGTTGCAAAAAATAGAGAGAAATCGAGGTCTGTTAGTTGTTACTAATGGACACTACTAGACAGGCCAATACGAGCAGGGCTATTACTAGAAACCCTCAAATTGAGATATAAAAAGGATTCCAACATGGTTGCAGATAACACACCTATTATTGTAGGAAGTAGTCAGCTGGTCGATCGGGAGGCGACCATTGAGCGTCACTCTGAGCCGCTGGCAATGCTGACCAACAGTGCGAAAACTGCAGCACAGGATGCGGGTATTACAGAGTCAGCGCTAGCTGGTGTTGACACCGTTGCGCTGGTGGGGGTGTCAGGATGGAATCCGCAAAACGCGCCGGGTTTACTTGCCGAGCAGCTCCAGGCAAAACCGAACCATCTGTTTTCAACCGGCGTCGGAGGACAAATGGGGGTGCAGTTAACGAACTATATTGGCGAACGGATATTGGCGGGTGAGTCTGAATTTGCGACCATTGGTGGTTGTAATAATTTACGCGTTCTATTAAAAGCTATTGCGCAAAAGACTCGATTGCAATGGACGCGCGGTGGCACCGGTACTCCCGATCAGGTCGGCGGCGATGAACCCGGTAATAATGATCTTGAAAACAAATATGGCCTTAATGGCCCAACTGACATATACCCCATTTTCGAAAATGCGTTTCGGGCAAAATTGGGATTGAGTATCGATCAGCATAAAGCCCACATGGGCTCATTGTTTTCGAAGTTTACTGAGGTAGCCGAACAAAATCCCTACGCCTGGTTTCCGACTCGTCGGTCGTCGGAAGAACTAACCAAGGTTACCCAGCTTAACCGAATGATTGCCTGGCCCTATCCTAAGTATCTAAATGCGGTCCTCAATACTGAACAGGCAGCAACATTGATTATGATGTCCGCGGGAAAAGCCCGAAAACTTGGCATACCAGAAGATAAGTGGGTCTATTGGCTGGGGGGAGCGAGTAGCCAAGAGAAAGCTTGGTGGGCAAGTGAGCGTCCTGATTTTGCTGAATGCCCGTCGATGAAAGATACGCTGGTTAGTAGCCTGGAAAATAGCGCTACATCGATAGAAGAATTGGATTATATCGATTTTTACTCCTGCTTTCCGATCGCTGTTGAGATGGCGTGTGCAATGAGCGGGTTGGATATCAGCGATAAACGCGGTTTTACGGTGACGGGTGGCCTTCCCTATGCAGGCGGGCCCGCTAGTGCGTACACGCTCCACTCCCTTGCAACATTGGTAAACAAACTACGGGGCAAGACCTCCGAAAAAGGACTGGTGACAGGCAATGGCTGGTATTTGACTAAACATGCCGCGGCAGTACTGTCTTCCGATCCCCATGTGGATTCACCTAAGGCCGGGCTTATTGCCGATTTACCGTCATTGGGGATGAACACGGACGCTTGCATAGTGAATGAAAAAGTGAAAGGTTCTGCTACGATCGAAGCTTATACTGTCAAATATGATCGCGATGGCAGTCCGGATAAAGGGATTGTGTTAGGACGCACCGACGAAGGAGAGCGCTTTATGTCTAATACGATTGACGACCAGGCGTTTTTATCGGATTTCGTTAGTGCAGAACGAGTTGGTACCAGAGGAACAGTAAATTATGTAGCCGGAAGTTCTTTATTTACGCCAGATTAAAGAATGAGATAATAGTCTTCGAATTGATTTTTCGGCTTGTGATTTCAGATGCCATTAGAATGGTGATAAACAACGCGGTCATGGTAGTTGGGCTGCTTTCAAACTTACCATTTCTTAAGAATTGAAAGTTTTAATGTGATGTACATCATTGTTGTGATACTTTTTTCGGGAGTCAATAATAAGTACGAGTAAGAAACCAAACTGAGGAGTGATATTGTGGATTTCGATATACCAAAAGAAATAGCAGACTATCTAGTCGTGCTGGATAAATTTATTGAAGATGAAATTTTGCCACTACAGCACAAAGACGATAACAACCGATTTTTTGACCATCGAAGAGAAGATGCGCGCACCGATTGGGATCGCGGTGGTTTACCAAACGAAGAATGGGAGCAACTGCTCAGGCAGGCAAGTCGTCTAGCTGATGCCGCTGGACATTATCGTTATCCCGCGCCAAAGGAGCACGGCGGGCAAGACGGTACGAACTTGGGGATGGCGATTATTCGGGAACATTTCGCTGCAAAAGGCCTCGGGCTGCACAACGATTTGCAGAATGAACATTCTATTGTTGCCAACAACGTAGGTCTTCTATTGATGCTGGCTTATGGTAGCGATGCGCAAAAGGAAGAATGGATACCTCTGTTATTGGAAGGTAAGCGTGGTTTCGCATTTGGTATCACTGAACCTGAGCATGGTTCCGACGCAACTCATATGGAAACCAGTGCCGTAAGAGATGGGGATAACTGGCGCATTAACGGCGCAAAGACCTGGAATACCGGTATACACAAAGCACAATACGATATGATTCTGGCAAGAACAGATGGCAAGGCCGGTGACGGTCATGGCATAACCGCATTTTTGGTGCCCACTAATAGCGACGGCTTTAAAGTGGAAGAGATGCTGTGGACTTTCAATATGCCAACAGATCATGGGAGAGTATCACTAACAGATGTTGTCGTTCCTAATTCCAGTATCTTTGGCGGAGAGGGGCGGGGCTTACAAGTTGTTCAGCATTTTTTCAATGAAAATCGAATTCGTCAGGCCGCATCGAGTTTAGGTGCAGCACAGTTTTGTATTAATGAATCTGTTGCTTACGCGGGAGAACGAAAACCATTTGGGAAACCCTTATCGGTGAATCAAGGTATTCAATTCCCGTTGGTCGAGCTGCAAGCTCGCGCCGAAATGTTGCGCGCGCTGATACATAAAACCGCTTGGCAAATGGATACCTACGGAAATTTTAATGTATCAGATAAAGTCTCGATCTGTAATTATCAGGCTAATCGATTGTGTTGCGATGCCGCTGATCAGGCTATGCAAGTCCACGGTGGGATGGGGTATTCCAGACATAAACCCTTTGAGCATATCTATCGTCACCATCGCCGCTACCGAATCACTGAAGGATCCGACGAAATTCAAATGCGTCGCATAGCAGGTTATATGTTCGGCTATATGAAGCAAAAAGCGCCAAAGGGTGTCATTGTCGAATAACTACTAAATGATAGACGGCTGCTTCTACAGCGCTGAAATAATTGTGTTCTGTAGAGGCTGTTTCATTTCATTGCGTTGCCCAAAAAGGCTTTTTCTTGGCCGTTCTTTCTATCTAATAACTACAACAGTTTGCTATTCCAGCGCTGTTGATTACTCTTTTTCACATATGTCGTATTTGTAACCGACGCCATACAGAGAGAAAATAAAATCGGTGTTGGGGAAAAGCTCAGCAAACTTTTTCCGGAGCTTTTTGATGTGGCTATCTATTGTCCTGTCACTGACTATACGTTGGTCGTTGTACATATGATTCATTAATTGATCACGGGAAAAGATTCGTCCAGGTTCTGAGGCCAGCTGTTTGAGTAGTTGAAACTCGACCGCGGTAAGATTCAACTCGGTGTTTTTGTAGATGGCGACGTACTTCTTTTCGTCCAGTGTTAGCTTTGACTTTTCTGTCTGCTGAGTTTTTTGCAGTCTTCTTAAAATAGCCTTAACCCGAGCCACGACTTCGCGCGGGCTAAAGGGTTTACATATATAATCATCGGCACCCAGTTCCAACCCCAATAATCGATCGATTTCATCGACTCGGGCCGTTACCATTAAAATAGGTACTTGGCTGAACGCACGGATTTCTTTGCATAGGGTCATGCCATCTTTTCCGGGCAGCATCACATCGAGTAAAATCGCTGAAGGTTGTAATGATTTTACCGCCTCAACCACCAGGGTTCCGTCAAGAATACAATGAGCTTCATAGCCACTACTGACAAAATAATCAGCGAGTAAATCGGCAATTTTTTTTTCATCTTCAACGATTAGTACGGATTCAGGCATGATCTATTCCTGTTATGGATACGAAAAAGGATGCATTTATCCACCTTTAGTCTAGTACGACAGAGGGAAGCTCAAAATAACTTTCAAACCTCCCAACGGTGAATGAGTAGCGGAAATAGTGCCTTGGTGAGCCTCGACAATACGTTTAGCAATAGCGAGTCCAAGACCACTGCCGCCGGTATTGCGATTACGTGAACTATCAACTCGGTACAAGTGATCAAATAATTTGTCTAATGCCTGGTCGGGAACACCCGGGGCGCTATCTTCCAGAGCAATACGGATAGATTCTTGTTCAACCCGAACACTAATGTCAATGCTTCCTCCTTTGTCGGTATATTTACAGGCATTATTCAGCAAGTTGTCCATCAATTGGTTGAAACGTTGAGGATCCGCTTTGAACATAATTTCAGTGGGGCAGGTGAGTGTTAGCGTAATGTTTTTGTCTTGGGTGGTACTTTGATGATGTGAGATTTGCTGCTGAAAAAGGCTTGAGAGGTTAATAGTTTCCTTGCGATAACTAAGCCCCCCAATATCAGCGCTGCTGAGTTCTTGCAGGTCATTCACCAACCGGTTCAAATGAATGATTTCTTGATGGATGGATTGCAGGCGGGCCCTGTCCATTGGCCGAATTCCATCGACCATCGCTTCTATTTCGCCCTGTAAAATAGCCAAAGGTGTCCTCAATTCATGAGACGTATCTGCTAACCACCGTTTTCTGACAGAATCATTTTCTTTTAAGGTTTCGGTTAATTCGTTAATGTCACCCGCTAATTGAGAAAATTCGTCGGAGCGTTTTGTACTTAAGCTTGAATCGTATTGGCCTAACGTCAGGGAGTGAATCACGTCTGCGATTTTACGAATAGGCGAAACGAAATGCCGAGCGAGTGGCAGAGTAAAAGCGATGGAAATTAAAATCAGCATGACACTTGAAGTCAGTAAGATATCTTGCGTATCTTCCAAAAATGTTAGCTCATAATCATCGGTGACCTCCCTGCGTTTTCTCATGCCTAGCCAGGCCACGGTTTGATCACCGCTAACTACATCAAGAAGAAGTTGATTGCTTTGATCGGAATTTCCAGCGATTAGCACCATGTTTTCGTCAAATAGCGAATAGTCCCCTACGGGGCCTCGGGGGCCTCGGGGGCGTGGCGGGGGCTCGCGCGGGGGATTAGGTCTGCCATTGCGGCCGCCCTCACGGATGCCGGGCTCGCGCCGAGGCGGCGGTCTGTTTGACAAATGACGACGGTTATTATCGATAAACCGATTCAATCCTCGAGCGTTATCTCGAAAACGTTGTAAATTACCCTGTTGACTGTAAACGTTTCCCAGCGCTTCGATGGCAGGAAGTAGCGAATTGGCTTCACGAGTATTTACATATTCCAGCATGCCCCGATCGACACTCCAACGCATGATGACGACCATAATAGCTATCAGTACAGCGCTGCTAAGCAACCAACTGAAAAATAATTTGTTTTGTATTCGCATGATTTTATGGTCAAAAAGTTTTAAGTTCTAAGAGTATCTTTAAACGGTAACGCACACCACATTTTTGCTGTTACTTGCATTTTGTTTGCACATTTACTGCACATTGCCTGCTACTTTGGTCCGTCATCTATTAGTACAGCTATTCTGTAGAGAGCATAGTTTCGCTCACGTTGTCCGAACAATAGACGCAATGCTTTTTGGGTATCGGGTCTTTAGCCCTTTCGTGGTATGTGACAGACCATTTTCGAGAGACAGAGCAGCGCCAAGTACGAACTTCACTGTGGCTAGTGACGCGACTGTTGCTGACATTAACGAGTTAATTTGCTATCGGGGTGGATTCAAACTGAGACTTACCGATCGGCGTCCCGATTTAGGCTAAAATCTCCGAACTTTATGGGTCAGTGAAATATGGCGGGTTTGGTGATCTGAATGGATCGCGGTAACGGAGCTACAGTGGTCTGTCAGCTTGGCATTTGACAAAGTTAATTGCTCTTTAGCTATCTGCAAAGGTCACTTCTAGCCATGGATCATCATTAAAACCCTGCTATAATTGCAATATTGTCACGAGGGCGATGTGTTCGGTTCATGAAGTGAGTGACCTCGTTAACATAATTAGTTAAATAGATCTGAAGAAGTCGTTCGCACCCCTTTGGTCGATAATTACGTTAAATTGCTGTCATTCATTGTCACTTCCTGAAATGCGGAATGTTCGTAATAACCCCGTGGAAAAATATATTCGGCGATAACGTTATCGATGCTAAAGTAAACAACTTAAGCTGTTATACAAGAATTAAACCCAACCGAATATAAAAAGGATTGTAATGGAACAACTTAGTGGGCTAGATGCCTCATTCTTATATTCGGAGACGGGCAATGCAACCCAACACATCGGGGGATTGTCAATCTATGACCCGTCGACAGCTCCGGGCGGGGAAGTTAATTTTCAACAGATTCTGGAGAATACCAAAGTTCGGGCAGGCAGTGTTCCATCAATGGTGAACAAACTCGTCAACGTACCGTGGCAACTGGATCATCCGTATTGGAAAGCCGATGGAGATTTCGATCCGGAATATCATATACGACGATCCGCCTTACCTAGTCCCGGCGATTGGCAGCAACTTACCCGGCTTCTTGCCAGGTTACACTCCAAAACTCTCGACCGAACTCGCCCTTTGTGGGAAATGTATGTAATAGAAGGCTTGGACAATGTAGAGGGTTATCCTGCAGGTTGTTACGCGGTATACACCAAGGTACATCACGCCGCTATTGATGGTGTCTCCGGTATGAGTATTACGACGGCCGTGCATGATCTCAGCCCAGAAGTGGTGATTCCGGAAGCAGTACCGGTTAAATCAGAAAATGCACCGGGAGATTTGGACTTGTTACTCCGCGCGCAGTGGAATAATTTGACCAGGCCTTGGCAGATGTTGCAATTCATGCAGAAAGCCATTCCAGGCATGACCCGGTTGGGAAGGAAAATAAATACTGAGTCGGTGAAACGTTTTACGCGTGTTGTTCGCACTCGGTTTAATAAAACAGTCTCTCCTCATCGAGTTTTTGATGGCTTGGAGTTTGAATTTGAAGACATTCGAAAAATAAAGAATAGTATTGAATTACTAACGATTAACGATGTTGCGTTAGCTATTTGTAGTGGTGCTATACGTAAATATTTAGAATCTAAGGATGAGCTGCCTAATTTTCCGATTATCGCGATAGTTCCAATCAATGTCAGAACGGAAGATCAGGCATTCAGTGGTGGAAACCAAGTGTCGCAGATGATGGTGTCTCTTTGCACGGATATCAAGCATCCCTTAGAGCGACTCGTCGATATTAGCAGTAGTACAAAAGATGCGAAGGAGTTAACTCACGCAATTGGTGCAAAAACCATGACGGATTACACCCGGTTTATTCCTTCAAATCTCGCTGCGTCCGCCGCCAGACTCACCAGTTCGTTTGGTGTTGCCAACTACGCAAAACCGGTATTTAATACGGTTGTAACGAATGTGCCCGGCCCTCAGGTTCCGTTATATTACACCGGCGCAAAGCTTCTCGGGACCTACAGTTTGGGCCCTATCGCTGACGGCGCCGGGTTGTTTCATTCCGTTGCGAGTTATTGTGGAAAGCTGTATCTCTCTTTCGTTTGTTGCCGCGATATGATGGCTGACCCCGAGTTCTACGCACAGTGCTTAAGAGAGTCCTTTGACGAGCTTAAAACGGCGGCGGAATCAATTGGACCCGGAGCGAAATAGAAAAAATCCGTAAGTCGACAACACATAATATTAACTTCGTAAAACCCCTCGCATTTTTTCACAGATAGAACTGTGCAGAACGTTTCTCGGTTAAATTTCTGGATTAAGTAATAAACTGTAAATTTGACCGAATTCCCCTAACTCAATTTTAGTAAGATATTTGCAAGAAGCAGCGCATTTTGTCGGTAGGTAGAGACACTATGAGGGTCTCTGGTTGCGATCCTGGTTACGGTTGTTCGCTTTCCGTTTTATTCGCTGACTTTTCACTGTCCATAATCGTTAAAGAAAACCGTACAGCTTCTTCCTGATAGCCTATAAATCGTTCAAATTCGTCATCGCTCATTGTCCTTATACTGTCGTGCTTTCGTAACAAATTGAGGAAGCGGCGTTCTCTTTCATATTGTTTAGGAAGTTGCAAGAGACCCCAGGCTTCAAGCTTTTGTTCTAGCGCGGGGTTATAGGTACGCATGAATTTAATGATAAATGGGATCGGGTCATGTCGCGAGACGAGTGAAGCAATACGCAAAATCATATCGAAGGGTAGCGTCGCACGACCCGCTTCTACTTCCTGTAACAAGTCTTCATTTTTAAGGCCGAGCGCTTCGGAAAGTTCCAATAAATTTAGGCCGGAAACTTCCCTCGCGTCTTTTAGAAATTTACCTGCATCGGCCATCGCCTGTAGACGTTCGGGATCGGCAGACTTCATCAGAAAGTCTTTTAGCCAGTTGTCTGAATACATTAATGGCACTGCAGAGCCCGTTTTCACGACGTCGGCAAGATTGGTAGTGATTGCCTCGGTATAATTCGCAAAGGCCTTAAACAAAGAGTTGTCTCTTTTTTCAGAAGGTTTTCGGTCATCACTCATAACAGGGTTTCTCGTGGCCAGATAAGGGAAGAGACTTATACCTCTATCTATTATAACTCTGATTTGATGCATTGACAGTTATAATCAGTCTCTATCAGGGGGCTGCCAACAGTTGATACTATGACGATTATTTTTCACAGATTGCAAACAGTTACGCGCTTGTCATGTTTCCGACGGGTTGGTTGGCGTTCGTAGCGTATTTTCGTGTGATTGCTTAAAGTTCAATCGGTCTGCTCGAGTTCCGCGATTAATCTAAGCTTGGGAAATTCCTCGGCTTTTTTCGTTCCGATTTTTTATGTGATGCATCGTAGTGGGTTTGGGCACGGCTTCGAAGCCTCGATGGCCATCGAGGGAAAGGCATGCCTCAACTACTCCGCAGCATTATCGGAAAAGCAGTGCTATTCTTAACGGACTCCGAGTCTAAGTTTTACCTAAACATCACGACAAGCTATCTATATCGAATAACAACAGGATTTCACTATGGAACAATTAACAGGACAGGACGCTTCGTTTTTGTATGGGGAAACATCAAAGAGCCCGATGCATATTGGTGCATTGGCAATATATGATCCGTCGAACCTTCAGGATGGAAAACAACGATTTAAGGACATTCTTGGATTTATTGAAGAGCGATTACATCTTGCGACAACCTTTCGACGCAAGCTTGTTGAGGTGCCCTTTAATCTCGATCACCCCTATTGGATCGAAGATAAAGACTTTGATATTGAATTTCACACCCGTCACATTCGATTACCCGAGCCTGGTGATTGGCGCCAATTGTGTATTCAAGCGGCACGGCTACACTCAAGACCGTTAGATCTGACGAAACCATTGTGGGAATTTACTGTGATCGAGGGTCTCGATGATGTTCCCGGCTTGCCCAAGGGATGTTACGCCATATTGTCTAAAATTCATCACGCTTGCATAGACGGCGTGTCTGGTGCCGATATTACCGAGGCTATTCACGGCCTCGAACCGTTTCCGCCAGCGCCTCCAGAGCCCGACAAGGTCTGGAAAGGAGAGTCGACGCCCAATGCCGTTGAGTTGGTGACCCGTGCGAATATCAATAATTTGAGTCAACCCTTTCGTTTAGCAGAAGTTATGGCCCGTGCGGTGCCTGCGATGGGACGTTTTCAGAAGGGTCTATTGCAAAAGAAATTCTCGGTCAGTGTTCAAGCCCCCAAAACGCGATTTGGCGGCGTTGTTTCAAGCCATAGAGTTGTAGAAGGACGTAGTTTCGATTTAGATGATATCAAACGAATAAAATCCATGGTTCCGGGGGCAACAGTTAACGACGCAGTCCTGACTATCGTTGGCGGCGCTCTGCGAAAATATCTTATCGCAAAAGAGGAGCTTCCTCCCGAACCGTTAATCGCGATGGCGCCCATCTCTGTGCGTGGAGAAGAGGGTAAAAATGCGCTGGGCAACCAAGTGGCGGCGATGACAGTCAAATTGGGCACAGATATCGAGGATTCGTTGCAACGGCTCCAGGCGGTCCACGACGCTGCTTCCTCGTCGAAAGAAATGACGAAAGCGGTAGGCGCGAAACTAATGACTGATTTCAGTCAGTTTATCCCGGCAACTACAGCAGCTTTAGCTACTCGAATATACACAGAAATGCGTCTGGCCAAACGTGTCAATTTTGGATTTAATTGCGTCATAACCAACGTACCAGGGCCGCAAGTTCCTTTATATTCCGCCGGCGCAAAACTCGTAACCCAATTTGGTCTAGGGCCCATTTTTGATGGTATGGGTCTAATTTTTCCCGTGTTTAGCTACTGCGGGCAAATCACAATTACAGTCAATTCCTGTAGAGATATGATGCCTGATCCAGACTTTTTCGGAACCTGTATTCAAGAAAGTTATGATGAGCTCAACGCGCTTGCAGACGAATCTGTAGCGTAACAAGGGTGAGGCATTTGAAAAGTTGTGATCAGCTCAAAGCACTGTCTGTGGTGAATACGTCCGAGAACGCAGCGGTGAAATGGAGCGGTGAAGTAAGCATGATGCTACCTTGTTAGCTGTCATTATACTCATGGATTAACGAAGTCGTTTATTTGCGCATCCCCCATTTTCTAATGATCGTGGGATGGTCCACCAGCCTTCGTGTTAATGCGCACTACAACCAGGTCCGTTTATGGCTAATAGTGCGCAAGGTTTCGCGTAAACTCGTCTTTCAAAATGAGGCTTAATTGGCCAAACTCAGTAATTCAACGTCGCTGAGGAAATTAGTAAATTAAACGAGTGGAACTATCAATGTCGAATCCAAGTACGTCACAATCAGTTAGTCAAAAAGATAAATGCCTGCAATTTTCTCTATTACATCGCGAGGAACCTTTCCTAATTCCCAATCCCTGGGATACAGGCTCCGCACGAATTCTGCAAGGGCTGGGTTTTAAAGCATTAGCAACAACCAGTTCAGGTCTCGCTTACACCTTAGGTCGAAATGACGGGGAGGTCACGCTCGAAGAAAAGCTTGCTCACTGTGCGGCGCTCGCGGCCAACACAGATATCCCTATCAACGCTGATTTCGAAGATGGTTTCTCTGACAAAACCCAGATCGCCGTGGAAAATGTACATAGATTGATTGAAACAGGGGTAGCCGGATGCTCGATTGAGGATTTTGACCGTGATAAAAAAGTTTTATACGAGTTCGAACGTGCTGTCGAAAGGATACAAGCCGTAGTTGAAGTTGTTGCTTCATTAGATATGCCGTTTCAGCTGACAGCAAGGGCTGAAAACTTATTGCGCGGTAAAAATGACATCGATGATACGATCAAACGTTTGCAAGCTTATTCGGCTGCTGGAGCGAACGTTTTGTATGCACCAGGTATCAACAGTCTTGAACAACTCAAATTAGTCACTGGCGAAGTAGATAAACCATTTAATGTGTTAGCACCATTTCTGGCCACCGCAAGCGTGTCTGAAATGATGGAGGCGGGAGCTCAACGGATCAGTGTTGGTGGTGCATTAAACTGGGTTACTGTAAACCCGCTAATTCAGGCGGGCAGAGAAATGCTTGAAAATGGAACGTTTAACTGGATGGGTAGTATGGCTTCCGGTGCCGAAATCAACAAACTGATGTCGTGACATCCGTTTTGTTGGAACACCAAAAGTGCGGGTGTAGTTTCATCCGCTTTTTTTCGGTTCTTCCATTAAAACGTCGCTCAGTTGTTATTGCTGCATCAAAAAGAGACATAGGGCATTTGTCGCGCTGGTTCGAGGATCTGTTTTAGATCTGCTGCTGTTTTAGATCATCTGGTGGTAGATCGGACTCATCAATGGTGTCAGTCTATTAAAACCCTAACACCCCTCGGTAGTTTCTGCCTGCCTGTGGGTACATTTCCTTTCGCAATTCGTGCTCTATTCAAATGTATACTATGCTTTGAAGAAGCACAAAACCGCTTAATTCGACAATTGCCGCCTTTTTCTTATATCTATTACACTAGGGGAAATGGACTCGTAATAACCGGCCGAGTAAAGCATTGCATTCAATGGGGCTGCACTGGATCGTGTCTAATATTGCAACCATAAGGTTTACTAATGCTGGCTCCATACTCGAAATGGTTGTTGTGCTTTTGTCTTTGTTGGGTTGCAGCCGAAGGTTCTGCAGGTAGTTCCCAGGATTGCCGGCAGCCAGATGACAAAGAGCTTATTTGCGTAGTGACAGAGAGCTTTCCGCCCTATAGCTATATCGATCAAGCAGGTAATATTGATGGAGCTGTGACTCGAGTAGTACTTGCTCTATTAGACCAGCTCGATGTTCAGACGACGATAGAAATGATGCCATGGGCTCGATCATTACTGATTGTCTCTACCGAACCCAATGACCTTATTTTTTCTCTTGTTAGAAGTCCAGAGCATGAGTCTGATTTTCACTGGTTGGTACCAGTCACGTCTATCGATATTGGTGTGTATTCTATTCCAGGAAGCCTTCATTTTTCTCTGACGAATTTGGCTGATTTAACGGACTTATCTGTCGGAATAATGCATAGTAGTTCTTCGATAGAATACTTCCAGTCAATTGCTTACGTTAGTGACAACAACCTGGTAGAAATGGCCACATTTGAGCAAATGTATAAGATGCTGATGAGCGGTCGGGTAGATTTGGTGTTAGCTCCAGGCTTACTGATGAAATAGTTGGATGCGCTATTTTAAAATTTTGGAGGTAGAACGTCCTACTCTTGTCTTCAGCTTGCCGCTGCATCAACAAAGTACGCTGTACCTTGCGTTAAGTAAAAGCACTCAATCTAGCACCGTAGAAAAATTTCGTCGAGAGGCTCAGAAATTGCACGAGAGGGGAAAGATAGATGAAATTATTACTTTGTTTACGAACGAGATAATCCAATGACTCATTTCATGTATTGAGTCGACGGAAACCATTTTTGATCAATGATTAAGTAAGCCATTTGAGCTCTATTAATTTGAGGCAGATTTTTGAAAGTAAATTTGATACTGCAGTTTAAAAAGTCCGTGATGCAGGCGTTCATATTCATCACACTTTCAGTGACGTTGCCATTGGCGTTGGCTGAAAGACTGACAAGTGATGATGCTCATTCGGAACTCAATCGAATAGAGGAAATTCGATATGAAGATAGTGCGAAAGCACTGGGTTTATTGACTGTACTTGCCGAATCTATCGACGCTTCTTCGCCCGTGAGCTTACGGCGCAAATATTTGTCCATTTTGGTTCGCGCCTACGGCGATTCGGGAGCACAGGAGGCAGCGTGGGACATCGCCTTGGAGCTCGAGGCAATTGGAGTTAAATACTCCGACGAGGTAGCGCGAGCCGATGGTCTTGCGAACCAAGGCTCTATTCTTATTTCTCGGGGCAAATTTGATCAAGCCATTGCTAAGCTGAATCAGGCAGTTGCAGTGGCCGAGGCGATAGTTGAGCACGATATAGCGCAATTTGCGTATAGCAATTTGGCTTCCGCCGAAAATTCCGTAGGGGATTTTAAGGATTCCATAAAGCACTATCTCAAGGCACTGGATCACACTGAGCATCTAACAACCGGACGAGGGTGGAAAAAGTCAGCGTTGCTTAACAATATTAGCCTGCTGTATATGAGTATGAAAGACCCGCAAAAAGGCTTGGAATACAATGAGCTTGCTTTTGAAGAAGCCAAAAAAATAGGTTCCAAAAGCCTTATTGCAACCTTGTTCCTCAATCGAGGTTACGCCTATGACGATATTGGCCGGATAGACGAAGCATTCGAGTCCTACCTGAAAGCACTGGATGTCGGTAGAGAAATTAACTCTATTCATGCGGTAGCGGTAGCTTTAATCAATATTTCTGATTATTTTCTTCGCAAAGAAGACTATCAGCGTAGCGAAGAATATGGACGCGACGCACTGGCCGCGTCGATAAATGCAGGAGAGCAGAGCTACGTGGCGACTGCCAATGCCAACATAGGAATGGCTTTAGCCGGTCGGGGGCTCGTGACTGAAGGGGCGGAAAAAGTAGTGGCCGCGATAGAGATATTTGAAGAGTCGAACAGCTTGCTCGACGTTGAATCGACGTTGAATGATTTGGCACGCTTGTATGACCATGCAGGTATGTATAAAGAGGCCTTCGACGCTATCACGCGAAAAATGATCGTGAGTGAGCGTTTATACAAATCGGATCGGGATAAATCTGTTGCTGAATTGCAGGAAAAGTTCAATGCGGTGCAAAGCAAAAAGCGAATTGAGTCACTTGAAATAGAGAACCGAATCAACGATTTTGAAATTGAAAACCTAGACCTTCAACATAAAGTGACGGCCTTGGCAGCTACTCTCATTGTTATCGTGTTATTGCTTACAATATTGTTATATCAAAAAGTAAAAAAAACGAATAGAAAACTGGAGGACGCAAACTCAAAACTACAAATCCAATCGATATCGGATCCCCTGACTGGGCTTCTCAATAGACGTTCGTTCTTAAATTTAATGAAGTCAAGAAACTCCGATGTCGGTCGCAGATCAAGTATGCCCGGTGCTCCGAATTCTTTGATACTGCTTGATGTCGACAATTTTAAACAGGTGAACGATAACTATGGGCACGCAGCCGGTGATGTCGTGCTTATCGAAATCTCGCGGCGTTTAAAAATGATTATGCGGGAAACGGACATGATACTTCGGTGGGGAGGAGAAGAGTTTTTGGTGTTTTCTAAAGATGTTGAAGCGAGCGAGGCGAAATTAATTACAAAAAAAATTCTTGATGCTATTGGTTCTAAGCCTATTTGCATTGGTGATAAAACTATTACTGTGACTGTCTCTGTCGGTGGCATTCCGCTGCCGTTTGGCCAGTTGAGTGAAGAAGAATTTGATTGGTCGAAAGCGCTTAAGTTGGCCGATATGGCACTTTATCTCGGCAAAGTCCACGGCAGAAACCGAGGCTACTTTGTCGATAAAATACTGGAACCCTATGATGATATAAAAGAAAATCTCGAAAAAGATCTGGCCGGGGCAATGGAAAATAATCTGGTTGCAGTGGAAGTCATTACCGGCCCGGAAGTTTAGATAAGTTGTGAAGAATACTCTTAAAAAGCAACTCGAAAATTAAAACTGTTACAGGTGTTCATGTTTTTTCGGGACTTGCAAATCCATTGAGGCATCTGTTACGATTCTGGCCATGAAAAGCTCGCTATGTCCAAATAAACCAAAATCCACTATGTGGCCCAACCGACAGCGAATGCTGTGCGGAGCGAGTTGAAAATTGTACGTCGTCTAGGCGTCCCTAAAAAACTCGCTCCACTCCGTTAAATCTTTCAATATCTTAGGCCACTATTCCTTTGGCTGTGAGGAGCACTTCAAGAGATTAAGTGTATTGTTGCCTCTATTTTTCCGAGTGGCGAACCAGATCTCGGATATATTAAAGCTGTATTATCTTTGTTAATTATCTGATACCCGGTGCAAACCGCGACGTTCGTAGCTACGGCCCGTGAAAGATAACGAATGGAAATCGGAAAATAATTCGGTAGAAACGTTGTGGGGAATAAACGTGATACTTGAGCTTTTTGCGCTCCAATATTTCTCTGTGCTTGTCGAAAAAAAACAGTAAGCGATTTATGGCCATGGTATCGATAAGTAGGCACAAGATGTGTGGTATCGAAAATAACGATGGGGTGAGCTACCTCTATTTTTTCGATTAACTGCCAACTGAGAATACAGGAATTCATTAATCCGTCATTACTATCTATTTTTAAAGAGTCACTAAAATGAATATTAAAGGTTTTACAACAAAAATCCTGCATCTGGATCGACAGAAAACAATTGAACACGGTTCCGTACATAAGCCTGTTCATAATTCGGTAGCTTATGCTTATCAAACTGCTGAAGAGTTGGCTGCGGTATTTCAAGGAAAGGAAAAAGGCTACTCCTATGGCCGTCAGAATAATCCGACAACGACAGCACTTGAAGAAAAGATCACACTGATGGAGCAAGGGCTTGAAACCGTTTGTTTTGCGACCGGCATGGCAGCGATTAGTGCAGCGATGTTTTCTCTATTGCGTTCAGGAGATCATCTGATTGCCAGTCAATATTTGTTTGGTAATACCAACAGTCTTTTTAATACCTTGACGCAATTTGGCATTCAAGTAAGTTTCGTTGACGGGACCGATGTATCGGCGGTGGAAGAAGCTGTTCTGCCAAATACGCGAGCTGTTTTTGTAGAGACCATTGCCAATCCCTGCACTCAAATCGCCGATCTGGCGGGAATCGGTAAATTCTGCGAAGAAAGAGAATTACTTTATATCGTTGACAATACCATGACATCACCACTGTTGTTTCTTCCCAAAGATGTAAAGGCGGGTCTAGTCATTAATTCTCTAACCAAATGTATTGCAGGCCACGCGAACGTTCTCGGTGGCGCTGTGACTGAAACTGGACTATTTGATTGGTCGAGGTTTCCAAACATTTTGAATAATTACAAAAAGGGCGATTATAGACGATGGGGATTGTTACAAATTCGCAAGAAAGGCTTGCGAGATACAGGTGCAACATTAGCACCTGATTCGGCAAGCCGGATCGCACTAGGGGCCGAAACACTGGAGTTGAGAATGCCGCGAGCCTGTACTAACGCTAAAGCATTGGCGACCTTCTTTGACGAGCATCCGGCAATCGAGAAAGTTCATTATCCTGGCCTCGAAGCGCATCCGCAACATGATCGTGGACGTGATTTATTCGCAGATTTCGGCAGTCTATTAAGTATCGATTTAGTGGATGGCTATGACTGCTTCGCATTTCTCAATCGTTTACAGTGCTGCGTTTTATCGAGCCATCTCGGCGATAATAGAACCTTGTGTATTCCAGTCGCCCATACGATTTTTTATGAAATGGGGGCAGAGCGACGAACGTCTATGGGTATCTCTGATAATACGGTCCGTATTTCGGTAGGCATAGAGGATCAGCAGGATCTCATCGCCGATTTTAGCAATTCCTTATAGTCGAATGAATTACTCCAATGCGTTCGGTGACTGCGATCACCGGGTATTAACGGTGGCTAAGTAAGCAATTGCTTTGAAAAATCAAAGATTTGAGTGTCTGAAGGTGCCGCTAGAGCAGACGTGTACTGGCTTATATATAAAACAAACATCTTATATGTTCACTGGGATTCAATTATTTCGCGGTCAGCCAATTCAGAACTAATGGCAGTAAAGTAGTCATAATAACTTGGCAATTTATCCAAAATAGGGTACAAACCCACTCCTGAAAAACGCTATGGGAGCATTGGGCAGAGTCAAGTTAGTGTAACCGCCCACCATTTAGTGAGTGTAACCGCCCACCATTTAGTGAATGTAAAGCGTAGTTTAGAGAACTGATTTTCAATCGATTAAGGAGGGCATTATGTCCGACGCAGCAAAAAAGGATACACCTGAACAGGCTGAATTCCGTGCCTATTGCCAAGACTGGCTAGCCGATAACCACCCGGGACGGCCAACGGTAAAAATTCCTCAAGGTGCTTTGGAACTTTCCGACCCCGACGCTCTTAAATGGCTTAAGCAATGGCAAAAATCGGCTTATGATGCCGGTTTGATCGGGTGTGATTACCCCAAAGAAGTAGGCGGGGGTGGAAAAACCAATTGCCAGGCAATTGCCAATGCGGAAATGCAAAAGGCGAAAACGCCTTATCTGCCTAATATTATCGGCATGGGAATGGCAGCACCGACCGTGTTTTTCCATGCGCAGGATGAAGTAAAAGCAGAATTACTACCTAGCTTATTGTCGGGCGAGCATATTTGGTGCCAGGGCTTCAGTGAGCCTGGTGCAGGCTCTGACCTCGCGAATCAACAAACCTTTGCGGAACGAGATGGGGACAACTGGGTGATCAATGGGCACAAAGTATGGACCTCTCTGGCCCATTTTGCCGATTGGATGATTCTGTTGTGTCGAACGGATAAGAGCGACAAATATAATGGCCTGTCTTACTTCGTGGTACCGATCAAATCCGCTCTGGGCAAAGGTGTAACTGTTCGCCCGTTGATAAAATTGACTGGGGAGACAGGATTCAATGAAGTCTTATTCGAAGATTTCATCGTAGAAGATCGTTATCGACTGGACGAAGTGGGCAAGGGCTGGGCTGTTGCGATGACAACGTTGGCCCATGAGCGTGGAGCAGGCCCTCTGGTAACACCTTCGTCTGGTGGTATGTCTTTGGAAGAAGGGGAGAGTGTCTCGACAAGTAACGCGATGTCTCTGGTTGACCTCGCTAAAAAACAAAAAAGAAGCGGCAAGACGGCGGCTGACGATGCAGTGATTCGGGATGAGATTATGAAGCTGATGATCCGCCGTGAAGCGATGAGTCAAAATGGACGCCGCGCTGGCGTGCCGAGCCTTGTTGATCACCCGATGAGAATTGCTTTACAAGGCAAGTTGGTAGCAACAGAACTCAATCAGGATATGGCAGAGTTGGCTTATCAGATCGAAGGTATGGCGAGTACACTTTATGTGAATGATGAAAGTGCACCAGCCGGTGGACAATGGCCTCTTGCCTATATGAACAGTTTCGGCGTTACCATCGCGGCGGGTGCCAATGAAGTTCAACGAAACATATTAGGTGAGCGAGTACTTGGCCTACCTAAGTCTAAATAAGCGGGAGCATAATTATGTCAACACAACCAAAAAACTTCGGCTTCGGCGAAGATGAAACCATGCTCCGTGATTCGGCGCGCAAATTTTTCACCGACAACTGTTCAGCAGACAAACTGCACGGACTGGTTGCCACTGACCCGGATATTCACCGCAGTATCGACAGTGTCTGGGACAAAGACCTATGGCAACAAATCGTAGACTTGGGTTGGACCGCAGTCTGTGTACCTGAATCTGCCGGAGGCATTGGTATGCCTGCGGTTGCTGCAGTAGCTTTGGCAGAAGAGGCGGGCAGGGCAGCTTTTCCGTCACCCATGTTATCGACATTTAACGCAACATTTGTCTTAAACAATTGTCAGTCAGAAGCTGCATCCCAGGCGCTCGGTGAAATCGCGTCCGGTAAAGCCACTACGCTGGCGATTACAGATCAAGCCGGTAGTTGGGATTCATTAAACACAGACGTCGGTGTCAATAGTGACGGCTCCTTGAGTGGCACAGCTTATTTTGTTCAGGACGCGGGCAAGGTAGAGCAACTTGTGGTCAGCGCGAAATCAAGCGCCGGCATCGGACTTTACCTGGTTGATGTACAGGCTGCTGGTGTAGAAATGATTGCCGACGGCATCATCGATCTGACCCGTGATCAAGCCCATGTTGTTTTTTCCAATGCTAGCGCGACGGAAATGGCGGCTCCTGGAACTGGCAACGAAATAATTGATAAGGCGATGCCTGCCATTCTCAGTATTGTTTCAGCCGATATGGTTGGAGCCGGTGAATGGTTGCTACAAACAACCATTGAATACGCAAAAACTCGGGTACAGTTTGATCGTCCTCTGGGATTCTTTCAGGCAGTGAAGCATCCTCTCGTTAATGTCATGCTGGATATTGATCGATCGAAATCTCTTGCATACAACGCGGCATGTGCCTATGACACGGACCCGGATAATGCGATGGGGTTTGCACATATGGCTAAATCTCAGGCCGGTGAGATGGCTGTATTTTCATCCAGTCGCGCCGTGCAGTTTCATGGAGGTATAGGCTTTACGTGGGAATGTTATGTGCACTTGTTCTTTAAGCGGCAAATGCATAATCAAGTTCTATACGGAGACGCAAAATATCACAGAGCTTTATTGGCGGATAAGGTCATGGGAGCAGCGGCTTAATTAGTCTCTATTTCGCCTTAGTATTTGTCAACTTTTAAGACAAAAAAGGACGGTGATTAAACCGTTCTCTTTTGTCTTTTTCAATTCCCGTCTTTCATTGTTGCATTTCCTTATACGCTCGACATCAACTTCAAGGCAGAATACTCGAGCCTTCATTCAAAACTCAAAACTCAAAACTCGAAACCAGGATGTCAATAAGCACGAGTCGCTTAGATTAGTGTTGAGCATAAATCGCGCTGGCTAATCCTCTGTTCGCGTTCAAGGCAGACTAAACATGCTGAAAATCTTCGTTTCTGATTTCGAAAAAGACGTGAAAACTATTTCTTAAAACCCCACCAAATTTCTATATGCCGTCCTATTCTTTATTTATTGGCTGCGGGGTCAGTTGTGTTAACTACGAAGAACGTCGCTAATGAGAATGCTGCAGTAGAACTATCTCCAGTGGTGATTTTTTTCGACAGCATTGAATTCAAAAACTGTACTCGGTATTTTGGTTTTTTATTTCGACTGTATTGCCTTTTACAAATTGGACGGTTGCCGGCTTCTCGACGAAGGTCTTTTGATCGCTCGGAACAAAGCGAAGAGCTAAAAGCTACTATTAAACAACTGATCATACCCTGACTGCACAAATAGTTGATACTAATCAAATAACTGTATTTAAAAAGGAGAATAATCAAGGTAAGGCGATTGGACTTATTCCGATTACTCACAGATTGGTTATCGATCGGCTTTTCAATCTTGAAAGTAAACGTACAAAATAATTCCAATTTATTCCCACGTCAGAAGGTAATTAATTACGCGAAAACACATAACACAAACCTAAGAGGAATAGGAACATGCAAAAGCTCAAGGCTCTGGATGCCAATTTTCTTTATTCTGAAAGTGAAAGGACACCGAATAACATTTCATCGGTTCAGATACTTGAACTTCCGGATGAATGTAGTTTGGATGAATTCATTAGTAGTCTTAGATATTATTTCATGGAACGCATTCATTTGGTTCCGTACTTGACTCGAAAGCTCAAATTTACTCCGGGTAATATCGATCATCCCGTGTGGGTAAAAGACAAAAACTTCGATCTGAACAATCACTTTGAGCACATAAAGCTAGCCCTGCCAGGGAGCTTTAGTCAATTGGAAGAGACAGTCGCCAAAATACATGCGAAATTGATGGACCGGGATAAACCACTATGGAAGCTATTTTTAATCTCGGGTCTGGAGGGCGGAAAAATCGCCTATTATAATCAAGCTCATCACGCTGCAATGGATGGAATGGCTGGTCAAGCTGCAACGATGATTATGATGGATACAACGGCGAAAGCACAACCAATAGAACCGGCAACGGAAAAACCAACTGAAGATGATAGTCTGTCTGAACTACTTCGGTTAAGCTTTGATAACCTTGTAAACTACCAAATTGACAGCCCCGTACAGGCGTTAAATATCTTGGGCTCGGCGTTTCGTATGGCCAAACGTGCTTTTGATCCGAACATGCCGTTTAACTATATACCCGCTGCCACACCGAAAACTCGTTTCAACCGGTGTATTGAAAAAAAACGCACCTACGCTGCCGGTGATATACCGGTTGCGGATCTTAAAAGAATGGCAAAAATGTGTAACGGTACCTTAAACGATGTGCTATTGGCCATCTGTGCCGGTGGTTTACGGCGGTATTTGCTTCGTACGAATGAATTACCGGCGCGAACACTGGTGGCTGGATGCCCCGTATCATTGCGCCAGCCGGGTGATGTTTCCATGGATAACAAAGTATCGATTATGAGCGTTGCCCTCGGAACTGATATCGAAGATCCGCGACTACGATTGAATGCAATAATTGATTCATCCAGAATCGCTAAGGAAGTGTCGAACGACACTGCGGCGCTTCAGAACTTACAGATTTCGTTAGCCGGGTTTCCGGCTTGGTTGACGTCGAGCTACCGGATGTCCGAAACCTTGCGTCTAGCAGAGATCTTACCGATCCCTTTCAATCTCATTATCTCCAATGTTCCCGGCCCGCGGAAGACCTTGTATTCCAACGGTGCAAAAATGCTAACCCATTACCCAGTGTCCATTCCAACACATGGTTTGGGACTAAATATTACGGCCAGCAGTTATGTGAATACGCTATGTTTTTCAGTGACCTCCTGCGCCAAAGCCGTACCGAATGCCGGGATTATTAGAGACGATATTCTGGCGGCTTGGGAGGAGCTTCGTTCTACACTAATTCCTAGAGCGACAATTTCGAGCGAATCGACGATTGTGTTGGGTGGCGCGAAAATATCGCGGCCTGTCATTCCAATGCCGACCGTTACGCCGACTGCTGATGTTACTGTTGGAGGAAGTCGGTAAGTAAGTTCTAACGCTATAGGAATGCTGACGTGTGAGTCGTGTGCAGAGAAATTCAGATTTGTTGTACTGAATTGGAAGGCATGAAGAATCATCTATTAAAATGATTTCTAATATTTCAAATTATTATAAAGATGATTCTTGAAAAATGCTGAAGAAACCTCAAATTGATTTTACTAGCGAATATTTTGCCGGTGTAATTTCTCAGCGGAAAGTGATTTGGGAAAAATTCAGGAGATTTGATTATGAACACAACGGAGATCATGAGTTTGACCGGGATAAGAACGAAGTTGCTCAGCTGAACGGTAATGGGCGAACAGTCAATTTTACCGTCTAATGGTAGAGCGCTCTGAGTTAGTGCGGATAACTGATGAGAGGTTAATACTAAAAACAGTTTTTCTCATTACTAATATATGGCAGTGGTTTTAGAAAATTACTAGGAGGTTATCGATATGAATTTCGAAAAATTGAATCCCTGGAATTGGTTTAAGCACGAGGAGGGGGGCGTGCATCAGCAGGGAAATATCCCTGTGACGAGGAAAAGTACTGATGTTACTCCCTCATCGGATGGTATTGGGAATTTGTCTCGAATTCATCGAGAGATGAACAACTTTTTTGATGAGGTTTTTCGTGGTTATGGGTTTCCGTCAGTTGGGAATATGACTACGGGAGGTCGATTGTCAGAAAATAGGCTGGTCGATGTATATCGCCCACAGATTGATATATCGGGAAGCGAGGATCAATATGAAGTGACACTGGATGTGCCTGGATTAACAGAATCAGATCTGTCTATTGAACTGCAAGGTGATGTATTAAGCATCAAAGGTCAGAAGGAGGAAGCCAAAGAGGAAAAAGATAAACATTTCTATAGGGTAGAAAGAAGCTTTGGTTCGTTTCAGAGAACGCTGTCTTTACCGGTAGACGCTGCTGCTGACGACCTGAAGGCAACAATGAAAGATGGGGTGCTAATCCTGAAAATTCCTCGGCATGCTACTGAGAAAAAAGACGTTAAAAGGATTAGCATTTCGTCTTAAAGAAATGAAGAGTTGGACGCTGCCGTGCAGCTCTTCATTTTTGACCTATCCGTTTTCCAAGTTAAAGGTAGTGGCGTCGATTTCTGACAAAACGTCAGCGGTGCGCCGGTTCGGAGGTTACTTTCAACGCCGAAAATGTTGTTATGGCTGACTATCACAACATGGAGTCGGCTCATGACTTCTTCTGGCTTTACTCTGGCTGTACTCTGGCTAGTGCTAAGGTGGTTAGATGCACAGGCCGGCTAGGCAACACGGACTTCGGCTTGCGTTGACGTGGAACCTAATGAAACCGCATCAGTGCGTTCATCGGCAAATCCTTCCTCTGCTATTGTCTTTTCGACAACGATGAACTTTGGTATCAGTACAGACCTTAGTTCTTCGTAGGCATCCATAATATCGTCTCGCATAATTGTGGCATCCGGTACCGCTTTTGCGCAAGATGTTATGGCAAAACAAAAGTCATTTACGTAGCTTGTACCGGTAATATTCAATCCGAATCCGTGCGTTGGAATGGAGACGGGATAGTGAGTGAGCATTTTTGCGCCGTTGGAGTACAATGTTTCTTGAGGGCCGGGTACATTGGATATAAGGACGTTCATTGGACTGCGAATTCTATCCGCTAGGCCGATTGTTTCGGCAATACGGGAGATTGAAGTCATGAATGCCGGTAGCCCAAAGAGCGACACTTCTGTATTTTGTAGGCCTGCGGCATCAGCGATAAGTTCTTTCGCGGTACGCGATGAATGGGTGATCGCGTTTAGTCGCAAAAGAGGGTCAGAAAGATCTGTAGCTAAAGCAATGCCCATCATTGTGACTTGGTTGTCCATGCTAATGTCTCCCGGTTTGCGCAGTGATACCGGACATGCAGCGATGAGTGAGCGAGAAGGAAGTTCGTTTAATCGAAGCATGTAACGTTGTAATCCTCCTGCACAGACTGCTAGGAAAATGTCGTTCAACTTACAGCATGAGAGTTTTGCCATTGCCTTCATTTCCAATACTGACATGTTTCCGGCTGCGTATGAACGCTCCCTGCTAACAGAACGATTAAACCGTGTTGGCGGTGCAATCGAAAACAGATTCCCGGACGACTTGTCGGGATCGATGACGCGTTTGGATAGTCGGAAAAGGGAATTCATAAAGTTCACCGTATTTTTCGGAACAGCCAGCTGAAATTTGAAAAGGTTCTCAGCGCTTAGACGAAAAAGTTCTGTGAGGTTTTCGTCATTTGTGCGGGGTTCACTAGCCGGGGTTACGATCGTTGGATTGGGGGTGGTGTCCATCAAAGTCTGAGTCGCGGCTTGCGCTGCCATTCCGTCAAGACAGGCATGATGGGCTTGATTATAGTAAGCAAACTTTCCATCTTCGAGTCCGGTTATGATGAAAATTTTCCACAAGGGTTTTGATCTATCCATTAATTCAGAGTGAATTTCCGCCACCTTTTCTTCCAGTTGAGTAAAAGACCCGGGTGCTGTGAGTTCAATACGAAAAAAATGGTTGTCAATATCAAACTCGGTATCTTCCATCCATACGGGGTGGTCAATATTGCCCGGCGTAAATTTTAGCTTATGTGTGAGATAAGGAACTAGATGCAGTCTCGATCTGAAAAGCTCTTTGAGCCCTTTGGTAAATACATCGATCGATTGATTCTTTGTCGGTTTAAATATCTGAACGGAAGAAATATGGTTCGGTGTTTTCGGACTTTCACTGTAGAGAAAGTTTGCATCGAGGGCGCTGAGTTTTTTCAATTGACTATTCCTTTAAGTGGGTTTGAAATCGATATGTCAGTGTCAGTGTTGGTGGTAGTGTTAATGTTTACGTGAAAACGTTTGTTCCATGGCAATCGTGTAAGACCTGCCGTTTGTATTGCTTCAATTAGCAATTTTTCCGGGTGTTCTTTATGCATTGGCTACGGGTTGTATATGCTTGGTTTATGTCTAACTTATGCACTCGTTAGACAAAACCAAATATCTAATGAAATTGTTAATGGGAAATTAATAACCCTTAAAGATTTCGTTAATATGTGTAAGGTCATTTCATTTTGCATGCCTATAACTGAAGCTTGCGGCGGCATAACTTTGCTAATCCGGTAGTTTCCACGCTTCATTGAGACTGTTTTAGAAACTATTTAGCAATAGCTGTGCCATTGTTGATTCAAAACGGTAAATCTATAGGCATCAATGGCTTGCGAAGGTAAACACAAAAATCGCTATGGACTGACGATTTTGTGTTGGTCGTTATTTGTGCGCCTTTTCAAATTTCGCACACTGTTGGACCTGTGCTGTGGGGCACACAATAGGTTATAGTTTTTCGTTGTTCTTTCCTCTTTACTGTCTCTTTGACGGGGCTGATGTGGGTTAATCAGATAAGTAAGTGATTTAATGTCATAAATGATGAATAAATATCTTGACTGTATAAGTGCCTTTGATGAATACTCAATTGGATTGTGCAGTGCGGAAAAACAAGGGTAATAAAGATTCATAACTGAGACTGGAGAAAACATGTTGGTCCAATCACTATCTGTTGAACTCACGAAAATTGAGCAGAAGATGAAAAACGCAGCCACTTATGATGAGTGGAAAAGGAATGCATTGGAGCATGATGATATTTCCGGACGAAAGGAGTGGAAAAAAAAGTCAAAATCTGATGATTATGACTACGTCAATATTCAAACTCGCTTGAAAGAAATTCGCTCTCTCCGGGAAGCCGGTGACGATATCGGACTGTTATTCGCGCTGAACGAAGGTATCCATGGCAATATGGGCGGCATGGGTAAGTCGGTATTGTATGAGCGCGCCAAATTCGGAACCAAGGTTCTAATCGAAGAGTATGTCGATGAGTTGGTAACGAGCTTGCAGCATATTTCTTCCCTGCCCGAAAACGAAATTCCTTTTGAAGAGAAGCTCGACTTTTTTGAGCGAGCCAGTCATTGTTTTGGTCGGTCAGCACTGATGCTGAGTGGCGCCGGTTCTCTCGGCCATTTTCATACGGGTGTCGTTAAGACTCTGATAGCGCACAATTTAATGCCGGCTGTTATTTCGGGCTCTAGTGCAGGATCGGTGCTTGCTGGCGTATTGGGGACTCATACGGAAAGTGAGTTGGAAATATTACTCGATCAAGGCATGATGAGTTCCGGCCAGAGAGTGCTCGAAGAGGCAAGTCTGGGTATCAGGCGGCCGCAGGTTGATGTGAACGATGTCCATCAAATGCTGAAAGAATTAATACCGGATATGACTTTTCAAGAGGCCTACGAAAAAACCGGACGTTTGATTAATGTAACCATTGCTCCCGCTGAACAACACCAAACGTCACGTTTGATGAATGCGACAACATCGCCTAACGTGTTTATTCGTACTGCTGTCCTGGCTTCCTGTGCGGTTCCGGGTGTCTTTCCACCTGTTATGCTGATGGCAAAGAATGTTTTCGGTGAAGCTCAACCCTATTTGCCCAACAGGCGTTGGGTCGATGGCGCCGTCACCGACGATTTACCGGCTAAGCGATTGGCTAGATTATATGGAGTTAATCACTATATCGTTAGTCAGGCTAATCCGCTGGCCTTAATGATTCAAAAAGGTGACGAGTACTGGTTTGCGCCTAAGAGTATAAAAAATGTGGTGCGGCACGCGGGGCGCGAAGCGCTTCGGTCGGGAGAGGAGCTGAGCCGCCGTTACCTGAGTCCCTGGCCCGGAGTTAGCAAGGCAATGAATATGTTTTATTCTGTCGCCGCACAAAACTATACCGGAGACGTAAATATTGCACCTTCATTTAGCTTTGTTGATCCGCAAAAACTGTTAGGTCATCTGACCCTCAAGGAGATGGAAGAGTTAGCAGCGGAAGGCGAGCGGTCTACATGGGCTAACCTTGAGCAAATAAGAATCAGTTCGAAAGTGGGTAAATGCCTGGATACAATTCTCGATCATCATTCGGATCACGATGTGAAGAGAATCTATAAAAAGAGAAAGTCAGTCTAAGTCACAGCGGCTAGTTTTTCGATGTAGAGTTAAGGCAGGGTCGGGGCTGAGTTAGTGCAGAGTAGAGTGGAAGCAAACTGGTGGAATCGTTATTTCTGCCAGTTTTTCTCTAGCCAGTATTAGTCTCGGCTCGAAATTTTATCTATAGATTGAACGATTGTACCAAGCGGATTAAGCGCTGCCAAAGCCAGCCGATGCCGCCATAAATTTGCGTTGAAACGTTTCCATTCGCCGTCTGGCAATGCCAATCGATTGGCAATAATATAGAAGACTGAGGCGTTCACTCCCAATCCGATATGACTCGCTACCACCTCAATATTGTCCGCTTGTAAGGCCTCTTTTTCCAGCGATAGATGCCACGGGACAATGCCGTCTGACTTGCTGTAAATGGACGTGCTGGGGATTTCGATGCTCTTGAATAGGCGTGTTGAGCCGTGCTCGGTTCGATCAGCGGTGACGACGCGCTTGTTAATGTATTGGTAAGCTTTCCATACTCCGGTATCAATGGGCGCTCCGTTGATAGGGCTTCCCAAGCTGATGACTTGCCGCACTGAGTCTCTGTGTAACCGAGCTATTCGCCGCGCGTGAATTCCACCCAGGCTCCAGCCAATAAGGCTCACTTTATCGCCCGTTCTCTCCTGAAATTCCATGAAGTTGTCGTTGAGCTGATTGACGCCGCCGCTACGTTCGATACCTAAATTCCTGCCCATTCCCCAGCCAGAACATGGGTAGCCTTTGCTTTGTAGAAAACGTCGCAAAATGAAGGTCGATCTATCACTTGCGCCAAAGCCGGGAATAACGAAGATTCCGTGGCCGTCACCGGATGGGATTTGATTTAAAATAGGTGTAGATAAAGGGAGGGAGGCAAGATCTGTTAATGCACGAGGAGCTTCGAGTAAGGCGAAAAGATTTGAGTTGATAATTTGCATCCTTAGTTAAAATAGACGCTTGCTTTTGCTGGAATTCATAGTCAGATTTTTTGATAAAAACCTGACTATGAATTCCAGCAAAAGACTTATTTAGGCAATGACAGTTGTTTATTCAACTGCGATTGACTTAAGCGGCTTCAGCTTCAACTTCAGCTTCGTCTGCTTTAGAGAAAGCTGTCTTAAGTGCAGTGCCCGTTTCTTCTAACGCACCTTTAACAAGAGTTGCTTGCTCGGATACAGACTCTTTTAGGCCGTTCCAGATTGACGCATTGTAGTCGCGCTGTAAAGAAACAAAATCACTGATTGATTTAACTTCTGGCAATTTCTGGCCGTAAGATTTGTTTAGCTCAACGTATTTGCCAATGTTGTCACGCTGCATTGAAGTGTATTCGCGCAGAGTGCTGGTGTTGATTTGAAATAAAGTGCGACCTAATTCTGTTTGCTTTTCAATGATGCTCATTGTAACTCTCCTATAAGTGTATGTTGCAGTGCGTCATTATATAGTGCACTGCAACAAATGCAAGATAATTGGGAAAATAAAATTATGATGCCTTTTTCAAGTCATCTTCGATATCCAAGTCCTCTATAACTGGAGCGGGCTCTACAGCGATGTCGGATTGCCTGGATTGTAAGTCCGTCACTTTATTTGGGTTTGGAATGAGCAGGCTCTTCAGCTCAATGAATGCTGTCATGATGTCGTCTCGTAGTCTCACCGCATCAGGTACAGCAAGCGCACAGGCTGTGACGCTGAAGTACAAGCTATCAATATAACTACTGGCTGTGATGTTAAGGCCCTGGCTGTGTACCGGTATAGAGACAGGATAATGGGTGAGCATCCTTGCGCCGTTCGAATAGAGTGTTTCGCGCGGACCAGGTACATTTGAAATAACAAGGTTAAACGGTGTGGGTGCAACATTCGCCATGTTAAAGAACTCGGCAACTTTTGATGCGGAGGTGATAAGTGCTGGCAAGCCGAACATTGAAACGTTAGGGTTGTAGCCCTCTGAAACCGCTGCGACTATCTCCTTGCCGAGCAGCGAAGAATCGATGATTGAGCGTAGTCGCAATAGTGGGTCACGTATATCTGTTGCGAGACCAACAGTCATCATGGTGACTTGATTTTCCATGCTGGTATCTCCCGGCTTACGCAGAGATACCGGACATGCAGCTTTAAGCGTTCTGCGGGGAAGATCGTCCGATCTTTCCATGTAGCTACGCAGGCCTCCGGCGCAGACGGCCATAAAAATGTCATTCAGTTTACAATTTGCGGCTTTGCCCATTGCTTTTAGTTCTGTTACTGACATGTCTCCAGCTGCGTAGGTTCTTTTCTTGCCAACCATACGATTAAAGCGTGTCTTCGGTGCCGAGCGAAAGGTTTTACTCACTTGCTTGCCGGGCGTCAAGGCAAGTTTTGTTAAGCGTGCCGACGCGTCGATACTGCCTAATGTGTGGCTGGGAAGATCAATTTGAAACTTTAATAGGTTCTCGAAGCTCAGGCGAAACAGCTCTGCCATCCCCTCTTCTTTTTTATTGCTTGCTTCTGGTTTTTCAATCGTAGGGTGATCCGGCGTGGTATCCATCATAATCATGGTTGCTGCCTGGCCTGCCATACCATCAATGCAAGCGTGGTGAGCTTGGTTGTAGAAGGCGATTTTATTGTCTTCTAATCCTGTGATTACAAACAATTGCCAAAGTGGCTTGTTGCGGTCCATGAGTTCAGCGTGAATTTCAGCGACTTTTAGCTCGAGCTGTTCAAAGGATCCAGGTGCGGGCATATTAATTCGAATGATGTGGTTTTCGATATCGAAATGCTTGTCTTTGACCCAAACGGGGTGGTCAATGTTGCCGGGCACAAAACGGGGAATGCGGGTTAAGTAAGGTACAAGGTGGATGCGTGATTGATAAAAATCTTTCAGGCCACTAAGAAACTGTTCTTCATTCGTTTTCTTTGGCAATTCAAAGAGTTGTACTGAAGAAACATGATTTGGGGTTTTGTCCGTTTCGGTATAGAAGAAATTTCCATCTAAAGCACCCAGCTTTTGCATTCGTTTTTCGCTCCGTTGTTTGTAAAGTGATGAATAAATTAAGTGCAGCGCGATAACGTTTGTTATCGCGAATCTTGCGGTAATAATCTTGGTTTTGTTGCTTTTACTATTGAACTGGACACGGCCTATGTGTCTTCAAACTGTGGCTCCAGATCGACGAATGCCTAATTGTTCGACAGATAGTGATTTGTGCGCTGCAACAATTACGTCGATATTCGGGCGCGTATTATATTTACATTATTTCTTTTGTCAATAATTACTTTTGTGCAGCGCAAAAAAGTGAAATCTGTTACAATTCCGTTCAAAGAGTCTGGTGCACAGACCCATGAGCGGACTAAAGATGAAACACTATAAAAAATACCCCAATCGCAGGCTTTATGACATTGAGCAAAGCAGCTACGTTACCGTGGAGCAAATTCGTAAAGAAATTGTTGACGGTCAATCTATAACCGTTATTGACTCTAAAACGGATAAAAATTTGACACGAAGTGTATTGCTGCAAATTATTTCGGAGCAGGAAGGAGAGGGGCACGAACCGATTCTCACTAATAGAGTCATGGAGCAATTGATTCGTTTTTACGGGGATTCGATGCAGAGCTTAGTGAGCCGTTATATTGAGCAAAGTATAATGACGTTTATACAGCAGCAAGAAATTCATCGTAAGCGCATGAAATCATTAGCTGAAGTCGAGCCAGTGGCGTTTGTCCGCAAAGCAATACAGCAGAATATGGATTTCTGGACAAATCTGACCACCACAGGTGCAGCTAAGAAAAGTACCAATAAAAAGACTAGTAAAGAAGACCAATAAAAATGGCCAATTAAAAAGACTGGCTAGAGGGAGTGAAAGGGATACCGTAAAATACGGCGTGCGCCTCTGTCGCTCGGCCTAAGCGATCGACAGCGGTAATTAGCTGATCCCGAAAAATGCAGGTCGATTCAATTTCAAACGTTTAGCTGCATATATGTTGTATTTTTATAGCCCATATCCCGGTGATCCACCTCTTCGGGGCACGCTGAAACTTTTGCTCTACGTATCGTTTTCTGGTTCATGACGTAACAGAGGGATGTGTCATCATTGGCCGTTATGGGCACTGCTAGCGCAAAAAATACCAGCAAAGCCACGTTTTTGTGCGAGTGCTTTTTAGCAGCGACGCACGGGAAAAGTCATAGAAGGCTTTTTCCGTGCAGACTAACTAAGACGCCTGCAGTTTTTCAAAAAGCCTGGTTTAACCCGTACATATCTAATTGAGCATGAAATTGCTCAACATCATGGCTCAGTGTGATGATGTCATGTTTCTCGCCGTTTTGGTCCATTACATGATCTCTTAACATCGCTTCCGTTTTAAATCCCATATCTTCGAACACCGTAATGGCGGCTTCCTGATCAGCCGTCATCTGCGCGGTAAGCTTGGCTAGGCCAAGCTGCAAGCCTACGATAAAGCACTCTTGAATGAGTAGTCGGCCCAAGCCTTGCTCCTTCATTTCAGATGCCACCAGGACCCTAACTTCGCCGACGTGCGATGACCAGGAAAACTTGTCGGTGAGCAGGGCTGTGCAACCCAGAATTTTTTTGTCGCGGCAGGCGATAATACTGACTGTATCGCCAGCTTCAATGGAGTTTATCCAGGCGTCCACGACCTTTGGTTCAGTTATATTGCGTTTCAAAAAGAGAAGATCATGTTCTGGAAGTAATTTCGCAAACGCGAGCATATCGTCGCGCCGTTCGGCCGAAAATAGCTCCAGTTTTATTTCTCCGTCCTTACAGCTCCCCGTTAGAGGGTATCTATTATTATCATTTTTCAAGATGAACGCTCTCCTAACCAGGCGTTAACACTGGGCCACATTCTTTTGACTGCATTGGGGCCGGCGATAAGACTCACGTGGCCGCCCTTTAATACTAACTCCTCTTTGTCTTCAGAAGAGACAAGATCCAGCAGTGGTTTACTGGCGGAAGGAGGCACGATGTGATCGTGCAGCGCAATTGTGTGCATAATCGGAATGGTAATATTGGCTAGGTCGGCTTTTTTTCCCGCTATTTCTAGCTCCCCTCGAAACAATTTGTTATGCCACATTAGATCTTTGGTAGTTTCTCTAAAGTACTCTCCCGCCAGTGGCACGTATTCGCTTCCCCAGCGGTCGAAAGCGCGATAGGATTTTACATACTCATCGTTCCACATGTTTTCCCACACTCTAACTCGAGAGGCAATTTTTTGTGCGGGTCTCAGCATTTCAAAACTGGAGCCTATAAAGTCGCCTGGAATGACACCCAGTGTGTCGACCAGGCGATCCACGTCAAAGTAACGTTCATCGTTCCAGTGAGTCATTAAACCCATTTCGTGCCAGTTGATCGGCGTGGTTAGGCATACCAGGTTTTTTAACGGACCATCGGTATGAGTAGCTGCATACATAACCGACAGCACGCCTCCCATACAGTAGCCGAGAATCGATACGTCGGTTTCTCCGGTCTCTGCCTGTACTTTTTCTATACAGCTAGGTATGAAATCCTGAGTGTAATCCGCCAGCCCAAGATGTTTTTCTTTTGAGGTGGGGGGATTCCAGTCAATCATGTAAACGTCATAGCCGTTTTTCAGTAAAAACTCCACCATACTTTGTCCGGGTAATAGATCAAAGAGGTAGCCTTTATTCGTCGTCGCCATCACTATAATGATCGGGACTCGATAGATTTCATCTGCGATAGGGCGGTAGTGGTAAAGCTGTAAGGTGCCTTTATCGTAAATAAGATCCTTCGGAGTTAAGCCGACCGACGCTTTACTGGCCCGTACATAATCAAAGCCCTTGCGACTTCTCTGCACTGTCCTATCTACGAGTTGATTGACGCGATCTTTGATCGATGAATTCCCTGCGTTTCCTGTCATATCGTTTTGTCTCTAAAATTAAGGACGTCCTAAATTAATGTTTAGCTTCTGTATCCTTTGTTGCCGACGGTGGCTTCTTAGTTCGTGGCGGACCTTTTGGTTTTGGTGATTTTACGGCATTTGTCGCACCAGAAATTTTTTCGAGTTGTACTTCCATTCGTGCAAGTCTGGCGTTCATCTCCTGGAAGTCTTCTTCAAGGCGGAGTATATCTTCGCGGCTCGGCATGTTTATGTTTGCCAGGTGCTTAGCCATCATATCGCCGAATACCTTTTGCATTTGCAGTTGAGTATTCTGAACTGAGTTAATGGCTCGGGTAAACTCATCTGTACCCATGAGTTTGTTGGAAAAACTGTCTACGGATCGCTCCCATTGAGTAACCCATTCCTGGAAAAGCTCCGTTGGGGTCGTTGCTTTATCATCGCTCATTGTGATCTCCGATTAATGCCGGTAAAAATAAAAGGTGAGGTTTTGGAATACGGGTCTTGCGGGTGTCGTTTTAATTTTATTATACCCTGTGACCAAAAGTACTTTCTATTTATAAAGATCAGCTAAACGATAAGATTCGTCAAGAAATAAAAGGAACATTTTCGCTAGGAAGGTATTAAAGGACGATGAACGAAAGATTTTAGTATCAAATTTACTGTCATGCGGATAACTTTTTTCGGTTTAAGCAAAAATAAATTACTTCACTGCTTGATTTTGTTGCAGTGCACGATATAATGACGCAGTGCAACATAGCCAGAGGAGGCAATCATGAGCTTATTACAGAAGCAAACAGCATTAGGTAAGAATTTATACCAGATTAACGCCAACAGTCTTCGCAGCCTTGTTGAGCTGCAACGTGACAACTTCGAGCAGTATGTCGAGTTGAATAAAGATTATTTTGGAAAATTGCCTCAAGTGGGCGGCATTAAGAATTTTTTGGACTTACAGCGTGAATATAATCAGGACGTTTGGGAAGGCGTAAAAACCTCTTTTCAAGCTAACACTGAAATTGTCAAAGATGCGTTTAAAGAAAGCAGTGCAGCTGTACGAGCTACTTATCAGCAAGACGAATCTTCAGCTGATACAGTAAAGGACGTTAAGGCGGCTCCTGTTGTTAAGGCAGCGAAGAAAGCCACTGCGGAACCAGTTGCAAAAGACGTCGTAGCGGCTAAGCCAGCAGCGGCAAAAAAAGCAGCAGCTAAGCCTGCAGCTAAAAAAGCAGCAGCTAAACCTGCAGCTAAAAAAGCGGCAGCTAAACCTGCAGTGAAAAAGGCGGCAGCTAAAAAGACAGCGGCTAAGCCTGCGGTGAAAAAAGCGGCAGCTAAGCCTGCGGCCAAAAAAGCAGCAGCGAAGCCTTCGGTAAAAGCAGCAGAATCTACAGAAAAAAAAACAGTTAAGCCTGTTGTAGAGACGGCAGCTAAGCCTCCTGTTCTTGAAGCGGCTGTTAAACCGGTTCTAACCGCCGTTGCTAAACCAGTTTTAGAAGAAGTAGTAGTAAAATCAGTAGAAAATCCCGACCAGGTCACTCACTAAGTTTTTACTTGGCTTTTAGCTAGGTAATGGGGAGAGCATTTATGTTCTCCCCCTTTTTTTGTCTGAAATATCTCTCCTGCAAAAGACCCGAACTCAAGTTATTATCAGTAGTTGATTAAGTGCTAGCCTGTATTTTAGTGCGACGACTGTTCCCGCTTGATGCTTTTTTCTTGTTTTACTTCAATTTCCTACCTATTAGTGCTCATCCAGAAACAGCTGTTTTTCAAGTATGTCATCGCGATCTTTACGGCTCGACGCATCGACGCATCGACGTGGCAAGCTGCTGTAGGCCCTGCAAATGCGGGTATTGATATCCGGTTCGCATCATTAGATTGCTGAGTTAAGACTTGGCCTGTAATAGAAACACCAATCTTAAACCGACATTTTTGGACCGGCACCCATTAGATTCTCAGCTTATTTCTGTTTATTTTTTCCAGTATCCTCTATGCTATATTTTTTCTTATCGGTAGGGCGCTTTGTAGCCGTGGTGCTATTAAATAAGCGGCCGCCGTCTACATAAGGTTGTTGGTTTTTTTACTGAATTGAAGCTAACGCTTAAGTGTGTGATTTTGGAGATTCAGCTTAGTGTCAAATAGAGATACCGTGATTTTTGATTTGGGCAATGTGCTGATCGATTTTGATCCGCGCCCGGTTTATCGTCATTTCTTTTCTGGTCGTGAGGCTGCCTTCCATCATTTCTTCGATAGTAGGATCATTTGGGATATCTTGGATCACGGACACAATACCCTTGAGTCGTGGGATACGGCCTTTAAAACCTTCCTCGCGCAACGCCCTGAATTAAGTGATGAAGTCGATATTTTTCGTCAGGATTGGTTTAAGTTTGTATTGGGTCCCATGATGGATACGGTGGACATTTTTCACCGTTTACATGATCGCGATATAGCACTGTACGCATTGACCAATTGGCCTGCCCAGGTATGGCCTCCGCAAAGTCACCCGCAGGCTGATGTCCAGCACGATTACGGATTTTTGGACAAATTTCAGGATATTGTCGTGTCCGGCATTGAGCAGATGCGCAAACCAGATGCGGCGTTTTATCAGCTCGCAATAGATCGATGGAACATCGCTCCAGGACAATGCATCTTCGTGGACGATCATCCGGAGAACGTTATGGCTGCCAATAATCTCGGCATTTTGGGCCATCATTTTACTTCGGCTGAAAAGCTCGAGGCGCTGCTCACAGATCATGGTCTAATTTAATCGGGCTAGTGATTGAATACGGCATATGACATTACCGGTCGAATTCGATGGGCGAAAGACTGGCTGTTGATAATTTGTGTAAAGTCGTTGATTCCGATAGGGCTTCAGCGTCTCTCTTAAATTTATCGTCCTTAGTAGTGAAAATCTGCTTGCTCGTATTGCTAAAGAGTGGGGCAGCCGACTCGCTATGAGCGAACGTCTTTTGCCGAATCCATAACGACATAGGTTGTGATTGAATTGACCTGAGGCAAAGTGCCTAATACATCCGTGTGGAAAGTCTTATATGCAGCTAAGTCTGCAGTCTCTACCCGCAACATATATTCATAAGAGCCGGTGACATTATGACATTCCCGAACTTCCGGTGAACGTACTATGGCTTTTTCAAAAGCAACTTGTGATTTCTTTGTGTGGTCAGACAAACCAACGGCAATATAAGCAATGCAGCCTATGCCTAATTTACCGTGGTCTAGTATAGCTCGATAACCTTTTATGATCCCGGTACGCTCTAGCTCCTGCACTCGCCTTAGACACGCCGACGGAGAGAGGCCCACGCGCGAAGCAAGCTCCAGGTTACTAATTCGGCCGTCAGATTCCAGCTCTGACAATATTTTGTCGCTAATTCTGTCTAATCGATTCATAAGTTGCAAATTTACTCAATATTAGACTGATAAAGCAAGTTAAATTCTCCAATATGTAACTATAATTGCAAGCCAAGCCGATAGGCGGCGATAACAGTCGGACTATTCCGATAGCAACGAAACGAATAACATCATGAACTATGAACTTCTGACTGCCTTAATGATCTTTGCCTTTGTCTCTTCAATTACGCCGGGGCCCAACAATTTGATGTTGATGTCTTCGGGAGCCAACTTTGGCTTTCGTCGAACCATACCACATATGTTAGGAGTGGGCTTGGGCTTTGTTTTTATGGTGGTTATGGTCGGTGTGGGACTTATGCAGCTTTTCGACATTTATCCGCCGAGTTACCAAATTTTAAAAATAATCAGCGTGACATACTTGCTCTATTTGTCTTTTAAAATGGCAACAGCAGTAGATCCAATCGACAATAGCAATGTTAGGTCGACACCGTTTTCTTTTGTACAGGCGGTATTGTTTCAGTGGATAAATCCAAAAGCCTGGACCATGGCACTTACCGCTATCAGCGTGTATGCGCCGTCGAGAAGTTTTGTTTCCGTGGCTATTGTGGCGGGGATTTTTGGGTTAATCAATCTGCCATCGGTCAGTGTTTGGACTGTTATGGGACAGCAGCTTCGCCGCATTCTTACCAGTAATCTTCGTCTGCGCGCGTTTAACATCACAATGGCCGTTTTACTGCTGACATCACTGTACCCGGTTTTTGCATAAGCGAGTGTTATTACTGAGAAATCATTGTGCTTTATTGGACAAGTCTGATGTAGCATAATGCAGATAAAAGTTTTCCATTGGACGGTCTATTGAGCGTGGTAAGCGTGCGTAGTCGGCGTCGAATGGAAATAAACTGATAAAATAAAAACCAAGATTAACGTAAGAGCGGAAAGTTGAAATGAAAAACCGTATATTCCTCTATTTAAATTATTTACTGCTGGTGTGTTTTCTAATTAAGACTCCCGTCATGTTTGCGGAGGACAAGAAGGGCGATGACGAGCCAGAAAAGGAAAAAACGGTCGCTGAGCTGACCGAGAATAGTCTGCGGAAAGAAGGACTTTTTACCCTATTCCAGGACAACAAAACCGGCGAAGTCTTAATGTTGATAAAGAAGGAGCAATTAGACAAGGAGTTCATCTATTTTGCAAATGCGTCCAATGGCGCTGTAGAAGCCGGGTATTTTAGAGGTGCGTATCTTGACAATGGGGTCCTATCCCTGCGCCGCTATTTCGATAGAATCGAATTTGTTCGTGAAAATACAGCGTACTACTTCGATCCAGCTAACGCCTTGTCAAAAGCAGCAGATGCGAATATTTCAAAAGGTATAATGGCGGTCGAAAAAATCCTTGCCGAAGATGAGTCCACTGGTGAGATTCTAATCAATGTAGACAAAGTGTTTTTGACAGAAGCGCTTTTACAAATTAAACCTCCTGTTGATCCCGATGCCGATCCTAAAACAAACTTTACCCTAGGCAAGTTATCCGATAGTAAAAGCAAGTTTATTGGAGTACGCAGTTATCCTCAAAACACAGATCTGGAAGTTGAGTACGTGTTCAGTCAGGAAGCGCCGGCCGTATTGGGTGGAGATGATGTTACGGATGCCCGCAACGTTCCTATTCGCGTTTTACATAGCCTAATAGAAATGCCTGTGAATAATTACAAACCCCGCCGCGACGACCCTCGCGTTGGGTATTTTTACACCGAGACAACCGAGTTGACCTCATTCAGTGCAACGCCTTTTCGAGATTTTATCGAACGTTGGAATCTTGTTAAAAAGGACCCTCTAGCAGAGTTATCGGAACCGGTGACGCCCATCACGTGGTGGATAGAAAACACCACTCCGCTCGAATATAGGGAGCTTATTAAGAGCGCCGCGCTAAGTTGGAATCCTGTTTTTGAAAACATCGGTTTTAAAAATGCGATAGTGGTAAAAGTGCAACCGGAAGACGCCAGTTGGGATGCAGGAGACATCCGCTATAACGTGTTGCGCTGGACGGCGTCGCCCAATCCACCTTTTGGTGGCTATGGGCCGAGTTTCTCGAATCCGCGCACCGGCGAGATAATTGGTGCAGATGTGATGTTGGAGTATTCCTTTTTGAGTCGATACCAACGCACCCGTCAATTATTATCTTCAGGGTCATCTTCTGGATCAGAACGATCGCTGTTAGGGCACACCTTGGATTCGGGTCGTTATTGCATGCTCGGACAGAGCCTAAAAAATAGCACCCTATTTGGTATGGTGGCAGCTGAAGTTGGGGGGCTTGGTGTCGATCTTGAAAAACAATTAACTAGCGACGCGATACATTACCTGATATTACACGAACTCGGTCATACCCTGGGCTTAAATCACAATATGAAAGCAACCCAACTGTTGTCGCCAGAACAGGCTTTTGACTCTGATGTGGTAGCGAAGCTGGGATTGAGCAGCTCGGTGATGGATTACCCATCAGTCAATTTCGCGCCGCGAGGGAAAACGCAAACGCAATTTTACCCGACAAAACCTGGGCCTTATGACGTCTGGGCTATTGAGTACGGTTACTCGTCCCATCTGAATGATGACCTTGCCGAAGAGAACCGTCTTCAATCGATACTCGTTAGGTCGACAGAGCCACAGTTAGCTTTTGGTAACGACGCCGATGATATGCGTGCACCGGGCAAAGCGATTGATCCGCGGGTTAACATCTATGATATGAGTTCCGACGCGGTGACTTATGCGGCCGATCGTATCGATTTAGTAAAAGTGACCATGAACGATATGGTTGATCACTATCCTGATAAAGGCAAGTCTTACCAGGAAACCCTGGATGCCTATCGCATGTTAATGACTGAATGGCGTCAAGCCGCGGCCGTCATTTCCCGCTATATAGGAGGCGTCTATGTCGATCGGGGCATGTCCGGGCAACCTGGCGCTGCGGCTCCATTTACGCCGGTGTCCCTGGAGCGACAGAAAAAATCGATGTCCGTACTGAAAGCCAAGGTATTTTCACCAACATCTTTTTCTGCCCCGCAAGATCTTTATCGTCACCTTGCGCAGCAGCGTCGAGGTTTTAATTTCATGGGCGGCACTGAAGATCCCAAAATACACGATCTGGTTCTTAATCTTCAAAAGAACGTACTGGACCACATTATGCACCCGGTCGTGATGAAGCGATTAACAGATACGCGGTTGTACGGAAATGAATATGATGTGTCGATGTTCATTACCGAATTAACTGATGCAATCTTTGCGGCGGAAGGGCGCGGTAATGTGAATAGTTTTCGACAGAATTTGCAAATGGAATACGTCAATCGACTGGTGACAATGGTCGGTACTAACGGAAAGAACGGCTACGATACGCCCTCGCAAAATATGGCCGTTTACGCCTTGAACTCCATTCAAAAAGAGCAGAAACGCAAACGCAGCGTTAATATTGAAACCGCGGCACATGCACAGAATTTGCAATTAGTCATTGCCAGCGCGTTGGATACAGGCAGTTAAGTGCCTCCTAGTCATAATGAAATCAGTGTGTAATACCAAATACTTGGGTCATCTGGTAGGCACTCGACGGGATTTTGTGTCTGGATTTCCTTCGGAAATACGCTTGAATAAGCGTGTAGATTACAACTTAGTTAATAATCGGTGTATCGAGTTTTCCGTGATCTTGATAGTGTATAGTTAGTTTTTCGAATGTTGGCACAAAATGTTTTTGGAACATTTCTAGAACATATCAATTAGGAATCCTGTATGAAAGAGTTTGAAGGAAAGGTCGCGTTTGTCACGGGTGCCGCAAGTGGCATTGGTCTTGGTATCGCGAAGGCTTTTGCTGCGCGCGGTATGAAGGTCATGATGGCGGATATCGAAAAAGAGCCGTTAGAAAAGGCTGTAGCAAGCTTGCGCGACAGCAATGGTGGCGTTGAAGGCGTTGTTTGTGATGTCTCCGATGTTGACGCTGTCAGAAACGCCGCCAACAAAACGATTGAAGTATTTGGAAAAGTTCACGTTATTGTCAACAATGCCGGCGTTGGCGGCGGCGGCGGCGAAACCGGAACCATTTCACTGGAAGATTGGAAATGGACTGTCGATGTTAACCTTATGGGTGTGGTTTACGGTTGTGAAACTTTTGTTCCCTTAATTAAAGAGCACGGTGAAGGCGGTTACATTATCAATACAGCATCAATGGCGGGTCAAGTAGGCGCTCCGGGTATGGGCCCGTACGCGGCGACCAAGTTTGCAGTGGTCGGTTATAGCGAATCCATGAATGCTGAGCTGGCACCTCAAGGTATCGGCGTTGGAGTTCTTTGTCCTGGATGGGTAAACACGCAAATTATTAATAGTCGGCGAAATCATCCAGGTGGTGCAGAAGCTGTGACCGACCAAACGGGTATGCTCGATGATGCAGAAGGTATGGTTGCCGAGGCGCTGGCTGCTGGGGTATCACCCGACACGGTGGGTAAGTGGGTGGTCGAGAGTATGGAGCAAGATGCGCTTTATATTTTTACTCACCCCAATTGGAAAGTTGTGTCGGAAGCTAAAGCCGAACGGGTACATCAAGCCTATGACGCGGCCGCGCAAAGCCCAACGATTCAAGCTGATGAAGGCGCAATGTCTTTGCCCATGATGCTGCAGGGTGAGGCTGAATAACATTCATCACGTTACGAATGAAGAACGACGATAACGGCTCGCAATTAGGGCCGTTTTATTGCCGCAGCTCATTAGTAAAAACTATGCACTTTAGTGCAAGGCTTTAGCTGCACCACAGGTCCCCGTCATCTTCGATGTGGGATGCCCTTAGTCGGTTGAAACCCCACGCCCTCCTAAGGGTATCCCACAGCTAAGCTGACTACTGTCCGATTACGTTAAGGGCGTGCGTTAATTTGAAGACTCCAGCGCTTGCCGTTGAATCGACCGGCTCATCCAGAACAAGAAAGCACTAATCAGCAGGCCATAACAGAAAACGGTAAATAGCCACGGTAGCCAATGGGTTTCAGTGCCCGATAACACATTCCCCAACAATGTCGCCTCGGCCCACAGGGGTAAAAACGCCTGGTACTTGTCATCGGCGATCGATCCAACGCCTGCGATAAAAACCGGGAAAATTGTAGCCAGGCCGACGTACGTTTGGCCCTCTTTAAAGGTTTTTGCGAAAGTCGCCACTCCCATCATCATGGCAGACAACAAAGCGATAGTGGGTAGCGCAACGAGTAAAAAAAGCGCAGCGCTCACAACAGTTAGGTTCAGACCAAGAGTCATACCGTTAAACTCGATATTGTCATAAGCAACAAAACCTGAGCAGATGGCCAGCAGTAAGCCGGACATACCAACGGTAATGAGCATAAGCCATTTGCCGATCGGAATACTGATAGGTGCAATGGGCTGCAAAAGTAATGGATACAGCCCGTGGCGTTCCCGTTCGCCGGCGGTGCAATCAATACAGGCGGGCATCACAGAATAGATCGGTGTCATCAGTAACATAAAAACAAACAATGGCGCGACAAACCGTGCAATGGAAGAGGCTTCTCCGGTGTCCTGTTTATTGACGTTGATGGGATTCATAACGACGGGTGATACGCCTCTTGCGACCAGGCGGCTCCCGGCGATTTGTGAGGCAAACAATTGAATATTCCCAAATAGCCGGGCAGTGACCGTATTGTTGCTAGACATATCGCCTCGAATGGTCACTGTAGCGCGATAGCCGCTGGACAGTTTGTTACGGTAATCTTCTGGAATAATGAGTTCTAATTCACTTTCGTCGCCCTGTGTTAAGCCCTTTGACGCCAAAAAAGAGATTAACGAGGGGGCATTTTGGGCGCCGGATATTCTAATTTCTGCGGTTTGAGCCTTTTTCTCCTCCTGTGCCGCGAAATAGTAACCCGCTAACATAAAGACTGGCATCAACACGCTGAGCAATATGGCGGAGGTGAGCGAGCGACGATCGCGTACGACTTCCAGCAGCTCTTTAAAGAGAATTACTTTTATCGTTTTGATGAGTGTCATTCTTGTCTTCCGTCTGTAATGGCTGCCGATGATTTTCGGACTATGGCGATAAAGGCGTCTTCGAGATTACTGGTACGGGTTTCTTCGATGAGTGAGAGGGGCGGGCCCTCAGTGTGAACTTCTCCATCGGCTATAACCGCAACCCGGTTCGCTAGTAATTCAACTTCCTGCATCACATGGCTGGAAAACAAAATTCCGGTGCCGCTGTCTCGCAGGCGCAGTAATATTTCCCTTACATTTCTTACCGCGAAAACGTCCAGCCCTCTCGTTGGTTCGTCCATGATCAGATAATCTGGTGAATGCACCATAGCGCGGCCCAAAGCTAATTTTACGCTCTGACCATGACTAAAACCTTTGCTGATACGATTAGCAATATCTTCCATGCCCAGCATAGATAAAGTTCGGTCGACTGCCTCTCGCTTTTTCTTTCCCTCCATACCATGTAGCGCGGCAAAAAATGCCAGGTGTTCTTTGACTGTTAGGTAGTTAAACAGGCCAGGCTTATCGGGAAATACTCCGATCTTCTTTCGTGCCTCAATCGGATCATTGAAAGGATTAATGCCCTGGATGTCCACCGAACCCTCATCGGGTTTCAATAAGCCTGTCAATATATTGATGCTGGTACTTTTACCGCTACCATTGCCTCCGAGAAGGGCGACAATTTCTCCTCGATTCACGTGGAATTCCACATTCTTGAGGGCTTGTACGTCCCCGAAAGACTTTTGTAAACCGCGGACTCTAATCATTGCGATTGCCCCTGACAAAAGCGCCTAGCGTGTTGGTGACAAACGGCATACTAAAAACCTCATTCTCGCAAATTTTATTGCCATCGATTGTCTTGAATGCATCGGTTGGATCGCTTAAAAAATCAGAGATGAGGTCGCGCATACAGGGTCGATCAGAATTAATATGCCCGCCTTTTTCAATGATGAGGTGTCGGCTTTTAGGAAACTCGACAATGATCGAGTCGGCCATGACTGGGGGGGTAATAGGATCGAGCGCACCGGAAATTAAAAATACGGGTATCTCCTCGGCCGCCTTCGTCGGCCCAGGTAAGACTTCGGCGACATCGCTGACGGGCCAATTGTCACATAAGGTTTTTAACTGTTTTCTGGGCACACCTTTGGAAAAGGCGTAGGCGGGAGAGCGCACATCAGCTTGTCTGTGTTCTGCAGGATTTCGGCGCAATTCTCCTGAGCATACAACGCTAAAATAGGCGCCTGTGTAAAGGGATTTGACGCCAAGGTATTCACCGCTATCCACTGCCAAAGTTGCCATCGGTCCCCACTCATTGTGCTCAACGGCTTGGGTTAAGATCCACGGAATAAAAGCACGGGACTGGGTCTTGTAGAGATTGCTGAACAAGGTTTGCGCCACGACGGAGCGACTTGTCACGGTGACTATTTCGTCTCCTGTTACTGGGTGCTGATATCGGATCGGTTCCCGGTCACCCAATCTATCTAGCAGCTCGATAGGATTAAATTCGGGGAAGGCTTTGTTACACTCAATTGATTGTTTACAGTCTTCGATAAGCGTTTTTAAAGAAACAAATGCGTTGGTATCCTGAGTTTGGATGTAGGACGGTTTAAAGGGGACGAGGCCATCCAGTACCGCCGTTCTAACTCGCTCAGGATGGCTGCGCATATACAGTTGGGCCAATCTTGTGCCGTAGGATGCGCCCCATAGGTTGATTCGTTCCGCGCCCAACGCCATTCTTAGAGATTCAAGGTCTGCAACGGCGGTCATGGACGTATAACTGGTAATTTGCCTTGCCTTGTCTTGGGTGCAGATTTTTATCTGTGTGATCATTTCTTCGATAGATACATGGGTGAGCGGCGATAATTTTTTCTCAGGGCTGCAGGCTAGGGGTGATGATTTTCCGGTGCCGCGAATATCAAAAAAAACGATGTCACGTTTGTTTCTGACTTTGTTAAATAGCGGGAGAAGCGCGCCGGTCATGTCGCTTGCACCTTGGCCGGGGCCGCCAACAAGAATAATTAGTGGGTCCGTTAGCGATGTTGGCGCTTGTGCTGGAGCGATAATACCCCCCAGTGTTATGGAGTCGCCGTCGGCGTCGGCAACAAAAAGAGGTCTTTTCAGACTGTAACACTGAGCTTGACGGGACAGGCCTGAGGTATAACATGATTCGCTGCTATAGCTTTTTTGAGTGTTGTCTTCTGCCCGATCTATTTGATAGCTTGGATCTTTCAGATGGTTTGGTTCTTGAGCAATTGTGGATGTTGAGATAATGGTATTCATCATCAATGAGCTGAAGACAATCCTTTTCCAGTACTGATTCATTGACTCTTTTTTCCTTCAAATAGTAAGGTGATATTTTTAGCGAAATGCAAGCTATCGGCGGTTCTGTGACTGCCGAAGAATTCAGCCCATTATTAACAATAGCAGTCAGTCTCACTGATTCTATGACGAAAAGTAATTAAGTATCTATAAGGGAAGTAAATAATTGTCTGTAAGGAAGGTAAATAGTCAGCTATAAGGCAGGGAGTAATTATCTTTATCGGAAATTCTATGGCGATCTATACCAGAAATTATATGACGATCTATACCAAAAACTATGCGCGTATCTTTTTCGGAAAATTGATGATTATCTATCATCTGAAATTAAACGACTGTTAACAACCGAAAATGAGTGATCATTTATAACTGAAACTCAGTGACTGTTTATAACGGAAACTCAGTGACTGTTTATAACGGAAACTCAGTGGCTATTTTATAACGGAAACTATATGACTGTGAAATCGGGAAATATTTACCAATCTTCAGTAAGCGCCGGTAGTAAAGAAGTCGTGGAGCAGCTGGTCGCCAAAAATAGTCTTAAAATTGAGAAAATCGCCTCTATGGGCCACAGTTCTCCGGCAACAGGTTGGTACGATCAAGACGATAATGAATGGGTTGTTGTGCTGAAAGGAGATGCGATTGTCGCCTTCGAGGATGGAAAAAAGGTCCGCATGGGCGAGGGCGATTACCTTGATATACCCGCACATACCCGGCATAAAGTCGAGTGGACCTCTCCGGATATCGAAACCATATGGTTAGCTGTGCACTATTGAACATACGCGTCTCAGAAAAGCCTTCTAAGTTTGTGAGCCTACTAACGCTGTCTTATTTTTCACTGCCGTACATGTCTTAATTTCTATTGCATCGGCGCGAAAAGTTGTTGTAAGTCCTCCGCCGTTAAGGAGTCTTCCGCGTCTGAGAGTTTGTTGTCGTAAATACCCTGGGCCAGCGCTTGTTTATTTTCTTGCATGGCCAAAATTTTCTCCTCGACGCTGTTTTCCGTGATGAGTTTGTAAACAAACACAGTCTTATCTTGTCCGATACGATGAGTACGATCGGTGGCCTGGTTTTCAGCGGCCGGATTCCACCAGGGGTCGTAGTGAATCACTGTGTCGGCTTCGGTGAGATTAAGCCCAACGCCACCCGCTTTGAGGCTGATTAAGAAAACGTTGGCGTTACCGGATTTAAATTTTTCGATAGCTTCATCACGATGTCGAGTCTGACCGGTCAGTTTACTGAAGCTGATACCTTGTTTTTCGATTTCTTGTTCTATCAAAGCTAACATTTTGGTAAATTGGGAAAAAATCAGTATGCGTCGACCTTCCTCCAGCATTTCTGGCAATACCTCCATTAACCATTCAAGTTTGGCCGACTCCTTAACGTTTTTTGCCTGACTGAGCGACAAAAGGCGTGGATCACAGCAGGTTTGACGTAGTTTCAAAAGCGCATCCAGAATAGTGATGTGGCTTCGTGCCAGACCTTTGCTGGCAATCGCTTCCCGAACTTTTCTCTCCATAGACATGCGAATACTTTCGTACAGGCTTGACTGCTTATCCTGAAGGGTAATCGAAAGCATTATTTCATTTTTTTCCGGCAACTCTTGGGCTACATCAGACTTGGCCCGTCTCAGCATAAATGGCGAGATACGACTGACCAATTGTTGTTGTAACTCCATGGCGCCGTGTTTTTCGATCGGTGTGCGAAAGAGGGTTTTAAATTGCCGCGAGCTGCCGAGAAATCCCGGCATGAGAAAGTCGAACAAAGCCCACAATTCACCGAGATGATTTTCCATGGGGGTGCCCGTCAGGCATAAACGGTGTGTGGAATTCACATGACGAATGGCTTTTGCGGCTTTGGACAGTGGGTTTTTCACCATCTGGGCTTCGTCCAATACGAGGATGTGGTAGTCGTGGGCCAGCAATAATTCTTCATCGCGGTGGAGTAGGGGATACGTGCTTAGCACGAGATCGTGCTCGGGAATTAACCGAAAGCGCTCGTGCCTGTCTGCGCCTTGTAAGGTCAATACTTTAAGCTCAGGTGTAAATTGTTCTGCCTCGCGACGCCAGTTACTCATTAAACTGGTAGGTGCAATGATGAGACAGGGTTTGACCATTCGGCCCTGATTTTTTTCAAGCAGCAAATAGGCAAGCGTCTGCACGGTTTTGCCAAGACCCATATCATCTGCCAGGATTCCGGAAAACCCATACTCGCCGAGAAAGTTTAACCAGTTAAGTCCTTCCTGCTGATAGGTTCGCAGACTAGCGGTTAGCCCTGTGGGAGGAAGCACGGGTTTTATCCCGCTAAAGTCGCGGAGTTTTTTGCCTAGTTGACGAAGTTCTTCGCCACCACGCCAGTTCAGGTTTTGCTCGCCCTGATCGTCGAGTTCCTGCAGGCGACCTGCATCAAACCGCGAGAGTCGTAGGGAGTTTGACTCCACGGCCTGATTCTTTTTCCGGCTTTTACTGCCGAAGAGCTCGTACAGAGTATCGAGTATCGGGTGCAGCCGCTCGCGAGCGATACTTAAAAATTCATTGTTGTCCAAACGCAGCGTTAAGGTTTCCGGTAGGTCTTGCGGTTCATAATATTCAAGTACCTGAGCGACCAGCGGCAGCAGTGCGTAGGGTTTTTTGTTAACTTCAATGGTGAAGCTCAGATTAAACCAGTCATTTCCGCTGTCGACCGGGTCAATTTCGGCTTCCCATTGGTCCGCTTCGTGAAAAACCAGTTTAAAGTTGTCGGCAATGTCTATTTGCCAACCCAGTTGTTCCAGTTGCGGGATTGACTCATTGATGAACGAGAACCAGCGACTGGCACCTTCCGTTGGGCTTTTGTTATTGGTACTGATAAATAGGTAGTCGTGGCCATCCTCGTCGAGTGAACCTTCAAACCCCAGCTCTTTAAGCAGGTCGATTGCCTTATGTTCAGCCTCTAGATCGCGCCATATCCGTATTAGTTTGGTATCGGTGGTTAAATTATAATCCGTTTTGTCGGCGGAATAAGGCAGTTGATGTTCACAGTATGCGAATCTAATACGCATAATATGATAGTTGTTTTTACTTTTTCCTTTCGAGCACAAATAGAGGCACGCTATCGGACTTTGTGCGGTGATTTCTTCAACGGAGATAGATTGGGGGGGGGGCAGTACGGTACTGGGAATTTTTTCAGCTAAACGATGGCTGAACTCATCAACCAGCGCGGCAGGCACTGTCGGTGTTTGCAGTAACTGTTGTAGTTGCGCGGTGTTAAAAGCCGATTGGCTCAGTGGTCCGACTTGCCCGCGTTTTGTGTCAAGGTAAAGAGGGGGATCTGTAAGCAGCAAGGAGCCGCCGTGTTCGACGGAAACTTGCAGGGTGTAGTTGCCACTATCATCGGCAAGCCACTGGGTAGACAGAATTCGCTCTTCGGATTGGTGTAGTAACGTCGAATTGGAGTCGAGCCAAAAACAGCGTTCGGTCAGCAACATTTTACTAATCGCCAAAAACCCCAGATTGCCGGTTAATTGGTTACGCTGCAAAGACAGTTGATTGCCCGCTTCAATAATTTGCGCTATCTCGCGGTCGTGGGCTCGCAAATATGATGCCGTTGAATCGCTTTGGGTGAGTTTGGTCGTGGTAACCAGGCGGCCCTGTTCAAGTGAGCCTCGTTTATCGAATCGGGTCAGGCAAATGTCGACGGCCAAACCACCGGTTTTATTGGCTGCGGGTTTTAGAAAATAGACCAGGAAGCGATTCATCGCGTCGCTGGGTGAGTGATTCGTCGAGACATCGTTAAACGTATCAATCCACAGCAGACAGCTATTATCGACTTTTGCGGTAGCGGCGCCCCGGACTCCTTCGCCACTGCCATTCCGTTGTGTTACATATTGAATACAGGCCGCCGCCACGTGTTTACAGTTATAGCCAACTGGGCAGCTGCATTCACCTTCGACAAGACTTTTGTCGCCACTCCAGTCGAGGTAGATCTCCTGACTATACGGTTTGCGTTTACTGCCTGCTACTTCGCTGTGAAAATCGGCGAGAGAATCACCTTCCTCTTCGATTTCCAGCGTTATGACGTGACCGTTATTGTAATATTCTTCTCCCCGCGTAAAGTAGGTGCTACCGACGTTTTTTTGAATCAGATCGGTTGATAATTTGTTCATAGGGTTGCATGGCTACAGTAGTGGTTAAGGATGAAATACGGATCAATGCGCTAGTATACCTTCTTCGCTTTTTTGTTCTACTTTTTGTTCTACCGTGTTTTTTGCTGTCTTGAATAAAAACAGTTTTTTACTAATAGATGTGTCGTCGGTCACATTGGTTTACAATTGCGCCCGTTATCAATTACCGGGAAGGGTTTGAGGTGAGTTGCGATTATATAGCGTTGGCAAACAAGGGGATTCAGGGGCTACATCCCTATCAGGCGGGCAAACCGATAGAAGAGTTACAGCGCGAGCTGGGGCTTGAACATATCGTTAAGCTGGCGAGTAACGAAAACCCGCTAGGGCCTAGTCCGATGGTGATAGAGGCAGTTAAAGAGGCTTCAAAAGACATTGTCCGTTACCCTGACAGCAGCGGTTTTGAACTAAAAAAAGCGCTGTCAGATAAGTTAGGGGTGAATGCCGAGCAAATTACCCTCGGAAACGGATCGAACGATGTACTAGATCTTGTTGCGCGGGCTTATCTTGAGCCGGGAAAATCGGCGGTTTACTCACAGCATGCGTTTATTGTTTATCGGATTGCGGTGCAAGCCTGTGGTGCACGCCCTATTGTCACCAAGGCAAAAAACTGGGGGCATGACCTACATAGCATGGCCGATGCCATCGCAGACGACACCAAACTACTTTTCATCGCCAATCCCAATAACCCAACGGGCACGACAGTGAGTGAGTCGAGTCTGGTTGATTTTCTGGATAAAGTCCCGGCAGATGTCGTCGTTGTTTTGGATGAGGCCTATATTGAATATACCAACGGTGACGAAGAAACGGTCGATGGTATTGCCTTACTCAAACATTATCCCAATTTAATAGTGACCCGAACTTTTTCCAAAGCCTACGGCTTAGCGGCACTGAGAGTGGGTTATTGTGTCGCGTCGCCTGAAATTACCGATGTGCTGAATCGAATCCGTGCACCGTTTAATGTTAATTCTCTGGCCCTGGCAGGTGCAATCGCGGTCTTAGCTGACGGCGACTATCTGGACGAAGGGCGTCGGGTTAACAGCGCGGGTATGGCTCAGCTAGAAAGAGGTTTTACTGAACTCGGCTTATCTTTTATTCCCTCGGCTGGTAATTTTATTGCCGTTGAGTTTTCTCAGGACGCCGATGAGATTTATCAAAAATTATTACACGAAGGCGTTATTGTGCGCCCCGTCGGCGTGTATGAAATGCCCAACCACTTGCGCGTGTCTATTGGTTTAGAGCAAGAGAACAACGTTTTGCTCGATGCTCTTAAGAAGGTACTTTAAACCATAATGACAACAGTAAATCGTGTGACCATATTAGCATTGGGGTTGATCGGTGGCTCTCTGGCTAAAGCAATTAAAGACAATGGCTTTGCCGGAGAAGTTGTCGCCTGGGGTCGGCGTGAAAAATCGCTGAAAACCGGTCTTGATTTGGGCATTATTGATCGATATAGCCTAGACCTCGCCGAAGCCATTGCCGGCGCGGATATCATTGTGGTGGCAACACCTACATTAATTGCCGCCGATATGATTAAGCAGCTATTGAAGACCGTGTCCGAACAAACCATTATTACCGACGTCGCCAGCGTAAAGGGAAACTTACTGACGGCGGCCGTCGAGTGCTGCGGTAAGGTGCCACCTAATTTGGTTTTGGGTCATCCCATTGCCGGCTCAGAAAAGAGTGGCGTTGAAGCGGCCAAGGCAGATTTGTTTGTCAATCATCGGGTGATTTTAACGCCGGATGCGCAAACGGATAAACAGGCGATCGCCGTTGTTCGTGACATGTGGGAATCGACCGAGGCCGACGTGGTCGAAATGCCGGTCACAGACCATGATCAGGTTCTGGCTGCGACTAGCCATTTACCCCATATATTGGCTTATACCCTAGTCGATGCACTGGCGGGTCAAAAAGAGCAGCAGGATATTTTCCGTTACGCGGCCGGTGGCTTTCGTGACTTTACCCGGATTGCCTCCAGTGATCCTACCATGTGGCATGACATATCCCTCGCTAATAGCGACGCTATATTAAAGATGATCGACATTTTCTCTGCACAGCTAGCTGAGGTTCGCGGTGCCATTGAAACGTCGGATAGTGAAAAAATCATGGCCAGCTTTGAGCGCGCGAAGTCCGCCCGTGATCAATTTTCGCAGCTGTTGGAAAAACAAAGCTTGTCTACCATTACGAGTGAATAATTAGTCTATGAGTTCTTCTACTTCTACTTCATCTTCTTCCGCAGCCGTACCTATCGTAACCATCGATGGTCCCAGTGGGTCTGGCAAGGGTTCTCTGTGTCAAATGCTGGCGCGCGAACTGGATTGGCATTTGCTTGATAGCGGTGCGCTTTATCGTATCGTCGGCCTCGCTGCAGAAAAACAGAGCGTTTCTTTTTCCGATGAAGCAGCGTTAGCAAAACTCGCAGCAAATTTGAACGTTGAGTTTCGTGCGGGACAGTCCGGCGAACCGTCGAGTGTATTACTCGACGCCGAAGATGTTAGCGTGGCGGTCCGTTCCGAAACAACCGGCACATTAGCATCAAAAGTGGCAGTTTATAACGGGGTGCGGGACGCTCTGAAAGATCTACAAAGAGGCTTTGCCAAGGCACCCGGTTTAATCGCCGATGGCCGCGATATGGGTACTGTGATTTTCCCTGCGGCACCGCTAAAAATTTACCTGACGGCCTCTGCAGAAGAGCGCGCAAATAGGCGGCATAAGCAGTTGATTAACAAGGGCGAAAGTGTTAATCTCGCGGCCCTTTTAGAAGACATCAAAGAGCGCGATGATAGAGATATGAATCGTGCCGTTGCTCCGCTAAAACCAGCAGACGATGCAATACTGCTAGACAGCACCGGAGTATCCATTGAGGATGTTTTTCAACAAGTGTTTGATCGGCTTAAACGGCAACTGTTCTAGAAGCAGTTTTACTATCTAAGTCATTGATTTAAAAATAGTTAACGAGTTCCATTCGAGGTGAGACGTCAGCTGTCACCACGTGTGGATTTTTTGTAAATGGCCCCTGTAAGCTGAATACAGGGAGAGTAACGACAGGCTTATTCCCTCTCTATATGAGACAAGACCCGAGTTACTAACTTTAAAATAGGTATTAAAAGATGAGCGAAAGCTTTGCAGAACTATTCGAAGAAAGTTTAAATACAGTAGACATGAAGCCAGGTTCAATCGTAACCGGTGTTGTCATCGATATTGATAGTGATTGGGTAACCGTTCACGCAGGTCTAAAATCAGAAGGCGTAATCCCGCGAGTAGAATTTCTTACAGACAGTGGCGAACTGAAACTGGAAATTGGAGATGAAGTTCAGGTTGCTCTGGAGGCCGTTGAAGATGGTTGGGGTGCAACGAAGTTGTCCCGCGAAAAAGCCAAGCGTGCTGAAGCCTGGAAAGTTCTTGAAGCTGCTTACACTGCAGAAGAAGCAGTTATTGGTATTATCAATGGTAAAGTCAAAGGTGGTTTCACAGTTGATGTGAATTCTATCCGCGCGTTCTTACCCGGTTCTTTGGTTGACGTTCGCCCTGTGCGCGAAACAACTCACCTCGAAGGTAAAGAGCTGGAATTTAAAGTTATCAAGCTGGACCAGAAACGTAACAACGTTGTTGTTTCTCGTCGTGCTGTTATGGAAGATGCAAACAGCCAGGAGCGTGATGAATTATTAGCAACGCTTGAAGAAGGTCAAGCGGTTAAAGGTATTGTTAAAAACCTTACTGATTACGGTGCTTTCGTTGATCTGGGCGGTGTAGACGGTCTATTGCACATTACAGATATGGCTTGGAAGCGTATTAAACATCCTTCAGAAATCGTTAATGTTGGTGAAGAAATTGACGTTAAAGTATTGAAGTTTGACCGTGAGCGCAATCGCGTTTCATTAGGTCTTAAGCAACTGGGTGAAGATCCATGGTTGGCATTAACTGCTCGCTATCCAGAGAATACTCGCGTTAAGGCGACTATTACTAATCTGACGGACTACGGTTGTTTCGCTGAAATTGAAGAAGGTGTTGAAGGTCTTGTACACGTTTCTGAAATGGATTGGACCAACAAGAACATTCACCCTTCAAAAATCGTTAACCTAGGTGACGAAGTTGAAGTGATGGTTCTGGATATCGACGAAGAACGTCGTCGTATTTCTCTCGGTATTAAGCAGTGTATGGAAAATCCATGGGATGCTTTCAGCCGTCAATACCAGAAAGGCGACAAGATCAAAGGCGCTATCAAGTCTATTACTGACTTCGGTATCTTTATTGGTCTCGATGGCGCTATCGACGGACTTGTCCACTTGTCTGATATTTCTTGGAACGAAACCGGTGAAGATGCGGTTCGTCAATTCAAGAAGGGTGATGAGATCGAGACAGTTATCCTGTCTGTTGATCCAGAGCGCGAGCGTATCTCTTTAGGTGTTAAGCAACTTGAAGACGATCCGTTCTCAAGCTATGTTGCTGAAAACGACAAAAACAGCATCGTAAAAGGTGTGGTTAAAGAAGTTGACGCTAAAGCTGCCATCATTACCCTCGACGGTGAAGTTGAAGGTACTTTGAAAGCTTCTGAAATTAGTCGCGATAAAGTCGAAGATGCTCGTAACGTATTAAAAGAAGGTGAAGAAGTTGAGGTGAAGGTGATCAGTGTTGATCGCAAGAACCGTACTATCGCACTTTCTATTAAGGCGAAAGACATGGCAGACGAGAAAGAAGCGGTTAAATCTCTGAAGGATAGTGCTCCAGCACCTGCTGCCACTATCGGCGACTTGATAAAAGCACAGATGGAAAATAAGGACTAGTCCTTAAACCCCATTATCGGCCTAAGTTATTGATGGGGGTGAGTTTTTTCTCCATCAATAATTAGCGCTTAGACAAAACCAGTGCTATCCTTAATCATAGTTGTTAAATGATCTGGGAATTAAACGGTTACTGGTTATGACAAAATCTGAGTTGATTGAAAGCATCGCATCGCGACAAGTACAGTTGTCTGCAAAAGATGTAGAGTTAGCCGTCAAGACGATCATCGAGCAAATGTCTAAAAGTTTGGCGGAAGGCGCGCGTATTGAGATTCGAGGGTTTGGCAGTTTTTCTCTGCATTACCGCGAGCCTCGACAGGGCCGCAATCCAAAAACTGGAGAGAAAGTTGAATTGAGTGGCAAGTATGTGCCTCATTTCAAGCCCGGTAAGGAAATGCGTGAAAGAGTTAACGAAAGCTTGCAAGAAAGTTTGCAGCAAGCGCAAGGCTGATTTGTTAAAGGCTTTTATTTAAAGTTGAAAACCTTTAGTCGCGTTAGATGAAAAACTGATGGTACACGGTCAATTGAAAACGGTATGGTCCATGGCCCTACCGTTTTTTTATGAACGCTAGTTCAGATAGGCTCATATCGGCAATAGTCTGCGTGTTTCTCTTTTTTGAATAATTGAGCACAATGAGTTAAAAGCTTAATCTCGGTTGTATAACAGGCCAAGTGCTATTCTGTTACTAATATGGCAATCTTAAAATACCACCTTATTGACTAGAACATTTATATTGACGTCCGTGGAGTAGACCGATGCATCTCTTAAAACGCGCCACTGCAATACTACTGTTTCTTATTGTATTACTAATGGGCATTTTGTTTTCTCTTCAAAATACGGCCACCGCACCTCTGGACCTATTAGTCATCCAATTTTCGGAGCAGCGAATAACGCTATGGATTTTGTTGGCATTTGCTGCCGGCGGTTTTATTGGTATGGGGATTAGCGTAGTGGGTATACTGCGGCTGAAAAGTGATATTGTTTTATTGAATCGCAAAGTAAAGAAGCGCGAGGCCGAGTTGGAAAAACTTCGTAGTTCCGATTTGTTTACCCCGACATTGACAGCCGGGGATAAAGAACCCGTCACGCCGAAGGCATGATCACAGTGGACGTATGGCTGTTTTTATTGGTATTTTGTTCTATCGCTATCGGTTGGTGGTTAGGGCACCGTGCCGGTATAAAAACGGGCACCGGAAGTGCCGACGCCACATTTCACCCCGAATATTACAAAGGCTTAAACTACCTGCTCAGCGACCGGCCCGACGGAGAGCTGGATTCGTTTATTTCCTCTCTGGAAGTGAACACGGAAACGTTGGAAACTCATATATCGATTGGCAATCTAATGCGGCGTAAAGGTGAGGTAGAACGCGCCATTCGCATTCACCAGAATTTATTAGCTCGTCCCAGCTTACCCCGGGAGCATTTACATCGGGCACATCTGGAATTGGCTAGAGATTTTATCAGTGCAGGTTTACTCGATAGGGCTGAACGTTTACTCGAAGATTTATTAGTTGAGGCGCCCGAACTTCAGGCTATCGCCCGCCGTCATTTGTTAGAAATCTATCAAGACGAAAAGGAGTGGGAGAAAGCCATTGCCGCGGCCAAACAGCTGCGCCCAAAAAAGTCACTGCTGAAAGCGAAGCCGCCGGAAGACAAATCGATCGTCGTCACCATGGCGCACTACTGTTGTGAATTAGCAGAGATTTCTATTGCGGCAAAGGATTTCACCACCGCCCGCAGCCATTTAAAACACGCCCTAAATTGTGATCCTCAGTGCGTGCGTGCGTCGCTATTGATGGCAAAAATCGAACATACCACCAAGCACTATGACAAGGCGATCAAAGCGCTGCGCAAAGTGCGTAACCAAGATATTTCTTTAGTAACCGAGACCCTTCCGTTGTTAAAATCGACTTATCATGAGATGGGAGATGATCAGGGTTTTTTCGATTATTTGGCTGATTGTTTAAAGGTCTATCCGTCCTCCGCCATCATGTTAGCTCTGGTGGAAGACTTACAATCAAGGCAGGACGATGAAGCTGCTGCGAGCTTTCTAGGCACTGAATTAAAGCGCCGTCCGTCTTTGAGGGGCTTGGCTAAGTTGGTTGAATTGCATATGAGCTACAGTTCCGATCCAGCCAAGGGAAATTTGGGTCTACTGCAGATGTTGATTAAACAGTTAATGTTAAGCAAAGCCCAGTATCAGTGCCAGCACTGCGGATTCTCTGGCAAACATATGCACTGGTTATGTCCTGGCTGTAAAGAATGGGGCCAAATAAAGCCGATTCGAGGCGCAGAAGGCGACTAAGGTTTCAATGATTTGGTCGGGCTTGGCCTTGTCCTTGTGGCATGCCGAGTAGCCGTTGTAGCACATTTTTTTTGAAATGTGCTACCGGGGACGTTTTTTACGATTAGGTTTTGCAGGGTGATGTTTACTGGGAATGCTGCCAGGTCAATGTAACAGGGCAATGTTTACAGGTAATGTTTACAAGAAAAGCGCGAAATCCAAGGTCGTGCCCACCACGATAATTCTCAAATCAATACTAAGCAGGATTCAAAAAAATGCCAACTAGTTCGCCCGTTATCGTCGCCATGGATTACTCCGATTTAGCCTCCGTTGAAGCGATGGCTGATCAGCTCGACCCATCCATGTGCCGACTGAAAGTGGGAAAAGAACTTTTCACCTATTGCGGGCCAACGGTCGTGCGCAACTTGCAGGACCGGGGTTTTGATGTATTCCTTGATTTGAAATTTCACGATATTCCCAACACCGTTGCGGGCGCGGTAAAAGCGGCTGCCGACATGGGAGTGTGGATGGTCAACGTCCATGCATCGGGCGGTCAGCGCATGATGGAGGCGGCCATAGAAGCGTTGGCGAATAACTCATCCGCACCGTTATTAATCGCGGTGACCGTATTAACCAGCATGGAGCGCGGAGATCTGTCTGACGTAGGTCTGGATTGCGATCCTCTCCAGCAAGTCGAACGTCTTGCCGCATTAACTCACCAATGCGGCTTAGACGGTGTTGTGTGTTCTGCACAGGAAACGACGGCACTACGTGCTGCATTGGGGAAGGAGTTCTTATTAGTCACTCCGGGTATTCGCCCACTGGATGCAGCGCAAGGAGACCAGCGTCGGGTGGCCACGCCGAGTTCTGCCATAGCGTCGGGTAGCAGTTATCTGGTAATTGGTCGTCCAATCACCCAGCATGCCCAGCCCCTGCAGTCGCTGACTGCGATCAATACTGAATTAAATTGCTGAGGCTTTCGCCCGGATCGAGGACATTTAGTACGCATTGAAAAAGTCTTCCCTGCCTTTTTCAGTCCGTCGCTGCTAAAAATACTGGCGAAAAAACCTGGTTTTTCTGGTGTTTTTGCGATCGCATTGGCCGTACTGGGCAATGGTGACACATCCCTTTGTCGCGTCGTTGACCGAAAACATTGCATGGAGTAAACGTTTCAGCATGCCCCGAAGGGCTGGATCAATATGATGTGGCTATAAAAATGCCGGGTATCGGATTTTTTGATCGGGTAATACGGTACATAGAGTTAAGTGTTTGACACTGATTGCGATCTGCATTTCCCGGATCGACTATTTATTCATAGAGAAAGTGGGCAGCTTACTCATTCATAATGTCGGTTGCAGATGATAGCTCGACCCATGCCAAAGTGGAATTAGCTCCTGATAAGTTGCTGCGCTTAAAAAATGTGCTACTATTTCTCTGTCGATCTTATACGACACAAATGAATTGTGTTTTTTCGACGAGTGAATGTGGAGTTTTGAGGTTCCAGAGAGCCGAGTAGGTTTGAATTTCTAGGTACTATATTTCTAGGTACTAAATTCGACGTTTTAGATATCGAGGTACTAGATTTCGAGGTTCAGGCTATGATTTCATCTATCTGGATTCAAAAAGGCCGCACAAGTCACACCATGGAAGAACGCTAGCTTGCGTTCTATGAGTTATAAAACAAGGAGAGTTATCATGAGATTTATCCGTTTTTTTATTTTTTCCCTATGTTTGTCCCTTTTTTCCTTTCTATCGTATGCGGAAGATACTTCACCGCTATCGTCGGTCAATATCAACACTGCGAATGCGGAAATGCTGTCTGAGAGTTTAAGCGGTGTTGGTCAGTCGAAAGCAAAGGCTATCATTGCCTATCGAAAAGCCAACGGCCAGTATAAGTCGGCCGACGACCTGTTAGGCGTGAAAGGGATTGGGGAATCATTGATCAACAAAAATAGGAGTCGAATCAAAACCCAATAACTACTGAGCAACAATTACGCTGTTCTGTTAAGACCGGCTATTGCCGGTCTTAACAGAACCCCGTCCCAATTGGGTTCAAATTCCTTATTCACTATATTGCTAGCTCGCACTTCTACATTACACTTCTTCATTGCACGACTAGATTGCACGACTGGATTGCACGACTAGATTGCACGACTAGATTGCACGACTAGATTTTGTAGCTAAACTGCCTTGTTACATTGGCCTATAACGCCTCTAATGTTCCACCCGGTCTGTATTCTGGGGTAGACTAGCGGCTGCAACTTTCATAGGGTAACTTTCACAGGGCAACAAGACAGGAAAATCATAGTGGCTGTATACGATCTTTTTAATGGTGACGCCGACGGTATTTGTGCGCTCACGCAACTACGCAACGCCGAGCCTGTCGACAGTGTTTTAGTGACGGGTGTCAAACGTGATATTCAGTTGATGGACAAGCTAACCGTCACTGCTAAAGATAAGATCACGGTACTCGATGTTTCTCTGGACAAAAACCGCACAGGTTTATTGAAAGCGCTTGAGGCCGGGGCCGACGTTTTCTATGTCGACCATCACTTTGCCGGTGACATACCTGATTCACCCCAATTAACCACTCTTATCAATACCGCCGCCGATGTGTGTACCAGCATTTTGGTGAATAAACATCTGCAGGGTCAATTCGTTGAATGGGCAATCACAGGCGCCTTCGGCGACAATTTAAAAACAAGCGCAAGAGCCTTGGCCAAACCGCTCGGTCTGGCAGATGAGCAATTGAGTAGTCTGGAAAATTTGGGCATTTATATCAATTACAATGGATATGGCTCGGATCTCGAAGACCTGCATTTTACGCCCGAAGCTTTGTATCGTGAAGTAAGCGAGCACGCTAGTCCGTTTGGGTTTATTAACGAGGCAAAACCTAGCTTCGAAAAGCTGGAAAACGGCTATGTGTCAGATATGGCTGCCGCGTCGAACTTGCAGGCGGAGTTTGCTAACAAATCTGTTGCGGCCTTTTTACTACCCAACGAAGCCTGGGCTCGGCGGGTGAGTGGCGTTTACAGTAACGACCTGGCGAATAACTCACCCGATCGCGCGCATGCCGTATTGACCGTAAAAGCTAATGGCAACTATCTCATCAGCATCAGAGCGCCTTTGAACAATAAAACCGGCGCAGACGAGTTATGCCGACAATTTCCAACGGGAGGAGGGCGATCGGCAGCGGCAGGCGTTAACGATTTACCCGCCGACCAACTAAGCTTGTTTATCGATACTTTTAGTGATTTCTACGGGTCCTCACAATAGTCATTTGGTGACGGCGTTTAGGTATCGTTGTTTAGTTGTAAAATTGAAGCAGCTTGTTAGTAGCTAGATTCCTGAATAAATAAATGAATAGATAAACATACACGGTTAACACCGAGAAGTTCTCAACTAATCGAAAAGCAATTGACTATGACAGCATCAATGTCTCCAACAAGAACCTACTTATGACACTAAGTTTTGAAGCTATACAAACGCTTTCAGTCATTGGCATTTGCTTCGGGCTACTGATATTCTCACGCTTCGCCGCTGATGCGGTATTGTTAGGTGGTCTGTCGCTGCTACTACTACTGGGAGTCATTGAACCCACTGAAGCTCTGCTCGGGATGTCGAACGAAGGGATGGCGACCGTAGCCGTACTGTTTATTGTGGCACGAGGACTCGCGCAAACAGGAGTGGTCGGTTGGATCTCCAATACGCTTTTGGGTCGCCCTCGCAATACCGCCGTTGCTCAATTTCGTCTTATGTTACCGGTTGCCGGTTTAAGCTCCATTCTCAATAATACCCCCGTGGTTGCGATGTTAGTTCCCGCGGTCAGCGACTGGGCTAAACGTAATAATCTGTCGGTATCGCAGTTGATGATTCCCTTAAGTTACGCGGCCATCATTGGCGGTACCTGCACTCTGGTCGGAAGCAGCACCAATTTGGTGATCAATGGTATGTTGTCTGATTATGGCTCGCATAATAATCTGGCGCTTTTTGATCTTGCCTGGATAGGCGTACCCTGCGTCATTATCGTTATCGCCTTTACTATTGGGTTCAGTCGTTGGCTTTTGCCAAAAAGGGAAGGTAAGAACGAACGATTTGAAGACGCTCGTCAATACGTCGTCGAGATGGAAGTCGAAGCCGATAGCCCGCTAACTGGACAATCAATCGAAGAGGCCGGACTGCGCCAATTGCCCGGCATGTTTTTGGTAGAAATTGATCGCGGTGGACGATTGATCACAGCGGTATCTCCGCAGGAGATGTTATGTGCAGGGGATCATCTAATCTTCGCCGGTGACGTGCGGTCTGTTGTTGATCTGAAAAATATCCACGGTCTTAAAGTGGCCGAAAAACAAGTGTTCAAGTTACAGGGTGGCATCAATGCTCGCTGTCTGGTCGAAGTGGTGATATCGCCCAGTTTTCCCTGCCGCGGTAAAACGATTAGAGACAGCGGTTTTCGCAATAAGTACGGTGCGGCAATTTTTGCCGTCGCCCGCGATGGCGAAACGATTAAGAGCAAGATCGGCGACATCAAGTTGGAACCTGGTGATACGCTATTACTGGAAACTCATGATCAGTTTGTCGGCGAGCAACGATACGCGAAAGATTTTTTACTGGTTAGCGAAATTGAAAACTCGCGGCCGGTACGTCATGAGCAGCGTAACGTTGCGGCTGCCATCTTGATCGCTATGGTATTAATGGTCGGCATTGGTTTCCTGAGTATGTTCAAAGCCTCCTTGTTGGCAGCAGGGCTGATGATAGCGACCCGTTGCTTACGTATAGAAGAAGCGCGACAAAGTATCGATTGGCAAATTCTGCTAGTGATAGCCGCGTCTATTGGACTTGGCGGCGCCATGGATAAAACGGGAGCGGCGACTGCCATAGCCGAAGCCATGGTCGGTTTGGCTGCAGACTCCCCAACAGCAACAGTGGCTGCGCTGTTCGTATTAACCGCGGTCTTTTCGGCGGTGATCTCCAATCTCGCTGCCGCTGTCCTGGTTTTTCCCATTGCCGTCGCCGCGAGCCAACAATTAAATGTCGATTTAATTCCCTTTGCTGTCACCCTAATGATTGCGGCATCCACCTGCTTTGCTACGCCTATTGGTTACCAGACCAACTTAATGGTTTACGGGCCCGGTAATTACCGTTTCATCGACTTCATGCGTATCGGTTTACCGCTCACGTTTATCGTGGGTATAACCACCGTATTGTTGGTGCCAGTCGTCTGGCCATTTTAAGATGAAGTAAATTATTCAGGAACAGTCATGCAGATTGTTTTCGGGAATGGTCATAGCTAAAAATTAGTTAATTTGTCTCGGCTGAAGTCGTTACATACAATGGAAAGACTGGATACAAAAAAACGTCCTTTGATAAGTACATTAAAGAAAGGACATCGCTCGAGTTAATAAGCGGAACCAATAGTAATCACTGACATAAAATAAGAGAGAAATTATGAAATTATTACAGTCAATCGGACCTAACCCCAGAGTTGTTAAAATTTTTATCACTGAACGCGGCCTCGATGTCGAGCGGCAGGAAGTGGACTTAATGGGCGGCGAAAACCGGCAGGAAAGCTACACAACGCTCAATCCAGCGGGTCAATTGCCTGCGTTGATACTAGACAGCGGTCTGGTTATTTCCGAGATTACGGCTATTTGTGAATACCTCGACGAATCCAATGGCAGCACCATGCTGATTGGTGTCACGCCGGAAGAAAAAGCCGAAGTGCGGATGTGGGTCCGTCGCCTGGATTTAGGCATCTGTGAAACCATGGCAAACGGTTTTCGCGCCACAGAAGGCCGTCCATTGTTTGAAAATCGTATGAAGTTAGTGAGCCCCGATGCTGCCGCCGATCTTAAGGCGTTGTCAAAAGATAAACTCGAATGGTTAGACAAACAGTTGGCAGGAAAACAATTCGTCTGTGGTGACCGCTTCACTCTAGCCGATATTATGTTATACGCCTTTCTTGAGTTTGGTGGAACAGTAGGTCAACCACTCGATGAGAGTCTAACGAATGTAAAAGGGCTGTACGATCGTATAGCAGAACGTCCCAGTATAGCAGCGTCGGTCTAAAAAAATAGTTTTTGTGATGGCGAATGGTAAGGGAGTTACAGCATAACTTCCTGCCTCTTTCACGGAGAGGGAGCTCTAACTTAATGTGGTGTTCTCCCCTTTTTAACAGGTGTGAATGATTTGGCACGGATACTGATTCCCAGTCCAATTGATATCATGCAGATTGCTGTACTGAGAGGTGCGGGACTACAGGGACATGAGTGTCATGTTGCTTGGCCCGAGGATCGCTTAAGTCGAGCTCTTTACAGCAAGCACTGCAAAAGACTGCACAAGGTGCCCGATGCGGGAAAAGATCCCGACGCATATGCGCAAGCCGTGTTGAATTTATGTAGGGAAGGAAACTATGACGTCGTACTTCCCACGAGTGTTAATTCGCTGGAAGCACTGCTGCCACATACCGAAAAACTATCGTCTCTTACTCATATCTTGATGCCGTCGCAAGTACAGTTCGCGATCGGCATGGATAAAATCCAAACGGTTGAGATGTGTGATCAGTTCGGTTTTCATTATCCGGATTCAGTCATTTTGTCTGCGGCAACAAACATTGAAGATATCGTCGCGAAATTTGGCTTCCCCTTAGTCGTAAAGCACCGGCGCAACTACAGTGGTTCCTGGGGAGTACGTTGTGTACAGAGTCTGCCAGAACTGAATAGTGCAATAACAGAGCTAAGCGGTTTTACCAAAAGACTATCCGATCTGATGATTCAGCGATTCATTCCCGGCACCCTCTTTGATGCCTGCGTCGTGGCTAAAGATGGGAAGATAGCCGGTATCGCGACTCAGGCGCGACGTCTGATGTACCCAATCTCAGGGGGAGTGGCATCGACTTTAACGACAATCGAGATTCCTGAATTGACTCAACAGGCAATAGAGATTGTTGAAGCGCTGCACTGGACGGGGCCCATTCAGCTTGAATTTAAGAGAGATCCACGGGACAAATTATTTTCTCTTATAGAAATTAATCCCAGGTTCTGGGGCACAACAGGTGCCTGGCTACGGGCCGGTATTAACTTTCCTGCCATGGCGGTTAGTCTCGCATTACATCAGGAGGTTACGAGAGCTCCCGCGCTGCCCGCGGACTTACGGTGCAGATATGTCATAGGTCGCACACCTTACTCTCTGATTCAGCTATGGAGAGCAAAGGGCTTCTCAGCACTACGTGATCCTATCAAATATAGTAAAACCTGGTACGACTTTGATTTGTCTGATCCATTACCCGAGTTGTGGCGTGTTTATAACGAAATCTCCACAGCTCTGCGAGGCGGCAGGTCGCTCAGTGATAAAACACTGCCAGTAGAGGATATTCCCTCTTATGAAAAATATTAATTATCACTTTGTGGCGTGCGTATTGATTTACTTCGCATGCTCAAGCGCTTAAACAGACGTAGGCATAATCCCCAATAGATCTTGATGCTAGGAAGCGGGTCTGTCAGTGTCCAATTCATGTGGCCATCAGCGCTAACAAAGGAGACTAGCAGTTTAAACAACCACCGCAGTTTTTCTTTCAGCGACAAATTGAATCGTTGAGCTAATAAGCCCTCAATATCACCTTGTAGCCAGTGGGTTTTCTGGTTGATTTGATAAAGTCTATTACTTTCGTCCACCTCTTCCAGTTCATGCTTAAATTGCGGAGAAAAAGCTTTTAACGTTAGTAAGGGAAAATTTTGCCCACATGCTACAGCTTGCGAAATTCCGGCTGATAGGCGGGGGTTAATCTCGATAAAATACAGTCGGTTATTTCTTTTTGAACGAATAAACTGCATCAACCCAGCGCCCGAATAGCGGTAGGTTCTAACGAGATTCCTACAGGCAGACAAAACATCCGGTGATATCGGCAGCGAACACAACTCAACGGAGAAACCCGTACCATCCGGTAAGTCTGTTCTAAGACTTTCGGCTTCAAAATAACCCACTAATTTTCCGTCTGACGCAACGAAGTCACAGCCTTCGATGTTGCCCTCGATATATTGCTGCACGATAAGGTGTGTATGATCAGGTGGCCACTCGCGAAAAGCGGTTTCAAACTCTTCTTGAGTCGACAAGATGTATGCTTTTCGACCGACAATCTTTTTTGTCGAGCGGCAGGGTTTTAGAATTATCGGGAGCTCTGCCTTGTCTATAAATGACTGGATTTCGCCGATTGATTGAACTTCGGAAAATTGGGGGACATTGAAGTCAAGCTTAACTGCCATCTCGTTGGCTGCGGATTTATTCAGGCAATTGTCAAGGAGTGGAGGTTGGACCATCACAAGAATAATGTCTCGTGCAAGAATCTTTTGCATTGAACTTATCGCTACCGGAGCCCGCTCTCCGATTGGGAAAATGAATCGAATATCTGGTCTACGGTCCAAAAATCCAATAAGCGCGGATTCCAGCATAAGATGATCTTCAATGGGAGGATGGCGCCATACCTCGTGACAGTAGCGGGAGGACTCAATAACCGATGCTGGTCCACTATTTCCTATAATGACGTGAAAACCCGCACGACCTAGGGATCTGGCAACGGTTAGCGTTTCTCTGCTTAATGCAATGATCAAAACAGACTGGTTTTTCATAAATGTTGTTCTCAAATCTTGAGTCAAAATAAAGTCGAAAGCTAACAGCTCACTTTCTGTAGATCGGAATTACTGTGGCATTAACAACTGACATGAAAAGTGACGGAAAACCCCGTATTTCAGGGTTAAAACCAGACCTACAAAAGAAAAATGCTTTTCAAAATGATAGTTCTGGACGACTCCTCGCTAGTCATGATCGATAACCAGGCTACGCTTAGGGCTATTTCCTGTTTCAAGATGCTTAATGATTTTTTTGGATTTTGTATCAAACACAGCAACTTGGTTTAGTTTCGCTAAAGACACAAAGCCGAAGCGACTGTCGAGAGAAA